>Ga0209281_1000121_pt1 | contig 205883 bp, 204 predicted proteins | sample MedtruBG_FD_187514 | JGI IMG/M metagenome (GOLD analysis project Ga0209281, IMG submission 187514) | Root nodule microbial communities of legume samples collected from California, USA - Medicago truncatula BG (SPAdes) (version 2) | ecosystem: Host-associated > Plants > Roots > Nodule | place... | reverse complement strand
GCGGCAACCGGTGGCGGTGATGGCTCCAATACCGGAACCACGACCACCACGACGACCAGCACCCAGTAATACCGGGTGTTTTAATCATAACCACACTTCGGTGTGGTTATTTCGCCCCTTCGGAGAAGAGTCGTGAAGCGACCCGCACTTATTTTGATTTGCCTGCTTTTACAGGCATGTTCGGCCACGACTAAAGGGCTGGGCAACTCACTGTGGGACAGCGTATTTGGAACACCCGGTGTGCAACTCACCGATGACGATATCCAGAATATGCCGTACGCCAGCCAGTATATGCAGCTCAACAATGGGCCACAGCTGTTTGTGGTGCTCGCTTTCGCGGAAAACGGGCAGCAGAAATGGGTGACGCAGGATCAGGCCACGCTCGTGACACAGCATGGACGCATCGTGAAAACCTTACTGGGCGGGGACAACCTGCTTGAGGTGAATAACCTCGCGGCCGATCCGCTGATCAAACCGAATCAAATTATTGATGGCGCAAGCTGGACGCGCACGATGGGCTGGACCGAACACAAGCAGGTTCGCTACGCCACTGCCCGTTCCGTCTTTCGCTGGGACGGAACAGACCACGTCACCGTTGGCAGTGATGAGACACAGGTCCGCGTGCTGGATGAAGAGGTCACCACCGACCAGACCCGCTGGCATAACCGTTACTGGATCGATGACGAGGGACAGATTCGCCAGTCGTTACAATATCTTGGCGCAAACTTCTTCCCGGTGAAAGCGACTCTGATCAAGGCGGCGAAATAATGAAAATCATCTCATCACTTGCGCTGGCGATGAGCCTGGCCGCACCGCTGGCGTGGTCGGCAGGCACGGTTAAGGTGTACTCCCCGGAAAGCAAAGAGCCAAAAACATTATCCAACGCGGAACATCTGATCGATCTGGTTGGTCAGCCCCGGCTGGCAAACAGCTGGTGGCCGGGGGCAGTCATTAGCGAGCGCCAGGCAACGGTGCTGGCGGAACAAAAACATCTCGCCCTGCTTGCCCGGCTCACCGGACTGGCAGAGCAAGAAGAGGGTGACGCCGCTGCGGCGATCAATGCAGTACGTCAGCAGTTACAGGCGATACAGGTGACGGGACGTCAGCAGGTGAACCTCGATCCGGATGTTGTCCGGGTGACAGATACCGGCAATCCGACGCTGGAAGGCGAATATACCCTGTGGGTTCCGCGCCAGCCTGACACCGTGACGGTGATGGGGTTGGTTAGCGCGCCAGGTAAAAAACCGTTCACCCCGGGTCGCGATCTGGCGAGTTATCTCGACGAACAACGCCTGCTGGCGGGGGCAGAAAAAAGCTACGCATGGGTCATCTATCCTGACGGGCGAACGCAGAAAGCCCCGGTGGCTTACTGGAATAAGCGCCATATCGAGCCAATGCCAGGCAGCCTCATTTTTGTCGGTTTTGCCGACCATTTTTGGACGAAGGCTTATGACGGACTGAATGCCGACATCCTTCGCTCTTTGACGCAGCGGATACCGGATTAATGAAAAGAACTTATCTCTATAGCATGCTGGCGCTGTGCGTGAGTGCAGCGTGCCACGCCGAAACGTATCCCGCGCCCATAGGTCCGTCACAGTCGGACTTTGGCGGTGTCGGATTGCTCCAGACGCCTACAGCGCGTATGGCGCGCGAGGGTGAAATCAGCCTGAACTACCGTGATAACGATCAGTATCGCTACTATTCCGCGTCGGTGCAGTTGTTCCCGTGGCTGGAAACCACCCTGCGCTATACGGACGTGCGAACGAAGCAGTACAGCAGCGTCGATGCGTTCTCGGGGAATCAGACGTATAAAGATAAAGCCTTCGACGTGAAGCTTCGCCTGTGGGAAGAGAGCTACTGGATGCCTCAGGTCTCTGTCGGTGCGCGTGATATCGGCGGTACGGGCCTCTTTGATGCAGAATACGTCGTGGCTAACAAAGCCTGGGGGCCTTTCGACTTCTCTCTGGGTCTGGGATGGGGCTATCTGGGCACCAGCGGCAACGTCAAAAACCCGTTCTGTTCTTACAGTGATAAATATTGTTACCGTGATAACAGCTATCAGAAAGCCGGTTCGGTGAATGGCGATCAGATGTTTCACGGCCCGGCATCGCTCTTCGGCGGGGTGGAATACCAGACGCCGTGGCAGCCGCTGCGTCTGAAGCTGGAATACGAAGGCAATAACTACACCGAAGACTTCGCCGGAAAAATAGAACAGAAGAGTAAGTTTAACGTCGGCGCGATTTATCGCGTGGCCGATTGGGCCGACGTTAACCTCAGCTATGAGCGCGGAAACACCTTCATGTTTGGTGTCACGCTGCGCACCAATTTTAATGATATGCGACCGTCGTATAACGACAACGCACGTCCTAAATATCAGCCACAGCCGCAGGATGCCATCATCCAGCACTCGGTGGTGGCGAACCAATTGACCTTACTGAAGTACAACGCGGGCCTTGCCGATCCCGTGGTTCAGACGAAAGGGGATACGCTGTACGTCACCGGCGAACAGGTGAAATACCGTGACTCACGCGAAGGGATCGAGCGGGCAAATCGGATCGTCATGAACGATCTACCGGAGGGCATCCGCACGATCCGCGTGACGGAAAACCGTCTGAATATGCCGCAGGTGACCACCGAAACGGACGTTGAAAGCCTTAAGCGCCATCTGGAAGGCGAACCTCTGGGTCACGAAACGGAACTGGTGCAAAAACGCGTTGAACCGGTGGTACCGGCATCCACCGAGCAGGGCTGGTACATCGACAAATCGCGCTTTGATTTCCACATCGATCCGGTGCTCAACCAGTCCGTTGGCGGACCTGAAAACTTCTACATGTACCAGCTGGGCGTGATGGCCACGGCGGACTGGTGGGTGACCGACCACCTGCTGACTACCGGCAGTCTGTTCGGTAACCTGGCGAATAACTACGACAAATTTAACTACACCAATCCACCGAAAGACTCAACGCTGCCACGCGTGCGAACCCGCGTACGTGAATACGTGCAAAACGATGCCTACGTCAACAACCTGCAGGCTAACTACTTCCAGTATTTCGGTAATGGTTTTTATGGGCAGGTGTATGGCGGTTATCTGGAAACCATGTACGGCGGCGCGGGTGCCGAGGTGCTCTACCGTCCGGTGGACAGCAACTGGGCATTTGGACTTGATGCCAACTACGTGAAACAGCGTGACTGGCGCAGCGCGCAGGACATGATGAAGTTTACCGATTACAGCGTCAAAACAGGCCATTTGACCGCCTACTGGACGCCGTCGTTTGCCCAGGATGTACTGGTGAAAGCGAGCGTCGGTCAGTATCTGGCAGGGGATAAGGGCGGCACGCTGGATATCTCTAAACACTTCGACAGCGGCGTCGTGGTGGGCGGTTACGCCACGATCACCAACGTCTCGCCGGACGAGTACGGGGAAGGGGACTTCACCAAAGGCGTGTACGTCTCGATTCCGCTGGATCTCTTCTCGTCAGGCCCAACCCGCAGCCGTGCGGCTATAGGCTGGACGCCGCTGACGCGTGACGGTGGTCAGCAGCTGGGTCGTAAATTCCAGCTGTACGACATGACCAGCGATCGAAATATTAATTTCCGCTGATGCGTTACGGCCCGGCAGCGTTAAACCTGCCGGGCACTTTACAAACGCCGCAACAGTCTCGCCGGATTGCCGGCGTAAACCCCTTTCTCTGTGATCGACTTTGTCACCACGCTTCCCGCCCCAATCACCGCCCCATCGCAAATTGAGACAGCCAGAATGGTGGCCCCGCTGCCTATCGACACATCATTCCCCACGATAATCCGTCCCCAGCTGCGCCGGTCGGCATTGGGTTTGCCGTCGCGGAACATATCGTTGGCGAACATCACCCCATGGCCGATGAAACAGCGCTCGCCGACGGTGACGTACTCGCAGATGAAGGTATGGGACTGAATTTTACTGTCGGCACCGATGCGGGTGTTAGCCTGAATCTCCACAAATGGGCCGACGAAAACGTTATCGCCCAGCGCACAATCATAAAGATTGGCGGGTTCGTAAATGACGACGTTTTCGCCGCAGACAACATGACGAATAGCCGCCTGGCGTTGCTCTGGCATACATCTCCTTAGACTGGCATCGACATAATATGGAGGGTGCTGGTTTGCGCCGCAGTGACGAAGAGGGTGTCTTTGACATGTTTCAGCCCCTGCGCTTCGTAAAACCGGCGTGCGCGAGGGTTCTTTTCGAGGACTTCCAGCCACAGCAGATTTTCCGAACAGGCTTTTGCCTGGCGAATCACTTCCGCAAGGAGTTGCTCGCCGTAGCGGTGTCCCGTGGCATCCGGCAATAAATAGAGTTTATGCAGGAGCGTACCCGACAGCCCCTCGGGCTCGATGGTCTGCTGGGTTGAGAATTTTGCGAATCCGACTGGCATTTGTGCGCTGGCAATGAGCCAGTAAGTGCCCGGCTGCATCAGGCTGTCTGCTATCGCCTGCGGCGCGTATTCCTGCTCAAGAAAGGCGGCAAGCTCTGTCTGGCTTTCCCATAGATGCCCAAAGTGATGCCGGTAGCTGGCATACCCCATTTCACTCAGCTGTTTTGCATCATCCACGGTGGCGCGTTGAATGGTTAATTTCATCATCCCTTCGTCGAAATAAGCGTGTCACAGTGCAACATGCCACAGCGCGTAAGATAACATCATTAAAAAATATAGATCTCCGTCACATTTTTGCGTTATACAGGAGCCTCGATCTGAGATTGAGGTGCTTTATGTCATCCCTGACGCGTCCGCGTGTTGAATTTATCGCAACGATCCTCCAGACCATTTTGAGTCTGGGCCTGCTAAGTCTTGGCCTGATACTGATCGTCTTTCTTGGAAAAGAGACGATACATCTGGCCGATGTGCTGTTTGCTCCTGAGAAAACCAGCAAATATGAACTGGTTGAAGGACTGGTGGTTTACTTCCTTTACTTCGAGTTTATTGCCCTGATTGTGAAGTACTTTCAGTCGGGTTTTCACTTCCCACTGCGTTACTTTGTCTATATTGGGATCACGGCCATTGTCCGCTTGATCATTATCGATCACACCTCTCCCATGGACGTGTTGATCTACTCGGCGGCGATCCTGATTTTGGTGATCACCCTGTGGTTGTGTAATTCGCAGCGACTGAAACGTGAATAAAAAAATGGCGCTCCGAAGAGCGCCAAACAACAGTCACAGTAAAGGGTTAATACAAGTTGAGGATAACAGTGGCATAGAACAATGAAACTTAACCTTTCACCCCGCCCGCCGTCAGGCCGTTGACCAGCCAGCGCTGAGCCAGCAGGAACACCACGGTAATCGGGATAGCGGAGAGCACAGCCGCCGCGGCAAAGTCGCCCCACAGATAGTTTTGCGGATTGAGATATTGCTGCATCCCCACCGCCAGCGTGTAGCTATTCACATCACGCAGCAGCAAAGAGGCCACCGGCACTTCGGTGATGGCCGCGATGAACGACAGAATAAACACCACCGCCAGAATCGGAACGGACAGCGGCAGCAGCACCAGACGGAACGCTTGCCATGGCGTCGCGCCATCCAGCGCAGCGGCCTCTTCCAGCGAACCGTCGATGGTTTCGAAATACCCTTTGATGGTCCAGACGTGCAACGCGATACCGCCCAGGTAGGCAAAGATCACGCCGCCATGGGTGTTCAGACCGATAAACGGAACGTACTGGCCTAAGCGGTCAAACAAGGCATACAACGCCACCAGCGACAGCACCGCCGGGAACATCTGGAAAATCAACATCCCTTTCAACAGCGTCGCTTTACCCGGGAAGCGCATACGGGCAAAGGCGTAAGCACAGGTCGTGGAAAGGGCGACAATCCCGATCGCGGTAATTCCCGCCACTTTAATCGAGTTCCACAGCCACAACAGGACCGGGAACGGCGGCGGGGTTACGCGGCCATCCGCGTGCTCCACGCTAAAACCTAATGCCAGACGCCAGTGCTCCCAGGAGATCTGATCCGGGATCAAGCTCCCGGTGGCAAAGTTACCTTCACGCAGGGAGATAGCGATAACCATCAGCAGCGGGAACATGATGGCGGCGATAAAAATAAGCAGCCCCAGGTGCGTCGCGAGGAGGCGCAGTTTTTGAGATTTGGGTTGGACCATAGCCATGTTCAATGCCCTCCTTAGTCGAATTTCATACGTGTGGCTTTCAGGTTCACAATGGCCAGCGCGCCTACCAGCAGGAAGATCAGCGTGGCGATGGCGGCTGCCAGGCCGAAGTCCTGTCCTCCGCCGCCCTCAAAGGCGATACGGTAGGTATAGCTCACTAACAGGTCGGTATACCCGGCTGGTGTCGTGGTTCCCAGGCGGTCCGGACTGCCGTTGGTCAGAAGCTGAATTAACACAAAGTTGTTAAAGTTAAAGGCGAAGCTGGCAATCATCAGCGGCGTCAGCGGCTTGATCAGCAGCGGGAACGTAATCTTAAAGAAGTTCTGGAACGGGCCTGCGCCATCCATCGCCGAGGCTTCGTACAGATCGTCCGGAATCGCTTTCAGCAGGCCCATGCACAGGATCATCATGTACGGATAGCCGAGCCAGGTGTTAACGATAATAATCATGCTGCGGGCGGTGGTCGGGTCGCTGAACCAGGCGGGCTTAATACCAAACAGCGCGCCAAGCATCATGTTGATCTCGCCAAAGCTCTGGTTAAACAGCCCCTTGAAGATCAGAATCGAGATAAACGACGGCACCGCATAAGGCAGAATCAGCAGCACGCGGTAAATGGCTTTGCCTTTAAGCGATTCCCACTGCACCACGCATGCCAGTACCATGCCCACGGCGACGGTGAGAATGACGGTTAAGACGGAGAACACGACCGTCCAGACAAAGATAGCGAAGAACGGTTTCTGGATGCCTTCATCGGTAAACACACGCGTGAAGTTATCCCAGCCAATCGTCACGGTATAACCAGGACTGAGCTTGTCATCACCCCAGTTTCCGTCGGCATTGACGGACTGATAGAAGCCAATCTCATTGTTCGGACGGTATTTCACGCCGCTTTGATTGTTGGTCAGCGTACCGTCATCCGCCAGCGTATACAGCGGACGGGTACCGGAGAACTGACGCAGCGAGCTCATGATGACCTTGCTGTCATCGGGCAATACGGCGGTCAGATGCGTTAATGCCTGGCGATTCTGGGTGATGATACGCAGGTTAGCGCGATCGCCTTCCGGCAGCGCATCGACCTCTTTCAGCTTCAGCTTCTGCTCACCACCAAATTTGAAGGCGTCAGAGAGATAGTTTTTTCCGCTTTCCCCGTCAGTCAACGCCAGTTTCCACTCGTCACCGTCAGGGTATAAGCCAAAGTTAAAGGTCTTTCCGGCCTGATACGAACGGTCCATCAGCACCTGTTGGGCGCGTTCCTGAGCGAGCTGGTTGGTACTGCTGTAGTTGGTAAAGGCGATGGCAATGGTACAAATCAGGGGGAAAAGAACAAACAACCCCATCCCCGCCACGCCGGGATAAACATAGCGCCACGCGTAGGCTTTACGATTGGCAAAAATATACAGGCCAACTGAGCTTAAAATCAGCGTCATGATGGCGAACAGGTACTCCCCCTGTACGTACATTAAAACAACAAGGTAACCCACCAGTAAGCCAAGCAAACCAATCACTGACCATTTCAGCGTGTCGCTTTGCCACCAGTGTTTCTTTTTAATGACATCCATGGGGTTCTTCCTCTACAACGGTGGAAACTTATTGTCAGGTGGCGTGCGCTGACCTGACCTACGGATCGTGCCGTAGTCGTAGGGCGGGTGGCATAAACGCCACCCGCCGTTTTTCAGACTTACTTCGTAATACGACCCTGAGCGTCTTTCAGCGCAGCATCAACGGTCTGACGACCGCTTGCCGCGTTGATCACGGCGGTGCGAGTGGCATACCAGAACGCCGCCATCTGCGGAATGTTCGGCATGATTTCGCCTTTCTGGGCGTTATCCATGGTGGCCGCAATGCGTGGGTCTTTCGCCAGGGTATCCTGGAAGGACTTCAGCGCAACAGCACCCAGAGGTTTATCCTTGTTCACTTCCTCCAGACCCTGATCGGTCAGCAGGTAGTTTTCCAGGAACTCTTTCGCCAGCTCTTTGTTCGGGCTGGCAGCGTTAATCCCTGCGCTCAGCACACCAACGAACGGTTTAGACGGTTTGCCTTTAAAGGTCGGCAGCAGGGTAACGCCGTAGTTGATTTTGCTCTTGTCGATGTTGGTCCAGGCCCACGGACCGTTAATGGTCATCGCGGTTTCGCCTTTGTTGAACGCCGCTTCTGCGATGGAGTAGTCGGTATCCGCGTTCATGTGTTTGTTTTTGATGAGGTCAACCAGGAAGGTCAGGCCCGCTTTCGCGCCAGCGTTGTCCACGCCCACATCTTTTACGTCATATTTGCCGTTTTCGAATTTGAACGCGTAACCGCCGTCGGCTGCAATCAGCGGCCAGGTGAAGTACGGTTCCTGCAGGTTGAACATCAAGGCACTCTTACCTTTTGCCTTCAGCTCTTTATCCAGCGCCGGGATCTCTTCCCAGGTTTTCGGCGGGTTAGGAACCAGGTCTTTGTTATAAATCAGAGACAGGGCTTCAACCGCAATTGGGTAGGCGATCAGCTTGCCGTTATAGCGCACTGCATCCCAGGTGAACGGGAACAGCTTGTCCTGGAACGCTTTGTCAGGAGAGACTTCTGCCAGCAGGCCAGATTGTGCATAGCCGCCGAAACGGTCATGCGCCCAGAAGATAATGTCAGGGCCGTCGCCTGTTGCCGCAACCTGGGGGAATTTCTCTTCCAGTTTGTCAGGGTGCTCAACGGTCACTTTGATACCGGTGTCTTTCTCGAATTTTTTACCCACTTCGGCCAGGCCGTTATAGCCTTTGTCGCCGTTAATCCAGATAACCAGCTTACCTTCTTCAATTTTGGCGAGAGCCGGTGCGGAAATCATCATTGCTGCCAGGGCGGACAATGCGAAAACGCGTGCGCCAGTCTTGATCTTCATATCTGCCATCCTTTTTGGTGATGTGCTCGTGGTATGACTTCAGTGGTTCAACGTGGCTCAGTTTCCTTATTTGACATCATCTTTCCATCCTCCCAAGCCCTACGCCCCACCCCCGCGTTGCGTGATCTCTGTCGCATAAATTTAAGTTATGAGTCCTGGCGCACATAAAAGTGCACTGAATTTTGCAGGTGGCGTCACGATTTTCGTCTTAGCCCGCCAGCGGCGGGGGCAGAGCCTTCCTTCTCATCCTCCCGTCTCCTCCCCCATAAAAAACAGTGGGGGTGGAGGATTCACGAAAGTAATGGATCCCCCATAGTGAACTTATCTTGAATGTGTCTGTCGGTGACAGGTTGTAACGAAGGGAGAAGGGCATGGCGAGCGTACAGCTGCGTAATGTAACGAAAGCCTGGGGCGACGTAGTGGTGTCAAAAGACATCGATCTGGACATTCACGAAGGTGAATTCGTGGTGTTTGTCGGTCCGTCAGGCTGTGGTAAATCGACTCTGCTGCGTATGATTGCCGGTCTCGAAACGATCACCAGTGGCGATTTGTTCATTGGGGAAACCCGCATGAACGATATCCCCCCCGCCGAGCGTGGTGTCGGCATGGTATTCCAGTCTTATGCACTCTATCCCCACCTGTCCGTTGCGGAGAACATGTCCTTTGGCCTGAAGCTGGCCGGCGCCAAAAAAGAGGTGATCAGCCAGCGCGTTAACCAGGTAGCCGAAGTTTTACAGCTTGCCCATTTGCTGGAACGTAAGCCGAAAGCGCTCTCCGGCGGTCAGCGTCAGCGCGTTGCTATTGGCCGTACGCTGGTGGCAGAGCCACGCGTGTTCCTGCTCGATGAACCGCTTTCTAACCTGGATGCCGCCCTGCGTGTCCAGATGCGCATCGAAATCTCCCGTCTACACAAACGTCTTGGCCGCACGATGATTTACGTCACCCACGATCAGGTCGAAGCGATGACGCTTGCCGACAAGATTGTGGTGCTGGACGCCGGTCGCGTGGCGCAGGTGGGTAAACCGCTTGAGCTTTATCACTACCCGGCGGACCGCTTTGTTGCGGGCTTTATTGGCTCGCCAAAGATGAACTTCCTGCCGGTAAAAGTGACGGCGACAGCGATTGAACAAGTACAGGTGGAGTTACCGAACCGCCAGCAAGTCTGGCTGCCGGTGGAGAGCACCAATGTACAGGTCGGTTCGAATATGTCCCTGGGTATCCGTCCTGAGCATTTACTACCGAGCCACATCGCAGATGTGACCCTGGAAGGTGTCGTTCAGGTCGTCGAGCAACTTGGTCACGAAACACAGATTCATATCCAGATCCCCGCCATCCGTCAGAACCTGGTTTACCGCCAGAATGACGTGGTGTTGGTAGAAGAGGGTGCCACATTCGCTATCGGCTTGCCGCCAGAGCGTTGCCATCTGTTCCGCGAGGATGGCACCGCATGTCGTCGGTTGCACAAAGAGCCTGGCGTTTAAGCATTCCCAAAAGAAGACACGAAACCGACAGGTGAAGTGTTCAAAGAAAAGCAATGATCTCAGGAGATAGAATAATGATTACTCTGCGCAAACTTCCTCTGGCAGTTGCCGTCGCAGCGGGCGTAATGTCTGCTCAGGCACTGGCTGTGGATTTCCACGGTTATGCTCGTTCTGGTATCGGCTGGACGGGTAGTGGTGGCGAACAACAGTGTTTCCAGGCAACGGGTGCCCAAAGTAAATACCGTCTGGGTAACGAATGTGAAACCTATGCCGAGATTAAGCTGGGCCAGGAAGTGTGGAAAGAAGGTGATAAGAGCTTCTACTTCGACACCAACGTAGCATACTCCGTTGCGCAGCAGAACGACTGGGAAGCCACTGACCCAGCGTTTCGTGAAGCCAATGTGCAGGGTAAAAACCTGATTGAATGGCTGCCAGGCTCCACCATCTGGGCCGGTAAGCGCTTCTATCAGCGTCATGACGTTCACATGATCGACTTCTACTACTGGGATATCTCTGGTCCTGGTGCGGGTCTGGAAAATATCGACGTCGGCTTTGGTAAACTGTCCCTGGCAGCAACTCGTTCTTCTGAAGCGGGTGGCTCTTCCTCCTTCGGCAGCAACAGCATTTATGATTACACCACACGCACCGCGAACGACGTATTTGACGTTCGTTTAGCGCAAATGGAAATTAACCCGGGTGGTACTCTGGAGCTGGGCGTTGACTATGGCCGTGCCAACCCGCGTGACGACTATCGTCTGGTTGACGGCGCGTCAAAAGATGGCTGGATGTTCACCGCTGAACACACCCAGAGCATGCTGAAAGGCTACAACAAGTTTGTGGTTCAATACGCTACCGATTCCATGACCTCTCAGGGTAAAGGCCTGTCTCAAGGTTCTGGCGTAGGCATTGATAGCAATACCGGTTTTGCTTATGACATCAACAACAACGGCAGCCTGTTGCGTATCCTCGACCACGGTGCAATCTCCCTGGGCGACAGCTGGGACCTGATGTACGTGGGTATGTATCAGGATATCGACTGGGATAACAACAACGGCACCAAGTGGTGGACCGTGGGCGTACGTCCAATGTACAAATGGACGCCAATCATGAGCACCCTGCTGGAAGTTGGCTACGACAACGTGAAATCCCAGGAAACTGGCGAAACCAACAACCAGTACAAAATCACCCTGGCGCAACAATGGCAGGCTGGCGACAGCATCTGGTCTCGTCCGGCTATCCGCGTCTTCGCAACCTACGCGAAGTGGGATGAAAAGTGGGGCTACGACTACAACGGTAATCCAGGAAATAACGCTAACTTCGGTAAAGCGGTTAAAGACGGCTTCAACGGCGGTTCCTTCGGTCGTGGCGACAACGACGAGTGGTCCTTCGGCGCCCAGATGGAAATCTGGTGGTAATCCCGTCTTAATCTGACGTTAATGACCAAACTGAGGGGCGCAAGCCCCTCAATCCTTGGGACGGCGCGCTATTGCCTGGCTACCGCTGAACCTGTGCATTTTGAGGTGATAACAATGAAAATGAACAAAACTCTCCTTGCCCTTTGTCTGTCCGCAGGGCTGCTGGCATGCGTCCCTGCTGTTACGCTCGCCAATGTGAATTTCGTCCCGCAAAACACCACATCCGCGCCAGCTATTCCGGCGGCGGCGCTGCAGCAACTGGTCTGGACGCCTGTCGATCAGTCTAAAGCGCAAACTACCCAGCTCTCAACAGGGGGGCAAACGCTGAATGTCCCGGGGATCAGCGGTCCGGTCGTGGCCTACAGTGTGCCTGCAAATATCGGCGAACTGACTCTTACACTGTCGAGTGAAGTGAATAAACAAACCAGCGTGTATGCACCTAACGTGCTGATTCTCGATCAAAACATGACGCCATCTGCATTCTTCCCAAGCGAATACTTCACGTATCAGGAACCTGGCGTAATGAGTGCCGATCGCCTCGAAGGGGTGATGCGCCTGACGCCAGCACTGGGCCAGCAAAAAATCTATGTGCTTGTGTTCACCACTGAAAAAGATTTACAGCAGACCACGACGCTCCTCGACCCGGCTAAGGCCTATGCAAAAGGGGTAGGGAATGCGGTTCCGGATATTCCGGATCCGATCGCCCGTCATACCACCGATGGCGTTGTGAAGCTGAAAGTTTCAACCAGTAGCGCGTCCAGCGTCCTGGTCGGCCCACTGTTTGGTTCCTCTGGCACAGGGCCGGTGACAGTGGGTAACACGGCTACTCCAGTTTATGCCGCCCCAGCCGCTACGGCTGCCGCACCGGTTGCTTCTTCCGCCGCTCCGGCTCCCGCTAAAAAAGCTGAGCCAGTGCTGAACGATACCGAAACTTACTTTAACAATGCCATCAAGCAGGCCGTCGCGCGTGGTGATGTCGACAAAGCGCTGAAGCTGCTTGATGAAGCCGAACGTTTAGGTTCGACCACTGCCCGTTCCACCTTTATCAGCAGTGTAAAAGGCAAGGGGTAACCGTCTCCCCACAGTGCTGATTTTGTCAGTAGTTTAGTGCGCCTGTTCAGGCGCACTTTTTTTTGGTGCTGTTTGTGGTGTTGCATCTCTGTTGCGATAATGATCGCCAAACCATCTTTGCCCGCCCCCATTCTTAATTTCTGCGATACAATGACGGTACGTTATGTACTGGAGAGTCTGGCATGTCACACCCTGCGCTAACGCAACTGCGTGCGCTGCGCTATTTTGACCAAATACCTGCGCTTGACCCGGAGCAGCTCGACTGGTTGCTACTGGAAGATTCCATGACCAAACGTTTTGAGCGTCAGGGCGTTAACGTTACGGTGACCCTCATTCAGGAAGGTTTCGTCGGGTCTGACGCCATTGCCAGCGAACTGCCGCTACTGCCAAAGGAAGATCGCTACTGGCTGCGTGAAATCCTGCTGTGCGCCGACGGTGAACCCTGGCTTGCAGGGCGCACCGTGGTGCCTGAATCGACCCTCACTGGCCCCGAACTCGCGCTGCAACAGTTGGGCAAAACGCCGTTGGGACGCTATCTTTTTACATCATCTGAACTCACCCGAGATTTTATTGAGATTGGCCGCGATGCCGATCTTTGGGGGCGTCGTTCCCGCCTTCGCTTAAGCGGAAAACCGTTAATGTTAACGGAGCTGTTTTTGCCTGCATCGCCGTTGTACTGGGAGGAAAACAAGAAATGGAGTGGAGTCTGACACAGACTAAATTATTGGCCTTTCATCGGCTTATGCGCACGGATAAACCTATCGGCGCCCTGTTGTTGCTGTGGCCAACGCTGTGGGCGCTGTGGGTCGCTACCCCCGGGGTACCGCCGCTGTGGATCCTGGCGGTTTTTGTGGCGGGTGTCTGGCTGATGCGCGCGGCAGGCTGCGTGGTCAATGATTACGCGGACCGGAAATTCGACGGGCATGTAAAACGTACCGCCAACCGTCCCCTGCCAAGCGGACAAGTCACGGAAAAAGAAGCGCGCAACTTGTTCATCGTGTTGGTATTGCTCTCTTTCCTGCTGGTGTTGACGCTGAACACCATGACCATCCTGCTCTCCGTCGCTGCGCTGGCGCTGGCGTGGGTTTACCCGTTTATGAAGCGCTACACCCATCTGCCGCAGGTGGTGCTGGGGGCTGCATTTGGCTGGTCAATTCCAATGGCGTTTGCGGCGGTCAGCGAGTCTGTTCCTCTCAGCTGCTGGCTCATGTTCCTGGCGAACATTCTCTGGGCGGTCGCCTACGATACTCAATATGCGATGGTTGACCGCGACGATGACCTGAAAATTGGTATCAAATCGACGGCCATTTTGTTTGGTCGCCATGACAAGCTGATCATCGGGATATTACAGGTTGCTGTACTGGCGCTGATGGTGGCGATTGGTCGTCTGAACGGGCTCGATTGGGCGTTTTACGCGTCGGTGCTGGTGGCGGGATTGCTCTTTGTGTATCAGCAGAAATTGATTGCGGAACGCGAGCGCGACGCCTGTTTTAAAGCGTTTTTAAATAATAACTACGTGGGCCTGGTGCTGTTTTTGGGGCTCGCAGTAAGCTATCTCTCATAACCAGGGCGGCAAGCGAATAAAAAACGGCAGCCTCTGGTGAGGCTGCCGTTTTACTGTTTCACCTTTTACCGACAGGTAAAGTGAACACTGCAATTATCACTCGCCCTGCGTCGCGCTCTCAATCGTGAGACGTACATCAGAGGTAATCAGCTCCGCCAGCATCTGGTAAACCTTCATGGTTTCTCCAGGCTCAGCATCCCCTGTATCACTGATATAGCCTTCATCACGCAACGTGGACACCAGTGAGCTAAACACCGCTTTATCGAAGAACTCCGGCGCATTAATACCGTGCAGCACGGAAAGACGTTGCGCCAGCGTGCGGCTCTCTTTTTCCAGGGTACCACGGTTAATGGACGGATTCGCACTCAACAGCCAGAAGGTAATCGCGTAGCGCTGCAGCGTTTCGCGCGCACCCGCTGCCAGCAGTTGAAGGGTGCGGGAACGGGCCGGGTTGATATGCAGCTCGTCTTCTTTAACGGTGATCAGGCCCTGACGCAGCAGCTCTTCCGTCAATTTATCCAGCTCAACTGCCAGCTCATCCTGATTCCAGCGCAGGAACAGCTCCGTTTTCAACATCGGATAGAGCGTCTCAACGTGGCGCAGCAATTCCTGACGTGTAATACGACGATGCTGAGTAATAATTGCCGCCATCAGAGAAGGCAGCATCAGCATATGAGCGATGTTGTTGCGGTAGTAGGTCATCAACACGGCCTGCTCACGCGGCAGGATGATGATGTCGCCGATGGTGTCTTTCTCGACTTCAAACTTGTTCATCTGCAATGCATGATCGATCAGGCCGCTTGCCGTTGTGGACGGCACCGTCGAATCGTTGGCATAAGGCACGTTGCGCATGATATCGAGATAACAGTCGATCTGCTCGGTCAACTGTTCACGCGTTAGCGAGCGCTGACGAGAGGCCAGCAACGCCGTACAGCACAGGTTCATAGCATTCGCCGCCCCTGCATTGTTGATGCGCACCATCAGCTCAGCCGCAATGCCGTTTACCGTCGGCGTCAACCAGGCGGGACGAACCGCTTCGATTGGATCGATAGACTCACGCCACTCCGGAACATGATTGTTCAGGTAGGTCATGAGCTGCATCGGCTCACCAAAGTTCACGTAGCCCTGACCGAGATTGCGCAGCTTGCTCAGACCTTTCAACATCTGAGGCAGGCTCTCTTTCTCTTTGGTGGCGCCGCGAAGTTCTTTGGCGTACGTACCCACTTCCATCACGTGCTCATAGCCAATGTAAATGGGCACCAGAGTAATCGGACGCGTACCGCCACGCAGCATTGCCTGAATGGTCATCGACAGCGTGCCGGTCTTCGGATCGAGCAGACGGCCCGTACGCGAGCGTCCGCCTTCAACGAAATACTCGACCGAATAACCGCGGCTGAACAATTCGCCCAGATATTCACGGAATACGGTGGAGTAGAGCTTATTGCCTTTGAAGGTACGACGGATAAAGAACGCACCCAGGCGGCGGAAAATCGGGCCGGCTGGCCAGAAGTTCAGGTTAATCCCTGCCGCAATGTGCGGAGGCACCAGGCCCTGGTGATACAGAACATAGGAAAGCAGCAGATAGTCCATGTGGCTGCGGTGGCAGGGCACATACACGATCTCGTGACCGTCGTGCGCAAGCTGACGCACGCGCTCGGCATTATTGACGTTGATGCCTTGATAGAGACGGTTCCAGGTAAAACTCAGGATACGGTCAGACAGGCGAATCATTTCGTAGGAGAAGTTCGCCGCAATCTCTTCCATCAGCGCGATGGCGTTTTGCTGAGCTTTCTCATGGGAAATTTTCTTGCTGCGCGCTTCGTCTTCCACGGCGCGGGCAATCGCTTTTGACGCCAGCAGTTTGTTAAACAGGTCCTGTCGCGCGGGCAGGCTTGGCCCAACGGCAGCCAGTCGCTGGCGAGCAAAGTGCATGCGAGCGACGCGCGCCAGTTTTTGCGCGATGATCTTGTCGGTACCGTGCTCGTCAGCCATCCGGCGTAAAGAGACGGAAGGAGAGAAACGCACAAAGCTGTCGCGTCCCAGCCAGGAGACAGCAAAGAACTTCTGGACCCCGTTGAGCATGCGCAGCGGTGGGTTTTCCTCACCTTTCTGACGGCCCGGGCGACGACCAAACATCACCGACACAGGCACCATCTGCACATCCAGATCGGGATTGCTGCGATGCAGGTCCAGATAGTCGTGGAACAGTTTGATGGACTCTTCTTTTGGCGTGTAATAGGTGAACACGCGCGGCCCACCGTGGATGAAGACGTAGCGCGGTAGTAGCGTCCCGTCGATCTCCAGCGGTTCCATCGGATCGGGCAGGTCATGCGCCAGGCACTGGGCGCGGAGCGTTAACAGGTCTGCCTTCGAGTTGTAAGGCAAAACGTACATAATAGGGCGTGACGTATCCAGCCCCAATTCCAGCGCGGGTTCCGCGGGGATAGACTTACTTTTTACCAGAACGCTTAATGGTAAATTAAGTAATTTGTAGTAAATTCGTGGCCAGCCAGACATAAAGGATGTAAAGCCTCTGGTTAATAATGCAATTGCGGCGCAAAGGATAACAGAAAGCGCGCAAAATTTCTGTTGTTACCCGTCATACTTCAGACGGCGGCGAAACGCGCAGCCGCTATAGTTACTGACGCTAAATCTAAGAAAAGGTTCTTTTAATGGCCAATAATACCACTGGGTTAACCCGAATCATCAAAGCTGCCGGCTACTCATGGAAAGGTTTCCGTGCGGCATGGATCAATGAAGCTGCTTTCCGTCAGGAAGGGGTCGCGGCCATCGTGGCGGTGATTATCGCCTGTTTCCTTGATGTTGACGCCATAACCCGCGTTCTGCTCATTGGTTCCGTACTTTTGGTGATGATAGTGGAAATTCTCAATAGCGCTATCGAAGCGGTGGTTGACCGAATTGGTTCCGAATTTCACGAGTTGTCCGGTCGTGCAAAAGATATGGGCTCCGCCGCTGTGCTTTTAGCCATTATCACTGCGGTTATCACCTGGGGCACGCTTCTTTGGTCACATTTCCGATAAGCCTCGAGGAATAATTAAGTCCCTGGTTTTTTGTGCACTTTTTGATTCCAAATTCACCTTTAACTGTATATACTCACAGCATAACTGTATATACACCCAGGGGGCGGAATGAAAGCGTTAACGACCAGGCAGCAAGAGGTGTTTGATCTCATTCGGGATCACATCGGCCAGACGGGTATGCCACCTACGCGTGCGGAAATCGCGCAGCGACTGGGCTTCCGTTCTCCAAATGCGGCTGAAGAGCATCTTAAAGCCCTGGCGCGTAAAGGCGCGATTGAAATCGTGTCTGGCGCGTCGCGTGGTATTCGTCTTCTCGTTGAAGAAGAGACGGGGATCCCGCTGATAGGGCGTGTCGCGGCAGGTGAACCCCTGCTGGCACAACAGCATATTGAAGGGCATTATCAGGTCGATCCTGGCATGTTCAAACCTAGCGCTGATTTCTTACTTCGCGTTAGCGGTATGTCCATGAAAGACATCGGTATTCTTGACGGCGACTTGCTGGCCGTGCATAAAACCCAGGATGTGCATAACGGACAGGTTGTTGTGGCGCGTATTGACGATGAAGTGACGGTCAAACGCCTGAAAAAACAGGGCAACTCCGTACAACTGCTACCGGAAAATAGCGAATTTTCCCCGATTGTGGTCGACCTGCGCGAACAGAGCTTCTCCATCGAAGGGCTGGCCGTGGGCGTCATTCGCAACGGTGAATGGCTGTAATCTCTTCCTGACAGGTTGCGGTACCTCCGCAACCTGATTCTCTTTATTCCTGCTCCGGACATTTTTCATGTCTCTGCTGACAACCTCAGACAAGGCATTGTGGCGTCTTGCTCTCCCAATGATCTTCTCCAATATTACCGTCCCGCTTTTAGGGCTGGTGGATACGGCTGTCATTGGTCATCTTGATTCTCCCCTTTATCTCGGCGGCGTGGCGATTGGCGCAACGGCCACCAGCTTCCTCTTTATGCTGCTGCTCTTTTTACGCATGAGTACGACGGGACTCACGGCACAGGCATTTGGCGCGAAAGATCCGTTACGACTGGCGCGTGCATTGGTTCAACCCCTGATTCTGGCGTTGGGTGCCGGGATGTTGATTGTGCTGCTACGCGCGCCGCTGATTGATGCGGCATTGTATATCGTTGGCGGCAGTGACGCGGTGCTGGCACAGGCCCGGCGCTTTCTTGAAATTCGCTGGCTCAGCGCCCCGGCCTCTCTGGCAAACCTTGTCCTGCTAGGCTGGCTGTTGGGCGTTCAGTACGCCCGCGCGCCGGTGATTTTGCTGGTGGTAGGCAATCTTCTGAATATCGTGCTCGATCTCTGGCTGGTTTTGGGGCTGCACATGAACGTGCAGGGCGCCGCACTGGCGACGGTCGTGGCTGAGTACGGAACCTTTTTCTTAGGCTTGTGGATGGTGAAACGCGTGCTGGTCATGCGCGGGGTCACCTTTGCAATGCTGAAAACCGCCTGGCGTGGGCAGGTTCGTCAATTGCTGGCGCTGAATCGCGACATTATGCTGCGCTCCCTGCTGCTGCAACTCTGTTTTGGCGCATTGACCGTTTTCGGGGCGCGCTTAGGGCCAGAAATCGTGGCTGTGAATGCCGTGTTGATGACCCTGTTAACATTTACCGCCTACGCGTTGGACGGTTTTGCCTATGCTGTTGAAGCCCACTCCGGACAGGCGTATGGCGCAAAACAGGCGGGACAGTTGCAGGACGTCTGGCACGCAGCCTGTCGGCAGTCGGGTCTGGTCGCGCTGGCATTTGCGCTAACCTACGCTCTGTTTGGCAACAATATTGTCGCGATGCTCACCTCTCTCCCGGCGCTGCGCGAACTGGCAAGCCACTATATTGGCTGGCAAATTGTCTTACCGGTTGTTGGGGTCTGGTGTTACTTGCTGGATGGCATGTTCATTGGCGCAACGCGAGGGGCGGAAATGCGCAACAGCATGGCGGTCGCCGCAGCGGGATTTGCGCTCACGCTTCTCACGCTCCCTTATCTGGGTAACCATGGATTATGGCTGGCGCTGGCCGTTTTTCTTGCGCTTCGCGGGCTGTCCCTCGGCCTGGTCTGGCGTCGTCACTGGCGAAATAATACCTGGTTCTCGTGACGGGCTCGTTTGCGCAAATGGTTAAAGATTCTGAATAACGAAACATGTTCCAGATCCTCATCTACAATTATTATCACGTCCAGCATGAAATGAACGTTACGGACGATACGAATTTACGTGATACCTGAACGATGAGGATATGATTATGAATAAAGACGAAATCGGCGGTAACTGGAAGCAGTTCAAAGGTAAAGCGAAAGAACAGTGGGGTAAGCTGACTGACGATGACATGACGGTCATCGAAGGTAAACGCGATCAGCTGGTCGGTAAAATTCAGGAACGTTACGGATACCAGAAAGATCAGGCCGAGAAAGAAGTCGGCGAATGGGAAAAACGTAACGACTACCGCTGGTAAGCGGTATTTTCCCGACATGACTACCCAACGTACATGGACGTACAACTAAGAGGGCGGCGATAAGCCGCCCGATTTTTTAGCGCGGTTTTTTCTTTACCAGAATAGAGTGATCGTGCTGACACTCACCCTGATGAGAGCAGGCTTCAACCTCAACACAACTCGAACATAAGCCATGCGCTTCAATCACATTATGGCGAAGGGCAAAGCCCATCTTTGCTGCCAGCGTGTGAAGAATATCTTCTACACCCTCTGCACCTTTCTCCTTCACCGAACCACAGCGATCGCAAATAAACATGGCCGATGTGTGGGTGGGCTGATCGAAAAGATGACACAGCACATAGCTGTTCGTCGATTCCACCTTATGAACAAAACCCTGCTCAAGCAGAAAATCCAGGGCGCGATACACCGTAGGCGGCTTAGCCTGAGGCTCACTCTCGCGCAGAAGGTCAAGCAGGTCATAAGCGCTAATGGCATTTTGTTGCAGGCTCATCAGACGCAGAACTTCAAGGCGCTGCGGAGTCAGGCGCACATTGCGTTGCGCACAGAGCTTTTCAGCTTGCGCGAGCAGCTCCTGCGTTGTGGTCTTATCCATTAAGCACCTCGAATAAAAAATGGCTGTAAACCCCCACTTTATCATGTTCTGTTAAAAACGCCGAGATCCGACGCCATGTGCTATACCTGACGCATCGCACTACTGGGCTATAACATCATGAAAAGACCTGAATGCATAAAACACTGGCGTGACGTCGAAGGCGCGGATGATTCAACCTATCCCGATAGCGACGAACTTTTTTCTATTGGCGCGCCGCTGGCCCGCAAGCTGGGACTCGGACGTCTCGGTATCCATCACGAACGACTGCCGCCAGGGCGACGCACCTCGTATCCCCATGCAGAAAGTGACGAAGAAGAGTTCATCTACGTGTTAGAAGGGCACCCTGAGGCGTGGATCAATGGTTATTTATGGAAACTGGAACCGGGCGACAGCGTGGGCTTTCCTGCCGGGACCGGGCTGTGCCACACTTTTATTAATAATACCGATGAAGAGGTGCGATTGCTGGTGGTGGGGGAAGCAAACAAGAAACAGAACCGTATCTATTACCCACTCAATCCGGCGTATGCAGCCAGCCGTCAGGACCGCTGGGTGGACCATCCACCGCAATTTTTTGGCCCTCACGATGGAAAACCTGGGCGAAAATAACATCCTCTTCTATAAATATTGAGGGCCATCACAGAATACAACAGGCCGACCGGAAGATTTAACTTAGGGAAATAGCAGGTCTTTTTGTTCTTATTCACAGCAATAGTTCGCTCCTGTTTGGGTGATAACTGACAGGGGGTTATTTAATAACAGACTATAAGACGAGAAAACTGTGAAAAAACATTTTAAATTTTCGGTGGTTAGCATTGCTGTCTCCTTGTTTATGGCAAATCAGGCGGGAGCAGCCAATACCTGGACGGAATCACGTAGTGATGCAATGGGTGGCACAGGTGTCGCATCAGGCAGTTATGGCAGTGGGGCGTTAATCAACCCCGCTTTGCTGGCGAAGGCAAAACCTGACGACGATGTCACCGTGATTCTGCCTGCCGTCGGCGCGCAGATTACGGATAAAGACAATCTTCAGGATGAAATTGATAACATCAACGATAAAATCAACCACTATCAGGATGTGATTGATAACCTTACGCCTGCCGAAATCATTACCAACCCCTTAGGTTCTATCAACGAATTTCAGGGCGCAGCAAAGGATCTGGCCGATGAGCTGGATTACCTGAAAGGGAAAACCGCGCGTGCGACAGCAGGTGCCGGTCTTGCCGTCACGATTCCAAACGATGTGCTTGCCGTGGCTTTCATGGCCAAAGGCTATGCGCACGGGCGCGTAAGTTCGTCCATCGATCAGCAGGATATTGATTACCTGCGCGGGATCCAGCGAAGCGATGTGGTCGCCGCGGGCGTTGCGCTGGACGCAGCGATCAACGGGACCGACCAGATAACCAAAAACCTCAACTCAACGGCGTCTGGCCGGGCTGCTATTGTCTCTGACTATGGTATTGCTGTGGCTCGTCAGTTTGATTTGGGTGGCGTGCCGGTCTCTGTCGGTGTCACGCCAAAACTGCAAAAAACCTGGGTGTACAACTACACTACGTCTATTTATGACTACGACAGTAATAAATGGAACGACAGCCGTTACCGTACCGACGACACCGGCTTTAACGTGGATGCGGGTATTACCGCAGACTTTGGCGAACACTGGACCGTCGGCGTGAGCGGGCAGAACCTGATGTCGCGTGATATCGATACGAAAGATGTGCGTATCCGCAACGGCAGAACCGGGGAAGTGGTGAGCTATAAAGATACTTACCAAATTCGTCCTCTGGTGACCGCAGGTGCTGCCTGGCATAATGATTTAGTCACCCTGACAGCGGATGGCGATCTGACGGAAACCAAAGGATTCAAAAGCGAAGATACCTCCCAGTATGTGGGCGTGGGTGCCGAGGTCACACCGCTCAGTTGGCTGGCCGTTCGCGCCGGTTATCGTGCTGATGTGAAGGGGAATGACAGCAATGTCTTCACCGGCGGTGTCGGTTTTGCGCCCTTTAATACCGTGCATGTCGACCTGATGGGCCTGTATGGTGAGGATGAAACCTGGGGGGCGGGCGCGCAATTGAGCGTCACCTTCTAAGCAAAACCGGAGGCCATGCGCCTCCGGCTTTTCTTGTGCTATAGTAGCGCCCCTTTTCCAGCAGATGCTTAAAACTTCGCCATGTCGTCAGAATCTCAGTCAACTTTTCCTGCACATCGTTTTTCCATCGCGCCGATGCTCGACTGGACGGACAGACACTGTCGCTACTTCCTGCGCCAGCTCTCCCGCCATACGCTGCTCTACACCGAAATGGTGACGACCGGGGCGATCGTTCACGGTAAAGGCGACTATCTGGCCTACAGCGAAGAAGAACATCCTGTCGCTTTGCAGCTGGGTGGCAGCGATCCGGCAGCTCTTGCCCACTGTGCGAAGCTGGCGGAAGCGCGTGGCTACGACGAGATAAACCTGAACGTCGGCTGTCCTTCCGATCGCGTACAAAATGGCATGTTCGGTGCGTGTCTGATGGGCAATGCGCAGCTCGTGGCGGACGGGATCAAAGCGATGCGCGATGTGGTGTCCATCCCCGTGACGGTCAAAACCCGTATCGGTATTGATGACCAGGACAGCTACGAATTTCTGTGTGATTTCATCAATACGGTTGCCGGGAAAGGCGAGTGTGAGATGTTTATTATCCACGCCCGTAAAGCCTGGCTTTCTGGATTAAGCCCAAAAGAAAACCGTGAAATTCCGCCGCTGGACTACCCCCGCGTATACCAGTTAAAGCGCGATTTCCCGCACCTGACAATGTCGATCAATGGCGGCATTAAATCGCTCGAGGAGGCCAAAGCGCACCTGGAGCATATGGATGGTGTGATGGTGGGACGCGAGGCGTACCAGAACCCCGGTATTCTGACGACCGTCGATCGCGAAATCTTTGGCATTAGCGGCGCGGATAGCGATCCGGTCGCCGTGGTGCGCGCAATGTATCCCTACATTGAGCGTGAGCTGAGCAATGGCACCTATCTGGGACACATCACCCGACACATGCTTGGCCTCTTCCAGGGCATCCCGGGAGCACGTCAGTGGCGTCGCTATCTGAGTGAAAATGCGCATAAACCTGGCGCGGACATCAATGTGCTTGAGCACGCGCTGCGACTGGTTGCTGATAAACGATAAATTTCACTCATTTTTCGTCAAATTCACCAGGGCTTGTCAGGAATGACAAGCCTTTTTTGTTATCTTTCAATGCATTAAAATTGGCATGTTTCTTGTAATAGCCTTTTCATCATTCGGGTATTACGTGGGAGAGAACCATGCTTGAACTACTTTTTGTATTGGGATTTTTTGTGATGCTGATGGTTACGGGCGTCTCATTGCTGGGCATTCTGATCGCGATGGTGGTGGCGACCGTGGTGATGTTCATCGGTGGACTCTTTGCCCTGACGATTAAGCTCTTGCCGTGGCTGCTGCTGGCGATTGCGGTTGTATGGGTTATTCGGGCGATTAAATCACCAAAACTCCCGAGTTATCAGCGTAATAAGCGTTTCCGTTACTAAGGTATTGAGGGGTTCGTCACATACCTGCAACTTTTCCGGCAGCATTGCTTAGAACGGAATAGGATTTACTTATCGAATCTGTCACTATGACTGCCGCTAAAGAATTCATCGAGCTGTACCCTACATACAGCCGAACTAAAAAAAGAAAGGGCTTCCCACGGGAAGCCCAATTTCTTTTTTAGGGTCAGGGAATGAGCAGGCTCGACCCTTCCGTTGCCCGGCTTTCCAGTACCTCATGCGCACGCCGTGCCTCGCTTAGCGGGTATTTCTGGGCGTCGGCCACATCGACTTTAATTACTCCGCTCGCGATCAACGAGAACAACTCATTGCTGGCTTCGATCAGCTCTTCACGCGTGGTGATATAGCCTTGCAGGGAAGGGCGGGTGACGTAAAGCGAGCCTTTCTGATTGAGGATGCCGAGATTCACGCCGGTCACGGCGCCTGAGGCGTTGCCAAAGCTCACCATCAGGCCACGGCGCTGCAAACAATCCAGCGACGCTTCCCAGGTATCTTTCCCCACCGAGTCATACACTACACGTAACTTTTTACCGCCGGTGATCTCTTTGACCCGCTCGGCAATGTTCTCTTCACGGTAATTGATCACCTGCCAGGCCCCGGCCTGTTGCGCCCGCTGCGCTTTTTGCGCACTCCCCACGGTGCCGATCAGCTTTGCCCCGAGCGCTTTCGCCCACTGGCAGGCAATCAGCCCCACGCCACCGGCAGCCGCGTGGAACAGGAAAGGCTCGTCCGGTTTGATTTCATAGGTTTTACGCAGCAGATAAAAGACGGTCAGTCCTTTCAGGAAAGATGCCGCGGCCTGTTCGAACGAAATTGCATTTGGCAAAATGGCGGCTTTGTCGGCCGGAACGTTGTGAACGGAACTGTAAGCGCCCAGCGCCGACTGTGCATACACCACGCGATCGCCTTCTTTAATATGCTTCACGGCACTGCCCACCTTCACCACCACGCCTGCGGCTTCGGTTCCCAATCCGCTCGGCATTGAGGGAGGTGGATAAAGGCCGCCGCGAATATAGGTGTCGATGTAGTTAATACCGATGGCTTTATTTTCAACCTGGATTTCGGTTTCGCCAGGCGCTGCGGGGGTAAACTCAACCGCATTGAGTACCTCAGGGCCGCCATGCTTGTGAAATTCAATACGCGTTGCCATGCTTCCTCCATAAGAAAATGTGGTAATCTTTCGACCCACTCTTTATCTCGGTAACTCCATTCACTATGGCAGGAAACAAACCCTTCAACAAACAGACTGAACCTCGCGAACGTGATTATCAGGTCGCCGGGTTAAAAGTCCCGCCGCACTCGATTGAAGCGGAACAGTCGGTGTTGGGCGGTTTAATGCTGGACAACGAGCGTTGGGACGATGTTGCCGAACGCGTGGTGTCCGAGGACTTTTATACCCGTCCGCATCGCCATATTTTCACCGAAATGGCACGACTTCAGGAATCGGGCAGCCCGATTGACCTGATTACGCTGGCAGAATCCCTGGAGCGTCTTGGTCAACTGGACAGCGTCGGCGGCTTTGCCTATCTGGCTGAGTTATCCAAAAATACGCCAAGTGCGGCGAATATCAGTGCTTATGCCGATATCGTGCGCGAACGCGCCGTTGTCCGCGAAATGATCGCTGTCGCCAACGAAATCGCCGAGGCGGGTTTTGATCCCCAGGGCCGCACCAGCGAAGACCTCCTCGATCTGGCTGAATCACGCGTCTTTAAAATTGCGGAAAGTCGTGCAAATAAAGACGAAGGCCCTAAAAATATTGCCGATGTGCTCGACTCGACCATCGCCCGTATTGAACAGCTCTTCCAGCAACCGCACGACGGCGTAACGGGGGTCAATACCGGCTATGACGATCTCAATAAAAAAACGGCGGGCCTGCAGCCATCCGATCTGATTATTGTCGCGGCGCGTCCTTCGATGGGTAAAACTACCTTTGCGATGAACCTCGTCGAAAATGCGGCGATGTTGCAGGATAAACCGGTTTTAATTTTCAGTCTTGAGATGCCCTCGGATCAGATTATGATGCGTTCTCTGGCATCCCTGTCGCGCGTGGATCAGACCCGTATTCGTACCGGCCAGTTAGACGATGAAGACTGGGCGCGTATCTCCGGCACTATGGGCATTCTGCTGGAAAAACGTAATATCTATATTGACGATTCCTCTGGCCTGACGCCTACGGAAGTGCGTTCGCGCGCGCGGCGTATTGCCCGCGAACACGGCGGCATCGGCCTTATCATGATCGACTACCTTCAGCTGATGCGTGTGCCTTCACTGTCGGATAACCGTACCCTGGAAATTGCCGAAATTTCCCGCTCGCTCAAGGCGTTGGCGAAAGAGTTGCAGGTGCCCGTGGTGGCCCTTTCGCAGCTTAACCGCTCGCTGGAACAACGTGCTGATAAGCGCCCGGTTAACTCCGACTTACGTGAATCTGGCTCCATCGAGCAGGATGCCGACTTAATCATGTTCATCTACCGTGATGAGGTGTATCACGAAAATAGCGACATGAAAGGGATCGCCGAAATCATTATTGGTAAGCAGCGTAACGGCCCGATCGGGACGGTACGTCTGACCTTTAACGGGCAATGGTCGCGCTTTGATAACTACGCGGGCCCTCAGTACGATGATGAGTAATTTCTAAGGAATTCAACATGCAAGCGGCAACTGTCGTCATTAACCGCCGCGCTCTGCGACACAACCTGCAACGTCTGCGTGAACTGGCGCCTGCCAGCAAGCTCGTTGCAGTCGTGAAAGCGAACGCTTATGGACACGGTCTTCTTGAGACTGCGCGAACGCTCCCGGATGCTGACGCTTTTGGCGTTGCCCGACTCGACGAAGCCCTGCGACTCCGGGCGGGCGGCATCACGCAACCCATTCTGCTGCTTGAAGGCTTCTTTGAAGCCCGCGATCTGCCGACGATTGCCAGCCAGCATCTCCATACCTCCGTACATAACGAAGAGCAGCTGGCAGCCCTGGAAACCGCCGATCTGAGCGAGCCGGTCACTGTCTGGATGAAGCTCGACACGGGTATGCATCGTCTTGGCGTGCGTCCTGAACAGGCTGAGGCGTTTTATCAACGTCTCTCCCGGTGCCGCAACGTGCGCCAGCCGGTGAATATTGTCAGCCACTTTGCCCGAGCCGATGAGCCAGAATGCGGCGCTACCGAACAGCAGCTGGATATTTTTAACACCTTCTGCGAAGGGAAGCCGGGGATGCGCTCTATCGCCGCCTCCGGTGGCATTTTGCTGTGGCCTCAATCGCATTTCGACTGGGCGCGTCCGGGCATTATTCTGTACGGCGTCTCGCCATTAGAGAATAAACCCTGGGGCCCGGATTTCGGCTTCCAGCCCGTAATGTCGCTGGTGTCCAATCTGATTGCCGTACGTCCACATAAGGCCGGTGAGCCTGTGGGGTATGGCGGAACATGGACCAGCGAACGAGATACCCGTCTGGGCGTGGTAGCGATGGGCTATGGTGATGGATATCCGCGTGCGGCGCCTTCGGGGACCCCGGTGCTGGTCAACGGTCGCGAGGTGAAGATTGTTGGTCGCGTGGCAATGGACATGATTTGTGTCGATTTAGGGCCCGAGGCGCAGGATAAAGCCGGCGATCCGGTGGTGCTTTGGGGCGAAGGTTTGCCGGTCGAACGCATCGCGGAAATCACAAAAGTAAGTGCTTACGAACTTATTACGCGTCTCACCTCGCGAGTAGCGATGAAATACGTCGACTAAGTCTTTCCTGGAGTGAGGCATCCGTCCTCACTCCGCATTAATTAACATCCTCTCGATCTTCTTTCACTTCCAGTTTATTGTGGAAATCCCTGCCTCATCGATTTCCGGAGAACCATCGCGTGTTTCAGAAAGTAGACGCCTACGCTGGCGACCCCATTCTCTCCTTAATGGAGCGTTTCAAAGAAGATCCCCGTAGCGACAAAGTGAACCTCAGCATTGGTCTTTATTACAATGAGGATGGCATCATTCCTCAGCTGCAGGCGGTCGCGGAGGCACAAGCGCGCCTTAACGCAGCCCCACACGGCGCATCGCTCTATCTGCCGATGGAAGGGCTAAACACCTACCGTAATACAATTGCACCGCTTTTGTTTGGCGCTGAACACGCGGTATTACAGCAAAAACGCGTGGCGACCATCCAGACGCTGGGCGGCTCTGGTGCTCTGAAAGTGGGCGCAGATTTTCTGAAAAAGTACTTCCCGGATTCCGGCGTATGGGTCAGCGATCCGACCTGGGAAAACCACGTCGCCATTTTTGAAGGCGCAGGCTTTACGGTGGCAACCTATCCGTGGTTCGACACGGAAACCAACGGCGTGCGCGTCGATGCGCTGCTGGAAAAACTGCATACCCTGCCCGAACGCAGCATCGTGCTGCTGCACCCATGCTGCCACAACCCAACCGGTGCTGACCTGACGAACAGCCAGTGGGACGCGGTCATTGAGGTGCTTAAGGCACGCAATCTGATTCCGTTCCTCGACATTGCCTATCAGGGATTTGGCGCGGGTATGGAAGAAGACGCTTACGCCATTCGGGCGATTGCCAGCGCGGGCTTGCCTGCACTGGTCAGCAACTCCTTCTCAAAAATCTTCTCCCTGTACGGCGAGCGCGTTGGCGGTCTGTCGGTTATTTGTGAGGATGAAGCGTCCGCCGGACGTGTGCTGGGCCAGTTGAAAGCCACGGTTCGTCGAATTTACTCCAGCCCGCCCGCCTTTGGCGCGCAGGTGGTGGCAGCCGTTCTCAGTGATGACGCGCTTAAAGCGAAATGGCTTGCTGAGGTGGAAGCCATGCGTCTGCGCATTCTGTCGATGCGCCAGTCGCTGGTGGATGTCCTGAAAGTGGCTGTCCCGGGGCATAATTTTGACTATCTGCTCAAGCAGCGCGGCATGTTCAGCTATACCGGCCTGAGTGCGGCTCAGGTCGATCGCCTGCGCGAAGAGTTTGGGGTTTACCTGATTGCCAGCGGCCGCATGTGCGTCGCGGGCCTCAACGCCAGCAACGTCCAGCGCGTGGCACAAGCCTTTGCAGCGGTAATGTAAGCACTTACTCACTTTTTTTAGTCTTTGCCCCTCTCCCTGTGGGAGAGGGCTGGGGTGAGGGCATCAGACCGCACTGACATGTTTGCCCGTGGCAGTAACGTTTATCAAATTTATGCTCTGCATAGCACTCTGTGATCCCCTTCTTTTTATTCAGATTTATAAGTAAAAACTCCTTTCATTCACCTCTTGCGGGGGTTATGGTCGGATAGTTTTTTGACCATTCGCTCAAAATATAACGATAACAAACTGAATATTCAGGGGAAAACATGCGCAAGATCACACTGGCGCTCAGCGCCGCCTGCTTATTGTTCTCACTTAATAGTGCCGTCGTCGCCCGCGCTTCCGCACCGACACCGCTCTATACCGGCACCACCGCGGCCATACTCGCTGAACAGGCACCCATTCACTGGGTGTCCGTGGCACAAATCGAAAATAGCCTGATGGGCCGTGCCCCTATGGCCGTCGGGTTTGACATCGATGACACCGTTCTCTTTTCCAGCCCTGGCTTCTGGCGCGGTAAAAAAACCTATTCACCCGAGAGCGAGGCATATCTGAAAAACCCTGAGTTCTGGGAAAAAATGAACAACGGCTGGGATGAATACAGCATCCCAAAAGAGGTCGCCCGCGCCCTGATCGCAATGCACGTTAAACGCGGCGACAGTATTTATTTCGTTACGGGCCGTAGCCAGACCAAAACCGAAACTGTCTCAAAAACGTTGCAGGGTGATTTTACGATCCCTGCGGCCAATATGAACCCGGTCATTTTTGCCGGGGACAAAGAGGGGCAAAACACCAAAACGCAGTGGCTGGAACAGAAGAATATCAAAGTCTTTTACGGCGACTCTGATAATGACATCACCGCTGCGCGCGATGTGGGAGCCAGGGCGATCCGCGTCTTACGCGCCTCTAACTCGACCTATCGCCCCTTACCCATGGCAGGAAAGTTTGGCGAAGAAGTGATTGTTAATTCAGAGTATTAATCCACGGGCGGCGGGTTTGGTTCTTTTTTAATCAAATCTTGCCGCGATGGGTTTTACCTTTCGACTTCTTGCTGCACACTTAGAAAGATTCATCTTTCATCATGGAGCAGCCTATGTGGTTTCAACAGACCCTGACCTTGAACGCCAAATCGCGTGGATTTCACCTGGTCACCGATGACATCCTCGGGCAGATCCGCGATCTGTCGCGTATCAAAACGGGTCTGCTTCATTTGTTGCTTCAGCATACTTCAGCCTCTCTCACGCTAAATGAGAATTGCGATCCCACCGTCCGTTCCGATATGGAGCGGCATTTTCTCAAAACCGTTCCGGACAATGCCCCTTACGAACATGACTATGAGGGGCCAGATGATATGCCGTCGCATATTAAATCCTCCCTGCTTGGCGTCTCCCTGACGCTGCCTGTTCACAACGGGCGAGTCCTTCTGGGCACATGGCAAGGGATATGGTTGGGAGAGCATCGTATTCACGGCGGTTCGCGCAAAATTATCGCAACGCTTCAAGGGGAATAAAGATGACAATTTCGGAGATACTTCAATACTGCATGAGCAAACCCGGTGCGGAACAGAGCGTCCACAGCGACTGGAAAGCCACGCAGATAAAGGTGGGCGATATTTTATTCGCCATGGTGAAAGAGGTGGAAGGCCGTCCGGCGGCGTCGCTGAAAACCAGTCCTGAGCTGGCGGATTTATTGCGTCAACAGCACGATGACGTAAGACCCAGCAAGCATCTGAACAAGGCTCACTGGAGCACGGTCTATCTCGACGGCACCATTCCAGGTTCGCAAATTTACTACCTGGTGGATGCGTCGTATCAGCAGGCGGTAGAGCTGCTCCCGGAAACAACCCGGCAGCAGCTCTCCGTATAGCGATTACAACAGCGGTTTAAGGAAACGGGCGGTGTGCGAGGCTTCGCACTCTGCAACCGTCTCTGGCGTACCGGAGACGAGGATCTCCCCACCGCCGCTGCCGCCTTCAGGACCCAGATCCACAATCCAGTCTGCGGTTTTGATGACGTCCAGGTTATGTTCGATAACCACAATCGTGTTGCCCTGATCGCGCAACTGATGCAGCACCTCGAGCAACTGCTGGATATCGGCAAAGTGCAGACCCGTGGTCGGCTCATCCAGAATATATAACGTCTGGCCCGTACCCCGTTTGGACAGCTCACGCGCCAGCTTCACGCGCTGTGCTTCGCCGCCGGAAAGCGTCGTTGCAGACTGCCCCAGACGAATATAGGTCAGACCGACGTCCATCAGCGTTTGCAGCTTACGCGCCAGCGCCGGAACGGCATCGAAGAACTCACGAGCCTCTTCAATGGTCATATCCAGTACTTCGTGGATGGTTTTGCCTTTGTATTTGATCTCCAGCGTTTCGCGGTTATAACGCTTGCCTTTGCACTGGTCACACGGCACATAAATGTCTGGCAGGAAGTGCATCTCAACTTTGATCACCCCGTCGCCCTGACAGGCTTCGCAGCGACCACCGCGTACGTTAAAGCTGAAGCGTCCTGGCGTATAGCCGCGTGAACGGGCTTCCGGTACACCGGCGAACAGTTCACGTACAGGCGTAAACACGCCGGTATAGGTGGCCGGGTTAGAACGCGGCGTACGCCCGATTGGACTCTGATCGATATCGATCACTTTATCGAAATGTTCCAGACCCTGAATATCGCGGTAGGGGGCCGGTTCAGCCAGCGTCGCGCCGTTAAGCTGGGTCTGAGCAATCGGGAATAACGTATCGTTAATCAGCGTTGATTTACCCGAGCCGGATACGCCGGTGATGCAGGTAAACAGACCCACTGGCAGCGTCAGGGTGACGTCTTTCAGGTTATTGCCGCGCGCGCCGGTCAGTTTCAACACTTTTTCCGGATTGGCAGCCACACGCTGTTTCGGCACCTCGATTTTACGCTTGCCGCTCATGAACTGGCCGGTCAGTGATTCCGGTACTGCCATAATGTCTTTCAGCGTGCCTTCTGCCACCACCTGACCGCCATGCACGCCTGCACCCGGACCAATATCGATAACGTGGTCAGCCGCGCGGATCGCGTCTTCATCATGCTCAACCACAATCACCGTGTTACCGAGATTGCGCAGGTGGATCAGGGTACCCAGCAGGCGTTCGTTATCGCGCTGATGCAGGCCGATAGACGGCTCATCCAGTACGTACATCACTCCCACCAGGCCCGCGCCAATCTGGCTTGCCAGACGAATACGCTGGGCTTCGCCACCCGAGAGCGTTTCCGCTGAGCGGGACAGTGACAGATAGTTCAGGCCAACGTTGACCAGGAACTTCAGACGATCGCCAATCTCTTTGAGGATCTTTTCCGCAATTTGCGCACGCTGGCCAGCCAGTTTGAGGTTGGTGAAGAAGTCCATCGCATGCCCGATGCTCATGTCTGAGATGGTGGGCAGCGGGGTGTTTTCAACATAAACGTGGCGAGCTTCGCGACGCAAACGCGTGCCGTCACACGAGGCGCAGGAGCGGTTGCTGATAAATTTGGACAGCTCTTCGCGCACCGCGCTGGATTCCGTCTCTTTGTAGCGGCGTTCCATATTGTGCAGCACGCCTTCGAACGGATGGCGACGCACGGAGGTATCGCCGCGATCGTTCATGTATTTGAACTCAATGTTCTCTTTACCTGAACCGTACAGCACCACTTTATGCACAGCGGCGCCCAGACTTCCCCACGGGGAATCCACGTCGAACTTGTAGTGTTCCGCCAGCGATTTCAGCATCTGGAAATAGTAGAAGTTACGACGATCCCAGCCGCGAATCGCACCGCCCGCCAGGGACAGCTCTGGATTCTGGATAACACGGTCCGGATCAAAGTACTGCTGCACGCCCAGACCGTCGCAGGTTGGACACGCGCCCGCCGGGTTGTTGAACGAGAACAGACGCGGTTCCAGCTCGCGCATGCTGTAGCCGCAAATAGGGCAGGCAAAGTTGGCCGAGAAGAGCAACTCTTCGGCTTTGGTATCATCCATATCGGCGACGATCGCCGAGCCGCCTGAGAGATCCAGCGCTGTTTCGAAGGACTCCGCCAGGCGTGTTGACATATCGTCACGCACTTTAAAGCGATCGATGACCACTTCAATCGTATGTTTCTTTTGCAGCTCAAGCTTAGGGGGATCGGACAGATCGCACACTTCGCCGTCGATACGGGCGCGGATATAACCCTGGCTTGCCAGGTTCTCCAGCGTCTTAGCGTGTTCGCCTTTACGATCTTTAATAATCGGTGCCAGCAGCATCAGGCGTTTGCCTTCCGGCTGGGCCAGCACGTTATCGACCATCTGGCTGACGGTCTGCGCGGCCAGCGGGACGTCGTGGTCCGGACAGCGCGGCTCACCCACGCGGGCAAACAGCAGGCGCAGGTAGTCATGAATTTCTGTGATGGTACCGACCGTTGAACGCGGGTTGTGCGATGTCGATTTCTGCTCAATAGAGATAGCAGGCGACAACCCTTCAATATGGTCGACGTCGGGTTTTTCCATCAGCGACAGGAACTGACGGGCATACGCAGACAATGATTCAACGTAACGACGCTGTCCTTCGGCATATAAGGTGTCGAAAGCCAGTGAGGATTTGCCAGACCCCGAAAGCCCGGTCACGACAATGAGCTTGTCGCGAGGGATTATGAGGTTGATATTCTTGAGATTATGGGTGCGGGCGCCCCGTACTTCGATCTTATCCATTCACCTTTCCCGGTAGAGACTCGGATGCCTGGTTTGTTTGAAGGACAAACGGCAGAAACGGCTAATTATGACACAATCCGACCTGTTTGAATATACAGTATTGGAATGCATTTTCTGATTCGTTGTGCAACAATGTCGAGTTCGCAAGAGAACTCTGGAACATGCTACGCAACTATCAAAATGCTACATGGAAATGATACACTCGCGCGTTACACTATTAAGAAACGAATTCAGGAGACACGATCATGGCCAGCAGAGGCGTAAACAAGGTGATTCTCGTCGGTAATCTGGGCCAGGACCCGGAAGTACGCTACATGCCGAGTGGTGGCGCAGTTGCCAACATTACGCTGGCTACTTCCGAATCCTGGCGTGATAAAGCGACCGGTGAGATGAAAGAGCAGACCGAATGGCACCGCGTTGTGCTGTTTGGCAAACTGGCCGAAGTGGCCGGTGAATATCTGCGTAAAGGTTCTCAGGTTTATATTGAAGGCCAGCTGCGTACCCGCAAATGGACCGATCAGGCTGGCGCTGAGAAATACACCACGGAAGTGGTGGTCAACGTGGGTGGCACCATGCAGATGCTGGGTGGCCGTCAAGGCGGTGGCGCACCAGCAGGTGGCGGACAGCAGCAGCAGCAGGGTAGCTGGGGCCAACCTCAGCAGCCTCAGGGCGGCAACCAGTTCAGCGGTGGCGCGCAGTCTCGTCCACAGCAGCAGTCTGCTCCAGCCCCGTCTAATGAACCACCGATGGATTTCGACGACGACATCCCGTTCTAAGTCTTGTCGCACTCGTCAGAAAAAAGCCCCTTTTGGGGCTTTTTTATTGCTTAAAGGATAGCGTCAGAGCTGATGGACCCGCGCGACAGTCAGGGAGCGTTAAAGGCCTTACACGCGTTCTGGCTGCATATATTGCTGATGAAACACGTCCTTGCTGACTGGACGCGAAAAGAGGAATCCTTGGCCATACTGTACGCCATGACGCAGCATCGTCGAGACATGCGTATAGTTCTCGATGCCTTCAATAATGACATCGAGATCCCACTTCGCCGCATGATCCAGCATGGCATAGGTGGACGCAAGGTTGGCAGTTATCAGGCAGGTGCGATCCAGCTTCACGTAGTCAGGCATATACAGTGACAGTCTTGACTGCAATTTATCCATGCTGTCGATACCATCCCAGGCCAGGTTGATGCCAGCGTCGCATAAGATACCCAGATTCTTACTTACCGTTTCATCGGGCGGATGATTGCTGTCAGTTATCTCAAACATAATGTGCCGGGGTGTGAGCATAGAGTCTGTCAGCAGCCGTAATGCACGTGCGGCAAACTGGGCATCCTGTAACTGAATCCAGGATATATTGAGTGTAAAGAGTTGTTTGTCACGTATCTCAGGCATCTGGCCTGCAATATAGTGAAAGGCCCGGGCCATGATGTAATCACCCATGGGTATGATGCCGCCGTTTTTTTCCAGCGCGGCGATAAACAAATTTGGCGGGACGATATGACGGCGGTGCGTTCCTCGCACTAAAACTTCGCCGCCGATACAGACGAAGCGTGAGAGATCAAATATGGGTTGAATAACAAAATCGACACCCGTATCGAGTTTATTTTTTTCGACACACTGCATCACAAAATGTGTACTTTTTTCCATGCCAGCCTCGTAGCCACGCTAATAAAGCGTAAAACGACACAACCTCGCCTCAACTTAAAAAGCATCGAAGGAAATCGCACCATTAAACGCTTACGATCACGTTGTTCTTCCCGCGTTTCTTTGCCTGATACAAAAGCTTATCCGCTCGGGTAATCACCTCATTAAGAGAGGCACCTCCCATCCTGACGAGACCTCCGCTGAAAGAGACTTTAAGCCCTTTTTCTCTGAATGAGCGGGTATTGACCGTGATGCGCCACTTTTCGAGATAGCTTTGCGCTTTTTCCTGAGACAGACCCTGGAACAGAACGGCAATCTCTTCCCCGCCGTAACGATACAGGCTGATATTATCGAGAGCGCGTAACCGTAGCCCTAATTCGGACACGGTTTTAAGCACCGTATCCCCGACAGTATGGCCCCAGGTGTCGTTAATGATTTTAAAATTATCCAGGTCGATGATGGCGAGGTATGTATGGGGTTCGAGGTTGTAGCGTGCTGCATCGATATCAAACGCCCGGCGATTTTTCAAACCCGTTAACACGTCCGTCATCGCTTCATGCGCCGTCTTTTCCTGTCGCTGTTGAGAACTCTGTATTTCTTCATAAATCAGCTCTTCCACGGCGGCGGGCTTAAATCCCCCCTTTCGGATGCTGGTCGCGATGCGCATGAAGATCGCGTTCATGGCGGCACGGGTTGCCCACCAGCAGAAAAACAGTACGACCAGTAAAAACAGAATGCTCCAGATAAGGCCGGAGCATTGCTTCCAGACCAGATCATTGAGCTCGTTTTCATCGACTTCATGGATAACCAGCCAGGATTGTGACGCGACGGAACGGTAGGCGTAATAGTGTGAGTCCATGATGAAATCACCGCGATACTCCCGGGTATAACGCGCAAGGGATTTGAGCTTTGCAGGGTTAATGGAGTAACCAGGGTTAATCACCAATTCGCCTTCGCGGGTCATGATGAAGGTTCTGCTTTTAGTCGGCGGTATGGCGGTATTAAGGATTTCTGCGATTTTATCCAGATCCAGATTGAGTGCCAGTACACCACTGTTCGCCCCATCGTTTCCATTAATGACGGGCAAAGAGATGGTGAGCACGCGCTCTTTCCTGGCAAAAGGATCCCGGCTAATGCTGAAATGCGCTTCATCAGAATCTTCTATAGAGATGGCAAACCAGGGCTCCTTGCGAGGATCCCAGTCAGGCTTTTCTTCGATGTAAGGTAAGCGAATGAAATGTCCGTTATTGTCTGCGTGTATAACGGATATGGCATCAGGCAAAATACGCAAACGCTCGATCAGCCAGCTTCGTAACGCATGAACGCTTTCGGGTGTTCCTTCAAACTTGTGCTGATCGGCAGCAATTCTTGCCATTTCGCGGATACTATTTTCATAACCATCAAAATATTTACCCAGAAAAGAGGCCACGTTCGTAAGATAAAGGCGATTTTGTCTTTGCAGGGTCTCTTTTGCTTCCATCCACTGAGAATGAATCATCAAGAGGCCCACCAGAATTAACGTCGAGGCCAGAACTGAAAAGCAAAGGTTTAGTGGCCTTCTGAAATTTAAACTTTCGATCACAGATTACTCCGTTACTTTCAGGTGATTCCAAATAAGAAGATTTATTCGCACTGGAGAAATAGGTTACTCACCGAGGATTGGTTATGGATAAACGGGTAAATGGTCTATCGCATGAGTACAGAGACAATAACTGGAAATTCAAAGAGTAAATTAATAGTACCCTCTCATTTTTTGATTGTCAAAGTCGATCGAATGATGATTATCGATCGTTTAAATCAATCGTTATAAATGGCTATCTGGACCATTTATGTTATCGATCAATACGTTGCCATTGATTGGTGAAAACGATCTTTGCGGTAAAAGAAGACAGCTAAACTCTGTATAATCAGGTGGTTGCATGTACAGAAAGAAAAAACCGAGGAGAGAAGGCCACCCCAGAAGGGTTAGGTTGAAAAAAGCAGGTAGGGAGCGAAATAATAAGGGAAATATCTTTTCCCGGACGAAGGAAATCCCATTTCCCGTATGAGGTTAGTAGGACTTATTCATTACTGAGATCGTATTTTATCAGCGTCCAGTTAACCGGATAACCATTTTGCCAGGGGAGGTTTTCGCCTTTCTTAACATTCACAACATTTTTGGCGACAGGATTATCCATTTGCCAGTACCCGCTCTGCGGACAAATATGGCCACTCATCCGTTTGATACCTAATGGGCTTCGAGTGGATTCCGCTTGCGATACAGAGGCGAACGCCGTTGCAATGGTCAGATTACTGCTATCAATTTTCATCACGATGCACTCATATTTAGTTTGCTCCCTTATATATCGCGACAAAAATAGAACATATCTTAACAGTTTATTTTCATTTTTTATTAATTTAGTCACGGCTGTGAGTTTATATTGCAAACAAAGAGAGCATTCGCCACAATATCCCTTCCTTTGGATGAAAGTTGAACAAAATGACGCGTCGCTTTTTTAATATCTTGTTTTTTATATTCTTATTTACTAGCGGCAGCGCATTTGCGGTGAATTGCCAGAGGGCCGTTACGCCTCTGGAAAATACCATCTGTAACGACAACAATCTGCACTGGCTGGATAGAACCCTGTCGATGGTTTATCACCAGGCGATTTTGCAAAACGGGCCGGAAGAGAGCGATAAGGAATATCATGAATGGGAAGCGCTGCGGGAGAAATGCACCACGGAAGCGTGTATCGAACGTGCTTACTACGCGGGTATAAGCGCCATTTCTGATACCAATCGTGATTTTGTCTGGGAAGGGGCCTGGTGGAATATGCTTTCGCCAAACATGAGTGGGGGCAGGATCCAGTTCAGCCGTAATGCGCAATGGAGCGTGACGCTGGATATCCGCGCCTGGGCCGGCCTTAACAAAGACGAATTCACGGCAGAAGCCCGAAGACTGTACGGAATGCTGGTGGTTGAACGGATTGTCGAGACCAGCGACTGTAAGCTACTGCTGATCCCTAAAAACGATGGCTCATTACAGGCTTACAGTAATGCAGACTGGGGATGTCGCTTATCCATGCCAACGGGCGTATTTCTGGATGGCGCTTATAAGAAGTCAGACGTGGATCCGCGTCCAAAGGCCACATTACTTTCCCTGGGTATTTTTCCGGATGCGGCCTTTGATAATAAATTCCGTGCGTTGGTAGGGGAGGATTATCAAAACTTCGTCAACAGCGCCAATGTCTATATCTACCAGAATGATATCGATAATATCGGAGCGAAGGTGTTGTCCATGTGGGTGCAGGGCGCGGCAAACAGCAGGACGGCGATCATCATGTATACGCCCAAAGGGGAAATCTGGGCCGGGCGAATTTCACCGGTGAAGAAAGGGGGGCTGGCGTTGCATTATTACAGTACCGAAGGCAACGATCAGCGAAAAATGCCCCGCACCCTGGCGGCCTGGAAATTACGTTTTCTGGACAATTAAACGCGGAAACCTGAAAACAGGTTTCCGCATGGCACTCAAATCAGGTCAGCGTACCGACAATGGTTAAATCGCTATCATCCGGCACCTCGTTGTACGAAAGCACGTGCAGATTTTTAGCAAACAGACGTCCATATCGAGAAATCAACGGCCTGAGCTGTGGCGTCACCAGCAGCAGCGGCGGTAATCCCTTCGCTTTCATCTGCTCCTGTATGACGGGCATCGTATTTTGCAGCTGCGTTAAAATATTCGGATCGACTGCAAAACTGTCCAGCGCCACCTTACCTGCCTGTTGCGACTGATTCAGCGCACCAAGAAGCATATTCTCCAGCGCATTATCGATGGTATAAGCGGCCAGTTTAGCCCGATCGCCGTTAATCGCATGGATAATTGCCCGACGCAGCGCATAGCGGACATCCGAGGCCAGAAGGATAGGGTCTTTCGTGACGGCAGAGCTTTCCAGCAGCGTAGAAGCGATGGTCACGATATCTTTAAGCGAGACCTGCTCCAGCAACAGCTGCCGATAAACCCGCAGTAACAGGCTGAAACTGAGCGCGTTCGTCAGATCCTCCGCGAGTTTCGGCGCTTGTGATGCCAGACGGGCGTGCAGATGGGTAATATCATCGTAGTTAAAGAGTTCCGGCAGATGCTCTCGCGCAACTTTATTCACATGGGTTGCCACGACGCTTGCGCAATCCACAACCTGATAACCCAGATTCAACGCGTTTGCTTTCTGCTGCGGGTCGATCCAGACGATCGCCATGCCATAGGCGGGATCGGTGTCCAGAACGCCATCAATCTCGCCATAGAGTTCAGCACCGGGAATCGCCATCAGCTTTTCAGCGTAGACTTCCGCCAGTGAGGTGCGAATACCATTGATATAAATGGCGTATTGGGCGGGCTTGAGGCGGAAATTTTCCCGAATACGGATTTCGGGAAGCAGCACGCCGCACTGTTCGGAAACCACCTGACGCACGCCGCGGATGCGTTGAGAAAGAGGGCTACCCTGCGCCGTATCAATCAGCGTCACCAGCTTATAACCCAGATTCAGCCCAATGGGTTCAACCAGCGGGATGCTTTCCCAGTTGATTGTCGGGAGAGCGTCAGGGGCAAGGACATCCGCGAGAGTTTCATAATCGGTCTCCTCACTGGCGGGCTTAACCACCTTGCTCTGACGCCAGGCGGCGAAGAGCAGCAGGGCGGTAAAGCAGAGGAAGGCGAGATGGGGCATACCGGGAACAATCGCCAGGATAAACATGACGAAAGCGGCAGTGTAGAGAACATGGGGTTTTGCCAGCAGCTGGGTTTTGATTTCAGCGCTGACGTCTTCGCCATCGCTGACGCGGGTGACAATTATCGCCGCCGCGGTCGCCAGCAGCAGAGAAGGGATCTGCGCAGCCAGGCCGTCACCGATGGTCAGAAGAACGTATTGCTGGAAAGCATGGCTGGCATCAAGATTGTATTTAAAGATACCAATGCAAATGCCCCCGATCACGTTAATGATCAACACCATGATGCCCGCGATGGCGTCACCGCGCACAAACTTTGAGGCACCGTCCATCGAGCCATAGAAGTCAGCTTCTTTTGATACCTCTTTACGCCGATCGCGCGCCTGATTTTGGTTGATCAGCCCGGCGTTGAGGTCTGCATCAATCGCCATCTGTTTGCCTGGCAGGGCATCCAGGGTGAAGCGTGCCGACACCTCAGAAATACGCTCTGCCCCTTTCGTGACCACCACAAAGTTGATGATCATCAGGATGATGAATACCACAAAGCCGACAACGAAATCGCCGCCAATCACGACCTGGCCAAAGGCTTCAATCACCTTACCGGCGGCTCCCTCGCCTTCGTGACCGTGAAGAAGCACCACGCGCGTTGACGCGACATTCAGGGTCAGACGCATCAAGGTGGTAATCAGCAACAGCGTCGGGAACACGGCAAAATCCAGCGGACGCTGCATATTGACGGCGACCAGCAGAACCACCACCGCCAGGACGATGTTGAAGGTAAACAGGATATCCAGCATGAGCGGCGATAACGGGAGCATCACCATTGCCAGCACGCACAAGAGCAGTATCGGGACGCCTAATTGTCCTTTCCGGAGTAGGGTAAGCGTCTGCTGTAACTTACTGTTCGCCATCGGCTTTCATCACCTCTTTTGGAATGTTTATCTGCCTGTTCAGGCGGGGTTGTTGATCAAGCTGGCCGGTTCGCCAGGATTTCAGTTGCATGACGTAGGTCAGCACGTGCGCAATGGCACGAAAAAGCTGGGCGGGGATCTGCTGGTTTACGCGGGTGGTGTGGTACACGGCGCGCGCGAGTGGGGGAAATTCCACGATCTCGATGTCATGCGCGCGGGCCACGTCACGAATATGTAGCGCAATGTCGTCCATCCCTTTCGCCACAATGTAAGGGGCTTCGGCCTTATTCGGGTCGTATTTCAGTGCCACCGCGTAATGCGTCGGGTTGGTAATAATCACATCCGCATCGGGCACCGTGCGGTTGATCTGGCCCAACGCCATCTGGCGTTGCAGCTGACGTATACGTCCCTTAATTTGCGGATTCCCGTCGTTATTTTTGTACTCTTCCTTCACCTCTTGCTTGGTCATGCGCATTTTTTTGGTAAACATGAACCGGGTCAGCGGCACATCCAGCAGGGCGAAGATCACGATGACGGCGATAAAGTAGATCAATACGTGATGGAGAATGCCAAATCCCTGATAAATGGCCTGATTCAGGTTCAGTCGCTGCAAATGAAGCAGGGGATTGAGCGAGCTATGCACCATGCTGTAGAGCACGGCCAGGATCATGCCGCACTTGAGCAGCATTTTGCCCACTTCGACGTAATGGCTGCCAGAAAACATCCGTTTCACCCCGCTAATGGGGCTGAGTTTTTTAAAGTCAGGCTTCAGCTTTGAGACGGTAAATATCCACCCGCCCGGGACCAGGCTTGCCACCACGCAGGCGACGGGAATCGGCACCAGGGTGGCGATAAAGCGCAAAATGACCCAGACGTTTAACAATAAAAACTGACTCATTGCCCCTTCATCATCTATGCGCCCCGCCATCATTCCCACGGAGGTAAATGACTCACCCACAAGCTGTTTGTAATAGGGGAAAAAGGTTCCCATGGTCATAAATGACGCCAGCAGGCCCACGGCCATCGTAAGATCTTTGGATCGGGGAAGGTCCCCTTTATCACGCGCCTTACGAAGCTTCTGGGCTGTGGGTTTTTCGCTTTTGTCTCCTCCGGCGGACATCAGTGCGTCCTCACGGCGTCGAGTCTGGCCAAAATATCCGTGGTCAGATTGAGATAGTGGTCGGGAATATTGGTGATCATCATAGAAATACAGAGCAGACCAAAGAGCATGCTGATAGGAAAGCCAAGTGAGAACAGATTAAGCGTCGGGGAGACGCGGTTAAGCAGACCAAATCCGCCCTGCACAATTAACATGACAAAGGTGGTCGGTAAGGCAATCAGCGTCGCGGACGACATAATCCAGCCCAGGCTTTGCACAATTAACCAGAGGGTAGGCCGGTTTATTGCCTGGCCGATGGGCCACCAGATAAAGCCTTTATAGAGGATGGTCACCACCAGCAGGTGCCCGTCCATGATGAAAAAAAGCAGACCGCAGAAGGTGTAAATAATCTGCGAAATCACCGTGGTCGAACTGCCATTAACCGGATCATTCATCATCGCCATTCCCAGCCCCATATTCATGGACAGAATATGTCCGGCCGTTTGAAGCGCCACGAAAACCAGCTGCATGGCCATGCCAAACAACATTCCCCACATAAGCTGTTCACCGACCAGCAGAAGCGTGCGGACGGACATCAGTTCGTTGAGCAGCACCTTTTCCGGCAGCATGGGAGTAATAATGACCGCAAGGGTCAACGCGAGAACGGTTTTAATCCGCCGACTAAAGGCGCGGTTATCCAGCACCGGGCAAAAATGTATAAAAGCCAGGATGCGAAAAAACGGGAAGACCAACGCCAGCAACGGGTTAATCAGCGTATGAATATCAATACCCATTGTTCGTCAACCCACCAGCGCCGCCGCCTGCTGGAAAATTGTGACGGTAAAATCCACCAGCTGGGTCAGCATCCATTTTCCGCCAATGATAAGCACGGCCAGGGTCACCAGCAGGCGTGGCAGGAAGCTCAGCGTCTGTTCGTTGATTTGGGTCGTGGCCTGGAAAATGCTGACACACAGGCCGACGACAAGGCTCGGGACAATCGCCACAGCGGAGATAATCAGGACCAGTTTAATCCCGGTCGCCATGATATCCCCGGCAATATCCATTGTGATCATGGCTATATTCCCTGCACGCTGGAGGTCAACGTACCGACGATCAACGTCCAGCCATCACACAAAACAAACAGCATCAGTTTGAAGGGCAGGGAGACAATCAGCGGCGACAGCATCATCATCCCCATCGCCATTAAAATACTGGCGACAATCAGGTCAATCACCAGGAAGGGGATGTAAATCATAAACCCGATCTGGAAAGCCGTTTTCAGCTCGCTCAGCAGGTAGGCGGGGGTGACAACCGTTAAATCCTGATTCGCGGCATCGCCGGAGACGCCGGCAATCTCCATCATTTGCGACATCGCTTTATTACTGGTTTGGGCCAGCATAAAGTGTTTCAGCGGGACTTCTGCCTTGCCAAATGCCTCTTTCATGGTGATTTGATCGTTCTGAAAAGGCACGATGGCCTCGTCATAGATGGTCGTCCAGACCGGACGCATGACCAAAAGCGTTAGCGCCAGCGCGATGCCGGTTAAGATCTTATTCGGCGGGCTTTGCTGTAAACCCAGCGCCTGGCGCAAAATGGCCAGCACAATGATGAAGCGCGTGAAACAGGTCATCATCATCAGCATGACGGGCAGCAGACCCAACAGGGTCATCAGGATCAGGATTTCAATTTTAACATTGTAATCCTGCCCGCTTCCGGTGGTGGCAGCGCTAAAGAGCGTGATGTCACCGTTTGCAGCCAATAGCTGGGGAGAAAAGAGCAGACCGCCCAGGACAAGTAAAGGCAGGGCGGTGCGAAGGCGCGCAATCATCTTGTCAGCTCACCCAGCTCATTGCTGTTGAACTCGAGAATACGCAGGCCGTATTTGTCGTTCAGCACAACGGCCTCTGCTTTACCAAACAGAATGCCGTTCACTTTAATATCCAGCGGCTCACCCGCCATTTTATCCAGCTCTATCACCGAGTCATGGTTGACGGTCATCAGCTCTGCCAGGGAGATGTCCACAGAGGCGACTTCCAGCGTCAGCGTGACGGGAATACGGCTAAAGAGCGCCATTTTACGCAGATCGTCGATACCGGCGGGCGTTTCGGGTTCTGCCTGAAGATCCAGGCGAATATTGCCTTCAACGGTCTCTTCACGCGGCATCTCGGTCAGGTTCAGGTCGCCAAAATCCAGGGTCTGGCTCAGGTCTTGTTGCAGATCACTCATAATGCTTCTCAATGGTTCTGTCGTTAAATTCACAGAGTAATAATTTGCCGCGATCTTCTGCGATTTTGGCGTCAAAAATCTGTTCTTTCCCGATATAAACCGGAACGTTGTCGTTAATGTTCACAGGAATGATGTCGCCAGGTCTGATTTTTGCCAGCTGAGCGACGGTTAAATTCAGGCTGGCAATATGACCGTTGAACTTCAGCGGCAGGCTGTAAAACAGACGCTCAATTTGAGCCTGCGTCGGTTGAGCTTGCCGACTGGACGACGGGTCATTTTCCGGGGAGCGGATGGTCGCCAGCATGTGGTCGACATGGGCATTATCAAACAGCAAGGTAAAGCTGCCCTGGTCATATCCTTCCAGCACAAAGGTTACGCACCAGGACCATTGATTAATGACCGTCGTATTGTCGCTTTTAATCTCCAGCTTTTCGCCAAACGTCTCTTCATCGATTAAAAGTCGTGTTAAATCCAGACCGATTTTATTTTTAAGGCGATCTTCTGTTTTGGTCACCGGCTGGTGAATATCAAGCGATTTGTTACGGCTCTCTTTTTCCAGTCCGTAATAATCGTGCAGTATTTGCAATAAAAGTGTCCGCTCAATATTAAACGCGATTGAGCCAAGCGGCGTAGAAAACAGCTGGGTGTTCTTATAGTTCTGATCGATAGCAAAGGTCATCGATTTCAGCTCGACATTCACACGGAGTTTTTTAAGAAAATAAATACTCAAACGCGCGTCGAAAACATCAAAGCTGTCATTCATCATTTTTGGCAGCTTATGCCAGGGACGCCCAAGCTTGCTCACATCGAGCTTCACCATATCGGGGAGCGCCTGACGCTGGTAAATTCTGATTCGCTGAGGAGCTGCTTGCATAGGTTTTCCACATAAAGATCACCGTAAGCAAAAGTGATAGTCGTTAAGAATTTGCTTGTCGGTACAAAAAATTATTTAAGTTCTCTTTAACCCTGTCGCCTTGTAACTGCGGGGAACAGGGCTTTCATAAAGTGCCCTACGGCTGGCTTTATTAGGGATAGTGATTAGACGCGGTTTTCTTTCTATGATCAAGATGCTTAATCTTATTAATTCATTATTCCTGGTCGATTAATACTCATTAATATTTTCTGTAACTTATTGAAATTTATAGTTTAATATTTTAATACCCATAAAAAACAAGACAATTCCTAACCGGTCGTTATAATGCGCATCAGCCATAAATACCGATATTGAATAATATTGGTTTTTGCGTGTTCTCTCATAGATGCTTGTTTTATTTCATTACGTGATTGTTATTGCGTAACAGGCCCGTGCACGCGTCAGGTTAACGATTAACATATATGTTGGTGAGTTGTTATGAGTATTGTTATTGAACATGAAGTCCGTAATGAAAATGGATTTGTTGCCAATGCGCCTGAAAGCGTAAATGTATTTTCATTAGCACGCCGTGTTGCTAAATATAATGTATCGGTACTCATTACTGGCGAGACGGGTACAGGAAAAGAATGTGTTTCTCGTTACATTCATGAAAATGCACTCGGACCCGACGCGCCATATGTAGGCGTGAATTGTGCAGCCATTCCTGAAAGTATGCTTGAGGCGATTTTATTCGGTTATGAAAAAGGTGCCTTTACGGGGGCGGTGACCGGCGTAGCGGGTAAGTTCGAGCAGGCCAATGGTGGCACCTTATTACTGGATGAAATCGGTGATATGCCACTGGCACTCCAGGCAAAGCTTTTACGTGTCTTACAAGAGCAAGAAGTTGAACGCCTGGGAAGCCATAAAAAAATCCCTCTGGATATTCGTCTTGTCGCCTCCACGAATAAAGATTTACATCATGAAATTGCCGAAGGGCGTTTTCGTCAGGATCTGTTTTATCGTATTTCTGTGGTACCCATTCATATCACGCCGTTACGTGAACGCCGCCTGGATATCATTCCGATGGCGATGCGGTTTATCAATAAATATAAAGCCTTTCATAAAGGCAATATTTGCCTTTCGGAAGATGCCCGCCATGCGCTTCTGGCCTATGACTGGCCGGGAAATGTCCGTGAGCTGGAGAATGTCATTCAGCGCGGCATGATTTTAAGCAACGGCGAAGTGATCAAAGCCGTTGATTTTGGCTTGCCGGTACCTGCCGTGCTTTCGCCTGTTTCCTCTGTGGATCTTATGCCGGCGTATCGGGAGCAACAGGCTGCGCCGTCCGCCATGAGCAACGTCAAACTCCATGGTCGTATGGCGGAGTATCAATACATTCTTGAGTTGTTGAAGCGTCACGACGGCAATAAATCGAAAACGGCGGCGTTTTTAGGGATTACCCCTCGCGCATTACGCTACCGACTCGCCTCTATGCGCGAAGAAGGTATCGACGTTGAATGCTACTCATAACGCGCGTCAGAGAATAAATAATGGATAAAATTTCCGCTATTGGCTTGCCTGTCAGCCAGCAAGAGATGTTAAACGCACTGCATAACACCGCCGCTGCCGCCTCTTCAGGCGTGACGGGCAATGACCCGTTTATTGCGCCAGGCGCCACGTTTCCTGGCGGTGCCCGCGATCTCTCCTTTTCTCAGGTCCTGAACAATGCCATCGACAACGTCGATGCCCTGCAGCACTCCGCTGGGGCGAAGCAAAAGGCCATCGAGCTGGGACAAAGTGACGATCTTGCTGGTGCGATGATTGAATCGCAAAAAGCCAGCGTCGCCTTTTCCGCCATGATGCAGGTGCGTAACAAGCTCACCACTGCGCTCGACGAAGTGATGAATACTCCGCTGTAAGGTTTCCCTCGTGCTGAATAAGTTAAAAAGTAGATTCTCTGCATTACCCCTTCCCACCGGACGACCGAAACCGCAATGGCTTATCGCCGCGGGCGGCGTTTTGCTGGCGGCGGCCATTGTGTTTTCGCTCTGGCGCAGTAACCAGGGTTATGTCGCGTTATACGGCAGCGACGAAAAATTACCCGTAGCCCAGGTGGTGGAAGTGCTGGGGGCCGAGTCGATTTCCTATCGTGTTAACCCCGATAACGGGCAGATCCTTATCCCGGAGGATAAACTGCCGCGCGCGCGAATGGCGCTGGCTGCCAAAGGGATAACCGCCATAATGCCGGACGGCTACGAGCTGATGGACAAAGAAGAGATGCTCGGCAGCAGTCAGTTTGTGCAAAACGTCCGCTATAAGCGCAGCCTTGAGGGGGAACTGGCGCGCAGCATCATGGCGCTTGACCCAGTTGAAAACGCCCGCGTGCATCTGGGATTAAGCGAGTCCAGCTCGTTTGTGATGACCAACAAACCACAAAGCAGCGCCTCCGTAATGCTCCAGCTACGTTACGGTAAGCACCTGGATGAGCAACAGGTGGCGGCCATCGTTCAACTTGTTGCCGGAAGCGTGCCGGGGATGCAGGCCGCGAGCGTGCGGGTCGTGGATCAGGCGGGCAATTTATTGTCAGAAAATGGTCAGCAGGGCGGCAGCAGCATGGCAAGCCTTCGTCAGGGCCGTGACGTGATTGAACGCATCAAAAACGAAACCACCAACAATATTGCCGGCCTGCTCAACCCGCTGTTTGGCGCGGAAAATTTCCGTATCAGCGTGACGCCCACTGTCGACATGAGCAGTATCGAAGAGACGCAGGAGCGGCTGGGGAAAGAACCGCAGATCAGCGATGAAAATATCTCGCGTGAGAACACCACCAATGAGATTGCGATGGGGATCCCAGGCTCTTTAAGCAATCGCCCGGTGAATCAGCCAGCGCCGCCCGTTATCCCACCTGCGGCGGCTAATCAGCAAACCACCGAGACGCAGTCCAGCGATCCGCGTTCACTCTCTAATCGCAGCCAGGAACAGCGTAAATACGCCTTCGATCGCGATATCCGCCATATCCGTCATCCGGGCTACAAGCTTGAAAAACTGCGCGTTGCAGTGGCGTTAAACCAGGCCGCACCTGCGCTTGCCAGTATGACGGCAGAGCAAATGACCGCTTTAACGCGGCTGGTTGAGGACGCGGCGGGCATAGAAAAAACGCGTGGCGACTCACTGACCCTGGATCGCCTGGCCTTCCTGGAAAGAACGGTTGATGGCTTCCCGGAGCCGAAATGGTGGCAGGACCCGAATATCCAGTACTGGGGGCAAAACGGCGGGATTGGCATGCTGATTCTGCTCACCCTGCTGTTTGGTCTGCGTCCACTCGCACAGCGGTATGGCCGACGTGACCCGGCGGAGCTTGCCGCGATCGAAGGGACCGCCCAGAGCGATATGGGTGAGAACGAATTGATGACAACGGAAGCGGGCCTGGCGGGGCTGCCAGGGCCTGCCTTTAATCCGGATACAGAACTGCCGCCGCTAAGCTCTGGCCTTGAAACTAAGGTCGAATATCTGCAAATGCTGGCGGAAAACGAAACCGAACGTATGGCCGAAGTACTCAAACAATGGATCAACAGCAATGAGCGAACCGACAGTAAGCAGTAACAGCAAAGGTGGCGTAAAAGCAGGACGCAGCCGACTGGAACAGGCCGCCATTCTGTTGCTCAGCGTGGGCGAAGAGGCGGCGGCAAAGCTGATGCAGAAGATGAACCGCGATGAGGTCATTCTTCTCAGTGACACCATGGCGCGTCTGCACAACGTGAAGGTCGATCACGCCCGCTATGCCATGAATAACTTTTTTGATGATTATCGCGAGCAGAGCGGCATCAATGGGGCCTCGCGCAGTTACCTGCGCGGCATTCTGGAAAAGGCGCTGGGCGGGGAAATCGCCAGCAGCGTGATAAACGGTATTTACGGTGACGAAATTCGCCACCGCATGGCGTTGCTGCAGTGGGTCGATATCCCACAGTTGGCGGCACTCATTGAACAAGAACATTTGCAGCTCCAGGCCGTCTTTCTGGCCTTCCTGCCGCCTGATGTTGCCGCAGGGGTGCTGAACGCGCTTTCCCAGGAACGTCAGGATGAAATTGTCTGGCGCATCGCGCGTCTGGATGACGTCAACCGTGACGTGATCGATGAACTGGATCGCCTGATTGAGCGCGGCGTGGCGGTATTGTCCGAACACGGTTCCAAAGTGGTCGGCATTAAGCATGCCGCCAATATTGTGAACCGCATTCCGGGTAACCAGCAGCAACTGCTCGATCAACTGCGTGAGCGTGATGCGGACGTTGTGGATGAACTGGAAGAAGAGATGTACGAATTCTTCATTCTGAGTCGCCAGACCCCGGCAACCTTGCAGCGCCTGATGGAAGAGGTCCCTATCGAGGAGTGGGCGGTGGCCCTCAAAGGCACCGAACCGGTGCTGCGTCAGGCGATTTTCAACGTCATGCCAAAACGTCAGGTCACGCTTTTGCAATCCACCACTTCTCGTCTGGGACCCGTGCCGGTCAGTCGTATCGAGCATGTGCGTAAAGAGATCATGGCGACCGTTCGCCAGCTGGCGGAAGAGGGCGAAATTCAGGTGCAGCTCTTTGCCGAGCAGACCATGGAGTAACCCATGTTTGACAAGAAAAGCGTACCGTTAAGCGCATTGACCTCCAGCCGACAGGCGGTGATTAAGCCACGGCTGCACAAATTCCCGCCGCTGCGTAAACGCCGCATGGCGCCGGGTAGCCCGGAAGACGTGCCACAGGCGGTGGACAGTGCCACAGTGCAGGCGCAGCTCGAAAAAGGTTTCCAGGAGGGGCTGAACAGCGGCTTTGCACAGGGGCTGGAAGAGGGAAAAGAAGAGGGCTATCAGGAAGGACTGCGTTTAGGGTTTGATGAGGGCGTACGTAAAGGGCGCTCTGAAGGCAAGACGCAGGCACGGCAACAGTTTCTGGAGGCTGCGCATCCGCTGGACAGCATTATTGCCTCCATGGAGAGCTTTATGGCGACTTACGAACAGCGTCGCCGGGAAGAGCTGTTGCAGCTGGTGGAAAAAGTGACGCGCCAGGTGATTCGCTGCGAGCTGGCCCTGCACCCGACCCAGATCCTGGCGCTGGTGGAGGAGGCATTGAGCGCACTCCCCCAGCAGCCGGAGCACGTGAAGGTCCTGTTGAACAGCGAGGAGCATCGTCGCATCAGCGAGGCTGAACCCGAAAAGGTGGCGCAATGGGGATTGACCGCCGATCCCGACCTGCCGCCGGGCGAATGTCGCGTGATCACGGATACTACCGAAATGGATGTGGGTTGCCAGCATCGACTGGATCAGTGCATGGATGCGCTGAAAACCACGCTTCTGCCGGAAACGCACAATGAGTGATAAGGATTTCGCACAGGTTCTGCGCTCGCTGGAAAACATCAACCTGGCGCGCGTGGCGGGCCGGCTGGTGCGCGTCACCGGGATCCTGCTGGAATGCGTGGGTTGCCGCCTGGGTGTGGGGCAGCTTTGCCAGATCGAAGGCGCAGAAGGAGAGCTGACGGACGCACAGGTGGTGGGGTTTGACCGCGAGGTGACCTTCCTGATGCCCTTTAAGCAGCCCACAGGATTAATGGCCGGAGCACGCGTTTACCCTGTTGATAAACAGCAGGGCGTATTGATCGGCGATCAATGGCTGGGTCGTGTGGTCAACGGTCTGGGTGAACCGCTTGACGATAAGGGCAAGCTCACCGGTGATACCCTGCTGGCGCAGCAGTTGCCGCAGATTCACCCGTTAAAACGTCAGCCGGTAGACGCGCCGCTCGACGTGGGCGTGAGGGCAATCAATGGCTTACTCACCATCGGTAAAGGCCAGCGTGTAGGGTTGATGGCGGGCAGCGGCGTGGGTAAAAGCGTACTGCTCGGTATGATCACCCGCTATACCCAGGCTGAAGTGGTCGTCGTGGGATTGATTGGCGAGCGTGGACGCGAAGTGAAAGAGTTTATTGAACATTCGCTGGGTGAGGCCGGACGCCGAAAATCGGTCATTGTGGCGGCCCCGGCGGATGAATCCCCTCTGATGCGTATAAAAGCGACCGAGCTGTGCCACTCCATCGCCAGTTACTACCGCGACAAGGGGAAAGATGTTCTGTTGCTGGTGGATTCTCTGACGCGTTACGCCATGGCCCAGCGTGAGATCGCGCTTTCACTGGGCGAACCTCCGGCAACCAAAGGCTATCCGCCGTCGGCGTTTGCGCTGATCCCAAGGCTGGTGGAAAGCGCAGGAAACAGTGAAAGCACAGGGTCGATGACCGCTATTTATACCGTGCTTGCCGAAGGGGATGACCAACAGGACCCGATTGTGGATTGCGCCCGCGCCGTGCTGGACGGGCATATTGTGCTGTCGCGCCATCTGGCTGAAGCGGGCCACTATCCGGCGATTGATATCGGGCAGTCTATCAGCCGATGCATGAGTCAGGTCACCGGGCGAGAACATCAGCGCTCCGCCCGCGTCCTTAAGCAGCTTTACGCCGAATACCAAAGCATTAAGCCGTTAATTCCGCTTGGAGGCTACGTGGCAGGGGCCGATCCCATGGCGGATAAAGCGGTAAATCTCTCTCCGGCCATCACCCGCTTTCTTCAACAGGAAGTGCAGGATGCCGCCGCACTTGAAAAAACCCTCTCCGATCTGAATGTACTGGCGCAGGCAGGATAATTGCGATGAACAAACTGATACACACCCTTGAGCAACTTCACCATTTGCGCAACCGCGCGGTGCAGGATCTCAGCGTCAAACTCGCCTCTCAGCAGCAACTCTGTCAGCGGCTTGAAAAGAATATCTCTGCGCTGTCAAACCTGATCAATAACGCTGCTCAGCAGATCCAGGGGGGCGCAACGATGTTGAGCAATCAGTCGGTGTATAAACGCCATATTCAGCGCGTCATTGACTGGCAAAAGCAGGAGCAGGCGCTGGCAAGCGTCGAGGCGCAAAAATTGCAGGGTAATTTGCTGGCAGAGTCGCGTCGTGAAAAGAGCCTTGAACAGGTGCTGGCCTCTCGCCGTGACGAGCGGCGTCAAATGGAAGCGCGTCGGGAGCAAAAAAATACCGATGCGCTTTCAGCCCAGTGCTGGTTACGACAGCAGCAGGCGCAGCGGCAGCGATAAGATGACCATGAATCTCATGCAAACGCTGCTCAAACGTCAGCAGCAGAAACGCAGCCAGGGGACGCCCTTCGTCAGCGTGATATGCCCGACCTGGAATCGTCGGGAATTTCTGCCCTATCTGCTGTATATCTTCCAGTATCAGGACTATCCGGCCGACAAGCGCGAGCTGATTATTCTGGATGATTCAGCGCAAAGTAACGAGGACCTGATTGCCATGATGGTGGATCCGGCTCTCGCCAACGTGCGCTATGTTCACAGTCCTGAGCGCATCGATTTGGGTAAAAAGCGCAATATGCTCAACGACATGGCCGAAGGTGAGTACATTCTCTGCTTTGACGATGATGACTATTATCCCCCCAATAAGATCAGTGCTCAGGTTGCCGCCATGCAGGAGAATAACGCGCTGTTTTCCGGCAGTGACACGATCTATATCTGGTACAGCCATCTCGATAAAATCTATCGCACGCACGCATTTGGCGACCGGCATGCGCTGAACGGTACGTTCGGCTATCACCGCAACTTCCTGAAAAATCATCGGTATGAAGATACTGCCATACTGGCGGAAGAGCAGGCATTCCTGAATAACTTTACCGCTCCGGTGCAGCAGATCGATCCCCGGCAGGCGATTCTGTGTATCTCCCACAGTGCCAATACCTACGATAAAGATTTTGTTCTGGGGTCCTCTCAGCCTGTTGATCTCACCCTGGAGGATTTTGTCTCCGATCGGAACTTGCTCAGCCACTACCGTCGTCTGAACCAGGCCCCCTTAAGCGCCGCCGTACACTGGCACGCATTTGACCGCGTGGCGGTGCTGTACGACCCGGCAAAGCCCGAGGCGCTTGAGTCACAGCGGCAGGCGCTGGCTTCGTTGGGGCTGAGCGAGTCGCAGTGGGTCCCTTTTCCGTGCGGGCAGCACGAGAACGAGCTGGAAAGGCACGTGCGCGCGCTGGAACACGCGCAGCATGAAGGCTGGCGCAGCCTATTGCTGCTGGATGTCTCCGTGAAGTTTGTGCGTAAAGAGATCTCGTTGAAAACCGTGAATCAACTCCTCACGCGGCTGCCGCATATTCAGTGGCAGGCGTTGCTATTGGGCGGGCGTTACGAACGTATTTCCCCGCTCAAGGCGCTGCCCGGTGTGGCACGACTTCTTGCTGGCGGCTGCGGCTGTGCCTACGCGGTGAATGGAGATTATATCCCTACGCTATTGCAGCAGTATCGACAGGCGCAGGAAAACGGACTCACCCTGGACACCTGTTGGCCTGGGCAAATGCAATCCCATTGCTGGTTGGGTCTTCAGCCAAGTTTTGCCTTTTTATCTAAGACAGAGGATCCGCGAAGCGGTGAAACGGTCGACTGTACCCACTGGTTTTTCCGTAAAAATTTTCAATGACGAATGCCGCCGAAGCAGCGGCTGGAGCAGCCTGTATGGAATTGATTGAACATTACCAACCTGAATACGTTATCCGTTTTAACCATCGACAGGAAAAGTGTGCCTGTCCGACCTGCCTCTCTGCGTCTGACGACTGGCCGGTGACGCGTATCACGGTGGGTCATCAGCAACGCGATAGCCTCAACGCCGCGTGCGAAAGTGCCGCGCGTGAAATTTTACTCAATCCGGAAGCCTTTATGCTTCATACCGGTGAAGTGAGAGCCAGCGATGCGCGTGAAGAAAATCTTTGGGATGAGACGCTGAATCAGCAGTGTATTCAACTGGCTGTACATCCTGAGCTCTTTCTGGAAAGTCGTCTCTATGCCATTGGCGTGTTACTCAGTAAGGCCCAGCGGTACCGGGATGAGAACCAGCGCGATCCGCAGAATCTGGTCGAGATGGGGGAGCAACTCTCCCACCTGGCCGATAGCGGTATTTTGAACGAGCAATTTTCTCTGTTGCCGCCCATTGAAGTGAACCGCGTCGAGGCGCTGGGAAGTATGGGCAAGATGCGACTGAACCTGAATCTGCCGGCCATGGCAAAAATGAAGCTGATGTTTAAGCTCAGCGAGCTTGCCGTTTTGCCTCCCGCGCGGTTGCAGGAGCGCCTGCGCACGCTCGATGTGATTTCCATTCCTCTCCTGGTAGAACAGCCACATATTGCGCTGAATATTTTGCTTTATCGCTTATACGGTGACCATTTCCCGGGGGCGAACGCAACCAACTACGGCAGTGCGTTCAAATCGCTGACCGGCCAGTTCTTCCAGCTAAAAATGCTGTGTGCCCTGTGGCTGGAAGATAACGACCAGCTTACGGAAGAGGATTTTGTGGCATTGTTCAGCGCATGGTTTAGGTGGCAGGCGGAGGATCAGGATGTAGAGATCGGAACGAATACTGCCGATTACACTCTGCTTTGCGGTCTATCGTTGATTTAAGCTAAAGACTGCATTATGGCGAGAGCGAGCATGGATATTGACTGGCATTTGATCGACAAAGTTATTTATATCAATTTAAAAGAGCGGAAAGATCGTAAAAAGAATATTGAAGCGGAATTAAAAGCGCTTGGCATTCCGGAAAATAAAATTTATCGCCTGGAAGCCAGGCGACATTTAATTGGTCAAATAGGCTGTGCGCAGTCACATCGGGAAGTATTAACCAAAGCTATTGAACAGGACTGGGGGAATATCCTGGTCCTGGAAGATGACATGATATTCAATAAGGATCCCGCTTCTGAATTACGTTTTAATCATTTCTTATCCGCACTGAGTCACCTTGAATGGGACGCCGCCTTGTTGAGTGCGAATTATCATCAAGTGATTCGTTTCAGAAGTACGGATAAGCTTATCAAACCTGTGTTTGCGCTCTGTGCATGCGCTTATCTGGTAAACCGGCGCTATTTATCTGTACTCAGAGAGGCTTTTACCTTGTCTGTAGAACGTCTTCTTCAGGGCGGCAATAAGTACGATTATGCGGTAGATGTCATGTGGATGCCTTTAATGAAACGAGATCGATGGTTTGGTCTGCATCCCGTGGCAGGGCACCAGGCTCCTGGGCAATCCGATATTGAAGATGGCAATATGGACTATACCGCGCATTTTTATAAAGAACTCAGTACGATTTCATCCTAAGGCATCGCAATGAGAATCCCTAAAATTATCCATATTGTCTGGATTGGTGACGAACAGAAAACCCCACGCGAGATGATTCATACCTGGCGGAAATTCAATCCTGATTGGATTGTCAAAATTTGGGGAAATCACGAACTAAAAACAGTGAGATGGATTAATCAGAAGCATATCAACGCTATGGTGGCTGCTAATCGGATGTGCGGCGCAGCCGATATAATGCGTTATGAAATTTTGTTTCACCATGGCGGTTTTACGGTCGATGCGGACAGTGTCTGTCTTCGCCCCCTTGAAGACTGGCTATTTGATAGCCAGGTCTGTGCCAGTATGGAAAATGAAATGGTCAGGCCGGGTCTGGTGGCAAATGGTTATCTCGCCGCTGAGTCACGTGCCGCCCTGATCGCCGAGCTGATTATGGAACTGGGCAGACGAAAAACGGTGCTTGACGACCTTCCCTGGCGGGTAACCGGGCCGCTGTTGCTAAGCGAGACGATTAACCGCCTAAAGTATTCAAATATCACCCTGTGGCCAAGTCACTATTTTATCCCGGAACATTTTACCGGGCAGCGATATCTGGGCAAAGGCCATGTGTTTGCACGTCAAATATGGGGTTCCACAAAGGGGTTAAATGACCAGCTCGCCAACATAAACGTTTCTTAGCGGGTCTGAAGGCGGAAAGGGGATCACCCCTGTGCATAAAGCCAGTTTTCCGGCTCGCTGATGTTCAGTAGGTTTTGCAAAATCTCCTGCTGCATCGACAGTACGGTGATATTGCGGTCATTAAGCGCTTTGCACTCGGCCGCAATCTGCTCAAGCGATTCCCAAAGGGCCGTTAACTGATTTTGATGGGGGGCGGGAAGGCGGGAGAAGAGCGTGCGCAGGCCGGGTGAGCCAGCAGGGATACCTAACTGGGTCAGCAATTGATAGCGCTGTTGACTGTTTTGCGATAACTGCGCGTAAAGCGCCATCATCTGCGGGTTGAGCGTCTCCAGCTTTGCCGCATCGCGTGCAATGAGCCACTGTCGCTGATCGACCAGCAGGGCCCTGAGTTCAGAATAGGTTTTCCGATCCTCTACCATACCCTGAACCAGCGTTTTTACGCTCTGTGCGGCGTTACTCATTATTACCTCTGATAATATTTTTCAATCGCGCTGGCGAGCGAATCAATATTGATACTGATTTGGCCACTCGCAATCGCCTCTTTCATACTGGCGACGCGCGCCATATCCACTTCCGGCAATGCGGACAGCTGCGCCTGCGCGTCGCCCAGCACAGGATCGATGGCTGCGGTTCGTGTCGTTTTCATCTCTTCAGCGTCGGTGGTACGCGTCGGGGCCGTACTGCTGGCCTGGTTGATCGCGCTTGCCATTGCGTACTGGGTGGATGTCACTTTCATCGCATTACTCCATCATCGGAATTTTTATTGGTTGTTTTCGCCAGGGCGGAAACGACTTTTCCTGGCGCCTTATGGGAACAAAGCGGCGCATTCACGGAAAAACTTAAACGGTACGTCACTTTTTATCGCGTCGAGGTATAGCCTGTCCTCACTACGCCCATGTCGATGACGGTGGCGGTGACGTCACGTTCGCTGCTTTCATTTTTAACTTTAATCATCTCCCCCTTACGCCCTTTTTTACTGGCGATGCCCATGGTGCGGGCTTCCACGCCGTCCTGACTGGCAATCATCAACACGCGTTGTCCACGCTCGACCAGCACTGGCGAGTCAAGCTGGCTCATGCTCAGCGGCTGCAGCTCGCGAAGACGACGCTTAAGCGTCAGGCCAATCACATCATCCGGTCGGGTGACATAGCTGCCGCGCAAAGTGCTGATATTGAATTTGCGAAGCGTAACGTCAGAGGCGCTCAAAACGTGGCCGCGTTCAAGCGTCTCCTTAGCCATCAGAACCTGAAGATAGATATCGGGCTTTACGGTCACTGCGACCTCCCATCCCTGACCGGCCTCACAGCGCACGTCAAAACGCAGACGGCGCAAATCCAGACGCTCGCCTCCCGGCGCACTCACGCTCAGAGGCGTCTGACAGGGGGCGTACTGCGAGATTTCGGCCGGAATAAACAGGTTAAGTTTGGCCTGGTAGTCCAGCCATCGGTTGCGTTCTGCTTCCTGGCGAATGACATCGGCTGCCTGTTGCTGCACGCGAGCATACACCTGCTTACGGGCGGTAGAGGGAGAAGGCTGAGCCAGCGCAGGAAAGGTCGACAAGCACAGCAGCGCTGCCGCGAGATTCCAGCGGAAAAAGCCCTTCCTTATAACAGGAGGTAATGACAGTAAATGCAATAAATTCATGATGTTATAAACCTGGCACGATAGTTGCTTAATGACGTTAAGCAAGTGAACTATCGCAGTCCAACATCACGAAGGAGTGAGTTGTGAGTATTACGTTTGATAAGGCATTGGGCGTTCATCCGCAAGCTGTAGCACTTCGACTTTCCAGGGCGGAACTGCTTTCAGCAAACCTGGCTAACGTCGATACCCCCAATTTCCAGGCTAAAGATATTGATTTTGCCGCGGAGATGCAACGTTCAGCGCGGGATTTCTTTCCCGCCTCAGCGCCGCAGGAGATGTATCGCGTGCCGTATCAACCCTCATCGGACGGCAACACCGTTGCGCTGGATGTGGAGCAGGCCGAGTTTTCAAAAAACACGCAGGACTACCAGATGAGCCTGGCGTTTTTAAACATGAAATTTACCGGTCTGAAAAAAGCAATTGAAGGTAAGTAATTGAAGCAGGTGATTAAAAATGGCTTTTAGCGATATTTACCGCGTGTCGGGTTCGGCGATGACAGCGCAAACCGTCCGCCTGAACACCATCGCCAGTAACCTGGCCAACGCCGAAACGCCGGCGCTGGATGAAGGCAATGTCTATAAAGCGCGACGTCCGGTTTTCGCGGCAATTTACCAGAATGATGAATTGATGCATGACAAGGCGCTGTCAGGCGCCCGCGTTCAGGTGATGGACGTCGTGGAGTCCGGGAATGCGGTGCAACGTTATGAGCCCCATCACCCGATGGCAAACCAGGACGGTTATGTCTGGTACCCGGATATCAACGTGGTGGAGGAGATGGCCGACATGATGTCTGCGTCGCGCAACTTCGAAACCAACGTGGATGTGCTTAACAATGTGAAAAGTATGCAGCAAAGCCTGCTGCGTCTTGGCGAGGCGTAATACATGAGTGTGAATGGCGTTTCCACCCAATCCGGCACCACCCCCTATGGCAGCGGTGTTTCTGCCAACGACAACTCAGCGGCGGGCATGAATAACCTGTTTATGCAGCTGCTGGTGGCGCAAATTCAGAATCAGGATCCCCTGAATCCCACGGATGGCACCGAGTATGTGAGTCAGCTCGCACAGCTTACCCAGGTGCAGTCGATGGAGACCATGTCGCAGCTGATGGCGAATAACGCCGTGCTGATGGACAACCTGCAGACGCTCTCGACGGGTAACCTGGTCGGACAAAAAGTGATGGTGCAAACCGACACGATTGAGACAGATGGTGCTACCCCGATTGATGGTCGCCTGACGCTCGGTCATGCCGCGAATACCGTCACCGTTATCCTGAAAGATGAAAGCGGTAACGAGACCAAAATCGAGCTGGGTAAACAGGAAAAAGGGACGGTGAATTTCGATATCGACCCTGAAAAACTGGATCTGAAAGAGGGCAAATACACCCTCTCCGTGGTCACCGATACCGAAGAAACCAAGGTGCCTGTCGAAGTTGGCGGCGTGGTGAGCAACGTGCGCATTCCGCTCGACGGCAGCCCAACGGTACTGAATATCACCGGTATTGGTGAAGTGGCTTACAACACGATTTCGCAGTTTGGGCAGTCAAGTGACAAAAACCCAAAGGGACTAATGAGTTAATCAGGAACAACTATGAGCTTTGACATTGCTATTTCTGGCCTAAATGCCATTAACCAACAGCTGGGTGCGATCTCCAACAACATTGCCAATTCGGGCACCGTGGGCTTCAAGTCAGGCCGCGCGGAGTTTGCGTCGCTGTATGCAGAAGGACAGCCGCTGGGCGTGGGCGTGACCGGGATCGCCCAGAGTATTTCCAAAAGCGGAAGCATCTTTTCCTCTGCCAGCAGCCTCGATCTGGCGATCAACGGTGACGGCTTTTTTGTGATGCGCGACAGCGCGGGCTCCACCGCGTATACCCGCGCGGGCTACATGCAAACCGACAGTCTCGGCAATTTGATCAACAACCAGGGCATGTACCTGCAAGGGTATCCGGTAGATGCAAATGGCGTCGTGCAAACCGGTACCGTGGGCAACCTGACGATCAGCAGCGGTTCTCTGCCTGCGAAGTCGACCAGTACCCTCGACTTCACGGCAAACCTCAACGCAAATGAAAAGTTGCCTGAAACAGCGAAATTCGATCCCACGGACGAAACGTCCTACAACCACACCTATGCCACGCAGGTGTATGACTCGCTGGGCCGAGAGCACACCATGAAGCAGTATTTCGTGAAGACCAGCGATAACGAGTGGGAAGTGCACTACTACATGGATGACCAGGAGCTGGGCACCACGCAGAAGATGACCTTCACCGAGCAAGGAATACTGGAAATGCCTAACGGGGCCGTCAACATTACGGCAGACATTCCCGGGGCAGAAGGAATTAAACTGGCGCTGAACTACAACGGCACCACTCAGTTTGGTTCTGATTTTTCCGTCAGCAAAAACAACGGTAACGGGTATGCCTCGGGCGAACGCACCGGGCAGACGATCGATAAAGATGGCAGCGTTTACGCCACCTTCTCAAACGGTGAACGGCTTCTGCAGGGCCAGGTCATTCTGGCGACCTTCTCCAATCCGAACGGTCTCTCTTCGCAAAATGGCACCACCTGGACGCAAACCGCGAGCTCGGGTGCGCCGCTGACCGGCACACCGGGTACCGGCCTGTTAGGCGCGTTGACCTCGAACACGCTGGAAGGGTCAAACGTGGATCTGACGGCGGAGCTGGTCGGGCTGATGACGGCGCAGCGTAACTATCAGGCGAATACCAAAGTCATCAGCACCAATGACAGCATGATGACGGCGCTGTTCCAGGCGGTGTAATGGACCATTTAATTTATACCGCAGTGAGCGGAGCGACCCGTAGCCTCTCGCAGCAGCAGATCCATGCCAATAACCTCGCCAATGTGAACACGCAGGGGTTCCGTCACGATCTGGATAACGCGCTCTCGCAGCAGATTCAAGGGGAGGGCTATGCCTCCCGCTATCTGGTGCAACAGCAGCAGGGTGGCGTCGATCTGACGCCAGGCGCAACGCGTGATACGGGCCGCGATCTTGACGTCGCTATCAAAGGCAGCGGCCTGATTGCACTGGTCAGCGGAAACCGCGAGGTCTATACCCGCAACGGGCAAATTGAGGTGGGCCCCGAAGGGGATTTAACCATCGACGGTTTACCGGTTTCGGGCGACAACGGCCCGATTGTTCTGCCGCCGTTTTCCTCCATCAGCATTGCTGATGATGGTGTGATTTCCATTGTGGCTGATGACGGCAACGTGGCGGCACCGATGGATATCGATCGCATCAAGCTGGTGGATATTCCCGCCTCCCAACTGAGCAAGAACGCTGCCGGATTTATGATCACCGACGCCAACGTCAACCCGCGTACCGAAGAGGTCGAACTGGTGGCGGGACATCTTGAAAGCTCCAACGTATCGGCAATCAACGAAATGGTGTCGAGCATCGCGCTCAACCGTCAGTTTGAGGCGCAAATCAAGATGATGAAGGCTGCGGAAGATCTGGCAACAGCGGGCAATCGCCTGTTGCGTAATACCTGATTGAGTAAGGAAAAAAGATGAATCCCGCTTTATGGATCAGCAAAACCGGCCTTGCCGCGCAAGACGCGAAGATGAGTGCCATTTCCAACAACCTGGCGAACGTGAACACCACCGGTTTCAAGCGCGACCGCGTGATGTTTGCCGATCTGTTTTATCAGAACCAGCGTACGCCGGGCGGCCAGTTGGATCAGAACAATACCTCTCCTACCGGTATTCAGTTTGGTACCGGGGTCAAGATCGTCGGCACGCAGAAAGAGTTCTCCACCGGCAATATTCAGAACACCGGTAACTCGCTGGATGTGGCGATCACCGGTCAGGGTTTCTTCCAGGTGGAGACCAGCGAGGGTGATATTGCCTACACCCGCGCCGGTAACCTGCAGAAAAACCCGGACGGCATGTTGACCAATGCGCAAGGTTTACCCCTGATCCCGCAAATTGAACTGCCGGACAACGTGAAAGATGTGCAAATCGGCAAAGACGGCACCGTTACGGCGACGGTGGCGGGAGAGACGGAACCGGTTGAACTCGGGCAGATCACGCTGGTGAATTTTGTGAATCCAGCCGGGCTGGAAGCCATCGGCGGCAATCTGTATCGCGAAACGGCAGCAAGCGGTGAAGCGGTTGAGGGTGTCGCGGGCGAAGAGGCGTTTGGGCAACTCGAACAAGGCTCGCTCGAAGGGTCCAACGTTCAGGTGGTTGAAGAGATGGTGGATATGATTACCGTCCAGCGTGCCTATGAGATGAACGCCAAAATGGTCTCAGCGGCAGATGACATGCTGAAATTTGTCACGCAGTCGATGTAATGCGTGAAGTGAAGTGAAAATAAACATGAAAAAGCAGTTAGTTATCGGCTTGTTTGTCCTGCTGCTGGCCGGGTGTGAAAGCCCGGCGTTGCTGGTGCATAAAGACGATGCGGCCTTTGCGCCGCCGGAAGATTACGCGATGCCGTCCACGCAGGTTCAGGGCGGGGGTCTCTATAACGGTGGCTATAACTGGTCGCTGGTTCAGGATCGTCGCGCCTACCGCGTCGGGGATATTTTGACCGTTAAGCTGGATGAATCTACCCAGGCAAGCAAACAGGCGCGGACCAATTTCGGTAAAAAAAATGATGTCTCCATTGGTGTCCCGGAGGCGTTTGGTCACTCGGTCGATAAGCTCTCTGGCTCCATCGACGGCAGTCGTAACTTCAATGGCAATGCCACGTCGCAGCAGCAAAACAGCCTGCGTGGGGCGATCACCGTGGCGGTTTATAAGGTTCTGCCAAACGGCGTGCTGGCGATAAGAGGGGAAAAATGGCTGACCCTCAATCAGGGGGATGAGTACATGCGCGTCACCGGCCTGGTTCGCGCGGAAGACGTTGAACGCGATAACTCCGTCTCGTCCCAGCGCATTGCGAACGCACGTATCTCCTATGCAGGACGCGGGGCGCTGAGCGATTCAAACTCCGCAGGCTGGCTGACTCGCTTCTTTAACCATCCGCTGTTCCCGATTTAATGGAGTGTGCCATGCGTCAAGCAATGCTTTTTTTGATGCTGCTGTGGAGTGCTTCAGCAGCGGCTGAACGTCTGGGAAATGTGGTTGATGTCCAGGGCGTGCGCGGTAACCAACTGGTTGGCTACAGCCTGGTCGTGGGTCTCGACGGGACGGGCGATAAAAACCAGGTGAAATTTACCAGCCAGTCGGTCACCAATATGTTGCGTCAGTTTGGGGTGCAACTGCCGACAAAGATCGACCCTAAGGTTAAGAACGTGGCCGCCGTGGCTATCAGCGGCACGCTGCCGCCAGGGTACGCACGCGGTCAGGCTATTGATGTGACGGTTTCGTCGATTGGCGATGCCAAAAGCCTTCGCGGCGGCACGCTGCTGCTTACGCAACTGCGCGGAGCGGATGGTGAAGTCTACGCCCTGGCGCAGGGGAATGTCGTGGTGGGCGGCGTCAAAGCCGAAGGCAACAGCGGCTCCAGTATCACGATCAACACGCCTACCGTGGGTCGGGTTCCTAACGGCGGTTCCGTCGAGCGCGAAATTCCGTCTGATTTTCAGCAGAACAATCAGGTGATCCTCAATTTAAAACGCCCGAGCTTTAAAACGGCAAACAGCGTGGCGGTTGCGCTCAATACGGCGTTTGGCTATGGCACCGCCACGGCACAAAGCGCCACCAACGTGGTGGTTAATGCCCCGCTGGCGGCGGGGGATCGCGTGGCTTTCATGTCGATGCTGGAAGACGTGCAGATCAACGCCGGGAAACAACCTCCTCGCGTGGTGTTTAACGCGCGTACCGGCACGGTGGTGATTGGCGATGGCGTGGTGGTCCACGCGGCGGCCGTGTCGCACGGTAATTTAACCGTGACGATTCGCGAATCCTCCAACGTCAGCCAGCCGGGCGCGTTTAGCCAGGGGCGCACCGTGGTGACGCCGGAAAGTGACGTAAATGTCGATCGTGGACGCGGACAGATGGTGACGATCGCCGCCGGGACCAGTCTTCGCAGCATTGTGAATACGCTGAACAGCTTAGGCGCATCGCCGGATGACACGATGGCGATATTACAGGCGTTGCACGAAGCGGGCGCGCTGGATGCTGAACTGGTCGTGATTTAAGGAAGGCGGAATGTTACAGGCAATTCAGTCCAGGAGCAGTGCCATGCCCGGTGATTTGACCGGGCAGGTGAAGCCGCAAAATCTGGAACAGGCGGCAGAACAATTTGAAGCGATGTTTTTGCGCGCCATGATGCAGCAGATGCGTAAAGCCTCGGAGGCGCTGGTGGACGACAATCCCTTCGATAGCAAACAACAACGCATGATGCGTGATTTCTACGATGACAAGCTGGCCTCGCAGCTGGCGTCACAGCGCAGTAGCGGCATCGCCCAGATGATTATCGCCCAACTGGGTCCCCAGGAGAGTGCGCCACTTAAGAATGCACAAGAGCGGGTCGCTTTACATGAACATCCTCAGCAATTAACGACCCCCGTAGTGCCGGTGATGCGTGGCGGGCAGGAGTAATCAATGAATATGATCAACATTGCCTGGAGTGGTTTGCAGGCCGCCCAGTTTGGGATGAGCGTGACCTCCATGAACATCTCTAACATGCTGACGCCGGGCTACAGCCGTCAGGGGATTATCCAAAGTTCGGTGGTCTCCATGGGTGCTGACGGAATGTCAGCGGGCACTGGGGTCCAGGTGGACAGCATTCGCCGTGTTTCCGATCAGTACCTGACCAATCAGGTCTGGCAGAGCAACAGCAAAGCGAACTATTACGGCATTAACAATCAATACCTGAGCTCGCTGGAAAAGGTCATTGGTACAGATTCAACCAGTCTGGGGACCGGTCTCGATGATTTCTTTTCGGCGCTGAGCGCCCTGACGAAAGAGCCTGAAAGTGAAGCCAACCGTCAGCAACTGTTGAATCAGGCTGACTCTCTGGCCACGCGTTTCAACAACATGAATAACTTTATCAGCAGCCAAAAGACATCGGTCACGAACCAGCGCGACACCATGGTCGGCCAGATCAACAGCCTGACGGCGGGCATTGCGGATTACAACAAAAAAATCATGGAGATGGATTCGACAGGCGGCAACAGTAACGTACTGCGTGACCAGCGCGATGAGCTGGTTAAACAGCTCAGTACCTATGCCGATGTGAAGGTGGCTGAAGACAGTAACGGCAGCTACTCCGTCTCGATGAAAAACGGTCAGCCTCTGGTGAGCGGTAAAGTCGCGGGCGAGTTGAGCAGTAGTCTCGACGGCAACGGGACCCCCGTGCTCAGCCTGAATTTCTCTAATACCACCTTCTCGTTAAATCCCTCCACCGGCGGTCAGCTTGGCGCGCTGTATGACTACGAGACGGGGGAACTGGCTGACATGCAGACGTCGGTTCAGGGTATGGCAGAAGCGGTCGCCACGATGTTTAACGATCAGCTGGCGCAGGGTTTTGATAAGAATGGCAACCCCGGTCAGCCGCTCTTTACCTTCGATCTCACCAACCCAGCCGGAATATTGCAGGTGAACAAACTGAAACCGGATGAACTGGCGTTATCGGATACTGCCGGCGAGCAGGGTAACGGTGGCAATCTTCAGGCCTTAATCGATCTCAAAAACAAAAAAACCGATATCGGTGGCATGGGCAATATGAGCCTGAATGAAGCGGCTGCGGCGATCATTTCTAACATTGGTATTGCGAGTAAGAAATCGCAAAGCGAAATGGAAGCTGCACAAGGCGTCTACGACCAGGCACAGCTGCAACGGAATAACCTCAGTGCGGTAAATCAGGACGAGGAAGCGATTAACCTGCAGGTGTATATGCAGGCTTATCAGTCCAACGTCAAAGTGATCGCCACGGGAAATCAGATTTTCAACGACCTGTTAGGTCTGTTCTAACCGACGCTAAGGAAGCACGCTATGCGAATCAGTAGTCTTTATAATTCCGATGCCATGATGGCACAGCTCGGCGTCAACGGCATGCGTATGAGCAAGCTGATGGAGCAAATGGCCACCCAAAAGCGGATCAATGTGCCCTCCGACGATCCGGTTGCCGCCACGCGTCTGGTGCAGCTTAACCGCGAGCAGTCGGCCATTAAGCAGTATCAGAACAATATCAGCGGACTGAGCGGTGCGCTTGCCAGTCAGGAAGCGCATATCAGCGCCATGAGTAATCAGCTGATATCACTGAATGATAAATTGTTGGCTGCGGCGAACGGAACCCACAGCAGCGAAGACATGGCCGGTTACGGTGCGGAACTGTCGTCGATGCTGGATTCGCTGGTGGCCTCGATGAATGCGCAGAATGAAAGTGGCGGCTATCTGTTTTCCGGCACAAAAACGGACAGCAAACCGGTTGTCTGGGACGAAGCGGAAGGCAAATATGTCTACCAGGGCAATAATGGCACGCGTGAAACCACGGTAGCGAACGGGGTCAGCGTGACGGAAAACACCAACGTGGTTGGGGCCTTCTCGGGCAGCGGCAATGACCTGGAGATGCTCAACAAGCTTAAAGCGCTGAGCGATAAAATGCAGGATCCCACTCTCTCCGCCAGTGATTATCAGGACGATCTCAACGAAATGCTGACGTTGTCCGAAAACTCACGGGATAAAGTCGCCGCGCTGTTTACCGATCTTGGTGGCAGACAAAATCGCCTGACCATGCTTGATGACGCACACACGGATGTCAGCATGGCAAATGATAAAGTGGCGAGCGATCTGGCAGACACCGACTGGGCCACGACCAGCATTAACCTGCAGTTGTTCACCAACTCCGTGCAGATCACGAACAAAGCGTACAGCATGATTAATCAGCTTTCGCTCTTCAGCATGTTGTAATGGTTATGCAAGTCGGTCTTAAAACAACCACGGTTTCGACGCCTTCGGTTCCGGTGAGAACCGCACCGGGTGCGGCGAAGGCCATTGCGCGAACAGAGCCACTGGCGAGTGTACGGCGTGCGCCGTCCTCCTTTCCGGAATCCGCGCTGCTTTCACGGCGGCCGCTGCGTTACAACGTCCAGCTGAACCAGCAGCTTACCGCGGTGCAGAAAGCCGAGAATTATCTCGTCGAAACCGAGACGCAACTTTTGACACTGCGCCATCAGGCCACGCGCGGCAAGGGTGAAGAGTCGGCGGCCTCGGTAAAGACGTTACTGCAGCAGCGCCGTGCGCTGTCTGGCGGGACGGTCGATCGCAATTTCAACGTGACCCTGCAGCAAAAAAGTAAAATTCATTTTACCTTACCGGGTATGGAGCGGGCGCTGGAGCCGGGTTCGGGTGAAACACTGGTCTTTGCGCTGGGCGGCAACCCACGCGAACTGACCGCCGTGGCGATCCCGGAGCAGGCGACGCCGCGTCAGGCGCTGGTTCAACTGAACGTCGGGCTGGGAAAGCTGGGCATTCACGCCACCTTGAACGCAGAGGGCAAGGCTCTCTTTCAGGTGGATGAAGAACGCTGGGCGCGAGTGAGTCAGCACTTAAGCGTACGTGGTGAAGGGCAACAGTTTCCGGCAGATGCGTTCACCCTCCTGGCGCCTCGGGCTGAGGTCAGTCGTGAGGATGAAATCAGTCAACTGAACAGCCAGTGGGAGCGTGGCGCGAGCGGGAAGTTACAACAGGCACTGGAGCAGATCACCCGCGAGCGAGGCAAACTGCATTTCCACCAGGAGCGCGTTTCTGCCCGTATTCAGGATATGTCTACCGCCTACACGCCGGGCGAGGCGCTGGAAACGGCACGTGCGTTGGGGACCGCTCTTGCGAACAGCGGCAAGCAGTACGGCGTGCTGTCACAGGCGCTGGCGGCTCAGGGAAATGTGTCGCTGTCGACGGTAAAAAATCTTCTCAGCTAAAGATTTCCCCCTTCTCATTCGAAAGGGGGCATCACGCGGGCCTGCTACTCATGCAGCGGATATAAAAAAATTGCGCCGCTTTGACCGACGACCAGCGGCTGACCGTCCACCTTCACCGGCTGCATCCAGAAATCCATATGCATCAACATATCGACCAGGCCATCGATCATTAACCCTTTCTGTGCCGTACTGTAGTAGATAGGGGTATAGGTAAAGAACTGCTTCCCGTTTTGCTCGTTGATTTCGGCAAATTTCCCTTTCATGACAAAACGATTGTCGTTCGGGCTGGTGATGGTCGTCATAATGGCATTATTGACGGTCTGCATATGTGAATCGTAAATCTCTTTACGCCGGGACATCAGATCGTAAAAGCCGAGCTGCAAAAATCCGTCGACATTCGCCTCAGGCATCGCTGGCTTTTGCCAGATCGTGATCCCGGTGAAAAGCGAGACGACAATCAGGATTAGGGAAAGAAGCCATTTCACATTAAGAGCAGGTTTCCATCTCACTGATTTTCCTCCTTGTTTCTCTCAGGATCAGATTGTTTAATTGCGTGGTATCAATGCGCCAGTGATAGATGGCCATCACCAGCTGTTTGTTATCACAGCGATTTTTCAGCGAAAAACTGTAGTTGAGCGTCTCGTTGATGCTCTGGTAATAGACCGTCATGCTCATCGATTGTGATTTAAGCTGTTGGTTAACGGCATACAGGGTGTCTTTGATCTTGCTGTAAAAGTCTTCTTTATTCATGGCCAGTCGGCTGGCTTCGGCGACTTCATAAATCTTGATGTTGCTGTAAACACCGGCCTCTTGTTCGGTAGCAATCAGTCTGGTGCCACGCGAAGTCGCGTATTGCCAGCCCGCCGCTGTGCTGATCGCCACCAACACCAGGAGCAACAGCATTGCGATCAGCGGATGAGCAGACAGACGTCCTGCCTGTAAAGTCTCAGTCGGGCGGGGGGCGGCAACCATCACGTCGGCAGCAGTTAGAATGACCCCTTCGCTCTTTTCTACAGGCAGTTCGCTCTCATTCGCTGGCGTTTCTTCGCCGGCCTCGGGCACAGGCCCGGTGGTCTGAGGCTCAGGGTGTTCAATTGCCTCGCTGTCATGTTCAACGCATTTACACCAGCTCTGCTCCAGTAAATAGCCCTTTTTTGGGATGGTTTTAATAATTTTTTGCGTTTTACCATCATCTTCCAGCGCGGTTCGCAATGCGTGAATCGCGTTAGGCAGACTATTATTCCCAATGACCCGACGTTCCCAAACGAGCGTGGTCAACTCTTCGCGAGTGAGTATTTTGCCCGCATGAGTGACTAAGATGTCCAGCAGCTTTAATTGATACTCTCCGAGGCGCTTTCTTTCCCCGGAAACCAGGCTAATGATTGAACCCGAAGGTAAATCGATGAGCCAGTTATTGACCGAGTAATATGTTTTATTCATGGCAGGTGAAGGTGGATAACCACTCCTGAAGAATTTAATTCGCTAAGCACTGCGTAAAAAATAGCCGAAATGCTTAATGTAAATTAATCATTAAATCCATTTTTTAAATTCATTGAGAATTGCCGCGTGCCTGCGGAAACTGAGCAAAAAAGCCACGACATCGACATCAGATGAAAAAAAATCCTGTATAAAACAGGAAGTTTCACTCAGTGGTCGTGCCCTTTTCTGAGAAGTTTTTAGGAAGTTTCTCTTCCGTGGCACATTTTTACGCTATAAAAGTGTGATGTGCAACAAATTATTACCCGAATCTCCCGTCGTTTTATTGCGGTTTATGGGTAAAGGTTAACAGTCCTGCCATTTTGCATTTCTTGTTAAAAAGTTGATCAATTGTGTTTATTTAATGTTTTATTTGATCTTCCTCCAATGAAGAACAGATCGCATTTAAAAAGAAAAACGTAAGAAAATGTAATGGTCTTTTAAGTTTGAGTGCAAAGGTGTCGCTTTATTTACCCTTTTATTATTCAGGCGCGGCAACATAATTCTCCCGGCAGCTGCGGTATCGATTTTTATTCTCAAGAAAGTAATATTTTTTTCAGTTTTGATTTAATTGTGGCTGAAGGCGTGTCGTTTTACTTGAGTACCAGAGAGAAGAATCTGACAAACAGATTCATAAGGAGAATTCTAAAATGGCACTTTCTATTTTTACTAACGCCTCTTCCATGGCTTCCGTTAATGCGCTGAATAAATCCAACAGCATGCTGTCCACCGCGATGGAGCGTCTGGGTACCGGTAAGCGTATTAACTCTGCTGCTGATGATGCGGCTGGTCTGCAAATTGCAACCCGTCTTCAGGGCCAGACTAACGGTATGGGTGTTGCACAGCGCAACATCTCCGACGCGACTGCCCTGCTGCAAACGGCAGAAGGTGCTTTTGATGAAGTAAGCAACATCATGTACCGCATGAAAGACCTCGCTACGCAGGCTGCGAACGACACCAATGGTGCTGAAGATCGTCAGGCGCTGCAGTCTGAGATGGACGAACTGAATAAAGAGCTTTCAAATATCATGGACAACACCAAATACGCGGGTGAAAGTCTGTTTGCTAGCGGCGGTAAATTCACAAATGAGATGAACTTCCAGATCGGTGCATCTAAGGATGAAACCCTTAAACTGGATGTGAAAACCGAGCTGACTGACGTTCAGGGCGCAAGCGGTATGGGGGCGTTGAGCGCATCTGGCGCTACGCTGACCACCGTTTCGGGTGCGCAGGAGATGATTGGCAACATTGAAAGCGCAATCTCTCAGGTGGGTACCCTGCGTTCCAAACTGGGTGCGAACATCAACCGTCTGGGTCACACCGCGGCTAACCTGGCAAACATGAAAGACAACACTGACCTGGCCCTGGGTAACATTCGCGACGCGGACTTTGCTTCTGAAGCCTCCAGCATGACGCGTAACCAGATGCTGGCTCAGACCAGTATGTCCATGCTGAAACAGTCCAACAGCATGTCCGGTATGGTGATGTCCCTGCTGGGCTAATTCCTTACACCGTTAAAAAACACCGCTGTCAGGCGGTGTTTTTGTTTGCGGCATTTCCCTTCCTGTCTTCTTCCCATCCGGGGAAAGTCGCCTTCCTTCCGCAATATAAGCTATTGAATTTTAGTTAAATAAAAATTGGCACGATGGTTGCATTAAACCAATATGGTTTAGCAACAGGTGCGAACGGAGAACACTCACATGGCAGATTTTAGCAGCATCGATCCCCAGACTCTGGCTCAGCAGCTGGCGACTTACGACATCTTGTCATTGCAAAACCAGCTCAAAACCAAAACCTCGACGATGGATTCGCAGAAAAAGGCGCTTGATGCGCTGAAAACGGCCCTGACCGATTTCCGCACCGCCATGAGCGGCCTGAACGGAACCGGCGATGGCATGCTAAAAAATGCCGTCAGCCTCAATCGCGAAGGCATTGCCAGCGTGACCGCGAACTCCAGCGCGCTGAAAGGCACCTACAACATTGAAGTCAATAAATTAGCCTCTGCTCATCAGATCGGCTTTGACGAAATGTCCGATGAATCCATCAAAAATGCCTCCGGTACGATGGATATCACCCTGGGTGAAGGCAGCAATGCCAAGACTATTACCGTCAATCTTGATGAGATGGAAAGCCTCAGTGATTTGACGAAAGCCATCAACGGCGATAAAGACAACCCAGGCGTCACCGCGTCACTCATTCGCACCGATGGCAAAGTGACCATGATGCTGAGCAGCGATGAAAGCGGCGCAAAAAATACGATTGCTGTGAGTGGGACGGCGGGCTTTGATTCTGCGAATGCCAAAGTGATTTCCCAGGCATCGGATTCAGAGATCACCATGGGGGAAATGACCTTCACCAACAGCTCTAACACCCTGGATAGCCTGATCGACGGCGTCACCATCGAGCTCACTTCCGTAACGGAAAATAATAAACCACTGACGATTTCAGTGGGGACTGACAGCACCGGAACCAAAGAGCAGCTTCAGACGTTTATTGATTCTTACAACACCCTTCAGGACACGTTGACCAAACTCACCAAAAGCGGCAATGGCGACGATGAAACGCGCGGCGCCTTTGCCGGTGATGCCACGATGTCTTCCCTTGATCGCGAATTAAATGACGTAATGCGCCAGGTGTTTGGCGGCAAGCGTATGTCGGATTTCGGTATTACGGCTGACAGAGAGGGCAAGCTGCAAATAGACAGCAAGAAGCTCGACGAGGCGATTAAAGCCGATCCACAGAAGCTGAATGATTTGTTCAATGGCAAAGAAGGCATGCTGACCAGCATGGACAAATCCCTCGACCGTTATCTCAATTCCAGTAATGGCTTGTTGAAGGGGCGTCAGGAGGTGCTGGACCGTCAGCAGAAAGATATTGATACCAAAACGGAAGCCATGAATTCGCGTTACGACTCCTCCTACAACCGCTACCTGAAGCAATTCACGCAGTTACAGAAGGCGATGTCTCAGATGAACAACACCATGAGTATGTTTGGTTTAGCTTAAGGGATCTTAGTTTTTATGTACGGGAACGAACAGCAGGGTTACGGCCACTATCAGCAATCTGATTTGGCGATTCAGGCGGCCGCCGCGAATCCGCACCAGCTGGTGTTGATGCTTTTTAACGGTCTGATGGACGAACTGGTCAGGGCAAAGAGCCACATTGCCGCACGCCGGTATGACCGCAAAGTGCAGAGCATTAATAAGTGCATCGATATCCTGAATGCGCTCACCAGTTCACTCGATTTTGATAAAGGTGGCGAGCTGGCATTGAGCCTGGCCAATCTTTACGACTACTGCGTGTATCGCCTTTACGATGCCAGCCACAAGCTCTCTGTGGCACACATCGAAGAGGTCGAAGTGATTCTTGGCAATCTTCAGGATGGCTGGGAAAAAATGGGGCAGCAAAATGGATGATGTCCAGGTGATGCGTTATCTGGCGCGCTCCCTTGCACAGTCGGCCAGCCAGCATAACTGGCCTGACATGCAGGCGATCGACGCACAAATTGCTGCGCTACTGACGTCAGTCAAAGGACAACCTCTGAACGGCGAAAAACGTGAAGCGTTAGAGCAGCTGCGACAGACCCACGCGACGGTCAGCCAGTACTGCAAAGAGCAAAGTGAGAAACTGGAAGCGCAGATGGCGACGGCCCGGCGTAATCGTGAAGGGGCGACGGCCTATGCGCAATTTGCGGATGTCGAGGATTTCGGGCGATGAACCTGGCGCTTTCGCACCTCTCGTCATTGCCGCTTGCCAGCGACCCTGTCGGCATCGCGCCGGCCCAGTCTCAGGCACCCGATTCGACAGCGACGCAGCCAGGCAACGAGACGGACAGCCAGACGGCGCCGGCCTTTAACGATGCACTGCTTGCTCTGATCCAGAACCTGACGGGCGGCGAACAACCGCGTGAAAACAGGATGGTGATGGTCGGAGTAAAAGCCGACGACGAAGAGGAAGAGAGGCCGACGGAGGCCGAACGGGTGGGCGCAACAGCCTCGATTGACGCTCCGCAGCAGCTCCTGGATGCATTGCTGATGGCAAGCCAGATGCCCGTGAAAACGCTTAATGCTGCCCAGATGTGCGTGACGCAGACGGGGGAGTCGCTAAAGAGGCAGAACCTGTCGGCAGGCCCGATTCCGTCTTCTACCCCGATGAACGCTAACGCGCAGCCTGCCCCGCTCAGTCTCACGCCAGAGCCTGTCCTGGAGGGCGTAAAACCGACGGCGGTTGACCTCGTCAAGACTCTGGCAACGTCATTGCCGGCCACGGCCGGGCAGCCGACAGGCGTTCAAACCTTTACGGCTGCGTTGGAAAAACAAACGGTTAACCTGCCGCCAGTCAAGCTGGATGCTTCCGAGGCGAAGTGGGCGCAGCAGCTTCATAGCGCGCTCAACGATCGCTTGCAGCTTCAGGTCAGAAATCAGGTTCAGCATGCCACGATCCGTCTCGACCCGCCTGAGATGGGCAAAGTGGATATTTCGCTGCAAATCGAAAACGGACGGATGCAGGTGCATATCAGCGCCAGCAACGGGGAAACCTATCGGGCGCTTCAGCAGATCAGTCAGGAACTGCGCCAGAGCCTGACGGAACAAAATTTTGTTCAGGTTAACGTGCAGGTCTCCACACAGTCGGGCCAACAGCAGTCAGGGCGTGGTCAGCAGATGCCTGCACAACAGAACGCCCCCGATGCTGCTCTGGAGGTCGTTGCAGACGACGTACAGTCCACGGCTGGCAAAGACGATTCAGTACTACTTACGGTGTAAACAGACACATTATGACAATTAAGACCTTTTCTTTAGGGCTGGTTATCGCCCTTATCGCCGCGACCTTCGCTGCCGTGCTTACCGTTCTGGGTACCCATCTTCTGAGCCAGGACGAGAATAAAAGCTCGATGATTAGCCAGTTATTTGCCTCCTCGGAGGAGAGCGTCGTGGAGTTTGTTGAAATTAAAAACGTGGTGGTGACGTTAAAAAGCCGTGGCGATTCTGAACGGTATTTGCTCCTTGAGCTGGCTTTAACCACCGATTCCGCGGCGGATACACATCGTGCCGAAGAGCTGTCACCGGCTATTCGTGGTGCCACCGTTACGTTGCTTTCGGCGATGGATTACGACGCCGTACGTGAAATGAGCGTAGAAGACCTGCGCGGCAAGCTGATGAATGCGTACACCGAGCGTATGAAGAGTCTGAAAACGCGGATGCCGTTTAAAGACGTGATCATCAGCAAAATGGTTTTCCAGTAAGCCACGGTCACAAAGAGAAATGATGGATTTTATTGCGGATGACACGCTGACCCCGGCGGAGGAGGCGCGCTACGTCAACGACTATCTGCCGCTGGTCTATCGGGTGGTAAAACAGCTCGCGTGGCAGACCAGCAGCGTCATGGACAGAGACGACATGGAGCAAATTGCCCTGATGGGGCTTCTGACCGCTTTGCGTCGCTATGGTCATCCTGACGAACAGTTTGGCGCCTATGCCGCTCAGCGTATACGCGGAGCCGTGCTGGATGAGTTACGTGAGCTGGACTGGCGCCCGCGTCGGTTGCGACAGAAAAGCCACAAAATCAACGACGCCATCCGCGAAATCACACGCAAGCTGGGCAGAACGCCGGACTTTGACGATATCAGCAAGCATCTGTCCATTACAGCCGATGAATACCACGAGTATTTACTGCTGGATTGCGCCAAAACCCTGGAAAGTCTTGATGACTTATTAGGCGAGGATGCACTTCACGGCACGCTGAATAGCCGTTCGCTGGAGGACGAAATGGTCACCAGCGGTACGTTAAGGGCTGCGCTGGCAAGCCTTGATGAGCGTGAACAATTGATTCTTACGCTCTATTACCAGCAGGAAATGAGTCTGAAGGAAATTGCGTTAGTCCTTGATCTCACTGAGGCGCGCGTCTGTCAGCTCAATAAAAAGATCGCTCAAAAGATCCAGTGTTTTTTCCAGAAGTGAAAGGTATATGCAAAAGTTTCTCGGTATTTTCATTATTTTTGCCTGCGTCGTAGGCGGTTTTATCATGTCCGGCGGGCGGCTCTCTTCATTCTGGCAGCCGGGTGAGATCATTATTATTCTCGGGGCAGGTCTGGGCGCAATGGTGCTGGCTAACCCTAAGCCCGTGCTGGTGGAGATGTACCAGCAGTTTCGCGGCATCATGCGCAAAAACGAGTATACCGATGAGTATCAGCGTCAGCTGTTAATGCTGTTGTATGAACTGCTTGAACTGGTGCAGGACGGCGGACTTAAGGTGCTCGATGAGCATATCGAAGTGCCGGAAAGCAGCCCGTTATTTCAGAAATACCCGCTGATTTTGCAAAACAAAGGGATCATTACGTTTATCGCGGATAACTTCCGTCTGATGGCGATGGGCAAAATCAACGAGCACGAGCTGGAAGGGATACTGGAACAAGAGCTGGTCGCGATGGAAGAAAACCTGCTTCAGCCCTCTCGTTCCTTGCAGCGTACGGCAGAGGCAATGCCCGGTTTTGGTATCTGTGCCGCTGTACTGGGGATCATCATCACCATGCAGTCCATTGATGGCTCTATCGCCATTATCGGCGTCAAAGTGGCCGCCGCGCTGGTGGGCACCTTCCTCGGCGTTTTCTTCTGCTATTGCCTGATGGATCCAGTGGCAAATGCCATGGAACAGCGTACCAAAAAACAGTTGGCGGTCATCGAGTGCGTGCGAACGGTACTGGTCAATCACGTGGCCGGAAAGCCGACGCTGTTGGCAGTGGATGCGGGCCGAAAAATGTTACCGCTGGACTCTAAACCGACGTTCGCCACCCTGGATGGATGGGTGAATCAAATGACGGGTGACGCCTGATGCGTGGCTCTCGCGGAAAAGAACATACCACCATCATCAAACGCTCCTCGCGCAAAAGCCACGATACTTTTCATGGCGGCGCATGGAAGGTTGCCTTTGCCGACTTTACCCTGGCGATGATGGCGCTCTTTATGGTGCTGTGGATCATGGGATCGGTCACCGAGGAGGAGCGTAAAGAGATCGTTTCTCAGCTTAACGGTGAATCGATTTTTGATGGTCAGACGCTTTCCCCCATTACTCAGCCGAACGGCGTCGGGGGAAAAATCGCCGTGACCGAGAAGCGCGATCGCAGCACGCCGAAAACGCGACAGGATAAGCCGCAACCGGCAGCCATTCAGGCGGCCGCGAAAGGCGAGAGTCTGGACGAGGTGAATCAACGTTCGCAGCGAGAAATTGAAGATCTGGCGCGGATCATCATGAAAATTACCTCCGCCTATGATGCGCAGTCGAACCTTAAAATTGAGATCGTGCCGCAGGGGTTGCGGATCCTGATCACCGACGATCGAAAGCGTGAAATGTTCCAGCGTAGCAGCGCGATCCTGACCCCGTTTTTCAAACGACTGTTAACCGAGTTTGCCCCTGAGCTGAACAAGATCGACAACAAGATCATCATTACCGGGCATACGGATGCGACCCGTTTTCGCGATCAGGATCTGTATAACAACTGGAACCTGTCAGGGGAGCGGGCGATGCAGGCGCGCAAGGTCTTAACCCATGCAGGTCTGGACCAGAGCCGGGTATTGCAGGTGAGTGGGATGGCGGACCAGATGCTGATCGATCCGTCGCAGCCCCTTAGCTCTGCGAACCGACGCATAGAGATCATGGTGCTTACCCGTTCGGCCAGCGAATCGTTGTATCAGTTCTTTGGTCAGCACGGTGAAAAAGTCATTAAGCCGATTGCCGATCGCCTCTCCCAGAATAACTAATGGTTTAACGATGTTTACCCTGTTTCCTCTCCAGAAAGCCGCCGGTATTGCCATTTTCACCGTGCTTATGGCGGGATGTAGCCTTTCCGTACAGGCTGCGCCGCGTAGCGAAAAAGTGGTCGCAACGGAGAAAGAGAGTGCCATAAAAGCCCGTATGCGCAATCGGGCTGCGTTGCTGAAAAAGAACCGTACGCGTCTGGCTGTGGTTCCCATCACGCCCGAACAGAAGCGTCGTGACGCTGAAAAGCGCCGCCTGGAACGGCAGGAAAATCGTGAACGTCTGGCGATGCACACACGCTGGCAGCCCGGCGCATTATCCACCGATATGATCTGGGAACCGCTACCGGGAGAGAACACCAGTCCCCGCTTACAGGCCTCACTGAAGCAGGTACTCCACCTGTTGCAGCGGCAGATTGGCAAGCCCTACGTCTGGGGAGGCGCAACCCCTGAACAGGGGTTCGACTGTAGCGGTCTGGTCTTTTATGCGTTTAAACCAGTCTTAAGCCGCAGCCTGCCGCGCACCGCTAACGGGATGTATCAGGATCGGACGCTTCGGCATGTGAAACAGGACAGTCTTCGTCGCGGGGATCTGGTCTTCTTCAACATTAACCAGCGTCCAGGTGCCGATCACGTCGGGGTTTACCTGGGCGAGGGCCAATTTATTGAAGCTCCGCGCACGGGGCTGAATATTCGAATCAGCCAACTTTCTGACAGTTTCTGGCAAGACCACTATCTGGGTGCGCGCCGGATATTAACCGATGAGGCCGTGCTGTTACCGCAGGGCCTGACGCAGAATACCTCCTCAGGTATGCGCCGCCAGGGATGGCCCCTTAATTAAAGTTTGATTGAGATAATTTCATGAACCTGATGTGTAAAAAATTCGCCATCGATGATGGCTCAACCAACGTAAAAATTAGCTGGATTGAGAACGGTACCTTGAAAACCGTCGTCTCACCTAACTCGTTCCGCAAAGACTGGAAAAGCGCGGCCCTGCTCAGGGGGCAGGCGGTGCATAACTATACGATTGGCACGACCAAATACACCTATGATGCCACCTCTGATAAGGCGCTCTCCACCACGCATATCGACTATCAATATGACGACCTTAATCTGCTGGCGGTACATCACGCGCTGTTGCAAACAGGCTTAACGCCGTGCGATGTGGAAGTGGTTGTGACGTTGCCGATCACTCAGTTTTACAACCCGGATGACTGCCAGCGTAATGAAGAACGCATTGAAGCAAAACGCCAGAACCTGATGCGCGAGATTACCCTGAACAAAGGGCAACTGTTCCGCATTGTGGACGTTCAGGTCATGCCGGAAAGTCTGCCAGCGGCCCTTTCACATCTGCTGAATTCTAATGTGAATGAATTTACTAAATCCCTGGTCATTGACTGTGGCGGCACCACGCTCGATATGGGCGTGGTCATTGGTGAGTTCGATGATGTTTCGGCTATTTATGGGAACAATGAAATTGGTGTGGCAATGGTCACTGACGCGACGCGTAAGCTTCTGGCAGCCGCCGACAGTGATTCAAGCTACCTGGTGGCGAATGAATTGATCAAACGCCGTCACGATTTGGATTTTGTGAAAAGCGTCATTAATGACGAGTCACGGATCGACGAGATCCTTGAGAAGATCGCGATTAAAATTCAGGAGCTGGGCGATCAGGTCGCTTACGAAGCCAGGAAATTTGCGAAGAACCCGAACCGGGTCTATCTGGTCGGTGGCGGAGCGTACTTGATTGAAGACGCTATTCGTCAGGCTTATAGCACGCTCGGTGAACGGGTGGTGACGGTTGAGAATCCTCAAAGTGCCCTGTCCCGGGAAATTTGCCTGTATCACTCTGAGACGGGCGCGGAGAACATCGATCGGCCAGTAATGGCTGAGGTGGGCGAGGATGCGTAAGGGACAGATTCGTCGCGTTAATCTGTCCCTGCATTTGACGCCGGAACAGTCACGTGCGGATTTGCATGCCATGCAGCAGCTACAAAAGTGGCACCAGTCGCTGGAATCGGCCGCAGGGATTGATGATGCCAATATGGAGATTCGCGCCTTTCATCGCAATGTCTATCTGGCTGGCCTGCAGTTGCACCGGATGGATCCCGCGCTGTGCCATCACGTGGCGGAATCGCTAGGGCGGGAAAATCTGTCCCTGGCGACGTTGCTGGGCGAACTTCAGGCGCAGCCTGAGCCTGAGCGCCAAAGTGAGTCACCGTCAGCGCATCTGGAAGAACTGCAGAAAATTCGCGAGGAGATTGCGGCATTAAAACCGTTGCTGGAACAGCAGAAGCTGGCTTTACAGCAGTTGCGAATGGCCGCGAAGGGGGCAAGCGCCGCGGTCCCGGAGCGGGATAACGTTGAGATAAGCCCGATCGAGGCGCCAACGGAAAAAATGCAGAAAATCAGACAGAAGGGTATTTTCTAAGCCCGGGGGCGCCTGACCTGCCTTCTCTGTTGCGGACAGCGGCAGTTCAGGTTGCGTTTGGGTGGGGCGGCGCGGTGCTCCCCGCCCCCTGAACGGCCACGCCCTCTTTAAGCGCTCAACGCACGCTGACAAACGTAATTTTCCGTACTGACGTGCGGCGAAAAGATCAGGTAATCACCATTGGCCAGTCGGGTGGGGTGTGGCTCATCGCTTCAACCATCACCACTTTCACGTTTTCCCAGATCGTCGCCACATCTACCAGCGTGATACCCAGCAGGCCCATTGCAAACCAGCACGCCGCGCCAACGCCCAGGAGAGTGCTGATGACAGCCAGCCCGGCGTAGTCTGATTTACGAAACTGAATATTCAGCGTACTGGCTAAAAACATTAACACGGCGCTGAATAACGGCCAGCGCAGAAGCACCATGCTGGTAGTAAGGGTTGCCATAAAACCGATCCTCGAAAGAGCAGATGAACAACAATGAAACAGTGTTTCTCGTTACAAAATATGTGTGAACTATATCACATTTGCTCTTTTATTCACCAGTCTCGTTGCAGGAAAAATGTGCGCTTTTCGACTAAAAAAGAGTGGGGGAAGAGGGCCGGAAAATATATCTTTGCGCGCTAAGGGTCCGCTTTTTGATATCTTTATAATAAATTCATTAAGATAATTAAAGTTGTACGGACCCGGTCTCTGCGTACAATATGTACAGTATTCAACCTATGGATTATGCTTGAACGGATAAATAAATATACGTACAGTAAGTGATTCAGGATATTGAATTTATTGATTTTTCTCTGGTTGTGTCATTTATTATTCACACATGCATCGTCTTTTGTACCTTATTAATGAACCCTGGAATAGCGGTTCCGGGGGCCTTTCCCGTCGAATCCTGAGTTATTCGCTGTGCCCGGTTTTTATCATTCCAGGACCTGCGAAAAATGATTAACGACAGATGTCGCGAAGTGGTAAACGACAGCATGCAGGCGTTGCATGCTTTAGCAAAACTGATGCCGCTGTTAACGTCTCAGTGTGCTTTATCCGAGATGCTGGAAACCATTAATCGCACGCTGGGATCGACGCTTGCCTGGATAAGCATGGACGATGAGGCGGGGATGCAGCGTGTGATCTGCGCGGGGGAAGTCACCTGCCACTCGTTTGAAATTACCCATTTTCTTGCCAGTACCTTATTACAACGCCAGCACCGTTCGTGGCGGTCAATCTACTGGAAGGAGAATGTGGGCAATGTTCTTTTTACCCCCTCCCATCCTGGCTACCAGCAATTACACGGCGGCGTCTTATGTAAACTGTCAGGCCGGGAAGGAAGTGATCACGGCTATTTCTTTCTGGGATTTTCGCAACGGCTTTTATCAACGCCCATCCTGAAGCACGTCATGGTGGTCCTGATGGAAAAACTCAGCGATTATTTTGCCGAAATCGTTGCCCGTGAGCGGGCGGCATTCGAGATGCAGCGCGTTGTGACGCAATATAAAATCTTATTCGAACGTGCCCCGGTGCTGATGAGCAGTTTCGATCGGCGCAACCGCTGCGTGCTCTGGAATGCCGAATGTGAAAAGGTGTTTGGCTGGAGGATGGCGGAAATTAATACCCACGCCGATCCGCTGGCATTATTCTGCCCGGACCACGAAGAGCGACGACGCGTTCGCGGATCGTTAAACGCGTTGCCGCTTAACGATATGTATGAGTGGCATCCACGGCGAAAGGATGGCGCGACGCTCACCATTTTGTGGTCAAACGTTCCGTTGCCGGACGGTTCGATTCTTAACATTGGCCTGGATATTACCGAGCGCAAAAAAGCGGAGCAGCTGCTGGCGCTCAGAGCCATGACCGACGATCTCACCGGCTGTTTGAACCGGTCTGCCATATTACAACGCCTGACCGTTGCGCTGGAGAGCGAGCGACGACAGGAGTGGGACCACCCATACAGTGTTTTGATGTTTGACCTGGATTATTTCAAGCAAATTAATGACGGCTGGGGGCATCAGGTGGGCGATCGGGCGCTGGTTCATTTTTGTGATTGTCTACGGGCAATCAGCCCGGCGTCGTCTGCTCTGGGGCGCGTGGGGGGGGAAGAGTTTCTGCTCCTGCTGCCTGGTGCCGACAGTGCTGCGGCTCTGGCGCTTTGCACCGCGCTGCGTAAAGCGCTTCGGACGTCGCCCCTCAAGGTTGGCGATAAATCCTTAATTCTCGCGTTCAGCGCAGGCGTCGTGGATGTTCGCTGCGGGCAACGCGATGCCTCCCTGTTACTCACCCAGGCCGACAGAGCTTTATATGATGCTAAACGGACAGGCCGGGGGAAAACGGTGGTCTCTGTTGATTATTTATAAATCACTGCCGGGAACAGAAAACTGTAAATAGTATAAAAATTCAAGTTTAAAAGTGCGCCTTTTTCACACTGCCGCGAGTTTGTCTTAATCAACGATACTCTGTTGTGTTATCTTAAAACCCGCAGGGAAGCGTGGATAAATATTTTCCTTAATTAAAACGGCACGCACACTTTTAGTTTAGGTTACGGACAAATAATATCGTCATAAGCATTTACGGGAATTTTAATTCTAAAAGTCAGTTGCTAACTTCGCATGATTCATGCAACGTAATCACCTGTTTATCAAAGCATCCAGCCTTCGTGATTACAGGCACACAAAATGCAGGGATATTAGGCGGAAATGAATCGTAGCGCTCGGCGCAAGGTGCTAAGGGTAGTAGGGATCATCATGGTAGTTTTACTGCCGGTGATGCTTGCGCTATGGTTTGCCCAGCTAAGAGCCGTCACCGAAACAAGTAGCCAGCTACGAACGTTCGCGCAACTTGCTCTGGATAAAACGGAGCTGGTAATAGAGCAGGTTGATTTAGCCCGAGATGCCGCCGAAAAATACCAGGGTGAATTATGTACACCCGAACATCGACAATATATGTTGAACGTCGTGCGTGGTCGTTTGTATGTTGCCGATTTAATTTACGCTAAGGGCCAGCAATTTCTCTGCTCGACGGTTTCCACACCCGACCAGCCATATGTTATCCCTACCGCAAATTACAAACGCAACCCTGATGTCTCTATCTATTATTTCCGCGACACGCCGTTCTTCGCGGGATATAAAATGACATATATGCAGCGCCGGAATTATGTCGTGGTCGTCAATCCTCTCTCCTGGAGTGAGGTTATGTCCACCGATCATACGCTGATTTGGGGGGTATACGACACGGTCACCAATGCCTTCTTTTCACTCAGCCCACAGGCGAACGTGTCGTCATTACGTTCGATGGTGGGAGGGGACGCTCAGTCATTCCAGAAAGGGGGGCGTTTTTACACGATCGTGACGTCGACAAAACGGCCTATTGCCGCCATTGTGTCGACGTCAAATACCCGCTTCTACGACGTTCTTTATCACCAGGCTACGCTGACATTACCGCTGGGCATGATTTGCAGCATGCTTATATTGCTGGTCTGGTCACGAACGCATCGAGAGTTCTATTCCCCCGGACGGTTATTACATCGTGCATTAAATAAGCGTCAGCTGTGCGTTCACTATCAGCCTATCATCGATATTAAGCACAATCAGTGCGTGGGCGCTGAAGCGCTGCTTCGCTGGCCGGGGTTTAATGGCCCGGTCATGAGTCCTGCTGAGTTTATTCCCCTCGCCGAAAAAGAGGGCATGATTGAACGTATCACCGATTATGTAGTGGAAGAGGTGTTTAACGATCTGGGTGAGTTCCTGGGCAGTCATCCCCATCTGTATATATCGATCAACCTGTCAGCCTCTGATTTTCACTCGTCGCGGCTGATTGCGCTGATCTCACAGAAAGCGCAGCACTATTCGGTACGCGCCCAGCAGATTAAAATAGAGGTGACGGAACGCGGGTTTATCGATGTGCCTAAAACCACACCGGTGATTCAGGCCTTCCGTCAGGCGGGTTACGAAGTGGCCATTGATGACTTCGGGACGGGCTATTCCAATCTGCACAACCTCTATTCCCTGAACGTCGACATCCTGAAAATCGATAAATCGTTTATTGATACCTTAACCACCAACAGCACCAGCCATCTTATCGCCGAACATATCATTGAAATGGCGCAGAGCTTGCGCCTGAAAACCATTGCGGAAGGGGTGGAAACGGCAGAGCAGGTCACCTGGTTGCTGAAACGCGGTGTGCAGTACTGTCAGGGCTGGCACTTTGCCAAAGCAATGCCGCCCCAGGAGTTTATGGCCTGGCAGCAGCAGCCTGACGAAAAAGACATCCCGCAGTTAACTTAATGCAGCTGATGGCGGTAATCGCTCGGTGTGCGATCAAATTCACGGCGAAACACGCGTGAAAAGGTTTGCTGCGAAACGTAACCCAAATCCATGGCGATATCAAAAATCGGCCGCTTCGTGGTGCGTAACGCCTGCGCTGCCAGTAACAATCTCCGCTGGCGAATATACTCACCTAATGTTTGATGCATGACCGTGCGGAACATTCTCTGCAGGTACCACTTCGAATAACCCGACTTCTTCGCGACGGCGTCAATGTTTAGTGGTTGGTCGATATGTTCATCAATCCATTCAATAAGTGTCTGAATAATTTGCTGATGCGACATAAGGTTGCCCCTCTCCAGATACAACTCGCTTAGTTGATTCGTCGTTTTCTCTGCGGGGGAGTATAATTCCTCAAGTTAACTTGAGGTAAAGAGGTTTTATGGAAAAGAGATTGCCGCGACTGAAAGCGCTGTTAACCCCGGGTGAAGTCGCCAAACGAAGCGGGGTGGCGGTGTCGGCACTCCATTTTTATGAGAGCAAAGGGCTGATTAAGAGCATCCGTAATGCGGGCAATCAGCGCCGTTATACCCGTGACGTGTTGCGCTACGTGGCGATCATTAAGATTGCGCAACGCATCGGCATTCCGCTTTCGACCATCGGCGATGCGTTAGGCGTCCTGCCGGAAGGCCACACGCTCAGCGCAAAAGAGTGGAAACAGCTGTCATCGCAATGGCGGGTTGAACTGGACAGGCGTATCCACACGCTGGTCGCCCTGCGTGATGAACTGGATGGATGCATTGGCTGTGGTTGCCTTTCCCGAAGCGATTGCCCTTTGCGCAACCCCGGGGACACGCTGGGGCAACAAGGTACCGGGGCGCGCCTGCTGGAAGATGATTAAAAAAACTAAAGCGCCACAGGAGGGCGCTTTAGTTTATTCCCGGTCTTTTGTCTTTCACTCTATCCCGCTGGTTCACAGGAGGGTTTCCCCCGACATCAGCACCCCTCATGTCGAGCTGTTAAGGAGGTTCCGGTTTGTGCTGACACTTTAATTCTATGCAATACCCGCCTGTTTGCCAGTCGCCAGCGACGAAATGTCGGCAAAATTTTTTCGCCATCTTGTTCGATTTTCTATAGTTAACGGGTATGCATAACGGGAGAAAACCATGCTAACGGTTCACCATCTTAATCAGTCCCGCTCACAGCGCGTGATTTGGGCAGTCGAAGAGCTTGCTTTGCCGTATCACATCGTCCGCTACCAGCGAGAAAAAACCATGATGGCACCGCCATCCCTGAAGAAAGTTCACCCGTTAGGTAAATCACCGGTCGTGGAAGACAACGGTCTGATCATCGCGGAATCGGGCGCAATTCTGGAATACCTGCAGGAGACCTACGATTTGACCTCGCAGCTCAAGCCACAGTCGCCTGAACAGAAGCTGCAATACCGTTTCTGGCTGCACTATGCGGAAGGGTCGCTGATGCCCCTCCTGCTGATGAAGCTGGTGTTCAACAGTTTAGGCAAACCGCCGGTGCCCTTTGGGCTGCGAACGCTGGGTAAAGGGCTGGGGCAGGGGGTACAAAAAGCCTGGCTCAATCCGCAGCTGGAAACACATGCCCGGTTTATTGAAGCCCATCTCAGCGAGAACAGTTGGTTTGCGGGCGATCGCCTGAGCATGGCGGACATCCAGATGAGTTTCCCGATTTTTGCCCTGCTTGCGCGAGGGGGGATCGACAATCTTCCCCATACGCAGGCCTGGAAGAAAAAGGTCGAAATGCGTCCGGCATGGCAAAGAGCGATTCAGCAAGGCGGCCCGTTCGATCTTCCTGGCTAGGCGTAAATTGTTATCAAATTGCGCATCGACGATAACGTTTGCGCATCCTCTGGTTATTTCTTCATCGTCATAAGGGAATTTTAGGGAAAAAGGGCAAAGTTAAGTTGAAAAGGGCGTGGTTTACGCTAGATAATCGTTTGCCTTAATTTGACCACCCGTTTTGTAAGCGCGGAGCTAAACGTTTGCTTTTTTTGTGACGCCCCTTTCGTCGCAAACGCAGCACAAGGATTTGACGTTTCGCTGGCAGTGGAGTGTCCACCACGCTTACGACGAATGATAAAAACTCTCAGGGGATGTTTTCTATGTCTACGCCATCTGCGCGTACCGGCGGTTCACTCGACGCCATGTTTAAAATTTCTGCTCGCGGCAGCACCGTGCGCCAGGAAGTGGTTGCCGGTTTAACCACGTTTCTTGCCATGGTGTACTCCGTCATTGTTGTGCCGGGTATGCTGGGCAAAGCAGGCTTCCCGCCTTCTGCTGTCTTCGTCGCGACCTGTCTGGTGGCGGGCGTCGGTTCCATCGTAATGGGTCTCTGGGCGAATCTGCCGCTGGCGATTGGTTGCGCCATCTCGCTGACGGCCTTTACCGCGTTCAGCCTGGTGCTGGGTCAGCAAATCAGCGTACCGGTCGCGCTCGGCGCCGTGTTCCTCATGGGTGTCCTGTTCACGGTCATTTCGGCGACGGGCATCCGTAGCTGGATTTTGCGCAACCTCCCACAGGGTGTCGCGCATGGTACAGGTATCGGTATCGGTCTTTTCCTGCTGTTAATTGCCGCGAACGGCGTGGGCCTGGTGATTAAAAACCCTCTGGACGGCCTGCCGGTGACCATGGGGCATTTCGCCAGTTTCCCGGTGATCATGTCGCTGATAGGTTTGGCGGTGATTATCGGTCTGGAAAAGCTTAAGGTACCGGGTGGCATTCTCTTTACCATCATTGGTATCTCCATTGTCGGCCTGATTTTTGACCCGTCTGTGCATTTTTCCGGTCTCTTTGCCATGCCGTCGCTGAGCGATGATAACGGCAACTCCCTGATTGGCAGCCTCGATATCATGGGCGCGTTGAATCCCCTGGTATTGCCAAGCGTACTGGCGCTGGTGATGACCGCCGTCTTTGATGCGACCGGCACCATTCGTGCTGTCGCGGGTCAGGCGAATCTGCTGGATAAAGACGGGCAAATCATCGATGGCGGCAAAGCGCTGACCACTGACTCCCTGAGCAGCGTGTTCTCAGGCCTGGTTGGTGCGGCGCCTGCGGCGGTGTACATTGAGTCTGCGGCAGGTACGGCGGCAGGCGGTAAAACCGGTCTGACGGCGATTACCGTCGGCGTGCTGTTCCTGCTGATCCTTTTCCTTTCCCCGCTCTCTTATCTGGTGCCGGTTTACGCGACGGCGCCTGCGCTGATGTACGTCGGCCTGCTGATGCTCAGCAACGTGGCCAAAATCGACTTCGCTGATTTCGTGGATGCGATGTCGGGCCTGATCACGGCGGTCTTCATTGTTCTGACCTGCAACATCGTCACCGGCATCATGATTGGCTTCGCCTCGCTGGTGATTGGTCGTCTGGTCTCAGGTGAGTGGCGCAAACTGAACGTGGGCACGGTAGTGATTGCCATTGCGCTCGTTGCGTTTTATGCGGGCGGCTGGGCCATCTGATTTGGCATTTCCTGCGAAAATGGGTGGCTCAGGCCACCCATTTTTATTTTCGGCGCACACTCGTTGTCTTTTGCGTTAATCTGAATGCAGTAAAACAGGAGTACGACGCTTTATGTTTTAGTCATTCAGAAATACGCAAACAGGGAACGCATGGAAATCTTCTTCACCATCCTCATCATGACCCTTGTGGTCTCACTTTCTGGGGTAGTCACCCGCGTACTGCCCTTCCAGTTACCTCTTCCGTTGATGCAAATTGCGATTGGCGCACTGCTGGCATGGCCGACGTTTGGGCTGCACGTAGAGTTCGATCCGGAGCTATTCCTGGTGCTGTTCATCCCGCCGCTGCTGTTTGCCGACGGCTGGAAAACTCCGACGCGTGAATTCCTGGAGCACGGGCGAGAGATATTCGGTCTGGCGCTGGCGCTGGTGGTAGTCACCGTGGTCGGCATTGGTTTCCTGATCTACTGGGCCGTGCCGGGCATTCCGCTGATTCCCGCCTTTGCGCTTGCCGCCGTGCTGTCGCCCACGGATGCCGTGGCGCTTTCCGGCATCGTAGGGGAAGGGCGCATCCCGAAAAAAATCATGGGGATTTTACAGGGTGAGGCGCTGATGAATGATGCCTCTGGCCTGGTTGCCCTGAAGTTTGCCGTCGCTGTGGCCATGGGCACCATGGTCTTTACCGTGGGCGGTGCAACGGTTGAGTTCTTTAAGGTCGCGATTGGCGGGATTCTGGCCGGTTTCGTGGTGAGCTGGCTCTATGGCCGGTCGCTGGGCTTCCTGAGCCGCTGGGGCGGTGACGAACCCGCAACGCAGATCGTTTTGCTGTTCCTGCTGCCGTTCGCGTCTTACCTGATTGCCGAACATATCGGTGTTTCGGGCATTCTGGCGGCCGTTGCGGCAGGGATGACCATCACCCGTGCCGGCGTAATGCGCCGTGCGCCGCTGGCGATGCGTCTGCGCGCCAACAGCACCTGGGCGATGCTGGAGTTTGTGTTTAACGGCATGGTCTTCCTGCTGTTAGGCCTGCAATTGCCGGGTATTCTGGAATCCTCGCTGGTGGCTGCCGAGGCCGATCCAAACGTCGAGACCTGGATGCTGTTTACCGACATCGTGCTGATCTATATGGCGCTGATGCTGGTACGTTTTGGCTGGCTGTGGACGATGAAGAAATTCAGCGTTCGCTTCCTGACGAAAAAGCCGATGGAGTTCGGTTCCTGGACCACGCGTGAACTGCTGATTGCCTCTTTTGCCGGGGTACGTGGGGCGATTACGCTGGCCGGTGTGCTCTCCATTCCGCTGCTGCTGCCCACGGGCGACGTCTTCCCCGCCCGTTACGAGCTGGTCTTCCTGGCGGCGGGGGTGATTCTGTTCTCCCTGTTTGTTGGCGTCGTGATGCTGCCCATTTTGCTGCAACATCTGGAAGTGGCTGACCACTCGCAACAGCACAAAGAGGAGCGCATAGCGCGTGCGGCAACCGCAGAAGTGGCGATTGTGGCGATTCAAAAAATGGAAGAGCGCCTGGCTGCGGATACCGAAGAGAATATTGATAATCAGCTGCTGAAAGAGGTCAGTTCGCGGGTGATTGGGAATTTACGCCGCCGGGCTGACGGGCGTAACGATGCCGAAAGTTCGATGCAGGAAGAGAACCTGGAGCGCCGTTTCCGTCTGGCGGCGCTGCGTTCTGAGCGTGCCGAGCTGTATCATCTGCGCGCCACCCGCGAGATTAGCAATGAGACGCTGCAGAAATTGCTCCACGATCTGGATTTGCTGGAAGCGCTGTTAGTCGAGAGTTAATGCTTTTTGTCGTTCATCCCCTCTCCTGCGGGAGAGGGTCCGTCTGAGGAGGAACCCAAAACCCCTCGCAGCATTTCAGCCACGCCTGGGCGCTGTGCGACAGATAGACGCCTTCACGCCAGATCATCCCCAACTGCCAGTGCAAATCGCTTTCAAGCGGGATCCAGCGCAGGGTATTTTTATCCAGACGTTCACAGATGGGCTGCGGCAAAATGGCAATGCCCACACCTGCCTGGACCATTGCCGCCAGAAAATCCCACTGACCGCTGCGCACCGCAATGCGCGGTTTCACGCCATGCTGGTTGAAAAGCTGCATCAGCTGGCGGCTGAGCGCAAAATCCTCGTTGTAAATCAGCAAGGGATGTTCTGCCAGTAGTTCAGGCTTCACGGTGTCGATATGGACCCACTGGCCTGAGCGCGGCACCAGCACGCACAGCGGATGGCTGAAAAGGGACAGCGTAGCCAGACCGCTGTCCTCTTCGACGGGCAGGGCTGTCATTGCCAGATCCAGTTCGCCGTTAATGACCGCCTGCTGAACGGTTAAGCCGCCAAATTCAGCGATTTTTAACTCCACGCCCGGGTAACGCTGACGGTAAAGGCTGATGGGGCCTGCCATCATCATGCCGACCATCGGGGGGATACCCAGGCGCAACAGCCCTTTATTCAGGTGGTTAATGTCGCTCAGTTCCGCCTCGAGCTGGCGGAATTCCGCCAGAATCGCTAAGCCGCGTTCGAATACCACGCGGCCGGTGTCGGTGAGCAGCAATTTACGTCCGTCGCGAATAAGTAAGGTACAGTTCAGTTCATCCTCAAGGTTTTTCAACATCTTGCTGATGGTGGGTTGGGTAACAAAGAGCTTCTCCGCTGCGCGAGTAAAACTCTGCTGGCGCACCACTTCGACAAAGTAACGCAGCGTTCTTATGTCCATGATTATTCCTCGGAACTATACCTTTGATGATTTTAATTCATTTCTGTCTATAACGTGTGCTCTCTATACTGGCGCCTCGTCTCATTTCGAGGAAATCGCCCATGGCTGTGGCGTTACGTCGGATTACGCCTGCCGTAGTGCAACGACTTCAGGTGCCGGTTCAGGTCCTGCTTTATGCAGCTCTTTTCGTTTTTGCGCAGTATCTTGTGACATGGCTGCATTTGCCGCTGCCGGCGAATCTGGTCGGCATGGTGTTGATGCTGGCGCTTATTCTGTGTCGCATTCTTCCTCTGAGCTGGGTACGGGCAGGGGCGCGCTGGCTTTTGGCGGAAATGCTGTTGTTCTTCGTGCCGGCGGTGGTCGCGGTGGTGAATTACACCCAACTGCTGATGGTTGACGGCTGGCGTATCTTTGCGGTGATTGGCCTGAGTACGCTGATGGTACTGGGGACGACCGCCTGGGTGGTGGACAAAGTCTACCGCTTTGAAATCAGCAGGCAGAATCATGACTGATTTTCGCTTAAGCGTGCTCTGTCTTGTGGCGACTCTGGTGGTCTATTTTGCCAATAAACGGCTCTACAAGCGCTTTCACCGCCTGCCCTTTATGCCGCTGGTGTTCACCCCCTTGTTACTGGTTCTGATGCTGGTGTTTGGGCATATCTCCTGGCAGAGTTACATCGGGGAATCTCACTGGCTGCTGTGGCTCTTGGGCCCAGCGACCATTGCCTTTGCCGTCCCGGTCTACGACAACCTGGCGATCATCAAACGGCACTGGATGTCGCTGAGCGCAGGCGTTATTACCGCCACGGTCGTGGCGGTGTGCAGTTCCGTCTGGCTGGCACGCTTGTTCACGCTCTCCGATGAGATTCAACGCAGCCTGGCGGTGCGGTCCGTCACCACGCCGTTTGCGCTGGCCGCGGCGAAACCGCTGGGTGGTCAGCCTGATCTGGTGGCGCTGTTTGTGGTGGTTACCGGTGTATTTGGTATGGCGGTCGGTGATGTACTTTTTCTGCGGCTCGCCATCCGCGAAGGAATGGCAAAAGGGGCCGGATTTGGCGCGGCCTCCCACGGTGCGGGAACGGCGCGGTCCTATGAAATCGGCCCCCAGGAAGGGGTGATTGCCAGCCTGGTGATGATGTTGTCTGGCGTCGTTATGGTGCTGATTGCGCCACTGGTGGCCCGGTTACTCTTCTGACCCGTGGCGCAACCTGTTATTTCAGCCGGGAAACCAGTTCAAACTCCTTAAAGTTGACCGGGCGTTGCTGCTGCATCGAGATATTTCCGGCGATACCGGTCAAAATCGACATTGCCCCGGCGCGATGGTCGGCGGCACGTTTCAGGGGATCGTCACCCGGCTCGCCGAACAAGTCGGCCAGCATGGCGTTATCACCGCCACCATGCCCCCCTTCACCCAGCGAAAACTCGGCTTTCCACGGTGCGTCAAACATCGGGAAAACGGTGATATCACAGGATTCCAGGCTTCCTTCGTTCTCGCGCTCCCCGCCTGCATTGACGTAGGATTTTTCGACAATCTTCATCTCTAACCGCCCCTGGCTGCCATTGAAGACCACGTTCAGTCCTTCCCAGGGGAGATACGTATTTAGCGAGTAGCTTAGCTGCGTTTGATTCTGGTATTTCACCAGCACGGACAGCGTATCTTCAATGGTGATGCCGTCGCTGAACACGCTCTGATCGCGGTAATAGTTATCCTCATGCTCGGCATCCAGATAGAGCGCTTTAAGCTGCGGATTGTCGGCCATGTGCAGGGCAAAAGGATCTTCTTTAGCCTGGGCAAAACCGTGCGCACGCGGATAGAACTGCGTCACGCCGCGACGCTCTGCATTCTCTTTACCATAAAAACGCAGGCTCCCTTCGGCATATACCCGCTCGGGATAGCTATTAAGCCAGAAGTTCATCAGATCGAAATGATGAGTGGATTTATGCACCAGTAACCCGCCGCTGTTGCGCTTTTCCCGATGCCAGCGGCGGAAATAGTCTGCGCCATGTTCGGTGTTTAACAACCATTCGAAGTGCACAGAATAGACCTCGCCAATGGTGTTATTCATCAGCAGTTCCCGCACTTTGCTGTGATGCGGCGCGTAGCGGTAGTTAAATGCCACGCGAACCTGACGTCCCGTTTCTTCAATGGCGTTGAGTATTCGCAGGGCGCGGGCTTCATCGATGGTCATTGGCTTTTCGGTGATGACGTCACAGCCTGCATGGAGCGCCCGTACGATGTACTCATCGTGGGTCCGGTCCATCGTGGTCACGATGATAATGTCGGGACGCGTTTCGCGGATCATCTCTTCGAACTGCGCTGCCGGCCAGGTCGAGACGGCGGGCGCGCCTTCGTTTTGCAAAAGCTGATTCGCGTAATGCATCCGGGTCTGGTTGGTGTCGCAAAACGCCACCATTTGCGCGGTACTTTTCCATTGCCCGCCAATAGCTGAGATATACAGTCCGGCACGACCGCCGGTTCCAACAAGGGCATATCGCTTCATGGTATCCTCACGTAATAAAACAGCGTTTTAATATCGTTTGGGTACTGTAGCGCGATGGGAAAAGAGGGACAGAGGGAAGGGCTAAAAATGTGATCCCCGGCCAAAATGGCCGGGGGAAAAGCGTTTAGTGCGCGCGACCTTGCTCGGCGCCCATGCCAGTTTGTGAGCGGATAAATTGTGCGCGGAACTTCTCGCGTTCCAGCTTGCCTTCCGCGGAATTATCCGTCGCTGAGAAGACCCAGATCCCAATGAACGCCACGGCAATCGAGAACAGCGCCGGGTATTCATACGGGAAGACGGCCTTCTCGTGGCCGAGGATTTGCACCCAAATGGTCGGACCCAGAATCATCAGAATGACCGCCGTCAGCAAACCCAACCAGCCGCCAATCATCGCGCCACGGGTGGTCAGTTTAGACCAGTACATAGAAAGCAGGATGATAGGGAAGTTACAGCTTGCCGCGATGGAGAAGGCCAGCCCCACCATAAAGGCGATATTCTGATTTTCAAACAGAATGCCCAGCAGAATCGCCACGACGCCCAGGATCAGTACGGTAATCTTGGAGACTTTCAGCTCCTGGCGTTCGGTCGCCCCTTTACGCCACACGTTGGCATACAGATCGTGGGAAACCGCCGATGCACCGGCCAGCGTCAGGCCCGCAACCACGGCCAGGATGGTGGCGAAGGCCACGGCAGAGATAAAGCCGAGGAACAGGTTTCCGCCTACCGCATCCGCCAGATGGACAGCGGCCATGTTGTTGCCGCCAATCAGCGCGCCCGCGGCATCTTTAAAGGCCGGGTTCGCACCGACCAGCATGATGGCGCCAAAGCCGATGATAAAGGTCAGAATATAGAAATAGCCCATAAAGCCGGTGGCGTAGAAGACGCTTTTACGCGCTTCACGGGCATCCGACACGGTAAAGAAACGCATCAGGATGTGCGGCAGGCCTGCCGTACCAAACATCAGCCCCAGACCGAGCGACAGCGCGGATATCGGATCTTTTACCAGTCCCCCCGGGCTCATGATCGCTTCCCCTTTCGGGTGAACAGCCATTGCCTCTGAGAACAGGTTGTTAAAGCTAAAGCCTACGTGCTTCATGACCATAAAGGCCATAAAGCTTGCGCCGAACAGCAGCAATACCGCTTTGATAATCTGAACCCAGGTGGTAGCCAGCATGCCGCCAAACAGCACGTACATCACCATCAGTACGCCGACCAGCACGACGGCAATGTGATAGTTCAGCCCAAACAGCAGCTGGATCAGCTTACCGGCGCCCACCATCTGAGCGATAAGATACAGCGCAACCACCACCAGCGAGCCACAGGCAGAGAGCGTACGAATCGGTCCTTGCTTCAGACGATAGGAGGCCACGTCGGCGAACGTGTAGCGCCCAAGATTACGTAAGCGCTCGGCGATCAGGAACAGGATAATGGGCCAGCCGACCAGGAAGCCAAGGGAGTAAATCAGCCCGTCATAGCCCGAGGTGTACACCAGCGCGGAGATCCCCAGGAACGAGGCGGCGGACATAAAGTCCCCCGCAATGGCGAGCCCGTTCTGGAAGCCGGTAATATTGCCGCCAGCGGTGTAGTAATCGTTACGCGAACGTACGCGTTTTGACGCCCAGTAGGTGATATAGAGCGTAAATAACACGAAAATCAGGAACATGATAATCGCCTGCCAGTTTGTTGGCTGGCGCTCGACTGCACCCGTGATCGCATCGGCGGCGTTGGCCGCGAAAGGAAGTGTGGCGGCAAGCGCCGTCAGGACTCGCTTCATTGGGTTTTTACCTCACGCAAAACTTCTCGGTTAAGTCGATCAAATTCGCCGTTCGCACGCCAGACGTATACGCCCGTCAGCACGAAGGAAATCACAATTACGCCAATCCCAATTGGGATCCCCCGGGTAACGCTGGTGCCTGCATGCAGCGGCGTACCGAGCCAGTGAGGCGCAAAGGCGATAAGCAAAATAAAGCCGACATAAATGATCAGCATGATGATCGACAGCGTGAAGGCAAACCGTTGCCGTTTTTCGACTAACTCCCTGAAATGCGCACTGTTTTCTATCCGTTGATAAATGGTGTCATTCATCACAGAGTCTCCAAAAGTATTGTAGGGTAGGTTTTTTTATTCCCTTTCTGGTGAGAGAGGGTGGCTGGAGGGGGAGGTGCGGTCTGATGCCCTCACCCCGGCCCTCTCCCATGGGGAGAGGGGGAAAACAGGTCTCCCCCATGGAGAGGGGGAAAACGAACCGGAACACCCTCCTGCCTGGAGGGTCAGCGTGACGTTACGATGGCATAGCGATGGACTGCTTCTCTTCGAGCAGTTTGTCCACGACACCCGGATCTGCGAGCGTCGAGGTGTCACCGAGGTTACTGGTGTCACCGGCGGCAATTTTGCGCAGGATGCGGCGCATAATTTTGCCTGAACGGGTTTTTGGCAGCGAGTCGGTCCAGTGCAGGACATCCGGCGTGGCAAGCGGGCCAATCTCTTTACGCACCCAGTTTCGTACCTCGGTATAAAGCGCGGGTGACGGCTCTTCGCCATGGTTCAGCGTGACGTAGGCATAAATAGCCTGGCCTTTAATGTTGTGCGGGATCCCCACAACGGCGGCTTCGGCAATCTTAGGATGCGATACCAGCGCGGATTCAATTTCAGCGGTACCCAGACGGTGACCGGAAACGTTGAGTACGTCATCCACACGTCCGGTGATCCAGTAATAACCGTCTTCGTCACGACGCGCGCCGTCGCCGCTAAAGTACATATTCTTGAAGGTCGAGAAATAGGTCTGTTCAAAACGCTCATGATCGCCAAACAGGGTACGCGCCTGACCTGGCCACGAATCGGTGATCACCAGATTGCCTTCGGTTGCGCCCTCAAGCACATTGCCTTCGTTGTCGACCAGTGCGGGCTGGACGCCAAAGAAGGGACGCGTTGCCGACCCGGCCTTCAGCTCAGTGGCACCCGGTAACGGGGTGATCATGAATCCGCCGGTTTCGGTCTGCCACCAGGTGTCGATGACCGGACATTTTTGGTTGCCGATTTTATTCCAGTACCATTCCCAGGCTTCCGGGTTGATGGGTTCTCCCACGGAACCCAGAATGCGCAAGGAAGAACGGTCGGTCCCCTCGATAGCCTTGTCACCTTCCGCCATCAGGGCGCGGATCGCCGTCGGCGCGGTATAGAGAATATTGACCTGATGTTTATCCACCACCTGGCTCATGCGGGCTGGCGTTGGCCAGTTGGGCACGCCTTCAAACATTAATGTGGTTGCGCCGCAGGCCAGCGGGCCATACAGCAGATAGCTGTGTCCGGTCACCCAGCCCACGTCTGCAGTACACCAGTAGACATCACCGGGATGGTAATCGAACACATATTTAAAGGTAGTCGCGGCATACACCAGGTAACCGCCGGTGGTGTGCAGCACCCCTTTCGGTTTCCCGGTTGAGCCAGAGGTGTACAGAATAAAGAGCGGATCTTCCGCGTTCATCTCTTCCGGCTGATGCTGGTCGCTGGCTTTTTCAATCAGGTCGCTCCACCACAGATCACGGCCTTCGGTCCAGTCGATCTTGCTCCCGGTCCGTTTCAGGACGATAACGTTACTGATGGTTTTTACGTTCGGGTTTTTCAGCGCATCATCGACGTTTTTCTTTAACGGAATACTGCGGCCAGCGCGCACGCCTTCGTCGGCAGTGATCAGAAGCTTTGAATTTGAATCGACAATTCGTCCTGCAACGGCCTCAGGGGAGAAGCCGCCAAAAATCACGGAGTGAACCGCGCCGATGCGCGCGCAGGCCAGCATAGCGACGGCCGCTTCAGGCACCATGGGCATATAGATGGCGACGACATCCCCTTTGCGGATGCCCTGTTGCAGCAGCACGTTGGCAAAGCGGCACACGTCGCGGTGCAACTCTTTATAGCTGATGTGCTTACTCTGAGAGGCGTCATCGCCTTCCCAGATAATGGCCGTTTCATTCCCGCGCTCGGCGAGATGCCTGTCCAGACAGTTTGCAGCCAGATTTAGCGTGCCGTCTTCATACCATTTGATTGAGACGTTGCCGGGTGCAAAAGAGGTGTTTTTCACCTTCTGATACGGTGTGATCCAGTCCAGAATGCGGCCTTGCTCGCCCCAGAAGAGGTCAGGCGCAGAAATGGATTGCTGATATTTTTCGTGGTACTGCTCCGGATTGATCAGGCAATGGTCCGCAATGTTAGCGGGAATGTCATGTTTGTGGATTTGGCTCATGGCTTTTTTTCTCCTTTTGAATGTTAATAATATGTCGCAAAAACGTTAATAGTAGGGGCTTTGGTGGCTTTGTTTAGTATTTGGGCGACAGATCACGCATTCATTGCACTGCATGAAAATTAGGCATTTGAAACTTTGAAGAGAAATAATTTACCCTGAGTATTATTCACATTTATCAGGAAAAAAGCGTTTTTATAACAAATGGTTATTTATAAGAAGTAACACAAATTAGCGTCCTGACACCTTTTTGCAGTGAAAAGCCTCGTTCTTTAAGGCTTGCGCAGCAGGGCGTGCAAATGATACTCATACGGCGCGTTTTAAAACCCTATAAGCCAACGCAACACAATTCATACCCTTTCAGTATGTTTCCATATTCATGCATTTTTGATGAATAGGACGCTTCATTGAGGAAGTCTGCTTTTATGAAAAATTTCAAATTCAGCCTTGCCTGGCAAATCTTGCTGGCGCTGGTGCTGGGCATCTTGCTGGGTAGTTATCTTCATTATCATAGCGACAGCCGTGAATGGCTGGTGGTCAACATGCTTTCGCCCGCTGGCGACATCTTTATTCACCTGATTAAAATGATTGTCGTCCCTATTGTTATCTCGACGCTGGTGGTCGGTATTGCAGGTGTCGGCGACGCGAAGCAGTTAGGCCGTATTGGCGCGAAAACCATCCTTTATTTCGAAGTGATCACTACGGTTGCTATCATTCTGGGTATCACGCTGGCGAATGTGTTCCAGCCGGGTGCCGGGATTGATATGTCGCAACTGGCCACGGTGGATATTTCGAAATACCAAAGCACGACGGCAGAAGTACAGAGCCATGCCCATGGCCTGATGGGAACCATACTTTCACTGGTGCCGACCAATATTGTGGCCTCGATGGCGAAGGGCGAGATGCTGCCGATTATCTTCTTCTCGGTACTGTTCGGCCTTGGTCTGTCGTCGCTGCCGGCGACGCATCGTGAACCGCTGGTGACCGTGTTCCGTTCAATCTCTGAAACCATGTTCAAAGTGACTCACATGGTGATGCGCTACGCGCCCGTCGGCGTGTTTGCCCTGATCGCCGTGACCGTGGCTAACTTTGGATTTGCGTCCCTTTGGCCGCTGGCGAAGCTGGTCATTCTGGTGCATTTCGCGATTCTGTTCTTCGCGCTGATGGTGCTGGGACTGGTGGCGCGTATCTGCGGACTGCGGATTTGGATCCTGATTCGCATTCTGAAAGATGAGCTGATTCTGGCGTATTCCACGGCCAGCTCTGAAAGCGTGCTGCCGCGCATTATTGAGAAGATGGAAGCCTACGGCGCACCGGCGTCCATCACCAGCTTTGTGGTCCCGACCGGTTACTCCTTTAACCTGGATGGTTCGACGCTGTATCAGAGTATTGCGGCGATCTTTATTGCCCAGCTGTACGGCATCGATTTGTCTCTGTGGCAGGAAATCGTACTGGTCCTCACGCTGATGGTCACGTCAAAGGGTATCGCGGGCGTGCCAGGCGTGTCGTTTGTGGTCTTGCTGGCGACGCTGGGAAGCGTGGGTATCCCGCTGGAAGGGCTGGCCTTTATTGCCGGTGTGGACCGTATTCTGGACATGGCACGTACGGCGCTGAACGTGGTGGGTAACGCGTTGGCGGTTCTGGTGATTGCCAAATGGGAACATCAGTTCGACCGTAAAAAAGCGCTCGCCTATGAGCGTGACGTGCTGGGCCGTTTCGATAAGACAGCGGACCAGTAACGTCCAACAGCCGGGTAGCGCGACGCTTACCCGGCCTGCAACATGCTAAGCCCGGCAGGCGTAACGCCAACGGGCATTTTACTCCCCGCTGAGTGCCTCAAACTCTTCGCACCCTGTATCAAAACCTTCTGTGCAACTCAGGTTTAACCAGTAAAGCGCTTTCTGCTTGTTAGGGGTAATAAAGCCTTTTTCGCCCTGCAGGAACACCATGCCTGCCCAGTATTCCGCGTAACCGGTGCGCGAAATGGCCGAACTGCGTTTGAGCCAGGATTCGGCTTTGGCATCGTCCTGCACAACCTCCACGCCGTTAGCATAGATCAGCCCCAGCAGCATCTGGGCATCCACCGCCGAATCATTATCGCTGTCACCTGTGGCATTTTGTAGCAGCTCGATAGCGCGAGGATAATCCGTCTTCCCGGCCTGTGTGTTGACCAGCAGACGGGCCAACATGATGGCGCCACGTTTGCTCCCGGCGATGGTCGCCTGCTGTGCCAGCGTTTTGGCCTGCGGGTAATCAGCCTGCTTGAAATGAATTTGTGACAGCAGCGCCATGGCATCGACATCGCCCCCTTTGGCGGCCTTTTCGGCCCAGAAACTGGCCTTTGCGTCATCGCCTGAACTGAACCAGGTGTCGGCCAGATAGTACTGCGCACGCGCGTCTCCCGCTTCCGCCTGCTCTTTATACTGGCTGCCGATCTCGTCGGCGCGGGCGGAAAGGGTGAACAGGAACAACAGCAAAAAAATGGGTTTCATGGATTTTTATCATTAAGGTACATGGCGCGCAGTATAATAAAGATAGGTCTGAATGAAAAAGGGTGCGTTAAGACCTCCGCGTCCCGACAAGTCGGGCGGGTTTCCCCGCCCTTGAGCTTAGCCTGCAATACAGGCTAATTTAGCCGCCACCTCCTGATGCTCACTCTTTATTGTTAGCTCGCATAACTTCCCGCGATTAATAAAGGTAAAAATCACGATGGTCAGGCAAATAATAAGAACGATGCCCAACACTGATTTTAATGGCGTCATGCCTTTTACTCCTTGCGAAAGAAAGAATAAGAGGCTACTCTCAACTTGTTGGTTCGTTGAGGGCGGCCTCGGGTAAATGAAAATTTCCCGGGGCTTCTTACTTTCTGTCCCTCAATCATGCTTAAGACAGAAAGCCTTAAGCACCCGTCGCCAATCTTATCTCACTGAAATAAAATGCAAAGATGTAAATGTGATTGAGCAAAATTACATTATTTTTGCGTGACGCTTTCCAGAATTAATATTCACATGATTTATGTATTAAATATAAATAAAAAAGGGGTGAATAACTCACCCCTTTTACGCACCCCTGGTTTATGATTAATTAACCCATTGCACTTTCGCGTAAACGTGCTTTAAGTCGGGTGTATTCATCAATAACGTACTGCTCGGCCTGATGTTGATTTTCGATAGCCTCAACCCGTACGGCGCAATATTTGTACTCCGGGGTTTTGGTTATCGGGCTTAGGTTTTCTGTCACCAGCTCGTTACAGGCACCGATCCACCACTGATAGGTCATATACACCGCGCCTTTGTTCGGGCGATCGCTCACCTGCGCGCGGGTGATGATGCGGCCTTTACGGGAACTGACCCACACCAGCTCCTCGTCCTCAATGCCCAGCCGTGCAGCATCTGCGGTATTGATCTGGGCATAACCCGGTTCGTCCGCCAGTGCCGCCAGCGCGGCACAGTTGCCGGTCATGGAGCGACAGGAGTAGTGTCCTACTTCACGCACGGTGGAAAGCACCATCGGATACTCGTCGGTGAGTTTATCGATTGGCGCGACCCAGTCGCAGGTGAAGAACTGCGCCAGACCATTCGGGGTGTCGAACTTCTCTTTAAAGAGATACGACGTGCCCTGATCGGCCTCTGATTCATCACGGCATGGCCACTGGATATACCCCAGCTCACCCATTTTCTCATAGGTAGCCCCGGTAAAATCCGGACACAGATTGCGCAACTCGTCCCAGATTTCCTGAGTGTTGTTGTAATGCATCGGATAACCCATGCGGGTGGCGATTTCACTGATGATCTGCCAGTCGGTTTTCAAATCCCACTTCGGCTCGACCGCTTTGAAGAAGCGCTGGAAGCCACGGTCCGCCGCGGTGTAAACCCCTTCATGCTCGCCCCACGACGTTGACGGTAAAATCACATCCGCCGCCGCTGCGGTTTTGGTCATAAAGATGTCCTGGACAATCACCAGTTCCAGATCCTCAAAGCCTTTACGCACCGCTGACAGCTCGGCGTCGGTTTGCAGCGGATCTTCACCCATGATGTAGGCCGCCCGCACTTCACCGTGCGCCGCACGATGCGGCAGCTCGCTGATGCGATACCCGGTGTGTTCAGGCAGACTTTCGACGCCCCAGGCTTTGGCGAATTTTTCACGGTTTTCCGGGAACTTAACGTACTGATATCCTGGATAAGTATCCGGCAGCGCGCCCATATCACACGCACCCTGAACGTTATTCTGACCACGCACGGGATTAACCCCGACGTGCGGTTTACCCAGATTCCCGGTCAACATTGCGAGACTTGTCAGGGATCGCACGGTTTCGACGCCCTGATAGAACTGGGTGACGCCCATGCCCCACAGAATGGCAGCGGTTTTCGCCCCGGCGTACATCCGCGCCGCCTGACGAATTTCCTGCGCACTCACGCCGGTTATCGCCTCGACCGACTCTGGGGTATAGCCTTCGACAATCTTGCGATACTCTTCAAAGCCCTCTGTGCGGCTGGCGACAAACGCCTGGTCGTACAGGTTTTCTTCAATGATGACGTGCCCCATCGCATTGAGTAGCGCGATGTTGGAGCCATTTTTCAACGCGATATGCATATCCGCAATGCGCGCCGTTTCGATTTTACGCGGATCGCAGACGATGATTTTCGCCCCGTTGCGCTTCGCATTGATCACGTGATTCGCCACAATCGGATGCGAATCCGCCGGGTTGTAGCCGAAAATAAACACCAGATCGGTGTTATCAATCTCGTTGATCGCGTTACTCATTGCGCCGTTACCGACCGACTGGTGCAGACCTGCAACCGATGGGCCGTGTCAGACGCGAGCGCAACAGTCGACGTTATTGGTACCAATAACGGCGCGTGCGAATTTTTGCATTACATAGTTGGTTTCATTACCCGTACCGCGTGACGATCCGGTGGTCTGAATCGCATCCGGGCCATACTTCTGCTTGATGGCGCTCAGACGGCTGGCAACATAGTCCAGCGCTTCGTCCCAGGAGACGGATTCCAGCTTTCCACCTCGTTCACGCCGAATCATAGGGGTTTTCAGGCGGGGGGTGAGGATTTGGGTGTCATTGATAAAATCCCAGCCATAATAGCCTTTCAGGCACAGCGTGCCCTGGTTGGTTTTACCCTGCGCCGCTTCCGCCCGAACGATTTTGCCGTTATCGACCACCAGGTTGATCTTGCAACCTGAGGCACAATAGGGGCAAACCGTGACGACTTTTTTCATCGGTTTCGCTCCAGTTAAACAATGCTTTCCCGGCTGTTATGCAGCTTCTATGCCATGTTTTAATTGTGGCTATTTCCTGACTTTACGGCGGATGCGCCCGCAAAACCCTGACGAAAAACAGGCAATCGTCAAAATTGACGTGTCGACAGCGCTGCGGATGTGACATTGGTTGAAATTCCGCAATGGAAAAAAGAAATTGGCTGGAGCCGATCGCAGAATGGTTCAGACTTAACATAATCCCCTGACGGAAATATGCGATGAAACCAGCGATTCTGGTGATAGATGACGACGCGGCGGTCTGCGAACTGCTGAAAGATGTGCTCAATGAGCACGTGTTTACCGTGCATGTCTGCCATAACGGTTTGGACGGCCTGGCGCTCGCCCGGCAGGATCCGGGTATCGCGCTTGTTTTGTTGGATATGATGTTGCCGGATATCAATGGGTTGCAGGTTTTACAGCAGTTGCAAAAGCTGCGAACGGACCTCCCGGTGATTATGCTGACGGGGCTGGGTAGCGAGTCTGATGTGGTCGTCGGGCTGGAGATGGGCGCGGATGATTATATCGGCAAACCCTTTAACCCACGCGTGGTGGTGGCGCGTGTGAAAGCGGTGCTGCGCCGCACCGGTATTCTGGCGGCAGAACCTGTCACGCCGCAGGTTACCGGCGTGTCGTTTAATGGCTGGACGCTGGATACTGCCCGCTGTGAATTGAGTGACAGCCAACGTAACGTGGTGCCGCTGACGCAGGGTGAGTATGGGTTGTTGCTGGCACTGGCGCAAAATGCCCGTCGGGTCCTGAGTCGGGAACAGTTGCTGGAGCTCACGCACAGCGAAAGCGCGGAGGTGTTTGATCGCACTATCGACGTGTTAATCATGCGGCTACGACGTAAAATCGAAGCCAACCCGCATCAGCCTGCGTTGATCAAAACCATCCGCGGGCTGGGCTATGTCTTTGCTGCTGACGTTTCCCACCATGACAAGGCGGCCTAAGCCCCGTCCTTAAGAGATGCCTGCAACTCTGACAGCGTCTTAGCCCCGTCAATCGCATTTGCGGCGAGCAAACTCGCCCGGGCGCAGGCATGCGCGAGCTGAATGCTGTCCGGCAGTGACCATGCCTCGTGGCAACCGTATAAAAAACCTGCGCAAAAGGCATCGCCTGCTCCCACGCTGCCGACGATCTCATCGGGCGTCAGGACCTGCGAGGGGATCCACAGGCCAGGTTCATCAGGGGTTTCGCCCCAGGCACCTTCCGGACAGTGAATCACCACCCGTTTTTGCACGCCCGCCGATAACAATTGCGAGGCGGCCTCGGCAATGTGCTGCAGGTGAGGCGCATCCGTCTCATCGCGCATCTCCAGGCCGCTAAATTCGCCGGCTTCCAGCTCATTGATGACCAGATAATCCACATAACGCAGGGCAGGGAGCACCAGCGGCTGATAGCGGGGATCGCCTTTACGGGATACCAGGTCGAGGGAGGTTTCGTATCCCAGATCGCGCATTTGTGAAAGCAGACGCGCGCTGCGGGTGCCAAATTCCTCGTCGGGCTGGTCAAGGCTATCAAGCAGCAACAGATACCCTAAATGGAAAATCTTCATCTTCGGATCGAGTCTGTCAAAAGAGGAGAGATCCAGCAGCCGGTTGGCAGCGGGTGAGTGGAAAAAGGTACGCTGTCCGCTGGGATCGGTCATCACCTGCGACATGGAGGTGGGGGCAGAGCTGGTGCGCTGCACCTGCTGGCGATTCACGTGGTATTGATCGAGCATCGCCATGATGTAGTCGCCGTCGCTGTCCTCCCCGATAAGCCCGACCGCCTGTAACGGCAGGCCCGTGTGCATTTTTGCCAGCGTGAGCAGCACGTTTAACGGCGCACCGCCCGTGGCGCGCTCACTCTGGATGATTTCGGCCAGCCAGCCGCGCTCGGGCCACTGCACAATATGATGCACATGGTCGACCAGCATATTGCCTGCGGCGATAACCCCTCTGCGTTCCATTAGATCTGCCCCGCGCTGCCGAATATGCGCATCTGCTCCGAGACGGTATCGGTAATGGCCTCTTCGATCCCGAGCAGGAGTTCAGCTAATTCATCATATACAGGCTGACGGTGGGTGATGCGCTGTTCAACGGATGCCAGCGCCGCCTGAGACATTCCCGTATAGAAGTTGATTTTATGAATGCCGAGCTCGATAGCGCGACGGAAATCATCATCCCCGATCCCCGACCCACCGTGTAATACCAGCGGAAGTCCGGTTTGCTGGCGAATGGCGTCCAGACGCGGGAAATCAAGTTTGGGTTCCCCTCTATATTTGCCGTGTGCATTGCCGATGGCGACTGCCAGCGCGTCGATGCCCGTTTGATCGACAAATTCGCGCGCCAGAGCTGGGTCGGTGAAATAAGCTTCATCGGCATGGCCGTACAACGCGCCCCCCTCATCGCCCCCCACGGCGCCCAGCTCCGCCTCAACCGAGACGCCAACGGCATGGCACATTTTCACCACTTCCCGCGTCTGGCGAATATTCTCTTCGTAGCTCAGCGTCGACCCATCGAACATCACGGAACTGAATCCTAAGCGCAGGGCCCGCACGACCGCCTCAAAATGCAGGCCGTGATCGAGATTGAGCACCACCGGAATATCATGACGTGCGGCTTCAAACTTTACCGCTTCCACCAGGGAATCCAGCGAAAGATACTTAAAATGCACTTCAGCGATGTTGATGATAAACGGCGAGCGTTCCTGTTTAGCGGCGGCAAATAACGCGCGTAAAAAGTGCGAGTCGAGCACGTTAAACGCCCCAAGGGCATAGCGGTGCTGGCGGGCATGTTCCAGTCCATCAGCGAGAGAGATCAGCGGCATAATACGCTCCTTAAAGTCGAAACAGACTGTATTCGTTGCACAGCACTAGCACGGCGGGCTCGTCTTCTTCGATAGGGTTAAAGCGGGCGAGGGGCTGTAAAAAGTGGTTATCGTGCTCGTCGTCGTTGACGGAAGAGACTTCCCCCACCAGCACATCGCCAAATCCTCGTTCACCCCAGAAGCTGTGATACAGGCCGGGCGTCAGGCAAATGCTTTCCCCTGGGGTGAGGCGCAGCTGACTGCCGGGTGCGTGGGTCTGTCGGTGGCCGTCAATCGTGATCGTGACGGGAGTATTGTCGGTTTCTTCATGGCTACCGGCATTCCACAGTTCAACGATCAGGTTTCCGCCGCCACGGTTGATGATGTCTTCACGTTTGCGCCAGTGAAAATGCATCGGCGTAACCTGACCGTCGCGTACATGCATGATTTTTTCAGCGTAGCATTTTTCATAGGGCACGCCGTTGGGCGAGCCGTTGCGCAGAGTGAAGAGGGTTAATCCCTGCGCGGTAAAATGGTCTCCGCCAAACGCGGTGACGTCCCAGCCAAGTTTGAGGGCGTAAACTTCCTGCCATGCGTCCTGGTCAAGCTGCTGCCACTGAGTCGGCGCGAAGCTGGCAAACGGCGGAAGATGAACGTCGTGCTTCGAGAAAAACTGTCGTGTGTGGCCGAGGATTTCGTTGATTTCGGAGCGTTTCATGTGGATTCCTTGGGTATGGTGCGGGTTGTTGCCCTCACCCCAGCCCTCTCCCACAGGGAGAGGGGGAAAATCACTCACCTGACCCGCATAACGGGTGAAGGGAATTAACTTCACCTTTCCCTCTCCCTGTGGGAGAGGGCCAGGGTGAGGGCATCAGAGCGCACCCGCGCTACTTTCACCTTTCCCTCTCGACGGGAGAAGGAAAGGTCGCCTTACGCTTAGGTAGAGGTAGACATCCTTCCCTCTCCCTGTGGGAGAGGGCCAGGGTGAGGGCATCAGAGCGCACTCGCGTTACTTTCACCTTTCCCTCTCGACGGGAGAGGAAAAGGTTGCCTTACGCTGAGGTAGAGGCAGACCTCCTTCCGTCTCCCTGTGGGAGAGGGCCAGGGTGAGGGCATCAGAGCGCACCCGCGCTACTTTCACCTTTCCCTCTCGACGGGAGAAGGAAAGGTCGCCTTACGCTTAGGTAGAGGCAGACATCCTTCCCTCTCCCTGTGGGAGAGGGCCGGGGTGAGGGCATCAGAGCGCCCCCGCGCTACTTTAACCTTGCCCTCTCGACGGGAGAGGAAAAGGTTGTCTTACGCTTAGTAGAGGCAGACATCCTTCCCTCTCCCTGTGGGAGAGGGCCAGGGTGAGGGCATCAGAGCGCACCCGTATTACTTCACCGTCCATCCCTTATACGTCCCCACGCTCTGCTTATCGATCATCGTCACCGGGATCAACACAGGCTCTTTTGGTGCCGGTTTGCCCTGCAGAATGTCGTAGCCGATCTCCACCGCCTTCGCTGCCATCACCTGCGGATCCTGAGCGGGTGTTGCGACAAACAGAGAGTTCTCACGTTTCAACGCCTCTTCGCCGTCTGGCGAACCATCGACGCCAACTATAAAGAATTCATTACGTTGCGCCTGTTTCGCGGCCAGATCGGCACCGATCGCCGTGGGATCGTTGATGGCAAATACCCCATCAATCTTCGGATTGGCGGCTAAGAGCGCGGTCATGACCTCCAGACCCCCTTCGCGACTGCCTTTGGCGTTCTGGTTATAAGACAACACCTTGATATCCGGATGGCGTTTGAATTCTGTCTGGCAACCTTCAACACGGTTTTGTACTGCCGATACTGGCGGTCCGTTGATGATCACCACATCACCTTTGCCCTTCAGGCGATCGGTGATGTATTTACAGGCGATCTCGCCGGCCTGCGTGTTATCTGAGGTGATCGTGGCATCGGCACCTTCTGCCGCAACGTCAACCGCCACCACAACGATACCGGCCTCTTTCGCCCGTTTTACCGCCGGACCGATCCCTTTGGAATCTGCGGCGTTCAGAATGATCATGTCTACTTTGGCGGCAATAAAGTTGTCGATCTGCGCCACCTGCTGGCCCAAATCATAGCCGCTGGACACCAGCGTCACCTTGACGTTATCCCCCGCCAGTTTGCGTGCTTCCAGCTCTGCACCTTTGGTGATCTGCACGAAGAACGGGTTAGCCAGATCGCCCACCGTTACGCCGATGGATTTCAGGTCTTTGGCCTGCACAAACGGCGTTGCGGCAAGCAGTGCGCCAGCACAGAGCGCGGTCACTAACGGCTTTAATCTCATGCTGTATTCCTCGAAGTAAGATGTTGTTGTTATGCACTTTGATGATGTCGGGTACGGTATTTGTCGATCAGCACTGCAATGATGATCACCGCCCCTTTGATCACCAGTTGCCAGAAATAGGACACGCCCATGAGCGTCATGCCATTGTTTAACGTCGCGATGATCAGGGCACCGACCAGCGTGCCGGTGATCGTGCCGATCCCGCCAACAAAACTGGTCCCCCCGAGGATCACGGCTGCAATGGCATCCAGTTCATAACCTGTACCCAGATTGCCGTTGGCGCTATACAGTCGGGAGGCGCTCATGATGCCGCCAAGGCCTGAGAGCAGGCCGCTCATGCCGTAAACAAAGAGCAGTACCAGCCACACTTTAATGCCGGTCAGGCGGGCCGCCTGCATGTTGCCGCCTACGGCGTAGATATGAACCCCCAGCGTGGTACGGCGCAGGATGAACCAGCATAAAACGATCACGGCCAGCGCGATCACCACCAGCCACGGCACCGGCCCAAGGTAGTTATTGCCGATCCATTCGAAGCTGATATTCGAGTTAATGACCGTGGTGCCGTCCGCCAGTAAATAGGCGGCCCCGCGCAGAGCGGTGTAGGTGCCAAGCGTGACAATAAAGGGCGGTAGTCCGGCAAAGGCGACCAGCGCACCGTTAAACATGCCCAGCACCATCCCCAGCATCAACGCGGCGGGAATGGAGAGCATGGCAAACTCAGGCATCAGCGACACCACCATCGCCGCCACCGCCGTGGTGCCCAGAATGGACCCCACGGACAGGTCAATCCCGCCGGTCAAGATGATGAAGGTCATACCCGCTGCCAGCACGATATTGATTGACGCCTGACGGGTGATATTGAGCAGGTTACTTTCCGTGAAGAAGTTGGGTGCGATAAAGCCAAATACCGCCACAATCAGGATCAGAATCGGTAAAATACCGACCGTTTGCATCAGATCGCTCATCAACATTTTTTTGGCTGATGCCGATTTCGCGACCTGCTGTGGGTGAGTGGGTTGTGTCATGATTGCACCGCCTGCTGATGAGTGTCGTTCACGCCGGTTGCCAGCGTCATAATGTTTTCCTGAGTGATGTTCTCGCGGTGAAGCTCTCCGGCAATGCTCCCTTCGCGCATCACATAAACGCGGTCGCTCATTCCCACCACTTCCGGCAGTTCGCTGGAGATCATCAGGATGGCGACACCTTTACGCGCCATCTGATTCATAATGCGATAGATCTCGCTTTTCGCCCCGACGTCGACGCCGCGCGTGGGTTCATCCAGAATCAGAATGCGCGGGCCAATCGCCACCCAGCGAGAGATCAACAGTTTTTGCTGATTGCCACCGGAAAGCCCGCCCGCCCGTACCTGAGCGTGAGGAACACGAATATTGAGCAGGGCGATAGCATCGTCGGAAATGGTCTGTGCTTTTTTGCGATTCAGCATGCCGAAGGTTGCATCACGCTCCAGCGTCGCCATGGTGATGTTGTCCTGGGCCGCGAGTTCGAGAAATAACCCTTGTTCTTTTCGGTTCTCGGTCAGAAAACCAATTCCGTTATCGATGGCCGCGCGGGGCGAATGGATCACGACCGGCTCCCCGTCGACTTCAATCATGCCGCCGGTGGCTTTTCGCACGCCAAAAATGAGCTGCGCCAGCTCGGAACGTCCGGCGCCCACCAGGCCGGCCAGCCCGACAATTTCACCGGATCGCACCTGCAGGCTACAGGGCTGCACTTTTTTGCCATCGGTCAGATGATGAACGTTAAGGCGGGGGCTACCGAGGGGAATATCGCGCTCTTTGTTGAACAGATCGCTAAGCGGACGACCCACCATCATTTTCACTAATTCGGCGGCGTTGAGCTTGTCGCGGGTCAGGCTGCCCACATACTGCCCGTCGCGCAGCACACTCACGCGGTCCGACAGTTCATACACTTCCGCCATGCGGTGGCTGATATAGATAATCGCCATACCCTCATCGCGCAGACGGAGGATCAGTTCAAACAGACGATGGGTTTCGCGTGAGGAGAGGGCGGCGGTGGGTTCGTCCATGACCAGAATACGGCTGTTGCGGTGCAGCGCGCGGGCAATTTCCACCTGCTGCTGTTCGGCGATGGTGAGTTTCATCACCAGGTCGGTGGCTTTAAAATGGGCGCCCAGGCGGTCAAGCACAGCCTGGGCCTGGGTGGTCATCTCTTTACGCTGGACCAGACCGCCACGCGACAGCTCGCTGCCCAGAAAGATATTCTCTGCAACGGTCAGATTGGGGGCCAACTGCATCTCCTGATAAATCAGGGTAATACCTGCCGACAGCGCATCTTTGGGCCCTTTAATATGGAAGGGTTGACCGTCGATAAGGATCTCCCCGTGGGTGGCGATGTACGCCCCGGCGAGGATTTTCATTAGGGTGCTTTTGCCCGCGCCATTTTCCCCCATTAACGCGTGAATTTCGCCGGGCCAGACCGTCAGATCCACACCCTTGAGCGCATGAAAGTGGCCAAAGGTTTTGGCAATGTTGCGCATCTCTAAAACTGGGGTCCTGCTCATGGCGGATCTCCTGTGAAGGTCGATATCAGCACTTCATCACAGGTTGGTAAACGGACAATGTCAGAAGCTGTTCATATTTGTCATAGTTATGAATAGTTAACCGCCGTCACATTTCCCGGCTTTTCCCCTCTCCTGTTGGTCAGGGGGAAAGTGAGGGCCGCCAACGACTCTGGAGCCACCCCATGCCCTCACGACGCATCCCCTTTTTTGCCAGCGCCCGTGGACGCCTGCTCATTTTCAATCTGCTGGTGGTGGCGGTGACATTGATGGTCAGCGGCGTGGCGGTGCTGGGTTTCCGCCATGCCAGCCAGATTCAGGAACAGGTTCAGCAGCAGACGCTCAGCGATATGTCCGGCAGCATGAATCTGGCGCGTGATACTGCCAACGTAGCTACGGCAGCCGTGCGTCTGTCGCAGGTGGTGGGCGCGCTGGAATATAAGGGAGAAGCGGAAAGACTCAAGCAGACGCAAACGGCGTTGCGACACTCTCTGGAACAACTTGCTGAGGCGCCGCTGGCGCTGCAGGACCCGGTGCTGGTCGCGCGTATCATTCGTCGAAGTAATGAATTACAGCAAAGCGTGAACGGTATGCTGGAGCGGGGGCATCAACGCCATCTGGAACGTAACTCGCTGCTGAGTGCGCTCTATCAGGCGCAAAGTTATCTGCGCCACGTGCAGGATTTGAATCGCCGCTTCGGTGGCCGCGTACCGGATGCCCGACAGCTGGCTGAAATGGACCGACTGATTGTCGCAGCCATTGATACGCCTTCACCTGGCGCCATTTTGCGTCAGCTTGATACGGTGATGGCCACGCTTCCACAATCGGCACGTCAGCCTGTCGTCAATGTCGTCCTGCCCGATTTTAATCAGGCAGTACGCAGACTCGTGCCGCTCTCAACGCAGCTTGAGGAGAGCGATCTCGCGATTAGCTGGTATATGTTTCACATTAAGGCGCTGGTCGCGATGTTAAACAGCGATATCAATCAATACGTGGGGCACGTGGCGCAGGCATCAACGTTACGTACGGCGCAAAGCCATCAGGAGCTGCGTTCGATCAGCGTCTTGATTAGCGTCTTCGCTTTGCTGGCGCTGATCATCACCGGCTGCGCCTGCTGGTATATTTATCGCAATTTAGGCTCGAATCTGACGGCGATCTCGCGGGCGATGTCACGTCTGGCGCAGGGGGAACAGGAGGTCTCCGTTCCGGCCTTGCAGCGCCGCGATGAATTGGGCGACCTGGCGCGCTCTTTCAACGTTTTTGCCCGCAACACCGCCTCGCTGGAGCACACCACCCGCTTGCTAAAACAGAAAACCACGCAGATGGAAGTTGACCGGGTTGAGCGTCAGGAGCTGGAGGAGGCACTGCTGCACAGCCAAAAAATGAAAGCAGTGGGACAACTCACCGGCGGCCTGGCGCACGATTTCAACAATCTGCTGGCGGTTATTATCGGCAGCCTGGAGCTGGTCCATCCCGACTCACCGGATGCGCCACGCATTGACCGTGCCCGTAAAGCCGCTGAGCGGGGGGCGTTGCTGACCCAGCGCCTGCTGGCGTTTTCACGCAAACAGTCCCTTCATCCCCACGCGGTAGAGATGAAACCCCTGCTGGAGAATCTGGACGAACTCATGCGTCACTCGTTGCCCGCGACGCTGACTCTGGAGCTTGAAGCGCAGCATCCTGCCTGGCCGGCCTGGATAGACGTCAGCCAGCTGGAAAACGCGATTATTAATCTGGTGATGAATGCCCGCGATGCGATGGAAGGGCAACGTGGGGCGATCCGTATCCGGACATGGAATCAGCGGGTCACTCGCAGCGACGGACGCAAACAGGATATGGTCGCGCTGGAGGTTATCGATCGCGGCTGCGGGATGTCTCAGGAGGTAAAGTCCCAGGTCTTCGAACCCTTCTTCACCACTAAACAGACCGGCAGCGGCAGTGGGCTGGGGTTATCGATGGTGTATGGTTTTGTTCGTCAGTCCGGTGGACGGGTTGAAATAGAAAGCGCCCCCGGACAAGGGACGACCGTTCGCCTGCAACTGCCGCGTTCAATGCAACCCGCGATATCCCGGGATGAAACGCGTGCGACAGCACAAACGCAGCACAGTGACAGCGTGGTGCTGGTTCTGGAAGATGAAACCGACGTGCGGCAGACACTGTGCGAGCAACTTCATGAGCTGGGCTATCTGACGCTGGAGGCCGAATCCGGGCAGCAGGCGCTGGCGATGCTGGATGCCTCGCCGGATATCGGCATGTTCATCAGCGACTTAATGCTGCCCGGCACGATCAGCGGTGCAGAGGTGATTCAGCATGTTCGCGCCCGTTTTCCGGCAATGCCGATCCTGCTGATTAGCGGTCAGGACCTGCGGCCCGCGCAGCACTCACAGTTACCGGACGTTGAGCAACTGCGCAAACCTTTTACCCGTGTACAGCTGGCGCAGGCGCTGCAAAAGGCGATGGCATGAACTGGTTAAAAGCCAGCGTCGCCGCCCCGTGAGCACCGTTAAAAGATGACGATGAAGCTGTAATAAATCGCACCGCTTCATACGGCAGCGGACGGCGCAGATGCTGTTTAATCCCGGCAATCAGGGCGTCGCGCGGAAAACCGACCATATCCATCACGCCGCCGCCGAGGATCACTGCGTCCGGATCGAACAGATTTATGCTGGTGGCAATGGCTCGGGCTGCATGATTTAAGAGCTGTATGACAAAGGGGTCATTACGCGCTGAGGTAAAAATCTCGCCAATCGCATAATCGCGGGGCTGCTGTTCATACCACTGTTTCAGGGCAATACCGGAACAGACGGTTTCCAGACATCCCGGGTTACCGCAACCGCAATGGCGTGACATATCGCCCTGCGGAATATGTCCAAGCTCGCCCGCCACGCCGTGTGCGCCTGTCCAGGGCGCACCGTTTAGCCAGATGGCAAACCCCATGCCGGTCCCGAGATAAGCCGCCAGAACCTGTTCTTGCTGCAGGTTGTGCTGCATAACATCAAAAGAGAGTTGCAGGTTAACGTCACGGTAGAATTCGACCGGGCATCCCAGCGCGTCCGCCAGTTTGCCCGCCAGGTCCTGTCGCTCTGATGGCTGCAATGGCAGGTTTGGCGTTGAGATAATCGTGCGTTTGTCTTTGCCGACCAGCGCAGGAAAACCCATCACCAGACCCCGACAGCGAACCTGATAGTGGCGAAGCCTTGCAACGATCATTTCTGCGACGCCGCACATGACGCCTGAGCGGATAATGTCTGCCGTACGGTGTTTTTCACAGTGCAGCACGGCCCCCTCGGCTGTTAGCAGGCAAAAACGGATATGGGTAGCGCCCATATCCACTCCGGCGACGACATCAGGCTGTTTTTGCATGAGGAAGAGCCTCGTTCTTTGCCGACAGAATCTGTCCGGCCATCAGTTGCCATGCGTCATCGATATTCTCTGCGTGGTTGAACAGGCCTGACGTCCCGACGATAAAGACATCAGCCCCGGCGGCCATCAGTTTTTTGTAGGTGGCCTGATTGCAGGAGCCATCGATCTCAATCTCATAGCGCAACCCTTCACGTTCGCGCCAGGCTTTCAGTTCGGCAATTTTTTCCAGCATTTCTGGAATGAAAGGCTGCCCGGCAAAGCCCGGATCGACGGTCATGACCGTGATTTTGTCCGCCTTGTGAATGTAATATTTCATCGCTTCAACGGGCGTTTCAGGGTTGAGGATCAGACCGACTTTCATGCCATGACGGCGAATTTCGTCAATCAGGCGGAAGGCCTGACCGTTAATCGTTTCCGGATGCAGGGTGATGAAATCCGCTCCGGCCTGCGCCAGCTGACTAATGTAGTCCTGGGGGCGCGTCACCATCAGATGGCAGTCCAGCGGTTTGGTGGCGAGCTTCTTCACCTGGCTGACAAAGAACGGTGACAGCGTCAGATTAGGCACAAAGTGACCGTCCATGATGTCGATATGGAAGTAGTCCGCGTGCTGGTCTATGAATTCGATCTGCTCTTTGAATTTCAGCAGGTCCATACACATCAGGGAGGGTGAAATTTTCATCGTCAGTTCCTTACTTACTGATCAATCTATCGAGGGCGACAGCGGCGATAATCAACCCGCCCATCACCACCAGCTGGTAGTAGGTTTGTACTTGTAAAATATTGAGTCCGTTATTGATGGTGCCGATGATGAGCCCCCCAATCACGACAGAGAAGATGCGCCCCTTACCGCCAAAGAAGCTGGTTCCGCCGATAATGGCGCTGGCAATGGCGTAGGTTTCAAAGCCCATCCCAGCCATCGGCTCTGCCGCCCCCAGACGCGCCGTTGACACCACGCCTGCCAGCCCTGCACACACGCCGGAGATGATGAAAACCACCAGGATATGAAACTTCACGTCAATACCGGAGTAGAACGCCGAGTTCTTATTACCGCCCAGCGCGTAGATGTTGCGTCCCAGCCGCATACGGGTGGTGAGGAACCAGAGGATCACCGCCACTATCAGCGAGAAGATCACCGGCACGGGAATACCTAAGAGATTGGCGGCAAAAAAGTTTACAAAGTCGAACGAGAAGCCGTATACCGAGTTGGCATCCGAAATCACCAGCGTAATGCCGCGAAAAATGGCGTTAGTGCCCAGGGTGATAATGAACGGATGCAGCCCGGTCCAGTTGACCAGACAGCCGTTGATCGCGCCTAACGCACCGCCAACCAGCACACCGCCAATGAGCGCTGCCAGGAACGGGTCGACGCCGGCCAGCATGAGCTTGGCGGTCACCATCCCGGACAGCGCCAGAATCGCCCCGACGGACAGATCGATACCTGCCACCAGAATGGCAAAGAACTCGCCCATCCCGATCAGCACCGTCACCGAACTCTGGACAAAAATCTGAGTAATGTTGTTGGTGGTCAGGAAGTATTCCGACGACAGCGTGCCAAAGATGGCAACGATGATCGCGAGGATGAAAAAGGTGCCGTACTTGTCCCAGAACAGCGCGAAATTAAACGGTTTTTTTTCGTCCATATCGCGTTTCACTCTTGTGGTAATGCCCATGCCATAATCTCCTCTTCGCCCATGTCGTCGCGATTGGTCAGGATTTGCGTCAGCCGCCCTTCGCAGAACACGGCGATGCGGTCGCAGACGGCGATAATTTCAGGTAGCTCGGATGACACCATCAGGATGACCTTGCCCTCGTCAGCCAACTGGCGCATCACCTTGTAGATTTCGGCCTTTGCGCCGACGTCGATGCCGCGGGTAGGTTCATCAAAAATGATGACGTCCGGGTGGCAGCACAGCCATTTGGAAATCAGTACCTTTTGCTGGTTTCCGCCGGAGAGCTCGGTGATGTTTTGCTCCACGCTATGGCACTTTAACGCCAGCAGTTGGCGCTGCGTTTCAGCAGTTTTGCGCTCTTCATGTTCGCGAAACAGGCCCATGGCGCCTTTGTAGCCGCCATTTTTCAGGCTTTGGCTGACCGCCATGTTCTGAGCAATAGAGAAGTTGGGGAAGAAGCCGTTTTCCCGACGACTTTCAGTGATGTAGGCCATCCCTTTTTTCAACGCATCCAACGGCGAGTGTGGGGAGATGGTTTTACCGTTGAGACGGATTTCACCGCTAGCGCGTTTATCCACCCCGAAGAGGCAGTCCATCAGCTCGGTGCGGCCTGAGCCGACGAGTCCTGCAAAGCCAAAGATTTCACCGCGGTTCACGCTGAACGAGATATCACATACTTTTTTCTTGTCCCGGCTGGTAACGTTTTTCACTTCGAAAACGGTATCGCGTTCGAGGTTGCCGGTACTTTCTTTCATCGCGTTAAAGCGGTTTTGCAACTCGCGGCCCACCATCAGGCGCACAATATCTTCGTTTGTGACACCACTCACCATGCCCGTGCAGACGCTGCTTCCATCTTTCATCACGGTAAAGCGATCGCAAATGCGGCGGATTTCTGCGAGCTTATGCGAGATATACACAATTGCTGTGCCCTCTTTACGTAATTGCTTCATGATCAGGAAAAGATAATCCACCTCTTTATTGGTTAAAGAAGATGTGGGCTCATCCATAATGATCGCTTTAGCGTTGAGCATTAATGTTTTTGCAATTTCCAGCATTTGCTTGTGGCTGATGGATAAATTCGCCACCTTTTCATCTAAATCGACTTTCAATCCCACGCGTAAAAGCATCATTGCGCCGCGAATACGCATCTCTTTCCAGTCGATGATATTGACGCCACAGACTTTTTTCGTCAGGTGACGGCCAATATATAAATTCTCCAGAACGGTTAATTCATCAATAACGCTAAGTTCCTGGTAAATTATGCCAATGCCCAACTGTGCTGCCAGTTTATGATCGAGCTTGTCGTAATTTACCCCGTTGATAGTAATCGTTCCTTTGGTCGGTTCATGTATTCCCGACAAAACCTTCATTAAGGTTGATTTACCGGCGCCATTCTCCCCTAATAACGCATGAATCTCGTGGGGATAAATAGTTAAATCAACCGACGTTAATGCGTGAACCGGACCAAAGGATTTGCCGATCCCCGCCATTGAGATATATGGCGTGACCATGTTTACTCCTTATTTTATCCCTTTCTCCCCGGGGGAAAGGGCTGGGGTGAGGGCATCTGACCGCACCGGATATCCGTTATTTCGTCACCAGAACCGAATCGACCAGTTTGAATTCAGGCGTTTTTTCCAGGGGGATCACTTTGCCGGTTTTCGCCGCATCCACCATCAACTTCAGGCCTGTGGCACCAATATCCGCTGGGTTCTGCGCGACGGTAGCGGTCATTTGCCCGGCGTCGACCATCTTGCGTGCTTCAGGAATGCCATCCGTGCCAACGACCAACACTTTTCCCGTTTTACCGGCGTTTGCCACCGCCTGCGCAACGCCCATTGCCATAGTGTCGTTTGCGCAGTAGAAGGCTTTCAAATTTGGGTTGCGCTGCAAAACGTTAGTGGCGACATCCAGGGCTTTAATGCGATCCCAGTCGGCAGGCTGGCTGGCAACGAGCTTGATCTGACTTGCTTTTTTGAAGGTTTCTGTGGCGCCATTGCGGCGCGCCTCTCCCGATGCGTTACCGGCTTTCCCTTCAATAATCGCAACTTCACCGCCCTGCACACCGAGTTTATCAATGATAAAGCCTGCGCCTTTTGCCCCGACGGCCACGTTATCCGTCGTGACAAAACCTTCAACGTTACCGCCGGCTTTTTTCAGGTTATCCATATCGATTTTTTCATCGAGGTTGACCAGATAAATGCCTTTTTGCCAGGCGCGTGAGACGGGCATCACCAGGTTGACCGAGGAGAGTGGGGCAAAGGCAATGCCTTTGTATTTCTTATTACTCAAGTCTTCAAAAAGCTGCAGTTGAGACTGAAAATCACCCTCTGAAGGCGAAGCAAAAATATCAACACTTATCCCCAGGGTTTTTGCTTCATCTTCGATCCCTTTCTTCATATCCACCCAGAATGGATTGTTCAATGTTTTTAATACTACCGCATATTCTGCGGCAGCAAATGCACTGGTAGACAACATTAAGCCCATAGCGGCGCCGCTGAAATATTTCAGATATTTATTCATAGCAGTGTTCTCAATGTAGGGTATATTTTTGTTGATCCCGCTAATACGGGATCAACCTTTTATCGTTACTTCAGGGCGCCAGGGGAGAAGAAATCCACAATAGCGCCGGTTTTTTGCATGTTGAGTGTGGCTTGTTCAATATTCTGTTGTGCAACGGATACAAATAAAGCATCTAATAGTGTGAGTTGTAATATACGCGCGGAAGCGTTACGTCCTAATAAAGGGGTCTCTGGTGCTGGCGAACAAATAATATAATCAGCGAGTTTGGCAATGGGTGAATGATAGCTATGGGTGATGCAGATAATCTTCGCGCCGTTCTTTTTCGCTAACTCTACTGCGGCTTTCACATCGCTGGTGCGGCCGGAGTGTGTTACCACCAGCACTACGTCTCCCTCTTTCAGCAGCGAGGCTGACATCATCATGATATGGGCGTCCTGATAGGACTGGCAGCGTACCCCGATGCGTAAAAACTTGTGCTGGATGTCGGCGCAAATGGCGTTAGAGCCGCCGACGCCGTACAGATCGCGCTGGTTAGCCTGAGCGAAGAAACGTGCTGCGCGATGAATTTCATCCACATTAACAATCGACTGGCCTTCCATAATGGTGCGAAGCGTAATGTTGAACACTTTATTAACCACATCCTGTGGCGCTTCATCAAAGGCGAGTTCAGCGGGGAGCACCTGCTCGGATTGTGAGAAGTAGTCCACAAGCGCAGCGCGCAGATTACGAAAACCGCTAAAGCCGAGCAGTTTGGCCACTTTGACGATCATCGCTTCCGAAACCATCAATGTTTCGGCAACGTCTTTAATTGCCGAAATACCACTCAGGTTACCTGGCTGAAGCAGCCAGTCGACAATACGGCTCTCGTTGTCGGTCATCCCTTCCTGTTTCATGCGCAGGTAAGGTGCCAGACCGATGCCATTGGGCAGCTCTTTTTCAAATTCAGACTGACTCATCGCTCTCTTTTGTCCTTAAAAATGAAGACGACACTATATCACCACAACCTTCCAGGGAAATATGCTAGCAACTTCACAGAATTTATAAATTCATAAAGTTTTATTGGTTGTGAAGTTTTGGGTTTGGGTTTATTTATGTACATGTTTTAAATCAATGAGTTAAAAACGTTGGTGTTTAACTGATTGAGACTTTTAACCATACTTAACCAACAGGTCAGGGTTGAAATGCGATCCTCAGGGGTGTAGAACACGCTCAGAACGCGATGGTTTTGTGGTTTTATTGCACAACTGACCGGTCTTAAATCACAAAACACATCGCGTTCGTAAAGTTTACTCACTGAGAGGCAAATCATGAAAAGGATTGCGTTTGGTTGCGATCACGTTGGCTTCATTTTGAAAGAGGACATACTGGCCCATCTGCGTGGGCGTGGCGTAGAGGTGGTGGATAAGGGTACATGGTCGCCGGAACGCACCGATTACCCGCATTATGCCAGCGCTGTTGCGACGTCCCTGCTCGACGGTGAGGTTGATGGCGGCATCTTAATTTGTGGTACCGGCGTCGGGATCTCTATTACGGCCAACAAATACCCCGGCATTCGTGCGGTGGTATGTAGTGAGCCTTATTCTGCGCAGCTTTCAAGGCAGCATAACAACACCAATATACTGGCATTTGGCTCACGTGTTGTGGGTCTTGAGCTGGCAAAAATGATTGTCGATGCCTGGCTCAATGCAGACTTTGAGGGTGGACGACATCAGGTGAGAGTGGAAGCAATAAAGGCGATTGAACAGGCACAGAAATGAGATTCCTCCGCTACCTCTCTCTTGCGCCGATCTTTACCGTAAAGCCAGTATCCTTGTGAGACTGGCCTTATGAAACGCTACTCTACTGCTCTGCTCTATACCCTTTTAACGTTAACCTGTCCGCTGGCGCATGCCGATATTGTGGATGATGCCATTGGCAACATTCAGCAGGCGATTAACGATGCCTATAATCCCGACAGCAACCGCAGCAGCAATGATGACGATCGCTATGACGATAACCGTCAGACGGATAGCCGCCAGTATGACGATCGCCGCAGGCAGCTGGAGGACAGGCGTCGGCGCTTAGATGAGCGTCAGCGTCAGCTTGATGAGGATCGACGTCAGTTAGAGGATGATGAAAGGCGGTTAGAGGATGATTACGATAGAAGGTGAGTGCGGTTTGATGCCCTCACCCCGGCCCTCTCCCACGGGAGAGGGGGAAACCAAAACATGTCCGCCGCGGTCTGATGCCCTCACCCCGGCCCTCTCCCACGGGAGGGGGGGAAATCAAAACATGACCTCTGCGGTTTGATGCCCTCACCCCGGCCCTCTCCCACGGGAGAGGGGGAAATCAAAACATGACCTCTGCGGTCTGATGCCCTCACCCCGGTCCTCTCCCACGGGAGAGGGGAAATCAAAACATGACCTCTGCGGTCTGATGCCCTCACCCCGGCCCTCTCCCACGGGATAGGGGGAAATCCAGGGCGTACCTTAATCCAGCACGAGTCGCATTCCGTCATAGCCGGCTTCGAAGCCCGGCGGCAGCGGATTATTCATCATCCACACGTCAAATTGATGGCTGATGTGGGTGAGGATCACCTGCGGACAGCCAATCACCTGATTCAGCGCAATCACCGTATTCAGGTCGCAATGGTTAGCCGGTGGGGTGTCGCGTGGCGCATGGCTGCAATCAATCACCATGGCTTGTGGCTGATTATTCAGCAGGAATTTCACCGTTTTGTCCGGCAGCCCGGCAGTATCTGACAACCACGCCACGCGACTGTGCGCGCTCTCCAGCAGGTAGCCAAAGGTGAGCCTGGAATGGTTAAGCGGCAGGGGGGTCACGCGTAATCCTTGCAGTTCAAACATCACAAACGGCTCAAGAGTGTGGCTGAAATCGAGAAGGCCGGGGTGCTTGAACAAATCGTCGCAGCCCGCGTCATCCGGTGGTCCATAGACCGGAATGGTCGTGCCCACGCCCCAGCGGAGCGGGAAAAGCCCCTGCACATGATCCATATGATAGTGGGTGAGCAAAAATTGCTGAAAACTGCCCGCAGGCCAGTCGTCCATCAGCGCCGGGATACCGGCGTCCAGCAGGGTCACCGCATCGTTGAATTTCACCACCGCGCTACAGGGCCGACGTCGATACTGTTCCTGTATACGCGCGCGACGACACGCTGCGCAGTCGCAGCCAAACACAGGCACCAGTTGGGCGCCACCCGTCCCGGTTAGCGTGATAGTCAGACTCATTACGCACCTCTACAGGGGTTTAGTGAACCGGTAATGGCTTTGCGTGTAACCTTCACGGACGTAAAACCGGTGGGCATCCACCCGTTTTACGCTGGTCGAAAGCTCGGTCATTTCTGCCCCCGCCTCGCGCGCCACGTTTTCTGCCCACGCCAGCAGGCGGCTCCCGACTTTTAAGCCACGCACCTGCGGCATCACCACCAGCTCCTGGATCTCGCCGATCCACCGGGCATGATGCAGGTGAAACTGCATATGCAGACCGATCAGGCCGATCGCTTGCCCGTCCACTTCGGCAAGCTGATAGCGCATATTGTGATCCTCAAGATTGGCAAGATAGCCCGCGTGAAAGGCCTGATGGTCCAGTTCACTTTGTTTGAGCTCGCAAATCAGCGCGTAAACGATCGTGGCATCTTCCGCGGTGGCGGGACGAAGCTGGCAATCAGGCATGCTGTTTCTCCTTTTGACGGATAAGCGATAAAAAGTTATCGACTGACTGTAGCAAACTTCCGTCGTTATTGAGGAGATGGCAGTCCGATGGGGTGTAGCGTGCCGCACGTTCAAGCCGCTGGTCGATCTCTTTCGCGTTTTCGCGCCCGCGGTTTTGCAGACGCTGGCGAAGCACTGCTGGTGAAACCTGCAGGCAGACCGGCAGCAGCGCCGCTTCATAACGGGCGCGGGCCTGTGGCAGATGGGCGCGTGAGCCATTCACCAGCACGTCAAAACCGGCGTGTAACCACAGGTCAATCTCAATACCCACGCCATAGTAAAAACCGTTAGCGTGCCAGCTTAATGCCAGCAGATTTTGCCCGGCGCGCGTGAAGAACTCCTGTTCGCTCAGGGCAATATGATTCTCACTACCCGCGTGGGCGGCGCGGGTGATGTAGCGGTGCGCGACTAACAGCGTGGAATGGTCCTGCTGACGCAGCGCCGACAACAGGCTGTCTTTACCCGAGCCCGAAGGCCCCATAAGCCAGATCAGTTTTCCCATCAGAACACCCTTTTTCCCTGACGCCAGACATGGTCGATATGGACGTGATCGCCTTTACGGTGTGCGAGGACCAGATCGGCGCGTTTGCCTTCCGCAATCGCGCCGCGATCGTGCAGATTTAGCGCGTTGGCCGGGTTTTTGGTCACCAGACGAATCGCCTGCGATAGCGTGAAATCGTTAGACTCGTCATCGGCGACGCGGAAGGCCGCATCCAGCAGGCTTGCCGGGTAATAATCAGACGAGAGAATATCCAGCAGGCCAAGCGAGGCGAGCGAGCTGGCCGCCACATTGCCCGAATGGGAGCCTCCGCGTACGATATTTGGCGCCCCCATCAGCACGTTCATCCCATGGCGACGTGAAGCCTCGGCGGCTTCAAACGTGGTGGGAAATTCGGCGATCACGCTACCAAGCTGGCGGGATTCGAGGACGTGTGCGTCGGTGGCATCGTCATGGCTGGCGAGGGCAATATTCCGCTCGCGACACAGGGCGGCAATCGACAGGCGATTGGGCTGTGACCATTGTGCCGCCAGCGCGAGCTGTTCTTCTTCGTAGCGGGCCATCTCTTCATGGCTGAGGGAGTATTTACCCTGATAATATTCACGATATTTCTCAATATTGGCGAACTGACGCTGGCCGGGGGAGTGATCCATCAGTGACACCAGCGATACCGGCTCGCGTCCTACCAGCTTTTCAAACAGCGGCAGGGTGGTGTGATGTGGCAGTTCGCAGCGCAGATGCAGGCGGTGTTCGGCACGATTAAGACCGCGTTTTTGTGTGTCCTCCACCGCGTTAATCATCTTCTCCAGGTTTTCCAGACGGTCGCCGCCGTCGCGAACATCACCGATCGCCACGGCATCCAGCACGGTGGTGATGCCGCTGGCCACCATCAGCGCATCGTGGCTGCTCATCGCTGAATGCGCAGGCCAGTCAACTTTGGGACGCGGAGTAAAAAACTTATCCAGATTATCCGTATGCAGTTCGATAAGCCCGGGCAGCAGCCAGCCGCCTTCGCCGTCCATCGCCTGGGGCGATCGACTCTGGGTTTCGGCCCAGGCGCGAATCTCACCGTCCTGGATCTCAATTGATCCCCCCACCACCTCATTTTCCAGTACCAGCTTCACGTTATTGATGATCATGGCGTCACTCCCATGGTATGAAGACGATCCGCCACGCGCTCACGCACGGTCGCGTCATGGAAGATCCCGACGATCGCCGCGCCGCGTGCTCTGGCCTGCTCGATAAGCTCAACGACGGCCGCGCTGTTTTTACTGTCCAGCGACGCGGTGGGTTCATCGAGCAGTAAAATGGGGTAATCAACGATAAATCCCCGGGCGATATTGACGCGCTGTTGTTCACCGCCGGAAAAGGTCGACGGCGCCAGATGCCACAGGCGTTCCGGCACGTTAAGGCGGGTGAGTAAATGCGCCGCTTTCACCGCACAGGTGTCGCGCGGGACGCCCAGATCCAGCAGCGGTTGCATCACCACATCCAGCGTGGAGACGCGCGGGATCACCCGTAAAAACTGGCTGACCCAGCCGAGCGTCTGGCGACGGACTTCACGCACTTTACGCGCAGGGGCCTGCACCAGATCGACCCATTCATTACCATGACGAATATGGATATGGCCCTCGTCCGGCAGATAGTTAGCGTACAGGGAGCGCAGCAGCGTCGATTTGCCGCTGCCGGAATGGCCGTGCAACACCACACACTCCCCACTGTTCACCTCCAGTGAGGCGTTCTGTAACACCGGCAAGCGCACGCCGTTTTGCTGGTGGAGGACAAAGGTCTTACTCACGTTTTCTACGCGGATCATAGGGGCCTCTTAATTCTGCAATACCGATGACACCAGCAGCTGGGTGTAAGGATGGTGAGGGTCGTCCAGCACGCGGTCGGTTAAACCACTTTCCACCACCTGACCCTGCTTCATCACCAGCAAGCGATCGGCCAGCAGGCGGGCAACGCCTAAATCATGGGTCACAATGACCACGGCCAGATCCAGCTCCACCACCAGGCCGCGCAACAGGTCGAGCAGGCGTGCCTGCACCGAGACGTCCAGTCCACCGGTAGGTTCATCCATAAACACCAGCTTCGGGTGGGTGACGAGGTTGCGGGCGATTTGCAGACGCTGCTGCATGCCGCCCGAGAAGGTGGTGGGCAGGTCGTCGATGCGTGAAGCCGGGATCTCCACCTCTTCCAGCCAGCGCTGGGCGGTGGCGCGAATCGTGCCGTAATGACGCGCCCCGGTCGCCATTAACCGCTCGCCAATATTGCCGCCGGCAGAGACCTGACGACGCAGGCCGTCCAGGGGATGTTGATGTACCACGCCCCATTCGGTGCGCAGCAACCGACGGCGCTCGGCCTCGCTCATGCCGTACAGCGAGCGATCGTTATAGCGAATGTCACCGTTTTGTGGCGTCAACCGCGCCGAGATGGATTTCAGCAACGTGGTTTTGCCGGAGCCAGATTCACCGACAATGCCAAGAACTTCGCCGGGCCAGAGATCAAACGACACGTCGCTGAAACCTTTACCGGGGGCATATAAATGGGTCAGTTGATTGACCGAAAGCAGCGGTTTCATCGATCGTTTGCCTCGCTCTGTTGGCGGCAATAGTCGGTGTCGGAGCAGACAAACATCCGTTTGCCCGTATCATCCAGCACCACTTCATCAAGGTAGCTGTGCGTTGAGCCGCAGATGGCGCACGGCTCGTCCCACGCCTGCACCGTAAACGGGTGGTCGTCGAAATCGAGACTTTCCACGCGGGTATAAGGCGGTACGGCGTAGATGCGTTTTTCACGTCCGGCACCGAAAAGTTGCAGCGCGGGCATCATGTCCATCTTCGGGTTATCGAATTTGGGGATGGGCGACGGGTCCATGACGTAACGCCCGTTCACCTTGACCGGATAGGCGTAGGTCGTGGCGATATGGCCGAAGCGGGCGATATCCTCATATAACTTCACCTGCATCACACCGTACTCTTCCAGCGCGTGCATGGTGCGGGTCTCGGTTTCACGCGGCTCAATAAAGCGCAGGGGTTCAGGGATGGGCACCTGAAAAATCAGAATTTGATCTTCGGTCAGCGGCGTTTCTGGAATGCGGTGACGGGTCTGGATCAGCGTCGCATCTTCGGTTTTTTCGGTGGTATGGACGCCCGTCACGCGCTGAAAGAACTGGCGAATCGATACGGCGTTGGTGGTGTCGTCGGCGCCCTGGTCGATGACCTTCAGCACGTCCGACTCGCCGATGACGCTGGCGGTCAGCTGGATGCCGCCGGTACCCCAGCCGTAAGGCATGGGCATTTCACGTCCGCCAAACGGCACCTGATAGCCCGGGATGGCGACCGCTTTTAAAATGGCGCGGCGGATCATGCGCTTGGTTTGCTCATCCAGATAAGCAAAGTTATAGCCGCTGAGGTTAGCCATTTTTACGCTCCCGTTGCAGACGTTTTAACAGTTCCAGTTCGGCCTGGAAATCCACGTAGTGAGGCAGTTTCAGGTGTGAGACAAAGCCTGCGGCTTCAACGTTATCCGCATGCGCCAGCACGAACTCCTCGTCCTGCGCCGGGCCTGTGGGCGTTTCATCGTAATCAGGCGCCTGTAACGCACGGTCGACCAGCGCCATCGCCATTGCTTTACGTTCGCTCATGCCAAACACCAGCCCGTAGCCGCGGGTAAAGTGCGGAGCCTCGGCTTCCGGCGCCACAAACCCGTTCACCATTTCGCATTCTGTCAGCAGCAGTTCGCCGATGTTCACTGCAAATCCCAGCTCTTCGGGGATGATTTCAATATCCACCTGGCCGCTGCGAATTTCAGCCGCAAACGGATGATTTCGCCCGTAGCCGCGCTGGGTGGAGTAGGCCATTGCCAGCAGATAGCCTTCATCGCCCCGCATAAGCTGTTGCAGTCGGGATGAGCGCGAGCAGGGATAGACCGGCGGTGTGCGGGTTACGTCATCGGGTACCGCGCCGTTATCCTCCTCGGTCTTCGCCAGACCTTGATTTGCCAGCAGGTTGAAGACGTGCGGGGCCGGCTCCTGTAGGCTTTCCGTGGTGCGCAGAGCGGGTGTTTCGCCGTTCGCCAGCAGGGTAAAATCCAGCAGGCGATGGGTGTAGTCATAGGTGGGACCAAGCAGCTGGCCGCCGGGGATGTCTTTATAGATCGCAGAGATTCGACGTTCTAAACGCATGCTGGTGGTGTTGATTGGCTCACTGACCGCCAGTTTTGCCAGCGTGGTGCGGTAGGCGCGTAACAGGAAAATGGCTTCCACGTTATCGCCGCTGGCCTGTTTCAGCGCAAGGGCGGCCAGTTCGCGGTCAGCGATGCCGCCTTCGGTCATGACGCGGTCAACGGCAAGGTTGAGCTGTTGCTCAATCTGTTCAACGCTCAGTTCGGGAAGGTGGCTTTCGCCACGACGTCGAACTTCCTGCAGGGCATGAGCAGCGGCTATCGCCTTTTCGCCCCCTTTGACGGCAACGTACATCAGCACACCTCGACATGAGTGGTCCGGGGAATGGCCAGCAAGCGCTCGCCGCAGGTGAGGATCAGATCAATCCCCAGCGGGAACGGATGAGGGCGCTCGGTTAGCTCGTGAATGATGCATTCCGGCAGCTGCGGCGCCACCATACGTTCGTCGGCAATACCGGCGCCAGTCAGGCGTAACATGCGTCCGCCGCTCAGGCTGGTCACCTGCAAAATCAGCGTGGCGCTGGTCTCCGGGGCCACGGCACTGCCTTCGGATAGGGCATTGAGCTGTTCGTGGCTGATGTGCTCATCGGCGACAGCGAACAGGGCGAGCTGGGGCTGTTCAACCAACGGGGCGTTGGTGTGAAAGCGCAGGTTCTGGCTGGCGATATCATTCGATAACGCGCCAGAGAGCCACACCGGGGTGTCGTTGTCGGCGAGCGTCAGCAGTACGCTGGTGGTCGCCAGATTCAGCGGCAGCCAGCCCTGTGAGAGCTGATGCAGCGAGACGATGACGCCCGGTTCGCTCATCGCCTTCAGCAGGCGACGAAAACTTTGTTGGGCATCCTGGACGGCCAGGGTAAAAGCGGGTTTAAGCGTCATACATTGTCTCCGCGAACGAGCGTAAAGAAGTCGACCCGGCTGGTGTTTACTTCTGCCTGACGAGCGGCAAGACGTGCGGCGCGATCGGCCTCCAGCGGGGCAATAACGGTTTCCATTAAGGTCTGGAACCAGGGATGTTCTTGCAGCAGGGCATCGATAACTGCACAGCGTTCTGCGTGCGGTTTCTCGCGCCCAAGGACATAGCTGTATCCCAGCGTGCCGCTGTTCAGGCGGACCACCGCACGGGTCAGGGTGGCGTCCCCGGCGAAGAAGCGTTGACCGGTGCCGCCCATCCGGGCCTGTATCTGCACCAGGCCCGTTTCCGGTGCCCGGATGCATTCATACTCGGGTGCCAGGCTCAGGGCCTGCATGTGGCGCAGCAGTGCGGCAGGCTGGCTATGGGCAAGCACGGCCATCCAGCGCTGGCGGGTTGGGGTATCGAAGTGCATTCAATGCTCCATAGTGAATTCAATCATGTCGGCGCGGGTCAGGCTGACGGAGTACTCCGTTGCGTTTACCTCGTCGTCACGGTGGTTGAGGGTCCGTACGCAGAGCAGGGGCGCCATATTCGGGATCTCCAGCACCTTGCTCTCTTTGGCCTGGGCGCGACGCGCGCTGATACGCGTCTGAGTGCGTTTCAGTGCGATGCCGGTGGCATCAAACAGAAAGTCATGCAGCGAACCGCTGGCGAAATGTTGCAGTACTGGCCACAGGCTCAGATCGGCAAAGTAGTGGTCTATCTGGCATACCGCTACACCATTCACCCGGCGCAAGGTGCGTAAATGGACCACGTTATCGCCCTCCGTAATGCCCAGCGCATCGGCAATGTGGCCGGAGGCGGGTCGCAATACCGATAACAGTTTTTCGCTGGTGGGATGACTGCCCTGATCGAGCAGGTTCTGGCTGAACCGTGCCTGGGCATTGAGCGGATAATCGAACGGGCGCATTAATACCAGCACGCCAACGCCCTGACGGCGCTGAACCCAGCCGCGCTCAACCAGCTGGTCGATGGCGCGGCGCAGGGTGTGACGATTGACTTCGTAACGATCCGCGAGCTGTTGCTCTGCGGGCAGATAGTCTCCGCAACGGTAGTGCGCGCGCAGCTCGACTTCGAGTTTTGCGGCGATCTCTTGCCAGCGGGTGGGGTAACTGGTCGGATGTCTGGATAAGTGCATAGAAATCAATGCCTCGCTTCTCAGATGAAATGCTTACGCAAACGTTGAGAGAGAAAATCCAGCAGACTGACGGTGACGATGATTAACACCATCAGGGCGCAGGTTTGCTGGAACTGGAATCCGCGAATCGCTTCCCACAGGGTGACGCCGATGCCTCCCGCGCCGACCATGCCGACTACCGTTGCCGAGCGTACGTTAGATTCAAAGCGGTAGAGGGAGTAGGAGATCAGCAGCGGCATCACCTGCGGCAGTACGCCGTAGAGAATTTCTTCGATTTTGTTCGCCCCGGTCGCACGGATCCCTTCTACCGGGCCGGGTTCGATGGCTTCGACCGCTTCGGAGAGCAGTTTGGAGAGCACGCCGGTGGTGTGAATGAACAGCGCCATCACGCCGGCAAAGGGCCCAAGACCGACCGCGACCACGAAGAGCATCGCGAAAACCATCTCGTTGATGGCGCGGCAGGCATCCATCAGACGACGAACCGGCTGGTAAACCCACCAGGGCACGATGTTTTCCGCGCTCATCAGGCCAAACGGGATGGAGAGAATGACGGCCAGGGCGGTGCCCCAGACGGCGATTTGCATGGTCACCGCCATTTCACTGAGATAGTCCTGCCACTGGCTAAAATCCGGCGGGAAGAAATCAGCGGCGAATGTGGCCATATTGCCGGCATCCTTAACCAGCATGAGCGGGTCCATTTCCGCCCCTTTCCAGGAGATGACCAGCACCGCCAGCAGAATGGCCCAGCTGATGAGCGAGAACCAGCTACGCTTAGGCGGTGGAAGGGTGATGGTTTGCATGGTGACTCCTTTGGGTTTAGTCCCCTCTCCCTTGAGGGAGAGGGGTAGGGTGAAATGTGCGCGCTGATGCCCTCACCCCGGCCCTCTCCCACAGGGAGAGGGAGGAAAAGACTTACTGCACCGCTTTATTCACGCAGGACATGGCGCTGATGCCCTCACCCCGGCCCTCTCCCACAGGGAGAGGGAGGAAAAGACTTACTGCACCGCTTTATTCACGCTGGACATGGCGCTGAGGGCAGCAGTCAGGCGGTCGAGATCGTCAAGCTGCGCCTGAATTTCGGACGCTTTGCTTGTCTTCTCTTCCGCTTTCAGGCCTTTGTTATCCTTCACGCCCTGCATCTGTTTGAACAACGCCAGCTGGCGAATAGGCACCAGCTGCAAATCGCTGGAAGCACGGAACGGTGCCCAGCCCAGACGCTCCAGCACGGCTTTCTCTTCCGGCGTTTTGCCGTAATTCATAAAGAAGTCGTACACCTTGTCCTTGGTGCTTTCGGAGAGGTTTTTGCGCCAGACGATGGGGTCGCCCGGGATCAGAGGGGATTTCCAGATCACCTTCAGCTCTTTCAGCTTGTCCGGTGCCGAGGTTTTCAGCTTGTCGAGGTTCTCGGTGTTATTGGTCGCTACGTCTACCTGCTTGTTGGCCACGGCCAGCGCGTTGGTTTCGTGGCTGGCGTTCACTGTGCGCTTGAAGTCGCTGGCGGAGGCGTTGTTTTTAGCAAAGACGTAATAGCCCGGCACCAGGAAGCCCGACGTCGAGTTCGGATCGCCGTTACCAAACGTCAGCTTTTTACGTTTGGCGAGCAGGTCGTTGAGATTATTGATGGGGCTGTCTTTGTTGACGATCAGCACGCTCCAGTAGCCAGGGGAGCCGTCCGCCGCCACGGTCTGTGCAAACACCTGGCCGTTGGCGCGATCCACCGCTTCCATCGCGGAAAGGTTGCCGTACCAGGCGATATCGACTTTGTTAAAGCGCATCCCCTGGATGATGCCCGCGTAGTCCGGGGCGAAGAAGGCGTTCACTTTGATCCCCAGTTTGGTTTCCATATCTTTCAGGAAGGGTTCCCACTGAGGTTTCAGGTTCTGCTGTGATTCTGTCGAAATAATGCCAAAGTTCAGCGCTTTTTCCTGTTCCTGCGCGCTGGCAGGGCTTAATAGGGTGCTGATGCTAAACAGGCTGGTAAAGGCCAGCGCGGCAATCGTTTTATAGCTCATCGAGGTTCCTCGTTATCAGGTCGTTAAGCAGCCTGCGCGTTCTCATTGACGCGATTAATGCTGCGGTAGAGATGATCAAAACGTTCGTTATCAAAGGCCTGGCTTGCACCGTCATAAAACACATGACCCTGACGTAGCGCGACGATGCGCTCGCAGTAACGCAGGGCGTAATCCACCTGATGCAGCGTCACCACCACGGTGATGCCGTCGTTTTGGTTAATGTCGCGCAGGGTTTCCATGACGATGCGGGCCGATTCCGGATCCAGTGAGGCAATGGGTTCATCGGCGAGAATGATGTTGGCTTTTTGCATCAGCGCCCGGGCAATCGCCACGCGCTGCTGTTGCCCACCGGAGAGGGTAGATACGCGCTGGTGGGCGAAATGGACCATGCCGACGCGGGTGAGCGCCTGCAATGCCTGCTGTTTCTGAGTAGGAGTGAACCAGCGCAGGCAGGTGCGCCAGAACGGGGTGCTGCCGAGTGCGCCAATCAGCACGTTGTCGAGCACGGTCAAACGGTTCACCAGATTAAACTGCTGGAAGATACAGCCCGTCTGGGTGCGGCTTTTACGGATATCACGCGCCAGTCGCCCCGCCCGCTGCACGGTATTGCCTAACAGCTCGATATGGCTTTCGGGCGTTTTATCGCTGGTGATTAAGCCGCTGAGGTGGCGAAGAAGGGTTGATTTTCCGGAACCAGAAGGCCCGAGCAAGGCCACCATGTCGCCCTGCCGGACGGTCAGATCAACGGCATGCAGAGCCTTGTTGTGCTGGAAGGTCTTGCTCAGTTTCTCGACGCGGATGACAGTTTGCATGTTCAGGCCTCACGATAAATGTGGCCTCATGCTGGCGCATCAATATGACATTTGGGTTAAGTCTCGGTTGCGGGAGTTTGAAGAGTTGAGGGGAGTTTGATGACAGGCGGGGGCAGACTGCCCACCGCCACACGATCACTGCTGTTGCTTAACGACGTTGATCATCCATGGTACGCCGTATTTGTCGGTGACTTTACCGAAACCATGTGCCCAGAAGGTTTCCTGCCAGGCCATCTCGACAGTGCCGCCTTCGGCGAGATTATCGAACCAACCTTTGCCTTCCTGCACGTCCTGAGTGTCGAGCACCAGCGTGAACCCGGCGTAGTGTGCCGGACTGCCTGGCGGCAATCCGTCGCTCATCATGATATCGCTGCCGGCGATGCGGACATTGGAATGGGCGATGGCGGAGTCGGGGAATTGCATACCGGAAGGACAGCCTTCTTCACTGTGCTCGTCTTTGGGCATTTCGCCGAAGGTGATTTTATACAGGCGTTCTGCACCAAGAGCCTGCTCATAAAAGGCGCTGGCCTCTTCACAGTTTCCGGCGAATGAGATGTAGGGACTTAACGGCATAATCATTACCTCAGGTAAGAGTAGCTCGATAAGTTTAGTTCGGGTTTGTGTTTCTGACAGGGGAGGCAAGCGGAGCGCCAGGCGGCGTTTAAGCCGGATACGCTTCGCTTATCCGGCTTAAAAAGATAAAAAATCAGTTCTTTTTAACGAATTCGGATTTCAGTTTCATTGGGCCGAATCCGTCAATTTTACAATCGATGTTGTGATCGCCCTCGACCAGACGAATGTTTTTCACTTTTGTGCCGATTTTCAGCATGGATGAGCTGCCCTTCACTTTCAGATCCTTCACGACGGTGACGCTGTCGCCATCAGCCAGAAGATTGCCGTTCGCATCTTTGACGATCAGCGCATCGCTGTCCTGGGAGGGCTCTGCGTCGTTCCATTCATGGGCGCATTCCGGGCAAATGAACATCCCGTTATCTTCATAGGTATATTCGGAATTACATTTCGGGCAGTGGGGAAGAGACATATCGATATCCTCAAAAGTGTGTAGCACGCTGGAAAGCGCCAGCGAAAAGACGGCAGTTAGCCGGAAAAGAGGCCAAGTATAGCGTAAATCCCACACAGTTGTCGTTGATATCCTTTTTTAAAGCACAGGTAAAAAAAGTGATGGCGGTGACAATTCCTGTCAGTCATTTAAGCGATGCTAGCACTCTGTACCGGGCATTAACCCCGCCAGAAGAATATATTGAATATTTTATTGCGCAAATTGCCAGGTACGGCTGTTTCGGATAAGGTTAGGTCGGTCGTTTTTATTTCTCTGCGGATACCTGCACTGCCATCCCTGCAATGGCAATCGGGAATTACCTCTCATTTCGGGTGGGTAAATAATGTTGATATATCCTGACGTTTCTTAAAATTGTTCTACGCTGTTTATCTTTCGGCTTTTTTGTCGACGGACGGATATGGGCGCGCTACGCGACCTCTGGAATAAATTATGGAATATCATCAATCACTTATATTCGTTGAGTATATTTTCCACGCTTAATCATAAAAGCCGACATTTCATTATTAAAACAATCAGGCTGAATAAAAGTAATAAATTTGCGTTAAGGAAAGGCTTTAATCATGCATACACAGACAATATTTGAATTGAGCCAGGAAGCCGAACGGTTGCTGCAACTTGCATTGCAGAATCTTGATGCCCTTAAATCAATGCCCATTGCGATGCTGGATAGCACCACCGAAGCCATGACGGGGGAGAGTAACAATGTACTTCCTCTGCATTTCAGCACGCGTGGCGTTGAAGCCCAGCATTCTATGTTGAATAACGAATTACGTAAGATCACACGACTGGAAATGGTACTGGCGATTGTCGGCACCATGAAAGCGGGTAAATCGACCACGATTAACGCCATTGTAGGAACGGAGGTCTTACCCAACCGCAATCGTCCTATGACCGCGTTACCGACGTTAATCCGCCATACACCGGGTCAAAAGGAGCCGGTGCTGCACTTTGCGCATGTTTCGCCCATCGATACCCTGATGAAGCAGTTGCAGGACAAATTAAGCAACCACGATCGTGGCAAGCTGACGCAACGCCTTGAAGTGGATAAAGACATGAATGTGCTGCTGGGGCGTATTGAGCAGGGCGACGCGTTTGAAAAACATTATCTTGGCGCCCAGCCGATATTTCAGTGTCTGAAAAACCTGAACGATCTGGTTCGTCTGTCCCAGGCGCTGGGCGTGGAGTTTCCGTTTACCGATTATGCGGCCATTGAACATATCCCGGTGATCGAAGTGGAGTTTATTCATCTGGCGGGGCTGGATGCGCATCTGGGACAACTGACCCTGCTGGACACCCCCGGGCCAAATGAAGCCGGGCAGCCGCACTTACAAAAAATGCTCAGCGAGCAGCTGGCGCGTTCGTCGGCGGTGTTAGCGGTGATGGACTACACGCAGCTTAAGTCGATTTCTGATGAAGAGGTACGTCAGGCGATCTCCGCTGTGGGTAAATCGGTGCCGCTCTATGCGCTGGTCAATAAGTTCGATCAAAAGGATCGTAACAGTGACGACGAAGAGCAGGTAAAGGCGATGATTTCCGGCACGCTGATGAAGGGAAATATTTCACCGGGACAGATTTATCCTGTCTCGTCGATGTGGGCGTATCTGGCTAATCGTGCACGTTATGAGATTACACAGCACGGTAAGCTGCCGGAGCCTCAGGCGCAGCGCTGGGTGCAGGACTTTGCCGAAGCGGCGCTGGGACGGCGCTGGCGTACGGCGGATCTGGCTGATGTTGAGCATATACGTCATGCGGCTGATTTATTGTGGGAAGATTCGTTATTCGAACAACCGATTCGAAAACTGATCTACGCAGCGTACGCTAACGCCTCGCTTTACGCGTTACGTTCGGCCTCCCATAAGCTGCTGAATTACGCCCAGAGCGCCCGCGAATATCTCGACTTCCGCTTTCAGGGGCTGACGGTCGCCTTCGATGAGCTGGAGCGCAATATTGTTCGTCTGGAAGAGGACATGGCGCTATTACAATCGCGCCAGAGTGTGGTCAGCGACGAAGTCGGTCATGAGGTCGAGCAGGCGCTGGATGCCTCCGGCACCTTTATTACCCATCAACAAAACGTGATTCAGCAGGCGATAAGCGACGTCTTTAGCCACGATAATATCCTCACACTGGCGGGCTTTAGCCCTGCGAGTCCGCATCTGCATGCCGGAGAGGATAAGGGAAAACTGGTGCTGGAAGATGAAAGCCAGGCGCAAATTGTCCTGAGCAAAATTAGCTCCTCCTGTGAGCTGATCATGCTCGACGCGCAGGGCAAAATCAGCCGTGAGCTGGCGTTACGATTTGATCAGCTGGAATCGACCCTGGCGCGCTCGTTGAATGACGCAATGCGCCCCATTGAGACGCGTATTAAAGAAGAGCTCAGCCATGCGGGCTTTCGTGCGCGCATCAGTTTCCCGGCGTTTCAGGCCAGCCAGCTTAACTTTAATACGCGGGTGCTGTTTAACGATGCGATTGCCCGCGAGAATCGCCCGGCCGGCGATGTCGCCGGAAACAGCAGCGTGCGGGAAACTGTTTCTCGCTGGCTGAATAACCCCGGCTGGGGCTGGGAGGATTACGTGATGACGCGCACCCGTTACGTCATTGATGTTGCCCAGCTGCATGCGCGCTTTAAACAGCATATTGATCATTTTTGTGAACAAATCCGTAAAGCTTTGGCGGCGCAGGTCGATGTCTCTGTTACGGCGGGTATGGCAACGTTTTTTGCTGAATTCTCATTATGCCTGACCGGGTTACAGGAAAGCTTGCGTGATAGCCTCGCCGTGCGGCAGCAAAATGAGCATTCCACACGGGCGCTCAGTCAACTTTTGCAGCAAAGTATCACCACTGCGACGTGGATTCAGGAAGATACCCGACTATTACGCGATGATATTCAAACCCTATTCGCAGCCGAGCAACCATGACAACACAACTACTGGACGGTCCCGGGCGGACGCTGGAGTGTATTCATCCCAAATTTATGGTCGATTTGGTGCTGGGGGTGGACGCGGCGCGTCAGCCCCCTGTGGTGCCTCAGCAGCAGCACTTTCGTGAGCGTTTAACCCAGGAAATCGTCACCCAGACGAAGCTTCGACCCTGGGCAATGGCAGGAATGTTCAGCGAAAATGCTGCCCTGCGGCTTGGCCTTGCCGAAAAGCTGGCCGGGATGTTTGACCCCGGCCATCTTGCCTTGACCCGTATGACGGACAAGCTCACGTCATTACGCCAGCAGGCTAACCCGCGTGGACAGCACCCCCCGGGCCTGATGCAGCAGTATGACGATCTCTCTTCTCATTTTTCAAAGCGTGCGGATTATAAAGAAAAAGCGTTATCCCAGCGCGGCTTAATGGTGCAGGCGGGTGAGCATAGCGAGCAAATTTTTACCCGCTGGCGCGCCGGCCATTATGATGGATGGTCGCTGGCCGGGCGGTGCTGCGTGGCGCTGGAAGAGTTGCGTTGGGGAGCATTTGGCGATGCGTGTCGTCTGGCTAACCGCGATGTCTCCGCCATGTTAAAAGATAATCTGCGTAGCATGGCGGCAAACTATCTCGCGCAGGGCATTCACGCTTCCCCGACCACGCGTCACTTTTACCATCAGTGGCTGACCACGCCGGTGACGCCAGGCCTGATGGATCATAAAGATCTGCTCGGCTGGTTGGGTGACTGGTGTCATGCCGAGCGCCACCCGGTGTGCTGGTCCGTGACCCAGAGCTGGCAACCTGTCGCGCTGGGCATGCCAAGGCTATGTTCCGCTAAGCGACTTGCGGACGCCATGGTAAACGAGATGTTTGGTGAGTGATAAAAAACCCCTCGTAAGAGGGGTTATCGTTCTCTTTAGTGGTGCAACGATTCCACAGTCTGTTGCTCTGGCGCGGTCTTAGAAAGCGTGCCATAGCGTTTTGCATACAGCGCGGTAATGATAGGCACGACAATGGCTGTCACAATAACCGCAGCGGCAACCAGGGCCGTCGCGGAGGCGGCAACCGGTTCAAACGCCGGGTTAATCTGCGCAATAATCACCGGGTTTGCGACTGCGGCACCGGCAGCGGAAGAGGCCGCAACGCCCGCGGTTCCGTTACCCCCGCCAATGACGCGGTCGGCGATAATCAGCGGGATACCGGTGATGACGATGACGGCAAGCCCCAGTACAATACCCAGCAGGCCGGTGTCCATAATGACGCCCAGGTTAATGGTGTTCCCCAGCGCGAAGCCAAAGAAGGGGATCAGAACCGGTGTGGCTTTGCTAAAGAAATCACGCAGGTCGGTATCCAGGTTGCCCAGCGCAAAACCGATCAGGAACGGCAGCACCGCGCCCACAAAATGATGTAATTCAAACGAGGCCAGACCGGCCGATCCCAGAATCAACATGGTCATCAACGGGCCGGATTCCAGAGACATCAGCACGAACGCGCCAGACTCTTCTTTTGTACCGTACTGATTCATCAGACTCGCGTACAAACCGCCGTTGGTCATGTCCATCGCGGAAACAATAGCGAGGACGGACAGGCCCGCGAAGAAACCGGTCTGGATGCCATTTTCCGGGATAAACATGGCGCACACCATCGCAGCGACCCACGCCACGGCTATTTTGGTAATAACCAGCGTGCCTGACTTACGTAAAACCGTGCCGGTCGCACGTAAGTTAATTGAGGCGCCAATACAGAAGAACCAGACAGCAAGAATGGGAACCGTACCAGTGATCATTCCTTTAGTGAAGCCGCCAAAATAGGCACCGGTATTGGGGGCAAGCGTATTTAATATTGCGCCAAGTACCAGCGGAACCAGCATCATCCCGCCAGGGATACGTTCAATCGTGGCTTTAATCTTCATGAAAAATCCTCACTTCTTATCGCACGGCTTGGGCGGATAAGGTGGATAAAAATAAGCATTAAATTCAACGGATTACACCTTCCTGGTGTTGTGGTATCCGTCTATCCATACAAAAACAGCAAAAGTTTTATCTTTTTAACGATCAGCGAAGCGGCCCGGGAGGGGCGTGTTCGGACGTATCATGCGATCAATGGAATGATGATTCAATGAAAATAAAACACTGTTTTAGTTATCTTCGTCACATATTTTAATCGTCTCTGCTTTGGCAGGGTAATAATTAAACGGGCTGTAAATTAGATGTAAAAGAAAGTAAGTGAGAATTAACTAACGAGGAAAACAATAACGTGGGGAAGAAGGTAATGAGATGGGCAATGGGCCGATAAAATCTTCGTTCTTTTTACATTTCCTGACGGCACCTGACGTACGGCGAGAATATATGTGAAGTTGATCACTAATTTAAACGCTGGTAGGGTAATGAAGTCACTAACTGCCCCAACAGGCGTCAACAGGTTCGGTTGTATCGACAGTAAACGTCAATGTAAGTAAACCTGCTACGCTTGAATAAGAAGATTCGCATGAGGCGAATCTTCAGGTCACAGGCCGCAATGTATCTGTGGTATGGACAGGGCTGAGTCTACGAGGAAAGCTATGCTTAAAAGGAAAAAAGTAAAACCCATCACGCTGCGCGATGTGACCATCATCGATGATGCCAAATTGCGTAAAGCGATCACCGCAGCCTCGCTGGGTAATGCGATGGAGTGGTTTGATTTTGGTGTGTATGGGTTTGTTGCCTACGCGCTAGGTAAAGTGTTCTTCCCCGGTGCCGATCCCAGCCTGCAGATGATTGCGGCGCTCGGTACTTTCTCTGTTCCCTTCCTGATTCGCCCATTGGGTGGATTATTCTTCGGGATGCTGGGCGACAAATATGGTCGTCAAAAGATCCTCGCCATCACCATAGTGATTATGTCGATAAGTACTTTCTGTATCGGCTTAATTCCGTCGTATGCCACTATAGGTATCTGGGCACCGATTCTGCTGCTGCTCTGTAAGATGGCGCAAGGTTTCTCCGTGGGTGGGGAATACACCGGCGCGTCCATCTTTGTCGCTGAATACTCCCCGGACCGTAAGCGTGGCTTTATGGGAAGCTGGCTGGACTTTGGTTCCATTGCCGGGTTCGTGCTGGGCGCGGGCGTGGTGGTGCTGATTTCAACCGTCGTAGGTGAGGCCAACTTCCTTGAATGGGGCTGGCGTATTCCGTTCTTTATGGCGTTGCCGCTGGGCATTATTGGCCTGTATCTGCGTCATGCGCTGGAAGAGACCCCGGCGTTCCAGCAACACGTTGAAAAACTGGAACAGGGCGATCGCGAAGGTCTGCAGGAAGGCCCGAAAGTCTCCTTTAAAGAGATTGCCACCAAGCACTGGCGCAGTCTGTTGACCTGTATCGGCCTGGTGATTTCGACCAACGTCACCTACTACATGCTGCTGACGTACATGCCGAGCTACCTGTCGCATAACCTGCACTACTCTGAAGACCACGGTGTGCTGATTATTATCGCCATCATGGTGGGTATGCTGTTTGTGCAGCCGATTATGGGCTTGCTGAGTGACCGCTTCGGTCGTCGTCCGTTTATTATTCTGGGCAGCGTTGCGCTGTTCCTGCTGGCTATCCCGGCCTTCATCCTGATTAACAGTAACGTGCTGGGGCTGATCTTCGCAGGCTTGCTGCTGCTGGCAGTGATCCTCAACTGCTTTATCGGCGTGATGGCGTCGACGTTACCCGCGATGTTCCCGACGCACATTCGTTACAGTGCGCTGGCTGCGGCGTTCAATATCTCCGTGCTGGTTGCGGGTTTGACCCCGACCATCGCCGCGTCACTGGTTGAAAGCACGCAGAACCTGATGATGCCTGCCTATTATCTGATGGTGGTTGCGGCTATCGGCCTGATGACCGGCCTGACGATGAAAGAGACGGCAAATCGTCCGCTGAAAGGTGCGACTCCGGCGGCGTCCGATCTTCAGGAAGCCAAAGAGATTCTTCGCGAACACTACGACAATGTTGAACAGAAAATTGAAGACATTGACGTAGAGATCGAAGAACTGCAGAAGAAACGTTCTCGTCTGGTGGATCAGCATCCACGGATTAACGAGTAAGGCCGACGTTTTAAGACAAAAAACCCAGCTTCGGCTGGGTTTTTTTATGCATAGCGGATCGCCTGGTCACTGACTGTTCCCCGGTCAACAGGGGCCATTAGCAGCCTGCGGCGATATAGTCACCGTTGGCACTGATCGGGATCACCGTCAGGAACAGCACGGTGGCAAACAGAATGAGCACAATGCCGCCGACAATCTTTAATGTCGGAACCAGCCAGCGCAGGCGTGAATTCCCGCCAAAAAGGGCGACCGTGCGCTCACGGGCGTAACGCACGGCCAACGATAACCCCATGATTGACAGTGCGGTTCCGAACGACATGGTCATCACGGCGGCAATACCCCACGTCACGATTCCGAGCGCATTGGCGAACATTAAAATCATGATTGCGCCGCTACAGGGACGCGCCCCTATTGCCAGAATCACGCCCAGACGCGTTTTCCAGTCTCCTTGCGTCACAGCAGCCCCCACACCGTGGTGCCCGCAGCCGCACTGTTCATCGTGTTGATGAAGAGGTCTGAGCGAGGTGACGGCTATTCTGCGTGGCCGCAGATTTTTCAACGCCTGCCAGATGATAAATACACCAAATGCGCCAATCATCACTGCGCTGGCCTTTTCCACGTACCAGCGGCTGGCACTCAAATCGCCTGAGGCAAGGTTAAAGCCGATCGCCAGAATAAACACAAAGAGTATCGCGCTGACGCCCTGCATCAGGCTGCCGAGAAACGGCACGACCCGCGCGGCAAGCTGGCTCTCTTTATTGGTGCTGAGGTAGGTCGTAACGATGAACTTTCCATGTCCCGGCCCGATAGCATGCAGAACGCCGTAAAAGAATGCCCCCGTCAGAAGCCACAAACCGCCAGAGTATTGATGGTTGTTCAATTGCAGGAGATACATCACCAGATAACGATGCAGGGTGATTTGCGTGGCGAGGCACCACTGAATAAAAGCGCCCCAGTGGGGTTGTAACGTGACACCTGCAAGCAACACCGCCATCAGACCGACGGCAGGGAGGTGCCAGTGACGCGAGAGACGGTCAGTTGTCATGGGCTGTCCTGAGGAGAGGAGATGGCGAAGAGTATAACGGATTTCTATTTTCGCTCCTGCGGTGCTGAACACTCATCCCCGGAAATTCCCTCGCCACGTTTGCCCTTTTGCCAGGCGAGACGACGGCGGAACATTTTGTTAAGCGCCCGGCTCAAGGTATTAAACCAACCCGTGGGGCGGGGATCGGCGAGCATACTCAGCGCACGGGCGTAATCCAGGACCAGACCGGGCGTCCAGGCCATTGTTTCTGCTCGTTTGCGTATTTGCAGGGCGACCCATAATTCGGGGGTGGACATCAGTTTACCCATAGCTTGCCAGAACCCACGGGCTTGCCAGAGCCTGCCTACCGAGCCTTCCAGTGCCGCTTCGAGTGCTCGCGCCACGCTGCTGGAGCAGTTTCGATGCGTCAGGTTATAGTCAGTATTCAACCGGTAGGTTTCCCAGAAGGCCTTTAGCCGTGTTTCGCTGTAGTTACGAATGCGCACCTGACGCGTTGAGGGACACCATTTTGTTGATTCGGTGACGTAGTCCGGCTGAAATTCGCCAGGAACGTTATTTTCGGGCGTGGCGCGCAGCAGGCGAGCAAAGGCGTCCGGGGAACGATCGATAAGCACGGCAGGGTAGAGGCTGATATAAATCCCACCCGGCGATTCAAGCGCAGCGTGGCCGGTTGAGATAATGCCGTTTTGATCGACTGCCGCGATATACCGGTTAATAACCGGACGGGAAAGGGTTTCTCCCGGTGCGGAACCGACGGGCGTCCAGACATGAACGGTCAGGGCTTTTTCGTCCGCCTGCGGGGGGCCGTCCCACTCCACGACCGCAGGGGGATGTGACTCCGCCTCCTCCATAAAAACCTCGCCCTGCAGACCGGGATTCGCCGCAGCACGTTTCACGCGGTTCGCCAGAATGAACATATTCCATCCGGCAAAGGCCAGCCCTAGACCCAGGCAGTAGGGGACCGTCCCGGCATAGTCAGAGGGCCACGGTTGGAAAAAGAAGATCGCCAGAGCCATTTCGACCATGCCGCCCGCCAGCGCGGAGCGCCACCGCTGGTAGCGCACGACGAGCGCCGAGGCGATTTGCAGCAAACCATCCAGCAAAAACAGCAGGCCAAAAATAATCGACAGGACGATATCCCCGTCGTGGTGTCCGGCCAGAATCAGCACCGCCGCCAGAACAAAAGAAGCCCCTTTGACATAGCGCAGCACGCGCTGCCCTCCCATACCGCTGTGCGCCACCATCAGCGTCGCAGCCCCTTCAAAAAGCAGCAGACAGGCAAAGGGTTCAAGAGGAAAGAAAAGCGAGCCATCCAGCGCGTCGATGAAAATAACCGCGCCGGCAATCAGAGTGATCCAGCCAAAACGGCGCAACCCACGCCAGTGCGAGCGCAGAAAATCGATTCCGAGCAATATAAAGATGAGTCGCATCATATGAGGCGTTCCCCTGTGTCCCTCAACATGTATAGCCTACGCAGCGACTGGCTGCCTGTCGTTACCGCGGTGTCTGCCAGTAAAGCGGCGAGCCGAACGCCTCAACGTAATAATCAATCACTGCGCGCACATTCAGCGGCGGGTGCCGCGCATGGGGATACAGGGCGGCAATATTCTGTGGCTCCGTGCTGATGGCGGATTCCCTTTCTGGCAGCAGCGCAATCAATTCACCGCTTTTCAGTTTGTCACCTAACAACCAGTCTGGGAAAAGCACGATGCCCATTCCGCCCAGCGCGGCGATGAGCAGCGTTTCTGCATTATTGGATGACATCAGCGGTGTGATGGGGTAGTGAACCCACTCCTCGCCCGGCTGGCGCAGCAGCCAGCGATTGGGGCCCGAAGAGCCGCGATAGACAAGACATTGATGATGGGCAAGGTCATCGGGACCTGTCGGCGCACCCTGCTTAGCTACATAGTCGGGTGATGCGGCCAGGTGATAACGCTGCCGTCCGAAAACGCGGGCATGAAATGAAGAGTCCGTCAGGGGGCCGATACGGAATATGACGTCCGCCGCTTCGCGGTGAGGATCGATATAATCATCGGTGAGCGTGAGTTCGATATTGAGGCGAGGATAGCGTCTGGAGAGGCCCGGCAGGCAGGGGGCGACATGCCGCTGTCCGAAAAACACCGGGGCATTCAGACGGATCAGGCCGGACGGTTCCCGCGAACGTTCATCCAGCTCGCGGCGTGCATCCTCAATATTGCCTGCAATCGCCCGGGCATAGCTGATAAAAAGATGACTACTTTCCGTTGGGATCACGGCCCGCGTGTTGCGGTAGAAAAGCTGCTGACCGAGCGCGTCTTCAAGCTGATGGACGATACGTGAAACCTGCGAAGCTGAAAGCCCTTCACGCCGCGCAACCACCGAGAAATTCTGCGTTTCATAGACGTCGATAAAAATGAGCAGCGCACGAATGCTGATATTTCCAGTGTTATACATTGATGCATATCCTGCACAGGTGTTTACAGCATTATGGCATTTTTCTCATCGACGAACAGGCGTAGTGTTCTGCTTCTTCAAAAAGGAGTCTTAACGCTATGCAATTGTTACTGGTTTTAATCGTTATTGCCGGGGGAATGGGACTGTCCGTAGAGGCAGGATTACTCGGGCCGCTTGGGGGCGAAGTGGGGGACCTGTGGGCCACTTTCAGCATTTTTGGCGTCGGCGCGGCGCTGACGTTTCTGCTTATGCTCTTCTTCAGCCCCCGTAATAGCCCGTCTTTCTTTTCTCAGCCCGGCTGGCAACTATTGGGCGGCGTACTGGGGCCTGTCTACGTCATTATTCTGACCGTGGCGACACCGGCAATCGGTATTGCGATGACCATGATTGGTATCCTCGCCGGCCAGGTATTCAAAAGCCTGATCATCGATCATTTTGGCCTGTTCGGCACGCCGCACAGAAAAATCGATACCAAACGCATCATCGCGTTGTTTTTCATTATTGCCGCACTGATTCTGGTTGCGCAGGGCTAAGGTGACATTATGACCATTATTATGATTCTGCTCGCCGTTGTCGGTGGGGCTATGCTGAGTATCCAGGCAGCCATTAACGGCCAACTGGGGAGCCAGGTCGGCGTATTCAAAAGTGCGTTTCTGACCTTTTCCGTTGGGGCGCTGATCACGGCGTTACTGATCTTCTTTTTTGAACCCAAACACGCGTTAACCCTTTTGGACGTCCCGAAATGGCAGTTAGTGGGAGCACTGTTTGGCGTGCCCTACATCGTTATCATGGTGCTGGCCGTTCAGCGCATTGGTACCGCGATCGCAACGGTTGCGGTGATCTTTGGTCAGCTCACCATGAGTATGCTGATCGATAATTTCGGCTGGCTGGGCAACAATGCAATCCCCTTCTCAACGAGCCGTATCGGCGCGGTCATTTGCCTGGGCATTGCGCTGTTCTTTATCTATTCCAGCAGTAAACCGAAAACCGCAGCGGCTAAAAAGACGGGTCTTCAGACCGGGCAATAACGGGGATGACAGGGATGTTTAAAAGAGAAGAGTGGGGAAAATATGGGGTGAGAGGGGCAGGGTTTGACCGGCCCGTGCCCTACCGGAATCCCAGAAAGCAAAAACCCAGCCATAGGCTGGGTTCTTTAAATAGTGGTGCCCGGACTCGGAATCGAACCAAGGACACGGGGATTTTCAATCCCCTGCTCTACCGACTGAGCTATCCGGGCAACGGGGCGCATTAAACCGTAATCCCGTGCAGTCGTCAACCCTATTTCGGGAAAAGCTGTTCAACTGCTTAAGATTGCGGCAATCTGTTGGTTTACGCGACGAATTTGCACAAATCTTCCAGACAAGATACGCGTGTGGTGGCAATGCTGAAAGGAAGAGGAGGGCACTATGGCGAACGACTGGCTTGAACTCCGCCAGCATGCGGATACCGGTATTGAAACAATCAAGGCGCATTTCGAAGGGCATGCGTACGATCCGCACTGGCACGATAGCTATCTGGTGGGCATTACGCTGTCGGGAACGCAGCAGTTTCACTGCCGCCGGGAGCGTCACCGTAGTCACCCGGGCGATGCCTTTCTGCTTGAGCCTGAAGAAATACACGATGGGGATGCCCCGGTTGAAGGTGGTTTTACCTATCTGACGTTCTATCTCGACGACCGCTGGCTGACAGAGACCCTTCAGGGACTCTACGACGCGACGCCGGGACGCTATTCGGTGCATTTTGCCCAAACGCTGACCCGGGCGCCTCAGCTGGTACGCGCCATCGGCGATACCTTTGCGGCGCTGCACAGCGATGAGATGAAAATTGTGCAGCAGAGTACGATGGACGGGCTGCTTGCGCAGATCACCGCCCACTGCCACTGGCGTAAAAAAGTGCCTTCTCGGGTGCAAAGCGCCGCCATTGCTCATCGTGCGCGTGATTATCTGTACGCTCATATGGGCGATAACGTCGGCCTTTCAGATCTTGCTGCGGTGACCGGTACCGATCGCTTCACCCTGACCCGCTGTTTTAAACGTGAATTTCATCTCGCGCCGCACGCGTGGCTGATTCAGCTCCGGCTGGCAAAAGCACGCCAGCTGCTGGCGCAGGGAGAGTTGCCGGCTGAAGTGGCTGCGGTGTTAGGTTTTGCCGATCAAAGCCATTTGGGACGCTGGTTCCAGCGAGCGTACCGTATATCGCCAGCGCACTACCGTCGGTTGTGCACAAACCTTCCAGACGTTTCCAGAAAATAACGGCACATTCAGGGCTCTTATAAAAAAGGAGCCGCCGGTGAGTATTATTTCCTTTCTGCTGTTTGCGTTCGTTGCCTCCATCACGCCCGGACCGACAAATATTCTGGTGCTGACCAACAGCCAGCATTTTGGCGTTAAAAATACCCTTCCCGCCGTTCTGGGCGCCTGTATCGCCGCGAGTGCGATAGTCCTGATTTCAGGCGCGGGCGCGGGTGAAGTCTTGCGCCAGTACCCGCTACTACGACAACTGATGAGCGGGGCAGGCGTGCTGTGGCTAAGCGTAATGAGCTGGCAGTTATTCCGTGCTCCCGCTGCCAGCCTGACGTCAAAAAAACCGCCTCGGTTTACCGCCCGAGCGGCGGCGTTATTGCAGATCGTTAACCCGAAAACCTGGATGATGGCGCTGGCGGTGGTGAGCGTCTTTGCTCCTGTAAGCGCGCATGCCCTGCGGGATGTCGCGCTGATGGCGACGTGGTTTTTAGCGATCTCTGTCGTGTGTCTGATGTGCTGGGCGTTATTGGGAAGGGCAGTGAATCGGGTGTTTCGCACCACCGTGGCGATGGTGCGTTTTCAGCGCGTGATGGCGCTTTGCTTGTTGATCTCCGCCTGGGCGGGGATGCTGGGTTAAGTCAGAGCACCACCCATACGGCACTGCGCAAATCGCAGGATATCTTCCGCCAGCCGGTGTGCGGTTTCGACATCGTTCAGGCTGCGGTTAACCAACATTCGACTCAGGCAGCCTTCGAGCACCAGTTCCATTTGTCGGGCGACCATCGCCGGGTCATCAACCTCAAGGGTGGTCAGCAGTTCGTGGGTGAAATCATGGGCGGCACGTTTTTGTTGATCCGCCAGCTGGTGGATCGGGTGGCCCGGGTCTGGATAGAAGGTACAGGCAGCGATAAACAGACATCCCGGATAACGATTGTTACGCACACAATCCGCCAGCGCGGTATAGCGTGCCAGGATCTTTTGTTCGGCGGTGAGTTCTTCATTCAGCATCAGTTGCCTGCGCCAGATATCGACCTGCTGGCTAAGATAGCGCAAGGCATCGTAAAGCAGGGCTTCTCTGTCCGGCCAGTAGCGGCGCAATTCATCCAGAGGATAATCGATGCGTTCGGCCACCATTTCGAGCGTGGTGCTGGCGATCCCTTGTACTTCAAGTAATTGGAGGGCTTGTCCCAGTACGTCTTCACGTTGCACGATTTTCTCCTTCACGTTATCCCGCTTAAAGTGTCGTTTACGGTTGGCGATCGCGCAAATGCGCGCTGAACGCTTCCGCGTCCATAAATCCGGTCACGCGCGCGGCGGGTTGCTCATTACCTTGCTCATCAAAGAACAAAATGGTCGGCAGGCCAAGCACGTCCAGTTGGCGCAGTAATGCTTTATCCTGCGCGTTATTCGCCGTCACATTTGCCTGAAGAAGAACTGTCTCTTTCAGGGCATTTTGCACCTGCGGATCGCTAAAGGTGTATTTTTCGAACTCTTTACAGGCGACACACCAGTCGGCATAGAGATCGAGCATCACCGGTTTGCCTTTTGCCTGTGCCAGCGCACGATTCAGCTCATCGACGCTCTGAATGGTCGTAAAGTTAAGGTGAGCCTGGGTTTGTGCCGCAGGCGCGCCAAAAACCCAGTCCTGCAGCGGACGCACGCTCACCAGCGCGGCAGCGAGGAGAAGGATTTGCACCAGACGCATCCAGGCTTTTTTGGCTTCCAGGCTGGCGATAAAGGCCCAGGTAAAGAAGGCCACGCCGAGCATCGCCCACAGGCGGACTCCCCAGACGTCACCGATAATGCGTTCCAGCAGGAACACCGGCAGCGCCAGAATCACAAAGCCAAACGCTGTCTTGACCGTCTCCATCCACGGGCCGCTCTTCGGCAACAGGCGGTTGCCAAACACGGTAACCAAAATCAGAGGCAGACCCATGCCCAGCGCGTACAAATACAGGGTGCCGCCGCCGAACCACAGATTTCCACTCTGAGCGATATAAAGCAAAATGGCGCTCAGCGGTGCGGTGGTGCAGGGGGAACAAATGAGACCGGCAATAGCCCCCATGGCGAAGACGCCGCCTGCAGAACCGCCTTGCTGACGGTTGCTCATCAGCGTCAGGCGGGTTTGCAACGCAGAAGGCAGTTGCAGGGTGAACAGGCCAAACATGGAGAGCGCCAGCAGGATGAAAATCACTGACAAGCCAATTAGCACGTAGGGATGCTGAAGCGCGGCCTGAAACTGAAGCCCGGCGGCAGCAACCACCAGGCCCAGTGCGGTATAGGTTAGCGCCATTCCCTGCACGTAAATAAAGGCCAGCCACAGTGCGCGGGCGGTTGAAAGCCGCTGCTTGCCGCCAAGAACGATACCGGAAATCAGCGGGTACATCGGCAGGACGCACGGCGTAAAGGCAATACCAATACCAATCAGTAACGCCCAGAGTGCGGAGAAGGGCAGTGTTGCAGGCGCGTCATCCTTTACCGGCGCTTTTACAGCGGCAGGAGAGTCGATCGCTGCCGCGCTTACGGCGTTAAGCGGCACCACGCGGGTTTCCGGTGGATAACAGAACCCCGCGTCGGCACAGCCCTGATAGGTAACGGTCAGCGTCGCCCCGTTGTCGGCCTGATTCACAACAACAGGGACGGTTAACTGGTGGCGATAAATTTCGCTTTTGCCGTAAAACTCATCCTCATGCCATTCACCTGCGGGCAGTTGCGGCTCGGCGATTTTTGCCCCGGCGGGAGTGATGCTGACCTGCTTGCGATAAAGGTAATAGCCCTCTTTCACCTGCCAGGTCAGATTAAGATCGTGCTGGTTTTGCTGAAAATCAAAGACAAACGCCTGAGCGGCGGGAATGACACTGGCGCGGCCGGGCGCGTCAAAAAGTCCGGCAAAGGCCGATGTGCTGCACAGCAGCAGAATCAGCGTAAGGAAGCGTTGAGCCATGAGAGATAATCGTTATCGCCGTGAGCCACTGGCAGGACCAGCAGTTCGGGAGTCTGGTATGGATGATGAGATTTGAGGCAATCAAGCAGCGCCTGCTGATTTTCCTGATTGGTTTTGAGCAACATTTGCACTTCGTACTCTTGTTCCAGCTTGCCTTCCCAGTAGTACAGTGACGTGGCACCGGGCAGCAGCGTTACGCAGGCAGCAAGTTTGTCAGCCAGCACTTTAGCCGCAAGGTCCTGGGCGGTCGCTTCATCAGGGGCGGTACAAAGTACAACAACAGCGTCAGGCGTGTTCACAAGTTGACCTCCTCATCACGGAAGCGATCACTATATCATGCTGCACCTGCGGGGATTAATGAATCGGGCCGCAGAGCGGCCCGAATTTAATGATTTTTACACCGGCAAAACGTTTACAGCACGATACCGCCAATGATAAAGCCGAGAATGACGCACAGGGTAATGGCGATTACACCCGGGATCAGGAAGGCGTGGTTAAAGACATACTTCCCGATACGCGTTGAGCCTGTGTCATCCATTTCCACGGCGGCAAGCAGCGTTGGGTAGGTTGGCAGCACGAACAGCGCAGAGACTGCCGCAAAAGAGGCGATGGCGGTCAGCGGAGAGACGCCCAACATCAGTGCGGCTGGCATCAGGGCTTTGGTGGTTGCGGCCTGGGAGTAAAGCAGGGTCGCGGCAAAGAACAGGACCACGGCCAGCAGCCACGGATAGTTATGCAGCAAATCGCCCGCAACGGTCTGGATATCGGATATGTGGGCTTTCACGAAGGTATCACCCAGCCAGGCCACGCCCAGAACGCACACGCAGGCGCTCATGCCGGATTTGAAGGTGCTGGCATTCAGCACTTCACTGGTGTCAATTTTACAGGTGATGCTGATAAGCGTCGCGATAGTCAGCATAAACACCACAATCGCTTCGTTACGCGGCAGAACCGGATTCTGGATCAGGCCGACGGTGTCGCTGATAGCGGTGGCATAAAACATGACCGCAACGATACCGATCAGGAACAACAGCACGGCGCGTTTGGCGTGAGGTTTCAGCTCAAACACCTGGCTGCCGCGCAGGCTGACTTCACCTTTCGCCAGACGTTCCTGGTACACCGGATCGTCTTTCAGCTCGGCACCGAGGAAGTTACACACCACGGCCGTCAGCATGACGGCAATCAGCGTGACCGGAATACAGATCGCCAGCAGGGTCAGGTAGCTGACGCCCAGCGGCTCAAGGATGCCAGCAAAAAAGACCACGGCCGCCGAAATGGGCGACGCGGTGATCGCAATCTGCGAGGCGACCACGGCGATAGAGAGCGGACGAGAAGGACGGATGCCTTGTTCTTTTGCCACTTCGGTAATGACCGGCAGCGTGGAGAACGCCGTGTGGCCTGTCCCCGCAAGAATCGTCATAAACCAGGTGACCAGCGGAGCAAGGAAGGTAATGTATTTCGGATGGCGACGCAGCATACGCTCTGCCAGACTCACCAGGTAATCCATACCGCCTGCGACCTGCATGGCGGCAATCGCGGCGATAACCGCCATGATGATTTCGATAACGTCAAACGGAATAGCACCGGGTTTGATCTGAAAGATGAGTGTGAGTACAAGCACACCGAGGCCACCGGCAAAACCAATGCCGATCCCCCCGAGCCTTGCGCCTAAGTATATCGCCAACAGCACGACGACGAGTTCTGCTCCAAACATAAGGACCTTCCTTGCTTATTAACAAGTTGATATTAAATTGTTGTGTAATTGGTAAAGCCTGAAAAGAAAAAAGGCACGTCACCGTGTGACGTGCCTTTCGGAAATACTAACCGGAACGGTTACTGTTCGCTTTCATCGGTATACCGTTTCGCTTTGTATGCCGGATGCATCAGGTTTTGCGCCGAGAAGATATCGTCCAGCTCGGCTTCGGTCAACAGTCCGCGCTCAAGAACGACTTCACGCACGCTCTTACCGGTTTCGGCACAAATTTTCCCGACGATATCGCCGTTGTGGTGGCCGATGAACGGGTTGAGGTAAGTAACGATCCCGATTGAGTTATAAACAAAGCTTTCGCAAACGGCTTTGTTCGCGGTAATGCCGTTAATGCATTTTTCCAGCAGGTTGTAGCACGCGTTAGTCAGAATGTGGATGGATTCAAACATCGCCTGGCCAATGACCGGTTCCATCACGTTCAGCTGCAGCTGACCGGCTTCGGAGGCCATAGTGACGGTGATGTCGTTCCCGATAACTTTAAAGCACACCTGGTTCACCACTTCTGGCACTACCGGGTTCACTTTGGCTGGCATGATAGATGAACCCGCCTGCAGCTCTGGCAGGTTGATTTCATTCAGGCCCGCACGCGGTCCGGAAGAGAGCAGGCGCAGGTCGTTACAGATTTTAGAGAGTTTCACTGCCAGGCGTTTTAACGCGCTGTGCACCATTACGTAGGCGCCGCAGTCGGACGTTGCTTCAATCAGGTCTTCTGCCGGGACGACCGCCAGGTTAGAGACTTCGGCCAGCTTCTGAACAGCCAGCTGTTGATATCCGTCCGGGGTGTTCAGACGCGTCCCGATGGCGGTTGCGCCCAGGTTCACTTCCAGCAGCAGCTCGGAGGTGCGCAGGATGTTTTTCGTCTCTTCGTTCAGCAGCACGTTAAAGGCATGGAATTCCTGGCCGAGCGTCATCGGCACAGCATCCTGAAGCTGAGTACGCCCCATTTTCAGAATGTCCTGGAACTCAACCGCTTTACGCTGGAAACCATCGCCAAGCTGATTAATCGCATCGACCAGCTTCAACACGGAGGCATACACAGCGATACGGAAACCGGTTGGGTACGCGTCATTGGTGGACTGGCATTTGTTAACGTGGTCATTCGGGTTGAGGTACTGGTATTCACCTTTCTGGTGACCCATCAGCTCCAGGCCGATGTTTGCCAATACTTCGTTGGTATTCATGTTGACCGAGGTCCCCGCGCCGCCCTGATAGACGTCAACCGGGAACTGATCCATACATTTGCCGTTGTTCAGCACTTCATCGCACGCGGCGATAATGGCATTTGCGGCGCTTTTCGGAATGGTTTGCAGCTCTTTGTTCGCGAGGGCTGCGGCTTTCTTCACCATCACCATGCCACGGACAAACTCAGGAATGTCGCTGATTTTGTTGTTGCTGATGTAGAAGTTTTCAATCGCTCTCAGAGTGTGAACACCGTAGTAGGCATCCGCTGGAACTTCCCTGGTACCCAACAAGTCTTCTTCGATACGAATGTTGTTTAACATGTGAACCTTCTTTTAAAGCTGCCGATGGATTTTACTAAACGCACAGTAGATATGTGGTTTTCACGCTATTGCTGACCGACGATTATTCCCTCAATCAGCCAGATGCTCGAGATCATATGCTGATGATAGCGAATTGCCGTAATCTGGATCACTTATTATGGACCCGATTCCATGATAATTATTAATCTGTGAAATGAGTCACCGCTTGAATATTTCCAGAAAAAATATCCGTGCAAACCGATTGAATTTTGGCTAACCGTCACCATCTCTGACAGATGCGAATTGCAAAACCATTCAGACAGCGGCCTTAGCGCCGCTGCCACACAGGAGAAGCCAGTGCGCTGGATACCGTTTATTGCTATTTTTCTCTATGTTTACATTGAGATATCGATTTTCATTCAGGTTGCCCACGTGCTGGGTGTCCTGCTGACCCTGATTCTGGTGATCTTCACCTCGGTCATTGGTATGTCGCTGGTGCGCAACCAGGGTTTCAAAAATTTCCTGTTAATGCAGCAAAAGATGGCTGCCGGCGAAAGCCCTGCCGCTGAGATGATCAAAAGCGTGTCGCTGATCATTTCGGGCCTGCTGCTCATTCTGCCGGGGTTCTTTACCGATTTCCTCGGCCTGCTGTTGCTGTTACCGCCGGTACAAAAGCATCTGACCATGAAGCTGCTGCCCCATCTGCGATTTAACCGGATGCCGGGCGGTGGTTTCAGCACCGGGCCTGGCGATACGTTTGACGGGGAGTATCAGCGTAAGGACGATCAGCGCGACCGTTTAGATCACAAAGACGATCGGTGATGCTTTTGCCGGATGGCGAGCGCCATCCGGCAACTAGCGGAGCGCACCGCGCTTCGGCATAAACACCCACAGCCCCGCCAGTACGACAATAGCGTACACGCTTTTCCAGCCTACCATCGCCAGTAGCAGCAGACACAGCACACCCCCCAGGAGCGCCAGCGCCTTAAAACGCCCCTTCAGCAAGCGGCAGCCTGCCAGCATGCACAGCAGATAAATCATGATGAAGATGCCGTTGGCATAGACAATTAACGCATCAAGATTGATGTCCAGCCCGTAAATGCACAGCGTGCTCACCACACAACAGCCCAGCACGGCATTCAGTGCATTCAGCGGCAGCTGGCGTTGAGACAGGCGCGCAAGGCGGCTTTCGGGTTTGTACAACGCCTGCGACCACACCAGTCGTGCAAAACTCTGAATATAAATGTTCAGGCTGGCGAAACAGGCGAGATAGCCAATGACGCACGCAATCCACAGCGCTTTGACGCCAAATAAGGTCACCACAATTCCCGGTAACGATGCGGCGGCGGCGGTATCTGCGCGGTATGCGTTAAAGTGCAGTACCAGAACGGTACACGCCCAGTAGACGGTGCCCGCAAGAATCAGCCCAATCATCAGCGCACGGGGGAAATCACGTTCCGGTTGTTTAAATTCGGACGCCAGATGGGCAAAGGCCTCCAGCCCCACAAAACACCAGAACATCACTGACAGGGCCGCAAAGAGCTGACTGTGGTCGACATCCGTCACCGCAGGGAAGGGTATATCGGCGAGGCGAATGTCGCCGGCCCACCAGATCGCCACAATGAGGGCAACAATCAGGACGGCAACCAGCGTTTGCAGATTGGCGCTGGAGCTGGCACCGCGCGAGCCGACCCACCAGACGATGGCCAACGTCGCCAGCTCGGCGTAAAGCAGCTGTTCGTCATGCCAGCCAAAGAGCGCCTGACCAAACCCTGTTGCGATGTGCAGCGCGGCGGGTAAGCCGACGGGAATGACCGAAAGAAAAAGCCAGCCGGTTACGCGCTCCAGGCGGGGACCAAACGCCATGCCGACAAAATGGGCGACGCCGCCTGCGCTGGGAAAATGTCGACCGAGCACGGCAAAGACGATCGCCACCGGGAAGACCAGGATAATCAGCACGGGCCACGCCCACAGGCTATTATTGCCCGCCACCAGCGCCGCTAGCGCCGGAACGGCAAACACACCCGTGCCCAACAAAGAGGTTGAGAGTAAACCGACGCCTTGTGCCAGCCCCAGTTCCTGCTTGAGTCCGCTCATTTACTTCATCCTGCCCTCGCCAAAAGAGCGGAGATGGTAACACTTTCGTAAATTTTTTTTCGACTCCCCCCTTGAAGGGGTTGAAAGCTATCCCCATCTCTCAGGGCACTAGCCGGAAAACCGGAGACGGTCCGGCGTCTTCCATAAGTGATAATGACTTTCTCGAAGGAGAGCTATCAATGAGTATTCGTCCGTTACATGATCGTGTGATCGTCAAACGTAAAGAAGTTGAAACCAAATCTGCAGGTGGCATTGTTCTGACCGGTTCTGCAGCCGCAAAATCAACGCGTGGCGAAATCATCGCTGTCGGTAAAGGCCGCATCCTGGAAAACGGAACGGTGCAGCCACTGGACGTTAAAGTGGGCGACATCGTCATTTTCAACGATGGCTACGGCGTGAAATCCGAGAAGATCGACAATGAAGAAGTGTTGATCATGTCCGAAAGCGACATTCTGGCAATTGTGGAAGCGTAATTCGCGCACGAAACTGAACGAATTTGAGGAATAGAAGAAATGGCAGCTAAAGACGTAAAATTCGGTAACGACGCTCGTGTAAAAATGCTTCGCGGCGTTAACGTACTGGCAGATGCAGTGAAAGTAACTCTCGGCCCGAAAGGTCGTAACGTCGTTCTGGACAAATCCTTCGGCGCACCAACCATCACCAAAGATGGCGTTTCCGTTGCACGTGAAATCGAACTGGAAGACAAATTCGAAAACATGGGCGCGCAGATGGTGAAAGAAGTTGCCTCTAAAGCGAACGACGCTGCAGGCGACGGTACCACCACCGCGACCGTGCTGGCTCAGGCGATCATCGCTGAAGGCCTGAAAGCTGTTGCTGCGGGCATGAACCCAATGGATCTGAAGCGCGGTATCGACAAAGCGGTTATCGCCGCTGTTGAAGAGCTGAAAGCCCTGTCCGTACCATGCTCCGACTCTAAAGCGATTGCGCAGGTGGGTACTATCTCCGCTAACTCCGACGAAACCGTAGGTAAACTGATCGCTGAAGCGATGGACAAAGTCGGTAAAGAAGGCGTGATCACCGTTGAAGACGGTACCGGTCTGGAAGACGAACTGGACGTAGTAGAAGGTATGCAGTTCGACCGCGGCTACCTGTCCCCATACTTCATCAACAAGCCAGAAACCGGCGCTGTTGAACTCGAAAGCCCGTTCATCCTGCTGGCTGACAAAAAAATCTCCAACATCCGTGAAATGCTGCCAGTGCTGGAAGCCGTTGCGAAAGCCGGTAAACCACTGGTTATCATCGCTGAAGATGTTGAAGGCGAAGCATTGGCAACGCTTGTGGTTAACACCATGCGCGGCATCGTGAAAGTCGCTGCGGTTAAAGCACCTGGCTTCGGCGATCGTCGTAAAGCAATGCTGCAGGACATCGCAACGCTGACCGGCGGTACCGTGATTTCTGAAGAAATCGGTATGGAACTGGAAAAAGCGACTCTGGAAGACCTGGGTCAGGCGAAACGCGTTGTGATCAACAAAGACACCACCACCATCATCGATGGCGTGGGTGACGAAGGCGCAATCCAGGGCCGTGTTGCTCAGATCCGTAAGCAGATCGAAGAAGCGACCTCTGACTACGACCGTGAAAAACTGCAGGAGCGCGTAGCGAAACTGGCAGGCGGCGTTGCAGTAATCAAAGTCGGTGCTGCTACCGAAGTTGAAATGAAAGAGAAGAAAGCGCGCGTTGATGACGCCCTGCACGCAACCCGTGCTGCGGTAGAAGAAGGCGTGGTTGCGGGTGGTGGTGTTGCGCTGGTTCGCGTTGCCGCTAAACTGGCTGGCCTGACTGCTCAGAACGAAGATCAGAACGTGGGTATCAAAGTTGCGCTGCGCGCAATGGAAGCTCCACTGCGTCAGATCGTGTCCAACGCCGGTGAAGAGCCGTCTGTTGTGGCGAACAACGTGAAAGCAGGCGAAGGTAACTACGGTTACAACGCAGCAACTGAAGAATACGGCAACATGATCGACTTCGGTATCCTGGACCCAACTAAAGTTACCCGTTCTGCTCTGCAGTACGCGGCATCTGTAGCGGGTCTGATGATCACCACCGAATGCATGGTGACCGACCTGCCTAAAGGCGATGCTCCTGACTTAGGCGCAGGCGGCATGGGCGGTATGGGTGGAATGGGCGGCATGATGTAATTGCCCTACGCCCGGTATCATTCTGTAACCAGAATGCGTTGGGCGTAACCCTCCCGGAATTGAAAAACCCCCAGGCAGAAATGTCTGGGGGTTTTTCTTTTGTTCATCTTTTTAGTATAAGGTTTACACACGGACAACTCTTGTCCAGCTTATTGCAAACGGGGAATAACATGCGCGTTAAAGTCTGTGCAGGGATCGTAGGGGCAGCGTTGCTGCTGGCAGGTTGTAGCTCCAGTAATGAGCTCTCCTCGGCGGGTCAGGGCGTTCGCTTTGTGGAAGATAAGCCGGGCAGCGAGTGCCAGCTGTTAGGTTCGGCAACCGGTGAGCAGAGTAACTGGATGTCGGGTCAGCACGGTGACGAAGGCGGTTCAATGCGTGGTGCCGCGAATGCGCTGCGTAACCAGGCGGCGGCAATGGGTGGCAACGTCATTTACGGTGTGAGCAGCCCGTCGCAAGGCATTCTGTCGAGCTTTGTCCCGACGGCCAGTTCCATGAACGGCCAGGTCTATAAGTGCCCGAACTGAGTCACGTGCGGGCTAATGTCCTCACCTGAATCCTCTGTTTATCGCAGAGGGTACAAACAAAAAACGGCAACACCTGTTGCCGTTTTGTTTTGACCCTACACCATCCGCTTTTTACGACTGACGTAGCTGCAAATCCAGTGGCGTTTTGCTCGGCTCACCACCAATTTCTCGCGCCAGTTTCGGCACCATATAGCCTGATACCAGCGTCAGTAGCTCCCGCATAATCTGCCGGGCTTCCTCATCGCTCACCATGAAATGCGCCGCACCCTGAACGCGGTCCAGCACATGCAGGTAATAGGGCATAACCGACGCATCAAACAGCGCATTGCTCAGATCGGCGAGCGCACGTGCGTTATCATTCACGCCGCGCAACAGCACGCTCTGGTTTAGCAAGGTCACGCCAGCCTGGCGCAGACGAACCATCGCCGAACGAAATGCGTTGTCGATCTCGTTGGCGTGGTTAATATGATTCACCAGCAGGATTTGCAGCCGCGACTGTTCGAAGCGCGAAACCAGGGTGTCTGTGATGCGCGCGGGGATCACAATCGGCAGACGACTGTGAATGCGTAACCGTTTGATGTGCGGGATCGCTTCGAGTTGCGTGAGCAGCCAGTCCAGCTCGTGATCCTTCGCCATCAGCGGATCGCCACCGGAAAAGATGATCTCATCCAGCTCCGGATGGGCGGCAATATAGTCCAGTGCCACCTGCCAGTTGCGCTTATTGCCCTGATTTTCGGCATACGGGAAGTGGCGACGGAAGCAATAGCGACAATTTACCGCACAGCCACCTTTCACCAGCAGCAGCGCGCGGTTGAGGTATTTATGCAGCAGGCCCGGCACCACGCTGTTCTGTTCTTCCAGCGGATCGGTGCTATAGCCCGGTGCTGTCACGAACTCATCCTGCGAGGTAAGTACCTGTTTAAGCAGCGGATCGTCGGGGTTGCCTTTCTCCATACGCGCGACAAACGCACGCGGCACGCGCAGGGCAAAGAGGCGTTTTGCTTCACGACCGGCGAGCAAATTTTCATCCGTGTCTATATTCAATAGACGCAGCAGTTCATCAGGACTGGTGATTACATCGGCAAGTTGCGATAACCAATCTTCTCTGGACGGGGTATTTAGGGTTACAATATGCGCCATTTTGTGGCTTAGCTACCAGTTAACAATTTTCAGAGGGCCTTATGGCGACTTACTATAGCAACGATTTTCGTGCTGGTCTTAAAATCATGATGGACGGCGAACCGTACGCGGTCGAAGCCAGCGAATTCGTTAAACCAGGTAAAGGCCAGGCGTTTGCACGCGTTAAACTGCGTCGCCTGCTGACCGGCACCCGTGTAGAAAAAACCTTCAAGTCTACTGACTCCGCTGAAGGCGCAGATGTAGTCGATATGAACCTGACTTACCTGTACAACGACGGTGAGTTCTATCATTTCATGAATAACACGACGTTTGAACAGCTGTCTGCGGACGAGAAAGCCGTTGGCGAAAGCGCGAAATGGCTGCTGGATCAGGCTGAGTGCATCGTAACGCTGTGGAACGGTCAGCCTATCGCTGTGACCCCACCAAACTTCGTTGAACTGGAAATCGTTGAAACCGATCCAGGTCTGAAGGGCGATACCGCAGGTACTGGCGGCAAGCCAGCGAAACTGTCTACTGGCGCCGTGGTTAAAGTGCCACTGTTCGTTCAGACGGGCGAAGTGATCAAAGTGGATACCCGCTCTGGCGAATACGTATCCCGCGTGAAGTAATTCATGTAAATGATGAGAGGCGCAGCGCCCGCTGCGCCTGATTGATTCGGGCAGGGATGATGAAACGTACCGTTAAGATTCTGCTGTTACTGGCGCTGTCCAGCGCACTCATTTCTGGTTGTAATACCGCACGTGGTGTCGGCGAAGATATCAAATCGTTGGGTAATGCCATTTCGCACGCCGCCAGCTAATACTGTTAAATTTTCCTAAAATTCCTTCCTTTTCCCTCATTGCACGGGATTTTGTCTATTCTTAGTTAGCTATACACAAATAACATTGGCTATAAAAGGAAGATATTATGGTTAAGAAAACAATTGCAGCGATCTTTTCTGTACTGGTGCTTTCCTCTGTTCTGACCGCCTGTAACACCACGCGTGGTGTGGGCGAAGACATTTCAGATGGTGGCAGCGCGATTTCAGGTGCAGCAACCAAAGCCCAGAACTAATCAAGCCCGGACGGTACGGTGCGGGATCTTTACCGTACCGTCAGCTTGCCACTTCGGTAAGCGATAGAAACGGTGAAAAGCGAGTATCCATGTGTAATTTCATGCGGATATTGCGTTTGTAGGTATAGACCGTTTTACCATTAATACTCAGCTTACTGGCAATCTTCTGATTGCTGGCCCCTTCCAGCCACAGCGCCAAAACTCTCTCTTCCTGCCGCGTCAGTAAAGGCGTAGCCATTTTGGGCAATTCATAGCTGATACATGCGCTCAGGGCATCGTTAATCACGGTTGCCAGCGTGTCGAGTGACGCTTTTTTCTCAAGCGTTGCCCAGAGAGGATATTGGTTTAAATAGCCCGACATCTCGGGTTTCTCCGCTGATTCTCCCCCGGATTGCAGCAAAATAAACGGTACGGTTTCACTGGCAATCAATAAAGACGAGAGTTGTTGCACGGACTGAATATCCTGCATAAAACTGTCTACATCAGCGATAACCAGCGAGGGTTTCCAGTGCAGGATATGCTCTCTGGCAAGAAACAGATTGTTCAGCCCGGCGACCATAAAGGTGCCCGGGAGCAGTCCGGAATGATTGAGCCACGCTTCAAAGCCCGAACGGGTGAAGTGACATCGGTCAATCAACAAAATTTTGAACATAGTGGATTCACAGTTGGGAAAGGGTTTTCGCTTCCGGCCCTCAGAAAGCACACCATCATAGGGAAGTCCGATGAGTGATAAAGGACTGAACTACGTTGCATACTGAGGCTATTTCTCGCTTTAAACGGCCTGACGTAAATGGATTGAAATAAAATCGCTTTCTGAGCAGAATGTCATTCTCACTCAGCCTTACAGGACGACCTGTAAGCGCTTCTTCCATCGGGGACGGCCCCAGACTGTTATTTGAGTTAAGGAGCCTGATATGTCCTGGTTTATTCTGTTTATTGCCGGTTTGCTGGAAGTGGTGTGGGCCATTGGCCTGAAATATACCCATGGTTTTACCCGTTTGACGCCAAGCATCATTACGGTGAGTGCCATGATTGTCAGTATTGTGCTGCTGTCATGGGCGATGCGTTCGCTGCCGGTCGGTACGGCTTATGCCGTCTGGACGGGGATTGGCGCAGTGGGGGCTGCCATAACCGGCATTTTGCTGCTGGGCGAATCTGCGAGCCTGGCGCGTATTGCCAGCCTCGCATTAATCGTGGCGGGAATTATTGGGCTGAAACTCAGCACCCATTAATGGGGCTGTTCAACCCATATTAATTTCGAGACATCAAACCCTTGCCGGGTCGCGACATCCAACATTTGCTCTTTCATCTCTTTGGAGAGTGTTGGCGTTCGTGACAGTATCCACAGATAGTCGCGATCCGGTCCGCAGACCAGCGCATGACGGTATTCTCTGTCCAGTGCGATCACGTTGTATCCCCCGTAGAAGGGGCCAAAGAATGACACTTTTAGCGCGGCGCGCGTCGGCGCGCCCGTAAAGTACGCCTTTCCGATCGTTTGCTGCCACATGCCTCTGTCCGGGTTGTATCCCCGATTAATGACCTGAAGACCGCCATCATCCATCTTGCTGTACGTTGCCGTTACGCGCTGAAGGCCACTCTCGAAGCGATGATCGAAGCGGGCGATTTCATACCATTTACCTAAAAAACGTTGAGCATCGAATTGACTGACGACGGTGACGCCAGGAGGCGGGGTGGGCGAGCTACAAGCAACCACTAAAAACGCGGCTGTCACCGCGGCGATAACAGGCAGAATGCGCATAGCTATGTCCTTGCTGTTTTTTTGTTAAGTGTAGATGACAGCAAGGAAAATGCGGGTATTGTGCTGAAAATTTTGCGGGCAGGCGCAACGCTTATCCGCCCTCAAATCAGACTCAGATAAGCGCAACGCCAACGGCTTTTTATTGCAGGGTATTTAAAATACGGTATGCCGCTGCAACCCGTGCGGGATTGGGGTAGCTTTTATTGGCCAGCATCACGATGCCAAGCTGCTTTTCCGGGATAAAGGCAACGTAGCTGCCAAACCCGCCGGTCGATCCGGTTTTATGTACCCAGGAGGCTTTGACCGGTGCAACCGGGGGCGACACTTCAGCCACCGGCAAGGGGGCAAGCGCAACCTTATTATCGCTTCCCTCCACGACCGTTCTGGCCTCTACCGGCCAGTTAAGCATCTCCCAGCCCAGCCCCTGGTATAATGAGCCAGCGCGCCAGTAGCGCGACTGTGCCAGGGTCAGACCTTGCTTCAGGCTCGGCGTCTGCACGGCATCAGGCGTCATGTTTACCCTTACCCAGCTTGCCATATCCTCTATGTTGGATTTTACCCCGTAGGCTTCGGCGTCCAGCATTCCGGGTGAAACGCGCACCGCCTTGTTATCCCGATAGCCCCAGGCGTAATGCGCTTGTTCAGCCGCAGGAACGGTAATCCAGGTGTGATTGAGGCCGAGCGGTTGCAGGACCCGTGTGGTCATCGCCTGTTCGTAGCGCATCCCGGAAGGTTTAACCACCAGCGCGCCGAACAAGCCGATGCTGGCGTTGGCATAGAGCCGTGTTGAGCCTGGGGTCCATTGCGGCTGCCAGTGCTGATAGAACGCCAGCAGCGAATTGCTATCGGTCACACTGTCGGGTAACTGCAAGGGCAAACCGCCCGCGGTATAGGTCGCCAGATGAAGCAGCGTGATATTTTTCCACTGCGGGCCCGTCAGCGCAGGCCAGTATTGGGATGCCGGATCCGAAAGCGCCACTTCGCCGCGCGCCACCGCGTCGCCGCCCAGGACACCGGTGAAAGTTTTACTCACTGAACCCAGTTCAAACAATGTTTTCTGGTCTACCGGCTGTTTTGTGGCTACATCGGCGTTGCCATAGGTAAAGTAATAAGGTTTACCCTGATAAATAACTGCGACGGCCATACCGGGAATGGCCTGTTCTTTCATTAACGGCGTGATGGTGCGGTTGACCACCTCAGCCAGCTGTTTTTCTGACATTGTCCCGGCAAAGGCTGAGCAGGAAACGCCCAGCATCAGTGCGCAGCAAAGAGATTTGTTTATCATCTTTTATCTTCCGTAATAGGGGTTATAGGGGGGATGTCAGGGCCCATCAGACGGACACAGTGTGGAGGATTTGACTGCGCGTGACAAACGGGTAAATTTAGCATTAGGTGTTAATTTTTCTAACGGACATTTCATGACGCGCAGCTATATTCCGCTTAATTCCCTTCGTGCCTTTGAAGCTGCCGCCAGGCATCTTAGCTTCACGCATGCCGCTATCGAGCTAAACGTCACGCATTCTGCGATTAGCCAGCACGTAAAATCGCTCGAACAACAGCTGAACTGCCAGCTTTTCGTGCGTGTCTCGCGGGGACTGATGCTGACGACGGAGGGGGAAAATTTGCTGCCCGTGCTGAACGACTCCTTCGATCGTATTGCCGGCATGTTAGATCGGTTTGCCCATAAGCAGGCGCAAGAAAAACTCAAGGTCGGGGTGGTGGGTACCTTTGCCACGGGAATGCTTTTTTCCCAGCTGGAGGATTTTCGCCGACGTTATCCGCATATCGATCTGCATCTCTCCACCCATAACAACCGGGTCGATCCGGCGGCTGAAGGGCTGGATTATACGATACGCTATGGCGGGGGCGCGTGGCATGGTACCGAAGCCGTATGGATTTGCGCAGCGCCGATGGCCCCGCTCTGTACGCCCGATATTGCCGCCAGGCTTAAGGTTCCGGCTGATATGCTGAAATATACGCTGTTGCGCTCTTACCGGCGTGATGAATGGGCAATCTGGATGCAGGCTCAGGGAGAACAGCCGCCAGCGCCAACGCATCGGGTGATGGTCTTTGACTCCTCGGTGACGATGCTGGAGGCCGCACAGGCAGGGGTCGGCATTGCGATTGCCCCTGTCACCATGTTTTCGCATCTGATCAATGGCGAGCGCATCGTACAGCCTTTTGCGACGCAGATTGATCTGGGGAGTTACTGGCTGACGCGCTTACAGTCGCGCGCTGAAACGCCGGCGATGCAGGATTTTGCGCAGTGGCTGGTAGAAAAAATGCCGAAGTAAAAAGGCCCGCAAACCTGCGGGCCTTTTTATTCAGAGGGTGACAACAGCAATCAGGGTGACCACTGTCAGTATCGTTGCCAGACCGTAGAAGACCCATTTACCGTTTGGTACGTGGATTTTGAGGTCATGCATGGCGTGATGGATACGATGCAGACCCAGCCACAGCGGCAGGACAATCATCAGGAAGATGAACACCCGACCAATAAAGCTGCTCGCAAATGCCAGCACGCGGTCATAGCCCAGCGCATCTCCCGGGAATAACCCCAGCGGCAGCAAAATCGCCACCAGCAGCACGATCACCGGCGCGACGATAGCGCTCCACATGCCGCCTGCGCCAAAGAGGCCCCAGAATACCGGCTCGTCAGAACGTTTTGGATTTGGATTAATCACACAGGTCTCCTTACCAGAACAGGGCAACAAACAGAACGACCACAGTCACAACCGCAGTCACCGCCCAAAGCCCTTTGATAACTGGCTCTGGTCCCATTTTTTCGCCTTTAACGATGATATTGGCGGCTTTAGGAGCCAGCTCAAACCAGGTCTTGGTGTGTAACAGCGCGGCGGCAAGCACGATCAGGTTCAGAATCACCACAATCGGATTCTGCAAAAAGCCGACAAAGCTGGCCCAGGTTTCCGGGCCATGTTTGAGTGCAAACAGGCCGTACATCAGCTCCAGACTGAACCAGACGGCGGGCACTGCCGTGCCTTCACGCAGCATATAGAAGCGATAAAACGGCAGATTCTTCCACCAGTTGGACGGCATTGGCCGCACGTAGGCTTTGCGTTTAGTCGTCATCATGCACTCCTTAGCGTGGTTTCAGGGTAGCGATAAGAAAGTCTTTCGAACTTTCCACTTTTCCCTGCTGAATAGCGGCGGCAGGGTCGACATGCTTCGGACACACTTCGGAGCAATAACCCACGAAAGTACAGCTCCAGACGCCATTCTGGCTGTTCAGCTGTGCCATACGTTCTTTTTTGCCGTGGTCACGGCTATCTTCGTTATAGCGATGGGCCAGGGTGATGGCCGCCGGACCGATAAACTCTTTATTGAGACCGAACTGCGGGCATGCCGCGTAGCACAGGCCGCAGTTAATACAGCCGGAAAATTGATGGTATTTCGCCATCTGAGCCGGGGTTTGCGTATTCGGCCCTTGATCCGGCGTGCGCGGGTTGCCAATGATATAAGGCTTAATGGCTTCCAGACTTTCAATAAAGTGGGTCATGTCGACCACCAAATCGCGCTCAATCGGGAAGTTGCCCAGCGCTTCAACCTTGATGCCTTTGGTGTATTCGCGCAGGAAGGTTTTACAGGCCAGTTTCGGCACCTTATTGACCATCATGCCGCAGGAGCCACAAATCGCCATGCGACAGGACCAGCGGTAGCTCAGATCGGGTGCCAGGTTATCTTTGATGTAGCCCAGCGCATCGAGTAACGAAGTTTGCTCGTCGTAAGGGACATCATAGAATGCGCTGTGTGGTGCGATATCCACTTCCGGGTTGTAACGCACTACTTCAATTTTCAGGGTTTGCATCTCAGCCATGGGTCGACTCCTTCTTCTCGGCTGCGTCCGCTTCTCCACCGTACATACGTTTTGCCGGTTGCAGTGTGGTGATTTTCACGTCGCTATAGTCCAGACGCGTCGAGCCGTCTGCGTCGCGGTAAGCAAGGGTATGCTTAAGGAAATTGACGTCGTCACGTTCGGTGCAGCCTTCATCCAGGCGCTGGTGCGCCCCGCGGGATTCTTTACGCGCCAGAGCCGAGTGGGCCATGCATTCGGCCACGTTGAGACCGTGACCCAGCTCAATGGTATAAAGCAGATCGGTATTGAACACGCTGGACGTATCGGTCACGCGTACGCGTTTGAAGCGCTCCTGCAGCTCCGCCAGCTTGTCGACGGTTTTCTGCATCAGCTCTGGCGTGCGGTAAATACCGCATCCTTCTTCCATCGACAGCCCCATCTCGTCGCGGATCTTCGCCCAGTTCTCAGTACCTTCCTGATTAACGAGCGCTTTCAGGCGTTTTTCAACATCGCTCACCTGTGCATCCAGCGCGGCGTTATTCGCCGCACCGGCGATGGCTGCACGCTCCATGGCTTTTTCACCGGCCAGACGACCGAAGACCACCAGTTCTGCCAGTGAGTTAGAGCCCAGGCGGTTCGCACCGTGCAACCCAACGGAGGAGCATTCGCCCACGGCAAATAGCCCCTTAATACGGCTTTCACACTGCTGATCGGTTTCGATGCCGCCCATGGTGTAGTGTGCGGTAGGACGAACAGGGATCGGTTCTTTGACCGGATCTACGCCAACGTAGGCTTTCGCCAGTTCACAAATAAACGGCAATCGTTCCAGTAATTTTTTCTCGCCCAGATGACGCAAATCGAGGTAAACCACATCGCCGCGTGGCGTGGAGATGGTGTTGCCTTTGCGCCACTCGTGCCAGAATGCCTGGGAGACTTTGTCCCGGGGACCCAGCTCCATATATTTATTCTTCGGCTCACCAAGCGGAGTTTCCGGACCCATGCCGTAATCCTGGAGATAGCGGTAGCCGTTTTTGTTGACCAGAATACCGCCTTCACCGCGGCAGCCTTCCGTCATCAGAATGCCGGACCCCGGCAGGCCGGTGGGGTGATACTGCACAAACTCCATGTCGCGCAGCGGTACACCATGATTCAAGGCCATGCCCATACCGTCACCGGTAACGATCCCGCCATTGGTGTTGTAGCGATAAACACGGCCCGCGCCGCCGGTTGCCATGACAACCGCATTGGCGCGGATCTGCATGAGCGTGCCTTCCATCATATTCATGGCAACCAGCCCGCGCGCCTGACCGTCATCGACCAGAATATCCAGCACGAAGTGTTCGTCAAAGCGTTGAATTTGCGGGAACTGGAGAGAGGTCTGGAAGAGGGTATGCAGCATATGGAAGCCGGTTTTGTCGGCGGCGAACCAGGTACGTTCGATTTTCATCCCGCCGAAGCGACGCACATTCACGCTGCCGTCAGGCCGACGGCTCCAGGGGCAGCCCCATTGTTCAAGCTGCGTCATCTCGGTAGGGCAATGATGGACAAAGTAATCAACGACATCCTGTTCGCAAAGCCAGTCGCCTCCGGCGACTGTGTCGTGGAAGTGATACTCAAAGCTGTCATGATCTTGCGCGACGGCGGCAGAGCCTCCTTCAGCGGCCACCGTGTGGCTGCGCATCGGATAAACTTTAGAAATCAGCGCGATTTTAGCATGCGGATTGGCCTGCGCTGCGGCAATCGCAGCGCGTAATCCCGCACCGCCAGCGCCTATTACGACAAGATCGGCTTGAAAAGTGTGCACGACATTCCTCCAGATTATTGTTTTTTCGCAACGTGATTACCTGAGGGGTGTTCACTTGCCCTGGGGCCATTGCGAAAGCGATTCCACTGCTCCTTTATGGGTAAAAGAGTATAACCGTATGGACGTCGGGGAAATTTGACGCGTTCGATTTTTTTGCTGTTATCTCTGGCGATTTATCATCCTGATTGATGAATTGCGTCACGGAATTGCGTTGATTTCTAAATCCAGAAAATTTACCGCGCAAAATTTGTCTCTCTGAGTACGAACGAGTAGACTTTGCGCCCTTGTCTGATATCGGAGAATTTCCCATGAGCGAAACGGCCACCTGGCAGCCGAGCGCCTCCATCCCTAACCTGTTAAAACGTGCGGCAATCATGGCGGAAATCCGTCGTTTCTTTGCCGACCGTGGTGTACTGGAGGTGGAAACGCCGTGCATGAGTCAGGCGACGGTCACCGACATTCATCTGGTGCCGTTTGAAACCCGTTTCGTAGGACCGGGCCATTCGCAGGGAATGAACCTGTACATGATGACCAGCCCGGAATACCACATGAAGCGCTTGCTGGCGGCGGGCTGTGGCCCGGTGTACCAGCTCTGCCGTAGCTTCCGTAATGAAGAGATGGGCCGTCACCATAATCCGGAATTCACCATGCTGGAGTGGTATCGTCCCCATTACGACATGTATCGCCTGATGAACGAAGTAGACGATCTGTTGCAGCAGGTGCTGGACTGTGCCGGCGCAGAGACGCTCTCTTATCAGCAGGTGTTCCAGCGTCACCTGGAGATCGACCCGCTTTCGGCGGACAAAACGCAGCTGCGTGAAGCCGCGGCGAAACTCGATCTCAGTAACGTGGCGGATGAAGAAGAGGATCGCGACACGCTGCTGCAGCTGTTGTTCGCCTTCGGGGTGGAACCGCAGATTGGTAAAGATCGCCCGACCTTCGTTTACCACTTCCCGGCAAGCCAGGCGTCTCTGGCGCAGATCAGCACGGAAGATCACCGTGTGGCCGAACGCTTTGAGGTGTATTTCAAAGGACTGGAGCTGGCGAATGGTTTCCATGAACTGACGGATGCCCGTGAACAGCAGCAGCGCTTTGATCAGGATAACCGTAAGCGCGCCGCGCGCGGTTTACCGCAGCAGCCTGTCGACACTCACCTGCTGGATGCCCTGAAAGCCGGGCTACCGGACTGCTCCGGCGTGGCGCTGGGGGTGGACCGTCTGGTTATGCTGGCATTAGGCGCCGAACAGCTTGGCGATGTGATTGCCTTTACCGTCGATCGGGCCTGATTCCGCCAGGGAGCTTCGGCTCCCTGTTCCCGCGTGGCAATGATCCTTTCCATTTATTCCCTCTGAAACTAAACGCTGCCCATTTCTGTTTACACGGGTCTTTTTCCTGGTTTGCCCTCTACAGCCACACAGATTGTCCGGTCTTCTGATAACATCCGCCGCAATTTATGACTCTTTCGGATGATGCTATGTCCCCCTCAATGAAGAAGATGACCCTGACCGGGCTTATCCTGATGATATTTACCTCGGTCTTTGGATTTGCCAACAGCCCCTCCGCGTTTTACCTGATGGGCTACAGCGCGATGCCGTTTTATATCGTTTCTGCTCTCCTGTTTTTTATCCCGTTTGCCTTGATGATGGCGGAGATGGGATCGGCTTATCGTAAGGAAGAAGGGGGTATTTATTCGTGGATGAATAACAGCATCGGCCCGCGTTATGCCTTTATCGGCACCTTTATGTGGTTCTCCTCGTATGTGGTGTGGATGGTCAGTACCGCGGCGAAGGTCTGGGTACCTTTCTCGACCTTTCTGTTTGGCTCCGACAAGACACAGGTCTGGGCGTTTGCGGGCCTGAGTTCAACACAGGTGGTGGGAATACTGGCGGTGTGCTGGATGGTGACGGTAACGCGGGTGGCCTCAAAGGGGATCAATAAAATTGCGCGTATCACCGCCGTCGGAGGCATCTCGGTCATGTGCCTCAACGTGGTATTGCTGCTGGTGAGTATCGCGATTCTGTGCCTGAACGGCGGGCATTTTGCGGAACAGATAAATTTTGCCAGCTCGCCCAATCCGAATTATCAGTCGGGCCTCGCCATGCTTTCGTTTGTCGTGTTTGCCATCTTCGCCTACGGCGGCATTGAGGCGGTGGGGGGACTGGTCGATAAAACGGAAAATCCGGAAAAGAATTTTGCCAAAGGCATTATCTTCGCTGCAATCGTGATATCCATTGGGTATTCGCTGGCTATTTTCCTCTGGGGCGTCAGTACGAACTGGCAGCAGGTGCTGAGTAATGACACGACCAACCTTGGCAATATCACCTATGTGTTAATGAAAAGCCTGGGGATGACGCTGGGCCAGGCGATGCATCTGTCGCCAGAGGCCGCCATCACGATGGGTGTCTGGTTTGCGCGTATTACCGGCTTGTCGATGTTTCTGGCCTATACTGGCGCATTCTTCACTCTCATCTACTCGCCACTGAAGGCGATCATTCAGGGTACCCCAAAAGCGCTTTGGCCTGAGACAATGACGCGTCTTAATCCGGTTGGCATGCCTGCCAATGCGATGTGGATGCAGTGCCTGTTGGTCTCACTGTTTATTCTGCTGGTCTCGTTTGGCGGGGATACCGCGTCAGCGTTTTACAACAAGCTCACGTTGATGGCGAATGTGTCGATGACGCTGCCGTATCTTTTCCTGTCGCTGGCTTTCCCGTTCTTTAAGGCGAAGCAGGGGCTGGAACGTCCCTTTGTGATTTTCAAAACCCGCGCCGCCACGCTGCTGGCAACCACAGTGGTGGTGATGGTCGTGGCGTTTGCCAATATCTTTACCGTGATTCAGCCCGTGATTGAGGCAGGAGACTGGAATAGCGCGCTGTGGATGACGGGCGGCCCGATCTTCTTCTCGCTGCTGGCGATGGGGATTTATGAGAATTACCGCCGTCGAAATATGACTGGCCAGGCGGAGATGGTCTAATTTAAAGCGTCCCCTCCCGGGAGGGAGGGGGCGGCATTATAAACTCCCTGCCGGGCGCGATCGCGCCGCAGAGGTCAAGGTTCTTCCTGTCTTACGCCCATCCAGCGTTTCCAGACGCATCTGGAAAGGTGGGAAAGGCAGATCAATACCGTGCTCGTGGAATCCAGCCAGAATCAGCTGGTGGATTTCATGGCGCAGCGGCATACGATGCCCCATCTCTGCGGCGTAAATACGCAGTTCAAAGATTTGAATACCCTGCTGCAAATCAACAAGGAAGACTTCAGGTGCCGGGTTGTCGATCACTAGTGAGCAACGTTCTGCCGCCGTGTAGAGGATTTGCGTCACCTCTTCGCTGTTGGCATCGGACGGGGCCGGGACGGTCAGCACCACACGCGTTACGGAGTCGGAAAGCGACCAGTTAATGAACTGTTCAGTGATAAAGGCCTTGTTGGGCACGATGATCTCTTTACGGTCCCAGTCGCTGATGGTCGTGGCGCGGGTATTGATCTTCGTGATGCTGCCGGTCAGATCGCGGATCGTTACGGTATCGCCAATACGGATCGGTTTTTCGAACAGAATAATCAGGCCAGAGATAAAGTTGGCGAAAATTTCCTGCAAACCAAAACCTAACCCGACACCCAGAGCGGCAACCAGCCACTGTAATTTCGCCCATTCGATGCCAATCATCGAGAACCCCACCAGACCGCCAAATAACAAAATCAGGTATTTGGTGATGGTGGTGATGGCGTAGCCTGTCCCTGGGGTTAAATCCAGATGCTGCAGGAGTGCCAGCTCCAGCAATGCCGGGAAGTTACGTACCAGCTGCGTGGTGATGATCAAGACCAGAATAGCAATCAGCACGGCGCCCAGGGTGATCGGTTCAAGGCTTTCAACACCCTGCACGGTGGACGTGGCATCCCACAGAGAGATGTTCTCCAGGAAACTAAACGCCGAATGAATTTCCGACCACAGCACAATGACCGAGAGCAGGGCAATCAGCATCAGGATAGAACGCACCAGTCGTAAGGATTGCGTACTGATGGCATCAAGATCCAGCTCGACCTCATCGACCTCGCTCGTGCCTTCGATGCTGGTGGGGCTATGGGGATCTTCCTCGCCGCGTGCGCGCTGGGCAAGAATCTCTGCACGACGGTGTTTGGCGCGGTCAAATGCCAGACGACGACGCTGAATCAGCATCCAGCGCCGTATGATGTGGTAAACGACCAGCAACAGGAACCAGATAGCGACCGAGGTTTCCAGGCGCGCCAGCAACGCCTGCGCGGTCGCCAGATAACCCACGGCGGCAGCCAGAATCGCCATCAACGGTGCGCTGAGTAACAGATTCCACAGCATGCGGTTAACCATGTTGTCACCGCTGCCGGTTTTGTCGACGTAGAGCGGAATATCCGCCTTCTTGAGGCTGAGCGTGACCATGGCCAGCGCACCGCAAATCAGGATAAAACAGAGACGTCCCAGCGAGCCGGAAAACTCCCGGTCGTTGAGATTGTCGAACATAATCAGCGCCATGATCAGGGGCACGATAAGCCCGATACTCATCAGATAATAACGCATCGCCCGGGAGACACGATTCCGCGGCCAGCCAAAGTGCGTGATAAAAAGCCCATTAGGACGCGCAAACGTGGCGCAAATCATCACGACCCACAGCAGCGGTACCGTTGCGGTAACGCCGTCGCCTATGGCCACGGCAAGTGGATAAGGCCAGGCTTCCCGCAAACCATACCCCAGCGTCATCCACAGCACCGGTAACGGCGAGGCGACCAGAATGGACCAGAAGACGGTGCGCAGGGTGAGCCAGAAGTGATCCTGGGTCACTTTGCCGACACGGGCGCTGGAACGCTCCAGGAAGCGTGTGAAATGGCGACGGGAGTAGATGCTAAACCCGACCAGAATAAGCGCACCCAGCAGCGGGAAGATGGTCTCTTTGCTGGTCAGCACCATGACTCCCGCCTTGCCCACCTGCCCGAAAGTGTCCAGCGAGATCAAACGGCGCAGATCCTGAACGAGATCAATCGGCCATGAGATGGTCATCGGACGGACATCAGAGGTCCAGAAAAGGTAGCGGTGCGTCGCTTCGTTCACCTCTTTTAGCGCATCTTCAAGCTGGCTGTTGGAGACTTTCAGCTTCGTCAGCTCAAGGATTAAGGTATCGCCCCCCTGGAGCAACGAATTCAGTAATTCACGCTGGGTACGAAGCTGGGCTTCCAGAATACGATTTTGTTCACTGGTCAGCGGCGAGCCGTCAGCCTGGTGAAGCTGGCGCACCTGCGGCTGCTTGTTGAGGAGATCCTCATAACGCAGGCGCTGAACGCGAAGCTGCGCCATTTCCGTATCCAGTTGCTGCGGCTTTGGCATCTCGGGCAGGCGGGCGACCTGAGCGCGTAATGCTTCACCGAGTAAATTTGACGACCCCAGCCACTGGGACTGTTCACGCAGGGTATTGAGTGCCTGGCGCACCTGAAGTGTCTGATTGGTGGCCTGGCGCTGTTGCGACGCCACCAGATCCATCCGCTGTGCCTGTTGATTCAGCGCCGCAGACAGTTCGCGGTTAATTTTGAACTGATCAATGATGCCGGACGGCAAGTTTTCGCTGTTTTCAGCCAACAGCTCCGTGCTTTCCAGCGCGCGTTCCGCTTCACGCTGCCGCTGGCTATTGAGCTGATTGCGCAGCGTCTGCAGCCAGGCATCCAGCTGCTGGCTCTGTTTTTGCGCCAGTTCCGAGCGTAAACGCGCCAGTTCCTGACGGTTATTGGCTGAAAGTTGCGCCAGTTCCAGCTCATCAACCTGTGCTTTCAGCTTGGCGGATTCTGCCTGGAGGCTGAGATTCTGGGCTTGATTCTGGGGGGCCGTGCCGGTTTGTGTGCCGATGCGGCGTTCGACTTCATTGAGCTGGCGTCGTGCATCCGTTTGCTGTTGTGGCAGCTGACTCAGTGAATCGGCGATTTCGCGGGCGCGTTCCTGCTCCTGCTGCGCCTGACGGCTCTTTTCCAGAAGCTGGCTGCTGACCTGCAGGATCTCCTGATTCAGGGCGTCGGATGACATGCCCGCAGGCACCTCGCGGGGTTCATCGCGCAGGTTGGCGAGCTGCGAACGCAGCGTTTGTGAGAGTTTGGGGAAATTATCGATAACCTGTTGATATTGCTCTGCGCGCTCAAGAGAACCTTTACGTTCCTCAAGCGCATTCAGAGCGGACTGAAGTGATTCAACGGCCTCAGGCTGGGCGGGTTTTGCCGCTTTCGCCTGCTCCAGTTCCTGGGTTATCTGTTTGGCATCGGGGGCCGTCGCTGCGTACGCCCCCACACTGAGGCACCAGGCCATCAGAAAAATGATAATCGGGCGCACGTCAGTGGTCCTTTCGTTAACCTTCGTCTTTCTTATCGTCTACCAGCGGGCTGGCGTCATGTTCGGCCTGAATTTCTTCTTCCGGCAGTGGGGCAGGTTCCGGCACGACAGGCGCAACGAAAGGCTCTGTCGATACGGCCAGCGGTTGACCAATCTTAGTCACTGATAAGCTTTCCAGCGACTCTACCAGCGTGACTTTGCCCGGTGCGAACAGGTTAATCACCGTAGAGCCCAGCTTAAAGCGGCCCATTTCCTGGCCTTTCAGCAGCGCGACGGCGCCATCGCTTTCGCCCGCAGGCCAGGTCCAGCGCTTAATCACCCCTTCGCGTGGTGGGGTGATGGTGCCAGCCCAGACGGTTTCAATGCTGCCGACGATGGTTGCGCCCACCAGGATTTGCGCCATTGGGCCAAATTCAGTGTCAAACAGGCAGATGACACGTTCGTTACGGGCGAACAGGTTCGGCACGTTCTGCGCGGTCAAATGGTTAACGGAGAAGAGATCGCCTGGCACGTAGATCATCTCACGCAGGATACCGTTACACGGCATGTGCACGCGGTGATAGTCACGCGGTGACAAATAGGTGGTGACGAAAGACCCGTTGCGGAACAGATCGGCCATCAGGTAGTTCCCTGCCAGCAGGGCTTCCATGCTGTAGTCGTGGCCTTTCGCCTGCAGAATTTTGTCTTCTTCGATTTTACCCAACTGGCTGATAACGCCGTCGGCAGGCATGACCAGCACGTTCGGATCGGTGTTCAGCGGGCGAACGTCATCACGCAGTGGGCGCACGAAGAAATCATTAAAAGAGCGATAGCTGGCGGTATCCGGCTTTTGCGCTTCTTTCATATCAACCTTGTAGTATTTCACGAACAGGTCGATAACCAGTTTGGTCAGCCATCCCGCTCGTTTGCTTGCGCCCCAGCCCGCCAGGCGGGTGAGCCATAGTTTCGGCAGAATGTATTGAAGCGAAAGTTTAAATGAGTTTAACAAGGTAGCCTCCAGGCCATTGTTTTGTCGTTCCTGAATCCGGCCTACAGCAGCCGGAACCTGAAAAAAGGGGACGATTTTAGCGATGCTTAGCTTAATTGTCAGTTATCAGAATCAGAAAAGTTTTTACGCGTTTTTACCTGGTCCATGCTCTCAAGGATGCGGTGGTAATTATAGAAACGGGTCGGTGCGATTTTTCCGTTTTCAACCGCTTCGCGGATGGCGCAACCGGGATCGTTATCATGTTTGCAATCGCGATATTTACACGCCCCTAAATACGCATGGAATTCGACAAAGCCGTTAAAGATTTGTTCCGGCTCAAGGTGCCATAAACCGAATTCACGCACGCCAGGGGAGTCAATCACATCGCCGCCGTGAGGGAAATGGTACAGGCGCGATGCCGTGGTGGTGTGCTGACCAAGACCTGAGTTATCAGAGACCTCATTGGTGAGGATCTCTTGCTGCAGGCCCAGCAGGTTATTCAGCAGGCTGGATTTCCCCACGCCGGACTGACCGGCAAAAATGCTGATGCGATCCGTCAGTGCGTCTTCCAGCGGTTTAAGACCATCTTTTTTATGGCTGGAAACCATCAGCACGCGATAACCAATGGCGCGGTAGATGTCCATTTGCTCATTGACAAAACGCAGGCTGTTTTCATCGAGCAGATCGATCTTGTTCAGGACGATCAGCGGCTCAACGTCCAGCGTTTCACAGGCGACGAGATAGCGGTCGATAATATTCAGTGAAAGTTCAGGCAAGATCGCCGAAACGATGACGATCTGATTGATGTTTGCGGCAATGGGTTTAACACCGTCGTAGAAGTCTGGACGCGTCAAAACGGACGTGCGCTCATGCACGGCTTCTACGATACCTTTGACCATGACGCCTTCAGCGGCGGCTTTACCCGGACGCCATACGACGCGATCGCCGGTGACCAGCGAGCGGATGGTACGACGAATATTGCAGCGGTGAACGCGGCCGTCGGCATCTTCCACGTCGGCATGCATGCCAAAGCGGCTAATGACAACGCCTTCTGTGGCTTCGCCAAAAAGGTTATCGTCGTAGTCGGGCTTCTCCCTTGTGGTTTTAAGACGGCGCTCGTGGTTGGCGCTCACGCGACGCTGTTGACCTTTGGAGAGTTTATTTTTACTCAATCGGGGTGGCTCCTGGTCGCCCATATCGGGCAAAACCTCTATGATACACACTAATCAATACGAGTTAACCTGCTACAGCGGGTTATGCGAGAAGGGTGGAAAATAACATGAGCGCAGATGAAAACAACCTGATTTGGATCGATCTTGAGATGACAGGGCTCGATCCCGAGCGCGATCGCATTATCGAAATTGCCACGTTAGTGACCGATGCCAATCTCAATATTCTGGCCGAAGGGCCAACGATTGCCGTTCATCAGTCCGATGAACAGCTTGCTCTGATGGATGACTGGAACGTGCGCACACATACCGGCAGCGGCCTCGTAGAGCGAGTGAAAGCCAGCACCCTGGGCGATCGCGACGCTGAACTGGCGACGATTGAATTCCTTAAACAGTGGGTACCGCAGGGTAAATCACCGATTTGCGGTAACAGCATCGGCCAGGACCGCCGTTTCTTGTTCAAGTACATGCCGGAGCTGGAAGCGTATTTCCATTACCGTTATCTGGACGTGAGCACGCTGAAAGAGCTGGCTCGCCGCTGGAAGCCTGAAATTCTGACAGGCTTTACCAAACAGGGCACGCATCAGGCGATGGACGACATCCGTGAGTCAGTGGCTGAACTGGCGTTTTACCGCGAGAATTTTATTAAGCTTTGATTTTCATGCCCGGAACGCTTGCGTGACCGGGCATTTGCCGTTAAATTGTCCAGCTTGCCGATTAATTAATCACTTGAACGTGATTTTTAAAAAATCGCTTTCTGGGGGGTTGCAGCTCAAAGGATTTCTCGTATAATGCGCCTCCCGTAACGACAGAGAATTACACGTTACGACAGCAGCAAAAGCAGTAGCAGATTTGCGGGAATAGCTCAGTTGGTAGAGCACGACCTTGCCAAGGTCGGGGTCGCGAGTTCGAGTCTCGTTTCCCGCTCCAAAATTTGAAAAGTGTCGCAAGATACGCACCACCCAATCGCAGGATTTCACGTTGCTACCAGGCAGCCTGAAAGACGAAGATTAAGCGGGAATAGCTCAGTTGGTAGAGCACGACCTTGCCAAGGTCGGGGTCGCGAGTTCGAGTCTCGTTTCCCGCTCCAAATTTGAAAAGTATCGCAAGATACGCATCACCCAATCGCAGACGTTCGCGTTGCTACAAGGCAGCCTGAAAGATGCAGATTAAGCGGGAATAGCTCAGTTGGTAGAGCACGACCTTGCCAAGGTCGGGGTCGCGAGTTCGAGTCTCGTTTCCCGCTCCAAATTCTTCTTCAATATTTTGATTATCCACAGCGAATCTCTCGTTGGGGACGATTTTTATTTTCTTCGAAATATTATTGTAAACAGACTTATCCACAGGAAAGCCTGTCCTTCCCTAAAGTAGAAAACCTTCGCACGGTGAATGAATTTTGCGTAATGCATTGAAATTAATAGTTAAAATTTGATTTCAAAATGTTAGCGAGATCACTTGACCTCATTGCAAAGCTTGATGCCACCTGACATCTGATTTTTATGCACAGGCTGTGAATATATCACGCATCGCGAACCAGCCCTTTTTCGATCACCCTTACCAGCCGCTGTTTCTTCGGAAGCTGCACCTCAACCACACAGGCATTTCGTTTCTCAATTTGCTGCGCAATCGCCCATTCTATGTGTTCGTCGAGAAGTGGGTGCTCACCACGGCGACTTTCAAGCGCGGTAATATTGGCTTCGTCCCACGGGGCATTTCCCAGTGCCACCGCAATATTGCGCAGCCAGCGTAGATGACCGATGCGGCGGATGGCTGAGCCTTCTGTCACCTTAAGGAACCAGGCTTCGCTCCAGGCGAACAGTTCAATGAGCGGTGGGGCGTGAAGGGCTTTACGCGGACTAAAATCCTCTTCGTCGGTCAGTTGTGAATAGCGATTCCAGGGGCAAATAAGCTGGCAATCGTCACAGCCGTAAATGCGGTTACCAATTAATGGCCGAAATTCTTCCGGAATCGCACCTTCCAGTTCGATGGTGAGATACGAGATACAGCGGCGCGCATCAACGGTATACGGCTCGACAATGGCGCCGGTGGGGCAAATCGTCATGCAGGCGACGCAGCGACCACAGCCTTCTTCGACAGGGCTGTCGACAGGCAAGGGTAAATCGATCAGCAATTCACCTAAAAAGAAAAAGGACCCTGCATCCCGGCTAAGGATAAGTGAGTGCTTACCTGTCCAGCCGAGGCCGGCTTTTTCAGCCAGTGGGCGCTCAAGAATAGGCGCTGAATCCACAAAGGGTCTAAAATTCAGCGAGCCGCAGTGTTGCTGGATAGTTTCTCCCAGCTTTTTAAGTCGGTTACGCAGCAACTTATGATAATCACGCCCCAGGGCGTAACGGCTGACGTAACCGAGGGAGGGATCTTTCAGCGTGCGGGCAAATGCCGCGTTGGCGGGGAGATAATTCATGCGCACGCTGATCACGCGTAATGTTCCCGGCAGGAGTTCATGCGGACGAGCGCGCATCATACCGTGGCGCGCCATCCACTCCATTTCTCCGTGGTATTGTTTGTCGAGCCACGCCTGTAGTTTTGGCTCGCTGGCAGAGAGATCGGTATCGGTGATACCCACCTTCTGAAAGCCAAGCTCGGCGCCCCACTGTTTAATATTTTGCGCTAACTGATTGAGATCGAGGGGCTGTGACATGACGGACCATACGGTGAAGAAAATCCCCGAAAGTATACCACATTCCATTTGGCCTGCGGATGAACTCCGTCATGCTGAAAAAGAGGCTGCAGACAGTCTGGGGGTAACCCTGTATGAGCTGATGCAACGTGCGGGTGAAGCGACGTTTCAGGTGGCGCGCCAGGCTTATCCGCAGGCCAGTCACTGGCTGATTCTGTGCGGACTGGGTAATAACGGCGGTGATGGCTATGTGGTCGCCCGCCTGGCCGTCGCGGCGGGTCTGCAAGTGACCCTTCTGGCGCTGGAGAGCGATAAGCCGCTACCGGATGAGGCCGCAGAAGCGCGAGAAGCCTGGCTAAACGCCGGGGGGGAAATACATCGCGCGGATACGGTCTGGCCGGAAGAGACTGATCTTATCGTGGACGCGCTGCTGGGCACCGGCTTAACGCAAGCGCCGCGTGATAACGTTGCGACGCTTATCAATCAGGCTAACGCGCATACAGCGGCCTTCATCGCCGTGGATATCCCGTCTGGCCTTTTGGCGCAAACCGGCGCAACGCCCGGTGCGGTCATTAACGCCCGACATACCGTGACCTTTATTGCGCTAAAGCCAGGGCTTTTGACCGGCAAAGCACGGGATGTCGTGGGCACGCTGCACCATAACAGTCTGGGTCTGGACGCCTGGCTGGCCGGGCAGGAGACCCGGATTGCACGTCTTGATGCGTCGCTGCTTTCGGGCTGGCTGCCGCCGCGTCGGCCTACATCGCATAAAGGCGATCACGGCAAACTGGTCATTATTGGTGGAGACCACGGTACCGCAGGTGCCATTCGCATGACCGGTGAAGCTGCATTGCGCACAGGGGCAGGGCTGGTGAGGGTGCTGACGCGCAGTGAAAATGTGGCTCCCCTGATCACTGCCCGGCCTGAACTGATGGTACATGAGCTTACGCCCGCGTCTCTGGACGACAGTCTGCAGTGGGCTGATGTGGTGGTCATTGGCCCCGGTCTGGGCCAGCAGGCATGGGGAAAAGCCGCACTGCAAAAGGTGGAGAATTGCACCAAACCGATGTTGTGGGACGCCGACGCGCTTAACCTTCTGGCAATCAATCCTGATAAACGTCACAATCGCATTCTGACACCACACCCCGGCGAAGCCGCTCGGTTACTTAACTGTCGCGTTGCAGAAATTGAAAGTGATCGCTTACTTTCCGCCCAGCGTCTGGTAAAACGTTACGGAGGTGTTGTCGTTTTAAAAGGGGCGGGCACGATTGTGGCCAGCGAGTCTGGTGCGCTCAGTATTGTTGACGCAGGCAATGCCGGGATGGCGAGTGGCGGAATGGGCGATGTGCTCTCCGGCATTATCGGCGCGCTTGCCGGACAGAAACTCACCCTGAATGATGCAGCCAGTGCGGGTTGCGTGGTCCACGGCGCGGCGGCGGATAAGCTTGCCGCGGTTTACGGGACGCGTGGCATGCTGGCGACCGATCTTTTTGACACGCTACGGCGTGTTGTTAACCCAGATGTGATTGACGTAGAAAATGACTAATCGAGTGATTCCTTTACCCGACGAGCAGGCAACCCTGGATCTCGGCAAACGCATGGCGCAGGCCTGCGACGGCGCAACCGTCATCTATCTTTATGGTGATTTAGGGGCGGGTAAGACGACCTTTAGCCGGGGTTTTTTGCAAGCGCTGGGTCATAAAGGGAATGTCAAAAGCCCGACCTATACCCTGGTAGAACCGTACACGCTTGAAAATTTGATGGTGTATCACTTCGATCTGTATCGACTTGCGGACCCGGAGGAGCTGGAATTTATGGGGATCCGTGACTATTTTGCCAACGACGCCATTTGCCTGGTGGAGTGGCCGCAACAAGGTGCGGGTGTGCTACCTGATCCGGATGTCGAAATTCACTTAGATTATCAGGCGCAAGGGCGTGAGGCCCGCATCAGTGCGGTTTCCTCATCAGGCAGTTCCTTACTGGCTCGTTTAGCAGGTATTGCGTAGGGATGACGGGATGATTTTTCGCGTGAAAAGTTGGTTGTTAGCGGCAACGGTTTTGCTGTGCACGCAGGCCGGTGCGGCAAACTTGTCAGATATTCAGGTCTCCAACGGAGACGCACAGGCGCGAATTACCTTTAGTTTTGTCGGCGATCCGGACTACAGCTTTTCGCAAGACGATAAGCGCAGCGTGGCGCTGGATATTAAACAGACGGGGGTGATTCAGGGATTACCGTTGCAGTTCAGCGGTAATAATCTGGTGAAAAGCATCCGCTCTGGCACGGCAAAAGACGCTCAGTCGCTGCGACTGGTGGTCGATCTCACGCAAAATGGCAAAACGCGTGCGGTGAAGCAGCAAAACGGGTCTAACTATACCGTAGTATTTACCATCAATGCCGATGCGCCACCCCCTCCGCCACCGCCACCCCCCGTTGTCGCCAGACGTGTAGAGGCCCCGGTGGTTGCGCCACGTCCCGCTCAGCCTGCGAAAAACCCGTTCAAAGCAGAAAGTGAGCGTGTGACAGGAGCGATCAGCAGTAATACGGTTACTCGCCCGGCGGCACGCGCCAGTGCGGTCAGTGGTGAAAAAGTGATTATTGCCATCGATGCGGGTCACGGCGGGCAAGATCCCGGTGCGATTGGGCCAGGTGGCACACGCGAGAAAAACGTGACCATTGCCATTGCACGGAAATTGCGTTCGCTGCTCAATGACGATCCGATGTTTAAAGGAGTCATGACGCGTGACGGAGATTATTTTATCTCGGTGATGGGGCGCTCTGACGTGGCCCGTAAGCAAAATGCGAATTTCCTCGTCTCCATTCATGCAGACGCCGCACCCAATCGTAATGCGACGGGCGCTTCCGTATGGGTGCTGTCAAACCGACGTGCGAACAGTGAAATGGCGAACTGGCTCGAAGAGCACGAGAAGCAATCTGAGCTGCTGGGTGGCGCGGGCGATGTGCTGGCGAACAGCCAGTCCGATCCTTATCTCAGCCAGGCCGTTCTGGATTTACAGTTCGGTCATTCACAGCGTGTCGGTTATGATGTGGCAACAAACGTACTGAACCGGCTGCAAAGCATTGGTTCCATACATAAGCGTCGTCCGGAGCATGCCAGCCTGGGCGTATTACGCTCGCCGGATATTCCGTCCATCCTGGTGGAGACGGGCTTTATCAGTAACAACGGCGAAGAACGTCTGTTGGCCAGCGAAAGTTACCAGCAGCAAATTGCCGAGGCGATTTACAGCGGCCTGCGCACTTATTTTGCCGCGCATCCACTGCAATCAGCGCCGCAGGGCGGCGCCGGTCAAACGGCCAGCGCAGCGCAGCCGGGCGAAATGAGCGCGACCCACTAAGGAGAAATCATGCCGATTCAGGTTCTGCCGCCGCAGCTTGCGAACCAAATCGCCGCCGGTGAGGTGGTGGAACGTCCTGCATCGGTCGTGAAAGAGCTGGTTGAAAACAGCCTCGATGCCGGTGCAACCCGCATCGATATCGATATCGAACGCGGTGGCGCTAAGCTTATCCGTATTCGTGACAATGGCTGCGGCATCAAAAAAGACGAGCTGGCGCTAGCGCTGGCGCGTCACGCCACCAGCAAAATCGCCTCACTCGACGATCTTGAGGCCATTATTAGCCTCGGTTTTCGCGGTGAGGCGCTGGCCAGCATTAGCTCCGTTTCCCGCCTGACGCTGACCTCTCGCACGGTAGAACAGCAGGAAGCCTGGCAGGCGTATGCGGAAGGGCGTGATATGGACGTGACGGTCAAGCCTGCGGCTCATCCGGTGGGGACGACGCTGGAGGTGCTGGATTTGTTCTATAACACCCCCGCTCGCCGCAAGTTCATGCGCACCGAGAAAACCGAATTTAGCCATATTGACGAAATCATTCGCCGCATCGCGCTGGCGCGTTTTGACGTGACAATCAACCTGAGCCATAACGGCAAAGTGATGCGCCAGTACCGCGCAGTCACGGAAGAGAGTCATAAAGCCCGGCGTTTAGGGGCCATTTGTGGTGCTGCGTTTGTTGAGCAGGCACTGGAAATTGAGTGGCAGCATGGCGATCTGGGTATGCGAGGCTGGGTGGCCGATCCCAACGCGGTAAATCCTGCCTTTGCGGAGATTCAGTATTGCTATGTGAATAACCGCATGATGCGCGACCGGCTCATTAACCACGCTATCCGCCAGGCCTGCGAAGACAAACTTGGCGCCGACCAGCAGCCCGCGTTTGTACTCTATCTTGATATCGACCCGCATCAGGTCGACGTGAACGTTCATCCGGCTAAGCATGAAGTGCGTTTTCATCAGTCTCGTCTGGTGCATGATTTTATTTATCAGGGGGTGCTGAGCGTTCTGCAACAGCAGGCTGAGCCCGTACTCCCCTTAACGGATGCGCCCTCTGCGGCCCGTCCGCTTCCAGAAAACCGCATCGCGGCGGGACGCAACCACTTTGCTGAACCGTCGACGGCGCGTGAGTCCGTTTCACCGGCATACAGTGCGGGTGGCGGCAACCCACGTCCGACGGGGGCCAACTATCCGCATGCCCCTGGCTACCAAAAACAGCAGGGCGCGCTGTACAACAAACTGCTTGAGACGCCTGCCGTCACGCGTAAAGAGCCGCCATTGCCGTCTCAACCCGCGCTGGATGGACACAGCCAGAGCTTTGGGCGCGTATTGACGATCATCGCGCCTGATACTGCGGTGCTGGAACGCAATGGCCAATTGCTCCTGCTGGCACTTACGGTGGCTGAGCGCTGGCTAAAACAGGCCCAGCTTACGCCAGGCGTTAATGCCGCCTGCGCGCAACCTTTGCTGATCCCTGTTCGGCTGAAGGTGTTACCTGATGAAGCGGCAGTGATAAACCGGGCAAATGCCTTACTGGCGGAAATGGGTATTGAATGTGTCGTTGAGGCGCAGCATGTGACCGTTCGCGCGGTGCCTTTACCCTTACGCCAACAAAATTTACAAAACTTGATTCCTGAACTGATAGGCTACCTGGCAAAACAGACAGCGTTCGATGCGGCTAATACTGCCCAGTGGATGGCACGACGCTTAGCGAGTGACCACAACCCGTGGAATATGGCCCAGGCCATTACCGTACTGGCAGAAGTTGAACGTCTTTGTCCTCAACTGGTCAAAGCTCCGCCGGGTGGCTTATTACAACCTATTGATTTGCATTCGGCGATGAAAGCCCTGAAAGATGAGTGATGTAAGTAAGGCGAGCCTGCCTAAGGCGATTTTTTTGATGGGGCCAACGGCCTCCGGCAAAACCGCGCTAGCCATTGAGCTACGTAAAGTTTTGCCAGTAGAGTTGATTAGCGTCGATTCTGCCCTTATTTATCAAGGGATGGATGTCGGCACGGCGAAGCCAGATGCGGAAGAACAGCGTGCGGCGCCGCACCGGTTGTTGGATATTCTCGACCCGGCGCAGGCCTGGTCCGCCGCGGATTTCCGTCGGGATGCGTTAGCGCACATGGCAGACATTACGGCGGCAGGACGGATTCCGCTGCTGGTGGGTGGAACCATGCTCTATTTCAAGGCGTTGCTGGAGGGGTTATCACCTCTTCCGTCTGCGGATCCTGAAATCAGAGCAAAGATTGAGCAACAGGCGGCAGAGCAGGGCTGGAGCGCGTTGCATGCGCAACTGGAACAGATTGATCCGGTTGCTGCAGCACGGATTCATCCAAATGATCCGCAAAGGCTTTCCCGGGCACTGGAAGTTTTTTTCATTTCGGGTAAAACTTTAACGGAGCTGACGCAAACGTCAGGAGAGGCTCTGCCGTATCAGGTGTATCAGTTCGCCATCGCCCCGGCGAGCCGTGAACTGCTCCATCAGCGAATTGAGCAGCGTTTTCATCAGATGTTAGCTTCAGGTTTTGAAGCAGAAGTGCGAGCGTTATTTGCTCGCGGAGATTTGCATACGGACATGCCTTCCATTCGTTGTGTTGGATACCGCCAGATGTGGTCATACATTGAAGGCGAAATCTCATACGATGAAATGGTTTATCGAGGTATTTGCGCCACCAGACAGTTGGCGAAGCGCCAGATCACCTGGTTGCGCGGTTGGGACGGAATTCACTGGTTAGACAGCGATAAACCGGAACAGTCGTTCAACGATGTTTTACAGGTAGTGGGTGATATCGCACACTGAATGTGTACAATTAAGCCGTATCGTGCGCAATTTTCAGAATCGCAAGGTTCTAAGTACATAACAAGCATATAAGGAAAAGATAGAATGGCTAAGGGGCAATCTTTACAAGATCCGTTCTTGAACGCACTGCGTCGTGAACGTGTTCCAGTTTCTATTTATTTGGTGAATGGTATTAAGCTGCAAGGTCAGATTGAGTCTTTCGATCAGTTCGTGATTCTGTTGAAAAACACGGTCAGCCAGATGGTCTATAAGCACGCTATTTCTACTGTTGTTCCGTCTCGCCCAGTATCTCATCACAGCAACAACGCTGGCGGCGGCACCGGTAGTAACTACCATCATGGCAGCAACGCGCAAGGTTCTTCTGCTCCTGCGCAGGACAGCGAAGAAACCGAATAAGGTTACGGGCTGTTTATCCACACGGGGAGCCAGATTTTCTGCGTTCCCCGCTGATTTATCTTGAGGATTATACGCTTGTTTGACCGCTATGATGCCGGTGAGCATGCGGTACTGGTACACATCTACTTTACGCAAGACAAAGACATGGAAGACCTCCAGGAGTTTGAAGCTCTGGTCTCTTCCGCTGGCGTCGAAGCATTGCAGGTGATTACTGGTAGCCGTAAAGCACCGCACCCGAAGTATTTTGTTGGTGAAGGTAAAGCAATCGAAATCGCGGAGGCTGTAAAAGCGCTCGGCGCCTCAGTCGTGCTGTTCGATCATGCGCTCTCTCCGGCTCAGGAACGTAATCTTGAACGTCTGTGCGAATGTCGGGTTATCGATCGTACAGGGCTGATATTAGACATTTTTGCTCAACGTGCGCGTACCCACGAGGGGAAATTGCAGGTTGAGCTGGCGCAGTTGCGCCATCTGGCCACCCGTCTTGTGCGTGGTTGGACCCACCTTGAAAGACAAAAGGGCGGGATCGGTTTACGTGGCCCGGGTGAAACCCAGCTCGAAACCGACCGTCGATTATTACGTGGCCGTATTACCCAGATCCTCTCACGTCTGGCCCGAGTGGAAAAACAGCGTGAGCAAGGGCGTCGTTCGCGAACCAAAGCCGACATTCCGACGGTGTCGCTGGTGGGGTATACCAACGCCGGTAAATCTACCCTCTTTAATCAGATTACTGAGGCCCGGGTCTATGCCGCGGACCAGCTGTTTGCGACCCTGGACCCCACGCTTCGTCGCATTGATGTGGCGGACGTAGGCGAGACTGTACTGGCGGATACCGTTGGGTTTATCCGCCATTTGCCGCACGATTTAGTTGCGGCGTTTAAAGCGACATTACAAGAGACGCGTCAGGCAACTCTGCTGCTGCATATCATTGATGCAGCTGATGTTCGTGTGCAGGAAAACATCGATGCTGTGAATACCGTGCTGGAAGAGATCGACGCGCACGAGATTCCCACGCTATTGGTGATGAACAAAATCGATATGCTTGATGACTTTGAGCCGCGTATCGATCGAGATGAAGAGAACAAACCGATTCGGGTCTGGCTTTCAGCCCAGACTGGAGTGGGTGTGCCACTCCTTTTCCAGGCTTTGACAGAACGTCTTTCCGGTGAGGTCGCTCAGCACACGCTGCGTTTGCCTCCACAGGAAGGTAAGCTGCGCAGCCGGTTTTATCAGCTTCAGGCGATAGAAAAAGAGTGGATGGAGGATGACGGCAGCGTGGGAATGCAGGTGCGTATGCCGATCGTTGACTGGCGTCGCCTCTGTAAACAAGAACCTGCGCTGGTCGACTACATCGTCTGACCAGAAAGGGAAGCCTGAATAATTCGCCCTTGCATAACAAATATGGAGCATATACATGGCGTGGAATCAGCCCGGTAATAACGGACAAGACCGCGACCCGTGGGGAAGCAGCAATAATCAAGGCGGCAACTCTGGGGGAAATGGCAACAAAGGTGGTCGCGAGCAGGGGCCTCCTGATCTGGACGATATCTTCCGCAAGCTAAGCAAAAAGCTTGGCGGTTTTGGTGGAAAAGGGTCCGGTTCGGGTTCCGGCGGAAATGCCCCACAGGGGCCGCGCCCGCATATTGGTGGCCGCGTAGTGAGCATTGTTGCCGCTGCCGTGGTGATCATTTGGGCCGCCAGCGGTTTCTACACCATTAAAGAAGCGGAGCGCGGTGTCGTCACTCGCTTCGGCAAGTTTAGCCATCTGGTTGAACCGGGTCTGAACTGGAAGCCAACGTTTGTCGATAACGTGACTGCGGTCAACGTAGAATCGGTTCGTGAACTGGCGGCGTCCGGCGTGATGCTGACCTCTGACGAGAACGTGGTTCGCGTCGAGATGAACGTGCAGTATCGCGTAACCGATCCACAGCATTATCTGTTTAGTGTGACCAGCGCGGACGATAGCCTGCGTCAGGCGACGGACAGTGCGCTTCGTGGTGTGATCGGTAAATACACCATGGACCGTATTCTGACTGAAGGTCGTACCGTTATTCGTAGCGATACCCAGCGCGAGCTGGAAGAGACCATTCGTCCATACAACATGGGTATCACCCTGCTGGACGTCAACTTCCAGGCTGCTCGTCCGCCGGAAGAGGTGAAAGCTGCGTTTGATGATGCGATCTCCGCACGTGAAAATGAGCAGCAGTACATCCGTGAAGCAGAAGCCTACACCAACGAAGTTCAGCCTCGTGCTAACGGTCAGGCGCAGCGTATCCTCGAAGAGGCGCGTGCGTATAAGACTCAGACCGTGCTAGAAGCGCAGGGTGAAGTTGCCCGCTTTGCTAAGCTCCTGCCTGAATATAAAGCCGCTCCGGAAATTACCCGTGAACGTCTGTATATCGAAACCATGGAGAAAGTGCTGAGCCATACCCGTAAAGTGCTGGTGAATGACAGCAAAGGTGGCAACCTGATGGTTCTGCCGCTGGACCAGATGCTGAAAGGCGGTAATGCGTCCGGCGCAAAACAGGATAATAGCGGAGCCAACAATTTGCTGCGCCTGCCTCCTGCGTCCGGGAGCAACTCTAACGCCAAAAACACGTCGTCTTCAACCGATGGTGACATCATGGACCAACGTCGCGCTAACGCGCAGCGTAACGACAGCCAGCGTCAGGGGGAATAACGATGCGTAAGTCAGTTATTGCGATTATTATCATCGTGCTGGTAGTGCTTTATGCCTCTATCTTTGTGGTGAAAGAAGGCGAGCGCGGTATTACGATGCGATTTGGCAAAGTATTGCGTGACGATGAAAACAAACCGCTGGTCTTCGAGCCGGGTCTGCACTTTAAGCTCCCGATGATTGAATCAGTGAAAATGCTCGATGCCCGTATCCAGACGATGGATAACCAGGCCGATCGTTTCGTGACCAAAGAGAAGAAAGACCTGATCGTCGATTCCTACATCAAATGGCGTATCAGCGATTTCAGCCGCTACTACCTGGCAACGGGCGGCGGTGACGTCTCTCAGGCAGAAGTGCTGTTGAAACGTAAATTCTCTGACCGTCTGCGTTCTGAAATTGGTCGTCTGGATGTGAAAGACATCGTCACCGACTCGCGCGGTCGCCTGACGCTGGAAGTGCGTGATGCATTGAACTCCGGTTCAGCAGGCACCGAAGATGAAGTCGCGACGCCAGCGGCCGATGATGCGATTGCTAAAGCGGCAGAGCGTGTTCAGGCTGAAACCAACGGCAAAGTCCCGGTGATCAACCCGAACAGTATGGCTGCACTGGGTATTGAAGTGGTTGACGTGCGTATCAAGCAGATCAACCTGCCGGTGGAAGTGTCTGAAGCGATTTATAACCGTATGCGCGCTGAGCGTGAAGCGGTAGCGCGTCGTCACCGTTCACAGGGTCAGGAAGAGGCTGAGAAGCTGCGTGCAACGGCGGATTACGAGGTCACGAAGACGCTGGCCGAATCTGAACGCCAGGGCCGTATTATGCGTGGTGAAGGTGATGCTGAAGCTGCCAAACTGTTTGCTGATGCATTCAGTCAGGATCCAGACTTCTATGCCTTTATCCGTAGCCTGCGTGCTTACGAGAACAGCTTCCAGAGCAACCAGGACGTCATGGTGCTCAGCCCGGACAGCGATTTCTTCCGCTACATGAAATCGCCAGGCAACGCGACCCGATAAGTTTTCGGCAGTCTGTTGTCAAACCACCGCTCTCAACGGAGCGGTGGTTTTCTTTTTTAAGGAATGTAAATGAACTCCACGATTATCCTCGCGCTGGCGTTAGTGTTGGTGCTGGAAGGGTTAGGCCCGATGCTTTATCCAAAGGCCTGGCGGCGTATGATTTCGAGTCTGACCCAATTGCCCGATAATATTTTGCGTCGTTTTGGCGGTGGTCTTGTGGTTGCCGGAGTGGTGATCTACTACATGTTGAGGAAAACGATTGGCTGATCAAAAAGTGGTCGGATTTGGTCTATTCTGAGGTCAAAAAGTGCTGTAACTCTGAAAAAGCGGTGGTAGAATCCATTTTTAAGCAATCGGTGATTTTTAAAATGGGTAACAACGTTGTCGTACTGGGCACCCAATGGGGTGACGAAGGTAAAGGGAAGATCGTCGATCTTCTGACTGAACGTGCTAAATATGTTGTACGCTATCAGGGTGGTCATAACGCTGGCCATACTCTCGTAATCAACGGTGAAAAGACCGTCCTCCATCTTATTCCATCAGGTATTCTTCGCGAAAATGTGACCAGCATCATCGGTAACGGTGTTGTATTGTCTCCTGCTGCGCTGATGAAAGAGATGAAAGGCCTGGAAGACCGTGGTATCCCGGTTCGTGAGCGTCTGCTGCTCTCAGAAGCCTGTCCGCTTATTCTTGATTATCACGTTGCGCTGGATGTGGCACGTGAAAAAGCACGTGGTGCGAAAGCTATCGGGACGACCGGTCGCGGTATCGGCCCGGCTTACGAAGATAAAGTCGCTCGTCGCGGTCTGCGCGTCGGTGACCTGTTCGATAAAACGACCTTCGCTGAAAAACTGAAAGAAGTGATGGAATATCACAACTTCCAGCTGGTGAACTTCTACAAAGCTGACGCCGTTGACTACCAGAAAGTCCTGGATGATGTCATGGCGGTAGCGGATATCCTGACCGGTATGGTTGTGGATGTGTCCGATCTGCTGGACCAGGCGCGCAAGCGTGGCGACTTCGTCATGTTTGAAGGCGCACAAGGTACGCTGCTGGATATCGACCACGGTACCTATCCGTATGTCACCTCCTCTAACACCACTGCGGGTGGCGTTGCGACCGGTTCTGGTTTGGGTCCACGTTATGTGGATTACGTTCTGGGCATCATCAAAGCATACTCCACGCGCGTGGGTGCGGGTCCATTCCCGACTGAGCTGTTTGATGACATCGGCGAGTTCCTCTGCAAGCAGGGTAACGAATACGGCGCAACGACAGGTCGTCGTCGTCGTACCGGCTGGCTGGATATTGTTGCGGTTCGTCGTGCAGTGCAGATCAACTCACTGTCTGGCTTCTGCCTGACCAAGCTGGACGTGCTGGACGGCCTGAAAGAAGTGAAACTGTGCGTGGGCTACCGCATGCCAGATGGCCGCGAAGTGACCACGACTCCGCTGGCGGCTGACGATTGGGAAGGTATCGAACCCATCTACGAAACCATGCCGGGCTGGTCCGAAACCACCTTTGGCGTGAAAGAGCGTAGCGGTCTGCCTCAGGCAGCCCTGAACTACATCAAGCGTATTGAAGAACTGACCGAAGTGCCGATTGATATCATCTCTACTGGCCCTGACCGTTCTGAAACGATGATTCTGCGCGATCCGTTCGACGCATAATCCTTGTCGTGCTGGCCTGCGGGGAAACTCGCAGGCTGGATAAGCGCAGCGCCATTCGGCGATCGCGCGCTGTTCCTCGCTTTTTCCCCCTTTCAGTTCAAATAAATTAACCGCTAAGTATCTGGCTGGTTTATCATCAATAGTGAATATCTCTGCGGTTTGACCGCGTTTTCCCTTTTTCCTGAGGTTGATGTGCAGTTAACGAGTTTCACCGATTACGGCTTACGTGCGCTAATTTACATGGCGTCGTTGCCACAAGGACAAATGACCAGTATCTCGCAGGTAACCGAGGTCTACGGTGTGTCCCGTAATCATATGGTCAAAATAATCAATCAACTTAGCCGTGCGGGATACGTTACTGCCGTCCGCGGGAAAAACGGAGGGATCCGTCTCGGTAAACCGGCACAGAGTATTCGTGTTGGGGATGTGGTGCGTGAACTGGAGCCTTTATCTCTGGTGAACTGCAGCAGTGCCTTTTGCCACATTACACCCGCTTGTCGCCTGAAACAGGTGCTTTCTCAGGCCGTGCAAAGTTTTCTCAAGGAACTGGATAACTACACGCTGGCCGATTTGGTTGAAGAGAATCAACCACTGTATAAATTATTGCTGGTGGAATGAAGAAAATTTCCACCGGAGCTGACAACGGAGGAACCGACATGTCACAAGATCCTTTCCAGGAACGCGAAGCCGAAAAGTACGCGAATCCTATCCCAAGCCGCGAGTTCATCATTGAACACTTAACTAAACGCGAAAAACCCGCTAATCGTGAAGAACTTGCTGAAGAATTACATATTGAAGGCGAAGAGCAGATTGAAGGCCTTCGCCGTCGCCTGCGCGCCATGGAACGCGATGGCCAACTGGTCTTTACCCGCCGCCAGTGCTATGCGCTGCCGGAGCGTCTCGATCTGCTGAAAGGCATCGTCATTGGTCACCGCGATGGCTTTGGCTTCTTGCGCGTTGAAGGGCGCAAAGACGATCTTTATCTCTCGTCCGAGCAGATGAAAATGTGTATCCATGGCGACCAGATCCTGGCGCAGCCGCTGGGTGCCGATCGTAAAGGTCGTCGCGAAGCGCGTGTTGTGCGCGTTCTGGTGCCGAAAACCAGCCAGATTGTGGGCCGCTACTTCACCGATGCCGGTGTGGGCTTTGTGGTGCCTGACGACAGTCGTCTGAGTTTTGACATTCTGATCCCGCCGGAAGAGGTAAAAGGCGCACGCATGGGCTTTGTGGTGGTCGTTGAGCTGACTCAGCGTCCAACCCGCCGTACCAAAGCCGTGGGTAAAATCGTCGAAGTGCTGGGCGATAATATGGGGACCAGCATGGCCGTGGATATGGCGCTGCGTACGCACGAAATCCCGTACGTCTGGCCGAAAGCGGTTGAAGATCAGGTTGAAGGCCTGAAAGAGCAGGTACCTGAAGAAGCCAAAGTGGGCCGCGTTGATTTGCGTAGCCTGCCGCTGGTCACCATAGATGGTGAAGATGCCCGCGACTTCGATGATGCGGTTTACTGTGAGAAAAAACGCGGCGGTGGCTGGCGTTTATGGGTCGCCATTGCTGATGTCAGCTATTACGTGCGCCCTGGTACGCCGCTGGATAGCGAAGCGCGCAGCCGTGGGACATCCGTGTACTTCCCGTCGCAGGTCGTGCCGATGCTGCCTGAAGTCCTCTCAAACGGCCTGTGCTCGCTGAATCCGCAGGTTGATCGCTTGTGTATGGTGTGCGAGATGACCATCTCCACCAAAGGGCGTTTAACCGGCTATAAATTCTATGAAGCGGTAATGAGTTCCCATGCACGTCTGACCTATACCAAGGTCTGGCATATGTTGCAGGGCGACCAGGAGCTGCGTGAGCAGTATGCCCCGCTGGTCAAACACATCGAAGAGCTGCATAACCTCTACAAAACGCTGGACCAGGCGCGTGAAGAGCGCGGCGGGATCTCCTTTGAAAGCGAAGAGGCGAAGTTTATCTTCAACGCTGAGCGCCGCATTGAGCGTATCGAACAGACGCAGCGTAACGATGCGCATAAGCTGATCGAAGAGTGCATGATTCTGGCGAACATCTCAGCGGCACGGTTTGTTGAGAAAGCGAAAGAGCCTGCGCTGTTCCGTATTCACGATAAACCCACGACGGAAGCGATTACTGCGTTCCGCTCTGTGCTGGCGGAGCTGGGTCTGGAGCTGCCAGGCGGCAGTAAACCTGAGCCACGCGATTACGCCGAACTGCTGGAATCCATCGCCGATCGTCCTGACGCGGAAATGCTGCAAACCATGCTGCTGCGTTCGATGAAACAGGCCATTTACGATCCGGAAAACCGCGGTCACTTTGGCCTGGCGCTTCAGTCCTATGCGCACTTTACCTCGCCGATTCGTCGTTATCCGGATCTCTCTTTGCACCGCGCCATTAAGTATCTGGTCGCGCAGGAGCAGGGACATAAAGGTAACACCACAGAGACCGGTGGGTATCACTACACCATGGAAGAGATGCTCCAGCTTGGTCAGCATTGTTCCATGGCAGAGCGCCGTGCTGATGAAGCCACTCGCGATGTGGCTGACTGGTTGAAGTGCGACTTTATGCTGGACCAGGTGGGCAATGTCTTTAAAGGCGTCATTGCCAGCGTCACCGGTTTTGGTTTCTTTGTGCGTCTTGATGAGCTGTTCATTGACGGCCTGGTCCACGTCTCCTCCCTGGATAACGATTATTATCGTTACGATCAGGTCGGGCAGCGTTTGACCGGCGAGTCGGGTGGTCAGACATACCGTCTGGGCGATCGCGTGGAAGTGAAAGTCGAAGCCGTTAATATGGATGAACGTAAGATTGATTTCAGCCTGATTTCAAGCGAACGTGCGCCACGTAACGTAGGCAAAACCGCGCGTGACAACGCCAAAAAAGGACCGGCCGGGAAAAGTAACGGCAAGCGTCGTCAGGCAGGTAAAAAGGTGAACTTCGAACCGGACAGCGCATTCCGCGGCGGTAAAGACAAACCGAAATCAGCGAAGCCGCCAAAAGCGAAACAAGAGAAAAGTGCCAAAAAGCCTTCAGCGAAGACGCAAAAAATAGCGGCTGCCACGAAAGCGAAACGCGCATCGAAGAAAAAAGTGGCGGAGTAATTCCCTCACCCCAGCCCTCTCCCCCAGGGGAGAGGGAGAATGTTCTGTAGGCCGGGTAAGCGCAGCGCCACCCGACAAAAAGTCATAATGAGAACCATCAATGAGTGAAATGATTTACGGCATCCACGCGGTGCAGGCCCTGCTGGAGCGCGCACCAGAGCGTTTTCAGGAAGTCTATATTCTGAAAGGGCGTGAGGATAAACGTCTGCTGCCGCTGATCCATGCGCTGGAAGCGCAGGGCGTCGTGATTCAACTGGCCAGCCGTCAGTTCCTCGACGAAAAAAGCGAGGGGGCGGTACACCAGGGGATTATTGCGCGGGCCAAACCGGGTCGTCAGTACCAGGAAAACGATCTGCCGGATTTGCTTGCCCAACTGGATAACCCATTCCTGCTGATCCTCGATGGCGTCACCGATCCGCATAACCTCGGCGCCTGTTTGCGTAGCGCAGATGCTGCTGGGGTGCATGCGGTGATTGTGCCACGCGATCGCTCTGCACAGTTAAATGCAACCGCGAAGAAAGTCGCCTGCGGCGCGGCGGAAAACGTGCCGTTGATTCGTGTGACCAACCTGGCACGCACCATGCGTCAGCTTCAGGAAGAGAACATCTGGATTGTCGGGACCGCAGGGGAAGCCGATCACACCGTCTATCAGAGCAAACTGAACGGGCGCCTGGCGCTGGTGATGGGTGCAGAAGGCGAAGGTATGCGTCGCCTGACGCGCGAACATTGCGATGAGCTGATCAGTATTCCCATGGCCGGGAGCGTCTCTTCTCTGAACGTCTCCGTGGCAACGGGCATCTGCCTGTTCGAAGCGGTTCGTCAGCGCGGGGAGTAAACAACAAGGCCGTCCATAGGACGGCCTTTAGTGTTTTCGCTCTCCCACAGGGCGAGGACATCAGACGATAACGACGTTACTCTTCCAGGGACCGTAAGTGGTCATCCTTTCTGAGCGTCATCAGCGCCACCAGACTCACTACCGCCGTGGCCATCACGTAGTACGCCGGGATATCCAGATTACCGGTTTGCTTAATCAGGCCGGTAATGATCAACCCCGCGCAGCCTGAGAAAATCGCATTCGATAACGAATAGGCCAGTCCAAGACCGGTATAGCGCACCCGTGTCGGGAACATTTCTGACAGCATCGCCGGGCCAGGGCCGGCCAGCATGCCAACCAGTCCACCGGCAATCAGCACCACAATCGCTTTAATCGCCAGCGTGCTGGAGTCAGCCTGCAGAATTTTCAACAGCGGCAGCGCCAGAACGAGCAGCAATACCGTGGCAACCATCATCACCGTGCGACGCCCGATACGATCGCTCATGATACCCGCCGGAATAATGGTGATCGCAAAACCGATATTGGAGATCACCGCAATCAGCAGCGCCTGGTTGAAGCCCGTATGCAGGGCTGACTGCAGATAGGTTGGCATGATGACCAGGTAGGTATACCCCGCGGCGGACCATACCATTACCCGGCCAATCCCCATGGCAATGGCTTTCAGCGTATCCGTAGTACGCGCCTGCGCGACGGCGGGCTTAACCTGTTGTTTGACGAAGCTGGGCGTCTCTTCCATGCTTACCCGCAGCCACAACGCCACAATGCCCATCGGCAGCGCCAGGAAGAAAGGAATTCGCCAGCCCCACTCATGCAACGCTTCTGGCGTCAGCAGCGCTGAGAGCAGCGCGACGATGCCCGCACCTGCCAGCAGACCCAATGCCACGGTAAAGGATTGCCACGCCCCGTAGAGGCCTCTCTTGCCGCGTGGTGCGAACTCCGTCATCAGCGATACGGCGCCGCCATACTCTCCCCCGGCGAATAATCCCTGCAAAATGCGCAGCCCGGTAATGATTAACGGCGCGGCGATACCAATACTGGCATACACCGGCACCAGGCCAATGGCCGCGGTGGCAAGCGTCATCAGGACCAGTACGATAATAAGCGTTGGCTTACGGCCAATACGATCGCCCATGCGCCCAAACACCACTGCGCCAAGTGGACGGAAGAAAAAGGCGATAGCAAAGGAGGCATAGGTCAGGATCAGGCTGGTCAGACCCGACTCCCCCTCAAGCTGGAAGAAGTTCTTCGCGATGACGGTTGCCATAAAACCATACACCGCAAATTCATACCATTCGATGAAGTTGCCGATAGAGCCAGCAATTAAAGCGCGCTTGTGAGCATCAGGCGCAGGGTGTGAAGCGTGCATAATCATTCTCTTCTGAAAGGTGAGAATAAATTATTCAACACATTCGCTGATGTGAAATAGTTTATTCTTATATTGTGTGAGCTGTTTCACGAATGAATTCAGCGAGATCGTCACGCTGTGACCTCACTCCCATGCAGTGCCGCCGTCAGCTGTCCATACTTACCGTATGGCCATTGAAGGAGGGACGCACATGCACTGGCAGACACACACTGTGTTTAATCAACCTTCACCACTCTGTAACAGCAATCTTTTTTTGTCGGACTGCGCGCTTCGCGAGGCTGTCATTCGGGAGGGCGGGGACTGGGACGTGGAACTGCTGGCGAGTATCGGACAGCAGCTGGGGACCGCAGAGTCGCTGGAGTTGGGAAGACTGGCGAACATCAACCCTCCGGAACTTCTGCGCTACGATGCCACCGGGGCTCGGCTGGACGACGTTCGCTTTCATCCGGCCTGGCATCTGCTTATGCAGGGGTTATGCGCCAATCGCGTGCACAATCTGGCGTGGGAAGACCAGGCCCGTAAAGGCGCGTTTATCGCCCGGGCGGCGCGCTTTATCCTCCATGCGCAGGTCGAAGCGGGCACCCTTTGTCCCATCACCATGACCTTTGCCGCCACGCCCTTGCTGCAACAGGCACTTCCCAAACCGTTTCACGACTGGCTGCCGCCGTTATTAAGCGATCGCTACGACCCCCATTTAGCGCCGGGCGGGCAAAAGCGAGGGTTGCTGATTGGCATGGGAATGACGGAAAAGCAGGGCGGTTCGGATGTGCTGAGCAATACGACCCGCGCAGAAAAAAACAGTGACGGTAGTTACCGGCTGGTTGGGCATAAATGGTTTTTCTCGGTGCCGCAAAGCGATGCGCATTTGGTTCTGGCTCAGGCGAAGGGCGGTCTGTCGTGCTTTTTCGTTCCGCGTTTTCTGCCTGACGGACAGCGAAATGCCGTGCGTCTGGAGCGTCTCAAAGACAAGCTGGGTAATCGTTCAAACGCCAGCGCTGAGGCGGAGTTTCTTGATGCGTCTGGCTGGTTGCTGGGGGAAGAGGGGGAAGGCGTGCGGCAAATCCTTAAGATGGGTGGGCTGACGCGTTTTGACTGCGCGCTGGGCAGTCATGGTCTTATGCGTCGTGCGCTGTCGATTGCGCTGTTCCATGCGCATCAGCGCCAGACCTTTGGCAAAAACCTGGTTGATCAGCCGGTGATGCGTGAGGTTTTAAGCCGAATGGCGCTGCAGCTGGAAGGGCAAACCGCGTTTCTGTTTCGGCTGGCACGCGCCTGGGACCAGCGGGCAAATGAACACGAGGCCGCATGGGCACGTCTCTTTACACCTGCAGCCAAATTTAGCGTCTGCAAGGCGGGGATACCCTTCGTGGCGGAGGCGATGGAAGTCCTCGGCGGGGCAGGTTACTGCGAAGAGAGTGAATTGCCGCGCCTGTATCGTGAAATGCCCGTAAACAGCATCTGGGAAGGCTCCGGCAATATTATGTGTCTGGACGTGCTGCGGGTGATCGCAAAGCAGCCAGGCATGATTGACGTGCTGCATGACGATTTTGCTCAGGTGAAAGGGCAGGACCGCCATTTCGATCGGAGCTGGCGTCAGTTACAGCAGAAGCTGCGTAAACCTCAGGAAGCCCAGGCCCGGGAGATCGCCCGGCAACTCTTTTTGCTGGGCGCGGGGGCGCAAATGTTGCGGCACGCCTCGCCGCCGGTTGCGCAGGCATGGTGCCGCATGATGATGGACACCCGGGGCAGCATGTTGCTTAATGAACAGGTCAAAAATGATTTGCTGCTGCGTGCCACGGGGAGGGTGGTTTAAGACTTTAAGCGGAACACACTGACCAGTTCAGTCAGATGCGATCCTTTTTCGCGCAGCGTGCGCGCGGTTTGCTCGCTGCGTGAGACGCGATCCGCATTGATATGCGACGCTTCGCCAATATGTGCCATGGCCAGATTAACCTGTCGGATCCCCGCTGATTGTTCATGCGAGGCATGGTTAATTTCGCCCACCAGTTGGCTGATGTTATCAATATGCACAATGATCGCATCCATCGCATGGCGGGTTTGCTCTGAAAGCTGATGCCCTTCACTCACCTTTTTCAGCGTATCGCCAATCAGTTGTTCAATCTCTTTCACCGCGTTGGCGCTGCGTGCGGCCAGCGCACGGACTTCCTGCGCGACGACGGCAAATCCTTTGCCGTGTTCACCCGCCCGTGCGGCCTCAACGGCAGCGTTCAGCGCCAGAATATTGGTCTGGAAGGCGATAGACTCAATCACGCGGGTGATGTCTTCAATGCGTTTTGACGCCACGCGGATATCGTCCATGGTAGCCACGGCGTGTCCGACCGTCTCGCCGCCCTGATGCACGGCGCGAGAGGTTTCACTCACCAGCTGCTGTGTCTGCTGCATGTTGGCGGCATTTTGCTGTACCGTTGCCGCCAGCTGTTCCATGCTGGCAGAGGTTTCTTCAACGCTGCTGGCCTGCTTGTTAATTTGCTCAGAGATTTCACCGCTATCGGACGCCAGGGCGTTAGTCCCCAGGTGGATATCGCCTGCCGATTCGCGAACCTGCTGAACGATAGTCTGTAACCCACCCCCGATGCCATTGATGGCAGCAATCAACTGGCCCACTTCATCCTGACGAGTCACCGGCAGTTCTGCCCGCAAATCGCCTGCGGCGTACAGACGTGCCAGGTGAATCACGCGATGCAAGGGACGGGTTAGCCAGCGGCGAATAATCACCACAAACATAAAAGCAAACAGTGCAGAAAGTACCGCGCCGGCTAACAGGAACCGATCCCTCAGGGCGGTGACGTTCTCCAGGAGGACCGATTTATCCACTTCGCCAATGATCGTCCAGTTCCAGCCGGGCATCGGGGTGTAGGCCATTTTAAGCGTGCGGCCATCATCGCTGACGCGCTCGAGCGTGCTGGACTGGCCGCTCATGACCGCCTGCTGAATGTCGCTTGCCCATGCGGGCAACTGACCTTCTTTGTCGGCATGGAACAAATACTGGCCACGCGTTTTGCCCTGGCCGCGATCCAGAACATAGAAGTGACCGCTTTCGCCCAGTCGACGGTTGAGGATTTTTTCACGCATGATGTTCCATGACGGCGTAATATCCACGCCCACAAAAATGATGGCAATCACCTGACCGCCCGCGTCTTTGACCGGCTGATACTGGGTGATATATCGCTTGCCGAAAAGCAGCGCCAGGCCACGATAAATCTCTCCTTTCGCTACGGAAGCAAAGGCCGGGCTGGTGGTATCCAGTACCGTACCGATGGCTCGCTCGCCGTTCTCTTTGCGCAGGGATGTTGCGACGCGGATGAAATTATCACCGCTGCGGACAAACAGCGTTGAAATGGCCCCCGTGCGGTTTAAAAAATCATCCGAGAGGGTGCTGTTTTCATGCAGCTCGGTTTCTCCGCCTTTCAGGAGCGGAACGGTCTGGTTATTGATGGTGCGGCTCTGGCTGGCGTCAATGTTCAGCGGCTGGGGCAGAAAGGTGGTGAAGAGTTTGGTGTAGCTCTCCACTTCTTCGCTGAGGCTGGTATTGAACATCTGCACCATATCCACCACGCCGGTAGACTGATTATGCAGGTCTTCCACGGCCAGAGTTTCAAGCTGTTCGCTGGCTTTATGGCTTAGAAGAAAGGTGAACAGCAGGAACAGGGCCGCCACGCTGATGCCGGTCAGCAGAGAGAGTTTGGTGCCCAGTCCCGCGCGGCGGAAAAAGTTGATCATAAATTGCTCATCGTCGAAAAGGTATGGCTGTTCAACGGCAGAGCGCGGATAACATTTATCGATTTCATGTAACAAATTGTTACATGACCGTAATGCTCAGGTTACAAGGCGGGAGAGGCGGGAGCAAAAACAGAAAAGCCACTGAAATAACGTGGCTTTTTTATGTGGCTCAGGCATAAAGGATGGCTTTCACCTGCCACTGATCGGCACGGTTGTTTTCCTGCATCTGAACGATTCGGTACCAGGACGCGCCCTGCTCATCGGCTTTTAACGCGATAACACGCTCAACGTCCTGCTGGCTTCCCGAAATATTATTCACGGAGATAAGCCCAATCTCATTCAAGCCTGTGACGCAATCTGCACTGGCGAACTCTGCGGATTGTGCGGTCGTGCTCACCAGCCCGGCTGAGAGCAAGAGTGAGGTTAAAGCAAGCGATCGTTTCATAGTCAACTCCATTTCACAGGTCTCCGGTATCCGCCGGGCAATCCTTCGCGAATAAACTCATTTCCTTTGTCACAGGCATGCAGTTTATTGTGGACAGGAAAACGTCTATGGACGCAAAGCAGTGTAAATGTCGCTTAAATTCTGAACGTTACTTGCGATACAAAATTGCCTGCGAGTACCATTGTCCCGTAACGATCGTTTCGTCGACCAATATGATCACGTAATAATCTGCGTTTGCAGCGACAGCTTTTGCTTTAATGGCATCTTGCGCATCATCCGGGGAACCGCGAACCAGTACGGTAACCGTCCCCATTCGCTGTAATCCTTCAGTCTGATTACGACGAATTTCCTGCGGATGATCGGCAACCGGTGGAGCAGGTTGCGGTGTGCCTTGCAGCGCGCTACAGCCCGCTAATAATGACACCAGCAATAAAGCAGCAAACCTTCGCATAGCCATATCTCGTTTCCTGATAGCCATAGTGTAGATGTCTGCGAATTTCCTTTTGGGGGAATGTTCCCAAACTGTTATCTATAACGTAAATTTCGAATGAAAATGTCCTGAAAGCGTAATCCAGTTCTCAACATTATGAATCACCCACACGAATAAGGAGCGGCCATGATTGAGTTAACGACCCAGAGGCTGGGTGACCACGAGATTTTACACGCTTTCCCGGCGGGAAAAGCGACACAGCCTTTACCCGTTATTATTTTTTATCATGGGTTTACCTCATCAAAACTGGTTTACAGCTACTTTGCGGTTGCGCTGGCGCAGGCGGGGTTTCGTGTCATCATGCCCGATGCCCCCGATCATGGTTCGCGTTACCGCGGCGATGAACAGAATCGGCTGGGGCAGTTCTGGCAAATTCTTCACGGTAATCTGGTGGAGTTCGCCGGGCTCCGTGACGCACTCTTTGCCGCCGGGCTGGTGGCCGATCAACGCCTGGCGGTGGCCGGTGCCTCAATGGGGGGAATGACGGCGCTGGGTATTATGACGCAACATCCTGACGTCACCTGTGTGGCGAGTCTGATGGGGTCGGGTTATTTTTTGACGCTGGCAGACACGCTGTTTCCGCCCACGGATGATATTGAAGCCGTTCGCGCATCGCTCAAGGCGTGGGACGTCACTGATGCACTGCCGCGTCTTGCCGAAAGGCCGCTGTTCTTATGGCACGGCGAAGCAGATGACGTGGTGCCCGCCGGGGAAACCTTCCGGTTACAGCAGGCGTTAATTCGCGACGGGCTGGATAAACACCTCACCTGCGTCTGGGAAGCCGGTGTACGGCATCGTATTACCCCAACGGCACTTGATGCCACCGTTGATTTCTTTTTACAGAACCTTTAAACACGCAGGATTTTCACGCCCTGATCCTCCAGTTTCTGAAGGATCTGCGGATTGGCATTTTTGCCGGTGATCACCATATCGATCTGCTCTGCGCGACTAAACAGCATACCGGCACGTTCACCGACCTTACTGCTGTCGACCAGCACCACCAGTTTGCCGACGACGTTGAGCATATTCTGTTCTGCCATCGCGGTCAGCATATCGGTTTTATACAGCCCATCCGCTGTCAGGCCTTTGCCGCTGGTAAACATCCAGTGGCCGGCATACAGGCTGTTTTCGCTATCCTGCGGGCTAAGGGTAATCGACTGGCTCTTATTATACTGACCGCCCATGATCACTACGCTCTCATGCTCCTGATCGATGAGGAAGTTGGCCAGCGGCAGGTAATTAGTGATGATCTGCACGGGTTTGCCGCACATTTCACGGCCCAGCAAAAAGGCGGTGGAGCCACAGTTTATCACCACGCTTTCACCTGGATTCACCAGTTGCGACGCGGCACGGGCAATGCGAATTTTTTCGTCATGGTTTAACGCCTGATGAATGTTCATGGGCGTCCAGCGCGGGCGTTGCTGACTAATGGCTTCCGCACCATTGCGCACCTTTTTAAGCTTGCCGCTTTCATCCAGCTTGTTGATATCCCGGCGTGCGGTTGCGGGCGAAATCCCTAAACGGTCGATAACTTGTTCGACGGTAACAAACCCCGTTTGCCCCAGAAGTTCCAGTAAAATTTGATGCCGTTGCGCTTCCGTCATGAGCTATTCCGATAAAAATTGATTTGAAAAGATAATATTTGAAATAGCCTGAAATTACTAAGCAAAAGATGAATCGCCAGACTCAGAGTCTGGCGATAAAGATCGCTATATTGACGCGAATTCTTACAGGAACGATTTGAAAGGCAGGTCGGGTTCGATCGTGAAGCAATCGTCAAAACCACGTGGATAATGATATTCGAAGTTATCTTTATCCAGCGGCCAGGTAAACTTACCGCCCACCTGCCAGATGAAGGGCTTAAAGCCATACTTCAGGCGGTATTTTTTCATCTCCCACAGGACGCGGATTTCCTGCGGATCGGCCTGGAAGTTTGACCAGATGTCGTGATGGAAAGGGATCACCACTTTGGTGTTCAGCGCTTCCGCCATGCGCAGCATGTCGGCGCTGGTCATTTTGTCCGTAATGCCCCGTGGGTTTTCCCCGTAGGAGCCAAGCGCGACGTCGATCTGATGGTCATTGCCGTGTTTCGCGTAATAGTTGGAGTAGTGTGAATCACCGCTGTGATACAGCGAGCCTCCAGGCGTTTTAAACAGATAGTTGACGGCTCGTTCGTCCATGCCATCCGGTAAAACACCTGCGGCTTTTTGATCGGCGGGAAGGGTAATCAGCGCGGTGCGGTCAAAAGCATCCAGCGCATGGATCTCGATGTCTTTGATTTTCACCACATCGCCCGGCTTCATCACGATGCACCGTTCTTTTGGCACGCCCCAGCCAATCCATAAATCCACACAGGTCTGCGGCCCGATAAACGGCACGTCGTCGGCACAGTTTTGCATAACGGCGGCGGCCACGTTCACGTCGATGTGATCGTTATGATCGTGCGTGGACAGGACGGCATCGATCTGACGAATAGCAAAGGGATCAAGCACAAAGGGTGTCGTGCGCAGGTTCGGCTGCAGCTTTTTAACGCCCGCCATACGTTGCATCTGGTGGCCTTGTTTCATCAGCGGATTGCCATGGCTTTGTTTGCCGGTTCCGCACCAGAAATCCACGCAAATGTTGGCGCCGCCTTCCGATTTCAGCCAGATACCCGTACACCCCAGCCACCACATAGCAAAGGTACCCGGCGCAACCTGCTCTTGCTCGATCTCTTCATTAAGCCAACTGCCCCATTCCGGGAAAGTGCTCAGGATCCAGGATTCACGGGTGATGCTGTTCACTTTACTCATCGTTCGACTCCCTGTTTCTAATCATAAATAATCATATGGTGATTTGTTGTGATTTATACTGTCACCAGTTAATCATCATTGCAACGGCAAATTTTGCTGTTTTTTATGACGGGATGAAGGAGTCGCACAGAGGGTATAAATCTGTCTAAAGCGGTGTATTATGTCTATCTATATGTAATATAAAAATAAATTCAGGCTGGATAGTATGTAATGAAAATCACTATTAACTGCAGGGAAATAATTTGCGTGATACATCACAAATAATCAAATTCAATCTTGTGGTGATTATTTTTGATTACTAGAGTGAGGGCACTTTACGCATGAGGGGTTAACCCTCTCGTCCCCATTTTCTGGAGAATGCAATGGAAGTCCTCTACAGCGTCTTTACCGTCTTCTTCAATCAGGTCATGACCAACGCGCCGCTGCTGCTGGGTATTGTTACCTGTCTCGGCTATATCCTGTTGCGCAAAAGCGCGAGCGTGATTGTGAAAGGCACGATTAAAACAATCATTGGTTTTATGTTGTTGCAGGCGGGGTCGGGCATTTTAACCAGCACCTTTAAGCCCGTTGTGGCCAAAATGTCGGAGGTTTACGGCATTAACGGGGCCATCTCTGATACTTACGCCTCCATGATGGCCACTATTGAGCGCATGGGCGAGGCCTATAGCTGGGTAGGCTATGCCGTTCTGCTCGCTCTGGCGCTGAACATAACCTACGTTCTGCTTCGTCGCCTGACGGGCATCCGCACCATCATGCTAACCGGGCATATCATGTTCCAGCAGGCGGGGCTGATCGCGGTGTTCTTCTACATCCTGGGTTACCCGATGTGGACCACCATTATTTGTACTGCGGTGTTGGTTTCCCTGTACTGGGGTATTACGTCCAACATGATGTACAAACCCACGCAGGAAGTGACCGACGGCTGCGGTTTTTCTATCGGACACCAGCAGCAGTTTGCCTCCTGGATTGCGTATAAAGTCGCCCCGTTCCTCGGTAAGAAAGAAGAGAGCGTAGAAGATCTCAAACTGCCGGGCTGGCTCAATATCTTCCATGACAACATCGTTTCAACCGCCATCGTGATGACCCTTTTCTTTGGCGCGATTCTGCTCTCCTTCGGCATCGACGTGGTTCAGGCGATGGCAGGCAAAACCCACTGGACGATTTACATCCTGCAGACGGGCTTCCAGTTCGCGGTGGCGATTTTCATCATCACTCAGGGTGTCCGTATGTTTGTGGCTGAGCTGTCTGAAGCCTTTAACGGTATCTCACAACGTCTAATCCCGGGGGCCGTGCTCGCCATCGACTGCGCCGCCATTTATAGCTTTGCCCCTAATGCGGTCGTCTGGGGCTTTATGTGGGGCACCATCGGCCAGCTGATCGCGGTGGGCATTCTGGTGGGCTGCGGCTCCTCGATTCTGATCATTCCTGGCTTTATCCCGATGTTCTTCTCTAACGCCACGATCGGTGTGTTTGCCAATCACTTTGGCGGCTGGCGTGCCGCGCTCAAAATCTGTCTCGTGATGGGCATGATTGAAATTTTTGGCTGCGTCTGGGCAGTCAAACTGACCGGCATGAGTGCCTGGATGGGCATGGCGGACTGGTCCATTCTGGCTCCGCCAATGATGCAGGGCTTCGCCTCCCTCGGCATCGTCTTTATGGCGGCCATTATCCTGATTGCACTGGCTTATATGGTCTTCGCCGGGCGCACATTACGCGCTGAAGAAGACGCAGAAAAACAACTGGCAGAGCACTCTGCTTAATAAGGAGTTCCGATTATGACCGTACGTATTCTGGCTGTATGTGGAAATGGGCAAGGCAGCTCCATGATCATGAAAATGAAAGTGGACCAGTTTCTGACGCAGCAAGGCGTGGATCACACGGTAAATAGCTGTGCCGTGGGCGAATACAAAAGCGAGTTGGGCGGTGCGGATGTGATTATTGCCTCAACCCATATCGCCGGTGAAATCACCGTCACCGGAAACAAATATGTGGTGGGGGTTCGCAACATGCTCTCTGCCGCTGATTTTGGTCCAAAACTGATGGAGGTGATCAACGCGCACTTCCCGAATGATGTGAAATAAGGACGTGTCATGAAATTACGTGATTCGCTGGCGGAAAATCATTCCATTCTTTTGCAGGCGGATGCCAGCACCTGGCAGGAAGCCGTCAAACTTGGCGTGGATTTGCTGGTCAGGGCAGACGTTGTAGAGCCGCGTTACTACCAGGCCATTCTGGATGGCGTTAATCAGCACGGTCCTTATTTTGTGATTGCGCCCGGTCTGGCAATGCCGCATGGCCGCCCGGAAGAGGGGGTCAAAAAAACCGGCTTCGCGCTGGTGACGCTCAAAACGCCGCTGGTGTTCCACCATGAAGACAACGATCCGGTCGATATCCTGATCACCATGGCGGCTGTTGATGCCAACACCCATCAGGAAGTCGGCATTATGCAGATCGTTAATCTGTTTGATGATGAAGAGAATTTCGACCGTTTACGCGCCTGCCGTACCGAGCAGGACGTGCTGGATTTAATCGATCGCGCCAATGCGGCGGCACTTTAAGAAGGAATTGAAAATGTCATTACCTATGTTGCAGGTTGCGCTTGATAACCAGACCCTGTCGCACGCTTACGAAACCACCCGCTTGATCGCGGAAGAGGTGGACATTATAGAAGTCGGCACCATTCTGTGTGTCGGTGAGGGCGTGCGCGCTGTACGCGATCTGAAAGCGCTGTATCCACATAAAATTGTGCTGGCCGATGCCAAAATTGCCGATGCGGGCAAAATTCTCTCGCGGATGTGCTTTGAAGCGAACGCCGACTGGGTCACCGTGATTTGCTGCGCAGATATTAACACCGCAAAAGGTGCGCTGGACGTGGCGAAAGAGTTCGGTGGCGACGTGCAGATTGAACTGACGGGCTACTGGACCTGGGAACAGGCGCAAGAGTGGCGTGATGCCGGGATTCAGCAGGTGGTCTATCATCGCAGCCGTGACGCGCAGGCCGCCGGTGTTGCCTGGGGCGAAACCGATATCAGTGCGATCAAACGTCTGGCGGATATGGGCTTCAAGGTCACCGTAACGGGGGGACTGGCGCTCGACGATCTCCCGTTGTTCCAGGGGATTCCGATTCATGTCTTTATCGCAGGTCGCAGTATTCGTGATGCCGCTTCGCCTGTTGAAGCCGCGCGTCAGTTTAAACGCTCCATCGCCCAGCTGTGGGGATAAGGAGCGGGTATGTTATTTAAACATGTCCCGTTAGGGATTTATGAAAAGGCGCTCCCCGCCGGGGAGAGCTGGCTGGAACGGCTACAGCTCGCCAAAAAACTCGGGTTTGATTTTGTTGAAATGTCGATTGACGAAACCGACGCACGTTTATCCCGTCTTGACTGGAATCGTGACGCGCGTCTGTCGTTAGTCAGTGCCATTGCCGAAACCGGCGTGCGGGTGCCGTCCATGTGTTTGAGCGCACATCGACGCTTTCCTTTGGGGTGCGAGGACGATGCCATTCGCGCCCAGGGGCTGGAGATCATGCGCAAAGCCATCGCGTTCGCCCAGGATGTAGGTATCCGCGTCATCCAGCTGGCGGGGTATGACGTCTATTATCAGGAAGCCAATGACGAAACGCGTCGACGGTTTCGCGAAGGCCTGAAAGAGAGCGTTGAGATGGCCAGCCGTGCCCAGGTCACGCTGGCTATGGAGATCATGGACTATCCCCTGATGAACTCCATCAGCAAGGCGCTGGGGTATGCGCACTATCTGAATAATCCCTGGTTCCAGCTTTATCCTGATATCGGCAATCTGTCGGCATGGGACAACGATGTGCAGATGGAGTTACAGGCCGGAATCGGGCATATCGTGGCGGTCCATGTCAAAGATACGCGCCCGGGCGTCTTCAAAAATGTGCCGTTTGGTACCGGCGTGGTCGATTTTGAACAGTGCTTCCGGACGTTAAAAGAGAGCGGCTACTGCGGACCCTATCTGATTGAGATGTGGAGCGAAACCGCGGAAAACCCGGAAACCGAGGTGGCTCTGGCACGCGACTGGGTACGTGCGCGCATGGCGCGTGCGGGATTACTGGAGGCCGATAATGCAGCCGCTTAAAAAGCAGGTTTTCGACGCCAATATGGATCTCCCCCGGTACGGCCTGGTGACCTTCACCTGGGGGAACGTCAGTGCTATCGACAGGGCGCGTGGGCTGGTGGTGATTAAGCCGAGCGGCGTGGCTTATGACGCCATGACCGTTGACGATATGGTGGTGGTGGATCTGGACGGCAACGTTATCGAAGGCCGCTGGAATCCCTCATCCGATACGGCCACGCATCTGGCGCTCTATCGACGTTTTCCTTCGCTCGGGGGCATTGTGCATACCCACTCGACGCATGCCACGGCCTGGGCACAGGCAGGAATGGCCATTCCCGCGCTGGGTACCACGCATGCGGACTATTTCTTTGGTGATATTCCCTGCACCCGTGCGTTGACCGAAGCCGAAGTGTCGGGCGAGTACGAACGCAATACGGGCAAGGTCATCATTGAAACGCTGGGGGAACGCGACCCGTTGCATACCCCGGGAATGGTGGTGTATCAGCACGGGCCCTTCTCCTGGGGCAAAGATGCTCACGATGCGGTGCATAACGCGGTAGTGATGGAGGAGGTAGCAAAAATGGCCTGGATAGCACGCGGTATTAATCCGCAGCTTCACCCCATCGACAGCTATCTGATGAACAAACATTATCTGCGTAAGCACGGTCCCGACGCCTATTACGGGCAGAAATAAAAAAAGCCCCCGGGCAGGGGGCTAAATCATTGCGTGCTATGTTTTCGTTGTTGGCTTTCCTGGTGCTCGCGTGACGCTTTATTTGTAGATATCCGCGCTTGCATGCATATTGCCGTTGCTGCCGGGCTCTCGCATCAGCATGACGTGATAGTAGTGGGCGCCTCTCGCGTCAGTCTCTTCATTCAGGGCCTGATCTGCTTCGCTTTCGGTGGCAAAATTATGATTGATGTAAATCACACCTAAGCTCTGCACATCGTCCATATTCCGGGCCTGTCGGCCATCTATCTTGATGGCTGCCGTTGCGTTTGCACTGAGCAACAGTACAGCCAGAAGGGCAATTGTGATGTTTTTCATACGTACGCTCCACGACAAGGTGCTGTGTGACGGTCTCTGCCTCTCCTGTTCGTTGGGGATGGGGTCTGATTAAAGTGTAATCGCTTCTTTGCTAAGCCATCGCGACCATTTCTGATGCTGTTGTTCAAAAAAATGGCGCTTCCTGATGTGATTAATTTTAAATCATTCACTTAGTCTGTCTTCGCGCTATGTGCGAATTATTTGTGCAATCAGCTTGAGTTTATGGGGCATCGCAATTAGAATGGCGCGTCAATTTTTCAGCCGCCCTTTAATCACGTTCCTTGCCTCCATGGGCCGCGGCTGACCCAGACAGGAGGCTGAATAATCCGTAAGGAGCAATTCGATGCGTCATTACGAAATCGTTTTTATGGTCCATCCTGACCAGAGCGAACAGGTTCCG
>Ga0209281_1000120_pt1 | contig 206692 bp, 192 predicted proteins | sample MedtruBG_FD_187514 | JGI IMG/M metagenome (GOLD analysis project Ga0209281, IMG submission 187514) | Root nodule microbial communities of legume samples collected from California, USA - Medicago truncatula BG (SPAdes) (version 2) | ecosystem: Host-associated > Plants > Roots > Nodule | place... | reverse complement strand
AGGTGAGCCGTTCGATGCATCAAGACACTGCGGCGTAACGGCTTAAAGGCATGAAGGGAAGAAATAACAGCGCCTGACGGCGCTGTGGCTGGCATGCCTGCAATCCGGGAACCCGGTATATAAAAAAGCTTGCAGGCGATAACAGTATCTACGGTTTTGTAGGCCCGGCAAGCTTGCGCCGCCGGGCAAATACGCATGTTTATCCCACGTAGAAGTAGATGGCGAGGAAGTGGCACAGGCTCCCGCCCAGCACAAAGCCGTGCCAGATCGCGTGGTTGTAGGGAATGCGCCTGCACACGTAGAAGATCACCCCCAGCGAGTAGACGATGCCCCCCGCGGCCAGCAATATGAGCCCGCCCATAGAGAGCCTAACGGCTAGTTCATAGATGACCACCAGCGACAGCCAGCCCATCGCCAGGTAGGTCACCAGCGAGAGCACCTTAAAACGGTGGGCAATAGTCAGTTTGAACAGGATCCCGAGCAGCGCCAGGCTCCAGATGACAATCATCAGGCCGCGTGCCAGCGGCGAATCCAGCCCTACCAGTAAAAAAGGCGTATAGGTACCGGCTATCAGCAGATAGATAGCACAGTGGTCGAATTTCTTCAGCCACGGCTTTGCGCGCGGATGGGGAATAGCGTGATAGAGCGTTGATGCCAGAAACAGCAGGATCATGCTGCCGCCGTAAAGACTGTAGCTGGTAATGGCCAGTGGGCTGGCATGATTATCCATGGCCTGCATCAGTAGGAGCACCAGTCCTACCACACCGAATATCAGTCCAATACCGTGACTAATGCTGTTGGCTATCTCCTCAGCCAGTGAATATCCCTGTTTTTTTAATGGTTTATCAACCATAGCTTACTCCAGAAAACAGAGGCTTGCGCCGGGTCACTCAGTAGCCGATAGCTGTCTGAATGATAACCACCCTAGAGTAACTGAGAATGATTCCAGTGCACACCTGTTAGCTAAAATAAATAATCCCGTTCAGAAGTGTAGCTAATTCACGCTTCGTTCGGGCTACAGATGTTTCTTCTTTTTGGTAGCAACCCGCTGCGCCGCCGTTTCCGGTTTCGGGCAAAATGTGGCAGCATAGAGAGGTGCCGCACCGTGCAGATAACCGTCTGAAAAAGGAAGCCTCGTGACCCTGTTTAACCACTCCGCTGTTGCCAGCCTCAACAACCTTGAGATGATGGTCTACAACGTGGTCATTAAAAATCGCGACAAGGTGATGTACATGACCATTCGCGAGCTGGCCGATGCCGCAGGCGTCTCTACCACTACCGTGCTCCGCTTCTGCCGCAAGCTGGAGTGTGAAGGCTACTCTGAGTTTCGCGTGCGCTTTAAATTATATTTAGCACAAAGCGAACCGCAGCCCGCTAATTTTGGTGCCAGCGAAATTATTAGCTTTTTTAAAAGCGTTAATAATGATGAATTCGATCGTCTACTGGATCAGGCTACCGATATTATTTTAGCTTCCGAGCGCATTATATTTGTCGGCGTCGGCACCTCCGGCTCGTTGGCAAAATATGGCGCACGCTTCTTTTCCAACGTGGGTAAATTCAGCAACCACGTTGACGATCCCTATTTTCCCGTCACCAACGATATGGCAAAAAACGCGCTGGCAATTGTCCTCTCCGTCTCCGGTGAGACAGAGGAGATCCTGCGCTTCGCCAGCCAGTTCAGCCTGCATAACTGCAAGGTGATGTCGATTACCAGCCACGAGCACTCGGCGCTGGCTAAGCTGGCGGATTTTAATCTCTCCTGGCATATTCCCCAGACGCGCATTTCAGGGGGCTACGATCTGACTACCCAAATTCCCGTGATCTATATTCTTGAAACCCTGGGCCGCAAGCTGGCGAAAAAATTAGCCTAAAAAAACAGGCTGTTTTTTTCCTGTAACATATTACCGAAGCGGCAAACTGTTATATCGTGACTTTCGATTGGGCTTTGCTAGACTCGGCGTAAACCTATTTTCTGTCGGTTACAGCGGGATAAATAAGCATGAAAAAGATCACCTTACCAAAAGACTTTTTATGGGGCGGCGCGGTTGCTGCGCATCAGGTTGAAGGCGGCTGGAACAAAGGCGGCAAAGGCCCGAGTATCTGCGACGTGCTGACCGGCGGCGCGCACGGCGTACCGCGTGAGATCACCCAGGAAGTTGTGCCCGGCAAATACTATCCTAACCACGAAGCCGTTGAGTTCTACAGCCACTACAAAGAAGACATCAAGCTGTTTGCCGAGATGGGCTTTAAGTGTTTCCGTACCTCTATCGCCTGGACCCGTATCTTCCCGAACGGCGATGAGCAGACGCCGAACGAAGAGGGTCTGAAGTTCTATGACGATATGTTCGATGAGCTGCTGAAATATAACATCGAGCCGGTGATCACCCTCTCCCACTTTGAGATGCCCCTGCATCTGGTGCAGGCCTACGGCGGCTGGACCAACCGTAAAGTGGTGGACTTCTTTGTGCGCTTCGCCGAAGTGGTGTTCGAGCGCTATAAGAGCAAAGTCAAATACTGGATGACCTTCAACGAGATCAACAACCAGCGTAACTGGCGTGCGCCGCTGTTTGGCTACTGCTGCTCCGGCGTGGTCTATACCGAGCATGAAAATCCGGAAGAGACCATGTACCAGGTGCTGCACCACCAGTTCGTTGCCAGCGCGCTGGCGGTGAAGGCCGCACGGGAGATCAATCCAGAGATGCAGGTTGGCTGCATGCTGGCCATGGTGCCGCTCTATCCGTTCTCCTGTAAGCCGGAAGACGTGATGTATGCGCAAGAGTCTATGCGCGAGCGCTGGGTCTTTACCGACGTGCAGCTGCGCGGCTACTACCCTACCTACGTTCTGAACGAGTGGGAACGTCGCGGCTTTGATATCAAAATGGAAGCCAATGACGAGCAGATCCTGCGCGAGGGTACCTGCGCTTATCTCGGCTTCAGCTACTACATGACCAACGCGGTGAAAGCGGAAGGCGGCAGCGGTGACGCAATCTCTGGCTTCGAGGGCAGCGTGCCGAACCCGCACGTTAAAGCCTCTGACTGGGGCTGGCAGATCGACCCGGTCGGCCTGCGCTATGCCCTGTGTGAGCTGTACGAGCGCTACCAGAAGCCACTGTTTATCGTAGAAAACGGCTTCGGCGCGTACGATAAAGTGGAAGAGGATGGCAGCATCAATGACGACTACCGCATTGATTACCTGCGCGCCCACGTGGAAGAGATGATCAAAGCCGTGACCTACGACGGCGTCGATCTGATGGGCTACACCCCGTGGGGCTGCATCGACTGCGTATCGTTCACTACCGGCCAGTACAGCAAACGCTATGGCTTTATCTATGTGAACAAGCATGATGACGGCACCGGCGACATGTCCCGCTCCCGTAAGAAGAGCTTTAACTGGTACAAAGAGGTGATCGCCAGCAACGGTGAGAATCTGTAATTGTTAAATGCCGGGTGGCGGCTCCGCCTTACCCGGCCTACTTGACGTGGTCGGCGGCTACTTGCCGCCCGCCATCTCAATAAAACTGCCTGTCACGTACGACGCCTTCTCGCTCAGCAGCCAGACTATCGCCTGCGCCACCTCTTCCGGCTGACCGCCACGCTGCATCGGCAGCACTGATTTAACCCTATCGACCCGTCCTGGCTCACCGCCGTCGGCATGCATTTCGGTATAGATAAACCCTGGCCGTACGCCGTTAACGCGAATGCCCTGCGCCGCAACCTCAAGCGACAGCCCGGTAGTCAGCGTATCGACCGCGCCTTTCGAGGCGGCATAGTCCACATACTCGCCGGGCGCGCCCAGCCGCGCCGCCGCTGAGGAGACGTTGACGATGGCCCCACCCTTGCCGCCGTGTCGGTGCGACATTCGCTTTACCGCCTCGCGACAACAAAGAAAGTAGCCCGTTACGTTGGTCGCCAGCACGCGGTTAATACGCTCGGCGGTGAGGTTTTCCAGCGTACTCTGCGTAAACAGAATGCCCGCGTTATTGACCAGCGCGGTCAGCGGTTCGTTCTTCTCGTCGATACGGGCAAACATCGCCAGCACCTGCGCTTCATCGCTGATGTCTGCCTGTACCGCAAACGCTCTGCCGCCCGCAGCGACAATCGTATTCACCACCTCGGTTGCCGCATCCACGTTGTGATGATAGTTAACCGCCACGCCGTAGCCTTCACGCGCCAGCTCCAGCGCCGTGGCTCTGCCAATCCCCCGGCTTGCGCCGGTTACCAGTGCAATACCCATTCTGTTCTCCCAATAAAAAAGCCGGGTGGAGGCTTCGCCTCACCCGGCCTACGTTATCACGCCAACACTATTACTGATATTCGCTCATCGGCACGCAGGAGCAGAACAGGTTGCGGTCGCCGTAGACGTCATCAAGACGCTTCACGGTCGGCCAGTACTTGTTCGCAGACCCCGCCGGGAAGACTGCCAGCTCGCGGCTGTAGCCGTGGCTCCACTCCGCCACCAGCTCGTGCTGGGTATGCGGGGCGTTAACCAGCGGGTTATCCTCCAGCGTCCACTCACCGTCCTGCACGCGATCGATCTCCATGCGGATAGCCAGCATTGCATCAATAAAGCGGTCCAGTTCGGCTTTGCTCTCGGACTCCGTTGGCTCCACCATCAGCGTACCCGCAACCGGGAAGGACATGGTTGGCGCGTGGAAGCCGTAATCGATCAGGCGTTTGGCGATATCCAGCTCGCTAATGCCGGTCTGCTCTTTCAGCGGACGAATATCCAGAATGCACTCGTGCGCCACGCGGCCATCGCGGCCGGTATAGAGCACCGGGAAGGCGGACTGCAGGCGGGTAGCAATATAGTTAGCATTGAGGATCGCTACCTGGCTGGCTTTCTTCAGCCCTTCCGCGCCCATCATGCGGATATACATCCAGCTGATGGGCAGAATAGAGGCGCTGCCGAACGGGGCAGCAGAGACCGCGCCCTGACGGGTCAGCATCCCTTCAATCTGTACTACGCTATGGCCCGGTACGAACGGTGCCAGGTGCGCTTTAACGCCGATAGGCCCCATGCCTGGACCGCCGCCGCCGTGCGGGATACAGAAGGTTTTATGCAGGTTGAGGTGCGACACGTCCGCGCCAATAAAGCCAGGGGAGGTGATCCCCACTTGGGCGTTCATGTTCGCGCCGTCGAGATAGACCTGACCGCCGTACTGATGGACGATTTCACACACTTCGCGGATCGTCTCCTCATAAACTCCATGAGTCGACGGGTAGGTCACCATGATGCAGGAGAGGTTATCCCCCGCCTGCTCGGCTTTGACACGCAGATCGGCCAGGTCGATGTTGCCGTTTTTATCGCAGGCGACCACAACCACCTGCATGCCAGCCATCTGCGCCGACGCCGGGTTGGTGCCGTGGGCGGAGCTGGGGATCAGGCAGATATCGCGGTGGCCGTCGTTGCGGCTCTCATGGTAGTGGCGGATCGCCAGCAGGCCAGCGTACTCCCCCTGCGCGCCGGAGTTCGGCTGCATGCAGAGAGCGTCGTAGCCGGTCAGCTTCACCAGCCACTCAGAGAGCTGGTTGATCATCTGATGATACCCTTCCGCCTGGTCTGCCGGGCAGAACGGGTGCAGCTCGGCGAATTCCGGCCAGGTGATAGGGATCATCTCTGCGGCGGCGTTCAGCTTCATGGTGCAGGAGCCAAGCGGGATCATCGCCTGGTTCAGGGCCAGATCCTTACGCTCCAGCGAGTGCATGTAACGCATCATCTCGGTTTCGCTGTGGTAGCGGTTGAATACCGGATGGCTCAGGATAGCGTCATCACGCAGCATACTCGGCTGAATTGAGCGGCTATCGTGAGCCACCTCTTTATCCAGCGCGTCGATATTTAAGCCATGGCCGTCGCCGACGAGCGCGTCAAACAGCGTCGCCACGTCTTCGCGGGTAGTGGTTTCGTCGAGGGTGATGCCCACGGCGTTATGGATGTCGCTGCGCAGGTTGATCTCTGCCGCTTCGGCACGCGCCAGCACGGCTGCTTTATCGGCAACCTCCACGCAGAGAGTGTCAAAGAAGTGCGTATGGCGCAGCTTCAACCCTTTCTGCTGTAGGCCAGTGGCGAGGATGTCGGCCAGGCGGTGGATACGGCCCGCAATGCGCTTCAGCCCAACCGGGCCGTGATAAACGGCGTAGAGGCTGGCGATATTCGCCAGCAGCACCTGCGAGGTACAGATGTTGGAGTTCGCTTTCTCGCGGCGGATATGCTGCTCGCGAGTCTGCATCGCCATGCGCAGCGCGGTGTTACCGGCAGCATCTTTCGATACGCCGATAATACGGCCAGGCATGGAGCGTTTAAATTCATCTTTGGCGGCAAAGAAGGCCGCATGCGGACCGCCGTAGCCCATCGGCACGCCGAAGCGTTGTGCAGAGCCGAAGACGATATCCGCCCCCTGCTTGCCCGGCGCGCTGAGCAGCACCAGCGCCATAAAGTCTGCCGCGACGCTCACTACAACCTTACGCGCTTTCAGCTCGCTAATCAGCGCGCTGTAGTCATGCACTTCGCCGGTGGTGCCTACCTGCTGAAGCAGCACGCCGAAGAGATCCTGATGATCCAGCGCTTTGTCGGCGTCGTCGACCACGATTTCAAAGCCAAAGGTTTCCGCGCGGGTGCGCACCACGTCCAGGGTCTGCGGATGCACGTCGGCGGCAACAAAGAAGCGGTTCGCCCCTTTCAGCTTGCTCACGCGTTTGGCCATCGCCATCGCTTCGGCCCCTGCGGTCGCTTCATCAAGCAGCGACGCGGAAGCGATATCGAGACCGGTCAGATCCAGCGTGACCTGCTGGAAGTTGAGCAGTGCCTCAAGGCGGCCCTGAGAAACTTCCGGCTGATAGGGGGTATAGGCGGTGTACCAGCCTGGGTTTTCCAGCATATTGCGCAGGATCACCGGCGGCAGCTGCACAGCGGTATAGCCCATGCCGATGTAAGACTTAAAGCGCTTGTTGCGCGCGGCGATGGCTTTCAGCTCGGCCAGCGCGGCAAACTCCGTGGTCGCTTCGCCAATCTGCGGCGGCGTTGCCAGCTGAATGTCCTGCGGGACAATCTGGCCAATCAGGGCGTTAAGTGAATCTGCGCCAACGGTTTTCAGCATCTCTTGCTGCTGAGCAGCGTCCGGCCCGATGTGGCGATCGATAAAAGCGTCGCGGTGTTCAAGCTGGCTTAAAGTCTGAGTCATGAGCGATGGTTCCTGAAACGTGCGGTGAATCGTGGTTGTCTTAACCTGAAATGCCCGGTGGCGCTATCACCTACCGGGCCTACAGGCTTTACTCGTCTTCTAACAGAGATTCGTACGCGGTCGCGTCCAGCAGGGCTTCAACCTCTGCTTCATCGCTGGCCTTGATTTTAAAGATCCAGCCGCCAGCGTACGGCTCGCTGTTGACCAGCTCTGGGTTGTCGCTGAGGGCATCGTTGACTGCCACGATCTCGCCGCTCACCGGTGCATAGATATCAGAGGCCGCCTTAACGGACTCTGCAACAGCACAGTCATCGCCCGCGCTGACGGTTGCGCCCACGTCCGGCAGGTCAACGAACACCATATCGCCCAGCAGCTCTTGCGCATGTTCGGTGATGCCAACGGTGTAGGAGCCGTCTGCTTCTTTGCGCAGCCATTCGTGTTCTTTACTGTATTTCAGGTCGCCCGGTACATTGCTCATTAACTTTTCTCCACGATAGATTAGGTTACGCGACGGCTTTGCCAGCGCGTACAAAAACAGGTTTCGTTACCTTCACCGGCATTTCACGGTTGCGGATCTGCACGATAGCCGTGTCGCCAATCCCAGCCGGTACGCGGGCCAGCGCGATGCTGTAGCCCAGCGTCGGCGAGAAAGTGCCGCTGGTGATAATGCCTTCCTGCGAGTTGCCGCTGGCATCGGTGAAACGCACCGGCAGTTCGTTACGCAGGACGCCTTTTTCGGTCATGATCAGGCCAACCAGCTGTTCGGTGCCTCTTTCACGCTGTACTTCCAGCGCTTCGCGGCCAATAAAATCACGATCGGCAGGCTCCCAGGCGATGGTCCAGCCCATGTTCGCCGCCAGCGGCGAAACGCCTTCGTCCATCTCCTGGCCATAGAGGTTCATACCCGCTTCCAGACGCAGCGTGTCGCGCGCGCCGAGACCGCAGGGCTTCACGCCTGCGCCAACCAGCGCCTGCCAGAAATCCGCCGCTTGCTCACTCGGCAGCGCAATCTCATAGCCTGCCTCGCCGGTGTAGCCGGTGGTAGCAATAAACCAGCCGTCCGACTCCACGCCAAAGAAGGGCTTCATACCTGCCACGGCCTGACGCTGGGCATCGGTAAACAGACCTGCCGCTTTCGCCTGGGCGTTTGGCCCCTGAACGGCGATCAGCGCCAGATCGTCACGCACGGTAATCTCGATATCAAAGGGCGCCGCGTGCTGGGTGATCCAGGCGAGATCTTTTTCGCGGGTGGCAGAGTTCACCACGAGGCGGAAGTGATCTTCGGTAAAGAAGTAGACGATCAGGTCATCGATGACGCCACCGGAGGCGTTAAGCATACCGCTGTAGAGCGCCTTGCCCGGCTGGGTCAGTTTAGCCACGTCGTTGGCCAGCAGATGGCGGAGAAACGCCCGGCAGCTGCCACCGCGCAGATCGACGATGGTCATATGCGAGACATCAAACATACCGGCATCGGTACGCACCGCGTGGTGCTCATCGATCTGTGAGCCATAGTGCAGGGGCATCATCCAGCCGTGGAAATCCACCATGCGGGCACCGCACAGCGTGTGTTGTTCGTATAAAGGGGTTTGCTGAGCCATCTTTTCCTCATTGAATAAGCGGGGCCAGGATAAATAAGGCGAAGTCGTAAGCACGTAAGCCTCGGTTCCAGACGGCGACGCAAACGTTACCTTTCGCCTGAACTTATCATCGAACAGCGGGCATAACCATAAGCAAAAATGTTCCATCACATTAGCTTATGACCTAAAAGCCTGAAGCGGGCGGCAGGATATTACACTGGCACAGGCCTGTTAGTTTGCGATAAACATCATAAAACAGACGATGGATACCCGATAAGCCAGCGCATTACGCGGCAAAGCGCGCAGATTTCAAGAGGGGAAAAATTCGGTGGATGAGAAAAAGTAATCCGAAAACAGGGGTGAAATTAGAATATTTCAAATGAGCGAGCACGTCCCTCTCCATGGTCGGAGAGGGAAAGTGTGATCGAGTTAACGTAACCACTCTGGCAGATCGTTCAGGCCCATCGCCTGGCGAATAAGCTGCGGCTTAACCCCCGGCAGCGTGTCGGCGAGTTTCAGGCCGAGATCGCGCAGCAGCTTTTTCGCCGGGTGCGTACCGGCAAACAGCTCACGGAAGCCCTGCATACTCGCCAGCATCACTCCGGCGCTGTGTTTACGGCTGCGTTCATAGCGACGCAGATAGAGGTGCTGGCCGATATCTTTGCCCGCGCCGTGCAGGCGTTTCAGCTCGTTGACCAGCTCGGCGGCATCCATAAAGCCAAGGTTTACGCCCTGCCCCGCCAGCGGATGGATGGTATGCGCTGCATCACCCACCAGCGCCAGCCGATGTGCGGCAAACTGCCGTGCATAGCGCCCCGTCAGCGGAAACACCAGCCGCTCGCTCTCAACGTGGCAGAGACCGAGGCGGTTATCGAACGCCATGTCCAGCGCCTGGTTGAAGGTCTCTTCCGTCGCCTCCTGCATCCTTGCTGCTTCGAGCGGCGGCAGCGACCAGACAATGGAGCAGAGATGCGGATCGCTCAGCGGCAGGAAGGCCAGGATGCCGTCGCCGTGGAAGACCTGACGCGCCACCGCCTCGTGAGGCTCATCGGTGCGGATAGTGGCAACCAGCGCATGATGACGGTAATCCCATGAGGTGAGCGCAATATCGGCTTTTTCGCGCAGCCACGAGTTAGCCCCGTCCGCGCCGATCACCAGCCGTGCCGTCAGCATGCCCCCATCCTTCAGGGTTAAGAAGGCTTCGTTTTCGCCCCACGCGACCTGCTGTACGCCAGCGGGTGCCATGAGCGTGACGTCCTGACACTGCTGCGCTTTCTGCCACAGGGCCTGATGGATCACATCGTTTTCAATAATGTGCCCAAGGTGGCTGTAGCCCATGCTGCGGTCGTCAAAGGCGATGCGTCCAAAGCTGTCTTTGTCCCACACTTCCATGCCGTGATAGCAGCTGGCGCGGTTCGCTACGATGGATGACCAGACGCCAAGACGCGTCAGCAGCTTTTCACTGGCGGCGTTGATGGCCGAGACGCGGAGCGCAGGCGGCGCACTCTCCGGCAGCGGCTGAGGCGGGTTTTGCTCCAGCACCGCTACGCGCAGGCCGCTCCCCTGCAATCCGCAGGCTACCGCCAGACCAACCATACCGCCGCCAACAATTGCTACATCTACACTCTGCAAAATACGCTCCCAAAACTAAGGCCTGTTATCGTGCGACCCATCCAAGGGTTCGCTGCGCCAGCACGTCGCGTGCCGGGGTAAAAAGTTCCATTGCCATCAGACCGGCGTTACGACCCGCAACCAGCGGCGACCAGCGGTTAGCAAACAGCTGCACCAGCCCGTCGGTAACGCCGATTGTTGCCTCTTTGTCACTCTGGCGGCGCTGCTGATAGCCGTGCAGCACGGACCAAGATCCGATGTCGGTATTCTCTGCCCGCGCATCAGCCAGCGTCTCGGCCAGGCTCATCACATCGCGCATGCCGAGGTTGAACCCCTGCCCGGCGATAGGATGCAGCGTCTGGGCAGCGTTGCCCACCAGCGCCACGCGGTGTGATACCGGCGATGAGGCGGTGGTTAACGCCAGCGGATAGGCGTTGCGGGTGCCCGTGTGGACAATGCGCCCAAGCCGCCAGCCGAACGCGCTTTGCAGCTCGTGGCAGAAGCGTTCATCGGACCAGGCCATCACCTCATCGCGCTTCTCCAGTGGATGACACCAGACCAGCGAGTAGCGCCCCTGCGACATAGGCAGCAGCGCCAGTGGGCCGTGCTCGGTGAAGCGCTCGAAGGCTCTCCCCTGACCAGCAACCGACGTCGTGACGTTGGCGATCACTGCCGCCTGGTGATATGGCGTCTGCTGCCAGCCAATACCGCACTGCGCTGCCAGCGCCGAACGTGAGCCGTCCGCCGCCACCAGCAGACTTCCTTGCAGCGTTTTGCCGCTCTCCAGGGTCACGCTGACGCCCTCCTCGCTGCGGGTAAAGTCGCTGACACGATCGGGGCAGTGCAGCGTGACGCCGGGGGCGCGGCGTAGCAGCGAAAACAGCCGCTGCCCCACCTCGTGCAGCTCCACCACGTGCCCGAGCGCGTCTACGCGGTAGTCCTGCGCCTCGAGCGTCACGAAGCCCGCATGACCGCGATCGCTCACGTGAACGGTGGTGATGGGCGTGGCGCACTGGGCAATATGCTGCCAGATGCCGATCCGCGCCAGATGCTGGCAGGTACCCTCAGCCAGCGCAATGGCTCGCGCATCAAAGCCAGGATGCGCCTGCGCTTCCGGGGCGGTCGCTTCGATAAGGTGCACCGGCAGCGTGCCGTGCGTCAGGCGCGAAATGGCCAGCGCAAGCGTGGCGCCGGTCATCCCGCCGCCGACGATAATTACGCTCATGAATGTTTCGCCGCCGCCATCAGCGCCTCGATCTCATCGGCCTTCTTGACTACGCTGGCGGTCAGGTTCTCGTTGCCGTTTTCGGTGATAAGAATGTCATCTTCGATGCGGATGCCAATACCACGGTACTGGGGCGGCACGTCGGCATCCGGGGCGATATAGAGACCCGGTTCGACGGTCAGCACCATGCCCGACTCAAGCGTGCGTGAGCGGTCAGGCCCGTAGACGCCGACGTCATGGACGTCCAGCCCCAGCCAGTGGCTCAGGCCGTGCATGAAGAAGGCGCGGTGGGCGTTGTCAGCCATCAGCTGCTCAACGTCCCCCTTCAGGATACCGAGCTTGACCAGCCCGGTGATCATGATCCGCACAACGTCGCTGGTAACGTCCTGAATGGAGGTGCCCGGACGGAACAGGGTCAGGGCGGCGTCGAGCGAGGCCAGCACGATGTCATAGATCTCGCGCTGGGCCGGGGTAAACTTGCCGTTAATCGGGAAGGTACGGGTAATATCCCCCGCGTAGCCACGATACTCGCACCCGGCATCAATCAGCACCAGATCACCGTCGCGCAGCTCGCTTTCGTTCTCGGTGTAGTGCAGGATGCAGCCGTTTTCCCCGCCGCCAACGATGGTGTTGTAAGACGCAAAGCGCGCCCCGTGACGGTTGAACTCGTGCAGGATCTCGCCTTCGAGTTGGTATTCGAACATGCCCGGACGGCAGGTCTGCATCGCCCGCGTGTGGGCCAACGCGCTGATCTCACCTGCGCGGCGCAGGACGGCAATCTCTTCCGGGGATTTAAACAGGCGCATCTCATGGACGATGGGACGCCAGTCGGTAATGGAAGCCGGTGCGGTGAGATTCTGCCGGGATCCTTTACGCAGCTTATCCAGCGCGGTGAAGAGGATCGTATCCGCATAGCTGTATTCGCCCTGGGCGTGGTAGACCACGTCAAGGCCGTTAAGCAGTTGGTAGAGCTGCTCGTCGATTTCACTGAACGCCAGCGCCCGATCCACGCCCAGCTTCTCCGGCGCGGCCTCCTGGCCCAGCCGACGGCCAAACCAGATCTCTGCGGTTTTATCCCGCAGGCGGTTAAACAGGACGCTGTGATTGTGGGTGTCATCGCTCTTGATCAGCACCAGCACCGCCTCGGGCTCGTTAAAGCCGGTGAAGTACCAGAAGTCGCTGTTTTGACGGTAGGGATATTCACTGTCGGCGCTGCGGGTCGCCTCCGGCGCGGAGAAGATCAGCGCCGCGCTGGCCGGGGCCATCTGCGCAAGCAGCGCCTGGCGGCGGCGAAGAAACTCAGACTGGGTCATGACACCTCCTTTTTAGCATTCAGTACGACGCTTAATGTAGCGTTGGCTTACGCACTTCCGGTGCGGTCGGCTGTGGACGAGTAAACGTATCATGGCAGAGCAGCGCCGCCACGCGGACGTACTCCACGATCTCTTCGAGCGACATCTCCAGCTCTTCCTGGTCTTCGTCCTCCTCGTAGCCGAGCTGCGCGATGTTGCGCAGATCGTCGATAGCCTCGCCGGTATCGCCGGTGATTTTATCGAGCTTCGGCTGCGTGACGCCCAGTCCCAGCAGGAAGTGGTTTACCCAGCCCGCCATGGCGTCGGCCCGGTCAAACACGCTGACCTCGTCGCCGTCCGGCAGAAAGAGCTGGAACTGGAAGCCATCGTCTTCCAGCGCGTCGCTGGTGGCGGCGTGCATCTTACGCAGCGCCTCGGCCAGCTCATGACCAAACGCCAGACCTTCGTTGGTGAGATCGTGTAACAGCGGCTGCCACGAGCTGTCGTTATTACCGCCGCAAAGCATCCCGCCGATCAGACCGTGCATCTCGGCTGGCGTTAAGCCAACACCCTGTTGGGTGAGTAACTGGTTCAATTCATTGTAACCAGGCATTTCGTTCTGTATTGACATGCGCATTCGTCGTCGTTGGGAGAAAGATTCATGGTATGCTACCACTTTGGACCCTGGTGATATAGCCGTCAGCTTTCGCCAAACATGCGTTTGCGACCTTTACGTATAGGTTTCTTTTTACGGCTATGTTAAGAGAATAGGCTAAGAGTTCAGGTTATGAGAATCTGCTTGAATCCTCTAACCAGGGTAGCTATAGTGTCGCCCCTTCGCAGCCAGGACTCGGTTGCCAAGGTAGAGCGCAGTCAAACAGCAGGAAGGTGTCATGTCTGCACAACCCGTCGATATCCAAATTTTTGGCCGTTCACTGCGCGTGAACTGTCCGCCTGAACAGCGGGACGCTCTCAATCAGGCTGCAGATGATCTGAATCAGCGGTTGCAAGATCTGAAAGTACGCACTAGAGTCACAAATACTGAGCAGCTCGTTTTCATCGCCGCGTTGAACATTAGCTACGAACTGGCTCAGGAAAAGGCGAAAACCCGCGACTACGCATCCAGCATGGAGCAGCGTATTCGACTGTTACAGCAGACCATCGAACAAGCATTGCTTGATCAGGGTCGCACAAACGAAAGACCGGGGCCTAAGTTTGAATAACACTTCAATGTCGACTATGGTAGAGTGACAGTGAAGAAAAAATTTCTCTGAGATGTTCGCAAGCGGGCCAGTCCCCTGAGCCGATATTTCATACCACAAGAATGTGGCGCTCCATGGTTGGTGAGCATGCTCGGTTCGTCCGAGAAGCCTTAAAACTATGACGACATATTCACCTTGAACCAAGGGTTCAAGGGTTACAGCCTGCGGCGGCATCTCGGAGATTCCCCTTCCTCAACCTGATACCATGACATCACTCGCGCTACCCGCTTCACCCCGACAGCTCATTCGCCAGCAAATCCGCCAGCGTCGCCGTGCCCTAAGCCACGACGAGCAGCGTCGCTACGCCCAACAGGCCGCTAACCGCATGATGGCGTTTCCGCCGATGGTATTGGCCCACACTGTGGCGCTGTTTCTCTCGTTTGACGGTGAGCTTGATACCCGTCCGCTGATCGAGCAGCTCTGGCGCAGCGGCAAACGCGTCTGCCTGCCGGTTTTGCACACCTTCAGCCCCGGCAATCTGCTGTTTCTGCACTACCATCCCGAGAGCGAACTGGTGGTAAATCATCTGAAAATCTATGAGCCCAGGCTCGATCTGCGCGACGTCACGCCGCTCGACACGCTGGACGTGTTGATCACGCCGCTGGTGGCTTTTGACAACCAGGGGCAACGGCTGGGGATGGGCGGCGGCTTTTACGATCGCACGCTACAGAAGTGGCAGCAGCACGGCTTTACGCCGGTAGGCTACGCCCATGACTGCCAGCAGGTCGATGCCCTGCCGATAGAAGAGTGGGATATTCCCTTGCCTGCGGTGGTGACGCCAACGCAGATATGGCAGTGGTAGGCCCGGCAGGCGCGCCGGGCAACACGGATCAGTAGAGCAGGCGCGCGCGGATAGTTCCGGCAATACCCTTCATGCTCTGCAGCGCCTTCTGCGCCACCTCTTCTTCCGCTTCGATATCGATCACCACGTAGCCCATCTGCGGCGTTGTTTGCAGATACTGGGCGGCAATGTTGACGCCCTGCTCGGCAAAGATCTGGTTGATGGCGGTCAGCACGCCAGGGCGGTTCTCATGGATATGCAGCAGGCGACGACCGCCGTGCAGCGGCAGCGAGACTTCCGGAAAGTTCACGGCAGAGAGCGTCGAGCCGTTGTCTGAATATTTCGCCAGCTTGCCTGCCACTTCAAGACCGATGTTCTCCTGCGCTTCCTGCGTAGAGCCGCCGATGTGCGGGGTCAGAATGACGTTGTCGAACTCACACAGCGGGGACTCAAACGGATCGCTGTTGGTCGCCGGCTCGGTCGGGAAGACGTCGATGGCCGCGCCCGCCAGATGCTTGTTACGCAGCGCGTCACACAGGGCTGGAATATCGACAACCGTACCGCGTGCGGCGTTGATCAGCAGCGAGCCAGGCTTCATCAGGGCCAGCTCTTCGACGCCAATCATGTTCTTGGTCGAGGCATTTTCCGGCACGTGCAGGCTCACCACGTCGCTCATGTTCAGCAGGTCAGAGAGGTGCTGAACCTGGGTAGCGTTGCCCAGCGGCAGCTTGTTTTCGATATCGTAGAAGAAGACGTTCATCCCCAGCGACTCCGCCAGAATGCCCAGCTGGGTACCGATGTGGCCGTAGCCGATAATACCGAGCTTCTTGCCACGCGCTTCATAGGAGCCGGCGGCAAGCTTGTTCCACACGCCACGGTGCGCCTTGGCGTTGGCTTCCGGGATGCCGCGCATCAGCAGCAGCAGCTCGCCGATCACCAGCTCCGCTACCGAGCGGGTATTGGAGAACGGTGCGTTGAATACCGGCACGCCGCGCTTAGCAGCCGCGTTAAGGTCAACCTGGTTGGTACCGATGCAGAAGCAGCCGACGGCAACCAGCTTCTCTGCGGCAGCGAAAATCTCTTCTGTCAGATGGGTACGGGAGCGCAGGCCGATGAAATGGGCATCACGGATCGACTCTTTCAGCTGGGCGCTGTCCAGCGCGCCTTTGTGGTACTCAATGTTGGTGTAACCCGCTGCACGAAGGCTATCTATCGCTTTCTGATGAACGCCTTCAACCAGCAAAAACTTAATTTTGTCTTTTTCCAGTGATACTTTTGCCATTTCCCCGACCCTGTTATTTTCTAAATCAGTGTGTGTTCGCTTTAGCCAACATATCAAAAAAAACTATTGCGGCAATATGAACGTTTGCGTCGGCGGTATGAAGAAAAGTCACGCAGCGAAGTTTGACAGAGGAAAATGCTAGCAAAGCGGCGAAACCGCGGCAGGATCAGCAGCCGCTGGCTGAAAACGTGACACAAGTCACCAAATTCAGCCAGGGGAAATTTTTTCTACGGCGAGCGCGTCTCGCCGTCAGATCATTTTACGATGGTTTTCACGCCGTCGGCGGTACCGATCAGCGCCACGTCCGCACCACGGTTAGCGAACAGGCCGACGGTAACCACCCCTGGAATGCCATTAATCGCATTTTCCAGCGCCACAGGATCGATAATCTCCAGACCGTGCACGTCGAGAATGACGTTACCGTTGTCGGTCACCACGCCCTGACGGTATTCAGGACGGCCGCCCAGCTTCACCAGCTGACGGGCAACGGCGCTGCGGGCCATGGGGATCACCTCTACCGGCAGCGGGAAGCTCCCCAGAATGGCGACCTCTTTTGACGCATCGGCAATACAGATAAACTTATCCGCCACGGAGGCGATGATCTTTTCGCGAGTCAGCGCCGCGCCGCCGCCTTTGATCATCTGCATCTGGCCGTTGATCTCGTCAGCACCGTCAACGTAGACGCCCAGACGATCGACCTCGTTGAGATCGAACACGGTGATACCAAGAGATTTGAGCTTGTCGGTGGAGGCGTCAGAGCTGGAAACGGCCCCTTCAATCTGCCCCTTCATCGTGCCCAGCGCATCGATAAAGTGTGCAGCCGTTGAACCGGTGCCAACCCCAACAATGGTGCCTGGCTCAACGTACTTTAGCGCCGCCCAGCCTACTGCTTTTTTGAGTTCATCCTGCGTCATGATCGTTTGCCTGTGGTGTGGAGACTGAGCGCGCATTATAAGGCATCGATCGTTAAAATGTCCCTGTGATCAATGTCACAACTCTTAGTGAAAAACGCAGGCGCGCATTTCGTCTGTATCGAACCAAAATTTATGTCATAGTGCTGTTAATCACACTTTGGAGCACCTCTTAGCAATGAAACGTCCGGACTACAGAACATTACAGGCGCTTGATGCGGTCATTCGTGAACGCGGGTTTGAGCGCGCCGCGCAAAAGCTGTGTATTACCCAGTCCGCCGTCTCACAACGTATTAAACAGTTGGAAAATATGTTCGGTCAGCCGCTGCTGGTTCGTACCGTGCCGCCGCGTCCTACCGAACAGGGTCAGAAGCTGCTGGCGCTGCTGCGTCAGGTTGAGCTGTTAGAAGAGGAGTGGCTGGGGGATGAACAGACCGGCTCCACGCCGCTGCTGCTCTCGCTGGCGGTCAACGCCGACAGCCTGGCGACCTGGCTGTTACCTGCCCTGGCGCCGGTATTGGTTGACTCACCAATCCGCCTTAATCTCCAGGTGGAAGATGAGACCCGTACCCAGGAGCGTCTGCGTCGGGGTGAAGTGGTCGGCGCGGTCAGTATCCAGTCCCAGGCCCTGCCGAGCTGCCTCGTGGATCGGCTCGGCGCGCTCGACTATCTGTTTGTCGGTTCAAAAGCGTTTGCCGAACGCTACTTCCCCAACGGCGTTACCCGCTCGGCGCTGCTGAAGGCCCCGGCGGTAGCGTTTGACCATCTCGACGACATGCACCAGGCCTTTTTGCAGCAGAATTTCGATCTTCCGCCGGGCAGCGTACCATGCCACATCGTTAACTCGTCCGAAGCCTTTGTACAGTTGGCGCGCCAGGGAACGACCTGCTGCATGATCCCGCACCTGCAAATTGAACGCGAGCTGGACAGCGGCGAGCTGATCGATCTGACGCCGGGCCTGTTCCAGCGGCGGATGCTCTTCTGGCACCGTTTCGCGCCGGAGAGCCGCATGATGCGCAACGTTACCGAAGCGCTGCTGGCCCACGGTCGCCGCGTGCTGCGTCAGGATTAAATCGGGAAGGTATCCGGCCAGGTTTTATCCCGGCCGGATAAGAGAAGGTTACTGCTGGGCTGGCTGCGTTGACTGAGCGGGTGTCGACTGCGCTGGCGTAGACTGAGAAGTCTGACCCGCCTGCGGTTGCAGTTCAAACACCACGTCAACCTGATCGTCGAACTGGATCGTTGGCTGCTCGTAGGTCTCCTGAGCCGACGCCGTTGCCGCGTCTGCCTTCATCATGCGTACCATCGGGGTAGGCTGATAGTTAGAGACGTGGTAGCGCACGCTGTACACCGGCCCCAGGGTGGACTTAAAGCCCGCCGCCAGCTGCCCGGCCTGACGCACGGCGTCATCGATCGCCGCTTTACGCGCCTTGTCTTTATAGGCTTCCGGTTGCGCAACGCCCAGGGTAACCGCCCGGATCTCGTTCAGCCCGGCTTTCAGCGCGCCGTCCAGCAGCGAGTTAAGCTTATCCAGCTCGCGCAGCGTCACCTCTACCGTACGCACCGCCCGGTAGCCTTTCAGAATGCTTTTGCCATTCTGATAGTCATAGTCCGGCTGGGTACGCAGGTTAGCGGAGTTGATATCCTTCTTCGCCACGCCGTTCTGCTCAAGGAAGCTCAGGTATTGCGCAACGCGATCGTCGGCCTGCTTCTTCGCCGATGCGGCATCTTTTGCTGCAACGTTAACTTCAATCGCCAGGGTGGCGATATCCGGCACGGCATCAACGCTCGCCGTCCCCGAGGTCACAATATGCGGGCCGTTTGGCAGCTCATTTGCCTGAACCGACAGCGCACCTAATCCAACTAATGCCGCAAGGGCCATCACTTTGAACTTCACCGTAGCTTCTCCTTGTCTGAATATTCGCCGCGGACGCGGACGTTTGGCTGCAAGCTTAACGTTTCCGGCGCGGTTGTCCATCGGACTTAGCCTGGTAACGCTGCGCTACAGCACCTGTAAATGATGAATGCCTTCCTTCGCCAGCTGAAACGCGATAAACCACATGATCACGCCAACGACGACGTTGATAATACGCTGCGCCCTGGCGGTGCGTAGGCGAGGCGCAAGCCAGGCTGCCAGCAGCGCCAGGCCGAAAAACCAGATAAACGAGGCGCTAATCGTCCCGAGCGCAAACCACCGCTTCGGCTCTGCCGCCAGCTGCCCACCTAAACTGCCGAGCACCACAAAGGTGTCGAGATAGACGTGAGGGTTGAGCCAGGTCACTGCCAGCATCGTGGCGATTATCCGCCAGCGCCCCTGTTTTAACACTTCTGCATTAGCCAGCTCAAGCTGCTGGCTAAAGGCCGTTTTTAGCGCGCCAAAGCCATACCAGAGCAGGAAAGCAACGCCGCCCCAGGTGACCAGCGCCATGAGCCACGGCGACTGCATCAGCACCGCGCTGCCGCCGAAGATCCCGGCGCAGATCAGAACCAGATCGCTAAGGGCGCACAGCCCAGCCACCATCAATGGATACTGACGGCGGATCCCCTGATTCATCACAAACGCATTTTGCGGGCCCAGCGGCAGGATCATCGCCGCACCTAACACAAGCCCTTGAAAATAATAACTTAACACCGTTATAGCCTCTACCTAATCTTCATGGCGGAGACTATACCGTGCCCTTATTATAAGCGGAAATTTAAAATTCTAATCAGTAATCAGTAGTGCTAATAAGAAGCAGGGCCAGCGGTGCTGGCCCTGAAGAGGTTATTGCTGCTCGGCAGGCTCAGCGGCTTTCTCACGCTTGAAGTGCACGTCCATCTGCGGATACGGGAAGCCAATGCCGTGGGCATCGAACGTCTTCTTGATGCGCTCCAGCACGTCCCAGTAGACGTTTTGCAGATCGCCGCTGTTGCTCCAGGTGCGGATCACAAAGTTAACTGAGGATGCGCCCAGTTCGTTCATGCGCACGGTTCTTTCGCGATCTTTCAGAATACGATCGTCAGACTCGATAATCTCGGTGAGCAGCTGTTTCACCAGATCGATATCCGCATCGTAATCAACGCCGATAATAAACTCGTTACGGCGAACCGGCTCGCGGGAGAAGTTAATGATGTTCCCGGCAATGATCTTGCCGTTGGGGATCACAATGTAGCGACCATCTGCGGAGCGCATGGTGGTAGAGAAGATCTGCACATGCAGAACGGTGCCCGCCACGCCGCCTAAATCCACATACTCGCCGGCGCGGAAAGGGCGGAAGGTCACCAGCAGCACGCCTGCGGCGAGGTTAGACAGCGAGCCCTGAAGCGCAAGGCCAATGGCCAGACCCGCGGCACCCAGCACGGCAATCACCGATGCGGTCTGCACCCCTATCCGTCCCAGCGCGGCGATCAGGGTAAAGGCAATAATGCCGTAGCGCACCAGCGCAGAGAGAAAGTCAGCTACCGTTGGATCGATATGCCGGGCTACCATCACCCGATTGAGAGTCTTAGAAATGGCCTTGGCCACCACCATCCCGATAGTGAGGATGACAATCGCAGCAACGATGTTGACGGCATAGCTCAGCAGCAGCGCCTGGTTGCGCACCAGCCAGCCGCCGGCGTTGTTTATGCTACCCAGCACATTAAGATCGTCCATTCACTGTTCCTTATGCTTACCTAAATGGGTTAAAAATCACGTAAAACGTGAAGCAGGTTTGCAAAGCGTAAACAAAAAACGACACCTATGCCAAACCCTAAACGCACCGGTCGCACAAAACGCCCGCAATAAGGTTAACTTTTCAGACTCTGTTCACCCTATACAGGCAAAAAAAAATGGCCCCCCGTAGGGAGCCACTCACTTTTACACGCTTTAAATTACAGAACGTCGATCGCGTTCAGCTCTTTAAATGCCTGCTCCAGACGGGTCACCATGCTGGCCTGTGCGGCACGCAGCCATACGCGCGGATCGTAGTATTTCTTGTTCGGCTGGTCTTCGCCTTTCGGGTTGCCCAGCTGAGACTGCAGGTAAGCTTCGTTCTCTTTGTAGTACTTCAGGATACCTTCCCAGTTCGCCCACTGAGTATCGGTATCGATGTTCATTTTGATCACGCCGTAGCTTACGGAATCTTTGATCTCCTGAGCGGAAGAGCCGGAACCGCCATGGAACACGAAGTTCAGGCTGTTGTGCGGCAGGTTATGTTTCTTAGAAACATACTCCTGAGAGTCGCGCAGGATGGTCGGGGTCAGCTTAACGTTGCCCGGCTTGTACACGCCGTGCACGTTACCGAAGGACGCCGCAATGGTGAAGCGCGGGCTGATCGCGTTCAGCTTGGTGTACGCGTAGTCAACGTCTTCCGGCTGGGTGTACAGTGCAGATGCGTCCATATGGCTGTTGTCCACGCCATCTTCTTCACCGCCGGTGCAGCCCAGTTCGATCTCCAGGGTCATGCCCATTTTGGACATGCGCTCCAGGTATTTAGAGCAGATCTCGATGTTCTCTTCCAGGGACTCTTCAGAGAGGTCGATCATGTGGGAAGAGAACAGCGGTTTACCGGTAGCGGCAAAGTGTTTTTCACCAGCGTCCAGCAGACCGTCGATCCACGGCAGCAGTTTCTTCGCACAGTGGTCAGTGTGCAGGATCACCGGCACGCCGTAGTGCTCAGCCATCTGGTGAACGTGGTGCGCGCCAGAGATAGCGCCCAGAATAGCCGCCTGCTGGCCTTCGCCTTTAAAGCCTTTACCGGCGATAAACGCAGCACCACCGTTGGAGAACTGAACGATAACCGGCGCTTTTACCTTCGCAGCAGTTTCCAGAACGGCGTTGATGGAGTCGGTACCCACGCAGTTAACGGCTGGCAGAGCAAAGTTGTTCTCTTTAGCTACCTGGAATACTTTCTGAACGTCATCACCGGTGATCACGCCTGGTTTTACGAAATCAAAAATTTTAGACATGTTGTAAATCCTGTATTTACAGAAAACGGGTCTGAAATCAGGCGGAGCGATCCGCCTGCTCAGGCATTACTTCTTAGCGCGCTCTTCGAGCATCGCTACGGCTGGCAGCACTTTGCCTTCCACGAATTCAAGGAACGCGCCGCCACCGGTGGAGATGTAGGAGATTTTGTCAGCGATGCCGAACAGGTCGATCGCTGCCAGGGTATCACCGCCACCTGCGATAGAGAACGCGTCGCTGTCAGCGATAGCGTTGGCTACGATCTCAGTCCCTTTACGGAAGTTCGGGAACTCAAAAACGCCAACCGGGCCGTTCCACAGAATAGTTTTGGCGTTTTTCAGGATTTCAGCCAGTTTCTCAGCGGACACATCGCCCAGATCCAGAATCTGCTCTTCATCTTTGATGTCGTTAACAGATTTCAGGGTCGCGGTCGCGGTTTCGGAGAACTCGGTAGCAACGCGTACGTCAGTCGGAACCGGAATGTCGCAGGTCTGCAGCAGGCGTTTCGCTTCGTCAACCAGGTCAGCTTCGTACAGGGATTTGCCCACGTTGTGGCCCTGAGCGGCGACGAAGGTGTTGGCGATACCGCCACCGACGATCAGCTGGTCAGCGATTTTAGACAGGGAGTCGAGCACGGTCAGCTTGGTGGAGACTTTAGAGCCGCCAACGATAGCCACCATCGGGCGAGCCGGCTCTTTCAGCGCTTTACCCAGCGCGTCCAGCTCTTCTGCCAGCAGCGGGCCTGCGCACGCCACGTCAGCAAACTTGCCGACGCCGTGGGTAGAGGCCTGTGCACGGTGTGCAGTACCAAATGCATCCATTACGAAGATGTCGCACAGGGCAGCATATTTTTTTGCCAGGGTTTCGTCGTCTTTCTTCTCGCCTTTGTTGAAGCGAACGTTTTCCAGAACGACCAGCTCACCGTCAGCCACTTCCACGCCGTCCAGGTAGTCTTTCACCAGACGTACCGGGCTAGAGAGTTTGTCTTTCAGGTAGTTAACAACCGGCAGCAGAGAGAATTCTTCGTTGTACTCGCCTTCGGTCGGACGACCCAGGTGAGAGGTGACCATCACTTTTGCACCCTGTTTCAGGGCCAGTTCGATAGTCGGCAGGGAGGCACGAATACGCGCATCGCTGGTTACTTTACCATCTTTAACCGGTACGTTCAGATCCGCACGGATAAAAACGCGTTTACCAGCTAGATCCAGATCGGTCATCTTAATTACAGACATGGTGAATCCTCTCGTTGATTCTTAAAGTTTTGCAGACGCAAGACGCGTCCTACCTAAAACCTTTCGCGGCCATCGCTAACGTCGTGTCGAGCATTCGGTTAGCGAAACCCCATTCATTATCACACCAGACCAGCGTTTTGATCAGATGTGCACCGCTGACCCGCGTCTGTGTGCCATCGACAATGGCACTGTGCGGATCGTGGTTAAAATCAGTTGAGACCAACGGTAATTCCGTATAGTCAACTATACCATGAAATGCTTCCCGTGACGCCTTTTGCAGCAAGTGGTTGACTTCGTAGGCATTTACCGGACTGTTTACCGTTACGTTGAGGTCGATTGCGGTGACATTAATTGTCGGTACGCGTACGGCAATCGCTTCAAATTTATCGTTAAATTTTGGAAAGAAGCGCGTAATGCCTGCCGCAAGCTTGGTATCTACCGGAATGATCGACTGGCTGGCAGCTCGCGTACGCCGCAGATCCGGATGGTAAGCGTCAATGACCTGCTGATCGTGCATCGCCGAGTGGATGGTGGTGACCGTCCCGGACTCAATGCCAAAGGCATCATCAAGCAATTTGATGACGGGAATAATGCAGTTGGTGGTGCAGGAGGCGTTAGAGACGATGCAATCCTCCGCACGCAGATCGTCCTGATTGACGCCGAAGACCACAGTGGCGTCCAGATCGCTACTTCCCGGATGGGAAAAGAGCACCTTCTTTGCCCCGGCGGCCAGGTGCGCCTCGCCGTGTTGACGGTTGCCGTAGACGCCGGTGCAGTCCAGCACGACGTCGACCTCAAGCTCGCGCCAGGGCAGCGCATCAAGGGTTGGCTCGTGCAGGAGACGGATCGCGTCATGGCCGACAAATAGCTGTCCGCCCTCGTGATGAACACGCTGGCTAAAGCGGCCGTGGCTGGTGTCATACTTCAACAGATGCGCAATGCCTGCGTCATCCGCCAGCTCGTTAATGGCCACTACGGCGATCTCCGCCCGGCGTCCGGATTCATACAAAGCACGAACCACGTTACGCCCGATGCGACCAAAGCCATTTATCGCGATGCGTAGGGTCATAAGTCTCCTGCAAAGCTATCCCTGAGTCGATGGCTGACAGAGTAATGCAGCGGCATAGTCAGGGAAACCTCGCCTGTCACAAACTGTGACTAAGTGGTTAAATGTCGAACGGAATTTCGACTGAAACGCTTCAGCTAGGGTAAGCGAAACGCGGAATAAAGGGAATCCGTCGCCGTGGGGTTAAGCCAGTTATCTGATCTGCGTCACACTTTACCGCCAACCTACGGCAGAATTATTCCATTGCCGGGATCCGTATTCCTTTATACGGAAAACTGCCATCGGTCGCGGACTTTTCCTGATATACATCATTAAAACGAAATGCTGTCGCTCTTATGATCGCTGCCACTTTGGCGTTTACGAGGCCTATGACCATGACCCCCGGCACTTCTCCATCCAGCGCGCGTTTCTATGCCCTGCGTCTGCTTCCCGGCGATGAGCTGCTCACTGCCCTGCGTGCATTTACCCAGCGTCACGCAATCCAGGCGGCATGGATTGCTGGCTGCACCGGCAGCCTGACGGACGTGGCGCTGCGCTTCGCCGCCCGTGACGAGACCACTTATCTCCATGGCACCTTCGAAGCGATCTCCCTTGGCGGCACGCTGGAGCTGGCCGGTGAGCATCTGCACCTCAGCGTGGCCGATGAGAATGGCGTGATGACTGGCGGGCACGTCATGCCTGGCTGTACGGTTCGCACCACGCTTGAACTGGTTATCGGCGAGCTGACCACGCTCGCTTTCAGCCGCCAGCCCTGTGCTGCTTCGGGCTATGACGAGCTGGTTATCAACGCGCGCTAATTTTCCTAACTCTACGAGGTCACTATGGCACGTCGCCAACTCACCAGCCAGACGCTGGCACTGATCGTTATCTCCATCGCCATCAATATGATCGGCGGCCAGCTGATTAGCCTGCTGAAGCTGCCGATCTTTCTCGACTCTATCGGCACGCTGATGAGCGCCGTGCTGCTGGGGCCGCTTATCGGCATGCTCACCGGCCTGCTGACCAACCTGCTCTGGGGGCTGCTCACCGATCCCATCGCCGCCGCCTTTGCCCCGGTGGCGATGGTGATTGGGCTGGTGGCCGGTTGGCTGGCCCGACTGGGCTGGTTCCGCACCCTGCCGAGGGTGATCGTCAGCGGCATCGTTATTACGCTCGCGGTCACGGTGGTGGCCGTACCGCTGCGTACCGCCCTGTTTGGCGGGGTGACCGGCAGCGGAGCCGATCTCTTTGTCGCCTGGATGCACTCCATGGGCCAGGATCTGCTTGAGTCCGTGGCGATCACCGTGCTCGGAGCTAACCTGGTGGATAAGATCCTCACGGCGATCGTGGTTTGGATCCTGCTGCGCCAGCTGCCTCTGCGCACCACCCGTCACTTCCCCACCATGGCCGCCGTGCGTTAAATGCACCCCTTTACGTCGCTCACGCTGTGGGGGCTCGCCGCATTCTCTACGCTGCTGATGCCCGCAGGCGTGGCGCTCACCGCATGGAGCATAGCCGCCTTTGCCAGCCTGCTGCTTTTTCGCGCTACCCGCAGGCGGGCGCGCTACGTCGGCTGGCTGATGTTTTCTCTGGGCGCAGGGCTCTGGCTGGTGCACGGCGGCTGGCTGACGGAATGGCTTAGCGGCCAGCCGCGCGATCCTCGGCGCTGGGCGCAGGCCGTTACGCTCTGGCTGCGTATTCTGGCGATCGTCTCGACCGCCCAACTCTGGATGCACTGTGTGCCGGTCCGGCAGTTTATTCGCGCGCTATTTGCCAGCCGCCTGCCGCTAGGTCTCGCCTACCTGCTTTCAGGCCCCCTGCTGATCGTCGAGCAGCTTAAGCATCGGCTAGCCAGTATTCATGAAGCCCAGCGTGCCCGGGGCGTGCCGCTGGATGGGCGCTGGTATCAACGTCTGCGGGCGATCCCAGCCCTGGTACTGCCTCTGACCCAGGGCGCGCTTAACGATCTCGCCGTGCGCGGCGCGGCGTTGGATATGCGGGCCTTTCGCCTGCATCGTACCCGCACCACGCTGTGGGCACCGAAGGACAGCGTCCTTCAACGTGCCGTGCGCTACGGCATGGTGGCGCTGATCGTCGCGGAGGCTGGCGCATGGCTATGGTTACGTTAGAGGGATTCTGCTATCAGCCGTTGCACGCCAGCGCCGCGCCGCGAACGTACGATTTTCATTATGCGCGGCCCGGCATGGTGGCGATTATCGGCGACAACGGCAGCGGAAAAAGCACGCTGGCGCAGCTGATGGCAGGCTGGTATCCGGACTTTCTTCCTGGCACTGTTACCGGCGCGGGCAGCCTGCTTGGACAGCCGATCGGCACGCTTTCACTTGCCGCGCAAGCGCAGACCATTCAGCTGGTGCAGCAGTCACCCTATCTTCAGCTCTCGGGCTGCACCTTTAGCGTGGAAGAGGAGATTGCCTTTGGTCCGGAGAACCTCTGCCTGAGCGAGGAGGCAATGCTTGCCCGCATTGACGCGGCGCTGACCCTGACCGACTGCCAGCCGCTGCGCCACCGTCACCCGGCGACGCTCTCCGGCGGAGAGACGCAGCGCGTGGTGATTGCCTGCGCGCTGGCAATGCAGCCCAAAATCCTGCTGCTGGATGAGGCCTTCAGCCGCCTGACGCCCCAGGCCACGCAGAGGATGCTTGAACGCCTCGCCGCCTGGGCTACGGCACAGCAGGCGCTGATCGTGCTGTTCGAGCGCAGGCTTGAGCCGGTGCGTCCTCTCTGCCAGCAGGCCTGGCAGCTCACAACCGAGGGATTAACGCCGCTATGCTGAAAGTAGAAAACGTCGATTTTCGCTGGCCGAAGGCGGAGCAGCGCTGTCTGCGCGGCGTGTCGCTCCACCTGGCGCCAGGCGAGTTCGTGGCCCTGATTGGCGATAACGGCGCGGGTAAATCCACGCTGCTGCGTATTATGGCCGGGCTGCTTGCCCCTGATGCGGGAAGCGTTTCGATCCAAAGCCATGCGCTTTCACGCCTGAAGGCACAGGAGCGGGCAAGGCTTACCGGCGTGCTGTTTCAGGAGGCGGAAAATCAGATCGTGCAGAGTAAAGTCTTTGCCGAGGTGGCGTATGGCCTGCGGTTGCAGAGGTTGCCCCAGGATGAGATCCAACGAAGAGTCGAAGAGGCGCTAACGTTATGCCATCTTGCAGAGGTAGCCGAGGCGCATCCGCTCGATCTCCACGTTGCCCAGCGCCGAATGGTCGCCGTGGCAAGCCTGGAGGCGCTGTCGCCGCCGATGCTGCTGCTTGATGAACCCAGCCGCGATTTTGACGATCGCTGGCTGGGTATATTCGAAAACTGGCTGGCACTTTGCCGCCAGCGTGGCACCACGGTGCTCGCCATCAGCCATGATTACGATTTTATCCGCCGCAACTTCCCGCGGATCGTGCGTTTGGCTGACGGCGGCATTGCCGAAGACAATTGCAGTCTGTAACCGCTCGTAGGCCCGGCCAGCGCAGCGCTGCCGGGCGTTAACGGATTACAGCAGCTCTTTTGCCTTCGCCACCACGTTTTCCACGGTGAAGCCGAACTCTTCGAACAGCTGCTCTGCCGGAGCAGACTCACCGAAGGTGGTCATCCCGACGATAGCGCCGTTTAGGCCAGTGTACTTGAACCAGAAGTCGGCGATACCCGCTTCGATGGCCACGCGCGCCGTAACCGCTTTCGGCAGCACGGACTCGCGGTACGCCGCATCCTGCTTGTCGAACGCGTCGGTAGACGGCATAGAGACCACGCGCGCCTTCACACCTTCGGCAGTCAGCTGTTCCCATGCGGCAACAGCCAGTTCAACTTCAGAACCGGTGGCGATGAAAATCAGCTGCGGCTGACCGTCGCTGTCCTTCAGCACGTAGCCGCCGCGGGCGATGTCGGCCAGCTGCTGCTCGGTACGCTCCTGCTGGGCCAGGTTCTGGCGGGAGAGGATCAGTGCGGTCGGGCCGTCGTGACGCTCTACGCCATACTTCCACGCCACTGCAGATTCAACCTGGTCGCACGGACGCCATGTGCTCATGTTCGGCGTCAGGCGCAGGGAAGCGACCTGCTCTACCGGCTGGTGGGTCGGGCCGTCTTCGCCCAGACCGATGGAGTCGTGGGTATAAACCAGCACCTGGCGCTGCTTCATCAGCGCAGCCATACGCACTGCGTTGCGGGCATACTCCACAAACATCAGGAAGGTAGAGGTGTACGGCACGAAACCGCCGTGCAGGGCGATACCGTTGGCAATGGCGGTCATACCGAACTCGCGCACGCCGTAGTGAATATAGTTTCCTGCTGCATCTTCGTTGATGGCTTTAGAGCCAGACCAGATGGTCAGGTTAGACGGTGCCAGGTCAGCGGAGCCGCCGAGGAATTCTGGCAGCAGCGGGCCAAAGGCTTCGATGGCGTTCTGAGATGCTTTACGGCTGGCAATTTTGGACGGGTTAGCCTGCAGCTTAGCGATGAACTCATTCGCTTTCGCGCTAAAGTCAGCTGGCATGTCGCCTTTCATGCGGCGAGTAAACTCGGCGGCTTCCTGCGGGAAGGCATTGGCATAGGCAGCGAACTTCTCGTTCCACGCGTTCTCTTTCGCCGTGCCAACTTCTTTCGCATCCCACTGGGCATAGATGTCAGACGGAATTTCGAACGGCGCGTGTTTCCAGCCCAGCTGCTCGCGGGTCAGAACGATTTCCGCGTCGCCCAGCGGTGCGCCGTGGGAGTCGTGGGTGCCCGCCTTGTTCGGGGAGCCGAAGCCGATCACGGTTTTGCACATCAGCAGGGATGGCTTGTCGGTAACGGACTGAGCTTCTTCAACGGCGCGCTTAATCGCGTCGGCATCGTGGCCGTCTACGCCACGCACGACGTGCCAGCCGTAAGCCTCAAAGCGTGCTGCGGTATCGTCGGTGAACCAGCCTTCAACGTGGCCGTCGATAGAGATGCCGTTGTCATCATAGAACGCCACCAGCTTGCCGAGTTTCAGGGTACCGGCCAGGGAGCACACTTCGTGAGAAATGCCTTCCATCATGCAGCCGTCGCCCATGAACGCGTAGGTGAAGTGGTCAACGATGTCGTGGCCAGGACGGTTGAACTGTGCCGCCAGGGTTTTCTCGGCAATCGCCATGCCTACGGCGTTGGCAATGCCCTGGCCCAGCGGACCGGTGGTGGTTTCAACGCCAGCGGTGTAGCCCACTTCCGGGTGGCCCGGAGTTTTTGAGTGCAGCTGACGGAAGTTCTTCAGCTCGGATATCGGCAGGTCGTAGCCGGAGAGGTGCAGCAGGCTGTAAATCAGCATGGAGCCGTGGCCGTTGGACAGCACGAAACGGTCGCGGTTGGCCCAGGCTGGGTTAGCCGGGTTGTGGTTCAGGAAATCACGCCACAGGACTTCGGCGATGTCTGCCATACCCATCGGGGCACCCGGGTGACCGGATTTGGCTTTCTGTACTGCGTCCATGCTCAGCGCACGAATAGCATTGGCAAGCTCTTTACGTGAGGACATTTTGACTCCAGATCGGACTGTTAAAGGCCATGCCCGTAGCGACTTGACTACAGCGCAATATGGGCTACGCCGGAAAAAAGTGTCAACAATGTAACCCAAGCGGCTAGCCATGTACATGGACCATCCTTTTGCCACTTCAGAAATCTCTGGAAGCCGCTCGCAGGTTGCGCAAACACTCGCCCACGGCTTGCGATTTTCTTTATACTCAGGGAAGGTTCCCGCCTCCCTGCGTCGGGAAGACCATTAAAATTATCAATATATTGATGCGGAAGATAACCAATGAAAATTCGGCAAGCATTGCTCGCTCTGGGTGTGGCAGCGGCATTAACCGGCTGTCAGAACATGGATTCAAACGGTTTATTAAGCTCGGGCGCTGAGGCATTCCAGGCCTACTCACTTTCAGATGCTCAGGTAAAAGCACTGAGCGACGAATCCTGTAAAGAGCTGGACAGCAAAGCAACGCTTGCGCCTGCTAACAGTCCCTATCGCCAGCGACTGGATAAGATCGCCTCTGCGCTGGGCGACAACATCAACGGCCAGGCGGTAAACTACAACGTCTATATCACCAAAGACGTTAACGCCTTTGCGATGGCCAACGGCTGCATCCGCGTCTACAGCGGACTGATGGATATGATGAATGACAACGAGGTCGAAGCGGTGATCGGCCACGAAATGGGCCACGTTGCGCTCGGCCACGTGAAGCGCGGTATGCAGGTTGCCTTGGGCACCAACGCCGTACGCGTTGCCGCCGCCTCGGCGGGTGGCGTAGTGGGTAGCCTCTCCCAGTCGCAGCTCGGCGACCTCGGCGAGAAGCTGGTGAACGCGCAGTTCTCCCAGCGCCAGGAAGCAGAAGCGGATGACTACTCCTACGATCTGCTGCGCAAGCGCGGCATCAATCCGTCAGGCTTAGCCACCAGCTTCGAGAAGCTGGCCCAGCAGGAAGCGGGCCGTCAAAGCACGATGTTTGACGATCACCCGGCCTCCGAAGCCCGCGCACAGCACATTCGCGAACGTATGGAAGCAGACGGGATTAAGTAAATCTCAGCAGGCCGGGTAGTGGCTTCGCCTTACCCGGCCTGAATCACTTACGCTTCTTTCTTAGCAGCCTGGATGTAGAGCATCTCTAATGCCAGGGTCGCTGCTGCCAGAGCAGTAATGTCCGACTGGTCATACGCCGGGGCGACTTCCACCAGATCCATCCCGACGATATTCAGATCTTTCAGGCCGCGTACCAGCTTAATTGCGCGATCGGAGGTCAAGCCACCAATCACCGGCGTACCGGTACCCGGCGCAAAGGCCGGATCCAGGCAGTCGATATCAAACGTCAGATAGACCGGCATATCGCCGACGATCTGCTTCACCTGAGCGATGATGTCGTCAACGGAACGATCGTTGACCTGGCAGGCGTCGAGCACGGTAAAACCGTTGTCCTTATCAAATTCGGTACGGATCCCGATCTGCACCGAGTGGTTCGGATCGATCAGACCTTCTTTCGGCGCGGTATAGAACATGGTGCCGTGATCGAACTCGCAGCCGTTGGAGTAGGTGTCGGTGTGAGCATCGAAGTGCACCAGCGCCATCTTGCCGAAGTGTTTTGCGTGCGCGCGCAGCAGCGGCAGCGTGACAAAGTGGTCGCCGCCAAAAGAGAGCATACGCTTACCAGCCGCCAGCAGACGCTCGGCGTGGGCCTGCAGCTTCTCGCTCATCTCACGGGCATCGCCAAAGGCGTAGACCAGGTCACCGCAGTCAACCACGTTCAGGCGCTCGCGCATGTCGAAGTCCCACGGGAAGCGGCAGTGCTCCCACGCCAGGTTGGTAGAAATCTGACGGATAGCGCCCGGGCCCTGACGGCTACCGGAGCGTCCGGACGTCGCCATATCAAACGGCACACCGGTAATAACCCAGTCAGCATCGCTGTCGTACGGCTGGAAGTTCAGCGGCAGGCGTAAAAAACCAAATGCGTTAGATACCAGAGAGTTATCGTATTGATGACCTAAGGTGCTCATGGCTATGACCTCTTTTTCGTCGATAAAAAAACCCCTCCGCGTCGTTAGCCCGACGAGGAAGGGTTTGAATAGGGGGACTGCTTGTCTGACGCGGATTATCGCCGTTAATCTGTACGGGTTCAAGTAAGTCCAAAATAATCTGCCCACGCCCCCTGCGTTTACGTCTCTATCGACGATTATAGTTCACGCAGACGAGCAATGAGCGGCCCGGCCTTCTCAATCAACGTTTGCGTCGATGGGACGCAGAGGCACTCCAGCGAGACGGCGTGGTCATAGCCAGCACGTTTTAGCGCCCGGTAGATATCGTTCACCGGAAGATGGCCATACCCTGGAAACGCGCGATTGGAGTCGGCAAAGTGGACGTGCTTGAGACGCGATCCGAGGGTAGTTATCGCCTCCGTAAAGTCGCGATCCTCAATGTTGGCGTGGAAAATATCCCACAGCACGCCGACGTTTTCTGGCGCATCGCTGAGGGTTAAAAACGTCATCATCTCCTCTGCGCTGTGCAGGTGCGCCATTTCGTACCGGTTGAGCGCTTCAACGATCAGCGTCACCCCGCACCGCCTGGCCTGATCAACGCAGGGCTGCATCGCCTCGGCCAGCTCATGCATATACTGCGTTTTGCTCAAGGTGCGGTCCGTTGCCCGCAGCGAGCCAATCGTAACATGGCTCCCCAGCTGGGCGGCGACATCAATATGCTCAGAGAGGCGCTGCCGGGTGCGCTCGACAATCGCCCTACCGCTGGCGAGCAGCGACAAACCGTCACGCTTGCGGGCCTGACCGGTCGCGATGGTGGTACAGCTCAGCCCGTAATGATCCAGCCGCTGTTTCAGCCTGGGGATGTTCATCCCTTCGTAATCATTAATACAGAGTTCGGCGGCGTCGAAACCGCTCTGCGCCAGCCATGCCAGGCCCTGCTCCAGCTCATTCGCGGTAAAAGGCGAAAAGAGCGTGTCGTACCGGCACGTTAGCGTCGCGCTAAATTTAATCATTTATCCACCCTGATAGCGTGACCGGAATGTGGGGGTTCCGGCCCGGCATATTACTTAGCGGCTTTACTTAAGATACGTCCGGCATTGCGCGGGAACTGCTCCGCCGCCTCTTTCACCGTCAGCTTGCCATGATCGATGTTCTCGATAGTGTTGCGCCACAGCTCAACGAATTTTGGGTTATCAAAATAGGGCGAGGTGGGAATGGCATGGGGCAGCGCCAACGAGGATTTAATCCCGGCCACGGTGATATTGTCCTCCTGGATAACGCCCTCCTCGCTCAGCTGCTGGTAAGCCTTTTTACTCAGCGGCGTGCCGCGCTCCAGCCCCATAGCCTTGACGCCCTGCGGATCGTTCATCAGGAAATCGATCAGCTTCGCGGCCTCCGCCGGATGCTTGGTCGATTTGCCGATGCTGAACATCATCGTTGGTTTAAAGAACAGCCCGGCGTCTTTAGCTCCCGGCAGCATAAAGAACGGCCCCAGCTCCAGCTTGTCATAAGGCGCGGTCAGGTTGTTCTCATACATCACGGCGTTGGTGTTCCACATATAGACGCCGCCCCACTTGCCCTGGATCCAGGGTCTCATTTCCCAGGTGTTGGTTTTGCCGTACGAGGTCAGCACCCGCATGGAAGGGAAAACGTGGCTATCCACCAGATCCTTATAGATCTGGAAAAAAGCCTCCCACTGCTGCGGGGTGTAGGTGAATTTACCCGTGCTCTCGTCAATGGCCGGGATGTTGTATTTCTGCACCATCCAAGACTGCACCAGCGTCAGCGACTCCATGTAGTCGAGAACCAGCGGGTATTTCTCTTTATCTTTTGCCGCGAACGCTTTTCCGGCCGCCATCAGCTCCGTCCAGCTCTGCGGATAGCTAACGCCCATCTCTTCCCACAGCTTTTTGTTGTAGTAGAAGCTGCGGGCAGTGACCGCCACCGGCAGGCCGTTCAGCTTGCCGTTGACCGTGGTGCTGCTTAACGACTGCGGATCGTACTGCTGGAGATCGATCACCGCCTTTTGGCTATAGAGATCGTAGAAACCGTTGCCGTCCTTTGAGAAGAGCGGTAGCCAGTTCCAGTTGGTCTGGATCACATCCGGCTCGTTTCCTCCGGCTATCTGCACCGTCAGGCGCGACAGGTAGCCTTCCCACCCCGCATACTCCGCCTTCACCTTGATATCCGGATACTTCTCTTCAAACAGTTTGATGGCCTCCAGCGTGGCCTGGTGGCGGCTGTTACCGCCCCACCATGAGATACGGATCTCCGCGGCCTGAGCAGCCGTGAGACAGGAGCACGCCAGCAAAAACGACGCGGCAACGGGGGCGATAAGCTTATGCATGGGAAGCTCCTTGTCTAACCGTGGATCTGGCGTAAAACGTCTTCTGGGATTTCGGCCAGGTAGAGCGCTGGCTTGCCGTCTTTATCGGTACTGAACAGAACCGCTTTCTCATCGGGAGTAAACGAGGGATGCGGGTGGGTCACCTGCCGATCGCCGTCCAACACCTGCCATGACGAGCCGTGGCGGGCAATTTTGTGGGCCTGCTTGTTCTTTAAATCAAACAGCCAAAGCCAGGGATCGCTGGTGTCGCCGTAGCCCGCGTTATCAGCGATATCAATGGGCACCCCGGAACCGTCCCCTACCGCCAGCGAACCGCTGTCGTTGCTCATGACGTGCGAGCAGGGCGGCATGGCCATCAGGCGCTCATCTTCACTGGTCTCACCGTCGATGCGGCAGAGATAGCGTACGGGGCTGTTTTTGACATAGGTGACATACATCAGGGCCGAACCATCCGGCACCCAGAACTCATGGGTGTAGCTCTCCCCCGGCGCGGGCTCCCGGGCCTTGCGGATGTTGCTGCCATCTTCATTCATCAGCCACATGCGGGCGTCGACGCGATCGAGTGGCCCCTCGTGGCAGAAGGCCACGGTGTTATCATCGAACGGCCGGTAGATGGGGTGCCCCAGCCACTGGTTCTCCTCCAGCAGCGTCTCCCGCTCCCCGGTGCGCAGATCGATGCGGATCACCCGACAGCGCGGCTCTTCGGCATAGAACTCCTGAAAGACGGTCCAGTCGCTGATGGGCCGCCAGCTGTCGCGATGGATCTCCACTCCAACCAGCTTGTCACAAGCGGAGTTTGCCACCCAGGTACCGTACCCTACCCACTCATCGGGAACGCGGTATACCGCTTCCTCCTGGAGCGTCTCCAGGGTGACGCGCATTAGATTGCGCTCGCCTTTAACGTAATAGAGATACTTTTCATCGGGAGATAAAAAGCCGCCAAAGGTATTATCCCCTGCCCCTTCGGTTATTTGCGTGGCAATGCCAGTAGCCAGGTCGAGTAGATAATAATTTCGGTGGGTATCAAACTCGCCGGCAAAAATAAGTTTCTTTCCGCCGTCAATAAAGCACTTCTGATAAAAGTAGTTGCGGTGGCAAATAACATCCGTTGGCGTAAAACGGGTAACCTTTGCGGCGGTGTCTTCATCAATATAGCGCTCGTAGTTCAGTTGCAGCGTTGTACCTTTAGCCATACCTTCCTCTCATTGATACGCAATCAGCCTGGCCGCCTTCGAGCAGGCTCACACTTTCTGGTTTACCCACGCAGCGATGTTTGACCTTTCACCGCGCCGCCTCTAGCATTCCCGCTCAACGTTGCTAGCGGGATGGGCGTAATGACAACCACGAAGCCTTATCTGTTAATGGAAATTAACTCCCCTGAAATATGGCGCTGGTCCTGTTTAGAAAAAACCGTAGAGATGGCGCTACGTTACGGCTTTCAGGGTCTCATTATTCATCAGCAGTCGTTATTAGCCCGCCTGGCCGCGCCGTCACCGCGCTGTAATAGCACCGAGTTAATTAACCTGAAGCTGGCTCAGGAAAATGCGCTTATTTATCTGCAACGGGCCGGAGAATATTTGCAGCGCCGCGGCTTACAGTTTTGGTTACAGGGCGAAGCGACGCCCGATAGCCATGAATTAAAGGCAAAGTTCCCGGAGTTGTTTCTCTCTGAAAATAGCGCGAGCGAGTTTATTGACTATTTCTTTCAGCACAGCATTCCGCAGATCCTGGCCGCGCTGCCTGCCGTACGCGGTCTGCGCCTCTCGCTATCGACTCCTGACGTCAGCAGTGAGCGCTGGAAAACGTCATTAAAAACCTTGTACCAGGGCATCCGCCAGCTGGGACGTCAGCTGATCCTGCGTGATTACCAGGACAAAAGCTGGCCCCGGCAAATGCTGCGCGTCGCCCTGGAGGCGCTTCCTGATGATGTCCGCGCCTCGGTTAAGGCTACCGAGCTTGATTACCGCCCGGGCTTTGCCAATAACCCTAACCTGCTTAATATCCTCGACAACCGAAAATGGCTGGAGCTGGATCTCTGGGGCCTGGAGTATGGCTGGACCCTGCTGCCCTGCTATCTGCTGGAGGAGATCCAGCAGCGGCTCGCCTGGCTTGGCCAGCACGCCGACAGCGCGCCCGAGGCCATAACCGTACGCGTCGACTGGGAGTGGCTGCCCGATCTGGCGCTATCCGATTCGCTCAATGAGCTTAATCTGTCCGGCCTGTCCCGCCTGGTTAATGAGCCGGACGTGCCTCCGCGCCAGATTGTGAACCACTGGCTGCAGCAGCGTGCTGCGTCGTCTGTCTCTTCGCACGATCTCAGCGCGATCGGCGATATTATCGTTGCCAGCCACGAGTGGAGCTGTAAGACACCGACTCTGCTGGGTCGCGTCTTGCAGAGCCATAGCCGCCTTCCAACGGATTTTGCCCATGCCCTGCACCTGCTTCATCTCGATACCCGCAGCGCCAACTGGACGCAGTCTTTTCAGCCTCTGATGCCCAGCGACGATCCTGACCTGGGGTATCAGCAGCGCCAGCTGATCGAGCTGGAGATCCAGCGCAGTCGTTTTCTTGCCGACTACATGTACAGCCGCTCGCTTAAGCTCCTGCCCGACTGCCCGCTGGCGGATGAAACCCGGCAGGCCATCAGCGGCAGCGTTGTCCGGGCGCTGAAGTACACTCACCTCTACAGCGCATTTATCCAGGCGCTCACGCTCAAACTCTGGCTACGTAAATATGGTGAGCAGGCGGAGATCTGCTCCCAGCTCAGTGCCGCCCTGCACGAATTCAGTCGTCACAATCGGGAGCTTGCGGCATGGTTTGAGCAGCACGGCGCACAGCATCCGCTTGCCTTCGAAACGCTGCTCAACCCGCAGCGCATCGCTACCCTGATTATCAGCCTGCAACACGATTAAGCGATGGTGTAAGCATGGCGGTACCACTGCGTGAAGTAAATTGCCGGAGCGAGCAGAAAAACGCACGGAAGCTGAATAACGGGAGAAAAAGCGAAGGCCATCACGACCCGGGAAGATTTCAGGTGATGCTGCTCACACTCTGATATCAGGGTTTTGTGATCGGGAAAAGATTTTTTCCACTCAACAAAAAAGCCCAGCAGTGCCGGGCTTTAGTTTAGGTATGCAACATTCACTCTATGACGCGCTTTTCGGTGCTGCTCTCTGCTAACAGCCGATCCCAGTCACTCGGTGGGTTGCCGCTGGATATCATTGCGCTGAATACCTTATATGCATCACGTTTGTGATCGTAGGCGCGCCGGGTGGATTCATCGTTTACCCATGCCAGAATAATGGTTCTATGCTGCTCACTGAATCGAAAAAACAACCGGTACTGGCCAAGGAACTTGGCACGAAACCAGTGTTTATTTTCTTCTCCCAGCGTCTCTCCTTGCCTAAACCTGGCGTCCATTGGGTTGCCGCAGATTTCCATGTTGATAACTTTCAAAATCGCGGCGAGCAATTTCGTGGCGGCTTTCTTTTGATAGTTATCCGGGTTCTTTTGCTTAAGCTCTTCTACCTGCGCCACCAGCGCTTCAAGTTGTGAATCAAAGCAGGGGTGGGTATACAACTTCCAACCATTAATTTCGGTCGTCTTTCCGTTCATTTGTCCACTTACTCTTCATCGGTAAGCGGAGCGTCGAGGTCGATATCCATATCAGCAGTTAAAGACTCCGCGCGCGCCAGAAGTGAAGCGCGTAACGGTTTAATGCGGCCTGGATTTTCTTGCATATCGTTCTCAAGAAATTGCAGGAAAGAGCCTATTACTGGATCTTCATTTTCCGCAGAATTTTTGCGACACATAAGCACCTGACCATCGGGAAGCACAGCATATTCTATCTCCTCCCCAGGTTTTAACTTCATCGCGTCTCTAACTGAAGCAGGGATAGTCGTCTGGCTGCGAGCGGTGAGTTTCGAAGACGCACGCAGAGACACTCCGGCTTGAGTTAAAAGGTTCATTTGGGTTTGCTCCGCTCTAACGAGTCAAGTTTACATAGCTACTACAACAATAAAGGATAGCGAGCATTGACGGTTTCCCGTGTTGCAAAGAGTAGCTCACCGACAAAAGCAATGCAAGTGCATTGCAATGCATATGCATTACCAAAGATGAAAGTTAACCAGGAGTAAAAAACAGGCGGGAGATGCCCGGCAGCGCAGAGGCCGCCGGGCGAACGAGATTACTCGTCTTCGAGATAGGTGTAGCCGTAGAGCCCTGCTTCGAACTCTTCGAGGAACTGCTGTTGCAGTGCATCGTCTAGCCCGGTCTGCTTCACCTGGTCGCGGAAGTGGGTCAGCAGCGTGTTCGGATCGAGCTGCACGTACTCCAGCATATCCGCCACCGTATCCCCTTCATCGGAGAGCTCCACCTCGACGCTGCCGTCCGGGAAGACAAATACGTCAACCGCTTCGGTATCGCCAAACAGGTTATGCATGTTGCCGAGGATCTCTTGGTACGCGCCCACCATAAAGAAGCCCAGCAGCGGCGGGTTGTCAGCATCGTACTCCGGCATCGGCATGGTGGTGGCGATCCCGTCACCGTCCACGTAGTGATCGATCGCCCCGTCGGAGTCGCAGGTGATGTCCAGCAGCACCGCGCGACGTTCCGGGATCTTATCCAGTCCTTCCAGCGGCATTACCGGGAAGAGCTGGTCGATACCCCATGCATCCGGCATCGACTGGAACAGCGAGAAGTTGACGTACATTTTGTCCGCCATCCGCTCCTGCAGCTCATCGATAATCGGACGGTGGGCGCGGTTGCTTGGATCCAGCTGCTTCTGTACTTCGTGGCACATGTTCAGGTAGAGCTGCTCTGCCCAGGCACGCTCCTGCAGGCTGAATGCGCCGGAGGAGTAGCCGATATGAATATCGTGCAGATCCATCTGGCTGTCGTGCAGCCACTCGCGCAGCGAGCGACGGGTACCGGGCTCGTGCATCTCCTGCCAGGTCTCCCACATGCTTTGCAGAGCGCGTGGCGCATTCTCAGCAGGCGGCGTCGCTTCGGTATATTCGTTGCGCTCCACGCCGATGATGTTCGACACCAGCACGGTATGGTGCGCGGTCACGGCGCGGCCCGACTCGGTGATCACCGTCGGGTGCGGCAGGCCGTTCTCTTCACAGGCGTCGCCAATGGCCCAGATGATGTTATTCGCATACTCGTTCAGGCCGTAGTTGACCGAGCAGTCAGACTGGGAGCGGGTGCCCTCATAGTCCACGCCCAGGCCGCCGCCCACGTCAAAGCACTCAATATTCACGCCCAGCTTGTGCAGCTCAACGTAGAAACGGGCCGATTCACGCACGCCGGTGGCGATATCGCGAATGTTCGCCATCTGCGAACCGAGGTGGAAGTGCAGAAGCTGGATGCTGTCGAGGCGTCCGCGCTCACGAAGAATATCTACCAGCTGCAGCACCTGCGTAGCCGCGAGGCCGAACTTGGATTTTTCGCCGCCGGAGGATTGCCACTTGCCGGAGCCCTGCGACGCCAGACGCGCACGCACGCCGAGGCGCGGCACCACGTTCAGGCGCTCGGCCTCTTCCAGCACGATGGCGACTTCAGACATCTTCTCGATGACCAGATAGACCTTATGGCCCATCTTCTCGCCGATCAGCGCCAGGCGAATGTATTCCCGGTCTTTATAGCCGTTACAGACGATAACGCTGCGGGTCATGCCCGCGTGCGCCAGAACCGCCATCAGCTCCGCTTTCGAACCGGCCTCAAGGCCCAGCGGCTCGCCGGAGTGGATCAGGGATTCAATAACGCGGCGGTGCTGGTTAACTTTGATCGGGTAGACCAGAAAGTAGTCGCCCTTATAGCCGTAGGACTCACGGGCACGCTTGAACGCGGCGTTAATTGAGCGCAGACGGTGCTGTAGGATCTGCGGAAAGCAGAACAGCGCAGGCAGGCGTTGCCCCTGGGCCTCGCGGGCTTTTACCAGCTGAGCGAGGTCAACGCGCGCATCCGGTACGTCAGGATCGGGGCAGACGGTGATGTGGCCCAGTTCGTTGACGTCGTAGTAGTTATTGCCCCACCAGGCAATATTGTATGTGCGCAGCATTTTACTGGCTTCCTGGGAGCTCATCGCTACCTCCTGCATGGAACGTAGTACACCCTGTTCGCCCGCTGACGAAGGCGAAACCGAAGAAATGTCGTCAGACATAGCGAACCTCAAATTGTATTAGTAAGTGTAAAACAGTTGACTACTATCGCGATTAGGAACGGCGATAACAACCCATAAACAGCCCGGTTATCCAGCGTATTATGCTGAAGCGTGGGCCGTGCGACCGGTTTCTGGTTCATATCATTGTAAAACACGTATCCGAACTCTGTATGACAAGGTTCGGCGAAACCACGAGAAAACTCCTGAATTAACAAGAGCGCCCTTGTTCGGTGTCACCAGGCGTAACCGGCCCTGGAGTCCTGAGAAGCGCCGAAATGGGTATAACATCGGCAGGTTTGCAGAGTAGATTTGCGGGTAGCGGGAAATGCGTGCAGGCCAGAACGGCGCGGCAGATTTAGCAGTAAACAACGGTTCATTATTGGGTATCACCTCCACGCCAACCAGCTGGTTAGCGGCTGGTCAAGGCATACAAGCCGCGTACGGCGTTTTATACCGATAACCGGGTGAAAATGCAAAATAAAAAAGCCCGTTTTGCCGCGTGCGTAGAGAAAGTGACAGCATCAATTTCACCCATAGTGCGATGAATATCAAAAAATGCTGGAAACGGGGTCAAGAAGTAACCTAAAATAGCCGTCCAGATGTTAATCCATCCATACTGATTAACTCTCAGACTTCCTGTGCCACTAACCTGCACGCCTCATAAAGGCCCATACAGGCACAGCGTTTGAGCTAACAAAATTTCCCCCAGGGTGAAGAGAACATGGCAAAACACCTTTTTACGTCCGAGTCAGTTTCCGAAGGGCATCCTGACAAAATTGCTGACCAGATTTCCGACGCGGTTCTGGATGCAATTCTTGAGCAGGATCCGAAAGCACGCGTGGCGTGTGAAACCTACGTTAAAACCGGCATGGTTTTAGTCGGCGGTGAGATCACCACCAGCGCATGGGTTGATATCGAAGAGATCACCCGTAACACCGTGCGTGAAATTGGCTATGTCCATTCGGATATGGGCTTTGACGCGAACTCCTGTGCGGTACTGAGCGCTATCGGTAAGCAGTCTCCGGATATCAACCAGGGCGTTGACCGTGCCGATCCGCTGGAGCAGGGTGCAGGCGACCAGGGCCTGATGTTTGGCTATGCCACTAACGAAACCGACGTGCTGATGCCAGCGCCGATCACCTACGCCCACCGTCTGGTGCAGCGTCAGGCTGAAGTGCGTAAAAACGGTACTCTGCCGTGGCTGCGCCCGGATGCAAAGAGCCAGGTGACCTTCCAGTACGATGACGGCAAAATTGTCGGCATCGACGCGGTAGTGCTCTCTACCCAGCATGCAGAAGATATCGACCAGAAATCGCTGCAGGAAGGCGTGATGGAAGAGATCATCAAGCCTATTCTGCCGGCAGAGTGGCTGAACACCTCTACCAAATTCTTTATTAACCCGACCGGCCGCTTTGTTATCGGTGGCCCGATGGGCGACTGTGGCCTGACCGGCCGTAAAATCATTGTGGATACCTACGGCGGCATGGCCCGTCACGGCGGCGGCGCGTTCTCCGGTAAAGATCCCTCCAAGGTTGACCGCTCTGCGGCCTACGCGGCGCGCTACGTAGCGAAAAACATCGTTGCTGCTGGCCTGGCGGACCGCTGTGAAATTCAGGTCTCCTACGCCATCGGCGTGGCCGAGCCGACCTCTATCATGGTGGAAACCTTCGGCACCGAGAAGATCGCCTCTGAGCAGCTGACTCTGCTGGTGCGCGAGTTCTTCGACCTGCGTCCGTATGGTCTGATCCAGATGCTGGATCTGCTGCACCCGATCTACAAAGAGACTGCCGCTTACGGTCACTTTGGTCGCGAACATTTCCCGTGGGAAAAAACCGACAAAGCTGCCGTACTGCGTGACGCTGCTGGCCTGAAATAAACCAGACGTCCCTCCTCTCCCCCAGGCCAGCCTCGTGCTGGCCTTTTTTATACCGCTCTATTGATAACGATTACACGCACTCATCGCGGGCCCATTTGGCCAAATTAGGCAAAATGCTGTTCGAGGCGGGTTTGTTACATAATATTTCGGTATAGTCTGACTCCCTTTACACAAGATTACGCTACTATTCATTAACTCTATGATTTGTCTTGTTACTTTCTAGTGACAATCTTTGAGCCTAGTGTAACCGATTACACTGGTGTGATTAGGTTCACATCTTTTTACGCAGCTCTAACCTAACCTTTATACCGTTAAAATTGATAACCCAACTGGAGGGCAGAATGCCTGACAATAAAAAATCGGGGCGCTCGAACAAGGCAATGACGTTCTTTGTCTGTTTTCTCGCCGCGCTGGCCGGACTGCTTTTCGGCCTTGATATCGGCGTTATTGCGGGCGCGCTGCCCTTTATCGCTGACGAGTTCCAGATTAGTTCACATATGCAAGAGTGGGTAGTGAGCTCCATGATGTTTGGTGCCGCTGTCGGTGCCGTCGGCAGCGGCTGGCTCTCCTTCAAGCTGGGCCGTAAAAAGAGCCTGATGATTGGCGCGATCCTCTTTGTTCTCGGCTCGCTCTTCTCCGCGGCTGCGCCCAACGTTGAAGTGCTGATCCTCTCCCGCGTGCTGCTGGGACTGGCGGTCGGCGTGGCCTCTTACACTGCTCCGCTCTACCTCTCTGAGATCGCCCCGGAGAAGATCCGCGGCAGTATGATTTCGATGTACCAGCTGATGATCACCATCGGTATTCTGGGTGCCTACCTCTCCGATACCGCCTTTAGCTACAGCGGCGCATGGCGCTGGATGCTTGGCGTGATCATCATTCCGGCCATCCTGCTGCTGATTGGCGTATTTTTCCTACCGGACAGCCCGCGCTGGTTTGCCGCCAAACGCCGCTTCCACGATGCCGAGCGCGTGCTGCTGCGCCTACGTGATACCAGCGCCGAAGCCAAGCACGAGCTGGATGAGATCCGTGAAAGCTTAAAGGTAAAACAGAGTGGCTGGGCGCTGTTTAAAGAGAACAGCAACTTCCGCCGCGCGGTATTCCTTGGCGTGCTGTTGCAGGTGATGCAGCAGTTCACCGGGATGAACGTCATCATGTACTACGCGCCGAAAATCTTTGAGCTGGCGGGTTACACCAATACCACTGAGCAGATGTGGGGTACGGTTATCGTTGGCCTGACCAACGTGCTGGCGACCTTTATCGCTATCGGACTGGTGGATCGCTGGGGCCGTAAGCCAACGCTGGTACTGGGCTTCCTGGTGATGGCTGCCGGTATGGGTATTCTGGGTACCATGATGCACATCGGTATTCACTCGCCAACGGCGCAGTACTTTGCTGTCGCGATGCTGCTGATGTTTATCATTGGTTTCGCTATGAGCGCTGGTCCGCTGATCTGGGTACTGTGCTCTGAGATCCAGCCGCTGAAAGGGCGTGATTTCGGTATCACCTGCTCTACCGCGACCAACTGGATTGCCAATATGATTGTCGGCGCGACCTTCCTGACCATGCTCAACTCGCTGGGCAACGCCAACACCTTCTGGGTATACGGTGGACTGAACGTGCTGTTCATTGTCCTGACCCTGTGGCTGGTACCGGAAACCAAGCATGTCTCGCTGGAACACATCGAGCGTAACTTGATGAAAGGCCGTAAGCTGCGCGAGATTGGCGCAAGCAACTAACCTGATGAGCTTCCTCTCGCCTGAGAGGAAGCTTTTTTACCTCACCCGCCGTGATTAACTTCCCCGATACGTTGAGTAGCCATACGGGCTTAACAGCAACGGAACGTGATAGTGCTCATCTGTTTTGCTAATGTGGAATTCAACCGGGATCTCCGGGAAAAAACTCTCCTGCTTTTTGCTGTCAAACCAGGGTTTGGTTTTAAACGTCACGCGGTAATCACCCGGTTTCGCTTCCTGCTCCGGCCATAGCGCTTTAATTCGACCATCTTTGTCGGTATAGCCGCTATTAAGCTTTTGCCATCCATCGTTGTTTTTCTGCTCCAGCACCACCTCAACGTTGGAGGCAGGTTTACCGCTTTGCTGATCGAGAATATGCACGCTCAGAATATTGTTGGCCGCCGCCATCGCAAGAGGAGATGCGGAAATAACAGCGAGCATCGCTGCGCTCAGGATGTACTTTTTCATATGTTGCTCCAGTTCAAGTTGGTACCTGAAATGTATATGACCCGCGCGCTGTTAACCTGACAGGAGGATTACAATTTCGTCATCTTTGATGATATTTTTACCCCTCGCCTGCTGCTTATGACATAGTGAATCCATGAAGATTCTACTGATTGAAGATAATCAAAAAACCAGCGATTGGGTCAGTCAGGGATTGACCGAGGCGGGCTATGTCGTGGATACGGTAAGCGATGGCAGAGACGGACTACGCCTCGCGCTGCATGAGTCCTATTCGCTGATTATTTTAGATATTATGCTGCCGGGACTGGACGGCTGGCAGGTTCTGAAGGCAATAAGAACGGCGCACCAAACACCGGTTATTTGCCTTACCGCGCGGGATGCGGTCGAGGACAGAGTCAAAGGGCTGGAGTTGGGGGCCAATGATTATCTGGTTAAACCCTTCTCCTTTGCTGAGCTATTAGCCAGGGTACGCACCCAGCTGCGAAATAATCCCGTTGCCCATACGCATTTGAAATCAAACGGGCTGGAGATGGACTCCGTTAAGCAAAGCGTCTCTCGTGATGGGAAAACAATTGTGCTAACCCGCAAGGAGTTTCTCCTGCTGTGGCTGCTGGTTTCCAGGGTCGGCGAAATTATTCCCCGCGCGGTGATTGCCAGCGAGGTCTGGGGAATTAATTTTGACAGTGAAACCAACACGGTTGACGTCGCCATTCGCCGCCTGCGGGCTAAAGTTGACGATCCCTTTACGACTAAATTGATCGGCACCGTCAGAGGCATGGGTTACAGATTCGGGGCAGATGAAGACAGTGAAACCTGAGTTATCAATGACGTTACGCCTGACGCTATCCTTTGTGTTGGTGATGGCGTTGGCCTGCACCGGCGTAAGCTGGACGTTATACCGGGCGCTAAGCCACGAATTAACGTGGCGGGATGATATCACCCTGATTAACCGCGCTGAGCAGATCAGGCAGCTGTTACTGGATGGTGCCAAAGCAGAAAATCTTCCGCTCTATTTTAACCGGATGATGGATACCCGTCAGGATATTCTGCTCATCCACTCCCCCGACGCGCGGAATATTTCCGTCAATCATACGGGCGTGGATCCCTCCCTGCTGGATGCCCTGCCCTCGCTGAAAACGCCTGATTTAGAGACGATCGCCAAACGCGATATCGCCGGCACACAGCTTTCAGCGGTGCGGATCGCCGCGCTCAGCTATGACCAGCCTGTGACTATTACCGTCGCCAGGCTGGCGTCAGAGCGACAATATATGCTTGAACAGTATCGCGATAACAGCATCATGATTTGCATTATCGCTATTCTGCTCTGCTCTGCGCTAAGCCCGCTTTTGATCAGAAACGGCCTGAAAGCTATTCATGCTCTGAGCCGGTTGACGGCGAATATAGACAGTCGCGGACTTAGCCAGCCTCTGGATGAAAAGACCCTGCCCATTGAACTGAAACCCTTGGGTAGCGCATTGAATATTATGCGTCAGAAACTGGATAACGATTTTACCCGGCTCAATCAGTTTGCTGACGATCTGGCTCATGAATTACGTACGCCGGTCAATATTCTGCTTGGCCATAACCAGGTCGTGCTGAATAAAGAGCGCACCATTGATGAATATCAGCAGGCGCTGGCGAATAATATTGAAGAGCTTGAGGGGCTTTCCCGCTTAACTGAAAATATTCTGTTCCTCGCCCGCGCCGAGCATAATAATATTCTGCTTAAAAAAGAGCCTATTTCGTCTGCTGAGGCGATAGGTAATCTTATCGATTTCCTGGAGTATGAGGCCGACGAAAAAAATATCACCTTCGTCACCGCATGCGAGGGCATGCTTCAGGCCGATCGGATACTGCTCCAGCGAGTACTGTTAAATCTGCTCAGCAATGCGGTGCGCTATTCGCCGGAAAATGCGGCGATCCGCATAAATACGTGGGCAAAAGAGAGTGAAACAGTTGTTGAAGTAATTAACCCCGGCGCCGAACTGGATGCGCCGGACAAGCTATTTAACCGTTTCTGGCGAGGTGATAACGCTCGGCACTCCTCCGGCTATGGGTTGGGGTTATCCATGGTGAAAGCGATTATGGAGTTACACGGGGGCTCGGCAGAGTACCGCTTTGCCAAGGGGGAGCATATCTTCTCCCTGCGTTTTCCTACCTGAGCAACGGGTTCTGTTGCAGCCGCTTTTTTTAGCGATTATTCTCTGGCGTTATGAAAACACCCCGTATCCCCATCGCCCTCCAGCAGGCCGTTATGCGCAGCCTGCGGGACAAGCTTGCCCAGGCCAACCGCCACCTTGAACGTCACTATCCAGAACCGACGCTGGTCTATCAGCAGCGCGGCGCGGCGGCGGGTACGGCCTGGCTGGCCAGCTATGAGATCCGTTTGAATCCGGTGCTGCTGCTGGAGAACCAGCAGGCGTTTATTGACGAAGTTGTCCCGCACGAGCTGGCGCACCTGCTGGTGTGGAAGCATTTTGGCCGCGTTGCGCCGCACGGCAAAGAGTGGAAGTGGATGATGGAGAGCGTGCTCGGCGTCCCTGCCCGCCGCACCCACCAGTTTGAGCTGGCTTCGGTACGGCAGAACACGTGGCCCTACCGCTGCGCCTGCCAGCAGCATCAGCTGACCGTGCGCCGCCATAACCGCATCCTGCGCGGCGAAGCGGTCTACCGCTGCGTCCACTGCGGCGAGCCGCTGGTTGCCGAACCGGCATCGGCCTGAACGAGCAAGCGCTTTTATGAACTGACTGATTGCATCTGAGAACCGCATTCGCTAGGGTGCGACGATCTTATGCAATGGAGTTTGTCATGTCCCGCCCCTACCTTCTCACTCTTACCCTATTGGCAGCGAGCCTCTCCCACTCTGCGCTGGCCGAGGGTATACACAGTTTCGCCCAAGCCAAGGCGGCAGGCGTAAAGATCAACGCCGACGCGCCGGGGGATTTCTACTGCGGCTGCACCATTATCTGGCAGGGCAAGAAAGGCGTCGTCGATCTCGCCTCCTGCGGCTATAAGGTGCGTAAAAATGCCAACCGCGCCAGCCGTATCGAGTGGGAGCACGTTGTGCCCGCCTGGCAGTTCGGCCACCAGCGCCAGTGCTGGCAGGACGGCGGACGTAAAAATTGTGCGAAGGATCCGGTCTATCGCCAGATGGAGAGCGACATGCACAACCTGCAGCCCGCCGTCGGCGAGGTCAACGGCGATCGCGGCAACTTTATGTACAGCCAGTGGAACGGCGGCGAGGGCCAGTACGGCCAGTGCGACATGAAGGTAGACTTCAAAGAGAAGCTGGCCGAGCCACCTGCCCGCGCCCGCGGGGCCATCGCCCGCATCTACTTCTATATGCGCGATCGCTATTCGCTGTCGCTCTCCCGCCAGCAGACGCAGCTGTTTGAGGCCTGGAACAAGATCTATCCCGCCACGCCCTGGGAGTGCGAGCGCGACAGGCGTATCAATAAGGTTCAAGGCAACCCCAATCCCTACGTGCAGCGCGCTTGTCAGGAGTGAAAGAGCTAACCTACACTAGCGCCATCTTGTTAACCGTGCGGCAGCCTTGCCGCACGCTCTATCCCGGACGATGTTTTCATGCGTAAACCCCGCATTTATCACCCTGAACTCCTCACCGCTGGTCAGCAGGTTGCGCTAAGCGACGATGCGGCCAACCACGTCGGTCGCGTGCTGCGCATGGGCGCAGGCCAGCCTCTGCAGCTCTTTGACGGCAGCAACCAGCTTTTTGAGGCTGAGATCGTGCGTGCCGATAAGAAAAGCGTGGTGGTGAACCTGATCGCCGGCGAAATCGACGATCGGGAGTCGCCGCTGCATATTCATCTCGGCCAGGTGATGTCCCGGGGCGAAAAGATGGAATTCACCATCCAGAAATCGATCGAACTGGGCGTAAGCCTCATTACGCCACTTTTTTCTGAGCGCTGCGGGGTTAAACTGGATCCTGAACGCCTGAACAAGAAGATCCAGCAGTGGCAGAAAATTGCGATTGCTGCCTGCGAGCAGTGTGGCCGCAACCGGATCCCGGAGATACGTCCGGCCATGGATCTGGAGGCCTGGTGCGCCGAGCCTGATGAAGGGCTGAAGCTGAACCTGCATCCGCGCGCCAGCGCCAGCATCAATACGCTGCCGCTGCCGGTTGAGCGCGTGCGGCTGCTGATTGGCCCGGAAGGCGGCCTGACGGCGAACGAGATCGCCATGACCGCAGACTATCAGTTTACTGATATCCTGTTAGGACCACGCGTTTTGCGCACTGAAACCACCGCGCTCACCGCCATTACCGCACTCCAGGTGCGTTTCGGTGATTTGGGGTAAGACTGGCTACAGGTTTAAACGGAGAAAGCGAATGATTAAGCTCGGCATTGTGATGGATCCCATCGCAAGCATTAACATCAAAAAAGACTCCAGCTTTGCCATGCTGCTGGAAGCCCAGCGTCGTGGCTATGAGCTGCACTATATGGAGATGGCGGATCTCTATCTGATCAACGGCCAGGCCCGCGCCCGCACGCGTACCCTGAGCGTCGAGCAGAACTATGACCAGTGGTATACGTTCAACGGCGAGCAGGATATCGAGCTGGCCGATCTTGACGTCGTGCTGATGCGTAAGGATCCGCCGTTTGATACCGAATTCGTCTACGCCACCTATATTCTGGAGCGCGCAGAAGAGAAAGGCACGCTGATCGTCAACAAGCCGCAGAGCCTGCGCGACTGCAACGAGAAGCTGTTCACCGCCTGGTTCCCGGAGCTGACCCCGGAAACGCTGGTGACCCGCAACAAAGCGCAGCTTAAGGCGTTCTGGCAGAAGCACAGCGACATCATCCTGAAACCGCTGGACGGCATGGGCGGCGCGTCGATCTTCCGCGTGAAAGAGGGCGATCCGAACCTCGGGGTGATTACGGAAACGCTGACCGAGCACGGCACCCGTTACTGCATGGCGCAGAACTATCTGCCGGCGATCAAAGACGGCGACAAGCGCGTGCTGGTTGTCGATGGCGAACCCGTTCCCTACTGCCTGGCGCGTATTCCGCAGGGCGGCGAAACCCGTGGCAACCTGGCCGCCGGGGGACGTGGTGAACCGCGTCCGCTCAGCGACAGCGACTGGGATATTGCCCGTCGCGTCGCGCCTACCCTGAAGGCCAAAGGGCTGATCTTTGTGGGCCTAGATATTATCGGCGATCGCCTGACAGAAATTAACGTCACCAGCCCGACCTGCATTCGTGAAATCGAAGCGGAATTCCCGGTCTCCATTACCGGTATGCTGATGGACGCGATTGAAAAGCGTCTCGGCAACTAAATTCAGCACGCCCGTAACGGCCTGTTTGCAGGTGAAGGACCCGGATTTGCGATCCGCAGGGATAGCAAAGCGGGTGCTTTCACCGCATACTGGGTACTTGTCGCTTTTTGACCAGGAACAGAACCTCTGACAATGAATTTACAGCATCACTTTTTGATTGCCATGCCTGCTCTCCAGGATCCTTTCTTCCGCCGTGCCGTGGTCTATATCTGCGAATATAACGAAGATGGCGCGATGGGGATCATCATCAATAAGCCGCTGGAGAACCTGAAGGTCGAAGGGGTACTGGACAAGCTCAAGATCAAGCCCGAAGGGCGTAATCCGGCGATCCGTCTGGATAAGCCGGTACTGCTTGGCGGCCCGCTGGCAGAAGATCGCGGCTTTATCCTGCATACGCCGCCAGCAAAATTCTCCTCAAGCATTCGCATCTCGGATAACACGGTGATCACCACCTCCCGGGACGTACTGGAGACGCTTGGCACCGACGAGCAGCCTGCCGATGTGTTAGTGGCGCTTGGCTACGCCTCGTGGGAAAAAGGCCAGCTTGAGCAGGAGATCCTCGACAACGCCTGGCTCACCGCTCCGGCTGACCAGAATATCCTGTTCAAAACGCCTATCGCCGACCGCTGGCGCGATGCGGCAAAGCTGATCGGCATTGATATCTCCACCATGCCCGGTGTGGCAGGACACGCCTGATGAGCGGCACTCTGTTAGCCTTTGATTTCGGCACCAAAAGCATCGGCGTGGCGATTGGTCAGCGCATCACCGGCACCGCCCGCCCGCTGACGGCGCTGAAGGCGCAAAACGGCACTCCGGACTGGAACCTGATTGAGCGTCTGCTGAAAGAGTGGCAGCCGGACGAGGTGGTGGTCGGTCTGCCGCTGAACATGGACGGCAGCGAACAGCTGCTGACCGCCCGGGCGCGCAACTTTGCCAATAAGATCCATGGCCGCTTCGGGGTCCGCGTTGCCCTGCACGACGAGCGCCTGAGCACCGTCGAAGCGCGCTCAGGACTCTTCGCCCACGGCGGCTACCGGGCGCTGAACAAGGGCAGCGTTGACTCCGCCTCGGCGGTGATCATTCTCGAAAGCTATTTCGAACAGCACGTCTGATCTTAACCCTTCTCTGCCAGCCGCCCGGCGGCGACCCGCTGCTGACGGCTCTGGTTGAAGGTCTGCATCCCTGCATGCTGCCCGGTCTGCATCAGGCCGGGAAGCTGGTGGGTTTTGCCCTCGCGGATCAGGTTCGCCACCGCCGGGGTATTCACCAGCAGTTCAAACAGCGCCACGCGTCCGCCCTGCTTATCGGCTTCCAGCGTTTGTGCCAGCACCGCCTGCAGGCTGCCCGCCAGCTGGCTGCGCACCCAGGCTTTCTCCTCGGCCGGAAAGGTATCGATTAGCCGCTCTACCGCCTGCGCCGCCCCCCGGGTGTGCAGCGTGGCCAACACCAGATGCCCGGTCTCGGCGGCGGTGAGCGCCAGACGTATGGTCTCACTGTCCCGCAGCTCGCCGATTAAAATGACGTCCGGATCCTCTCGCAGCGCGGCGCGCAGGCCGTCGGCAAACGACGGGCAGTGCTGGCCTATCTCCCGCTGCTCGATCAGGCACTGCGCGCCCTGATGAACAAACTCCACCGGATCCTCCAGGGTGAGAATGTGCCCTGCCAGGCGGTGGTTGAGATAGTCGACCATTGCCGCAAGGGTCGTGGATTTACCGCTGCCGGTTGCGCCGGTGACCAGCACCAGCCCGCTGTCGCAGGCCAGGATCTGCTCCAACGTAGGCGGCGTATCCAGGGCGTAGAGCTTTGGACACGTAGCGGGCAGCAGGCGCAGCGCCAGCGAGATACCGTGATGGTGCATAAAGGCGCTGGCCCGCAGTCGCTGCTGGCTCGCCAGCGCAAGGGCAAAGTCTACCTGCCGGTTGGCCCACCACTCTCCCTGCTGCTCGTCCGTCAGCGTGTCGCGGAGGATCGCCTCGATATCCGGCGGCGGAAACGGAGCGTCTTCAAGCTTACCCTGCCTGCGCCAGCGCGGCGGCCAGGCGCTGCACAGGTGTAGATCCGAAACGTTATGCTTTACACTAAGGGCCACTATGTCTTCCATATCCATGATTAAGCCTCCGGAAAAGATGAACGATATCGCGCATAACCTGGCACAGGTCCGGGACAAAATCTCAGCCGCTGCGCTGCGCTGCGGCCGTGCTTCAGAAGATGTTGCTCTGCTTGCAGTCAGCAAAACCAAACCTGCGAGCGCCGTCGCAGAGGCTATCGACGCCGGACAGCGCGCTTTTGGCGAAAACTATGTTCAGGAGGGGGTGGATAAAATTCGCCACTTCCAGGAGCAGGGCGTCACCGGGCTGCAATGGCACTTTATTGGCCCCTTGCAGTCCAACAAAAGCCGCCTGGTGGCAGAGCATTTTGACTGGTGCCATACCGTCGATCGCCTGCGCATCGCCAGCCGTCTGAGCGACCAGCGTCCAGCGGAGATGCCGCCGCTTAACATCCTGATTCAAATCAATATTAGCGATGAGGAGAGCAAGTCCGGCATTCCCCTTGCCGAGCTGGATGCCCTCGCCGCCCAGGTCGCCGAACTGCCGGGCGTTTGCCTGCGCGGGCTGATGGCGATCCCCGCTCCCGTGTCAAATTATGAAAGGCAGTTTGCGGTGGCACAGCAAATGGCTGTAGCATTTGACGCGCTTAAATTGCGCTACCCAACGGTAGATACGCTCTCTCTGGGGATGAGCGACGATATGGAAGCCGCCATCGCGGCGGGCAGCACCCTGGTACGCATCGGCACCGCCATATTTGGTGCCCGTGACTATACAAAAAATTAAGGAAAACTGAGGAACGCCATGAAGACGTTGTCTTTCCTGCTCTCAACGGTAATTGAGCTTTACACGATGGTGCTGCTGTTACGGGTCTGGATGCAGTGGGCCCGCGTAGATTTTTATAACCCGTTCTCACAGTTTATTGTGAAGATCACCCAGCCGGTGGTGGGGCCGCTGCGCCGCATTATCCCGGCGATGGGCCCCCTCGACAGCGCCTCGTTGCTGCTGGCGTTTGTGCTGTGCGTGCTTAAGGCTATCGTGCTGTTTATGGTGGTGACCTTCCAGCCGATTATCTGGATTGCCGCCGTGCTGATCCTGCTGAAGACCATCGGCCAGCTGATCTTCTGGGTGCTGCTGCTGATGGCCATCATGAGCTGGGTCAGCCATGGCCGCAGCCCGGTTGAGTTTGTGCTGATGCAGCTCGCCGAGCCGCTGCTGCGCCCCATTCGCCGACTGCTGCCGTCGATGGGCGGGATCGACTTCTCGCCGATGATCCTGGTGCTGCTGCTCTATGTGATCAACATGGGCATTGCCGAGCTGCTGCAGGGCACGGGGAATATGCTGCTACCGGGGCTGTGGATGGCGCTGTAAGCGCCATCGGTCGCGGTTTATATGAATCAGGATTTAACTATGCAAAAAGTTGTTCTTGCCACCGGCAACGCCGGTAAAGTGCGCGAGCTGGCCTCGCTGCTTAACGATTTTGGTCTCGACGTGGTGGCGCAAACCGAGCTGGGCGTGGAGTCCGCCGAGGAAACCGGCCTGACCTTTATCGAGAACGCGATCATCAAAGCGCGTCACGCTGCGCAGGTTACCGGCCTGCCAGCGATTGCCGACGACTCCGGGCTGGCGGTTGACGCCCTCGGCGGCGCGCCGGGGATCTACTCTGCACGCTTTGCCGGGGCAGACGCCAGTGACCAGCAGAATCTGGAGAAGCTGCTGCTGGAGCTGCAGGACGTGCCGGACAGCGAGCGCCAGGCCCAGTTCCACTGCGTGCTGGTCTATATGCGCCACGCTGACGATCCGACTCCGCTGGTGTGCCACGGCAGCTGGCAGGGTACCATCGCCCGTGCGCCTGCGGGCAACGGCGGTTTTGGCTACGATCCTATCTTCGTTGTGCCGGAGGCAGGCAAAACCGCTGCCGAACTGAGCGCTGACGAGAAACGCGCCGTCTCCCATCGGGGACAGGCGCTGAAACTGTTACTGGAAGCCCTGCGTAATGGCTGATTTGCCACCTCTGAGCCTTTACATCCATATCCCCTGGTGCGTGCAGAAGTGTCCCTACTGCGACTTCAACTCGCACGCGCTAAAGGGTGAAGTTCCCCATGACGACTACGTTCAGCATCTGCTGAGCGATCTCGACGCTGATGCGCCCTGGGCGCAGGGGCGTGAGGTGCAGACGATCTTTATCGGCGGCGGAACGCCGAGCCTGCTCTCAGGCCCGGCGATGCAGACCCTGCTCGACGGCGTACGGGCGCGTCTCAATCTGGCCGCTGACGCGGAAATCACCATGGAGGCTAATCCCGGCACGGTGGAGGCCGACCGCTTTGTCGACTACCAGCGGGCGGGCGTTAACCGTATCTCCATTGGCGTGCAGAGCTTTAACGAAGCCAAGCTGACGCGGTTGGGGCGTATCCACGGTCCGGAGGAGGCGAAGCGCGCTGCCCGGCTGGCAACGGGTCTGGGGCTGCGCAGTTTTAACCTCGATCTGATGCACGGCCTGCCGGATCAGACGCTGGAAGAGGCGCTGGACGATCTGCGTCAGGCCATCGAGCTCAACCCACCGCATCTCTCCTGGTATCAGCTGACCATTGAGCCGGGCACGCTGTTCGGCTCACGTCCCCCGGTGCTACCGGATGACGATTCGCTGTGGGAGATCTTCGAGCAAGGGCACCAGCTGCTGACGGCGGCAGGCTATCAGCAGTATGAGACCTCGGCCTATGCGAAGCCGGGCTACCAGTGCCAGCATAACCTGAACTACTGGCGCTTCGGTGACTATCTCGGTATTGGCTGCGGCGCGCATGGTAAGGTGACCTTCCCGGATGGGCGCATTCTGCGTACCGCCAAAACGCGCCATCCGCGGGGCTATATGCAGGGAACCTACCGCGACCGGCAGCATGATGTGGACACCGCCGACAAGCCGTTTGAGTTCTTTATGAACCGCTTCCGCCTGCTGGAGCCTGCGCCACGTGGGGAGTTTACCCGCTACACCGGGCTGGATGAGTCGGCGATCCGTCCGCAGATCGCGCGCGCCCTGGCGCTGAACTATGTCACCGAGTCCGCTGAGGCATGGCAGATAACGGAGCACGGCAAGCTGTTTTTGAACTCGCTGCTGGAGCTGTTTCTCGCTGAATAGCCTGTGTGAGCTCGTACTGACATCAGCACGAGCTCACCGGCGAGCCTGATTACTTAAAACCCTTCTGCTCTTTGATCAGCTCGTACGCTTTCTGAATATCCTGCGCTTTCTGCTTCGCCATTTCCATCATCTCCGGCGGCAGCCCTTTTGCCACCAGCTTATCCGGATGGTGCTCGCTCATCAGCTTGCGGTAGGCGCGCTTGATGGTGGTAGCGTCATCGGTGGGCTTCACGCCCAGCACGTTGCAGGCATCCTCCAGGGTCGGCCCGCGTTGGGCCTGCTGCCAGCCGCCGTTTGACTGCTGCTGCCCGTTAAAGCCGCCGCCAAACTGCGCCCCACCCTGCATCATACGCAGGAACTGGTCGAACTGGACGCGGGAGATCCCCAACTCCTCGGCAATGACGTACAGCACCGTACGTTCGTTCGGATGCAGTGAACCGTCGGCAAACGCCGCCTGGATCTGAATTTCCAGAAACATCCTAATCAGATCGAAGCGGCCAAAACAGACGCTGCGGAACTGACGCATCTTTTCCCGCAGCGGATAGTTATCGGTTTTGCCAACGCGAAACGCCTGCTGGGCTAACGCACGTGAATCGCCATGCAGGTTGAGCCGGTCCATAAACAGGCTCGCCACCTGAATATCCGCCTCGGTAACGCGCCCCTTGGATTTGGTTAGATGCCCCATCACCTCAAAGGTGGTGGCAAAAAAGAGCGTCTGACGCTCGCGCTGGTTGGCAAAAAACGCCATTTTGCGGCCGCGCGCCTTGTCAAACATGTGCCCAATGAGTAAGCCGAGGACCACGCCCCAGAAACCGCCGCCCATCATTAATGCGATGGCGACGCCAATCACTTTTCCCCAATACTGCATATACTCCCCAAATGGTCATGCCGTCGGCTAAGATTTGCATTATCATACCCGTCATTCTATGCCGTGCACAGGCACAGCCTTCTCTACCAGGCTCGAAAGCGGGCAGGATTAACACTAGCGCTGTGCAGGTGAGTAAGTTAGTCTCTGAGCGCTTGCAAGCTGAAAAGCCACTGATGACGGAACAACAAATACAACGTATGAAAAAACGTATTCCCACCCTTCTGGCCACAATGATTGGCTCAGCCCTGTATAGTCAGCAGGGGCTGACGGCCGATCTCGCCTCGCAATGTCTGCTGGGCGTCCCGAGCTATAACCGTCCTCTGGTAGAGGGCGAACCTAACCAGCTGCCTGTCACCATTAACGCCGATAACGCGAAGGGTGACTATCCTGAAGATGCCGTATTTACCGGCAACGTGGATGTTCAACAGGGTAACAGCCGTCTGAAAGCGGACGAGATGCAGCTTCACCAGCAGCAACCGGAGGGCCAGCCCGAGCCGGTCCGTACCGTCGATGCGCTGGGCAACGTGCACTATGATGATAACCAGGTGATCCTGAAAGGGCCAAAAGCCTGGGCTAACCTGAACACCAAAGACACCAACGTCTGGAACGGTGACTACCAGCTGGTAGGACGCCAGGGGCGCGGCACCGCTGACCTGATGAAGCAGCGCGGTGAGAACCGCTATACCATTCTCGACAACGGGACCTTTACCTCCTGTCTGCCGGGGTCGAACACCTGGAGCGTGGTGGGTAGCGAGGTGATCCAGGATCGCGAGGAGCAGGTCGCCGAGATCTGGAACGCGCGCTTTAAGCTGGGTCCGGTTCCGGTGTTCTACAGCCCCTATTTGCAGCTGCCGATTGGCGACAAGCGCCGCTCTGGCTTCCTGATCCCGAACGCCAGGTACAGCTCCAAGAACTACTTTGAATTTACGCTGCCGTATTACTGGAACATTGCGCCGAACTTTGACGCCACCATTACGCCGCACTATATGGACAAGCGCGGCAGCATTCAGTGGCAGAACGAATTCCGCTACCTGACCCAGGCGGGTACAGGTCTGATGGAGTTCGACTACCTGCCTTCGGACGATGTTTATCAAGACGATTATCCAACCGAAACCGATAAGCACCGCTGGCTTTTCTACTGGCAGCACGGTGGGGTGATGGATCAGGTATGGCGCTTCAACGTCGACTATACCAAGGTCAGCGATCCGCACTATTTTAACGACTTTACGTCGACCTACGGCTCCAGTACCGACGGCTACGCCACGCAGAAATTTAGCGTTGGCTACGCGCTGGAAAACTTTGATGCCACGGTGACGACCAAACAGTTCCAGGTATTCGATACCCGAAACAGTAACTCTTATGCTGCAGAACCGCAGCTGGATGTGAACTACTACCATAATAACGTCGGGCCGTTTGATACCCACATTTATGGCCAGGCGGTTCACTTCGTTAACACCAACTCGGATCTGCCGGAAGCAACGCGCTTACATCTGGAACCAACGATCGATCTGCCGCTCTCTAACCAATGGGGCAGCATCAATACCGAAGCAAAACTGCTGGCGACCCACTACCAGCAAAAAAAGCTCGACTATTTTAACCTGGTAAGTGGTACCGACTATAAAGAGTCGGTGAGCCGCGTGATGCCCCAGTTTAAGGTTGACGGTAAACTGGTGTTTGAGCGTGATATGAACTGGATGGAAGGTTACAGCCAGACGCTGGAACCGCGCGCCCAGTATCTCTACGTGCCCTACCGTGACCAGAGCCACATCAATAACTACGACTCATCTCTGCTGCAGTTTGACTACGGCGGCCTATTCCGCGACAGAACCTACGGCGGCCTTGACCGTATCGCATCAGCGAACCAGGTCACGACCGGGATCACATCGCGTGTGTACGATCAACAATCGGTTGAACGTTTTAACATTTCCGTGGGTCAAATCTACTACTTCACCGAGTCCCGTACCGGTGATAAAAACATGACCTGGGAAAATAACGACCAGACGGGTTCAGTTGTATGGGCAGGCGATACCTATTGGCGGATGAGCGATCGCTGGGGCCTGCGCGGCGGCGTTCAATACGATAACCGCCTTGATAGCGTGGCAAACGGCAATGGGACGCTGGAGTATCGCCGCGATGCTGACAGAATGGTGCAGTTGAGCTACCGCTATGCCAGTGCGGAATATATCCAGGCGACATTGCCTAACTACGCATACGCCGATCAGAGCAAGGACGGCATCTCGCAGGTGGGTGGGGTGGCAAGCTGGCCGATCGCCGATCGCTGGTCGATTGTTGGTGCCTACTATTACGACACCAAACAGAACAAACCTGCAGACCAGATGCTTGGTTTGCAATACAACTCCTGCTGCTACGCTATCCGCTTCGGCTACGAACGTAAGCTTAACGGCTGGGAGGATCAGAACAACCAAAGCATCTACGACAACGTTGTCGGCTTTAACGTTGAACTGCGCGGTTTGAGCTCGAACTACGGGCTGGGCACGCAGCAGATGCTGCGTTCGAATATTCTGCCTTATCGTAGCTCTTTGTAATCTAGTCGTTTAGTTATGAAGTTGATTTGCCACGTAATCCGCATTGCGGTTAATTGAAATGGAAAAAGTATGAAGAACTGGAAAACGCTGCTTCTCGGTATCGCCATGGTTGCGAATACCAGTTTCGCCGCGCCGCAGGTTGTCGATAAAGTCGCTGCCGTCGTGAATAACGGCGTTGTGCTGGAAAGCGACGTTGATGGTTTGATGCAATCCGTAAAGCTTAACGCCGGACAGGCGGGCCAGCAGCTTCCTGATGACGCCACGCTGCGTCATCAGATCCTGGAGCGGCTGATCATGGATCAAATCATTCTGCAGATGGGCACCAAGATGGGTGTCAAAGTCACCGATGAGCAGCTCGATCAGGCTATCGCCAATATCGCCAAGCAGAACAACATGTCGCTGGATCAGATGCGTAGCCGTCTGGCCTATGACGGTATGGACTACAACACCTATCGCAGTCAGATCCGCAAGGAGATGCTGATTTCCGAGGTGCGTAACAACGAGGTGCGCCGCCGTATCACCATTTTGCCGCAGGAAGTTGACTCTCTTGCCCAGCAGGTGGGTAACCAGAACGACGCCAGCACCGAGCTGAATCTGAGCCACATTCTGATTCCGCTGCCGGAAAACCCTACCTCCAATCAGGTTAACGAGGCGGAGAGCCAGGCACGCTCAATCATTGAGCAGGCGCGCGGCGGGGATGACTTTGGCAAGCTGGCGATCACCTACTCTGCCGATCCGCAGGCGCTGAAGGGCGGTGAGATGGGCTGGGGCCGTATTCAGGAGCTGCCGTCTATCTTTGCTCAAGCGCTGAGCACGGCGAAAAAAGGCGACATCGTTGGTCCGATCCGCTCCGGCGTTGGTTTCCATATTCTGAAGGTCAACGATCTGCGCGGCCAGAGCAAAAGCGTCTCCGTGACCGAAGTGCACGCTCGCCATATCCTGCTGAAGCCGTCGCCGATCATGACCGACGACCAGGCGCGCCTGAAGCTGGAGCAGATCGCAGCGGACATTAAGAGCGGCAAAACCAGCTTTGCAGCAGCAGCGAAGTCCTTCTCTCAGGATCCCGGCTCGGCTAACCAGGGCGGCGATCTCGGCTGGGCGGCAGCAGATATCTTCGATCCGGCTTTCCGCGATGCGCTGATGAAGCTGAACAAAGGCCAGATGAGCGCCCCGGTTCACTCCTCGTTTGGCTGGCACCTGATCGAACTGCTGGATACGCGTAACGTCGATAAAACCGACGCCGCGCAGAAGGATCGTGCCTACCGCATGCTGATGAACCGCAAATTCTCTGAAGAAGCGGCCAGCTGGATGCAGGAGCAGCGCGCCAGCGCCTACGTGAAGATCCTGAGCAACTAATGAACGTTCAGCGCATCGTTATCACTCCCGGCGAACCCGCCGGGATTGGTCCGGAGCTGGTCGTCCAGCTGGCCCAGCGCGACTGGCCCATGGAGCTGGTGATCTGCGCCGACCCGCAGCTTTTAACCGACCGGGCATCAACGCTCGGTCTGCCGCTGACGCTCCTCCCCTACGATGCCAGCCAGCCCGCGCAGCCGCAGCAGGCACGCACCCTAACGGTGCTGCCCGTAGCCCTGCGCGCGCCAGTTATTCCAGGGCAGCTTAGCGTGGCCAACGGTGGCTACGTCGTTGATACCCTGGCCCGCGCCTGTGACGGCTGCCTGAGCGGCGAATTTGCCGCGCTGGTGACCGGCCCGGTGCATAAAGGGGTGATTAACGATGCTGGCGTGCCCTTTACCGGGCACACCGAATTTTTTGAAGCGCGTTCCGGCACCGCCAAAGTGGTGATGATGCTGGCAACCGAGGCGCTGCGCGTGGCGCTCGCGACCACGCATCTACCGCTGCGGGAGGTGGCCGACGCCATTACCCCGGCGCTGCTGCGCGAGGTCATCACCATTCTGTATCGCGATCTGCAAAACAAATTTGGTATTGCCCATCCGCACGTGCTGGTTTGCGGCTTAAACCCGCACGCGGGCGAAGGCGGCCATATGGGTAGCGAAGAGATCGACATCATCATTCCGCTGCTTGATGAACTGCGCGCCGAGGGAATGCACCTCAGCGGTCCGCTGCCTGCCGATACCCTGTTCCAACCCAAATATCTCGATCGCGCCGATGCGGTGCTGGCGATGTATCACGATCAGGGCCTGCCCGTGCTAAAATACCAGGGCTTTGGCCGCGGTGTGAACATTACGCTCGGTTTACCCTTTATTCGCACATCCGTAGACCACGGCACCGCGCTAGAACTCGCGGGCCAGGGGAAAGCCGATGTCGGCAGTTTTATTACGGCGCTTAATCTCGCCATCAAAATGATTACTAATACTCAATGAATAGCAGAGTCCATCAGGGGCACCTGGCCCGTAAACGTTTCGGGCAAAACTTCCTTAACGATAAATTTGTCATCGACAGCATTGTTTCAGCCATTAACCCACAGAAAGGCCAGGCCATGGTCGAAATCGGTCCCGGCCTCGCCGCGCTGACCGAGCCGGTAGGTGAACGCCTGGACGAGCTGACCGTCATCGAGCTGGATCGCGATCTGGCCGCGCGCCTGCAAACGCATCCGTTCCTCGGGCCAAAACTGACCATCTATCAGCAGGATGCCATGACCATGAACTTTGGCGAGCTCTCCCAGACCCTGGGTCAGCCGCTGCGCGTCTTTGGTAACCTGCCCTATAACATCTCCACGCCGCTGATGTTCCACCTGTTTAGCTATACTGATGCCATCGCCGATATGCACTTCATGCTGCAAAAAGAGGTGGTGAATCGTCTGGTTGCAGGCCCGAACAGCAAAGCGTATGGTCGTTTAAGCGTGATGGCACAATACTATTGTCAGGTGATCCCGGTGCTGGAGGTGCCGCCGACGGCCTTTACCCCACCGCCTAAAGTCGACTCTGCGGTGGTGCGCCTGGTACCGCATACCACTATGCCGCACCCGGTTAAAGAGGTTCGCGTGCTGAGCCGCATTACTACCGAAGCGTTTAACCAGCGCCGTAAAACCATCCGCAACAGCCTCGGCAATCTGTTTACGCCAGAGGTTCTCACGTCGTTAGGTATTGACCCGGCGGTGCGGGCAGAGAACGTCTCTGTCGCCCAGTACTGCCAGCTGGCAAACTACCTGACGGATAATGCGCCGCCGAAGGAGAGTTAAGCCATGATCAATTCGCCCCGGGTATGTGTTCACGTACAGAGTGTCTATATCGAATCGCAGTCGGCACCTGATGAGCAGCGCTATGTTTTCGCCTATACGGTGACCATCCGCAATCTGGGACGCGCGTCCGTGCAGCTGCTAGGGCGCTATTGGCTTATCACCAACGGCAACGGCCGTGAAACCGAGGTGCAGGGCGAAGGTGTGGTTGGCGTCCAGCCGCACATTGCGCCCGGCGAAGAGTACCAATACACCAGCGGGGCGGTTATCGAAACGCCGCTGGGTACCATGCAGGGCCACTATGAGATGATCGATGCCGAGGGCAATCCGTTCCGCATCGACATACCGGTCTTCCGACTTGCCGTTTCAACACTCATCCATTAATCCATGTCGACATATCTTATTGGCGACGTTCACGGTTGCTACGATGAACTGATCGCATTGTTAAAACAGGTCGCGTTTGATCCTAAAACCGACACCCTCTGGCTAACGGGCGATCTGGTTGCACGCGGCCCGGCATCTCTGCAGGTGCTGCGTTTCGTGAAATCATTGGGCGACAGCGTACGCGTTGTGCTGGGCAACCATGATCTGCACCTGCTGGCCGTATTTGCCGGCATCAGTAAAAACAAGCCGAAGGATCGCATTACGCCACTGCTGGAAGCGCCGGATGCCGATGAGCTGCTGAACTGGCTGCGTCGCCAGCCACTGCTGCAGGTCGACGAAGAGAAAAAGCTGGTGATGGCCCATGCGGGGATCACCCCCCAGTGGGATCTGCCGACGGCGCAGGCCTGCGCACGGGATGCCGAAGCGGTGCTGGCCAGCGACTCCTATCCGCTGTTTTTAGATGCGATGTATGGCGATCTGCCCAATAACTGGAGCCAGGAGCTGAGCGGCCTTGCGCGCCTGCGCTTCATCACCAACGCCTTTACGCGGATGCGCTACTGCTTCCCGAACGGCCAGCTCGACATGTACTGCAAAGATATGCCGGATAACGCCCCTGCCCCGCTGAAGCCGTGGTTTGTGATCCCCGGTCCGGTGACGCAGGAGTACAGCGTGGTGTTTGGTCACTGGGCATCGCTGGAGGGAAAAGGCACACCGGAAGGCGTTTACGCCCTCGATACCGGCTGCTGCTGGGGTGGCGTGCTGACCTGTCTGCGTTGGGAAGATAAAGCCTACTTTACCCAGGCCTCGAGCCGCCATCTGGATCTGGGCGAAGGCGAGGTTGTCGCCTCTTAATGTTTCCCCGGCGGCGCTGCGCTTGCCGGGGCTACACCTTCCACAGGCCTGATAAGCGAAGCGCCATCAGGCGCTTCTCTCTGCTAAACGTTAGCGGCGTTCCAGGATCTCAAAGCAGTAGCTGTGGGAGTTCTGCGCGTCGGCATCGTGAAACTCGCTAAAGGTCGACTCCCAGTCGTCCGGCTCGTAGTCCGGGAAATGGGTATCGCCTTCCACTTCCGCATCGATATGCGTCAGGTAGAGACGCTGGGCCTTGGGCAAAAACTGCTCGTAGATGCGCCCTCCACCGATCACCATAATCTCTTCTGCATCGCCGCAGGCGGCAATGGCATCCTCAATGGAGCTAACCCACTGAACGCGATCGTCGCTGCCCGGCTGGCTGCTAATGACGATGTTTTTACGCCCCGGCAGCGGACGCCCGATGGATTCCCATGTCAGGCGGCCCATCACCACCGGCTTGTTTAAGGTATTGCGTTTAAACCAGGCGAGATCGGCAGGCAAATTCCACGGCATGGCGTTTTCCATACCAATTACGCGATCGACCGCTAACGCTGCAATCAGACTGATCATTGTATCTATCCCGGAGCTAAAAATTGTCGCCACTATACGGAAAGCACTGACGCTCGTCGACTGGCGGAAAGGTAAAGAGAACGAAAATTTTTCATTCTGCTGGCGGGCCCGCAGTTGCCTGTGGGCCGCCAGCGTAGATGATTAAACCGTCGGCTTAACCTGCGGCTCGTCGCTGGCATCGCCGGAGTGTTTACCCTCCTCCGTGCCCTGCCAGCCGTGCCGCTGGGTGTGCGAGAGATGCGCCCGATCCTCGGTGATGATCTCCGTCAGCATGGCGCTGGTGCGTTTGAACACCGCCGCCCGGGCCTGGGTATCATCTTCGCCCTGCGCCATCTCCTCTATCATGTCTGAATTATAGCGACGAAACAGATCGGCGCGCTCCCGGGCCTCATACTCTCCCAGCCCCAGACTCTCCAGCGCCAGACGGCCGGTACGCAGCGCGCCTTCAAAAGTTTCACGCTCGGGCCGCTCGACGCCCGCCTGGCGCAGGCGGATAAAGTGATCGACGTCGCGGGCGCGGGCAACGATCTGCAGGTGCGGGAAGTGCTCTTTAGCCAGCTCGGTCAACTGCAGGTTGGCTTTGGGATCGTCAATGGCGTTGATCAGCACCTCGGCCTTGCCTGCCCCAGCGGACTCCAGCAGATCCACGCGGGTCGCATCGCCATAGAAGACCTTCATGCCAAACTTGCGCAGGGTTTCAATATGGTCGGGATCGTGATCGAGAACGACCATTTTCACTCCGCTGGAGAGCAGCAGACGACCGGCAATCTGACCAAAACGGCCGAAGCCCGCAATAATGACCCGCGGTTGCTCCTCATCAATCTCATCTGCTTCCTGCTGCTGACCGGTGGTTTTGTTATCAAGCCGGGTCAGAAGCACCAGCAGCAGCGGCGTTGCGGCCATTGAGAGCGCCACCGCCAGAGTCAGCGCTTTGGCCCACTCGGGATCCAGCACGCTAGCGCTTTGTGCCGTGCCAAACACCACGAAGGCAAATTCACTCCCCTGCCCCAGCAGAACCGCGAACCAGCGCCGCTGCCTGCTCGGCACTTTTAACGGGCGGGCAATCAGCCACAGCATCAGGGTTTTAATCACCAGGAAGCCCACCAGCAGAATGATAATGCGCAGCGGATGGGTTACGAGGGTACCGAAGTCGATAGACATGCCGACGCCGATAAAGAACAGCCCCAGCAGCAGGCCCTTAAACGGCTCGATATCGCTCTCCAGCGCGTGGCGGTACTCGGAGCTCGCCAGCAGCACCCCGGCCAGGAACGCCCCCATCGCCATCGACAACCCGGCCTCCTCCAGCAGCAGCCCGAAGCCAAACACCAGGAACAGCGCCACGGCGCTGAAGACTTCCCGCAGGCCGGAGCGAGCGACAAAGCGCAGCGCCGGACGCGCAACGTAGCGGCCAATCAGCACAACAATAGCCAGCGCGGCAACCACCTTCAGCGCCGAAAGAGCAAAGGCTCCCAGGGTGGTGGCCCCGCCGCTGGCCGCCAGTAGGGGGATCATCGCCACCAGCGGAATGGCGGCAATGTCCTGGAACAGCAGAACGGCAAAGGCGCTGCGTCCCATCTGGGAAACCATCAGGTTACGCTCGTTCATTGCCTGCATCGCGATCGCCGTTGAGGAGAGCCCCAGCGTCAGGCCGATCAGCACCGCTACCTGCCAGCGTAGACCGAGCACCATACAGAACGCGCCCAGTAGCAGGCCGCAGACCAGCATCTGCAATGCGCCGCCACCAAATACCGAGGTACGCAGCTTCCACAGCCGCTGAGGATCCAGCTCAAGGCCGATGACGAACAGCATCAGCACCACGCCGATTTCAGCAAAGTGCAGAATCGACTCGGCGTCGGTGACCAGCCGCAGCCCCCATGGTCCAATAATGCAGCCCGCAATCAGATAGCCGAGCACCGAGCCAAGTCCCAGCCGCACTGCAATCGGCACGATCAGCGCCGCCGATCCCAGATAGATCAGCGCTTGTATTAGGGTATGGCTATCCATGATTGACCTCCAGCCACTCCATCAGCCGCTGCTTGTAGTGACGCGCCTTGGCATTCAGGGTTTCATCATCGTTTACGAAGGTGTTATGCATCGAGAAAGGGGCCAACCATTTCATGCCGCAATAGATCGCCGTGGCCTGCAGGGGCTGCGCCAGCGCCTCAAAGCCGGGATGGGATCCAATATCGAAGTGGTGCTCGCCGCCGCCGGTGGTCACCGCCCACAGCAGATATTTGCCGTGCAGTGCAGTACCACCCTCGCCATAGGCCCAGCCGTGCGTAAGCACTTTATCCATCCACAGCTTGAGCAGCGGCGGGACGCTATACCACTGGAGAGGATGCTGCCAGACCACCAGATCCGCACGCGATATTGCCTCCTGTTCGGCGGCGATATCAATATTGAAGTCGGGATAGAGTTGGTAAAGCGAACGGACTTCTACGCCGTCGAGGGTGCCTGCCTGCTCAAGCATCCGCTTATTCGCGTGCGAATGCCGCGGATAGGGATGAGCATAAATAATCAGAATCATTCATTAACCTGTCTAAACTGCGCTGTAGTAATTGCAGTGAGTTTAGACAGTTAATCGGTGGGCTTACAGAAGAAAGATCCGCTTTGCTTACTCTTTTTCGATCAGCTGGGAGACATCGGCGGTTTTAATTTGTCGGCTGTAGCCCTGCTGGTCAACATAGCGGGTCATGCCGGTATCTTTATCAATTTCAGGCTTGCCCTGGGTGACGATCATCTCGCCGTTTTTGGTGGACATAATATAGTCGCTGGAGCAACCTACCAGCGAAAGTGATACTGCACCCAGAAACAGAACAGCAACAATCCTCTTCATACGGACTCCGTTTTATAGTGAAGAGGAGAGTGTAACGAAGCAATATATTATTTAGTATCGAGAAACTATATTAAAATGCTAACGCCGAAGCGATTAGAAATATATTCATTGGGAAGATTATTTTTGAACGATATATTTAGAAAACTTATTTGATCAAGCCCGGCAATGTTATTTGCCGGGCTTCGTGCGGTATAGCTAAAGAAGCAGGATTAGTTATCCAGTTCGCTCATATTCTTCAACTGGTCACGATTGATCTGCTCTGTTTGGCCCGTTGCGGCATTTTTGTACGACACCATGCCGGTGTCACTGTCAACTTTCGGTTTTCCGTCAGTCACAATGGTTTTGCCGTCGGTGGTTTTCACAGCCTGATTAGAGGAACAACCCGCTACGGTAAATAACGTTGCTGCGGCCAAAATAGACGTAATGAGAATGCGCTTTTGCATGGTGTTCTCCCTGCTTTTCGGTGAATTTCAATTGTCTTCCTGACTAACTGTAGACTATTTATCTGATGTATCAGGGAAATACAGAACACTCTTAGGCAGCGAACAATAACCCGTTGCCGCACAGCCACCCGCCCCGCAGAAATGAAAAAACCCGCCGGAGCGGGTTTGGATAACGTTTGCAGGCGCTTATTTAACGATCTGCGCGTGCATCTCCTGCACGGAGGTCACTTTCTCGGTAGCGTCCGCATTCAGCGCCATCGCCGTGGCGAAGCCGCCGTTCAGCGTGGTGTCGTAGTGCACCTTGTACTGCAGGGCGCTGCGACGGATCAGCTTGGAATCCTCAATCGCCTGACGACCTGCGGTGGTGTTGATGATGTAGGTGTACTCGCCATTCTTGATACGATCCTGAATGTGCGGTCGACCCTCATGCACCTTGTTCACCAGACGCGGGTTAATACCGGCTTCACCCAGCACAATCGCCGTGCCGTGGGTAGCGTCCAGCTCAAAGCCGAACTTCAGCAGCTTGGCGGCCAGGTCAACGACGCGCTCTTTGTCGCCTTCGCGTACGGAGAGCAGCGCGCGACCCTGTTTCTTCATGGTCGAGTTACTGCCCAGCTGCGCTTTGGCAAAGGCCTCAGCAAAGGTGCGGCCTACGCCCATCACTTCACCGGTAGAGCGCATCTCTGGCCCTAACAGCGGATCCACGCCTGGGAACTTGTTGAACGGCAGCACCACCTCTTTCACCGAGTAGTACGGCGGGATAATCTCTTTGGTGACGCCCTGCTCGGTCAGGGATTTCCCTGCCATCACTCGCGCAGCCACCTTCGCCAGCGGCACGCCGGTGGCCTTGGAGACGAACGGCACGGTACGCGCCGCGCGTGGGTTAACCTCGATCAGGTAGACTTCGTTGTCCTTCACCGCGAACTGCACGTTCATCAGGCCACGCACCTGCAGCTCGAAGGCCAGCTTCTGCACCTGCTGACGCATTACGTCCTGGATCTCCTGGCTCAGGGTATAGGCCGGAAGCGAACAGGCTGAGTCACCGGAGTGTACGCCCGCCTGCTCGATATGCTCCATGATGCCGCCGATCAGCACCATCTCGCCGTCGCAGATGGCATCTACGTCAACCTCTACCGCGTCGTCGAGGAAGCGGTCCAGCAGCACCGGTGCGTCGTTGGAGACGCTTACCGCCGTCATAAAGTAGCGACGCAGGTCGATCTCGTCGTAGACAATCTCCATCGCCCGGCCGCCCAGCACGTAGGAGGGACGCACCACCAGCGGGTAGCCAATCTCTTTCGCCTTCTCAACCGCCTGCTCGATAGCGGTCACGGTGGCGTTCGCTGGCTGCTTCAGCTTCAGACGGTCTACCGCCTGCTGGAAGCGCTCGCGGTCTTCAGCACGGTCGATAGCATCCGGGCTGGTACCAATAACCGGCACGCCAGCGGCTTCCAGCGCACGGGCCAGCTTCAGCGGGGTCTGGCCGCCGTACTGGACGATAACGCCTTTCGGCTTCTCGATGCGCACGATCTCCAGCACGTCTTCCAGCGTGACCGGCTCGAAGTAGAGGCGATCCGAGGTGTCGTAGTCGGTGGAGACGGTTTCCGGGTTACAGTTGACCATGATGGTCTCGTAACCGTCTTCGCGCAGCGCCAGCGAGGCGTGTACGCAGCAGTAATCGAACTCAATACCCTGGCCGATACGGTTTGGCCCGCCGCCCAGCACCATGATTTTGTCACGATCCTGAGTCGGGTTCGCCTCGCACTCCTCTTCATAGGTGGAGTACATGTAGGCGGTATCGGTAGAGAACTCTGCGGCACAGGTATCTACACGCTTGTAGACTGGGTGCAGGTTGTACTGTTCGCGCAGCTTACGGACTTCTGTTTCACGCACGCCCGCCAGCTTGGCCAGACGTGCATCGGCAAAGCCTTTGCGCTTCAGCTGGCGCAGGAAGTCAGCGTCGAGGCCGTTGATGCCCACTTCCGCCACCTTCTCTTCCAGGCGCACCAGCTCTTCAATTTGTACCAGGAACCAGCGGTCAACGTTGGTCAGGTTAAAGACGCCGTCAACCGACAGGCCCGCACGGAACGCATCCGCAATGTACCAAATACGCTCTGCGCCCGCGTCTTTCAGCTCGCGGCGGATTTTGGTCAGCGCTTCCGGATCGTCAAGGCTCACCTTCGGGTCAAAACCGGTTGCCCCCACTTCCAGGCCGCGCAGCGCTTTCTGCAGCGACTCCTGCTGGGTGCGGCCAATCGCCATCACTTCGCCCACGGACTTCATCTGGGTGGTCAGGCGGTCGTTGGCACCGACGAACTTCTCGAAGTTGAAGCGTGGAATTTTAGTGACGACGTAGTCGATAGAGGGTTCAAACGACGCTGGCGTACGGCCGCCGGTGATGTCGTTCATCAGCTCGTCGAGGGTGTAGCCCACCGCCAGCTTGGCCGCGACTTTGGCAATCGGGAAGCCGGTGGCTTTTGACGCCAGCGCCGAGGAGCGGGAGACGCGCGGGTTCATCTCGATAACGATCAAGCGACCGTTTTTCGGGTTCACCGAGAACTGGACGTTAGAGCCGCCGGTTTCCACGCCGATTTCACGCAGTACCGCCATCGAGGCGTTACGCATGATCTGATACTCTTTGTCGGTCAGGGTCTGGGCCGGGGCCACGGTGATGGAGTCACCGGTGTGGATACCCATGGCGTCAAAGTTTTCGATAGAACAGACGATGATGCAGTTATCGTTCTTATCGCGCACCACCTCCATCTCGTACTCTTTCCAGCCGATCAGCGACTCGTCAATCAGCAGCTCGTTGGTCGGGGAGAGATCCAGACCGCGGGCGCAGATCTCTTCGAACTCTTCGCGGTTATAGGCGATACCGCCGCCGGTGCCGCCCATGGTGAATGACGGACGAATGATGCACGGGTAGCCGACGTCAGCAGCAACTGCCAGCGCCTCTTCCATGTTATGCGCAATGCCGGAACGGGCGGTATCGAGGCCGATTTTCTTCATCGCGACATCGAAACGGCGGCGATCTTCGGCTTTATCAATCGCGTCGGCGGTTGCGCCGATCATGGTCACGCCGAACTCTTCCAGCACGCCCTGACGCTCAAGCTCCAGCGCGCAGTTCAGCGCCGTCTGGCCGCCCATGGTAGGCAGCACCGCATCCGGGCGCTCTTTTTCGATGATTTTGCGCACCACTTCCCAGTGGATAGGCTCAATGTAGGTTGCGTCCGCCATCTCCGGGTCGGTCATGATGGTCGCCGGGTTAGAGTTAACCAGGATGACGCGGTAACCCTCTTCACGCAGGGCTTTACAGGCCTGAGCACCGGAGTAGTCAAATTCGCAGGCCTGGCCGATAACAATCGGGCCAGCGCCAAGGATCAGGATGCTTTTAATGTCTGTACGTTTTGGCATGGTCTTCTCGGCTCCTGATTATTTGGCGGTAGAACGGTAGTGCTTAATCAATTCGATAAAGTGGTCGAACAGCGGCGCAGCATCGTGCGGACCGGGGCTGGCTTCAGGGTGCCCCTGGAAGCTGAACGCTGGCTTATCGGTACGATGAATACCCTGCAGGGTACCGTCGAACAGCGACGTATGCGTTACGCGCAGGTTAGCTGGCATGGTCGCCTCATCCACCGCAAAGCCGTGGTTTTGCGCCGTGATCATCACCGTGTTGTTATCAATATCTTTAACCGGATGGTTACCGCCGTGGTGACCAAACTTCATCTTCACGGTTTTGGCACCGCTCGCCAGGGCCAGCAGCTGATGGCCGAGGCAGATCCCAAACACCGGAATATCGGTGGCCAAGAAGGCCTGGATGGCGTCGATAGCGTAGTCGCACGGGGCCGGGTCACCGGGGCCGTTGGAGAGGAAAATGCCGTCCGGGTTCATCTTCAGGACCTCTTCCGCCGGGGTCTTCGCCGGAACGACCGTCAGGCGACAGCCTCTGTCCACCAGCATACGCAGGATGTTGCGCTTCGCGCCGTAGTCGTAAGCCACCACGTGGAACGGCAGCTCCTCTTCTTTTTTCGCTTCCGGCAGCTCACCGGCCAGCGTCCAGCTTCCCTGAGTCCAGCTATAGGATTCAGCGGTAGAGACCTCTTTCGCCAGGTCCATGCCGTTCAGACCGGGGAATGCTTTCGCTTTCTCCAGGGCCAGCGCCGCATCCGGGCTATCGCCAGCGATGATGCAGCCGTTCTGAGCACCCTTCTCACGCAGCAGGCGGGTCAGCTTACGGGTATCGATATCGGCAATGGCCACGATGTTATGGCGCTTGAGGTAAGAAGAGAGGTCTTCGGTATTGCGGTAGTTGCTGGCAATCAGCGGCAGGTCACGAATAATCAGGCCTTGAGCGTGAACCTGGGACGCTTCTTCATCGGCTTCGTTAGTGCCGACATTACCAATATGGGGATAAGTAAGAGTGACGATTTGGCGGGAATAGGAGGGATCAGTAAGGATTTCTTGATAACCGGTCATTGAAGTATTGAAAACGACTTCCCCAACCGCCGAACCTGTTGCCCCTATGGCCCGACCGTGAAACTGGGTTCCGTCTTCCAGAACCAATAGCGCTGACTTAATCAAAACACCCTCCAGAGAATATTCACTCACTTTATTTGCATATTAATTCATATTGAAGCCACAAATCAATGCAAATCTGCTTACCGGTGTATTTTTGGCAAACGGCGGCATTCTAGAGACAACCTTGATGAAAGTCTACCACCTAAGCCACTTTTTCTTACTTTTTTGCAACCCTGAGCGATAAGCTGCACATTAACATGCAAAAAAGCGAGCTAAATTGCAGAGGAAAACGCTTGCGCGCATCGATCAATTTCACTTTTTTATACGCAGCGGTAAAAACAGGAGTAAAGGAGGAGAATCTGGCGATTTTCACCAAAAACAGAGATAAGAAAACGCATTACAGCCATTTAAAGTCATAAAACGGATTAAATGGATAAAATAAAGGGGCAATAAAATATTGCCCCATGCAATCAAAGCATTGCGATCACAATAACCACATCACGATGGGTAATAAATGCTACAGATTGTTAAGATCGAGCACGTCACGCATATCAAAAAGTCCGTTATTCTGTGATTTAAGCCACAAAGCTGCCCGAACGGCACCGTTAGCGAACGTCATTCGGCTGGAGGCCTTGTGGGTGATCTCAATCCGCTCGCCCACGTCGGCAAACATGGCGGTATGCTCGCCAATGATGTCGCCTGCGCGAACGGTGGCAAAACCGATGGTGCCCGGCTGACGCTCACCGGTATAGCCTTCGCGACTGTAAACGGCGCACTCCTTCAAATCTTTAGCCAGCGCGTGGGCGATAGCTTCACCCATGGCCAGCGCGGTACCTGACGGAGCATCAACCTTATGCCGATGATGCGCCTCAATAATTTCAATATCGGTGTAGTCCCCCATCACCTTCGCCGCTTTCTCTAGCAGCTTAAGCATGACGTTGACGCCAACGCTAAAGTTAGCGGCAAAAACAATGCCGATGGTCTCTGCCGCGTCGCTGATAGCCTGCTTACCTGCCTCGTCGAAGCCGGTAGTGCCAATGACCATGCCTTTGCCATGCTGGCGGCAGAAGGCCAGATGGGTCAGCGTGCCTTCCGGGCGGGTAAAATCGATAAACACATCGAAGTCGTCTTTCACCGCTTCAAGGCTGCTCTGCACCGTCACGCCTGATTTGCCCGCGCCCGCCAGCTCTCCGGCGTCGCTGCCCAGCAGGGACGATCCCTCCCGCTCCAGCGCCGCGCCCAGCGTTACGCCATCCATGTTAAGCGCCGCCTGGATCAGCTGGCGGCCCATGCGCCCACCTGCGCCCGCAATGGCAACGCGAATTTGTGCTTCGTGCATAGTTGTGCTCTTTTGTTAATGAAATGCTATAAATCGCCTTCAGATTAACCAGCCCGCTAACGGGCCGCCAGCCGAAAACGCCGATAATTAGAATTTAATGATAAACGTCGGAAAGTATCAGCAAAAGACATGATTGCTGCCTGAGCGGCAGCAACAGGCTATGGCAGGAGATAACTGATGGTAAGCTGGCCTTTCTTCTGTTTTATGCTGCTAATGACCAGCTTATCAATATTTCGCAGGTTAGTAACATGCGTACCGCCGCACAGATAGGCAGGCAGATCGCCAAAGCGTACCTTACGGCGATCGCTTTCGAACGCCACGTGACGCAGTAGCCCGGCGCTGATCCATGCCTCAATGCTTGCCAGCAGCATCTCGCTATCCGGCACGACAGCTCCCTCACCAGCAATAAACGTGACCTTCCCCTCGCCCGGCCAGTGATGCGCCTTGATCGGCTGCCAGCCGTGCCGCTCTGCCGCGTAGCCGATCAGATGGCCTGCGCTGTGCCAGCGCGAGTGCAGAGTACGGGTCTCTGCATCAACCAGAATCGTCGCTTCGCCTATGGCAAGCGGTTCCGGCAGGATGTGTATCACGCTCTCTCCACGCTGGACGACGCTCTCAACGCGGATGCCAGCGATCTCTCCTCTGTCGGCCGGCTGCCCTCCCCCCTGGGGATGAAACAGGGTCTTGTCCAGCACGATGGCATAGCGGCCATCAGGCTCGTCGGTACAGCTGAGTACCTGGGCAGCGCCCTGAGTCGCATCGCTGGTGTAATAAAGTCGTTCAGTCATGGTTGTTCTCCCCTCTCTGAGAACAGTATATTCATAATCTCCGGGACGATAATTCCCTTTTCAATCACTGCACTTTTGCGTATCAGGCACAAATGAACCCACTCCTGCTTCCCGATCTTGCGACCTTTGTTACCATCATTGAACAGGGTACTTTCTCCGCTGCGGCGCGTGCGAGTGGAGCAACGCCTTCGGCCATTAGCCGCTGCGTCTCGCGTCTTGAACAGGAGATGGGCTGTAAGCTGCTGCACCGCACTACCCGCAAGCTGGCCCTGACGGAGACAGGCAGAACCGTTTATGAGTATGCCCAGGAGATGCTGGAGGCCGCCAGGCAGGCGCTAGACTCTGGTGGCAGCCTGCAAACCGTCGCTCAGGGCAAGCTTACCCTGAGCGTACCGAAAGCCGTTGGGCGCTTCGTTATCCATCCCTTGATGCCTGAGTTTCTTGTCCGCTATCCGCAGATAGACGTCACCCTACGGCTAGAGGATCGCTATGTCGATTTAATTAACGACGGGGTGGATCTGGCGCTGCGCATCACCGACTCCCCGTCGCCGGGCCTGTACGGTAAAGCCCTGATGCCGGTGACCCACGCGATCTGCGCCACGCCCGAGTATTTACGCCAGCATGGAACGCCCGCGCATCCGCAGGATCTGCGTCGCCACAGCTGCATCTCTCTCGGCGAAACGCCTGCTGACGCACGCTGGAAATTTCGTCTGCGGGAAAAGATGGAGACCGTCCAGACGCGGGGACGCTATGCGGCAAACCATACCGGCGTGCGTCTGGACGCGGTTAAGCAGCATATCGGTATTGGCAGCCTGCCGCTGTTTACCGCCCGCGAGGCGCTGGAGAGGGGTGAGATTGTGCAGGTACTGCCCGAGTGGGAATTTATCAGCACCTATTCTGGGGAGCTATGGCTACTGTGGACGCGAAATAAACATATGCCCGCAAAGATGCGGGCACTGATTAGCTATCTGACCGAAAAGATGCCCACCGGCATCGTTTAAGGGTTACTGCACTTCGCGCACGTCAACGCGCAGCTCTTTCGGCACCTCGAAGACGATATTCTCTTCGCGGCCCTCAAGGGGAATGGCTTCTCCACCGCCCAGCGCTTGCAGGCGGGCGATGACGTTCTGTACCAGAATATCCGGCGCGGAGGCCCCGGCGGTAACCCCGACGCAGGCGACATTTGCCACCCACGCTTCCTGGATATCAGACGCGTCGTCGATCAGAAACGCCGCTTTCCCCATCCGCTGGGCAAGCTCCGCCAGCCGGTTAGAGTTAGAGGAGTTTTTCGATCCTACCACCAGCACCACGTCGGCCTGTTCGGCCAGCGCGCGCACCGCCTCCTGGCGATTGGTGGTGGCGTAGCAGATATCATCTTTACGCGGCCCGACAATTTTCGGGAAGCGGCTACGCAGGGCGTCGATGACGTCAGAGGTATCATCCACCGACAGGGTGGTTTGGGTCATAAACGACAGACGGGTTTCGTCTTTGACGTTAAGCGTCAGCACATCCTCCGGCGACTCCACCAGGTACATGCCCCCTTTCGGGTTGCTGTACTGGCCCATCGTGCCTTCCACTTCCGGATGGCCAGCGTGGCCGATGAGGATCGACTCTTCACCACGGCGGCTGGCGCGCGCGACTTCCATATGCACCTTGGTCACCAGCGGACAGGTGGCGTCAAACACCGTCAGATCGCGGCTTTTGGCTTCGTTACGCACTGCCTGAGAAACGCCGTGGGCGGAGAAGATCAGGATTGCACCGTCCGGCACTTCGCTGATCTGCTCGATGAAGATAGCCCCGCGTTCGCGCAGGCTGTCGACAACGTAGCGGTTATGCACCACTTCGTGACGCACGTAGATCGGCGCGCCGTAGATTGCCAGCGCGTTCTCAACAATGCTGATAGCGCGGTCTACCCCGGCGCAGAAACCGCGCGGGTTGGCCAACAGGATCTGCATCTTATGCCTCCAGTGCCGGATCGACTTCCAGCACTTCAATATCAAAATGAACGGTACGATCGGCCAGCGGATGGTTGAAGTCAACGGTGATCGAATCGCCGTTAATCTCGCGGATCACGCCAGGCATTTCGCTGCCATCCATTGCGGTAAACAGCATGATTGTGCCCATTTCCGGTTCGCCCGCCTCCATAAACTCACGGCGTGAGAAGTACTGGATCAGATCCGGGCTGCTGATACCAAAGGCGGCATCCGGCTCCAGCGAAAAGGCACGCTTTTCACCGGCTTTCAGTCCCAGCAGATGCTGCTCCAGCCCTTCCGACAGCGAGCCGTCGCCGAGGCGAAACAGCGCAGGTTTGCCGTTGTTACGGGTAGATTCGGCAACGGAGCCATCATCAAGCTTCAGCGTGAAATGCACCAGCACCGCGCTGTTGCTCTGTACAGAGTTAGACATGCAGATATAGCCTTTCAATGTGTTTGCCCGGTGGCGCTACGCTTACCGGGCCTACAGGTTTTACGCTACGGTTATGCCGCTTTTCTCTTCGCTGCCGAAGGCAAAAAGCCCTCCAGCACGATCAACGCCGCCCCAATACAGATAGCCGTATCGGCGAGGTTAAAGGTCGCGAAGTGCCAGTCGCCGACGTAGAAGTCGATCATATCGACCACGAAGCCGTGCCACAGGCGGTCAAACAGATTGCCCAGCGCACCGCCAATAATCAGCGCGTAGGCAATGTTGTTCAGCTTCTGCGAGGCCCTGGCGCGATACATCATCACCGCCAGCACCACGCAGATGCCGATGGCAATGCCTGCGAAGAACCAACGCTGCCAGCCGCCTTTATCGGCGAGGAAGCTAAACGCCGCGCCGTAGTTGCGCGCATAGTGCAGATTAAGCGACGGGAACAGCGAGACCGTCTCCCCCAGATTGAAATTCTGGAGGATCAGGAATTTACTGCCCAGATCGATAATCAGCACGACTACCACCAGCCACAGCCAGCGTAGCCCTGTTGAAAAGATCGGTTTACTCATCAGGCAAACTTACGTTTTTCGCCGTCACCGGCGACGTTAACCACACAGCGTCCGCAAATTTCTGCGTGTTCCGCCACCTTACCGACGTCGGTCGTGTAGTGCCAGCAGCGCTGACACTTCTCACCTTCGGCCTTGCTCAGCGTCACCTTCAGCCCTTTGAGCAGCTCGCTCTGCAGGGCGTCGGCCGGCGCGTGAGTATAGTCTTCAACCTTGGCACCGGAGGTCAACAGGATGAATCGTAATTCATCGCCCAGCGCCGTCAGCTTCGCCGCCAGCTCAGGCTCTGCATAGAGCGTCACCGCGGCTTCCAGCGAGCCGCCTACTTTTTTGTCGGCACGCGCCTGCTCGATCACTTTGTTCACCTCGCCGCGTACCTTCAGCAGCTCGCTCCAGTAAGCATCGTTCATGGCTTCCGTTTCGGCCAGGCCGAACAGGCCTTCATACCACTCACCGGTAAAGACATACTGCTCGCGCTCGCCCGGCAGGTAACCCCAGATCTCATCGGCGGTAAAGGACATGATCGGTGCCATCCAGCGCACCAGTGCCTCGGCAATGTGGTACAGCGCGGTCTGGCAGCTGCGACGAGCAACGCTGTCGGCTTTCGCGGTGTACTGGCGATCCTTGATGATGTCGAGATAGAACGAGCCCATTTCGATAGAGCAGAAGCGCATCAGGCGCTGCACCACTTCATGGAAGTCGTAAGACTCGTACGCCTTGAGGATATCCTCCTGCGCGGCCTGGGCGCAGCCTACCGCCCAACGATCCAGCACCACCATCTCTTCCGGTTTCACCATGTCTTTTGCCGGATCGAAACCGTTGAGGTTCGCCAGCAGGAAGCGCGCGGTGTTACGGATACGACGATAGCTGTCGGCGGCACGCTTGAGGATCTCATCCGATACCGCCATCTCGCCGGTGTAGTCCGTCGAGGCTACCCACAGACGCAGAATATCCGCGCCCAGCTTGTTCATGACGTCCTGCGGCGAGACGGTGTTGCCGATGGATTTCGACATCTTGCGTCCCTGACCGTCCACGGTGAAGCCGTGGGTCAGCACCTGACGATACGGCGCTTTGCCTTTCATGGCGGTGGAGATCATCAGGGAGGACATGAACCAGCCGCGATGCTGGTCAGAACCTTCCAGATACATATCTGCCGCGTGACCAGCAAACTCAGGGCGCACGTCCACGACCGAGGAGTGGGTAGAGCCGGAGTCGAACCAGACGTCCAGGGTATCCGGCACCTTCACGTAGTTATCAGCGTCGTCACCCATGATGTCGCGCGGGTCGAGATCCCACCACGCCTGGATGCCGTCCTCTTCTACGCGTTTCGCGACCGCTTCGATCAGCTCCTGCGTGCGCGGATGCAGCGCTTCGGTATCCTTATGCACGAACAGCGACATCGGGACACCCCAGGTACGCTGACGAGAGATACACCAGTCAGGACGGTTGGCAACCATCGACTCGATACGTGCCTGGCCCCAGTCCGGGATCCACTGCACGCCTTTGATCTCTTTCAGAGACTGCTCGCGCAGGCCCTTCTGATCCATACTGATAAACCACTGCGGCGTGGCGCGGAAGATGATCGGCGTTTTGTGACGCCAGCAGCACGGATAGCTGTGGACCAGCTTCTCCAGATGCAGCAGCGCGCCCTTCTCCGTCAGCAGTTCGGTGATGATGTTGTTCGCCTTGAAGACGTTAACGCCGTCCAGCGTCGGGTAGGTTCCCGGCAGATAGCAGCCGTCCGGGCCCACCGGATTTGCGGTTTCAAGGCCATATTTCTGACCGATCACGTAGTCGTCCGGGCCGTGGCCAGGGGCGGTATGCACCGCACCGGTACCGGCATCGAGAGTCACGTGGTCGCCAAGGATCGCCGGCACGTCGAAGCCCATAAACGGATGGGTAAAGCGCATCAGCTCCAGCTCGCTGCCTTTTACCGTACCGAGGATGCTGTACTCTGCCACGCCGATGCGTTTCATCACGCTTTCGACCAGATCTTTGGCAAGGATCAGCGCCTGGCCATCGATCTGCACCAGCGCATACTCAAACTCAGGTGACAGAGAGATGGCGCGGTTCGCCGGCAGCGTCCACGGGGTGGTGGTCCAGATCACCAGCGAGATCGGACCGTTGACGCCCGGCAGGCCAAACTTGGCTTTTACTGCATCCTGATCGGCGGCCTGGAAAGCCACGTCGATGGATGGAGAGGTTTTGTCATAGTACTCCACCTCTGCCTCTGCCAGCGCAGAGCGGCAGTCAACGCACCAGTGCACCGGCTTCGCGCCTTTATGCAGGTGGCCATTGCCGATGATCTTGCCCAGCGCACGGATGATATTGGCTTCGGTTTTGAAATCCATGGTCAGGTACGGATGCGCCCAGTCACCCAGCACGCCCAGACGGATAAAGTCCTCGCGCTGGCCGTTAACCTGCGCGGCAGCGTACTCGCGGCACTTGGCACGGAACTCGGCGGCGGTGAACTTCTCGCCCGGCTTGCCGTACTCCTGCTCAACCTTCAGCTCAATCGGCAGACCGTGACAGTCCCAGCCCGGCACGTAAGGCGAATCGAAGCCCGTCAGCCCTTTGGACTTAACGATAATGTCTTTCAGAATCTTGTTAACCGAGTGACCGATATGAATGCTGCCATTCGCATAAGGAGGGCCATCATGCAGAATGAAGGTTTTTTTGCCTTTTTTCGCGGCACGGATGATGCCGTACAGGTCATCATCGTTCCAACGCGCCAGCATTCCCGGTTCGCGTTTGGCGAGATCGCCACGCATCGGGAACCCTGTTTCCGGCAAATTCAGGGTTGATTTAAAGTCACTCATCAGATTCTCGGTTCCGTAATTAAAAACGTGTTTAGCCATTACGCCAGGTTTGATAACCCAAATAACTCGCGGGCGGTTAACTCATCGTTGGCGATTTGCGCCTTTAGCTCATCCAGCGAGGCAAATCGCTTTTCGCTGCGGATCTTTTTTCGCAGCACTACTTCTATATGGCGGCCATAAAGGTCCATTACAACGTCCAGCAGGTGCACTTCCAGCTGCTGGCGCACGCCTTTGACCGTGGGGCGGGTACCAATATTGGCCACGCCGGGCAGCGGTTTATCGCCCAGACCCATCACTTCTACCGCATAGACCCCTTTAACCGGGGAGACCTGACGGCGCAGAGGAACGTTCGCCGTCGGGAAGCCAATGGTGCGTCCCAGCGCGTCGCCGTGCACGACGCGGCCGGAGATAGAGAACGGATGGCCTAGCAGGCTTTCGGCCAGCGGCAGGTCGTCATCCGCCAGCGCCTGGCGCACCGCCGTACTGCTGATACGCACGCCGTCTTCGCAGAAGGTTTGGGTGCTGGTGACGTCAAAGCCGTACTCCAGGCCAGCCTTCTGTAATAACAAGAAATCACCCTGCCGACCAGCACCAAAGCGGAAATCATCGCCGACGGCAAGAAAGCGCACGCCCAGGCGATCCACCAGCAGGTCGCTGACAAAGTTTTGCGCCGTCAGGGCTGCAAAGCGCCGATCGAAGCGCACGCAGAGCACGTAGTCGACGCCGCACTCGGCCAGATAGCGCAGCTTTTCACGCAGGCGCGTCAGACGGGCCGGGGCTTTATCGCCCGCGAACAGCTCCAGCGGCTGCGGTTCAAAAATCATCACCACCACCGGCAGGCGGCGTTTGCGCCCTTCGGCGATCAGGCCGCGCAGCAACGACTGATGCCCCCGGTGCACGCCGTCGAAATTACCAATAGTCAGCACACACCCTTGCGGGGCCTGGCTGAGATTATGTGTGCCGCGTATCAGCTTCATGTCTGGCTCAAAACAGTGAAAATCGTCCGAGTATACCTTGTACAGCGTTTAAGGTTAACCGGCGATTGGCCTTGTAAAACAGAAAGCGCCAAGGATTTCATTGCGCTGTCTGCCTACCTAAAGAAAAAGTCGTGTTTCACAGTGATTTTTGTCATAGAAAGGCTGTATTCATGACCAGCAAGCTGGTAGAATCTTGCCCCATCACACGTAACGAGCGTCGCAACGTAGCGCCGCTTATTTGCACAAATCCATTGACAAAAGAAGGCTGAAAGGGCATATTCCTCGGCCTTTGAATTGTCCACATAGATCATATTTGGGAGTTGGACCTTGGCTAATATCAAATCAGCTAAGAAGCGCGCCGTTCAGTCTGAAAAGGCACGCAAGCACAACGCAAGCCGTCGCTCTATGATGCGTACTTTCATCAAGAAAGTATACGCAGCGATTGAAGCTGGCGACAAAGCAGCTGCACAGAAAGCATTTAACGAAATGCAACCGATCGTGGATCGTCAGGCCGCTAAAGGTCTGGTCCACAAAAACAAAGCAGCGCGCCATAAGGCTAACCTGACCGCGCAGATCAACAAACTGGCTTAATCGCCCGTCTGCTGAGCTTTGTTAAAAAAACCCGCCAAGGCGGGTTTTTTTACGTCTGGACTATGCCGCTGGCGTACTAAAACGTACTCTTAGCAGCAGATAGCCAATCACCGCCGACAGCAGCGAGCCGGTCAGAATGCCCAGCTTCGCCCAGTCCACCAGTTCAGGATCGATGCCGTCAAACGCCAGGTTAGTGATGAAGATGGACATCGTAAAGCCAATGCCGCACAGCACACCAATAGCCATGATCTGATTGAAGGCCGTTCCATGAGGCAGTTTCGCCAGCTTCATCCGCAGCGCCAGCCAGGTAAAGAGCGTAATGCCCAGCGGCTTGCCGATAAGCAGGCCGGCAATAATCCCCAGCGGCAGCATCGAGGCCAGCCCGCTCAGCGTCACATCCTGTAACGGCACGCCCGCGTTAGCAAAGGCGAACAGCGGCAGGATAAGCCAACCTACCCACGGATGAAGCACATGCTCCAGCTGGCGGGAGGGTGATACGCCCTCTTCTTTCGTTAAGGGGATAAAGAACCCGAGGATCACCCCGGCGATAGTGGCATGCACGCCTGACTTCAGTACCGCCGTCCAGAGAACCAGCCCCACCAGAATATAGAGCCCGGTGCGCCGAACGTTAAGGGCATTCATTATCGCCAGCAGTGCGGTTGCTAATGCCGCTACGCCCAGCGAGACCATCGACAGATCGCTGGTATAGAACAGGGCAATAATCACGATGGCACCCAGGTCATCGATAATCGCCAGCGCCATCAGGAAGATCTTCAGCGCAGGCGGAATACGGCTGCCCAGCAGCGCCAGCACGCCCAGCGCAAAGGCGATATCGGTCGCGGTAGGGATCGCCCAGCCGTGACTCACCACGGGGTCATGCGCGTTAAACGCCAGGAAAATCAGTGCCGGGACCACCATCCCCCCTACTGCGGCGATGACCGGGAATATCGCCTGATGAAAACTGGCTAACGCCCCCTGGATTAGCTCGCGCTTTACCTCCAGCCCAATCAGCAGGAAGAAGACGGCCATCAGCGCATCGTTGATGAACAGCAGCATGTTCTTATTGATATCGAGCGCACCGGCCCTGAACTGCACCGGCAGGTTGAGGAAGGCTTGATAGACATCCTTCGTGGCATCCAGATTGGCACAAAGCATAGCCAAAACGGCAGCGATGATAAGCGTCACGCCCCCGGACGCATCGCTATTAATAAAACGGCGCAATTGTTTCACTACGGCTCCTTCTGTTTAATTTACTCATCGTCTGAAACAGTTTAACCGCCTCGATCGTCAGGGGACAGAAATAATGAAAAAGCCCGGGAGTTATCCCAGGCTTTCGTGAAAATAGACAGACGCGAGAGGTTAGCGCGTCAGGTCGTCAAAGAACTTCTTTACGCCGTCGAAGAAGCTTTTAGAGCGCGGGCTGTTGTGTTCACCCGTTGGGCCACCGAAACTTTCCTGAAGATCCTTTAACAGCTGCTTCTGCTTCTCGTTGAGGCCCACCGGCGTCTCAACCACCACGCGGCACAGCAGGTCGCCCTGCGCACCACCGCGCACCGACTTCACGCCTTTACCGCGCATGCGGAACAGCTTGCCGGTCTGGGTTTCGCTCGGGACCTTCAGGTTAACGCGACCGTCCAGCGTCGGGACCTCAATCTCACCGCCCAGCGCCGCCATAGCAAAGTTGATCGGCACTTCACAGTAGAGGTTGTTGCCTTCACGCTCGAAAATCGGGTGCTGCTTCACCTGTACCTGAACGTACAGATCGCCTGCCGGTGCACCGTGCTCCCCTGCTTCGCCCTCGCCGGTGAGACGAATACGGTCGCCGGTATCGACGCCTGCCGGGATCTTCACGGACAGGGTTTTGCTCTTCTCAACGCGGCCGTGCCCGTGGCACTTGTTGCACGGATCTTTGATCAGCGTACCGCGTCCCTGACAGTGCGGACAGGTCTGCTGTACCGCAAAGAAGCCCTGGCGCATCTGCACCTGGCCGGAGCCGTGACAGGTCGGACAGGTCTGTGGCTGAGTACCGGCTTTCGCGCCGCTGCCGTGACAGATATCGCACTCTTCCAGCGTCGGGATACGGATCTCTTTAGTGACGCCACGTACGGCCTCTTCCAGCGTCAGCTCCATGTTGTAGCGCAGGTCCGCCCCGCGCGACGCGCGCTGACGACCGCGACCGCCGCCAAAGATATCGCCAAATACATCGCCAAAGATATCGCTAAAGTCAGCGCCGCCGCCGCCAAAACCGCCGCCGCCGCCCATGCCGCCCTGCTCAAACGCCGCGTGACCATACTGATCGTAGGCCGCACGCTTTTGCGCATCGGTCAGGACTTCATACGCTTCTTTAATCTCTTTAAATTTGGCTTCGGCCTCTTTATCGCCCTGGTTGCGGTCCGGGTGGAACTTCATCGCCAGACGCTTATAGGCCTTTTTGATTTCACGCTCTTCCGCACTTTTCGGAACGCCTAAAATCTCATAATAGTCTTGCTTTGCCATTTGTTTATCTGCCCCTAACATGCGAGCACGGGCGGAGAGGAAACCTCTACGCCCGTGCTGGTTTTCTACCCTACATCAGGGCGATTATTTTTTGTCTTTAACTTCTTCGAACTCGGCGTCGACCACGTCGTCGTCTTTCGCGTTGTTCGCAGAAGCGTCAGCGCCGCCTGCCTGCTGCTGGGCATGCTGCTGCTGAGCAATTTCCATCAGCTTCTGGGAAACCTGGGCCAGCGCCTGCATTTTCGCTTCGATATCGGCTTTGTCTTCACCTTTCAGTGAGGTTTCCAGCGCGCTCAGCGCAGACTCGATAGCAGTTTTGTCGTCAGCCGGCAGCTGATCGCCTGCTTCCGTAACCTGCTTACGGGTGCTGTGCAGCAGGTGGTCACCCTGGTTGCGGGTCTGTACCAGCTCTTCGAACTTACGGTCAGACTCGGCGTTAGCTTCCGCATCCTGAACCATTTTCTGGATCTCATCTTCGTTGAGGCCAGAAGAGGCTTTGATGGTGATCTTCTGCTCTTTACCGCTGTTTTTGTCTTTCGCGGAGACGTGCAGAATACCGTCGGCGTCGATGTCGAAGGTCACTTCGATCTGCGGCATACCGCGCGGTGCCGGGTTAATACCGTCGAGGTTGAACTGGCCCAGCGATTTGTTATCGCCTGCACGTTTACGCTCACCCTGCAGCACATGGATGGTTACCGCAGACTGGTTGTCTTCCGCAGTAGAGAACACCTGGCTGTGCTTGGTCGGGATAGTGGTATTCTTGTTAATCAACGCGGTCATCACGCCGCCCATGGTTTCGATACCCAGGGAGAGCGGAGTCACGTCGAGCAGCAGAACGTCTTTCACATCACCGGTCAGCACGCCGCCCTGAACAGCAGCACCGATAGCCACGGCTTCGTCCGGGTTAACGTCTTTACGCGGCTCTTTGCCAAAGAACTCAGCAACTTTCTTCTGCACCATCGGCATACGGGTCTGGCCACCGACCAGGATCACGTCCTGCACGTCGGAGACGGAGAGGCCCGCATCCTGCAGCGCAACTTTCAGCGGCTCGATAGAACGGTTTACCAGGTCTTCTACCAGGCTTTCCAGTTTCGCACGGGTCACTTTGATGTTCATGTGTTTCGGACCGGTCGCGTCTGCGGTGATGTACGGCAGGTTCACGTCGGTCTGCTGGGCAGAGGAGAGCTCAATTTTCGCCTTCTCTGCGGCTTCTTTCAGGCGCTGCATCGCCAGCGGGTCGTTACGCAGGTCGATGCCCTGATCTTTCTTAAACTCTTCAACGAGGTAGTTGATCATACGGCTGTCGAAGTCTTCACCACCCAGGTGGGTATCACCGTTGGTTGCCAGCACTTCGAAGGTTTTCTCACCGTCAACTTCGTCGATTTCGATAATAGAGATATCGAAGGTACCGCCACCGAGGTCGTATACGGCGATAGTGCGGTTGCCAACTTCTTTATCCAGACCGTAGGCCAGTGCCGCTGCGGTCGGCTCGTTGATGATACGTTTCACTTCCAGACCGGCGATACGGCCAGCGTCTTTGGTTGCCTGACGCTGAGCATCGTTGAAGTAAGCCGGTACGGTAATAACCGCTTCAGTCACTGGCTCACCCAGGTAATCTTCAGCCGTTTTCTTCATTTTTTTCAGCACTTCAGCAGAGATCTGCGGCGGTGCCATTTTTTGGCCTTTTACATCAATCCATGCGTCGCCGTTGTCGGCTGCAATGATTTTGTACGGCATGATGGCTTCATCACGCTGGACTTCTTCGTCCTGGAAGCGGCGACCGATCAGGCGTTTAATCGCAAACAGGGTGTTTTGCGGGTTTGTCACTGCCTGACGTTTAGCCGGCTGGCCTACCAGAGTTTCACCATCCTGGGTATAGGCAATGATCGACGGCGTGGTGCGATCGCCTTCGGCGTTTTCCAGCACACGTGCAGTGGTGCCATCCATAATCGCTACACAAGAGTTGGTAGTACCCAGGTCGATACCAATAATTTTACCCATCTAAACGTCTCCACTAAAAATTTGTTCATCATGTGGTTGTGAATCTGTAATAAGGGCAAATGATGCGGTTTCAACTGCCCCGAACTGTTTTTTTTTCAGACTCACCACTTCGGTTGACTACAAGATGGGGACGTAACGCAACGCATCAAGGGGCGCGAGAGAAAATTTTTTTGCCCGCCTGCTTGGATCACCGCAATGCATTCACCCCCGTGATTAAAATCAACGAATCATTCACTGAAAAACTGTAATAAAAAGAAAAGATTAGTTGCATGAACCTTTCTCTTTGTAGGGGTATTATAGGGACTGACTAAAGATGGTTTAACCGAGTAAGAGAACATGATGAAAACCTTATTATCCCTTGCGACCTCCCTGGCGCTGGGCATGCTGCTGACCAGTACGGCGCAGGCCAACGATCATAAAGTAATGGGCGTGATTGCTATGCCAAGAAACGAGACCAGCGATTTGGCGCTAAAAATGCCGGTTTGCCGCGTCGTAAAGCGCATCCAGCTTACCGCCGATCACGGTGATATCGACCTGAGTGGCGCATCCGTCTACTTCAAAACCGCAAAAAGCGCCAGCCAGAGTCTGAGTGTGCCCTCCTCACTGAAAGAGGGGCAGACCACCGACTGGATCAATATCAATAGCGATAACGACAATAAGCGCTGCGTGGCAAAAATCACCTTCTCTGGTCATACGGTGAACTCCTCTGATATGGCAACGCTAAAAATCATCGGCGATGACTGATCCTCGCCGCTTCTTTTATGGGACATAACACACCATGAACGTCAGATACTTAAACGACGAAGATTTGGATTTTCTTCAGCATTGCCGCGAAGATCAGCTGGCCGAGCTGACGCGTCTGCTTACCCATAACGATAAGGGAAAGGCGCGGCTGTCAGGTGCCCTACAGCATAACGAGCTGTTCAGAGCGATGGAGGGCCACCCCGAGCAGCACCGCTGCAACTGGCAGCTGATCGCCGGTGAGCTACAGCATTACGGTGGTGACAGCATTGCCAATAAGCTACGTGGGCACGGCAAGCTGTATCGCACCATTTTGCTGGACGTGGCGAAACGGTTAAAGCTCAAGGCAAACAAAGAGAGCTCTACCTTTGAGATTGAACAGGATCTGCTGGCGCACTTCCTGCGTAACGCCTGGCAGAAGATGGATGCCGATCAGCAGCAGGCGTTTTTGCAGGAGGTTGAGGCAAAAGTCACTGAGCTTGAGGAGCTGCTGCCGTTGCTGCTTAAGGATCCGGCGCTGGCGAAAGGGGTTTCCCATCTGCTTGCCAGTCAGCTTACCCGCATTCTGCGTACCCATGCCGCTGTTAGCGTCATCGGTCACGGACTGGTGCGCGGCGCTGGCCTTGGCGGCCCGTTGGGCGCGGCCTTAAACGGTGTTAAAGCCGTAAGCGGCAGCGCCTATCGCGTCACCATTCCCGCCGTACTGCACATTGCCTGTCTGCGACGGATAACCGCCGTGGCACAGGCGTGATCCCCGCTGCCGAAAATATATTTCATTTCACCCTGTTCAGATCATAGACAGGGTGATTGCCGCTCATTATGATGCCGCGCCCCGCCACCACTCTCTGCTGGCGGGGCCTTTACTTTCACCATTTTTATGATGATTTTTTTGAGGATTTATGGGCGACACTAAGTTGGCTAATCCGGCTCCGCTGGGCTTAATGGGCTTCGGCATGACCACTATTCTGCTTAATCTGCACAATATTGGCATGTTCCCGCTGGATGGCGTTATCCTGGCAATGGGCATCTTCTACGGCGGCATCGCGCAAATTTTTGCCGGGCTGCTGGAATATAAAAAAGGCAATACCTTTGGCTTAACCGCCTTTACCTCTTACGGCTCCTTCTGGCTCACGCTGGTGGCGATCCTGATTATGCCCAAAATGGGTCTGGCGGATGCCGCCAACGCGCATTTCCTCGGCGTCTACCTGGGGATCTGGGGCGTGTTCACCCTGTTTATGTTCTTCGGCACGCTGAAAGGCGCGCGTATGCTGCAGTTCGTGTTCCTGAGCCTGACGGTGCTGTTTGCGCTGCTGTGCGTTGGACACCTGGCGGATAACGAAAGCATCGTGCACGTAGCAGGCTGGATTGGCCTGGTCTGCGGCGCAAGCGCGATCTATCTGGCAATGGGTGAAGTGCTAAACGAGCAGTACGGCCGCACCGTGCTGCCGATTGGCGAAAGGATCTAATATCTCTGATGCTCCAGCGGCTTACGCAGGAGCATCGTTCATTTTTTCAGGAGAGTACCAGCGCGTCGAGTGCCTCTTCGGATAAGCCAGTCAGCTGTATAATCTGTGCTCGCTCCATCCCCTGGTTCAGCATAGCCAGAGCAATGCGAATCGTGGCCTCCTGACGTCCTTCAAGGACTCCTTTTCCGTGGCCTTCCTGTCTAAGTTGTTCTGCAATAGTCATTAAAATACCCTTATGTTGCGGGGCTTTGTTCGCCAGCAAACGAATCAGCGCACCATGATCTACCGTATTTCCAGCCTGAACAAGATAGTTAATAGCAGTCCTGAGCTGCTGTCCGGTAGTGTATCTCTCCAAAAGCAGGGAGACCAAATGCTCATGAAATGCCATGAGATCTCGCGCACGAATATGCTTCTGCAAAAACTCAAGCAGCGCCACTCTACGATGAGTCAGGATGCTATCGTCGGGAATGACCCTACGTTGAGCCTGCCCGGAGTATTCACCTCATTCTGGCGCTTGTCAGAATGAGGTGAGCACCTTGCGAAGAGGCTCGGAAAAAACGCAGCTAGCGGAAAACTATAACGATGTTTGCTTGAGTTCACCGCGCGGCGAGCTTTCTTGCGAGTTCATATCCTGCCGCAGCCAGATCCCTAATCCTAAGCCCACCAGCGCCAGCGCCAGCACGTACCAGGCCGGGGCCAGCGGCGAGACGCCCATCAGCAGGGTAACCGCAATCGGCGTCAGTCCGCCAAAGATGGCGTAAGAGACGTTGTAGGAGAAGGAGATCCCGGTAAAGCGCACCTCGGCCGGAAAAGCCCGCACCATCACGTAGGGCACCGCGCCGACGACTCCCACACCCAGCCCCGCCAGGCCATAGAGCAGAGAGAGATGCTCCGGGTGCGTACCGGCGAAGTGATAGAAGATGCCGCTGGTGCAGGCCAGCAGAATGCTGCCAACGATAAAGGTTCTGCTCGCGCCGAAGCGATCCGCTGCCAGCCCGGCCAGCAGGCAGCCAATACAGAGCATGATGGTCGCCACGCTGTTGGCCTGCAGGGTCAGGGCCGGAGCAAGTCCATACTGCTTTTGCAGCCACACCGGCGACATCAGGATCACCACCACGATGCCGGCGGAGAGCAGCCAGGTGAGCAGCATTGAGATCGCCACCGCCTTTTTATGCTTTACTACCACCGCCTTCACCGGCAGCTCCTGGGCCAGGGCCTTACGCTGCTGCATCTCAAGGAAGATCGGCGTCTCCTGCAGCCAGCGGCGCAGGTACATCGCTACCAGGCCAAACGCACCGCCAAGCAGGAACGGAATACGCCAGCCAAATTCGTGCAGCATCTCCGGCGTCATGGTGCGGTTCACCACCGTGGCGACCACCGATCCCAGCAGGATGCCCACGGTCAGTCCCGCCGTCAGGGTCCCGCAGGCGATACCGATCCGGCGGGCAGGCACGTGCTCAGCAACAAAGACCCATGCGCCAGGCACCTCGCCGCCAATCGCTGCGCCCTGTAAAAGACGCATCAGCAGCAGAAGCAGCGGCGCGGCAATGCCGATAGAGGCGTAGGTGGGCAGCAGGCCTATCGCCAGGGTGGGCACCGCCATCAGCAGAATGCTCAGGGTAAACATCTTTTTACGCCCGACCAGATCGCCAAAGTGCGCCATGATTATGCCGCCCAGCGGCCGCGCCAGATAGCCTGCGGCAAAGATACCAAAGGTCTGAACCTGACGCAGCCACTCGGGAATATCCGCCGGGAAGAATAGCGCGCCGACGACGGCAGCAAAGAAGACGAAGATGATGAAATCGTAAAACTCGAGCGCGCCGCCAAGGGCAGCGAGCGAGAGCGTTTTATAATCCTGGCGATTCAGTGGGCGGGCGTTTTCAGACATAGCGAACCCTGTGCAAAGAGGGGTGGATGATTTTATTATTTACGGCATATGTAAACTTAAAATTACTATACCGTAAAAAAATCAGCACGCCACTCTCTCCCTCTCCTATTGCACAGCTTATACCAGAAAAGCCGCTTATTTAGGAGATTGTTTCGCGTCGAGCGCTCTTAGGCCGAAAAGCTGCTACCACCTCGGGATGGGTTTCCACATAGGGCCCCTCCAGAAGCTGTAAACAATAAGGTACACTGGCAAAGATACCTGGCACAACGACTTTCCCGTCAGGCTCTTTAACGCCTTCCAGCGTCTCCTGGATCGATTTCGGCTGACCGGGAAGATTAAGGATCAGCGCCTGCTTGCGGATCACGCCCACCTGACGCGACAGGATCGCGGTAGGGACAAAGTGGAGACTGATCTGCCGCATCTGTTCGCCAAAGCCGGGCATCTGGCGATCGGCAACGGCCAGCGTCGCATCGGGCGTTACGTCGCGACGCGCGGGGCCGGTGCCGCCGGTGGTCAGGACCAGGTGGCAGCTCATCTCATCCACCAGCTCGCACAGCGTCTGCTCGATGATCGCCTGCTCGTCCGGAATAAGACGGGTTTCAATCGTAAAGGGGGTGGCGAGGGCGGAGGCCAGCCAGGCTTCGAGGGCAGGAATACCCTTATCCTGATAGACCCCGTTGGAGGCGCGGTCAGAGACAGAGACTAAGCCGATGCGTAACGTATTCATAGTATTTCCGTTCAAACAATATCGATACGGGAATGATACACGCAGAGGGGAACAACAGACAGGATCGAAAAGCAGGAGCGTGACCGGAGACCCGGCCACGCAGCAGGATTACAGCAGATCGCCGATCATGGTTTCCAGCTTACCCTGGTCCACGGCAAACTTGCGGATACCGTCCGCCAGCTTGTCTACCGCCATCGGATCCTGGTTGTGTTCCCACAGGAACTCAGCTTCGGTGATGCGTTCCGGACGCGCTTTCACTTCACCGCTGAAGGAGAGCTTACGCTCAATCGTACCTTCGCTCTCTGCCAGCTCTTTCAGCAGCGCAGGGGCGATAGTCAGACGGTCACAGCCTGCCAGCTCAATGATTTCGCCAACGTTACGGAAGCTTGCGCCCATGACCACGGTCTCATAGCCGTGCTGCTTGTAGTATTCGTAGATTTCGGTAACGGAGACCACGCCCGGATCTTCTGCCGGAGCGTACTCTTTCTTGTCGGTATTGGATTTGTACCAGTCAAGAATACGGCCTACGAACGGCGAAATCAGGAACACGCCCGCTTCAGCACAGGCACGCGCCTGAGCGAAGGAGAACAGCAGGGTCAGGTTACAGTTGATGCCCTCTTTCTCCAGCTGCTCAGCGGCACGAATGCCCTGCCAGGTCGAGGCCAGCTTGATCAGGATGCGATCGTTGCTGATGCCCGCGTCGTTGTAGAGCTTGATCAGGCGCTTGGCTTTAGCAATGGAGCCTTCGGTGTCATAGGAGAGACGCGCGTCTACTTCAGTAGAGATACGGCCCGGCACCAGTTTCAGGATCTCCAGACCGATGTTTACAGCCAGCTTGTCAGAGGCGTCAACGATCTGCTGCGCGCGGTCGCTGCTCTGGCTTTTCGCCCAGCTTACGGCATCGTCAATCAGCTTGCGGTATTCAGGGATCTGGGCTGCGTTAAGGATCAGAGAAGGGTTGGTTGTAGCATCCTGCGGCTGATACAGCTTCATTGCCGCGATATCTCCGGTGTCGGCCACCACGGTGGTGAACTGACGCAGGGAGGTCAATTTATCCGTCATAATCGTGTTTCTCTTTAAACAGCTTGTTAGGGGGATGTAACCGGTCTTCCCTGATGATATCACGCCGCACTGTCAGCGCAACCGCAGACAGTGCCCTATCCTGGAGTATGGTAGACTCAATCAACGACGCGTTGCGCCGCCGCAAATTGGCAGCGTTTACACTGGCCGATCGGCATGAACAAGAGGAATGTGAATGCCAGACTTTTTCCTGTTTATCAACGAAATACTCTGGGACTCGGTGATGATCTATCTGCTTATCGGAGCAGGGATCTGGTTTACCGTGCGCAGCGGATTTATTCAGTTCCGCTACCTGCGCCACGTCGGCAAGAGTCTGAAAAATAGCGTGACGCCCCAGCCGGGCGGACTGACCTCGTTTCAGGCGCTCTGCACCAGCCTCGCGGCGCGCGCTGGCAACGGCAACCTGATGGGCGTGGCGCTGGCTATTTCCGCCGGTGGACCGGGTGCGGTGTTCTGGATGTGGGCCTCTGCGCTGATCGGGATGGCAACTACCTTTGCCGAATGTGCGCTGGCGCAGCTCTATAAAGATCGTGACGAACATAACCAGTTTCGCGGCGGCCCCGCCTGGTACATTACCCGTGGCCTGGGCATGCGCTGGTTGGGCATTATATTCGCCCTCTTTCTGCTGGTTTATGGGCTGATTTTCAATACCGTCCAGTCCAACACGGTGGCCCACGCCCTACGCTACGCCTGGGAGATACCCGAGCTGCTCAGCGGTGTGCTTTTAGCTGCCGCCGCGCTGCTGGCGATACGGCTCGGCATTCGCGGTGTCGCCCGCATCATGCAGTGGCTGGTCCCGGCTATGATTCTCGTGTGGGTGCTTGCCAGCCTGCTAATCGGTGCCTGGCATGTTGATCAGCTGCCCGGCATCATCAACGCTATCTTCCGCGGCGCCTTCGGCTGGCACGAAGCTGCGGCAGGCGCGCTCGGCTATACCGTCAGCCAGGCCCTGACCAGCGGCTTTCAGCGAGGCATCCTGTCGAACGAGGCGGGAATGGGCACTACGCCTAACGCTGCGGCCGCAGCGGCATCGTGGCCTCCCCATCCGGCCGCGCAGGGGATCGTGCAGATGATCGGCGTCTTTACCGATACCCTTATCGTCTGTACCGCCAGCGCGCTCATTGTCCTGCTGGCTAACGAGTCAGCAGCGGACACGCCCCTCAACGGCATTGAGCTGGTGCAGCAGGCGATGGTCTCTCTGACCGGCAGCTGGGCCGCCGGGTTCGTCGCGGTCATTACCGCTCTGTTTGCCTTTACCACCATCGTGGTGAACTACATCTATGCCGAAAATAACCTGATATTTTTGCGCCTGCACAGCAAGCGCAACCTCTGGCTGATGCGCGGCGGCACGCTGCTGATGGTGATAACCGGATCGCTGCTGAGCCTGCCGATGGTCTGGCAGATGGCGGACGTGATGATGGCGCTAATAACGATTGTTAACCTCAGCGCCATCCTGCTGCTGTCGCCGGTGGTGCGAATTATCGCCAATGACTATCTGCGCCAGCGCAGGCTGGGCATACGGCCAGTATTTAATCCCCAGCGCTACCCGGAGATCCAACGCCAGCTGGCTCCCGGCGCGTGGGACAATCTGCCGGACCGCTAGGCGAGCAATCGCAACTATCGATCAACGCAGGCGCTTTTTTTGTTAAAGTCCGTTTTTTGCGCCAGCCTGCGCATATTTCCCTGAGGAGTGGACATGCTGATTCTGATCTCACCGGCCAAGACGCTGGATTACCAAAGCCCGCTGGCCACCCAGCGCTATACGCAGCCGGTGCTGCTGGATCACGCCCAACAGCTGATTGACGTTGCCCGCCAGCTCTCCGCATCGCAAATCAAGACCCTAATGGGCATCAGCGATAAGCTGGCCGATCTCAATGCCACCCGTTTTCACGACTGGCAGCCGGACTTCACTCCCGACAACGCCCGTCAGGCTATCCTCGCCTTTAAGGGCGATGTCTATGCCGGTATGCAGGCCGAGACCTTCAGCGACGACGATTTTACCTTTGCCCAGCAGCATCTGCGGATGCTTTCAGGCCTCTACGGCGTGCTGCGCCCGCTCGATCTGATGCAGCCCTACCGTCTGGAGATGGGCATTCGCCTGCAGAACCCGAAAGGGAGCGATCTGTATCAGTTCTGGGGAGAGACCATCACCCACACGCTCAACGAGGCGCTGGCGGCGCAGGGCGATAACATTATCGTTAATCTGGCGTCGGATGAGTACTTCCGGGCGGTGAAGCCGAAACAGCTTGCTGGCGAGATCGTAAAACCGGTCTTCCTCGATGAGAAAAACGGTGTCTTTAAGGTAATTAGCTTCTATGCCAAGAAAGCGCGCGGGCTGATGAGCCGTTACATCATTGAAAACCGCCTGACGACGCCGGAGCAGCTCAAGGCGTTTGACGTGGATGGCTACGTCTTTGATGAAGAGATGTCGAAAAAGAACGAGCTGGTCTTTAAGCGTAGCGAACGTTAAAAGCCGCGCCGCGAGCGCCAGGTGGCCCGCGACGCGGCCGTGATTAGTGGTGATGACGGTCCGGGCCGTGACCGCGATGGTGGCCGTTGTCGTGATGATCAAAGTCACGACGGTCCGGCCCATGCGGCTGCCAGCGGTTTTCGCGCCACTCGTAATGTTTTTTCCAGTAGCCGTGGTCACGCCAGTGGCCGCCGTCCCAGTAGTTGCCGCTGTTGTCGCGATCGCCAATCTGCAGTTTCACCGACGGCAGGAGGGTGAGTTCGGCCGCCTGGGCCGCCATTGGGGCAACCACTAGCATAGAGAGGGCGAGGATCAGAGGTTTTAAAATAGGCTTCAACATGGGTAACTCCTTACTTCTTTTTTGGCCCGTTACGGGCTGATGTAAAGAGATTACGCAATCTGTTATCGCGTTGTTATTCTCTGAAATCCTAATCTGTAAGTGACCGCATTTATTGGGAATTTCTACTTTTTCTCTGCCATATTCCTGCACATTTTCTTCATATTTGGGCGTAAAAAAAGCCGGGTGGCGCTTCGCTTACCCGGCCTACAAATTAGCGACTGCTATTACGCTTTTTGCATCATCAGCGCGCGCAGGGCGGCAAAATCAGCAGGCAGGCTGTGGGAGAGCAGCGGCAGCTCGGCGCGCTCAGCCAGCGCGGCAGGCAGATCCAGCGTATCGCCAAGGATCGCCTCGACGCTCTCTTTGAATTTCGCCGGATGCGCGGTGCCGAGGAACAGGCCGTACTCGCCTGGATGCAGCTGGTCGCGCAGGGCGCGGTAGGCCACCGCCGCGTGCGGCTCGGAGAGATACCCCTTCTCTTTCAGCTCCAGCATGGTGGCTTTGGTCACCTCGTCGTCGATGGCGGCATAGCCCAACTCGTTCAGACGCCAGATCTTACGGCGGAACAGCTCCTCCACGCGCGGCCAGTTGTTCGGCTGGCTAACGTCCATGGCGTTGGAGAGCGTCGCTTGGGTCACATTCGGGCTCCACTCCCCTGCTTTCAGGAAGCGCGGCACGGTGTCGTTGGCGTTAGTGGCAGCAATAAAGCGCTTCACCGGCAGCCCCAGCGATTTCGCCAGCAGGCCAGCGGTGAGATCGCCGAAGTTTCCGCTCGGTACAGAGATCACCAGCTGGTTGCGCGCTTCCTGCGGCAGCTGCGCCACCGCCTCGAAGTAGTAGCAGATCTGCGCCAGCAGGCGGCTGATGTTGATGGAGTTTGCCGAGTTCAGCCCCAGGGCCTGCTTCAGCTCTTCATCATCAAAGGCCTGCTTGACCAGCGCCTGGCAGGCGTCAAAGTCGCCGTCGATCGCTACCGTCTCGATATTGCCCCCCAGCGTACAGAAGAGTTTCTCCTGCAGCGGGCTAATTTTGCCCTGCGGGTAGAGGATCACCACGCGGACGTTTTTCAGGCCATAGAAGGCGTGTGCCACGGCTGCGCCGGTATCGCCGGAGGTCGCGGTCAGGATGGTGACCGGCTTGTCGCCGCTGATGTGGGTCAGCATCTGCGCCATAAAGCGGCCGCCAAAGTCTTTAAACGCCAGCGTCGGGCCGTGGAACAGCTCCAGGCAGCCGATATCGTCTTCCACCTTGCTTACCGGGGCGGGGAAGGTAAAGGCCGCACGCACGCGCTCCTCCAGCAGCTCCTGCGGGATCTCATCGCCAATAAAGGCGGCAAGGATCTTTGCGCTACGGCTGACAAAATCCTGCTCCAGCATCTCGTCGATTTCGGTCAGGTTGAACTCGGGCAGATCGTGAGGGAAGAACAGCCCCTGCTGTTTACCCAGCCCCTGCGTTACCGCCTGGGCAAAGGAGACCTGCTCGTTATGATCTTTAAGGTTGTAGAGTTTCATTAATTATCCCAGTACGCGTGCGCCCGCTGTATCCAGCCGGCAAATATGAACGAAGCCTTCCTGATTCTGCAGATAGTGTTTACTCAACCAATCTGCGACGCGCTGCGCGGTGTCCGGCCTGTCGCAGAGCGCGAACAGCGTCGGCCCCGATCCGGAGATACCGCTCGCCAGCGCGCCAATCTCTGCCACCGCCTGACGTGCCTCTTTAAAGCCCGGCAGCAGGCGGGCACGGTATGGCTCGGCAATCACGTCTTTCATCAGCTTCGCAGCCAGCTGCGGCTGGCGAGAGTAGCAGGCGTGAATAAATCCGGCCAGATGCCGCCCGTGGGCAATGCAGTCCTGACGGCGATACTGTGCGGGTAAAATCGCCCGTGCCTCTGCCGTGGAGACCTTGATCCCCGGATAGGCCAGCACCCACAGCCACTCATCAAAGCCTGGCACCTGCTGGCTGATAATGCCGTTCTCTTCGATCATCAGCTGCATGCCGCCAAGGAAACAGGGGGCTACGTTATCGTAATGAATGCTGCCGGAGATGCGGCCCTCCAGCTCGCCCATTAGCGCCAACAGGCGCGTATCGTTCAGCGGCTTACCGCAGTGCTCGTTCATCGCCATCAGCGCGGCAACCACGGAGCAGGCGCTGGAGCCGAGTCCCGAGCCAATCGGCATATTTTTTTCCAGCGTCATGGTCACCGGAATGGTTTTATTCAGCTCCTGGCAGAAACGCTCCCAGCACTGATAGACAATATTTTCCCGTGGCTCCGGGGGCAGCTTATCCGCAAAGCGACCCAGATTATTCAGGCTAAAACGGTCGGCCGCCTCCACCGTGACGACGTCGCCCAGCAGAGAGCCATCCACCGGCGTTACCGCCGCCCCAAGCACGTCGAAGCCAACGCTCATATTGGCGCTGGAGGCCGGGGCATACACTTTCACCATGTTAAACTCCTAACTTCCATGAGAGGGTGCGCAGCAGATCGGCAAAAACGCCTGCCGCCGTCACATCGTTGCCCGCACCGTAACCGCGCAGCACCAGCGGCAGCGGTTGATAGTAGTGGCTGTAGAACGCCAGCGCGTTCTCACCGTTTTTCACTTTATAGAGCGGATCGTTGCCGTCTACTTCGGCGATCTTCACCCGGCAGATGCCATCCTCTTCGATATTCCCCACGTAGCGCAACACTTTGCCCTCATCGCGCGCTTTCGCCACCCGAGCGGCAAAGGCATCGTCAAGCTGCGGCAGGCGGGCCATAAAGCTGTTTACGTCGCCGCTGTCGTCAAAGCCTGCTGGCAGCACCGGCTCGATAACGATATCCGTCAGCTCCAGCTCACGCCCCGTCTCGCGGGCGAGGATCAGCAGCTTGCGCGCTACATCCATGCCGGAGAGATCGTCCCGCGGATCCGGCTCGGTATAGCCCAGATCCCGTGCGATCCCGGTCGCTTCCGAAAGGCTCATGCCTTCATCCAGCTTACCGAAAATAAAGGATAACGATCCGGAAAGGATCCCAGAAAAACGCTGCAGTTCATCGCCCGCGTTAAGCAGGTTTTGCAGGTTTTCAATCACCGGCAGCCCTGCCCCAACGTTGGTGTCGTAGAGGAACTTGCGGCGCGACCCGGCGGCGGCGTGGCGCAGCTGGTGGTAGTAGGCCATCGATGAGGTGTTGGCTTTCTTGTTCGGCGTAACCACGTGGAAGCCTTCGCGCAGGAAGTCGGCGTACTGATCGGCCACCGCCTGGTTGGAGGTACAGTCCACGATCACCGGGTTGAGCAGATGATACTCTTTGACCAAGCGGATCAGCCTGCCCAGGTTGAACGGCTCTTTTGCCTCCGCCAGCTCCGCCTGCCAGTTATCCAGGTTCAGGCCGTGCACGTTAGTCAGCAGCGCCTTTGAATTGGCTACGCCGCAGACCCGCAGATCGATATGCTTGCCCTTCAGCCAGCTCTGCTGACGCTTGAGCTGCTCCAGCAGCGCGCCGCCGACGCCACCGACGCCAATCACGAACACCTCAATCACCTGGTCGGTATTGAACAGCATCTGATGGGTAACGCGCACGCCGGTGGTGGCGTCGTCGTTGCTAACCACCACCGAGATGGAGCGTTCGGACGAGCCCTGAGCAATGGCCACGATGTTGATATTGGCGCGGGCCAGCGCGGCGAAGAATTTAGCCGAGATGCCGCGCAGAGTACGCATGCCGTCGCCGACCACCGAGATAATCGCCAGTCGCTCCATGACCGCCAGCGGCTCCAGCAGACCCTCTTTCAGCTCAAGGTAGAACTCATCCCCCAGCGTCCGGCGCGCACGGGCGCAGTCGGCCTGCGGCACGCAGAAGCTGATACTGTACTCGGACGAGGACTGGGTGATCAGCACCACCGAGATCCCGGCGCGTGACATAGTGGCAAACACTCGCGCCGCCATCCCGACCATGCCTTTCATACCGGGGCCGGAGACGCTGAACATCGCCATGTTATTGAGGTTAGAGATACCCTTCACCGGCAGGCCGTCGTCGTCAGAGGTCGGCCCGATCAGCGTACCGGGCGCCTGCGGGTTACCGGTATTTTTAATCAGGCAAGGGATCTGGAACTGGGCGATAGGGGTAATGGTGCGTGGGTGCAGCACCTTCGCGCCGAAGTAGGAGAGCTCCATCGCCTCCTGGTAAGACATGGACTTCAGCAGTCGGGCATCGGGCACCTGACGCGGGTCGCAGGTGTAGACCCCGTCAACGTCGGTCCAGATCTCACAGCAGTCGGCACGCAGGCAGGCGGCCAGCACGGCAGCAGAGTAGTCGGAGCCGTTGCGCCCCAGCACCACCAGCTCGCCCTTCTCATTGCCCGCGGTGAAGCCAGCCATCAGGATCATATGGTCTGCGGGGATCTGGCTGGCGGCGATGCGGCGGGTGGATTCGGCGATATCTACGGTAGATTCGAGGTAGTGGCCCACGGCGAGCAGTTTTTCTACCGGATCGATCACCGAGACCTTATGCCCTCTGGCTTCCAGCAGCCCGGCCATAATCGCGATGGAGAGCTTCTCCCCCCGGCAGATAATGGCGGCGTTGATACTGTCCGGGCACTGGCCCAGCAGGGCGATGCCATGGAGAACATGTTTGATTTGCGCGAACTCGTGCTCAACCTGCTGTTTCAGCCGGGCAAGGGGGAAATCGGGCTGAACCTCGGCCAAGCCTGCAAGCAGGTCGGCAAAAATGTGCTCTGCGTCGCTGATGTTGGGTACGGCATCCTGGCCCCCGATGGTTTTCTCAATCATCGCCACCAGGTGATTGGTAATTTTAGCCGGGGCAGACAGCACGGTTGCAACCTGCCCCTGCCTGGCATTGCTCTCCAGAATCTCGGCAACACGCAGAAAACGTTCTGCATTTGCCACTGACGTACCGCCGAACTTCAACACTCGCATGGTATTACCCCTTGATTTTTGCTCGAAAAAAAAGCCCGCACTGTTCAGGTGCGGGCTTTTTTCTGTGTTTCCTGTACGCGTCAGCCCGCACCGTTACCTGTGGTAATGGTGGTGGTAATAATTGTCAGCGTGCTGATGCGATTCATGGATGTTGTGTGCTCTGTCATTTTTATCTGTCTGTCTTGTATAGCTATACGGTTAAAGGATATCCCTGCCTGAGTCAATGAATTTCTGCTTTTTACCCTTTTCATCCTCTGCGCAGGTCGCGCTGCGCTGACCGCACTTTCCTCCGCACTCTCACCGGAGGAAAAAGCGATATCAGCATCTTTTACCATAACAAAAAGCGATGACAGCGTTTTACTCTACGAGTTTTTTTTCGATATCGTGCAACAAACGGTGCAGCATGGCAGTGTCGCGCTGCGCAAACAGACCCAGCCGCTGCTCCAGCCAGTCGGCTAGTTTGACGTCATCCGCCACGCCCAGCGTCCCCAGCAGCGATCGCGCCCGCAGACGCAGCGCCTTGAGCTGCTCTTCACTCTGGATCACGACCGGTTCGTTGCGCTGTTGCATTAACGATGCTAACTGGTAACAGTAGACCATCACGGCCTGTCCAAGATTCAGCGACGGGTAATCGGCAACCATGGGTACGCCGGTGAGAACATCAGCCAGGGCTAACTCCTCATTGGTTAAACCTGAATCTTCCCGGCCAAATACCAGCGCGGCGCGCTCCATCCACTGGCTCTTCTCCTGCATTAGCGGCAGCAGTTCAGCAGGCGTGGCGTAGTAGTGGAACTTTGCCCGGCTGCGGGCGGTGGTAGCCACCGTAAAATCGATATCGGCAAGGGCATCGGCGAGCGTGGTAAAAAACCTTGCGTTATCAATAATATCGCCGGATCCGTGAGCTACCCAGCGCGCCCCCTCCTGCCGGTGGGCTTCGCTGTCGACAATGCGCAGATCGCTAAAGCCCATGGTCTTCATGGCCCGGGCCGCCGCGCCAACGTTTTCAGGCCTGGCGGGTGAAACGAGTACTATTGATACATGCATGGGTTACTCTCTGGTGTGCCCGATGACGGGCTAAAAAGGCAATCAACATCAAGTTATTACGCATCACAAATTTACAAAAACGTAACACGAATCACTGAATTTGCATCAGGTAAAGCTTAAAAATTACTACACTGTTTACTGGGGTAATTAGCAGCCAGTATGTTAACAGAACAGGATTATCCCTATGTTACGCATGATAATCTGCCTGAAGAGCGCTATTCAGCGGTGGATTCAGCAAATTCATTAATTAACGCCTGTAACTATCTGTTTATTGAAAAGATGTTATAAACGCTAGTAATAAGATGCGATGATTTCATCAAACTGTTAACGTGCTACAATTGAACTTGATATATGTCAACCAACCGTAGTTTTATTGGGTGTCCGGTGCGTCTTAACCTGTTATGTTGCTGTTAAAATGGGTAGGATGACAACCGTTTTTGACACTGTCGGGTTCAAAGGGAGTGTGTACCCACGACCAAGCTAATGATGTTGTTGACGTTGATGGAAAGTGCATCAAGAACGCCATTACGTACTTTAGTCATGTTACGCCGTTCATGTTAATTTGCGACATGCATCAGGCAGGTCAGGGACTTTTGTACTTCCTGTTTCGATTTAGTTGGCAATTTAGGTAGCAAACATGCAGACCCCGCACATTCTTATTGTTGAAGACGAGTTGGTAACACGCAACACGTTGAAGAGCATTTTCGAAGCAGAAGGATACGATGTCTTTGAAGCGACTGATGGCGCTGAAATGCATCAGATTCTTTCTGATAACGATATCAACCTGGTGATCATGGATATCAACCTGCCGGGCAAAAATGGCCTGCTGCTGGCGCGTGAACTGCGCGAACAGGCAGACGTCGCTCTGATGTTCCTGACAGGCCGTGATAACGAAGTCGATAAGATCCTCGGCCTCGAGATTGGCGCGGATGATTACATCACCAAACCGTTTAACCCACGCGAGCTGACCATCCGCGCGCGCAACCTCCTCTCCCGTACCATGAACCTGGGCACGGTGAGCGAAGAGCGCCGCAACGTCGACAGCTATAAATTCAACGGCTGGGAGCTGGATATCAACAGCCGCTCGTTGATTAGCCCGAACGGTGAGCAGTACAAGCTGCCGCGCAGCGAGTTTCGCGCCATGCTGCACTTCTGCGAAAACCCGGGCAAGATCCAGACCCGTGCCGATCTGCTGAAGAAGATGACCGGTCGCGAGCTGAAGCCGCACGATCGTACCGTTGACGTGACTATCCGCCGCATTCGTAAACACTTCGAATCAACGCCGGATACGCCGGAGATCATCGCCACCATTCACGGCGAAGGCTACCGCTTCTGCGGCGATCTGCAGGAGTAAGGCTTAGTCACTGTAATGCCGGGCGGCACTGCGTTTGCCCGGCCTACGGTCACACATTAATGCCACGGCATAATCGGCACGGCGCTTAATGCGTTCTTCGGCGACCCTTCTACGACCTTATCGGAGTAGGCAAGGTAGGCCAGCGTGTTGCGCTTCGCGTCGTAGAAACGTACCACCTGGAGCTTCTTGAAGACCAGCGAGGTACGTTTCTGGAACACCACGTCTCCCTGCGCTTTCCCGCTCTTCACCTTTTCACTTAGCTCAATCGGCCCTACCTGCTGACAAGAGATCGCTGCGTCGGAGGTGTCCTCTGCCAGCCCTAATCCGCCCTTGATACCACCGGTTTTTGCCCGGCTGATATAACATGTCACGTTTTTAACATCGGGATCGTCAAAGGCTTCAACCACAATTTTATGATCCGGTCCGAAGACTTTAAAGACCGTATCAACTGACCCAATCTCTTCAGCCTGCGCGGCCTGGCCTACGAGGCCCAGCGCCAAAAGTATTGCTAAGCACTTGTATTTCATATTGTTACCATATCTGAATATTACGTTATGTTACTATTTTGCCTGCTAAGATAAATTCTTATAATTCAAGCAATTAAATTTTCTTTCAGCAATACCCACGAAAACCGCACGCTTACTCAAAAAAAACACTGAATGCTAAAATAGCAGGGAATGATATTATTCGCATAACCCTGCTATCGGGTACGACTGTTTTAAGGATGAGGACACTGTATGGATCAGGCTGGGATTATTCGCGATCTACTTGACTGGCTGGAAGATCACCTACATCAACCGCTGGCCCTGAGTGATGTGGCGATCAAAGCAGGGTACTCCAAGTGGCATCTGCAAAGAATGTTTAAGGATGTCACCGGTCTGGCAATTGGGGCCTATATCCGCGCACGTCGACTCTCAAAGTCTGCCGTAGCACTGCGCCTGACCGCCCGTCCGATCCTCGATATTGCGCTCCAGTATCGTTTTGACTCCCAACAGACCTTTACCCGCGCATTCAAGAAACAGTTTGGCGTGACGCCTGCATTTTATCGCCGCTCTCCTGACTGGAACGCGTCGGGCATTCGCCCGCCGCTGCATTTGGGTGAATTCACCCTGCCAAAACATGAATTTATTACCCTGCCGGAAACGCCGCTGATGGGGATCACCCAGAGCTACAGCTGCTCGCTGGAAGAGATCTCCGTCTTCCGGCATGAGATGCGGATCCAGTTCTGGCGTGAGTTTTTAGGCAGCTCGCCTACCCTTCCCGCTGAGCTATACGGTTTACATGAACCGCGTCCTAGCCTGGAGAAGGATGACGAGCAGGAGGTGCTCTACACCACAGCCGTTACCCCCGAGATGGCCAACGGCCATCTGCAAGGTGCTTTTCCTCTGGTGTTGCAGAGCGGAGAGTACGTGATGTTTACCTATGAAGGACCAGGCACCGGACTCCAGCAGTTTATCTTAACGGTCTACGGCACTTGTATGCCGATGCTCAACCTTACCCGCCGCAAAGGGCTGGATATCGAACGTTTCTTCCCACGTGACGAGGCCAGGAACCAGACGCCGCCAATGCAGATACGCTGCGAATATCTGATCCCTGTCCGGCGCTAACGCTGTAGCTCGTCCAGCGCGGGCGCATCAAGGTGCGAAACGTCACCCGCTGTCTCTACCACCCAGCCTGAGGCTAACCACGGGCTCTGCTGGTAATCAATACGTGAGATAGAGCAGTTGCGCAGACGCAGACGACGCTCTGCCCAGGCTGGCAGGCCAAGGATAGTGCTGACCAGACAGCCCAGCGCCATACCGTGACTAACCAGCAGCGGGCGGCTGCCTTCCGGCAGTTCCAGGCAGGTGGCCAGCACCGCATGCATACGCTCGCTCAGCTCCTGCATCGACTCCCCGTCGGGAATGCGGCCATCGGACGTGCCGTTGACTAGCTGGCGACGCCACTGCTCCTCTTCCTCGGTCAGCGAATCGATAGGGCGCTGTTCCAGCACGCCCATATCCAGCTCGCGCAGGCGGGCATCCAGCGAAATCTCACACCCGCAGTAGTCGGCAATGATCTCCGCCGTGCGCTGCGTGCGCCCCAGATCGCTGGCGATAACGTGGGTGATCCCCAGCGCTTTCGCGCGCTCGGCCACCTGCTGTGCCTGCTGCTCCCCTTTAGCCGTCAGCGGACTGTCTGACTGGCCCTGAATACGACGCTCGGCGTTCCACTGCGTTTCACCGTGGCGAACAAGGTATACCTGTAACATGCTTTTTATCCGTTATACTGCGATGAAATTTTTTATATGAGTTGGTTAGATTATGCACCATGTTGTCTCAGCTACCACTAATCCCGCCAAAATTAAGGCGATTCTGCACGCATTCAACGAGATTTTCGGCGAAGGATCCTGCCATATCGAGTCCGTGGCCGTCGAGAGCGGCGTACCGGAGCAGCCGCTTGGCAGCACAGAAACGCGGGCTGGCGCACGTAATCGCGTGGAGAATGCCCGTCAGGCGCGTCCCGACGCCGACTTCTGGGTGGCCATTGAAGCAGGGATAGATGAGGACAGTACCTTTAGCTGGGTGGTGATTGAGAGCCAGGCGCAGCGCGGCGAAGCGCGTTCCGCTACCCTGCCGCTGCCAGCGGCAATACTGAGCCGCGTACGTGCCGGAGAGGCGCTCGGGCCGGTGATGTCAGAGGTCACCGGCATCGATGAGATTGGACGTAAAGAGGGAGCAATCGGCGTCTTTACCCACGGCGTGCTGACGCGGAGCAGCGTCTACCATCAGGCGGTGATCCTGGCCCTCAGCCCGTTTCACCATGCGGCGTACCGCTAGCCTTTCAGCAGCGCCTTCTCCAGCCACAGACGCAGTTCTGGCGGGGCGGCTTTCAGGCTGTTAGAGCCGCGGGTAATGGTGGCGATGCCGGTGCCCAGCTCGTTTTTAAGCTCCCGCTGGCTCATTTCACCGCGCAGAAGCTCCTCAATAATGCGTACCCGCGTGCCCAGCGCTTCGCGCTCGTCAGGGGTCAGCATCAGATTAAGCAGCGGCAGGTGCAGATCCTGGTCGTAGGCGTGCTGGAGCAGTTCGACGAAGCGCAACCACTCCTGATGACGCTGTTCGGCTACTTCTGCTGAATAAGGGGATTGCTGGGTCATGTTAGGCTGCCATACTCGTTGACGAGTACAACAGCATAACACAAACCGCCGGATCAGTAACGGCGGCCCCACTCCGTGGCGGTCAGCAGAGTCGGTTTTCCACCCAGAAAGTAGCGGTAATAGGCATCATAGGCCAGCACGTTTTTCACGTAGCCCCGCGTCTCCGAGAAGGGAATGCTCTCCACAAACGCCACCGCGTCAATGCGTCCGGCGCTGTTGCCAAGCCAGGTCCGCACTCGTCCAGGCCCGGCGTTATAGGCTGCCGACGCAAAGATGCGGTTATTGCCGAACTGGTTATAGACGTATTGCAGGTAGCTGGTGCCGATATCGATATTGGTTTGCGGATCCAGCAGCTGGGCAGGATCGCTGTAGCCCGGAATATTAAACATCTGCACCGTATGCGTTGCCGTACCCGGCATCACCTGCATCAGACCGCTTGCCCCAACCGGTGAGCGCGCCTTTGGATTCCAGGCGCTCTCCTGGCGGGCAATCGCCATCGCATAGCTCTGGGGAATATCCTTGCCGCTGGTATAGCGTTCAAAGAGATCGCGCCAGGCCAGCGGGAAACGCTCCTGCAGCTGATCCCACAGCTTGCCGGCGATGGTCGCCTGCACGCCCAGATCCCACCACTGACGATCGTAGGCGTAGCGCGCCAGCTGAGCCTGCTGTTGCGGCGTGCGGCTGCCGATCAGATTAGCCCACTCGCTGCGCGCGGTGTTGTCGAGGCCCCAGAACATAAGCTCCCGCACCCGCGCCATCTCTGTACTCTGCACCAGCTGCGGATCCGGCTCGCCCGACGCCTTGTCGATCTTCAGCTGATACTCTTCGCCAAGGCGCTGCGCGGCAACCATAGGATAGAAACCGCGCTTCTGCATCAGATCGTGCAGGATGGTATTGCCTTCCTCTTCACGGCCACGCTCCAGCAACAGATCCGCCTGCCAATAACGCCACTCCTCTTTCTCTTTCGCTTCCATCGGCAGGCGGGCCAGCCAGGTATTAAGCCCCTGACGATCGCCTGTACCTAACGCCAGGCGTACCCGGCGCTCTACCAGCGACGTTGACTGGGAGCGCATAATAGCGTCATCGCGCCAGCGCGCCTGCTCCTCGGTGACGTCGTTGCCCATCAGCCGCCAGACGACAATCTCCCGCAGCGCCTGGGTCTGCTCCTCATTAAGCTGCTGCGCCGAAGCCAGCGACGGGATCATCAGGCGCGCGTTTTCCACGTCCTGACGGGCGACGCTCTCAAATGCCTCCTGGGCCATCTGCCGGGTAAAGTCAGTCGCGCCGGTGGTGCGGGCGAAGGTCAGCACGCTGTTGGGATCGTTTGCCAGATCGACAATGGCGCTGGAGATGGTCTGGTATTCGCTGGGCATCTGATTCGCCAGCAGGAGAACGAGGCGGGTATTGCCCGCCTTCATCGCCAGCCGGATGCGTTCGAGGAAGGCCAGCGGATCCTGGGTGCCGGAGGCGCGCCAGGCCCCAAACAGCCTGTCGCAGGCGTTGGGCTGGCTCTTTCCGGTCAGCCACAGCGTTTTTGCCCCCTCCCACGCCGCGTCAGGCTGGGCGGTGTTCCATTTGGCATAGTAGTAGTTGCACTGCGCTTCGGTCGTCGCGGGCTTATCCGGGCTAAACGCCAGCAGGCCGCGCCAGTCCTCACGGCGTGCCAGCTCATTAACAAAGCGCGACTTCAGGTTGCGGGCGGAGGGCAGCGTCGGATTGGCCTGCACAAAATTGGTTACCGCCATGGCTGGCTGGTTCATCAGATCGCTACTGATCTGGCGGTATTCCAAATAGGGATAGAGAGGATAGTCCTTGAGCTCCGGCATCAGCTGCGCCACGACGTCCATCTGCTTGTTGTCCCACGCCTGCTTGATTTGTGCATAGCGGTTTCGCTGCTCATCCAGTGAGTCAGCGCGTGCCAGGCCGCTTACCGACAGCATGCAGCAGCAGACGGCCAGCAGTCGCCAGGCGACAGGTTTAGCATTCACAGGCACTTTCTCCTTAGAAATAAATTTGTTGGCGCATAACCCCTTCATGCTAACCAGGCATAAGGTAATTCGCCACGCGCTGAACACTTTTTTACTTTTGGTCTGATTTAACACTCGTGACGCAGCTGGCTGGGATTGGACCACAAAAACCGCTACACTCCGCACTTGAGTACCATTCACATTACGATAAAAGAGGCGAAGTCCAACGTGGCTCAATTCGTTTATACCATGCATCGTGTCGGCAAAGTGGTTCCGCCGAAACGTCATATTCTGAAAAATATCTCGCTGAGCTTCTTCCCGGGCGCAAAAATTGGCGTCCTCGGTCTCAACGGTGCGGGTAAGTCCACCCTGCTGCGCATTATGGCCGGCATCGATACCGACATCGAAGGTGAAGCCCGCCCGCAGCCCGGTCTGAAAATCGGCTACCTGCCGCAGGAGCCGAAGCTGAACCCAGAGCACACCGTGCGTGAGTCCATCGAAGAAGCCGTGGCCGAGGTGGTTAACGCCCTGAAAGGCCTCGACGAGGTGTACGCCAAGTACGCAGAGCCGGACGCTGACTTCGATAAGCTCGCGGCCCAGCAGGGCAAGTTTGAAGAGATCATCCAGGCCCACGACGGTCACAACCTGAACGTGCAGCTGGAGCGCGCCGCTGACGCCCTGCGCCTGCCGGACTGGGATGCCAAAGTCGACAAGCTCTCCGGGGGGGAACGTCGCCGCGTGGCGCTGTGCCGCCTGCTGCTGGAAAAACCAGACATGCTGCTGCTCGACGAACCAACCAACCACCTGGACGCCGAGTCCGTGGCCTGGCTGGAGCGCTTCCTGCACGACTTCGAAGGCACCGTCGTGGCCATTACCCACGACCGTTACTTCCTCGATAACGTTGCCGGTTGGATCCTTGAGCTTGACCGTGGTGAAGGCATTCCGTGGGAGGGTAACTACTCCTCCTGGCTGGAGCAGAAAGATCAGCGCCTGGCCCAGGAAGCCTCTCAGGAAGCGGCCCGCCGTAAATCCATTGAGAAAGAGCTGGAGTGGGTGCGTCAGGGTGCCAAAGGCCGTCAGTCTAAGGGCAAAGCCCGTCTGGCACGCTTTGAAGAGCTGAACAACACCGAATACCAGAAGCGTAACGAAACCAACGAACTGTTTATTCCGCCTGGCGCACGTCTGGGGGATAAAGTCGTTGAGGTGAGCAACCTGCGTAAATCCTACGGCGACCGCGTGCTGATCGACGATCTGAGCTTCTCAGTACCGAAAGGGGCTATCGTCGGCATCATCGGCCCGAACGGCGCGGGTAAATCTACCCTGTTCCGCATGATGTCCGGTCAGGAACAGCCTGACAGCGGCACCATCACTCTGGGTGAAACCGTCAAGCTGGCCTCCGTGGATCAGTTCCGTGACGCCATGGATAACAGCAAAACCGTGTGGGAAGAGGTGTCCGGCGGGCTGGATATCATGAAGATCGGCAACACCGAGATGCCAAGCCGCGCCTACGTGGGCCGCTTTAACTTCAAAGGCGTCGATCAGGGCAAACGCGTGGGTGAACTGTCCGGCGGTGAGCGTGGCCGTCTGCATCTGGCCAAGCTGCTGCAGGTTGGCGGTAACGTGCTGCTGCTCGATGAACCAACCAACGACCTGGATATCGAAACCCTGCGCGCGCTGGAAAACGCCATGCTGGAGTTCCCGGGCTGTGCGATGGTCATCTCGCACGACCGTTGGTTCCTCGACCGTATCGCTACCCACATTCTGGACTACCAGGACGAGGGTAAAGTGGAGTTCTTCGAAGGTAACTTCACTGAGTACGAAGAGTATAAGAAACGCACCCTCGGCGCGGATGCGCTGGAGCCGAAGCGTATCAAGTACAAACGTATCTCTAAGTAAGCACCTGGATGCCGGGTGGCGCTTGCGCTTACCCGGCAATGCGAGCGTCAACTGCGAGCAGCTTTATCCCTGCTCGCCCATCATCTCTTTCACCAGCTCCACGCAGCGCAGGAAACGCCCGTCGTAGTCTGACTCTTCGACGTGGATAAAGTCGATCCCATTGTCGTTAAGCATTGAGACCAGCATGCTCTGGAAGGTTTTGCGATCCACCGAGCTGCCGAGACTGCGTAGGCCGTCGGCCACCCACGGCGTGTTGTTCTCCAGCAGGATCACCAGGTCGAAGCGGTACTCGTCGATCAGCGCCTGCACAAAGGGGTGCTCGCGCCCCTCATACTTTTTGCAGAACGCCTGGGTGGTCACGAAATCGGTATCGATAAAGGCCACCTTGTTAGCGTACTTCACCGCGAAGTCGATGTACTGGGCCTGCCCGAGGGCGATCTTGTCGTAGTCGGAGTACTGGAGTGCCATCTCATCGCCGCCAAGATGGGAGAAGACATAGTCACGCCCGTACTCCCAGGCGCTGGTGGTATTGAAGATATTGGCGAGCTTATTCACCAGCGTCGACTTACCGCTCGACTCGCCGCCGAGGATGGCCACCGTGCGTACAAAGAACGGCTTCACCTCGGTGGGAATGTACTCCCAGTAGCGGAACGGGTTGGCGCGGATCTGCCCGCCGCTGATATTCATAAAGGTACGTTTGGGATCGATCAGCACCGTCTCGATATCGAGATGCTTCTCGTACTGCTCGGCATCGGCCTCTTCGGAGGTGTAGATCCAGTTGGGCTGGATCCCCTTCTCATCCATAAAGGCTTTGATCCCTTTACTCCACACGTCCCAGCCGTGCGGGTAAGGCTCCATCCCCTCCTCGTTAAAGGCGTGGATACGAATATTTTTCTGATACTTGAAGGTCTGTAGCAGCCAGCGCAGCCGGTCGGGCACCGTGGGCTGCTGGGACATGGCGCTCTCTTCGAACAGCGCCCGGTCGCGCGTCTCGTCGTAGCCCATGATGACATGCAGCTCGTCTACCTGGCTGCAGGCACGCTGCAGCAGGTAGATATGGCCGGTGTGCAGCGGGTAAAACTTGCCAAACACCACGCCGATATTTTTCTGCTGCCGGGGAAACGCCAGCCCGAGGAAGCGGTGCAGCGCCTCCAGCTTCTGCGCGCTGGGGCTTTTGATCTTGGCGTTGAGCAGCTGGCTTAGGTAGCCTTTGGTCATGCCGCTCGCCTCCGCCACCTGCTGTAACGTGCAGCCCTTCTGGCGGATGGCGGTTTTCAGATAGTCAAATGACGACATAAATTACGGTGCCTCCTGCAAAATCGTAGTGGTAATTATAAGTCGTCAAATACGCTTAGCGCATCGGCAAGTTTTTTCACGCCAAACACCTGCATCCCGGCCGGTGGTTTTTTCGGTACGTTGGCAGCAGGGACAATAGCCCGGCGGAAACCGTGCTTCGCCGCCTCGGAGATACGCTCCTGTCCGCTCGGCACCGGACGGATCTCACCCGCCAGCCCTACCTCACCAAACACCACCAGATCGTCCGGCAGCGGCCGGTCGCGCAGGCTGGAGACCATCGCCAGCAGCAGCGCCAGGTCGGCACTGGTTTCGGTGACTTTTACCCCGCCGACGACGTTCACAAAGACATCCTGATCCGCCATCTGCAATCCGCCATGGCGATGCAGCACCGCCAGCAGGATCGCCAGCCGGTTCTGCTCCAGACCCACCGCCACGCGGCGTGGGTTAGTCATCATCGACTGATCCACCAGGGCCTGTATCTCAACCAGCAGCGGACGCGTGCCCTCCCAGACGACCATCACCGAGCTGCCGGAGGTGACTTCGTCGCCCCGGCTGAGGAAGATGGCGGACGGGTTGCTGACCTCGCGAAGACCCTGCTCGGTCATCGCAAAGACGCCAAGCTCGTTTACCGCACCGAAGCGGTTTTTGTGGCTGCGCAGGGTACGGAAGCGCGAGTCGGCGTCGCCGTCCAGCAGCACGGAACAGTCGATACAGTGCTCCAGCACCTTCGGCCCGGCCAGCGAACCATCTTTGGTAACGTGACCGACCATCACGATAGCGACGCCGCGTGTCTTGGCGAAGCGCGTCAGGTAGGCCGCCGTCTCACGCACCTGGGCCACGCTGCCCGGCGACGACTGGATATCCGCCATGTGCATTACCTGGATCGAGTCGATCACCATCAGCTTCGGCAGCTCTTCGTCAGCAATCATGCAGATCTGCTCGATGCTGGTTTCGGAGAGCATGTTCAGGTTCGTCGTCGGTAGCCCCAGGCGATGGGCGCGCATCGCCACCTGCTGGAGTGACTCCTCCCCGGTGACGTACAGCGTCTTCATGTTTTCGGAGAGCTTGCACAGGGTTTGCAGCAGCAGCGTCGATTTACCTGCCCCTGGGTTACCGCCGATCAGGATCGCGCTGCCCGGCACGACGCCGCCGCCCAGCACGCGGTCAAACTCTTTGAAGCCGGTGGAGAAGCGCGGCAGCTCTTCCAGGCTAATCTCTGACAGCTTCTGCACCTTCGACACGCCTGCGTTACCGGCATAGCCGCTCAGCCGCTCGTTGCGCGCAACCGTCGGGGACGCCGCAACGCGCACCTCGGTGATGGTGTTCCAGGCTTGACAGGCGCTGCACTGCCCCTGCCAGCGCGGATAATCCGCACCGCATTCATTACAGACAAATGCGCGTTTTGGAGCTTTCGCCACGTTTACCTCGTTAGTTCTGGTTCAGGCTGCCCGACAGGATACAGAAAACGCCCATCAGGTCAGCGTGACGGATAGTGACTTCCGTCTTCTCATTCACTTTGGGTTTCGCGTGATAGGCGATCCCCAGCCCTGCCGCTTTGATCATCGGCAGATCGTTCGCACCGTCGCCGATCGCGACGGTTTGCGCCAGCGGGATATCGTACTCCTGCGCCAGGCGCAGCAGCGTGGCCGCCTTGTACTGCGCATCGACAATGTCACCCACCACGTGGCCGGTCAGCTTGCCGTCGACAATCTCCAGCTCGTTCGCCACGGCGGCGGTCAGGTGCAGCCTGTCGCGCAGGTAGTCGGCAAAGAAGGTAAAGCCGCCAGAGGCGATAGCCACCTTCCAGCCTAAGGTCTCTAACTTCAGCACCAGCTGGGTCAGGCCCGGCATCAGCGGCAGGCCGTCACGCACCTGGTGCAGAATGCTGGCATCGGCCCCCTGGAGGGTCCCGACGCGGCTGCGCAGGCTGGCAGTAAAGTCCAGCTCGCCGCGCATCGCCCGCTCGGTCACCTCGGCGACCCTCTCACCGGTGCCCGCCAGCTTGGCGATCTCATCGATGCACTCGATCTGGATCGCGGTAGAGTCCATGTCCATCACCAGCAGGCCCGGCGTGCGCAGGTGCGGGATCTTACCCAGCGGCGCAACGTCCAGACCGGCATCGTGCGCCAGACGCGTCGCCCGCGGCGTCAGCGATCCGGCCAGGCGGATCACCTGGTAATCCTCGACGCACCAGGCCGCGACGATCACCATCGCCGCGCCAAGTGAGCGCTGATACGCCGTCAGGCGCTGTTTATCCAGGCTGCGGCCATAGAGCAGCCAGCCGCTGCGACCCGCGTGATAATCGAGCGGCATCACCTCGTCGCCGCTTAAAGAGAGCGGCAGCCCAGGCCACTGAGAGACGGCTTCGGGCAGGTCGCGCCAGGTTAAACTGTTAGACATTAAAGCTCCTGTAAAAACACGTGCGGCCAAACGCATCCGGGTAAAAATAACGCATGAGGCTACCCTGTAATCATCGCTTCTGGCAACATGCTAACCTCAAATTTTCATCAGGTAAGAATATGGCTCGCGCAAAACTGAGATTCCGGCTGCATCGCGCTGTGATTGTGCTCATCTGTCTCGCCCTGCTGGTGGCGCTGATGCAGGGGGCATCGTGGTTTAGCCAGAGCCACCAGCGGGCGCGTAACCCGCAGTTTGAAGAGCTGGCCCGCACCCTGGCGCACCAGGTGACCCTTAACCTCACGCCGCTGATGCGCAGCGAAACGCCAGACGAAAAATCGATTAGCGCACTGCTGCGCCAGCTCACCGAAGGGAGCCGCATTCTTGACGCAGGCGTCTACGATGAGCAGGGCGATCTGATTGCGCGTTCAGGGGAGAGCGTCGACGTCCGCGACCGTCTGGCGCTGGACGGAAAAAAAGCCGGCGGCTACTTCAACCAGCAGATTGTTGAACCCATACAGGGGAAAAATGGCCCGCTCGGCTACCTGCGTCTGACGCTCGACACCCATACCCTACCGACCGAAGCAAAACAGGTCGATAATACCACAAATATCCTCCGCCTGATGCTGCTCCTGTCGCTGGCGATTGGCGTAGTGCTGACCCGCACCCTGCTGCAGGGCAAGCGTACCCGCTGGCAGCAGTCGCCTTTCCTGCTCACCGCCAGCCGGTCGGTGCCGGAAGAGGAGGAGAGCGAGAAGCGCGAGCCGTAGTGCGTGTGCATGCCCGCCGCTTTGTCGTTACTATGGGGGCAAATAAAGAAAAGGAAAGCTGCCATGTCCACATTACGTCTGCTTATCTCTGATTCATACGATCCCTGGTTTAACCTGGCGGTAGAGGAGTCAATCTTTCGCCAGATGCCCGCTACCCAGCGCGTGCTGTTTCTGTGGCGCAACGCCGATACGGTGGTGATTGGCCGGGCGCAAAACCCGTGGAAAGAGTGCAATACCCGGCGCATGGAGGAGGATAACGTCCGCCTCGCCCGGCGCAGCAGCGGCGGCGGCGCGGTGTTTCACGATCTCGGTAATACCTGCTTTACCTTTATGGCGGGCAAGCCGGAGTATGACAAAACCATCTCCACCCACATTGTGCTTAACGCCCTCAACGCGCTGGGCGTAGCGGCGGAAGCCTCAGGACGTAACGATCTGGTGGTCAAAACGCCGGAGGGCGACCGCAAGGTCTCCGGTTCGGCCTATCGCGAGACGCCGGATCGTGGCTTTCACCACGGAACGCTGCTGCTTAATGCCGATCTGAGCAGGCTGGCGAACTACCTTAACCCCGATAAGAAGAAACTCCAGGCCAAGGGCATTACCTCAGTACGGGGCCGGGTGGCAAATCTGGTCGATCTGCTGCCGGGCATCACCCATGAGGCGATCTGTGCCGCGGTCACCGAGGCCTTTTTTGCCCACTACGGCGAGCGTGTTGCAGCAGAGATCATCTCGCCGGACAAGACGCCGGATCTGCCGAACTTTGCCGACACCTTTGCCCGCCAGAGCAGCTGGGAGTGGAACTTTGGTCAGGCCCCCTCGTTCAGCCATCTGCTGGATGAGCGCTTCACCTGGGGCGGCGTTGAGCTGCATTTCGACGTCGAGCGAGGACACATTACGCGCGCGCAGATCTTTACCGATAGCCTGAACCCGGCTCCGCTGGAGGCACTGGCGGCACGTCTGCAGGGCTGCCCTTATCGTGCGGATAGTCTGCAGCAGGCGTGCGATGCGCTGTTAGGGGATTTTCCAGAGCAGGAGAGAGAGCTGCGCGAACTTTCCGCGTGGGTAGCGCAGGCGGTGAGATAATATAAACGCCCGGTGGCGCTAGCGCTTACCGGGCCTACAGGTTTTGTAGGCCCATGCCAGCGCCGCCGGGCAAGAGCAAACTTACTCTTTGTCGCCCAGCAGTACGGACTCCAGCGCGATCTTAATCATATCGTTGAAGGTCGTCTGACGTTCGGCAGCGGTGGTCTGCTCGTGGGTACGGATATGGTCAGAAACGGTGCAGATAGTCAGCGCTTTCGCACCGAACTCTGCCGCTACGCCGTAGATCCCTGCCGCTTCCATCTCCACGCCGAGAATGCCATATTTTTCCATCACGTCGAACATGCTCGGGTCCGGCGTATAGAAGAGATCGGCAGAGAAGATGTTGCCGACGCGCGCGTCAACGCCCAGCGCTTTAGCCGCGTCTACCGCGTTGCGCACCATGTCGAAGTCGGCAATCGCCGCGAAGTCATGATCCTTAAAGCGCAGACGGTTTACCTTGGAGTCGGTGCAGGCACCCATACCGATCACCACGTCACGCAGCTTAACGTCAGCGCGTACCGCGCCGCAGGAGCCTACGCGGATGATCTTCTTCACGCCGAAATCGGTGATCAGCTCTTTGGTGTAGATAGAGCAGGACGGAATACCCATCCCGTGGCCCATCACGGAGATCTTACGGCCTTTGTAGGTGCCGGTGTAGCCCAGCATCCCGCGCACGTTGTTCACTTCGCGCACGTCTTCAAAGAAGGTTTCCGCGATGTGTTTAGCACGCAGCGGATCGCCCGGCATCAGCACAACGTCAGCGAAATCGCCCATTTCGGCATTAATGTGAGGAGTTGCCATTTTCATTCCTTTTTATACATTTATGCGCCGGATGGCGGCGACGCCTTATCCGGCCTACAGGATCCGTAAGCCCGGCAAGCGCAGCGCCGCCGGGCAAAAGCATTACAGCATGTTTTTGCCATATTCCATTGGCGACGTACCAAAGTACGATGCCAGCGTCTGGCCGATATCCGCGAAGGTGTCACGGTGGCCCAGCGAACCAGGCTTGACGTTCGGGCCGTAGATCAGCACCGGGATATGCTCACGGGTGTGGTCTGTACCGGTCCAGGTCGGGTCGCAGCCGTGGTCGGCGGTAAGGATGATGATGTCACCCTCCTCCACCAGCGCTAACAGCTCCGGCAGACGACGGTCGAACAGCTCAAGGCCGCCCGCATAGCCTGCTACATCACGGCGATGTCCCCATGAGGAGTCGAAGTCAACGAAGTTGGTAAACACGATGGTGTTATCCCCCGCTTCCTTCATCTCTTTAACGGTGGCGTCAAACAGCGCGTCCAGGCCGGTGGCTTTCACTTTTTTAGTGATACCGACGTGGGCATAGATATCGGCGATTTTGCCTACCGATACCACCTGGCCATCTTTCTCTTCCACCAGCTTCTGCAGAACGGTCGGTGCCGGCGGCTCTACCGCCAGATCGTGACGGTTACCGGTACGCTGGAAGTTACCTGCCTTGTCGCCAACAAACGGACGCGCAATCACGCGGCCAATGTTATAGCCGCCTTCGGTCAGCTCTTCACGGGCGATTTCGCACAGCTCGTAGAGTTTATCCAGGCCATAGGTCTCTTCATGGCAGGCGATCTGGAACACCGAGTCGGCAGAGGTATAGAAAATCGGCTTGCCGGTTTTCATATGCTCTTCACCGAGCTGATCCAGAATTACCGTCCCGGAGGAGTGGCAGTTGCCCAGATAGCCCGGCAGCCCGGCACGCGCTACCAGCTTGTCGAGCAGCTCCTGTGGGAAGCTGTTCTCGGTGTCGGAAAAGTAGCCCCAGTCAAAGAGAACCGGCACGCCAGCGATCTCCCAGTGGCCCGACGGCGTATCTTTCCCGGAAGAGAGCTCATGCGCCCAGGCGTATGCGCCCGCAATCTCTGCGTTACCGTCCATCCCCGCAGGAATGGTGCCGGTTGAGCCTTCATGCGCTTTCGCCAGGCCCAGACGGGTTAAATTAGGCAGGTTCAGCGGGCCCTGACGGCCGGTGTTAGCTTCGCCTTTGGCACAGGCTTCGGCAATATGGCCGAGCGTATCAGAGCCTACATCGCCAAAACGGTCCGCATCTTCGGTAGCGCCGATGCCGAAAGAGTCCAGCACCATAATAAATGCACGTTTCATATTTTCTCCGTACTTAGTGCTTCAGAAAATGAGTGCTTCATAAAAAATCGATCAGATCAGTATACAGCTATTCAGTAATGCGACGATAGACGGTTGGCGTGGTTTTGGGAGCGTGATCGTCTAACGTGACGGCAGACTTCACGGCTTTTGCCGCTTCCTGCCAGCTGGCTTCGTCTTTGGCATGGATCACCGCCAGCGGTCGCTGACCGTCAATGCTGTCACCCAGACGGGCCATATCGGTAAAGCCGACGCTGTAGTCGATGTTGTCGGAAGCCTGACGACGACCGCCGCCCATCGACACCACCGCCATGCCCAGCGCACGGGTATCCATTGCCGAGACAAAACCTTCGGTATCGGCGTAGACCGCCTTGCTGAGGGTCGCCGTCGGCAGGTATTTTGCGTAGTTTTCTACAAAGTCAGCGGGGCCTTTTTGCGCGGCCACCATGCGGCCAAAGACCTCTGCCGCTTTGCCGTTGTCCAGCACCGCTTGCAGCTGCTGGCGGGCATCGGCGTCGTCGCGGGCAAGCTTGCCGGAGATCAGCATCTCCACGCACAGCGCCAGGGTGACGTCGAGCAGGCGCGGGTTGCGGTATTCACCGGTCAGGAACTGCACCGCCTCGCGCACTTCCACCGCGTTACCGGCGCTGGAGGCGAGGACCTGATTCATATCGGTCAGCAGAGCTGTGGTGCGCACGCCTGCGCCGTTGGCAACGCCAACGATGGCTTCGGCCAGCGCTTCAGACAGTTCATAAGTAGGCATAAACGCCCCGCTGCCCACTTTCACATCCATGACCAGCGCATCCAGCCCTTCCGCCAGCTTTTTCGCCAGAATAGAGGCGGTGATCAGCGGGATTGAGTCCACCGTGGCGGTAATGTCGCGGGTGGCGTAAAAGCGCTTGTCCGCCGGGGCGAGGGAGCTGGTCTGGCCGATAATCGCGACGCCAACGTCCTTAATGATATCCCGGAAGCGGCTATCGCTTGGGAAGATGTCAAAGCCGGGGATGGCTTCCAGTTTGTCGAGTGTGCCGCCGGTGTGGCCCAGACCGCGTCCGGAGATCATCGGCACGTAGCCGCCACAGGCTGCCACCATCGGGCCAAGCATCAGTGAGGTTACGTCGCCCACGCCGCCGGTAGAGTGCTTATCGACAATCGGGCCGTTCAGGCTGAGGCTTTTCCAGTCCAGCACCGTACCCGAGTCGCGCATCGCCATGGTCAGGGAGACGCGCTCCGGCATTGCCATGTCATGGAAGAAGATGGTCATCGCCAGCGCGGCGATCTGACCTTCTGAAATGGTGTTATCACGAATGCCGTTGATAAAAAAGCGGATCTCTTCGTCGCTGAGGGCATGGCCATCGCGTTTTTTTCGAATGATTTCTTGAGCGAGAAACAAGGTAACCCCCTTGATGAGCTGGCGCAGAGGCCATCGGCATAAGCCCGATGGCGCTCCGCTTATCGGACCTACGAGGAGGCCCAACGGTGTTGATTAATAGCTGCTTGCGCTTTTGCCGTCGCCGTGGCCGAGGGCCTTCAGCAGGCTCGCCAGCAGGCTGGACGCGCCAAAGCGGTAGTGGCGTGAGTCAGCCCACTCTGCGCCGAACAGCTGGTCGGCAATGGCCAGGAACTGCGCAGCGTCTTCCGCCGTACGCACGCCGCCCGCCGGTTTGAAGCCTACGGTTTTCTCCACGCCCAGGTCGCGGATAGTTTCCAGCATAATGCGCGCGCTCTCCGGGGTGGCGTTTACTGGCACCTTGCCGGTGGAGGTTTTAATAAAGTCTGCGCCTGCTTTGATAGCGATTTCGGAAGCCTTACGGATCAGGGCTTCTTCTTTCAGTTCGCCGGTTTCGATAATGACCTTCAGCAGCACGTGGGCTTCTGCACAGGCGGCTTTACAGGCCTGAACGAGATCGAAACCGATCTGCTCGTTGCCGGCGATCAGCGCCCGGTACGGGAACACCACGTCCACTTCGTCCGCGCCGTAGGCGATGGCCGCGCGCGTCTCTGCCAGGGCAATCTCAACATCATCATTGCCGTGCGGGAAGTTGGTTACCGTGGCGATGCGGATCTCCGGCGTGCCCTGCTCTTTCAACGTTTTACGCGCAATCGGAATAAAACGCGGGTAGATGCAGATGGCGGCGGTGTTACCTACCGGGGTTTTCGCCTGGTGACACAGAGCGATCACTTTCGCATCGGTGTCATCATCGTTCAGGGTAGTCAAATCCATCAGTTGCAATGCGCGCAGGCTGCTTGCAGTTAAATCAGTCATAACACTCTCCAGAAGCTGAAGACGGCATTTGCCGGTTCATTGTTTAACCGGGCGGGTCTGTTACTATTCTAACATCCTCCCGCCACGACACTTCGACGCACATCACAGTTAATGAAAACGTCATGCAAAGTTGCACCATATCAATGTGAGATACGTCACTGTTTAAGCCGTTCATTGCGGCAATGCCCGGAACGGCCGACATGTTAGAATTCTAACATAACAGCACCGTAAAACGCGACACCTCGGCGGAATATCGCGCCAGGCGGGAGAGAAATGATAAAATTTTCACATAAACGTTTGATAGGTATTATCAAGAAGCGTAGCAGCTATCTCATCCGGGGACTCCGGACGCAGCTCACAGAGTGTGGTAAAGACGCGGGCGGCCTGCTCGGGACGGTTAGGCTGCCCCTGGAAACCGTTGAGCGGCATATCCGGCGCATCGGTCTCCAGCAGTAAAGAGGAGAGCGGCAGGCGGGCGATAACGTCGCGGGTCTTACTCGCCCGCGGATAGGTGATAGTGCCTCCGACGCCAATCCGGTAGCCCATCTCAACAAAGCGCTGGGCCTGTTGCAGGCTACCCGCAAAACCATGTACAACGCCGGTGCGCGGCAGGCTATGACGCTTGAGGTGCATCGCCAGCTTGTCATGGGTGCGCCGGGAGTGGAGGATCACTGGCAGATCGTGCTGCTTTGCCAGCCGCAGCTGTGCATCAAGCAGCTGCTCCTGCTTATCAAACTGCGGATCTTGCCGATAGAGATCCAGCCCAATCTCCCCTATCGCCACCAGCCGGGTAGGCCGCGCGGCGAGGTGCTCGGCCAGTCTGTCAATGCACGCTGGCGTATGGTTTTCTATCACGATCGGGTGAAGGCCCAGCGCGGCATAGACGGCGTCAAACCGCTCCGCCAGGGCCAGCACGCGGGAAAAATTGGCCGCTTCGGTGGCGGGCACGACAATCGCCTCAACGCCCGCTGCGTTGGCCTGAGCCAGACTCTGCGCCTCCTCGCCGGTAAAGGGCGGAAAGTCAAAGTGGCAGTGGGTATCGATAAAGCGTTGCGTCATGCCGAGTTCTCGTTAGTGAAGGTCGTATCGTTAGCCTGCGGCGCATCGACCAGCGGGGTGGTCAGCACATCGTTTGCCACCACCGCAGGCGGCACGACCACCGTCGCCGGGGTGATAATTCTCGGCGCATGGCGCAGCAGCGGCGGCTCGTCCACCAGCAGCTTACCCACGGTAGCGAGGAAGTAGCGACCACACAGCCGTCCCATCTTGTAGTCATCGCGCAGCGCGGGCAGGCGACTGCCGAGGGCCATGCTCTTCAACAGGCGCGGCGGGTAGATCTCAAAGATGCGCAGCTTGCCGGGAGGCTTCTCAATAAACTGCTGGATCGCATGATAGCTGTTCTCGTGGTGGTGAACGAGGTTAACGAAAGGCTGAAGGCTGCCCTCGCCCAGCCAGCGCTCCATGCGCTTAAACCACTGCGGCGTGTAGTACATCTGCGACGGCACGGTGCGGATCACCACGATGGTTTTCGCCCCCCGCTTTGCCGCCTCCTGCACTGGAATGGCATCGCTGATGCCGCCGTCGAGATAGTTAATCCCGTCCAGCATCACGCCGCTGCGGTAAAAACCGGGGATAGCGCTGGTAGCGCGGATCAGATCCATCCAGGTCTGGCTGGTTGGCGAAAAGTAGCCAGGGGTGTAGTCATCGCCCCGGCAGGCACACATGTAGAACAGCTTGCCAACGTCAAACAGGCGGGCGGCGGTATCCATCGCCAGCGGCATATCCCTGGCCGTAGACTCCACTAGCCAGTCGAGATCGATCAGGTTGCCGCCGCGCACAAAGCGCACCGGATTGAAAAATTCACGGGAGGTGGTGTAGCGCATGATGACTTTGCGCGCGTAACCGGGCTGATTACAGAGGTAGGCCGAGATATTTTGTGCGCCGGCGGAGGTGCCGAAAAAGAGTTCAAAGGGATTGAATTGCGCGCGCATAAATTCGTCCAGCACGCCGGCAGTGAAAATGCCTCGTTGACCGCCGCCTTCACAAACTAAGGCAAGCCGCCCTGGGCGAAAGGAACTCAACGCCAACGGCGCTATATTGCCGAGCGTAACGGGAATTCGCTGCCCCACCCTGCTTTCCTTCCATTATTTTAGTTATTAGAAGCCTATCGCATTTTGTGGTGCTCATAAACCGTGAAAGCCAGTCACGAGGACTGGCTTTACGATTAGCGGGAATTCACGGCTCGCTATGGACGCCGACGTCCCATGAACAGGCTGACCAGGAACAGAATGATCCCGACAACAAAAACAATTTTTGCTGCACCTGCTGCCGTACCGGCCAGGCCACCAAAGCCCAGAGCAGCGGCGATTAACGCGATAACCAGAAATATAATGCCCCAACGAAACATAAGATTCTCCTTTCCTTTACCATAGTTAACGTTACCGCTGTTAGTGAGCGCTCAGGCTACTCACCGGCGATACTTACTCGGTGTGATGCTCACGTCCCCCGTTACACTGCGGGGGATCGCATTATGAGATTACTTGTTAACTTTAAGATCGTTTTTCACACTTTTCACACCATCGACCGCTTTGGAGATGCTCTCCGCACGTTCGATTTGTGCCTGGGAGTCCACCGTACCGGACAGCTGGACCACACCATCTGTGGTTTCAACTTTCACTTTACGTGCCGGAACGATGTCATCAGCTAACAGCTTAGCTTTAATTTCGCTGGTGGTAGCAGTATCACCTGCATAGCCCTTCACAGAAGAGTCTTTGCCGTCGCGCACGTGCAGCTTATCGCTCACGGACTTAACGCCCTCAACCTGTTTAGTGACTTTCACCGCTTCTTCAGCCTGCGCCTGGCTCTCAACGAAACCGCTCAGGGTGACAACCGCTTTGTCAGTCTTGACGGAGATGTCGGTGCTCTTAATGCTGTCGTGATCGACCAGCGCTGCTTTAACTTTGGCGGTGATCGCGCTGTCGTCCATGAAGTTACCGACTTTATTCATAGAGCTATCGATTTTTTCACCTGCGCTGTGCGCCGAAGATTGCGCTTTGTCAGTTGCGCTGGTCTCTGCCATGGCAGAACCGCTTGCAACAACAGAACCTAATACAACAGCCAGCAGGGTTTTAGAAATCTTCAGTCTTGTCATAGTCATCGATCTATTCCTTTCAGTTTGCCCACGTTTTGGGCTTTGAGCAGCCGTCAAGGCCACTTTGCTGCTAAGGTGAATAACACCCAGTCGTACAGCGATTAATCATGTGACTAAAAAAGAGTGTGGGATGAAACGCTTTTATTCACGCATTGAACAGTGCATTCATCCACACGTCTGGTAATCACTTTGTTAAATATAGCCAACAATTTAAAAAGCGCTTGGGCGAAAAGATAAAAAACTGGCGATAAAAGCAAAAAGCGGGCTAATTAAGAACATTCCGCAAGGGACTAATAAGACAGGGAAAGTGACAGAGCACGGCGGCTGCCGTGCTCTGGAGAGCAGAGGAGATTAGTGTTCGCGCGTTTTACGGAACTGAACGTCAGGGTAACGCTCCTGAGTCAGGTTGAGGTTGACCATGGTCGGCGCGATGTAGGTCAGGTTATCCCCGCCGTCCAGCGCCAGCTGGATCTCGTTTTTACGTTTGAACTCTTCGAATTTCTTCACGTCGCTGCACTCTACCCAGCGGGCGGTCGCCACGTTAACCGATTCGTAGATCGCTTCCACGTTGTATTCGCTCTTCAGGCGCGCAACCACCACGTCGAACTGCAGCACCCCGACCGCACCGACGATCAGATCGTTGTTGGCAATCGGACGGAACACCTGTACCGCCCCCTCTTCCGAGAGCTGAACCAGCCCTTTGAGCAGCTGCTTCTGCTTCAGCGGATCGCGCAGGCGGATGCGGCGGAACAGCTCAGGGGCGAAGTTCGGGATACCGGTGAACTTCATCATTTCGCCCTGGGTGAAGGTATCGCCGATCTGGATCGTGCCGTGGTTGTGCAGGCCGATGATATCCCCCGGATACGCCTCTTCAACGTGCGAACGGTCGCCCGCCATAAAGGTCAGCGCGTCAGAGATCACCACATCCTTGCCGATGCGCACCTGGCGTAGCTTCATGCCTTTTTCATATTTCCCGGAAACGACGCGCAGGAACGCCACGCGGTCACGGTGTTTCGGGTCCATGTTGGCCTGAATTTTAAAGACGAAGCCGGAGAACTTCTCCTCTTTAGCTTCCACTTCACGGGTATCGGTTTTACGCGGCATTGGCGTCGGTGCCCACTCAACCAGACCGTCCAGCATATGGTCAACGCCGAAGTTACCCAGCGCGGTACCAAAGAACACCGGGGTAATTTCACCGGCCAGGAAGAGATCTTTATCGAACTCGTGAGACGCGCCCTTCACCAGCTCCAGCTCGTCACGCAGCTGCGCGGCCAGCTCTTCACCTACCGCCACGTCGAGATCCGGATTATCCAGACCTTTAACAATACGGACTTCCTGGATGGTGTGCCCTTTACCGGTCTGGTACAGGTAGGTTTCATCTTTATAGAGATGGTAAACGCCTTTAAACAGCTTCCCGCAGCCAATCGGCCAGGTAATCGGTGCGCAGGCAATCTTCAGCTCGCTCTCAACTTCGTCCATCACTTCCATCGGGTCACGGATGTCACGGTCGAGCTTGTTCATAAAGGTCAGGATCGGCGTATCGCGCAGACGGGTAACTTCCATCAGCTTGCGGGTACGATCCTCAACCCCTTTCGCGGCATCGATCACCATCAGACAGCAGTCTACCGCCGTCAGGGTACGGTAGGTATCTTCAGAGAAGTCTTCGTGCCCCGGAGTATCCAGAAGGTTTACCAGGCAGTCGTGATAGGGAAACTGCATCACGGAGGTAGTGATCGAGATCCCACGCTGCTTTTCCATCTCCATCCAGTCGGATTTTGCGTGCTGGCTCGATCCACGGCCTTTTACCGTACCGGCGGTCTGGATCGCCTGTCCGAACAGCAGCACCTTTTCAGTGATGGTGGTTTTACCGGCGTCCGGGTGAGAGATAATGGCAAAAGTACGGCGCTTGGCCACCTCTTGCAGATAAGGAGACAACGTCATAATTGAATCTTCTTAGTAAACGTGGCGCATCGCCACGCATGTTGAATACGAAAAATTGCGGCTATTTTACCCATCAATAGGGGGGAGGCAATCAGTGTTTACACAGGCGTTGCTCCAGTTCGCTCAACGAGGTCACGGTCCAGGTCGGGGTGATCCCCTCCGGCAGCGTGCGGTTGTGTGCATTGAGCCAGCAGGTGGCTAATCCAGCATTCATGCCCCCCAGAATATCGGACTCGGCGGTATCGCCCACCATCAGCACGCGGGAACGCGCGGGATTGCCCGCCTGCTCTAGCGCGTAATCGAAGATATGCGGATGCGGCTTCGCCACGCCAACCTGCTCGGAGATCACAATCAGGTCAAAATGGTCACGCAGGCCGGTGCGCTCCAGGCGAATTTGCTGTAGCGCGGTAAAGCCGTTGGTAATAATGCCCATCTTGCACTTGCCCTGCAGGGCGTTCAGCAGCGAGACCGCGCCCGGCAGCGGGGCGCAAATTTCGGCCATCGCGTTAACAAAGGCGCTGTTAAGATCGCCCGGCTGCACGCTGAGGCGGTCAGCCCAGCTCTGGAAACGCTGATGCTGAAGCTGCAAAGAGGTGATAGCGCCGTTCTGGTAATCCACCCACAGCGGCTTATTGATCGCCTGGTAGTCCTGAAAATCTTCAGCGGTAAAGGTCACGCTGTAGTCGAGAAACATCCGCTGTAGTCCGCTGAATGAGTCGAAGGTAAACAGCGTTTCGTCGGCATCAAAGAAGATCCAGTCCCAGTTCATTACATTACCTTTTCTATTAAAGCGGCAAAGCCATAATTACGGCGTCTTCGCGCCCGTCAGCGGTTGGATAGTAGTTGCGGCGAATTGTCGCCTCGTTAAAGCCCAGGCTCTCATAGAGGGCGATAGCCGCCGCGTTTGAGGCCCGCACCTCTAGCCACAGCGTCAGTACGTCACGTTTCTCCAGCTCGCTAATAAGATGCTCAAGCAGCGCACGCCCCAGTCCCCGGCGCTGAAACGCGGGATCGACCGCGATATTAAACAGCGTCGCTTCGTCAAGAACGACCTGGGTAATGGCAAACGCCGCCAGCGTCTCGTCAACCGTCAGGCCCAGGTTCAGGTAGCGTTCACCCTGATTACTGGCGAAGGTTTTTTCGCTCCAGGGAAAAGCATGGGCGCGTTGCTCAATGGCAAAAGCGTGGGTGAGGTCAGCCGTGCTGAGGGAAGAAATCGTGTTCATACTCGCAGATTTGTCGCCATAGGTCGGCTCGTGCCGCCGGGTTTGCCCGCAGTTCATCGAGCGCGGGAGAGTGAACGCGTGCGCCTTCCAGCGTCAGCGCCTCATGAGTGCCCAGCAGCCAGCTGTTACAGCGGCTCTCCGGGGGCAGCATCGCCACGCGGTCGGGGGTCAGCTGCAGCACCTGATCCGGGGTTATCGTCAGCGCCCGCAGGATATCGCCCACCAGCGGCTCGCTGAGCGCCGGGAGCGCGTTTGACACCATCACCAGACGGATATGCGCGGGCAGTGACACAGCGACTTCGCCCTGCAACGCCGCAGGCAGGCGCAAAGACCACTGGGTAATGCCCAGCTGCTGTAGCTGCCAGTCGCGTCGGGAAATCATAGCGGGTCACTCCTGTATGTCAGGCGCGCAAATATAGCAAATTCGTCGTATCTGCGCCAACAAACAACTATAATCCAGCGCTGAGTTTATTAAGGAGCTGTTTCATGTCTGCTTTAACCCCGGCAAGTGAAGTCTTGCTGCGTCACAGTGATGATTTCGAAGAGAGCCGCGTTCTGTTTGCCGGAGATATGCAGGACGACCTGCCCGCGCGTCTGGATACCGCTGAGAGTCGCGCCCATACCCAACAGTTTCACCACTGGCAGGTGCTAAGCCGCCAGCTGGGCGACAACGCCCGCTTTAGCCTTGTGGCTGAACAGGCCGACGTGGGCGACAGCGATACGCTGATCTACTACTGGCCGAAGAACAAGCCGGAAGCCCAGTTCCAGCTGATGAATATTCTCTCCCTGCTGCCGCTGGGCACCGATATTTTTGTCGTCGGCGAGAACCGCAGCGGCGTGCGCAGCGCCGAGCAGATGCTGGCGGAGTACTGTCCGCTGAACAAGGTCGACAGCGCACGCCGCTGCGGCCTGTATCATGGTCGTCTGGAGAAGCAGCCTGCGTTTGATGCCGCCGCATTTGGTGGGAGCTATACGCTGGACGACCTGACTATCCATACTCTGCCGGGCGTCTTCAGCCGTGATGGCCTCGACAGCGGCAGCCAGCTGCTGCTCTCTACCCTGACGCCGCACACCAAAGGCAAGGTGCTGGATATCGGCTGCGGCGCGGGCGTGCTCTCTGCGGTGCTGGCCAGCCACTCACCGAAGGTTCGCCTGACGCTCTGTGACGTCAGCGCCCCGGCGGTGGAAGCCAGCCGCGCGACCCTCGCCGCAAACGGCTTTGAGGGCGAGGTCTTTGCCAGCAACGTCTTCTCTGAGGTGACCGGACGTTACGATATGATCATCTCTAACCCGCCGTTCCACGATGGTTTGCAGACCAGCCTTGAAGCAGCGCAGACGCTGATCCGCGGCGCGGTACGCCATCTGAACAGCGGCGGCGAGCTGCGTATTGTGGCTAACGCCTTCCTGCCTTATCCGCAGGTGCTGGACGAAACCTTTGGCTTCCACGAAGTGCTGGCCCAGACCGGGCGGTTTAAGGTTTACCGTACGGTAATGACTCGCCAGGCGAAGCGTTAATCAGATTCGGCCAGCCCAGAGGCCCGGTAAGCGCAGCGCCACCGGGCGCTGCTGGCCGTTCACGATGAATTTTGCAGCAGTTATTCTATCCCACACAATTAACTGTTGACGAACGGTATAAAACATCTAGAATGCGCCTCCGTGGTTACGATACTTTAAAAGTATCGATGGTCTGCGAAGGTGGCGGAATTGGTAGACGCGCTAGCTTCAGGTGTTAGTGTCCTTACGGATGTGGGGGTTCGAGTCCCCCCCCTCGCACCATAAATCACGATTGATATTGCTCGCACTGGGCGAAGGTGGCGGAATTGGTAGACGCGCTAGCTTCAGGTGTTAGTGTCCTTTGGATGTGGGGGTTCGAGTCCCCCCCCTCGCACCAACGAGGCGATATCAAAAGCAAAAAGTAAGATAGCTGTGCGAAGGTGGCGGAATTGGTAGACGCGCTAGCTTCAGGTGTTAGTGTCCTTTGGATGTGGGGGTTCGAGTCCCCCCCCTCGCACCACTTATCTTGCTCTCCCCGGTACGACCTCTCCTGTTTCACTTCATATTCATTATTACCAGTATCATCCCGCCCATCAGGGCAATACCCGACGGCAGCAGCACAAAGTGGCGCAGGCGCTTGTGATAGAGCATAGCTGGCGTGAGCAGCAGGCCCGGCACGATAACGGCACGCCATGCCTCAACAGAGAGATCGGCATACGCTAGCCCGAGCGCAATCAGCCCCGATAAAACCACTCCCCACCCACTTTCCAGCACGCGCTGCACCATGCTCTTACCCCAGACTGATAATGATAACCAATATCATATGACATGTTTTCTCATTTGTCAGCCAGTGACCGTCTCACTGCATGAACTTTCTACATCTGTTAATGACAGACATTCATGAAGGTGATAAATTGTGCGCCTCGGAAAATACATAACAATTTCTTAATCTTTTTTTCGCGAATTTTTACTCACGCGTTATTTCTCATTTTGCCAACCATAACTTTTTATATATTGCAGATTAATAACGACATTACACATGACAGCACAATCCTGGCATAACCTCTGTAACAAGAAATATCAATTATCGCTGCGGTTATTCTTGTTTCTCAATGCCGTTTCGGCCCTCTTCTCATACCTGCTGCCGCTGAGCAGCGCCAAGGGCGTGACGCTGCCGCTCGGGCTGCTCTTCACAGCCAGCGTTGCGCTGCTGCTGTGGCATGGATGGCAAACAGAGAAGAAAATAAATATACCGCTCATTTCGCTCGTATTTGGCAGCCTATGGGCGTGGCATGTTAGCGTGAAATATTCCGTTATCGGCCACCAGGATCCGGCTTATCTTTTAATTGCGCTATTAAGCGTATTATTCATTGGAACTATCGCTTTCTCTAACAATATCAGCGCGTTTATCTTGCATTCCCTGCCGGTTAGCGTGGCCTGCCTCTGGCTTAGCGACGGTAATGCCTGGTTAAGGGTGCTCTACTGCTTCGCCCTGCCGGTCGTCGGCATCACCATCCAGCATGTTATTCAGCGCCGTAATGAAAGCTTTGCCCAGGATCTCATGTACAGGCTGCTGGATGAGCGTAAAACCCTGAACGATTTAAGCATGCTCGATCCGCTGACCGGCCTCTATAACCGCCGCGGCCTGCAAAATAAGCTCGATAACCTGCTCGCCCATGATGACGGCAGGCAGTTCGTGCTGCTGCTGGATATCGACCACTTTAAGGCCTACAACGATCACTACGGCCATATGATGGGTGACCAGGCGCTGATCCGTGTTTCTGCCGCCATCCGTGATGCCGTGCGCTCCCGGGATATCGTGGCCCGCTTCGGCGGCGAGGAGTTTATGATCCTGCTGAGCAACGTCGATCTTGAGCACGCCCGCACCACTGCCGAGCGCATTCGTCAGCAGGTTTTCGATCTCAAGATCCCGCATATGTTTAATGAGAGCGTGGCAACCAACGTCACGGTGAGCATCGGTATCGCCCCGCTGCTCGACGAAAATATTGAGGATGCGCTGGGCAAAGCGGATAAGGCGCTGTATGAAGCGAAGCATTTAGGCCGTAACTCTATTCTGGTCAGCGGCGAACTGCAGATGGCGTAAACGCAAACAGACGGGCATTTAGCGACAAAAATGTTGCGCTTGCGTCTGCCTGTGGTTAGGATTGGCAATCATTATCATTTAGATTCCGGTCTAACCTCCTATGGCGCAACGTTCCGAACTGCTGGCAAACGATCTGATTTGGCGAACCCCGCTGTATAGCGCTGCGCCAACGCTTGCCAATGCTTTACGCGAAACCATCTCTAGCCAGCGTCCGCACATGCTGGAGGTTATCCGTCTCGATGAGCCACCGCCGCACCAGGCGATGACCCTGGCGCAGTGGCAACGCCCCGCCACGCTGCGCACGCTGCTGGCCGACTACGCCGATCATATCTACCGTAACCAGCCGCATCTGCCTCGCGAAGGGAAACCGCTTCTCTCGCTGTGGGCGCAGTGGTATCTGGGTCTGCTGGTTCCGCCGCTGATGCTGGCCCTGCTGGCCCACGACACCGCGCTGGATATCTCCCCGGAACATTTTCACGTTGAATTCCATGAAACGGGCCGCGCGGCCTGCTTCTGGGCCGACGTGCATGCCGATCGCTACACCACGCTGTTAGACGATCGCGGTCGCATCGAGAAGCTGATCGTCTCGGCAATGCTGCCGGTCGTTCAGGCCCTGGAAGCCACCGGCGAGATCAACGGCAAGCTTATCTGGAGCAATACCGGTTATCTCATCAACTGGTATCTGAATGAGATGAAGCCGCTGCTCGGCGATGCCAGAGTGAGCGCCCTGCGTCAGCTCTGCTTTTTCGATAAAACGCTGACAAACGGCATGGATAACCCACTCTGGCGCACCGTGGTGCTGCGTGAAGGCGTGCTGAAGCGTCGTACCTGCTGTCAGCGCTACCGCCTGCCGGATGTCCAGCAGTGCGGCGACTGTACGCTTAAATAACTCTCACGCGACCTGCTGACTTTCACCCTCTGCGCGCTGTGACTCCTGCGCCTCCTGCTCCAGAAGCTGTTTCTCGTACACTTTGAAGAACGGGAAGTAGATCACGGCGGAGACCACGGCCAGCAGGACGACAAGGATGGCCGCCCGGTAGTCCCAGCCCAGCGCCCAGGCTGCACCAATCGGTGCCGGGGCGGTCCAGGGAACCACGGCAATCACCCGACCAATCAGATCCATTTTCATTGCGCCCCAGGCAATCACCGAGTTAACCAGCGGTGCGAGCAGGAAGGGGATAAAAAAGACCGGGTTCATGACGATAGGCGTGCCAAAGATAACCGGCTCGTTAATGTTAAAGAAGCTGGGGACAATGCTGAGCCGCCCGATCGAGCGCAGGTGTACAGATCGGCTACGCAGATAGCAGATCACCAGCCCCATTGTCGCCCCGGAGCCCCCCACGACAATAAAGAACGTCCAGAACGCTTCCATAAAGATGTGCGGCAGGGGCGCGCCCTGCGCCAGTGCGGTCTGGTTCATCCCCAGGTTGGTTAACCAGAACATCTGCAACATGCCGGAGACGATAGCCGCCCCGTGAATGCCCGCGAACCACAGCAGGTGGCCAATCAGCACCGCCAGCAGGATGGCAGGCAGCGAGTCCGCAGCGGCCACCAGCGGCTTGAACAGCGCCATAATCGCCTGCGGGATCAGCACCGAGAACTCTGACTGAATAAACAGGCTCAGCGGGTAGAGCGTCAGCACCACGACCAATACCGGGATCAGCAGATCGAACGAATTTTTAATCATCGGCGGAACCTGGTCCGGCAGGCGGATCCCGATGTTATGCGCTTTTAGAAAGCGCATCAGCTCCACGCAGTAGATGGCGACCAGGATAGCGGTAAAGATCCCGGTGCCGCCGAGGCTATGCACCGGCAAGGCGCTATCGGTTTTTGGCGCGGCTACCAGCAGAAAGGCCATCAGCGAGAGCATGGCGCACATAAAGGGGTCGAGCTGGTGCGACTTTACATAATGCTTGCCGAGGTTATAGGCGATGGCGGCACAGATGTAGATCGACATGATCCCCATAGTCATATCGAACGGGGTGAGGATCCGCCCCTCATACTGTTTGGCCAGATCGAGCCAGCCGCGGGCGAAGCCCCACGTGGTATCCGGTGAAAACGGGGGATAGGCAAAAATCAGCAGGAAGGAGCCGACAATCATGAAGGGCATTGCCGAGATAAAACCATCACGAATTGCCATCACATGACGCTGCGCAGAGATGCGTCCGGCGATGGGGCTGACATAATTTTCAACAAAACGGAAGATCAGGTTAAACGCAGCGTGGTTGGCAGACATTTGGCTCTCCGGTCAGGCGAAAAATGGAATGGCAAAATGAGTATTAGCCTCCGATCTGCACTGTGCAACCGGTTACTGTAACCGGTTTCCGTGATTGTGAAGAGGATCGATAATCGGCCTTGCACCCCGTGTATAACCAGGATTTACCTCACAGTTAGGCCGATATCCGTCGTCGGGGTGAAGTAGGCTTATTCAGCGCTTTTTGCATCTGTATAAGAATGTCCGCAGCGTAGAGCAGCTCTGCATCGTTACGTACGCCCAATTTCGTCATAAGACTCAGCTTATAGGCACGAATGACCTTGATATTGCGCTTGAAGTAGCAGGCAATATCTACAATCGAGTACCCCTTGGTGGTACAAAAAATAATGTCACGCTCGGTCTGGCTCAGCACCTCGTCATCGCTGAAATACCAGAGATTGAGCTCGTTATCGTTTCGCTGCTGGTTCTCGTTGAGCCACGTCCACAGCTGCTGACGCATCACCTCTAGCGGCGCTGTTTTACTGAGAATGCCGTGCAGTGACGTAGGTGAAAAACGGCTTACCAGCCGCTCTTCCATCTCATTCCCGGCCAGCACGATACGCAGCCTATCGGGGTAGTTTTTTTCCATATGGTTTAGCGCTCTCAGACACTCTAGCCTTTCCGTTCTGATACCTGATAGCGAGTAAATAAGGGAAAAGAAAGGTGTCCACACTATGGCTCTGAGGAACGTCGCGTAATCCTTAAAAAAGTGAAACTGAAAATGTGCCGCCGCTGCGTGTGGAAATAGCTGACTTAGTCCAGTTTCGCTTATGGCACATCGCTCAATAATGGCAACGTGTTTGCTTTTTCCGCTTTTTTCCATTGCCCATCATCTCCGTAGGTTATATTTAAATTCAATATATTTGCACCCTGACTACTATTAATCCACGCAAATAGCTCGGCATTGCTGCGTAAACAGAGACGGCGCATAGCGCTATTTTTTTGTGCGCTCACCGTTTTATTACTCTTTTTCAGCATGGCTGCAATTTGATTAATACCCCATCCTTTACCAAGAAGTCGTAATACCTGTCGTTCTGAATAGGTTAGAGAGACGGGAGGTATGTTCTCATCATTGATGTCGCCATCATGGGGGGATAACAGGACCTCGCTGATTTCCCCTGCACGCCGGCTACCACTACGGATGGCATTAATTATCCCTTCGAGAGGTTCCATGCTGGAAAGGAGCGTACTTTCCGAACGTAATAGCTGCTCTACCGCCATAGGATACACCTGCAGCGGAACCATAAAAATCCAATGATTTTCAGTAACATGCATCATCATTGCAGCGTACTCCCTGCAGGCGCTGCGCGCCTTGTGCAGATCGTTGGTGAGATCGACAAATACAACGCTTGCGCGCTGTAGCAGAGAGAACGTGACCTCCTGCCGGGTAGAGCAGCAGACAACTTCATACTCATGAAAAGCATCGTCCATAATAGCAACAAAACCGCGCTGTATTAGCGGCGCTTTGCTTATTATCACTGCGCACCTATATTTTTCTGGTAACATACCACCTCCGCTTTCATTCAAAAAACCAGGAGTTATTTATTCGCTCATTGAAATAAGTTCCGTGAATAAAAAACGATCGAATAAACTTTTTTTTTACAGCTTTAGCACTGTAGACAAAGCACAGGATTAAGATTACGTGTAGCCGTTTTATCGTGTCGACTGACGTCAGTCATCAGAGGGAGCATTTTTCTCCCTACCCTAATATTGCACATCTTTACTGGAAAAAATAATGGCTGACACCTTAAAAAAGTAAAATATAGAGTAAGCAAATTTAAATATATAGATAACGTGAATGTAAAATTGGGTTTGTTCGGGTCAATAGCGCGTCGTAACCGGATCAAATCGCCAGCAACAAGATAAATTGATTAATTAGCTAAATATTGATCTATCACAGCGCCGTTCGGGTAGCACGTTGTGTTAAAAATAGGTTTTCTATTTCACCCTATGGGTATTTCGCTACGCTAGCGAGGCATCTTATGCAAGCAGATCGGGATCAACAGCGGGCCGTAACGCGACTGTGCATTCAGTGCGGCCTTCTCCTGTTACAGCACGGTGCGGAGAGCGCGCTGGTGGAGGAGCTCTCTACCCGTCTTGGCCTCGCGCTAGGCATGGATAGCGTCGAGAGCGCCATCGCCGCGAACGCCATTGTGCTCACCACCATTAAAAACGGCCAATGCCTGACCTCGACGCGTAAAAACAGCGATCGAGGCATCAACATGCATGTGGTCACTGAGGTGCAGCACATCGTCATTATGACCGAGCATAAGCTGCTGGATGCGAGAGGCGTCGAGCGACGCTTTAACCAGATTAAGCCGCTGCGCTATTCGCGCTGGCTGGTCACGCTGGCGGTTGGCCTCTCCTGCGCCTGCTTCTGCAAACTGAATAACGGCGGTTGGGATGGCGCAGTCATCACCTTCTGTGCCAGCAGCGTCGCCATGTACGTTCGCCTGACGCTAGCCCAGCGGCATCTGCATCCGCAGATCAACTTCTGCCTGACGGCCTTTGTGGCTACCACCGTCTCGGGGCTGCTGCTTACCCTGCCCGCCTTCGCCCACACGTCAACGGTCGCGATGGCGGCCAGCGTCCTGCTGCTGGTTCCCGGCTTTCCGCTGATTAACGCCGTTGCCGATATGTTTAAAGGGCATATCAATACCGGACTGGCACGCTGGGCCATTGCCAGCCTGCTGACGCTGGCGACCTGCATTGGAGTGGTGATGGCGATGACGCTATGGGGGCTGCGCGGATGGGTGTAATTGATTTTCTGCTGGCGCTGGCGCAGGACATGATCCTCTCCGCTATTCCTGCCGTTGGCTTTGCCATGGTGTTCAACGTGCCGCAGCGTGCCCTGCCCTGGTGTGCGCTGCTGGGTGCCATCGGCCATGGCGCGCGAATGGTGATGATGACCAGCGGCGTTAACGTTGAATGGTCCACCTTTGTTGCTGCCATGCTGGTTGGCTGCATCGGCATCCGCTGGTCACGCTGGTATCTTGCCCATCCCAAGGTCTTTACCGTTGCGGCGGTGATCCCGATGTTTCCGGGCATCTCGGCCTATACGGCGATGATCTCCGCAGTGAAGATAGGCCATGTGGGCTACAGCGAAACGCTGATGATCCTGCTGCTGACCAACTTTCTCAAGGCCACCTCTATTGTGGCAGCGCTCTCTGTCGGTCTGTCAGTACCTGGATTGTGGCTCTACCGGAAGCGCCCCCGCGTTTGAGGTTTGTGTTCTGCCTGCGCCGTGGTAATAATCCCTGTTCCTGTTGCGGCCAAAAAGAGGCGGATGTGAAGCACGACGGCGTTTATTTACCGGAGAAACTGGACGAGTCTAGCCTGAAGGACAAAATCTTCACCAGTGCCATTGCGCTATTTGCCGAGTATGGTCTGAACGGTGCCCGCATGGAGCAGATCGCCGAGAAGGCGGGCACCACTAAACGGATGGTGGTTTACCATTTTAAGACCAAAGAGACCCTCTATTTGCAGGTGCTTGAATATGTTTATACCCAGATCCGCGCCAGCGAAACGCGGCTTAACCTGACGCGCCTGCCACCGGTGGAGGCGATGGTTGAACTGGTAGAAAGCACCTTTGATTATCATGCTGCGCATCCCGATTTTATTCGCATTATCTGTATGGAGAACATGCAGCGCGGACGTTACATGCAGCAGTCAGAGTATCTGCGCAAGGTAAATCGCAGCGCGCTGATCCTGCTGGAGGATATTTTACAGCGCGGCCAGCAAAAGCAGCTTTTCAGCCGCAGCGTGAATGCCCGCGACGTGCACCGTCTGATGAGCAGCTTCAGCTTCCACTACGTGGCGAACAGCTACACCTTTACGCTGCTGTTTGAAGAGGGTGCAGACAGCCAGGCCCAGCAGGCGCACTATCGCGCAATGGCGGTGCAGGTGGTGCTGCGCTATGTCTGTCCGTGATGGGGTGACTTGTCACAAAAATATAACTTGCAATTAAATCGCGCACTATCTATATTCATTGCATGAAGACGAAATCGACGGCTCCGGCAGATGCGCCGCTGGCCCTGAATAATCAGCTCTGCTTTGCGCTCTACTCCGCAAACCTGGCGCTGAATAAACTCTATCGGCAGCTGCTGGCGCCGTTAGGCCTCACCTACCCGCAGTATTTGGTCATGCTGGTACTGTGGGAGCGGGACGACATTACCGTGTCAGAGATTGGCGAGCAGCTGTTTCTCGACTCTGCCACCCTGACGCCGCTGCTGAAACGCCTGGAGAGCGCCGGGCTGATTGTTCGCCAGCGCTCGCGTCAGGATGAACGCCAGGTCGCCGTCACGCTGACTGAATCGGGACGGGCGCTGCATGAGAAGGCGCTTGCTATTCCTGAATCGGTACGCTGCGCCGCCGCCTGCGATACAGATTCACTGGCCGCCCTTCAGCACGAGCTGGAGACGCTGCGCCACCAGCTTCACAAGGCATAGACTTAACACAGTATAGCGCCGTCGTTGACGGCCTTATACGCAACATATAAATAGCGCGCTATTTTATAGTGCATATAGCGATAACAGCGAAAATAAGGAACCTGCCATGTCTTTAGAAAAAGTAGTTTACACCGCAAAAGCCAAAGCAACCGGTGGCCGTGACGGCCGTGCGACCTCCTCTGACGGCGTCCTGGACGTGCAGCTGGGCGTACCGAAAGAGATGGGCGGCATGGGCGGCAACGTCACTAACCCAGAGCAGCTGTTTGCTGCGGGCTACTCCGCCTGCTTCCTCGGCGCGATGAAATTTGTTGCTGGCCGCGACAAAATCGCCATGCCAAAAGAGGCCTTTGTTGAAGGCGAAGTCGGCATCGGGCCGCTGCCAACCGGTTTTGGCATTGAAGCGAAGCTGAATATTCACCTGCCGGGTATGGATGCGGCCGAAGCGCAGAAGCTGGTCGACGCAGCGCATATCGTCTGCCCTTACTCTAACGCCACCCGCAACAACATCGATGTCACGCTGAACATTATCGCCTAATACGTTCGCGAGGCCGGGCGGCGCGACGCTTGCCTGGCCTATAAAAGCGCCCCCTCTCTGTGCTACTATGAGCACATATCACCCGCGGATCTTTCCGCTCTGTTTTTAGCTTGAGATAGCGCTATGTCTTCCAGAATCCTCTCCACCAATGTCATCGGTATCGACGCGTTTATGCACGATCACGCCCGCGTCCTGAGCCAGTCCCGTGACGGGACGGTGGCTGTTTTTGCTGATAACGCCCCGGCGTTTTATGCCCTGACGCCTGCGCGTCTGGCGCAGCTGCTGGAACTGGAAGCCCGATTGCAGCGCCCGGCCAGCGATATCGCGCTCGATCAGCAGTTTTTTAGCGAGCCGACCGACGCGCCCCCCAGCGTGCCGATGGGAAAATTCGCCATGTACGCAGGCTGGCAGCCGGATCCCGATTTTCAGCGCCTGGCCGCGCTGTGGGGCATCGCCCTGAACCAGCCCGTGACCCACGAAGAGCTGGCCTCGTTTGTCACCTACTGGCAGGCCGAGGGCAAGGTGTTTCACCATATGCAGTGGCAGCAGAAGCTGGCCCGCAGCGTGCAGATTGGCCGCGGTAGCCTGACAGGCACCGTTAAGCGCGATATCAACGCGGTTTCCGAGCCGGATAACCAGGTTCCCCCAGGTTTCAGAGGTTAATCATGAAAGACGTCGGCGAAATGATGAAGCGTTTGCAAAAGATGATGCCTGCCCACGTAAAACCGGCGTTTACCACCGGGGAAGAGCTGCTGGCCTGGCAAAAAGAGCAGGGCGAGATCCGCTCGGCGGCGCTCGCCCGGGAAAATCGGGCGATGAAGATGCAGCGTACCTTCAACCGCTCCGGCATTCGTCCTCTGCATCAGAACTGCTCCTTCGAAAACTATAAAGTTGAAAACGAGGGGCAGATGAACGCCCTGAGCAAGGCGCGCCAGTATGTCGAGGAGTTCGACGGCAACATTGCCAGCTTTGTCTTCTCCGGCAAGCCCGGCACTGGCAAAAACCACCTTGCGGCGGCTATCTGCAACGAGCTGCTGCTGCGCGGCAAGTCGGTGCTGATCATTACCGTGGCCGACATCATGTCTGCCATGAAAGAGACCTTCAGCAGTCGGGAAACCAGCGAAGAGCAGCTGATCAACGATCTCAGCATGGTCGATCTGCTGGTGATCGACGAGATCGGCGTCCAGTCGGAGTCACGCTACGAGAAGGTGATCATCAACCAGATTGTCGATCGTCGCTCCTCCTCCAAGCGCCCGACTGGCATGCTGACGAATAACAACGTGGCGGACATGACCCGGCTGCTTGGCGAACGGGTCATGGATCGCATGCGTCTTGGCAACAGCCTGTGGGTTAACTTTAACTGGGATAGCTACCGTAGCCGCGTTACCGGCAAAGAGTATTAAGAGCTTTCCTGGCGCGGCCTGACGGGTCTCCCGGTATATACTGCCCGGGTCCATCCTAACGGGTTATGCCACATGAAATCAGCCAAACGTTTACTGTGCAGCGTCGCGATCGCCAGCGCCCTGCTCTCTTCCCTCTCTCACGCCGCTACCTGGCAGGAGCAGCTGAACAGCGCGGCTAGCCAGCTGAGCCAGAATTCCGGGTCAACCACGTCGACGCAGCAGAGCGGGACCTCGCTCTCCGCCCTTGGCGGCCTGCTGAACGGCGGTAACCAGGCGCTGAGCGCTGACACCATGAATAACGCCGCGGGCATCATGGGATACTGCGCCAAAAACAAGCTGGCCTCGGTGACCAGCGCGGAGAATATCAAAAGCCAGGTGCTGGAGAAGCTGGGCCTGAGTGCGCCGGAGCAGAAGGAAGATACCAACTTCCTGGAGGGCCTGCAGGGGATGCTCAACACCAAAGACGGTGAGCAGCTGAATCTGAATAATATCGGCAGCACGCCGCTGGCAGAGAAGGTGAAAACCAAGGCCTGCGACCTGGTGCTGAAGCAGGGCATGAACTTCCTCTCCTGATTATCACGCCTTAACGCGTCTGCCCATCCTGCAAGGCAGGCGCGCCTCCCTTACGAAATGAGACATCGCTCATAAAACCCCTCTCTCTAAACCTTTTCTTAATAGAATGTCGCGAGTGTGACGCTAGAATTGCAGCTATGTGAATTCGCCATTAAAGTGTTATCCCTGCAACATTTCGGCTGCTGCTATTGAGGATCGACCGTTGTCTGAATTTCTCTCTCTTGTGCTGTTTATTGCCTCGATAGCTATCTACTCTCTGAAGGCAGGCCGCAATACCTGGTGGTTTACCGCGATCCTTGCCGTGCTGGGCTGCTTTGTGGTGCTTAATATCGCGCTCTACGCCAGCGACTACTTCACCGGCGACGGCATTAACGACGCGGTGCTTTACACCATCACTAACAGCCTGACCGGTGCGGGCGTGAGCAAGTATATTCTGCCTGGCGCAGCACTGGTTATCGGCCTGCTGGCACTCTTTTTTGCCCTCGGCTGGATCCTGCGACGTCGCCGCCATCACCCGCTGCACGTTGGCTATAGCCTGCTGGCGCTGCTGCTGGCCCTGGGTTCGGTCGATGCCAGCCCGGCTTTTCGACAGATCACCGAGCTGGTCAAGTCCCAGTCCCGGGCAGGCGATCCCGACTTCGCCGTCTGGTATAAAGAGCCCGCGAAAAGCATTCCGCAGCCCGCCCTTAACCTGGTCTATATCTACGGCGAGAGCCTGGAGCGTACCTACTTTGATAGCGCCGCCTTTCCTGGTCTGACGCCAGAGCTGGGCGCACTGAAAGATGAGGGGCTGGATTTCACCCATACCGCGCAGCTGCCGGGCACCGACTACACCATTGCCGGGATGGTCGCCTCCCAGTGCGGCATTCCGCTATTTGCGCCCTTCGAGGGTAACGCCTCGGCCTCGATGTCGAGCTTCTTCCCGCACAACCTCTGTCTCGGCGATATCCTGAAGAACTCCGGCTACGAGAACCACTTCGTGCAGGGGGCCAACCTGCGCTTTGCCGGGAAAGATGTATTTTTAAAATCCCACGGCTTTGACCACCTTATTGGGGCGGAAGAGCTGAAAGGCCGTGTGGCCGATCCCACCTACCGCAACGACTGGGGCTTCTACGATGACACCGTCCTGGACGAGGTGTGGCAGCAGTATCAGCAGCTCTCCCAGAGCGGCAAACGCTTCTCGCTGTTTGCCCTAACCGTTGATACCCATCACCCGGACGGCTTTGTCTCCCGCAGCTGCGAGCGGAAAAGCTACGCCATCGACGGCAAAGCAAACCAGTCCTTTAGCGCAGTGACCTGTAGCCAGCAGCATATCGCCGCGCTGATCAACAAGATCAAAGCCTCACCGTGGTTTAAGGATACGGTGATCGTGGTCTCCTCCGATCATCTGGCGATGAATAACACCGCGTGGAAGTACCTCAGCAAGCAGGATCGTAACAACCTCTTCTTTGTGCTGCGCGGCGACCAGCCTACCCAGGACGTTATCGGCCTGAAGCGTAACACCATGGATAACGGTGCCACGGTGCTGGATATTCTCGGCGGGGATAACTTCCTTGGTTTGGGACGCAGCAGCCTCTCGGGCCAGTCGCTTTCCCAGTCGTTCCTGAACATGAAAGAGAAGGTGCTGGCGTGGAAGCCGGATATCATCCGCCTGTGGAACTTCCCGAAAGAGATGAAGGAGTTCACCGTCGAGCGCGACAAGGAGATGATTGCGTTTTCCGGTAGCCGTTTCCGCCTGCCGCTGCTGATCCGTGTCTCGGACCAGCGCGTAGAGCCGCTGCCAGAGAGCGAGTACTCTGCGCCGCTGCGCTTCCAGCTCGCCGACTTCGCGCCACGGGATAACTTTGTCTGGGTCGATCGATGCTACAAGATGGCGCAGATGTGGGCCCAGCAGCTGGCACTCTCCACCGACTGGTGCGTCTCACAGGGTCAGTTGGGCGGTCAGCAAAGGGTACAGCACGTCGACAGCGCCCAGTGGCAAGGCAAAACCGCGTTTAAGGATACGGTCATCGACACCGCCCGCTATCAGCGCAACGTGGATATGCTCAAGGTGGTAGATAATGACGTTCGCTATAAGGCAGACAGCTTTATCTTCAACGTGGCGGGCGCGCCGGAAGAGGTGAAGCAGTTTAGCGGCATCTCTCGCCCGGAGAGCTGGGGGCGCTGGTCCAACGCGCAGATGGGTGAAGAGGTGAAGATTGAGTACAACGCGCCGCTGCCGGAGAATTTCGATCTGGTTATCACGGCGAAAGCCTATGGCCCGAACGCCAACAAACCAATCCCGGTGCGGATAGGTGATAGTGAGCAGACACTAACTTTAGGCAATGAGGTCTCTACCACTACGCTGCGATTCCATAACCCTTCGCATAGCAATACGTTGACGATTGTGCCGCCGGATCCGCAGTCCACCAACGAAGGGAATATTCTCGGCCACTCGCCGCGCAGATTAGGGATTGGGATGGTGGAGATTAAGGTGGTAAAAACCGAGGGCTAGCTATTTTGTGTGAGTAGGCCGGGTAAGTATGAGTAGGCCGGGTAAGCGCAGCGCCACCCGGCGTTATTACAACTTAGAAGGTTTCCCAGTTATCACCCGCGTCGGCAACGGCCGGTTTGCGGGTCGCCAGCGGCGCTGAGGCTTTGGCGATGATAGCCTGGTCACGGGCCTCTTTACGCTGATCCTGCATAATACGGAACACCGCTACGGCCTGGGTCAGACGGCTCGCCTGCTCTTCCAGCGCCGCCGCGGCTGCGGCAGATTCCTGTACCAGCGAGGCGTTCTGCTGGGTAACGCGATCCATCTCGGCAACCGCCAGGCCCACCTGGTCGATACCGCGGCTCTGCTCGTCGGACGCAGAGGCGATTTCGCCCATGATGTCTGTTACGCGGGTCACCGCATTGACGATCTCGTCCATGGTCTCACCGGCGCTCTCAACCAGGGTTGAACCCAGCTCGACGCGGCCTACGGAGTCTTCGATCAGGCTCTTAATTTCGCGAGCGGCCTGGGCGCTGCGCTGGGCCAGGTTACGTACTTCACCTGCCACCACCGCAAAACCACGGCCCTGCTCACCGGCACGTGCCGCTTCTACCGCCGCGTTCAGCGCCAGGATGTTGGTCTGGAAAGCGATGCCGTCGATCACGCTGATGATGTCAGCGATTTTCTGCGAGCTGCCAGCGATGTCACGCATGGTCTGTACCACGTTATCCACCACTTTACCGCCCTTCTGCGCGGTCTCAGAGGCGCTAAGTGCCAGATGGCTCGCCTGACGGGCGTTTTCGGCGTTCTGCTTCACGGTCGCGGTCAGCTCTTCCATGCTGGCAGCTGTCTCTTCCAGAGAAGCAGCCTGCTGTTCGGTACGGGAAGAGAGATCGTTGTTGCCCATCGCGATTTCGCTTGCGCCGCTGTAGATCTCGTTCGCACCGGTACGCACCGTACCCACGGTACGCATCAGCTCGCCCTGCATGTGACGCAGGCTTTCTGCCAGCTGGCCCATCTCGTTAGCACCGTGCACGTCGATCTTCTGCACCAGATCGCCGCCGGCGATATGGCGGATGCTCTCCACCAGACGGTTGAGCGGGGAGATCAGCACGTTTTTAATCCCGAACCAGACGGCAACAATCACCGCCAGCACTGCCAGCAGCACGCCGATAATGATCCAGATCGCCAGGCTGTAGGAGCTGTTATTGTCCGCAACGGCGAGGTCATACAGCTGATCATTCTGCTTCAGGAACTCAACGTACTCTTTCTCGAATCCATCCTGGTAACCCTGGGTTGGCTGGTCAAAGAACTCGTTGATTTTGCCTGCGCCCAGCAGCTGGATAAGCTCAGCCAGCGCACCGTGATAGATATCGTACTGGCGCTTGATCTCCTGGGTTACGGCATCGTTCTGACGCGGATCGTGCGGCAGGGCCTGATACTCGTTCCAGCGCTGCTCCGCTTGTTTCAGGGAGGCGCTGGCAATCTGCATCAGCTCGGCAACGGTGGTGCCGCTGCCGATATTGTTCTGATCCATCATGTAGCGGATCCCGGCACGGTTAAGCGTGTTACGGGTCTGCAGCAGGGCAACCCAGCTGCCGTTGAGCGTAGACTGCTGCTCACGGATGGTTTGCAGAACGGTGAAGTTATCTTTGTCGTGTTTCAGCGCGCTGAAGAACAGTCCGCCGGAGGTGATTTGTAACAGGCCAAATAGTGCAAGGACCAGAAGTAAACTGGTCACAATTTTGATACGGTTTAACATGTTTTCTCATTCCTTTAGAGGGATAACAGTTTTTCGGCCTGGAACAGGAAAACTTTACCGAATAGTTGTGTGGTGCTTTGATCACAATGCAACCTGAACACTGCACATACGACCATTTTTCGGAGTGCTTTTTTTATTAATCGTGGTTTAGACTTGAGCGATTAATCAGCAAAGGAGTTTGATGACATGGAAATAGTCTCACCTTCTACTCTTCTCAGAACTGCTTCTGTCTGCCGCCGCTTAGGGAAAAAATCAGCAGCTTTCATCATCGTTGCGTTGGCTGTTGTTATCGGCTACATCGGCCTTTTCCGGAAAAGTGAAATCATGGCCGTCGATCGTGAGTTGAACTTTGCTAACGTTGCGGTTAAGCATTTTCCTCTTACTGACAACGGGAAGGTAGACTGGTGGCGAGATCATAAACAGATCCTGAAGGAAAAATTCAGCATTCCTGTTCCGGCTAAAAACGGAGACTGGTACATCAGCGTTTGGAATTATGGCGACGGATTTAAGGCAAAACCAAATGGCGATATCAGAATTTTCAACGCAGATACCCAGGATATGCTGTGCTTCAACAATGATGACGGTAAATGCATAGACAAAGATTTACTGATGCGCATCGAGGGCAACAGGGATGGTAGTGTAGATATACAAGTCGGTGATAAAACGATAGCTGTTAAATCATAAATGCATAAGGCCCCATATAAACTGGGGTCTTACTGAGCAAAGCCAAGACTGGTCTCCGATTTAACCAGTGATCCACATCACACTCTTTTTCCCGTTCACGACCCGTTAAAACCGCTTATCGCTCTCCTGCGACCGCTTACCCCTCACATTCAACCGCTCGACCACATATTGCCCGTTTTCTGCTCGCCGTTTGCCATGATCCTCAGGGAAAATTTATCAATTTAACGCCTCCTACTCCTGTAATCTTTTTCCTATAGCCAGGTCTGATATGGATAATAAAAAGCTACTCAAGCACATACCCTGGATGATCCTCGGGATCATCGGTGCTTTCTGTCTGGCGGTTGTCGCCTTACGGCGGGGTGAAAACGTAAGCGCCCTGTGGATCGTCGTCGCGTCGGTCTCCGTTTACCTCGTGGCTTATCGCTACTACAGCCTCTACATCGCGCAGAAGGTCATGAAGCTCGACCCGACCCGCGCCACCCCGGCGGTCATTAACAATGACGGCCTCAACTACGTGCCGACCAACCGTAACGTGCTGTTTGGTCACCACTTTGCCGCTATCGCCGGGGCAGGCCCGCTGGTCGGCCCGGTGCTGGCCGCACAGATGGGCTACCTGCCCGGTACGCTCTGGCTGCTGGCTGGCGTCGTGCTGGCCGGTGCGGTGCAGGACTTTATGGTGCTATTTATCTCCTCCCGCCGTAACGGTGCTTCTCTCGGGGAGATGATCAAAGAGGAGATGGGTCCGGTGCCGGGCACTATCGCCCTCTTCGGCTGCTTCCTGATCATGATTATCATCCTCGCCGTACTGGCGCTGATCGTCGTTAAGGCGCTGGCGGAAAGCCCGTGGGGCGTCTTCACCGTCTGCTCCACCGTGCCAATCGCGCTGTTTATGGGGATCTACATGCGATTCCTGCGCCCGGGCCGCGTGGGCGAAGTGTCGGTGATTGGTATTGTGCTGCTAGTGGCCTCTATCTACTTCGGCGGCGTGATTGCGGCCGATCCGTACTGGGGCCCGGCGCTGACCTTTAAAGACACCACCATCACCTTCACCCTGATTGGCTATGCGTTTGTCTCCGCCCTGTTGCCGGTGTGGCTGATCCTCGCCCCGCGTGACTACCTGGCGACCTTCCTGAAGATCGGCGTTATCGTCGGCCTGGCCATTGGTATCGTGATCCTCAATCCAGAGCTGAAGATGCCCGCCATGACCCAGTACATTGACGGTACCGGTCCGCTGTGGAAAGGCGCGCTGTTCCCGTTCCTGTTTATCACCATCGCCTGTGGCGCCGTATCCGGCTTCCACGCACTGATCGCCTCCGGCACGACGCCGAAGCTGCTGGCCTGTGAAACCGACGCCCGCTTTATCGGCTACGGCGCGATGCTGATGGAATCCTTCGTCGCGATTATGGCGCTGGTGGCGGCCTCGATTATCGAGCCGGGCCTCTATTTTGCCATGAACACCCCGCCTGCCGGTCTGGGTATCGTGATGCCGAACCTGCACGAGCTAGGCGGTGCGAACGCCCCGGCGATCATGGCGCAGCTGCAAGACGTTACTGCCCATGCCGCCGCTACGGTCAGCTCCTGGGGCTTTGTCATCACCCCTGAGCAGATCCTGCAAACCGCGAAGGATATCGGTGAGCCGTCCGTGCTGAACCGCGCCGGCGGGGCGCCAACGCTGGCAGTCGGTATTGCCCACGTGTTCCACAAAATTCTGCCGTGGGCGGACATGGGCTTCTGGTATCACTTCGGCATTCTGTTCGAAGCGCTGTTTATCCTTACCGCGCTGGATGCCGGGACCCGCTCCGGCCGCTTTATGCTGCAAGATCTGCTGGGTAACTTTGTACCGTTCCTGAAGAAAACCGACTCTCTGGTGGCGGGTATTATCGGTACCGCAGGCTGCGTTGGCCTCTGGGGCTACCTGCTCTATCAGGGCGTGGTGGATCCGCTGGGCGGCGTGAAGAGCCTGTGGCCGCTGTTCGGCATCTCCAACCAGATGCTGGCCGCCGTAGCGCTGGTGCTGGGTACCGTGGTGCTGGTTAAGATGCAGCGTACCAAGTACATCTGGGTGACCGTAGTACCGGCCGTCTGGCTGCTGATCTGTACCACCTGGGCGCTGGGGCTGAAGCTGTTCAGCGACAACCCGCAGATGGAAGGCTTCTTCTACATGGCGAGCCAGTACAAAGCGCGTATCGCCGCCGGTAGCGAGCTGACCGCCCAGGAAGTGGCGAACATGAACCACATCGTGGTGAACAACTACACCAACGCCGGGCTGAGCATCCTCTTCCTGGTGGTGGTGTACAGCATCATCTTCTACGGCTTCAAAACCTGGATGAAGGCCCGCAACAGCACGATCCGTACGGATAAAGAGACGCCGTACGTGCCGGTGCCGGAAGGCGGCGTGAAGACCTCTTCACACCACTAATTAACGAAACGCCGGATGGCGCTGCGCTTATCCGGCTTACGTTTTTCGGCCCGGCAATCTTGCCGGGCTTTTGTAATATCAGGAACGCCACATGTTTGGTAACTTAGGTGAAGCAAAAAAGTATCTCGGCCAGGCCGCGAAAATGCTGATTGGAATTCCTGACTATGACAACTACGTCGAGCATATGAAGACCAATCACCCGGATAAGCCCTACATGACCTATAACGAGTTCTTCCGCGAGCGACAGGAAGCACGCTACGGCAGCGGCGGAAGCAGCTGCTGTTAGGAGACACTATGACACCCATTGCAGTAACGCTTCTTACCGGTTTTCTTGGCGCAGGCAAAACCACCCTGCTGCGCCACATCCTCAACGAACAGCACGGCTACAAAATTGCGGTCATTGAGAACGAGTTTGGCGAAGTCTCCGTTGACGATCAGCTGATTGGCGATCGCGCTACGCAGATCAAAACCCTGACCAACGGCTGCATCTGCTGCTCCCGCTCCAACGAACTGGAGAGCGCGTTGCTGGATCTGCTCGACGGCCTCGACCGAGGCGATATCGCCTTTGACCGACTGGTGATCGAGTGCACCGGCATGGCCGATCCCGGCCCGATTATTCAGACCTTCTTCTCCCACGAGATCCTCTGCCAGCGCTACCTGCTGGACGGCGTCATTGCTCTGGTGGATGCGGTGCACGCCGACGGGCAGATGAACCAGTTCACCCTTGCCCAGTCCCAGGTAGGCTACGCCGACCGCATTCTGCTGACCAAAACCGACGTGGCGGGCAGCGCCGAGGCCCTGCGCGAGCGGCTACAGCGCATCAACGCCCGAGCACCGATCTATACCGTCACCCACGGTGACATCGACCTGGCGCTGCTGTTTAATACCAATGGTTTTATGCTGGAGGAGAACGTCGTGCCCGCGACGCCGCGCTTCCACTTTATGGCGGACAAGCAGAACGCTATTTCGTCTATTGTGGTGGAGCTGGACTACCCGGTAGAGATTGGCGCGGTCTCCCGGGTGATGGAGAACCTGCTGCTCAGCTTTGCCGAAAGGCTGCTGCGCTACAAGGGAATGCTGTGGATCGACGGCGAACCCAACCGCCTGCTGTTTCAGGGCGTACAACGCCTCTACAGCGCCGACTGGGACCGTCCCTGGGACGACGAGCCACCGCACAGCACGCTGGTGTTTATCGGCGTCCAGTTGCCGGAGGAGGAGATCCGAGCGGCCTTTGCTGAGTTAAAAACGCAGTGACTCGCGATATCTCGCAAACATTCTGGCGCTCGCCGCTGCTGCCATGGGTGGAGTTACGCTCCACCTGGCAGAGCCGCCAGGCATATAAGACGCACAGCCATGCCCAACTGTCGATCGGTGCCATCGTCGAGGGGCAAACCCGCTGCGTCTGTAATGACAAAACGTATCTGCTCTCGCCGGGAGATCTGATCATCATTCCCGCGCATGCCCCGCACAGCTGCAATCCGGTGGACGGGCAGCCTCGCAGTTACCATATGCTCTACATTGAAACGGATTTTCAGCCCGCGCCCCAGATTGTGCGGAGCGAATCCCTGTTCCGTCACTATCTGCAAGCCATTGAGAACCTCTCTTCTCAAGCAGTCGAGACGCTGCTCGCCGCACTTCCCGCTGAGCCCGCCCAACCTGCCACGCTGCGCCCTATCAGCCTGCAACTGCAGGAAACGCTGCTTGAGAACATGGTGGCTCCGCCCTCGTTGGATGCGCTGGCTCATCAGTTTTCCCTACGCAAAGAGACGCTGATCCGCACCTTTAAGCAGGATATTGGCCTGACGCCCATCACCTTTCTCAATAGCGCCCGGATTGAGTTTGCCAAAACGCGCCTGCGCGCCGGGGCGGATATTGCCGACGTTGGCTACCAAAGCGGCTTTGCCGATCAGAGCCACTTCCATAAGACCTTTGTCAGCTATACCGCAGCCACGCCGCGTCAGTACGCCACGGGCCGATCAATATCTGACAATAATTAATGCCCCGCACGCCGTAGGATGGCCTCAGGTTTACTCTCTGAGGCCGCTATGGATCTGTTACATACCCTGTTTCCCGCCGCGTTTGCCATGCTGGCGCTGTCGCACTTTGTCGCCCTGCTCAGCCCCGGCCCGGACTTCTTTCTGCTGACGGGCTACGCTATCCGCTACCGCCTGCGCGGCAGCCTCGGGCTGTGCGTTGGCATCGCCGCAGGCAACGCCGTCTATATCGCGCTGGCGATTATTGGCTGGAGCGAGCTTCGCCGCTCACCCCTGCTTTTTTCCCTGATCGAAGTGGCCGGGGCGGCGTACCTACTGTGGATAGGCAGCCAGCTTATTTGCAGCAGGCCGGGCAATCTCGCCCTACAAGGGGTCGATGCTGGCCGCCCGCCGCTGGTGAAGCAGGTGCTAATGGGACTGGCTTCGGCGCTGCTCAACCCGAAAAACGCCCTGTTCTACCTGGCGCTGATGGCCTCGCTGCTGGGCCCCAACGTTACGTTGCTCCAGCAGTCGGTAAGCGGCATCTGGATGGTCATCGTGGTGCTGGTGTGGGATCTGCTGGTAGTGATGCTGATTGGTTTGTCGCCGGTGCAAAAACGCCTCTCGGCGACGGTGGTCGTTATCGAGCGGATCGCCGGTGCGGTGCTAATGGGGTTTGGGGTATGGATTTTGGCAGCATGGTTTTTTGCCCTGCCGTAGGCCCGGCAAGCTTAGCGCCGCCGGGCAATTGGATTGTGAGCTACCCAAGCACCTGCCGTACGCAGGACTTAAACACCTTCACGCCGAGGGCCAGCGCGTCGCGGTCGAAGTGCATCTCCGGGTGGTGAAGACCCGGGGTCAGGTTGGCACCGAGTCCCCAGAAGCCGCCTTTGATCTGCGGACGCAGGCGCAGGTAGTGGAAGAAATCTTCGCTGCCCGGCGTGCTCTTCGGCTCGCTTAATCCTGCGTCGCCAAGCACCTCGCGGATGGCGCTGGCAATCACGCTGGTGGCTTCTTCGTCGATGATCGCCGCCGGCATCTCTTTCAGAATACGGATGTCGACGCTTGCGCCGTAGGCCTGAGCGCTGCTCTCAATTGCCCGCAGCACGCGCGCCTTCAGATCCATCATCCCTTCATTCTCTGCCGAGCGCAGATCCCAGACCACCGTTGCTTGTGAAGGGATCGAGTTAGTCACCCCCGCGTCGCAAAGAAAACGGGTAGCCTTGGCGCTCCACGTAAGCGACGGCGAGAGATGGATGCCGTTGACCGCCTGCACCGCATGCGCCCCGGCATCTAAGGCGTTAACCCCCAGATGCGGACGTGCGCCATGGGCGGCTTTGCCGTGAAAAACCGCTTCCACCGTGGCAGACGCAGAGTAGTACATCGCCGGAACCGCCTGCCCCATCGGGCACTCTTCCAGCGGGCGCAGGTGAAAGCCGAGCAGCATATCTACGTCATCAATTACGCCGCCTTCAGTCATGGCGATGGCCCCGGTTCCCAGCTCTTCAGCGGGCTGGAAAAGGATCTTCAGCCGCCCCTGTTTAATCCCCCCTTCGGCAAGGATCTCCTGGGCGGTGGTCAACACGACCGACGAGTGGCCATCGTGCCCGCAGGTGTGGCGCGCTACGTGCTGCCCATCAATAATATGCCCGAGGGCGTCCATATCGGCGCGCAGGGCCAGCACCGGCCCCGGTTGACCACTCTCCAGCACGGCAACGATGCCGGTGGTGCCGTTGATATTGCGGGTCACCTGGAACCCGGCGGCCTCCAGCTTATCGGCAATGTAGGCCGAGGTTTTGAACTCCTCGAAGCCCAGCTCGGGGATCTGATGCAGATAGTTAAAGTGCTCTAAGGTTTGCGACACGGCTGACTCCTTGACTGCCAGGCAGATGAATTTTTAATTTTTTCAGGCAATAACGCGCATCACCAGCATGGCGATAACGGCGTTGAGAATGCTAACGCCCATTAGCAGCGGCCAGTATTTCTTCGGCACGTCCGCAACGCCGAGCAGGCGTCCCATGTACTGTAGCTGAGAGCCCATCAGAAAGATGGCCGGAGCCAGAATGGTAATGGCTGTGATATCCAGCGTGCCTTTAGTGAGCAGGCTCACCGCCACGCCGGTTCCCGCCGAAGAGGAGAGCCAGGCCGTCAGCAGTACGGTAATTGCCTCCCCCGGCAGACCAAACAGCCCCATCAGCGGCGCGCAGATCTTGCCGATAATCTGCATCACCCCCAGCAGGTTAAGCATCTCGGCAATCACATAGGCCATCAGCACGTTCGGCATCAGGTTATTGATGGCGATATTAAAACCTTTGCGGGCGCCAACCACGAATATATCAAACGGGTTACCGGACACTTTAGCTTGATTACTCATGGGTGAAATCCTTCTTATACAGCGTATTTAATGCCAGACGCACCAGGGCGGCACCGACAAATTTCAGGACAAACATTAAGACCAGTGGAATAATAATGGGGATGGTGAGCGAGGCGAACATCGCCGAACCAATAGAGAAGTAGTTATTGATCAGGCCCGCCCCGGAATATTGCCACGCACCCATAATCACTACGTCTTTACGGCTAATTTTATTGCTGTCGTACAGCTCTTTAGTTAATGCTGCCCCCGCATCGGTGCTCTGTAGATCGGTAATCAACGCCAGGCCGGTATAGCCTGGAATACCCAGCAACGGACGCAGCAGCGGCGTCAGCAGCTTGTGGGCCGCGCGGATCGCCCCATAGTGAGTGAAGATCTCCAGCAGCCCGAGCGCCAGCATCACCGTAGGCACCAGCGACAGGGCAAACAGGAAGCCCGCTTTGGCGCTGATGCCGCCGCTGCCGATGAAGGTGTTGGTCTCCGGCGACTTCATGGTGCCGAACGATCCGCCCAACGTCGTGAAGTCAAACGCCCCCAGCCACGCCATCCCCTCGACTTTAAAAAAGAAGCCAGAAAAGACCAGCAGGACAATAATCAGGGCGATCCATGCTCCTGGTCCGACGCGCCACTCATTTGCCTCTTCCTCTGCTGGACGTTCCAGCGTTTTTGATTCGCTCATCACTTCCCCCCTCCCATAACAAAAAACGGTTTAATTTTCTGTGTGTTTTCAATTAAGCAGAAACCATGCCTCAATAATCGATAGCGAAAAAATAATTTATTTTAATAATGATAGTTACGCGATAAGAAAATTAACTTCTCTCACCTTTTCCGGGCACCATTCCTGTGCATCCGTCTTCTTATGGTGCATATATTTTTTGATTTCTTCGCCGCTGCGAAAATTAACCGGAAATTTGATTATCTATAAACATTGGGGATTATAAATGCCTGCTGATGAATGTTATTGTTGCTTTCAGGTCAACAGACAGGAGCCAGGCGCGATGTTTCATGAACGGCAGGTAGGCTATCTCTACGAGGTGAGCATTCAGGGCGGCATCCGTCGGGCAGCGGATATGCTGGGCATTAACCCTTCAGTTGTCAGCCGCCAGATAGCCCAGCTGGAACGTGCACTACAGCTCCCCCTGCTGGAGCGACGCGGGCGTTCGGTGGTGCTGACCGAGGCGGGACGCCTGCTGGCGGCAGACTACTTTGAAAGTCGCCAGCGTCGGGAGAAGCTGGAGAGCCACCTGAAGGATCTGCGCCACATGCGCGGCGGCAGCGTCTCGGTAAAGATTGGCGGCGGGTTGATTACGACCTTTATTGATGAGGTGATGTGCAGCTTTGCGCGCTCTTATCCGCACGTTTTTGTCGACATTACCGTCGGCAGCATGCAGGAGATGCTTAACGAGATTGCCAGCGGCGACGCCGACATGGCGCTGGCGTTCGGCCCGATCGGCACGCCGGAGCTTAAGCGCCATAGCTTTCAATGGGGGCCGATCTGCGCGGTGGTCTCCTCCGATCACCCTATCGCCACCCGTACCTCTATAACCATTCAGGCGCTGACTGAATACCGGCTGATTGCCCTGACAGAGAACTTCGGCCTGCAGCGCCATATGAACGCGATGTTCAAAAGCGAGGGGTTGCAGTTTCACCCGGCCTACCGCTGCAACCTTTTTTCCACCGCCATGAGCCTAAGCCAGGCGGGGCTGGGGATCTCCTTTATGACCGAATACGCCGCCGCCGGACCGATAAGCCAGGGTTGGCTGAAGGCGGTGCCGCTCGATCACCCCATCGCCAGCAGCGCCCAGTGTCACCTGCTGCGCAACTCGGATCGCCGCTTTACCCCGGCGGCGCACCATATGTGGCGACTGCTGCGGGATGCGTTCAGCTATAAGTGAAGTCGAGGCGCAGCGTCAACCTCCCTTACTCCACTTCACCCCGTCGCAGCCCTATATCTTTTAGCTGCGCATCGCTCATTTTTTTCAGAGTGCGCTGCGCCTGGCTCCGCAGATGCCATTTTTTGATCGCTCGCCAAAGGATTACAAAGCCGATAAAGGGTCTTTTACCTCTGTTTTCATGAAATTCCATTCTCTGCCTCCTCGCGTTAACTGAAACACTATTTTCAGCGAGAGAGGCATAAACAATACAGACTCACAAAACCATTTTGTTTTCCATACAGATGCGCTAAAACGGTATCTGAACAGCGTCATTAGCATAGATCTGTACTGATTTTTTAATCTGTATGGCAATGAATAAGGATACAGCATGGCACGGTATCAACGTCTGGCGGAGCTCTTAGCCGAGCGCATTGAGCAAGGCCTGTATCGCTATGGAGAAAAACTCCCGTCGGTGCGCAGCCTGAGCCAGGAGCATGGCGTGAGCATCAGTACCGTTCAGCAGGCATATCAGACCCTTGAAACGCGGCAGCTTATTACCCCGCAGCCACGATCCGGCTACTTTGTTGCGCCGCGCAAGGTGCAGCCGCCTGTGCCGCCCATGTCGCGGCCGGTACAGCGTCCGGTAGAGATCACCCAGTGGGATCAGGTGATCGATATGCTCAAAGGCCACAAGGACAAAGAGATTATTCCCTTTAGCAGCGGCGCGCCGGATATCCAGCAGCCTAGCCTGCAACCGCTTTGGCGCGAGCTAAAACGCCTGGTACAGCATAACCTCGATGAGATCCTCGGCTATGACGCCCTGACCGGCCGCCTGGAGCTGCGGGAGCAGCTTGCCCGCCTGATGTTAGACGGCGGCTCGGTGGTGAGCGCGGAGGATATTATTATCACCAGCGGCAGCCAGAGCGGGCTTTCACTTGCTCTGCTGGCGGTGTGCCGCCCTGGCGATATCATCGCTATCGAGTCCCCCACCTATTACGGCACCATGCAGCTTCTGCGCAGCCTGGGTTTCAAGGTCATTGAAATACCGACCGATCCAGAAACGGGTATGAGCGTGGAGGCGCTGGAGCTGGCGCTGGCCCAGTGGCCAATCAAGGGGATCGTTACCGTGCCGAACTGTAATAACCCGCTTGGGTTTATTATGCCGGACGCGCGTAAGCGGGCGCTCCTTGCCCTTGCTCAGAGCCATGACATCGTCATTTTTGAAGATGACGTCTATGGCGAACTGGCAACTGACTACCCGCGCCCACGGACGATCCACTCCTGGGACATTGATGGCCGGGTCATGCTGTGCAGCTCGTTTACCAAAACCGTCGCGCCTGGCCTGCGCGTGGGCTGGATTGTGCCTGGGCGCTACCACGACCGGTTTTTGCAGATGAAGTACGCCGTGGTGGGCAGTAACGTCCCGGTAACCCAGCTGGCGGCGGCCAGCTTTATCAAAGACGGACATTACCATCGTCATATCAGGCGGATGCGCCAGATCTATCAGCGTAATATGGAAATCTATACCTGCTGGGTGCGCGAGTATTTTCCGGAAGGGATCTGCATCACGCGTCCGAAGGGCGGGTTTATGCTGTGGGTGGAACTGCCCGAGCAGGTCGACATGGTCTGCGTGGCGCAACAGCTGTGCCGGCTGAAAATCCAGGTGGCTCCGGGATCGCTGTTTTCGGCATCAGGGAAGTATCGCAACTGCGTGCGCATCAACTGCGCGTTACCACCAAACGAGAAGCATCAGGCGGTGATGGAGAAACTGGGCAATGCGGTAAAAGTCGCCATGGAATAACCCCCTCCCTCGCGAGAGGGGGCGTGAAAGTTACTTGCTGACGCTACTTACTCACCACTACCAGCTTCTGGTTCACGAACTCTTTGATCCCCAGATCCGACAGCTCGCGACCAAAGCCGGAGCGCTTAACGCCGCCGAACGGCAGTTCCGGTGCGGTATCGGTCAGGGAGTTAATGTAAACCATCCCGGTCTCGATACGTGACGCCAGGGCTTTTGCCCGGTCAATATTCTGGCTGAAGATAGAGCCGCCCAGACCGTAGTTTGAGTCGTTCGCCAGCTGCACCACCTCGTCGTCGTCTTTGACCACGTAAATCTGCGCCACCGGACCGAAGAACTCTTCAAAATAGGCCGGATTGTCGCGGGTGATGTGGGTCAGAATCGTCGGCTCGAAGAAGTTACCTTCGCGCTCAACGGGCTTACCGCCAAGATGCAGTTTCGCGCCGTTTTTCACCGCCTCGTTAACCTGCTTGGTCAGCGTTTCCAGCGCGTCTTTAGACGACAGCGGGCCTAAGGTCGTAGACTCATCCATCGGGTCACCGATCTTCACCTGCCGGAAGGCGTCGGTATATTTCTCCAGGAACTTATCGGCGATGGATTCCTGCACAATAAAGCGCTTCGCGGCGGTACAGACCTGACCGGCGTTTTGCAGACGCGCGGTGACGCCCACCTTAACGGCTTTATCCAGATCGCTGTCGTCCAGTACGACAAAGACGTCATTACCGCCCAGTTCAAGGGTCGCTTTCTTCAGCTTCTTGGCCGCCTGCGCTGCTACCGCGCTACCTGCCGTTTCAGAGCCAGTCAGCGCCACGCCCTGAACGCGATCGTCGGCAATAATATTGGATACCTGGTCAGAAGAGATAAACAGATTGGTATACGCCCCCTCTGGCGCACCCGCTTCTCGCACCAGCTGCTCGAAGATTTCCGCACAGTGCGGCACGATGCTGGCATGTTTAACGATAATCGGGTTACCGGCAGCCAGGTTCGGGGCCAGAACGCGCATCAGCTGATAGTAAGGGAAGTTCCACGGCTCCACCGCCATCAGCACGCCGATGGGGTGATGCTCAACCCAGGCGTCGCCCAGATCGGAGTTGTATTTTACCGGCGCAAGGAAAGTATCGGCATTATCGGCATAGTAGCGCGCAATGCTCGCACACAATTTCACTTCGCCGCGGCTCTGCTCGATCAGTTTGCCCATCTCCTGGGTGGCAATTTTCGCCAGCTCCTCTGAACGTTCCTCCAGCAGATTGGCAAGCTTAAGCAGTACAGGTAGACGCTTCTCAATATCGCCCTTTGACCATGAGGAGTGGTATAGCGCATCCGCTTTTTTCAGCGTCGCCTCGATATCCGCATCAGTATGGGACGGATACTCTTTAACAAGCTGATTTGTGAATGGATTCACTGTCTGATAGGCCATCTCAAATACCTCCTGGTTAGCAGTAAAAGATGCTGATAAGGTTAATAAGGGTAGTTGAAATGTGTGATCGCGCATGGATTATCTGGCATAAACAGACGGTTCTGAGTCCTCTGCGAGGAGGAGAATAGCCCAGCGTTGGCGCGATAGTCCGTTCAGCTTCTACGCTTAAACGCATGGATAAAATCACTGACTGTTCATCGGGAGAGATCATGAGTGAAGCGACTATTCGCGGTATGGACCATATCGGCATTACCGTACCGGACATCAAGCAGGCAACCACCTTCTTCTGTGCCGCCCTGGGCGCAGAGCTGCTCTATGAATCCGTCTCGCCTGGTCAGGAGATTGACCAGGACGCCCAGCAGCACACGCTGCGTCTTGCCCCTGGCACCCAGGTGAAAGCGGTCAGGATGCTGAAGCTGCACAACGGCCCGGGCATCGAGCTGTTTGAGATGCAGGGGCCGGATCAGGGCCAACCCCAGCGGGCCAGCGACTATGGTCTGCAACACTTTGCGGTCTATACCGATAATATCGAGCAGGCAACGCAGCGCTTCGAAGAGGCCGGCGGCAAGATGTTCACCGAGCCCAAGCCGCTTACCTTCCCTACCGAGTATGGCGACGGCAACCAGTTCTGCTACGGCAGCACGCCGTGGGGCGGCATCATTGAATTCATCTCCCGTCCCTCGCCGATGCCCTACGAGAAAGAGACCGCTTCGCGGCGCTGGAAACCCTGATCGGGATTTCTATTTAGTCGTCAGGGATCTATGATGAGTAGATGGATAAATTAGCCGAACTTAAACGCGCCAAGCGCTTGGCCCTGTCGCTGCTGCTGATCGCCGCGGCGACCTTTGCTACCACCCTGTTTCTGCCGCCCACTCGTCTGGTAGGCGCAGTAAAGGCCGTCGCCGAAGCGGCAATGGTAGGCGCGCTGGCCGACTGGTTTGCGGTGGTGGCGCTGTTCCGCCGCGTGCCGCTGCCCTTTATTTCTCGCCACACGGCGATCATTCCGCGTAATCAGGAGCGGATCGGCGACAATCTCGGCATTTTCGTGCAGGAGAAGTTTCTCGATACCCAGTCGCTGATCGCGCTGATTCGCCGTCACGAGCCTGCGCTGATGATCGGCACCTGGTTCAGCCAGCCGGATAACGCCCGTCGGGTAGGTCAACACCTGCTGCAGGTGATGAGCGGCTTTCTCGATCTCACCGATGATGCCCGTATCCAGAACTTGCTCAAGCGCGCCGTGCACAAGGCGATCGACAAGGTCGATCTCTCTGGCACCACTGCGCTGGTGCTGGAGAGTCTGACCAAAAACAACCGCCATCAGGTGCTGCTGGACTCGCTGATCGCCCAGCTTCTGACGCTGATCCAACGCCAGAGCACCCGCGACTTTATTGCCCACCACATCGTGCGCTGGCTGAAGACCGAGCATCCGCGTAAAGCGAAGCTGCTGCCCACCGAGTGGCTGGGGGAGCAGAGCGCGGAGATGGTCTCCAGCGCGGTGAACTCGCTGCTGGATGACATCAGCCATGACCAGGCCCACCAGATCCGCCAGGCCTTTGACAAAGCCACCCTGAAGCTTATCGATCGGCTGAAGAACGATCCGGAGATGGCCGCCCGGGCGGAGAGCACCAAGACCTACCTGAAAGAGGACGAAGCGTTTAACCGCTATCTGGGCGAGCTGTGGGGAGATCTGCGCAACTGGCTGAAGGCCGATATGGAGAGTGAAAACTCAAAAGTGCAGCTGCGCATCGCCGAGGCTGGACAGTGGTTTGGCGAAACGCTGGTGGCGGATAGCGCCCTGCGCGCCTCGTTTAATCAGCACCTTGAGCAGGCCGCCCGCAGCGTGGCCCCGGAGTTTGCCCAGTTCCTGACCCGCCACATCAGCGATACGGTCAAGAGCTGGGATGCAAAAGAGATGTCGCAGCAGATCGAGCTCAACATCGGCAAAGATCTACAGTTTATCCGCGTCAACGGCACGCTGGTCGGCGGCACCATCGGGCTGATCCTGTGGCTCCTGTCGCAGCTGCCGGGGCTATTTGCCGGCTGATCGGGCAGGCGGCGGTATCACATAGCGCGTAGCCGGGAAGCGGTTGAGCAGCAGGTGAACCAGGAACACGAGCGTCAGGGTAATGAACAGCGACACGGTGACCGAGACGATACGGTAGAGATCGCTGAACACCAGATCCTGATTAGGGTGCATATTCTGGCCGAACATGATCCCAAGGGTGGTAATGCTGGCAAAGCCCACGCCCGCCCCCACCTTCTCCATGGTATGCAGCCGTGCACCCACCCCTAGTCCGAGACAGATCAGCGGCATCATCAGCAGCATATGGCTGCTGTGATCGTAGAGCACCAGCTGGATCAGCAGAATATAGAAGCAGCCCAGCACCACGCCCGCGATTCGCCATATTGAGCTGAGCACCGCGCCACGGTAGCTCATGGGGAAGAGGCTGAGCACGCCCGCCATCAGCGCCGACAGCGAGTCGCTGAGGTTATACATCTGAAAAACGATAAAGATCACCGTTGCCACGGTGCCGGAAAGCAGCGATTCATGGCGGATGCGGGCAGCGTCCTTCTCGATAACCGGCGGGCGCATACGCGGCTCGACGTCCGGGATCAGGTAGTGCAGCAGCGCGCTCAGGCAGACCGCCATCACGCAGGCCTCAATATTCGAAAAGAACAGCACGTGCCAGTCGTTAGTGGGATAGCTCATAAAGTTGAGCATCGTGCTCTGGCACACCACTCCCATCGAACCGAAGAGAAACAGCGGCCCCTGACTCATAAAGCGAAAGCGCACCACGTACAGGGCAAAGACCACTAGCGTCATGATCACCGGCCACTGCGACAGAAAGCCGATGATCAGCACCATCTCAATGCAGTTGATGACCGAGCTGAAGATAAACTGTCTCGCCACGTGGCCATTGAAGACCGGCACCAGCGACATTAGCATCAGCGGGTAGACCACAAAGAAGACGCCGTACTGAACGTTGTAGAAGCTCGAAATGCTTAGCGCTAGCGTCCCCGCCAGCGCAATACGCAGCGTCTGGCGGAAATCGTTCGCCGAGTAGACGACCTTGTCGTGAGGCGAAAAAACGCGGGCCAGCGTACTAATAGACATAATGTAGCAAACTAACCAAGTGGATTTGCAGGCCGGAGAAGAAATGGGCAAACGGCCCTTCGCTGTTGTAGAGCTGAACGGTGGCGCGCGCCCCGGTCGGCAGCGGCTGCGCCAGCGGCTCATCCAGCACGACGTGGATGCGCATTCGCTGGGCATCGCGCACCCAGCGGTTAGACGTTTCCGGCTGGGATAGATCGCCGTTCACCGCCTCCTGGCCCGCCAGGATCCCAGCGTCGCGGGAGGTCACCCGGGCATGGAACACCTGGCCCGGCAGCGCGTCAAAGACCACCGCGGCATCCGTCCCCGGTTTCGTATGGCGCAGGCTCTTCTCACGGAAGTCGGCCACGATATCGGTGTTATTACTCACTAACGCCAGCGCTGCCGATCCGGCAGAGGCGTACCAGCCGGGGCTAAGCTGCAGGTTGCTGATGGTGCCATCCGCCTCGGCGCGGATCTGCGTCCAGCCAAGGTTAAGCTGCGCCTCTTCCAGCGCGTTCTGGTACTTCTGCAGGGTAACGTTATGCGCATCGTCCCGATCGCCGCGCTGAATGTGCAGCGCACGGATGTTTGCCTGTAGATTACTGACCGATTGCTCGCTGGACTGCCACGCGGTGCGAACCTTATCGAGATCCTGCTGGGAGACGTTCTGGGTGGTGCTCAGGCGCTGATAGCGATCGAAGGTGGCCTTGTCGTTACGGGCTGTAAGCTGGGCGCTGGTCAGGCTCGCCTGCGAGGCGGCGATCTGCGCATCCAGCTGCTGGTTGGTCAGATGCGCCTGCCGCAGTGCAATCTGCGCCGCCTCCACGCGGTTGATAAACGGCGTACGATCCAGCTCAAACAGCAGATCGCCCTTCTTTACCTGGCTGTTGTTGTGCACATAGACCTGGGCGACATAGCCCGAGACGCGGGCGGAAACGGGCGACACCACGCGCATCACGGTGGAGTCCGGCGTCAGCGGGATCCAGATATCCGCAACGATAAAATAGACAAACATCAGCAGGAAAGAGGCAATACTGACCCTTACCCAGCGGGCGAATTTTTGTTCAGGCGTCATCATAATTATTATGTCTTACGGTGTTAGTGCAGGTGATGCAGCGGCGCACCAGGTATGCCAGCGGCGTCTATTGACAAAAGCGGGGTAAGCTAATGCTTATCAGGGAAACTATCAAGAAATGAACAGATAAAGAGCATGGAATGCGAAAGGCCTGCCCCTGCTAATTCTTATAGGTAATCTTGACACAACCTGTCACTACGCTAGCGTAATCTTCTTTTGCCCTTTGGCCACAGCAATTTAGTTAACTTGAACAGGGACTACCATGCACGAGAATAATATCGCTTTACTGTGTAATGAAGCGGAGCGACTGCTGGATCTGAATATCGATCTGCTGCAAAAGATGCTTAATGAACCTAACGTGCTTGAAGAGCGCCCCAGCAGCGATAATGCGGAGCTTTTCGATCGCAGCAGAGCAGAGAAACGGATTGAAGAACTTGAGGGCGAGCGCAGCAAAATCAGCCGCAAAGAGGTGGTACTGGCCATTGTCGGCACGATGAAAGCGGGCAAATCGACGACCATTAACGCCATCGTCGGTAAAGAGATCCTGCCGAACCGCGAACGTCCAATGACCTCGATTCCCACCTTAATCCGCCACGTGGCGGGTAAAACAAAACCGGAACTCCACCTGGAGCATCTGGAGCCTATTCGCGATTTACTGGCAGCACTGACGAAGACGGCGCGCACCGCCGCCGGTAAAAAGCGTATCCACGCCCTTCAGCACGACGAAGACAATAAACATCTGCTTGATATTATGCATAGCAGCGAAGCATGGTGCAGTCCCGATCACTATGGTGAAAAAGAGATCTTTGAGTTTCTGAAAAACCTCAACGATCTGGTGCGTCTTGCCACCCTGCTTAATACTGAATTCCCTTTTGCTGCCTATAGCCAGGTAGATCACCTGCCGGTTATTGAGGTGGAGTTCTCCCATCTGACCGGGATGGATGCTAGCCAAGGAACGCTGACCCTGCTGGACACGCCGGGGCCAAATGAGGCGGGTCAGTCGCACCTGCACACTATGATGCGCGACCAGCTACAAAAAGCCTCGGCGGTGCTGGCGGTCATGGACTACACGCAGATGAAGTCGGAGGCGGATCACAAGGTACGCGAGGAGATTAACAACATTGCCGACGTTACCGCAGGTCGCCTGTTTATTCTGGTAAACAAATTCGACCAAATGAACCGAAACGGTAGCAACGAAGAGTCGGTGAAGCTGAGCGTTCCCGCCATGCTGCGCAGCGGTGCCATTACCTCTGACCGCGTCTACCCTAGTTCTGCTAATCGGGCATATCTGGCTAACCGAGCACGGACTACCCTGAGCGAGACGGGTGCCCTGCCAGAAAACGAAGATTGGGTGCGTGATTTCGGTGAAATGGCATTCGGCGGCATGTGGGAAGATATTGCACTCAATGATAAAGATCTTATTCTCAAGCAGGCCGATGCCTTCTGGAAAAAATCCAAGTTCGAACAGCTTCTTAACGAAGTGGTGCACTCTGCTCACGCGAAAGCGGCCGCGCTGGCGGTAGACTCAGCGGCTTCCAAGCTGGTGCAAAACGCCGAAGCGACGCATGAATATCTCTCCCTGCGTCATCAGGGAATTATCGGTGACATTGAGAAGCTGCAAATTCAGATCCAGGGTCTGTTGAGCGACGTAGAGAAGATTACGGCCTGTCAGAAAACGGTTAACCAGGAAGTTCAACAGGCAAAAGAGAGTATCGGTAAGGAGACTAAAGCGCTTTTAGTCGATGTCAGCCGTAAGCTTAACGGCGAACTAGATTACTACTTTAAAAAGGGAAAGCGCCGTGAAGAGGAGCAGGAGCTCGCCAACGCACCACAGCATGCTAGTGGGATTTTTGGTAGTTTATTCAACGCATTAGGATGGCAAGCACCTGAAAGAAAAGTAGTATTCGATAAAGATAATCCTGAAATCCAGTTCGAGAGTCATAACGAGGCCCAGGAATTTGCCGGTGAGATCGAAAAAACGGTAATGGGTATGCTCCAGGAGACCGAGCAGGAAATAAAAACGCCCCTTACCGCTATCGTTGGCGAGATCAAAAAAAGCTTTAACGGCAACGCCATGTCCGCCGTAGAGGAGATTGCTAAGCAGATCAACGAGCGCTTAAAAGAGGGTGGCTTCAGCATTAATATCGCCTTCCCTAAAGTGGAAAACCTCCGCACCTCTCTCTCCGTTAACAGCCGTATGGATGAATTTCTTGAGAAGCAGAGCTTCAAAAGAACGCGTCGCCGCCGCAGCAGCGGAGCATGGGGCACGGTCTGCGGCTGGTTTGGTACCGATGACTGGGGTTGGGAAGAGTACACTGAAACCGTACAGCGGACCGTGATCAATATGGATAAGATCCGCAACGCCGTTAAAGACCAGGTTGATGACCACTTTGACTCTCTCAATGCCGAAATCGAAAATGGGATTACCACACCTATCGTTACTGAAATCGGTAAATTCTTCAGTGCATTCAAGACGAAGGTTGAAAGCCTGCGCAATACCCTGATCAAAAGCACTGAGGATCACAAAAGCAGTAAGCTCGTAAAAGAACAGCTTACCGCTCAGCTCCAGCAGCTTCAGCAGCGCACTCCGGAACTGCTGCTCGACAGCAAAGCTCTCAAAGAAGATCTGGAGCCGATGCTGAAATGAATACGCTAAAAGAGGCTTTTGCAGACAACGACGCGTTTAACCTGCTGGAGTGCGTTCCAGAGAAGTTTGTCGTCGACTTCGCCAACGGCATTGACGTGCTGGACGATCATCTGCGCAGCCAGCAGAACCGATCCACTTTTCAGCGGTTCAAAGAGGGGATCAGCGGTAAAAGCTCCGCACGCCAGCAGCAGGTCAACGCCACGCTGCGGGACGGCGTAGAAGCCTCTCTGACGTGGCTGACCGAGCTGACGCAATCGCTGGCAAAGAGCAACCTGGCGCTGGCGCAGGTCAATACCCGCGTTAATCACCTCAGGCTTGATATCGCTAAGCTGGCTAATTTCTCTGCCGATACTCGCGAGCAACTGGAGATGCTCTCCCAACAGGTTCATCAGCGCCTTAGCAATCTTGAAGAACAGGTGCACCATATTAGCCTCTATCAGCGGGCGGATGCGCATATGGATAACATTCTCTCCCGCTGGAGCGCGGGTCGCTACAACGACCTACCGCTACTGGGACGCTGTTATGCGGTGCTGGAAGAACTACGCTGGGGCGCGTTCGGCGATATGATTCGCCAGGGGGATCGTCGCCAGAGCCTACAGCTTTTAGATACCCTGAAAAACCGCGCGCAGGAGCAGCTGGCGCGTGACGGCAACGTTAATCAGACCACACGCCTGGATACGCAGTCCTGGCTGGCCTGGCAGACGAATCGTGCCGTAGAGAATAGCTGGCCAGAGACGATGAGCTGGATTGCCGACTGGTGTAACGTGGATACGCACCCAATAACCTGGTCTGTCACCCAGCGCTATGATGCCATGCCGAAACGGATGCCGCTTCTCTTCTCCGCCGAGCGCATCACCGGGCCGCTGGTGAATGAAGTCTTTAGCAGGGAGCAGATATGAGCAATCAAATGAAAGTTGGCCTTGCCCTCTCCGGCGGCGGCGCGATTGGGGCTTATCAAGTCGGCGTTGTTAAGGCACTGGCAGAGTCCGGCACTCAGGTTCATGCCGTGGCAGGTGCCAGCATCGGGGCACTCAACGGCGCGATTGTCGCCTCCTCCCCCTCGCTGACACAGGCGGCCACCAGGCTAGCTGAAGTGTGGGAGCATCTCGGCGCAAACAGCCCGCTGATGGCTAACAAGTCTGTTTATATCAAGCTACTGGCGCAGGCCGCCTTTGCTTTCGGGCAGACCAACGTCCTGGGCCGGGCGGCACAGCTGTTTGCTACCCTGGCGAGCAAGTCCAACATGCTGCCAGAGGGCTTGAGCGAGCTGGCCGATGACGCACTGCTGTCGGACCAGCCGCTGGTTCAGCTAATGGAGCGCTATCTCGATACCGCTGCGTTAGCCAACGGCCTGCCGCTGTATGTCTCGCTCTACCCTACCCAAGGCGGACTGGTGGATATCCTTAGCTGCCTGCGCGCAGAGTTTGGATTGGGCGAGACGGCGAAGTCGGTATTCCGCCATATTCAAAGCATGCCGAAAGATACGCAAAAGGAGGCGCTGCTGGCCTCTGCCGCGCTGCCGCTGCTATTCAAGGCGCGCAACATCGATGGCGTACGCTACAGCGATGGCGGCATGGGCGGCTGGTCGACCATGCAGGGCAATACACCGGTAACGCCGCTGGTTGAGGCGGGCTGCAACCTGATCGTTGTTACTCATCTCAGCGACGGATCGATGTGGGATCGTCATGCCTTCCCGAATACCACGATCATGGAGATCCGCCCGCGCAGCACTTTACGCCGCCACGACGGAACGCTGGGTGGAGCAAAAGATCTGCTGGGCTTTACCGCCAGCCACGTTAACTCCTGGATCGCGCAGGGGTACGAAGACACGCTCGCCACGGTGGCCCGCATCCAGGCACCGTTGCAGGCGCGCCAGGCATTACGGGACTCTTACGATGCGCTGGCCCTAAGCCAGGCGCAGGACCAGGCTGCGGATGACGTCCTGGCGAGTGCGATGGCCAGGATCAAGTAAACAACGTTCAACGTAGTTAAGAGGTAAAACGCATACCCGCGTAGGGCCTCTGCCTGCAGGCAGCCAGGCGGTGGGCTAAATCGCCCACGTGGATCTCCAGTTGATGCCCGTCTGGATCGAGAAAATAGCAGGAGTCGCCCTCGCTCCTGTTCTCTTTCCAGAATACGGTTTCGGCCTGCTCCAGTCTGGCAACAAAGTCAGGAAAATCCTGTGCGGCAATGCTGAAGGCGTAGTGGGTGTAGTCTTTTTCAGCTGATGCAACCTGCTGGCGAGCCGCATCGACCGACAGGCACAGCCACAGATCGCCGCAGCTAAAGTACGCTCCGTTATCCCACTGCGCGTGGAGTTCGAGTCCCAGCAGACGCTGGTAAAAGTCGACGCTGCGTCTTAGATCAACGACGGCTAGCGTGAGGTGGTTCAAGCCTTTCAGCATACACTTCCCCTTCTGTTTTACATCGAATCAGCAATGTAGTTCCGCAGCCACTGATGCCCCGGATCGCGGTGCACGCGCTCGTGCCACAGCATTAAAATTTCAAAGCCCGGTACCTCGACAGGGGGTTCAACAACGGTTAATCCTGCCACCGATTTAACCAGCCGCTCCGGCACCACGGCCACCAGATCGGTACTCGCCAATACCTTGAGCATAAACAGAAAATGCGGTACGGAAAGCACCACCCGGCGTGAAAGGCCATGCGTTGCCAGTACAGCGTCGGTTGCGCCACTAAAACCACCGCCGTCCGGAGACACCATGACATGCTCAAGCTGGCAAAACTGCGCCAGCGTGGGTCGGCGCTTAAGCCTGGGGTGATCCTGGCGTCCGGCCAGCACGTAGCGCTCGGTAAACAGCGATCGCTGATGCAGCTCCGGCGGCGCGCTGTCACGGGTATGAAAAATGATGTCTCGCTCGCCCTGCTCTGCCTGCCGCACGCTCTGCCCTGGGCTGAGTTCATATATTGCTAGCCGAGTACCCGGTGCAGCGGTGCACAGGCCGTTTAGCAGCGGCAGCACAATGGCGGTTTCGGTGTAATCGGTAGCGGCTACCCGCCAGGTGAGATTCGCCTTGGTGGGATCGAAAGCCTCCTCCGGCGCAATGGCACTTTGGAGCACCTCAAGCGCCTGCCGCAGCGGCTCACGCAGCGTATCCGCTCTGGCGGTAGGTATCATGCCGCGCGGCCCGGGAAGCAGGAGCGGATCGTTAAAGATCTCTCTGAGTCGGGCAAGCTGCACGCTGACAGAGGGTTGGGAAAGGTTCAGGCGCTGCGCCGCCCGCGTTACGTTGTGTTCCGCCAGCAGTACATCAAGGGTCAGTAACAGATTGAGATCCAGTTGGCCGATATTAATCATCGCTATACCAAAGATATTAACAATTAATTTCTACTATATCTGCTGCCCCTCTATTCTGCATTTCTTTCTTATTACTGGAATAGATCATGAACGTACTGATTGTTTACGCCCATCCGGAAGCACGCTCGCTCAACGGATCGCTAAGAGATTTCGCCGTAGCGCATCTGCAGCGTACCGGTCACGAGGTGCAGGTTTCAGACCTGTATGCCATGCAGTGGAAAGCGCACCTTGATGCAGACGACACCACTGCCGAGCTGGCGGGCGAACGTTTTGATGCGTCGGTGAACTCGAAATATGCCTATGAGAACGGTGTGCAAAGCGCAGATATTGTCCGCGAGCAGGAGAAGCTGCGCTGGGCAGATGCGGTGATATTCCAGTTCCCGCTATGGTGGTTCTCTATGCCCGCCATTATGAAGGGCTGGGTCGACCGCGTTTACGCCTGTGGATTTGCCTACGGCGTGGGCGAGCACAGCGACAGCCACTGGGGCGACCGCTACGGCGAAGGTAGCTTCGTAGGCAAACGGGCCATGCTGTTAGTGACCACCGGCGGCTGGGACTCACACTACAGCCCGCGCGGTATTAACGGCCCCATCGACGACATTCTGTTTCCTATCCAACACGGCATCCTTTACTACCCCGGCTTTACCGTCCTGCCACCGATGGTGATCTACCGCGCCGGACGCATCAACGAAGAGAGCTTCGCTAACCACGCCGACGCGCTAGCCCAGCGGCTGGACAGCCTGTGGGACAGTGCGCCGATAGCGTTTCGCCAGCAAAACGCCGGAGAGTATACCATTCCGGCGCTTACGCTAAGAGACGATATACTCCCTGGTGAAACAGGATTCGGGATCCACACTCGCAGGCGCTAAACCGCCAACGCTACTCGTCAAAATACCAGTAGCCCTGGTTAATCAGTGCGGTCAGCTCTGCCAGGCATGCTGGGTTACCCAGCGCCGCACCCAGCTCGTTTTTACCGAGGGTGGTGTAGCGACAGAGCGCATCCGCCGCTGCGGGATCGGACATCTCCAGCGGCTCGCTGTTGATGAAGACGCTGCCGCCGACGTTCAGCACCCGCAGGCCACTCAGGCGGGTCAGGCTCTCTCCCCCCAGCAGCGCGTCCAACACCTCCTCCTGTTCATAAGGCGGTTCGGCGGGCGCGATATCCAGCTCGTGGCGCGGCGTGGTTACAAAGCTGCCAAACCACTGTTTAAACGTTTCGGGCTGCCGGATCATATCGATCATCATCGTGCGCAGACGATCGAGTTCGTAGGTCTCCACCCGGCCCGGATGATCGCGGCAGGTGAGATCGGGATCGCTGTAATGCTCGCTGCCAAGATCGTTTTCCAGCGCGTAATCGGCAAAGCTGCTGAGCAGGTCCCTGCCGTTGGGTCCCCGGAAGCCGACGGAGTAGTTCAGCGCGGTGGTATGGGTGATGCCGTCATGTGGGAAGCCGGGCGGGATGTAGAGAATATCGCCCGGCGCAAGATCTTCATCGATAATCGGCGTGAAGGGATCAACGTGCAGCAGTGCCGGATGCGGACAGAACTGACGCATCGGCAGCTTGTCGCCCACTCGCCAGCGGCGGCTGCCCATCCCCTGAATGATAAAGACATCGTACTGATCGATATGCGGGCCCACGCCGCCGCCGGGGACGGAGAAGGAGATCATCAGATCGTCTAAGCGCCAGTCCGGCAGCACGCGAAACGGGCGGACAAGCTCGGCGGAGGGCATATGCCAGTGGTTGACGGCCTGCGCCAGCAGCGACCAGCCGGTTTCGCCCAGGTGATCAAAGTGCTCAAACGGGCCGTTGCTGGCCTGCCACTGGCCGTTGTGATAGCTGACCAGACGACTGTCGACTTCTGGCTCCATTGCCAGCCCTGCCAGCTCGTCGGGGCTGATAGGATCAACGAAGTTGCGCAGCGCGTTTTTTAAAACAACCGGTTTTTTTTGCCAGTATTTTTCAAGAAATTCCGGCCAGTTGAGATCGAGTTGGTAAGCCATGGGTTCACACCAGAGAGAGTAAACGTCCCTGATTATAAAGAGGCTGCTACCGACGCTGCTTTGTCATGGGTCAAGAGAGTGGCGAACCCACAATTTCTAAACATTGATTTGAGTTTTTCTAAATAGCCAGCCGCAAAATACTGTATATAATCACAGTCATTCTCTTTTCGGCGCACTGCCTCTTTCTTGCTAAGGAGCCGTTACCATGGCAGATGAACATTGTCTTGATGAACATGGTCTTGTAGAACCTGTTACCCAACGCCGTTTAACCGTCAGCTATGCGACACGCTTTCATGACCATGTTCATGTGCCCGCCATCGCCATAAAAGGCCAGTGGCTGGAGGAGGCCGGTTTCTCAACCGGTACGGAGATGGATGTACGGGTGCTGAACGGGTGTATCGTACTGATCGCTAAACCCGTTGAAGAGGAGCTGATGCAATCAGTGCGGAAAATCAGCAAGCTCTCTCCACGAAAGCAGCGCCAGGTGCAGGACTACATTGACCTGGTCGCGGCAAAGAGACGGGTGAATTAAGCGTCCTGCAGCTGTTCGCGTATAGCAGGTTTGCAGCGTGCCTGTAGATCCTGCGTGAAAGCCGCGCTCAACGTGGCCGGGCCAAGAATACGAATGTCGGGCAGCCAGTAGCGTAACCAGCGAAACAGCGTGTCCTGGTCGCTGATTGCCGTCGCAATGGTAATGCTGCCGTCCTTATGTTCCTTCAGCAGGCGCTGGGCGGGGAAAAGCGGGCGGCGCGTGACGAAAGTGGCCGCATGAGCAGAGACGTGCAGCGTCACTTCAGTTCTTTTACCGAAGCGGATGCCGGGGGTCGTCTCAAGCTCTTCAACGACGTCAGCCTCCAGCTCGAATGTCGTTTGTGTCGTAGCAAACTCTGCAATGCGCGCCAGCTCAAATGACTTCAGGCAACCCTGCTCTACTGCGGCCAGGTACCAGAGGCCATAGTGGTTAATGAGCCGATACGGTTGCAGGCGACGGTTTTTTTCGCGGTAAAAGCAGGTGACCTCCGTGCGGGAGGTGATCGAATTATCGAGGCTATTCATGAGATCGCCATACTGCTGATTCTCCCGGCTGCTGGCACCGTGAATAGCAATATTGTCGGCGTTGTTCATGCGCTTACGCAGAGACTGGCCATCATGATGCGGGAACAAATGTGCAACGCCGGCAAAGCTGGCGAACTCTGCCAGGTGGCCAGTATGGAGCGACGGTAGCAGATTCGCCGTTAGCTTAAAGCGTCCGTTAGATACTTCGTCTAACACGTGAGCCAGCCTGGCGAGATCCCGATAGGCGGTTCGCTCTGCAATGCCAAACCGTTCGCACAGCCAGTTTTTATCGATGGTGACACCCTGGTAGAGCGCACCAAACGTTTCACACAGGCGCTCAATAAGCAGGTCGTATTTTGTACTGCCGTTATCCTTCATTGATTTACGTCCCGGAAGAAAAGTGCCTCGAAAGAGGCTAGGGTCATAATAATTAACGGCAGCCGCCTTGAAAACTATAATAATTTTTTTAAATGAGTATTTACTCGCTATAAAAATCGCACTTTTTATTGATGGCGTATTGCATATATAACTAACTCTAATAATTTCTTATCACTCTTTAACGATACTCAACTGGTAAAAAGGATTGCCAGCACTATACTTAACCAAAATTAACAAAAATATATTTATCACGCTATTGCCATTAAAAATTGCTCATGCAAAGGCATGAGTGAAAATATAACTTATTGGATATACGCTTAAATTTCTTAAAGTTTATCGATTACCGCTTCGGTAAACAGCGCTGCCCATTATAAAAACGTTATTCGGTTACGGATCACAAAAAATAAAAATGCAGGAGAGAGCGGGATGCCAATATTTGACAGCTTCTGGCAAGCGGGTTATGAGGGTGCCGATCACCGAAACGGTCAAGGTATGCCGCTCTCAATGAACGACGTTACCGGGCACAATGCCAGAGTGCTAAGCGATTATATTTTATTAAAGAAGTTAAATATTGCAACGGTACGAGAGAGCGTAGGCTGGCGTCTTGTTGAGACCGCTCACGGATATGATTTTTCCTCCGTTGCCGAAAAGATGCAGGCTGCAAACGAGGCCGGAATACAAATTTGCTGGACGATCTGCCACTACGGCTGGCCAGACGACACCGATATTTTTTCACCCGATTTTGTGCCCCGCTTTGCACGTTTCTGTGGTGCGCTGGCGCAATTTTTAGCGCCATGGTACGTCTCTTCGCCCGTTTACTCGCCGGTCAATGAGATCTCGTTTACCAGCTGGGCCCTCTCGGTAGGGTTTTTCCGCTGCTCTGCGCCGCCGGGCATCGTCACCGGCGAAGAGAGCAAGCGTCAGCTGGTACGCGCAACCATAGCAGCCTGCGAAGCGATCTGGGCTGCCGATCCGCGGGCGCGCATGTTGCACTGCGATCCCATTATCCACCTGGTCGCGCCGGACCAGAGCACGGAGTCGCTGGCCGCGACAGCAGGCCACCACAACTCACAGTATCAAACCTGGGACATGCTCTCAGGCAGGACTGAACCGGAACTGGGCGGTGCGCCCCGTTATCTCGATATTATTGGAGCGAACTACTACCACGATAACCAATGGGAGAGCGGCAGCAATGCACGCCTGTGCTGGCATCTTGGCGATCCCAGGCGTGTCCGTCTCAGCCAGATGTTAGAAACGCTTTATCGTCGCTATGAGCGGCCGATCCTGCTGGCTGAAACCAGCCACGTTGGCAGCGGACGCGGTGCATGGATAAGCCAGATAGCGGCAGAGGTAGCCCAGACGCAGTTGGCAGGCGTCGAGCTACATGGGGTGTGTCTTTATCCCGCCATCGACCGGCCCGACTGGGAGGATTTGAGCCGTTGGCATCGCAGCGGACTATGGGAACTTGACCATCAGGGCACGGACCCACTGGCACGCATACTTGATCCTGTTTATGCCGCAGCCTTGCAAAAGGCGCAGCACACACTGGGTCTGTTCCAATCCCGACTATGCGATCTGAATGACGCTAAGAATAGTAGCGACCCTATGAAAAAACTGTATATCTTTAGCCATCTGCGCTGGGACTTTGTCTTTCAGCGCCCGCAGCATCTCCTGACCCGGCTGGCGAAACATTACCAGATTTACTTTATTGAAGAGCCAACGTTCGCGCCTCCGCCTGCCAGCCTGAGCATGACGCATCCTGCGCCCAATGTGACCGTAATAAAACCACATACGCCGCTCCAGGTGCATGGCTTCCACGACAGTCAGATTGCGTATCTCCAGCCGCTGCTGGCGGATATCGTCGATGAAAATGAAGCGCCGCTGGTCTGGTTCTATACGCCGATGGCGCTGCCGCTGCTGGCGGTCTTTAATCCCTCTCTGGTGATCTATGACTGTATGGATGAGCTGGCCGCCTTTGAGAATGCGCCCAGACAGCTTTTACAGCGCGAGTCCGCCCTGCTTAACCGGGCCGATATCGTCTTTACCGGCGGCCCCAGCCTCTATGCAGCAAAATCGGGGCGGCATGAAAATATTCACTGCTTTACCAGCAGCGTAGACGCCATTCACTTTGAGCAGGCGCTCGACCGCAACAACTACCATCCGCTGATCCAGGATCTGCCGCATCCGCGCTTAGGGTACTGTGGCGTCATTGATGAGCGCATGGATCTCGATCTGGTGGCTGCGATTGCCGATGCCCATCCGGAGTGGCAGGTGATCATGGTCGGGCCGGTCGTCAAAATCGATCCGGCGACCCTGCCGCAGCGTCCTAATATCCACTATCTTGGTATGCAGCCTTACCAGGCCCTGCCTCAGTTTTTGGCCGGGTGGGATGTCTGCCTGATGCCGTTCGCCCTCAACGCCTCAACGCGCTACATCAGCCCGACCAAGGTGCTTGAGTATATGGCCGCCCTGCTGCCGGTGGTGAGTACGGCGATTACCGACGTGGTCGAGCCCTATAAGCATGTCGTCGCCATCGGCTACGATCGTGCCGGCTTTGTACGCGCCTGCGAAAAAATGCTCGCACTAACGCCCGAAGCCAGGCAGACAATGCAGCGTGAGATGAAGCGGATCGTTGACAGCACCTCCTGGGACGTCACGGCGCAGGCTATGCACGGCCTGATGGAGAAAGAGCTGGCAAAATCCGCCCCGCAGCGCATCGCCACGCCTGCCACACAGGCGGCAAATGACGCTGCGCGGAAGAACATGGCGCTTAAGCCGAAACCCTCGCGCAGCGAAAACGTCATCCCTGCCCGCTGCCTGATCCTCGGCGGTGGTCCAACGGGTCTGAGCGCGGCGTATCACTATGGCTCTCAGGCGGTGCTGCTGGAGCGCAACGAGAGCGTCGGCGGCTGGTGCCGTTCGATTGAAGACGGTGGTTTTACCTTCGACTACGCCGGGCACATCATGTTCTCGAACGATCCCTATGTGCTGGAGCTGTATGACATGCTGCTGGGTGACAACCTGCACTGGCAGATGCGCGAGGCCTGGATCTACACCGACGGCGTCTACACGCGCTATCCCTTCCAGGGCGCGCTGTATGGCCTGCCGACCGATACCATCAAAGAGTGTATTCTCGGTGCCATTGAAGCCAAGTACAGCAACACAGCTGATATACCGCCAGAGAACTTCGAACGCTTTATCTACCAGGTGTGGGGCGCAGGTATCGCCAGGCATTTTGCTATCCCCTATAACCAGAAGCTGTGGACTGTACCGCTCTCTGAGATGGAGACCTCCTGGCTTGGCGGGCGCGTGCCGCTACCGGATCTCGCCCAGATTGTTGAAGGTGCAGTAGAACCGGTCGGCAAACCGATGGGCCCCAACGCCCGCTTCGGCTATCCGCTGAAAGGTGGCTTCCAGGCGCTGATGTCGGCGTTTCTGCCGCACATCAAAGGCGTGGTAGAGACCAACAGCGAGATCACTCATATTTTGGCTAATCAGCATATTGCCGTTCTCGCCGATGGCAGGCAGTTCCATTATGAGCAGCTGATTAGCACCATGCCGCTTCCCGAGCTTATTCGCATCATTGGCGATGAGGCCCCGGACGAGGTGATCGCGGCGGCGAACGGGCTGCACCATGTCTCGGTACGCTGTGTGAACCTTGGCATTGGTCGGGCCGATCTCACCGATAAACACTGGATCTACTTTGCTGGCGACACCATTTTCCACCGTATCTTTGTGCAGGGTAATACCAGCCCAGAGTGTAATCCGCCGGGCGGCTGTGGCCTGACCTGCGAGATTACCTACTCCGAGCATAAACCGCTGCCGGTTGATGGTCAGGCACTGATAGACCGCTGCATTGCCGAGTGTATCGAGGTCGGCATCTTTACGGCGGAAGATGAGGTGCTGGTGGCTAATCAGCTGGATATTCCCTATGCCTACGTAGTGTACGATCACGAGCGGTCGAAAAATGTTGAGACGGTTCGCCAGTGGCTGCTGACTCAGGATATCGTACTGGCGGGTCGCTATAGCGAGTGGGAGTACTACAACTCCGATCATGCGTTTATTGCCGGGAAGAATGCCGCTGAGAAGGTGAAAAACAGCGCCAGCCGACGTGGGGCGGGAGCGTAAACCGATAAATAAAAAACCCGGAACATTCGCTTCCGGGTTTTTTTTCACTTACCGACGATTACGGCGCTTTTTTAGCGGTCTCGTTCTCAATCGGCGGCACTGAGCCCAGATCGGTACCGGTAACCGGGTTAACCGACGGGTCAGATGCGGTACGCAGCTTCATCGCGTCCAGGTTCGCCTGCTGCGGCCCCGGCAGCACAACGCTAGGTAAGCCATCGCCACCGTCAACGGCAGGCTGTGGGTTAGTCACGTAGTCGAAGTTCTCATCTGAGTTCCAGCTACCGCGTACTTCACCACCTTCAGACATATCGAAGTAGGTGTGAGCGTACTGTTCGATCGGCGGCAGTTTTCCTGGCGGGAAGTTGTTGCGGATCGAGTAGAGCGCTTTTTCAAAGGAGATCTGGTGCGCTACTTCACGGGTCATCAGGAAGCCCAGCGCATCTTTCACACCCGGATCGTCGGTCATGTTGATCAGACGTTCGTAGATGATTTTTGCACGCGCTTCAGCGGCAATGTTAGAGCGCAGGTCAGCGGTCACTTCACCGATGGTATCGATATAGGCTGCGGTCCACGGCACACCTGCGGAGTTAGTCAGTGACGGACCACCGCCGTACAGCAGTGCGGTCAGGTGACTATCGTTACCGTTACCGGTGATTTTACGATAGAGATCGGCTTCTTGCTCTGTGCCTTCTGCCAGATCGCCTTTCGCACCCTTGTTGAGCATCCCAACCAGAGAGCCGATGATTTCGAGGTGGCTTAGCTCTTCAGTTGCGATGTCCATCAGCATATCTTTACGGCCCGGATCGTCATCGCCGAGCCCCTGAGTAAAGTATCGGCAGGCTGCTGCCAGTTCACCCTGTGGTCCACCAAACTGCTCAAGCAGGAGGTTAGCTAAACCGGGATTCGGCTCAGCAACGCGTACTGTGTACTGTAATTGCTTTACATGTCTGAACATAGGCTCACTCCAGTGATTATTTATTTTTTCAGCATCTTCATAACTACTGAATGATTAATAAATAAATGCTTAAATATGAAAACGTTAAATTTTCATATAAAGTCGTCGTACCGCTTATAAGGATAGCCCATCAGCAAAAATCGGCGGAAATATCAAAGCATACCTCCTAATTTAGGATTTATCTTAAACAAAAGCAAATGAGACGCATTAGCCGACCAAGAAACACCCACTTACAAAAATAAGAAAAATTTACATTCAAAGCATTATTCACGGGGAATTCAAAAGTTATTACCAATAGCAGAGCAGGAAAGAGATAAAGTCTCTTTCCTGCTCTTAAAAGTTTTAATTACTATTTTTTTCTTCGTATTGAAAGTCGGCTTACTAGCCGGCTAAATTTCGTTGTAGATGCCTGCGACGTAGCGGGCTGGTTGATGTCATGAGTAACATTTTGTCTTTCAGAAGGTCTATATGTCCAGACGGTTGGATCGTTCCAGGGTGCCTCGACTTCGATATTATTACGGTAAAAATGGGCGCGCTCACCTATCTCTTCCCGATGGCGATAGAGATAACGTAGTTCGGAGGCGGTTATTGATTTACCACTTTTTTGCCCTCCTTCTTTGCGCGCTACCGCACCAATATCAAGATCGTCCAATACAAAATGCAGATGAGCATTACCCTCATTTATTATGGCCTGAATACCCTGCTTACTGCCTCTTTTCCATAATAACCTTGGCTGAATAGGTGCTGGCATTCCGGTGTGCCAATCATAATAATCATCTTTATTAATATTTTCACTTACTTCTTTATAAATAGACTTAACGTTAAACTTTCCGGGAGCTTTAGCCAGCTCAAGATAAGTGTCCCAAAGAACATCACCTCCCCTGGTTTTACTCTGCCTCACCTGATCGAGTATCTCATCGGTCACAGTAATCTTATGCGCATATTTAACCCAGTTCTTTTCCTTGGCATATTTTTTATTACCGACATACTCAAGAGCAATTTTCATTGCAATTGCATTATTATACGTATCAATAACCATTGTTGGATTGCCGGGTATGTCCAAAACATATTTTGGATCTATACTAGCAATAGCTTTACCTCTTGAACCGGCCAATCCATAAATCAGATCGCCTCGGGTAAAGTTAACATTACCTTTAAAGGTTGCCTCGCCTATATTATCAAAATAGGTTGCTGGGTTATTCCTTACCATCCGGAACAGATTCAGGCCGTCCACCTCGCCTGCCGGATCGGCGCTCACCCACCGGCACAGCCACGGGGCATAATAGCGATGGCCATAGTAGTACAGTCCGGTGCCGTCTCTTTCCTTGCCCGAGTAGCGCACGGTTTTATACTCGGCTTCCACCTCGTTGCGTGCCGCCCACACCGCCGTGCCGCCGAACGGGTAATACTCTTCCCGGCTGATAACCTGGCCCTCACTGTCCAGCTCCAGCGACAGCGAGCCGATGTTGTCGTTTATGCTCCAGCGCACCTGATTATTATCGATACCGTCCGGTTTACCCGTTTCCCAGTGGAGCACCCGGATACCCGCGCGGCCCGCCTGGCTGGTAATGACATGCAGCTCCTCTGACAGAGACGGGGAAGCGCTGCTACCCGCCGTCTCCTGCCAGCTTTTTCGCAGCTCCAGCCCCTGCAGGTAACGTACCTCGTCGATATTCCACAGTTCGCTGCTGCCGTTCACCAGGGTTCGCGTCTGCTTGCGCACCCGCTGGCTGCCGCTGTACTGGTAAATTTCCCGGTCACTGTCGCCGCTGCTGCGGCTCACCAGCGTCACCGAGCGCAGGTTGTTGCTGCCGTCCCACGCCAGCCCATCGGTGCCTGCGGCGCTTGCCTGGAGAGTTAACAGATTGCCGTTGCTGTCGAACCAGTTTTTCACCTCATCCGGGGTCTGCGCTCCGCCATCATTCTGCTGCACGCTGCGGTTGGAGGTGGTCTCCGTGGTCATGGTGCGGGTGAAACTCCCCGCACCGGTGTGCTTCAGGGTGGACAGATTACCGCTGTTGTCATACACATAACTGCGGGTGTAGTTTACATACTGGCTGCCATCCGGGGACATCACAGCTGGCAGGCCGCTGTACTGCATGCCGGTGTTGGTTGCGTTCTCGCGCCCGGTGGCGCTCAGCAGCTGGTAGAGCGCATCGTAAGTGAACAACCGTGTCCCGCTGGTAGCCTGATTCCGGTAATAGCGCGATGCCACGCTGCCGTCGCTCATCGAGGTAACATTGCCGGTAAAGTCATAGCCGTAGCTCAGCGCCTGAAGCGTGATGTTATCCGCACGCTGCGCCGTCATGGTGGCGAGCCACTGGTTCTGCGGATCGTAGCCGTAAGTGGTGGTCACCCCGTTACCGGCCGCCTCCGCCAGCACCTGGCTCGCCGCGCTCCAGGTTATGCCCGCCAGCAGGGTCTGCGTCTCCCCGCCTGCCGGGGTCACATCCTGATAACAGACGTGGCCGCTGACATCATTTCGCCAGGCAAGTTTATGCCCGGCAGCATCCGTCTGGCTCAGCGTTCCGCCGCGGGCGTCGACGACAGTGGTTGTGGTATACACATCTGCCTCCAGCAACGTTTCCCGCGCTGTGTCATCCTTCGGCCAGTCCGGTAGGCTTTCCGCCGAAGCCAGAAAACGCTGCGTCTGGCTGAGTACCGCTCCGCTGAGCGCCACTGAATTTATCTGCAGCAGGCCGCCGTCATTGTACTGTGCGACGTTTATGCCGCGCAGGTTGTTACCCCGGGAGCCATCATCCGCCGGACCGGCGTCGCCGTAGCCGCTGCGCCAGCTGACGCGGATGTCCTCGCTTCCGCTCAGCTGCTCGCAGCCGCTCTCAGGGCGTCCCAGCTCATCGTACGCCACGGTCTGCACCGTACCGCGCCCGTCACGGGTCCACGCCGGGCGGCCCGCTGCGTCAAACAGCGTTACCTGCTCGCCGCTGTCACTACTCTCCCGCTTCAGTAGCTGGCCTGCCAGCGAGGGCATGGTATGCAGGTTTGCCGGAGACGCGCTGTCTGTTGTCCAGGCGGCAAACAGGCGCGGATCGCGGTTTGCCGCCGCCCGACTGGCGTCGTCCACGTATGCATGACTGACCAGTAGATGCAGCGGATCGGTAGACTGCGCCCGGTTCCAGTTGAGGGCGCGCACGACCAGCCCCCGGTTATCGCTCACGCTGACCACCGGCGTACCGGTGGCAGCTGTTAGGTTGTTCATAACGGGTACCCTAGCAAAGGAGAATTAAGATTAAGAAAGGTCTTATTTGCAAGTATATAAAACAGGGAAATGATAAGGATGTGCAATTACGAGTTAATACGGAACAAAAATAACGTATTTAAGTATGAAGGCCTACCCATCGACAATCATTGTAATTCAGCCCTGTACTAACCTGGGTTATTTCACTATATGTAAGATTTATATAATGCTTATAATATCCCCTGTATTGATCTCATCAGCTCCCGGCAACCAAAACTTCCCCCACTTCCCAGTACAGTGGCAGGTCAGGATCCGCCCAGGGTTAACATCTTGGATATAGTGTCGTAACGGTAGCAGAGCCCACGGCATAGCACGCCGTAGATGCATCCCACCCACCAGAGCATGAACAGTATTTATCCCCGTGAGCTTTTTGCAGTGTTCGATAATATTTCTCAAGCCTTTGTGGCCGCAGCCGGTGAATATCACCAGTCCTTTGGCAGATTTATATATTAGAACGCCTTCATCGTTAAGTGCGTCTGGCTCTACTTTCTCACCTCTCACATACCCGTAAGATTTAGCTGATTCTATCTCGCCGGACCAGATAAACCTCTGGCTTATCTCGTAAGGCTCTTTGGTGAAATGAAAGTTACATTGAACTGGAGGTAGCTGAGTCGATATCTTCTTGATCTCTATAAAGTGATTAAAAACCATTACCCCTGCGTATTTTTGGTCGTAAACACCTGGGTGGCACAGCACCTTAGGCAGCGTTTGAAGATGCCTCAGCCCACCGCAGTGATCGTAATGCCCGTGGGATAGCACAACCCAGTCAATGCCATCAAGCGACACGCCCATTTTTTTAGCGTTGTGCATAAACGCGGCATCTGGCCCGGTATCGAAGAGTATCCTCGTTTCACCATCGTCAATTAACAGGCTTAGCCCTGGCCGACAGGCTAGTCCATCGGCATGTTTTGCTTTTCGGTTTTCCAGCAACACGGTTACTTTCAGCATATGTTTGAACCTCCTTGTTCAGTTAAAAGTATACCCGCCGTTTATCAATGCGGCAGCATAGCTTCATGCAACTTATTGGTTTCGCAGTTATAAAAACAGCCGATGGATAAACATTGTCCACGTTAGGAGGGTAAGTGCAATGGTTTGAGGGAGGTTTTGCGGGTTTAAATGACGACTGGGTTACGCGTACGCAAGCGATGAAAAGGATTGATGGCTACTGATATTCCTTCGCGTATAACCACTCGCCCGCCCGGGCTGACTCCGCAAACATTTTCACCATTAACGGCTCTGCGGTTTGCCTGATTGGCTTCTGAGTAAACCACTTGCGGAAAAACCATTCTATTTCCCACGGATAATAGGCAGAGAAATCAATAATCGACACGTCTACTTCGTATTTTTTACCGTATTTATCAATAGCAAATGAGAGATCGTCAAACTCAGTATAAGTCTGTAGCGCATCATCAAGCTGCAAAGGGATCATCTTACCCGTCAGCGTTCCCATTACGGGCAGCTCGTCCCGAAAGAGATCTAGTACCTCGCTATCCGTTACCATGCCGTGTCTCCTTTTCTCGCTATCAACTAATCATATAACCACTTACCGGCTTTTGCTGACTCGACCAGCATGCCGATAGTGAAAGCGGGCACGGGAACAGGCTCCCTTTTCTTAAACAGGTTCCATGAAAAAGGGATATCGGGATAGTAGGTTTTGATGTTGAAGTTGCCTCGTTCTACGTGCAGTTCACTGAAAAACGTATCCATGAGCTCGCTGGCATCGAGATCTTCAAGATCCAAATCGGCATCAAGATCGCGTTCAAGCGTTAACTCTACCGGCTCAAAGCTAAATAAATAGACGCCAGCATAGGGGCGTATAAGCTCATAAACTCGCTGCTCAATGTTGTCTACCATAAGCTATCGTTGCCTCGTCCTGTTCCTGAGTCTTCTTATTAACTTAACTACTATAAGATAGAGAACAACAGTAATCGCTATGACCGAGACAACATCAATATAAAAATAGACATCGTCTATCTCTTCAGTACCCACTTTACCGTACCCGTAAAGCAGACTGGCGAGCTTATCGGCTAAGGCATCGTTAACCCAGTAGTAGGGATCGCCTAGAGTACGGCCTACCGCAACAAAGATCGCAAGGAACAGAAAGACGTTGAGAAGCCGGATAGCCCAACGATTACGAGCAGATTTTATCACTGCCGATCGCCTCCATTACATTATCGACAAGGGTGTTAAATGCCTCATGACGTCTATGCCCATACATTGGGCGGAGCTAAAGGCTCCGGCATTTACCGTTAGTTGTTTAGCTCCTTTGATAGCTCGACCTCACCGGTAGCAGCATTGGCGTAAAGATAAAATAGATCGCTGTTCGCCTGCTCTGGCTTTATCCAGGTTTCCGCCGCCTCTGAATCTGTTCTCTGCCTGGTGTATCCCAATTTTTTTAGATATACCCGTAATGGTTCAACATTTGATGCTCCCTTAAAGATAATCGTGTTAGTTGGCGCATACCCATCACCTGGGTGTGATTTGAAGTAGTAATCGCCAGATATCCGGGGGGCTTTCTCAATCTCTTTGTCCGTCAGCGTGTGGTAACTGAAGAAGTCGTTCTCCGTGTAAGTCGTCGTCTCATCGATACCTGATGCAACGAACCAGACGAATAGCCACCTCAGGATGAGTACGGTGATGATGGCTGCGGTAATCCATCGCAGTAATTTCAGCATCATTATTTCATTCCCTTGTATGCGAGTCGTGCCCACCTTTTGTGAGTAATCCATCTTCGGCTGCGAGAAGCTGCCTCTGCGCGCTACTTTTCTACCTTATTCGTGTTGCTTCTACGTAGTTTATGGATAAAAAGCATCAGGAGAGCAGTGACTATGAGCATAAGGGCTAACAGTACCCAAAGGAAGGAGGGATCGGCTTCTCCGTCCGCAAACCCTAAGCCAGTACGATTTAGAAAATCATTGCTGATTTGAGATAGGTAATCAACCACACCGCCTAATGGAAACAAAACGATAAAGAATGAAGCCACAAAGCAGAGCACGCCAGTTAGAGCGTTAGTAATCAATCTTGCATGACGCATAATCACTCCGCCCTGTTACATCTATACGCCCATAAGCCATTAACCCCTTCCCTCCTGGAACGCGAATTTTCTTACGCATAAGTAGCGATTGTCTGACTAATTGAAAATCCGTAATGTTATAAAAAGTGATACATCCCCATGATTCACCTTCCCCGTTTGGCCGCAAAGGATGGAGTCGAAAAGATCCTCTATCAACACCATGAATAAAAACATGGTCACTCATTGTTGAAGCATTATATAAACCAAACCATTCTGCATGATTTGTACCATTTTTGTAATCCTTTATTAACCTTTCAACTCTATTAGAAAAACTCCCTTTTGGCGCATCAACAATCCAGTAAGTCCCAACAGGTAGAGCTGCATTCTTTTTAAAAGCACACTCTGCAACATTGGTAACTGGCTCTATGCCTGAAAACACTGGAAAAGTGCCCACACCGTAGACGTGAAGCTTGAGCCGTTTCCGGTCTCGTGAGACATCGTTGTAATCCATCCTGCAAATTTGCATAACATAAAACCCACTATTAATTTGTGGTTATAGTACGACTTGTTTATCAATCAATCCAGAGCAAAGCTATAATTTTATAAAGAAAAGTTTAATCTTCTTAGATATTAGAATGACATGTAACGTTTATGCCTAATTTATTTTGCGCATATCCAAACAGATAAGATAATATAAATGAAAATCTAAAATTATATATTCATGTTAAAGGAAATAATTAAATTCCTTGGATGAAGTAAAGAGATCAGAGCTTATGAAGTTGGGCCTTCATGTGGCGATTTAGGGCTTCAGGGGACAGTGGCGGATCCTGCCGATGCAGCATGGCATGGCAGTTGGGGCATACGGGGATGAGATCGGTTTTAGGGTCAACCTGGTAGTTCTCTTTTATCTCTGATAAAGGGATAATGTGATGCATATGGATAAAGCCTTTCGCGATTTCACCGTATACCTTGGTCATATCGACACCGCATACTTTGCACTGATATCCATGCCAATCTAGCGCGGCCTGGCGAGCCTTGCGGTCACGTTCGTAGCGGTTAACGGTTACCTGAACGGCGGCTCCTTCGATGTAGGTGGTTTCCTGCTGGATCTCGTCCGGGAAGAGGTTTAGTTCGATGGGTTGATTTTTGTGGATGATTTGAAAACCTTGATCGGTGAGCAGCCTAACGCACTTTGATTTTATCCCGCCGCTGAAGTCTGCTGGCATAAAAGGTAGGCCAGTGAGTGTTGAAGCGGCGATGCCGATGATGGCTTTTGGTGGGTAACGGCGGTCGTTGATGAGGGCATCGTAATCTCGGGAGTTAGAAAAGGCGTGATTAACTCCCGCATCGTAGGCGTGGGCTGCGGCGATGATGGCTTCGCGAGGCAGCCGGTGGGGCAGTTTGTTCATGTGAGTGCCTTTTGAACGATTAGTCATGTGCGAAGGCCGGACTCGAAAATTTACATAACCCATTATAAAATAAGGAAAAATAACAAAAACACCTGTAATATTAACGTTAGTACCAACAAGCGATACTATCTTCAGAGATATCAACGCCAGTCATCTACCAAAATTACCACTCTTGATTTTCATAGCGCTTACTACTAACGCATTGCAAATGAAACCTCAATAACTGTATATTCAAACAGTAAAAAAGATACTTGCTACTGGATAAACCCTCCAGCGGCATGCTATTCTTACTGGCAAACTTATCCAGTAGAAGAAAGACAATGGAAAATCTACTCGAACTACCAAGCTATACACCCCACTTCTCCGGTCATGAGACTTTCCCACTAAAGCAGATGTGGCTGAAAAAGTCTTATGATCAAAAAAACAGTGATAACACTCTTGACAAAACTACGTTTACTCAGGAGGAGGCTATAGGTGTGTTTGGCGTAGGCAAAAATATGGTGTCCTCCATTAAACATTGGTCGCTAGCATGCGGGCTATTTGAGGAGTCTAACACCAACAAAGGCGTTTTTATTATTCCAAAAGAATGGGATATGATCCTTCAGGACAAAGGATTGGATCCTTTTTGTGAAAATCCAAGCACAGCCTGGCTCGCTCACTGGCGTTTAGCCGGCTTACCGGCAGCTAACAGTAAACATCGCTCTACAACTTGGTGCTATATCTTTAACAATATAACATCATCTTCATTTTCACGCGATAATATCGTAGAGCGTCTTAAAGATTTCGCAGAAGAAAGAAATCTAAAAATCTCAGAAGCAACATTAAAGAGGGATGTTGAGGCCTGCATTAGATCATACTGCCCAAAATCAGATAATAATATAGAAGAAAACGCAGAACCACTATTATCAGAATTAGGTTTAATTCAAGAGGAAAGTCGAGGTTTATTTTCTTTCAAGAGAGGACAGAAATACTCCCTCAGTGACCATATTTTTATTTTTTCACTCATCGAGTTTTGGGAGTCATTATATTCTGAAGCTAATACATTATCTTTTGAAACTATAGCATATGGCCCATCATCTCCAGGAAGAGTATTTAAGCTTGATGAAGACTCTGTCGCGGAGAGACTTGCAACCCTTGAAGAAAAAACAAATGGTTTCTTAAAGTGGTCTGACTCTTCAGGAATTAGACAAGTTGTAATATCAAATACATCTGATAAACAATTAGCTAACTTAAAAATTGAACAAATTATTATGGCTTATGGTGATTTATAATGTTAATGGACAAAGTTAAAATTACTCAACAATATCAACGCTCTGTCCGAATAGATACAGACTTGGGACGCTTGGATTCATTAGATGGATATATTTGTAATAAATCGGCACAGCATGTTTTTAATAATCTTTGCACTCAAATTATCAACTCTGAACAAAGAGCTTTTACCTTAACAGGCCCATATGGTAGCGGGAAATCATCTCTTGCAATCACGCTTCTTTCTACGTTGCATCCTAATGAAGAAATAAGGAATAAAGCTTACAATCGTCTAGATAAAAGTATTTTACCATTATTTAAAAATGCTTTTCCTATCACCAACGGTTGGAATATTTTAACAATAACTGGTAAAAGAACGAATGTCGTACACGAAATAAACAACTCGCTGGATAAACAAACAAAATCTAATAAGAAGAAAGAAATTAAACCATCAGGTACTGATCTCATTGATCGGTTAAAAGTTCTTAGTAATTCTTCATCATATGATGGTTTGATTATAGTCATTGATGAAATGGGAAAATTCCTTGAGTATTCGGCTCAAGAAGAAAGCGATATACATTTCTATCAGGATCTTGCTGAAGCTGCTTCAAGAAGTAACGGCAAGTTAATTGTTATTGGTATTCTGCATCAAGCATTTAGACAATACTCATCAAAATTAGGTAATGAGATACAAAACGACTGGGCTAAGGTGCAAGGGCGCTATGCAGATATACCATTAATTTCATCAAGTGATGAAACCATTGAACTATTGTCTAAAGCGATTTCAATTAGCGAAGATTTTAAAAATGATCTTGATGTAAATGCTGCTCAAATAGTAGCAGATGAAGTTAGAAAGAGAAGACCTTCAATCAGTGCACAGTTAGTAGAGTCTTTAATTAAATGTTGGCCATTACATCCAACAATGGCGACTATCTTAGGACCTGCATCAAGAAGACATTTTGGTCAAAATGAAAGGAGTATTTTTGGTTTCCTTAGCTCTCCAGAACCTCATGCTTTCCATGATTTCCTGAAATCAACAAAATATAGCGAAGATCAAACATACACTCCAGAGCATTATTGGAATTTTTTGCGTACAAATCTTGAACCGGCAATACTATCTTCACCAGATGGTCATCGATGGGCTCAGTCTGTAGAAGCAGTTGAACGCGTAGAAGCTGGTTCCGACAAGCTAAAAGTTAGCTTGATAAAAAATATTGCAATATTGGATTTCTTTAGAAATAGTACTGGTCTACCTGCCTCTAATGAAGTAATAAAAAGTATTTATCAAAGTAATATAAATTATAATTTAGAGACATTATTAAATGAATTAAAGAAATCAAGTGTTATCGTTTACAGGAAACATCTTGAATCTTGGGCCGTATTTGAAGGTAGTGATTTTGATATAGACGAGGAGATCAAAAATGAATTAAACAATATATCCTCTCTTGATTACGAACTGTTGTCTAAAGCAGCAGGCATTCGCCCAGTCGTGGCTAAAAAGCATTATTACCAAACAGGCTCACTACGCTGGATGGATATATCTCTTTGTTCATTAGAAGTATTCAAAGGGAAACTAAAAATTTTATCCCCTATTTCCTCTGATAAATTTGGAGAACTATTTGTAATATTCCCAGAAAAAGGAATGACTCCTACTCAACTTAAAAAAGAAATTAAGAAAAGTAGAGATAATTTACCTGAAAACATTATTCCTGGCGTACCTATTAAGACAGATAAAATTGTCGAGAATGGATATGAGCTCATGGCTTTATATAAAGTCCTTGACAGCAATCATGAAATAATAAGTGATTCCGTAGCCAGGAGAGAAATTTATGCAAGAATAACGGCTCTAAAAAACATTATTGAGGAATCATTAAGAGAGGCATTACGCTATTCAGAATGGTTAATTAATGGTTCATGGGTTAATATAGAAAATTATTCATCTATTGCATCTACATTTGCAGATAAAATATTTTATGATGCTCCATGCCTAAAAAGCGAACTAATAAATCGCAACAGTCTTTCACCTAATGCTGTTAAGGCCCGTAAAGACCTGCTCTACAAAATGCTGTATGCTGAAAATCAAGAAAACTTAGGACTGTCCGGTTGGCCAGCCGAAAGAGGCTTACATGAGACATTATTAGTCATTCCCAAAATCCATAAATCTACAAATGGGAAATTTGGATTAACTATTCCAAATTATAACGATGATGTTGCAACCTTGACACCTCTTTTTAAATTCACAGATAAACTTTTCGCAGATGAAAACAAGCTTGTATCAGTACAGCAAATGTTTTCACTGTGGGGCAAGCCCCCCTTTGGTGTGAAGAATGGAATTCATCCAGTTCTCTTTTTGGTATATATTTTAGCCAACAAAGATAAAATGGCTTTATATAAAGATAATTACTTTATATCAAAGATAACAGACAGTGAAATAGATGAACTTCTTCAAGACTCTTCTCGTTTCCATTTGAAGAAGATCCTCATTGATGAAAATAAAAACAATCTACTTTCTCAAGTTAGTAGAACTTTAACTCAATTGAATATTCCTTCTTCAGGACAAGAACCACTGGAGATAGCAAGATCGCTCGTTGGTATGGTTTATGCTTTGCCTGAATGGTCTAAGCGGACTTCGACATTATCTGAAGATAGCAAGAAAATGAGAGATCTGTTGCTCAGAGCATCAGATCCTCACAAACTGTTATTTGTCGATTTACCATTTACATTCACTTCAGAGAATGATAGTGATCTTTCAGCGAGGATCGAATCTTCAATTAAAGAATTAGTTAATTCTTACAACAATCTATTACAAAAGATACGCAGAAAAATGCTAATAGCATTGGACGCTAATAATAATGATTTTGCTGAGATCAAGAACAGATCAAACACTGTTTCGGGAATTTCCGGCGATTTCCGGTTTGATGCTTTTTCAACCCGTCTAAAAGACTTAAATGAAACAAACGAAAGTATTGAAAGCATTTTAAGCTTGGCAGCGAATAAGCCGCCGAGATTATGGTCCGACAATGACATTGATATTGCATTAATAGAAATAGCATCTTGGGCTAAAAAATTCAAAAGAATTGAAGTATTGTCTTCGATTAAGAATAGAAAACCTACAAGAGAAGCTTTTGCTTTTATTTTCGATGATAAAGAAAATGGAACAGTACAAGCTGAATATGATATAAAATCATCTGATATAAAAACCGTAGAAGATCTTTCGCAAAAAATTCTCGGTGAAATTCATGATAAAGATTTAAGCAAAAATATTTTACTGGCAGCACTTGCAAAAGTTAGTATTGCAATTGTAAATGGTAAGGATGATTAATTATGGCAGAACGACATGTTTTAGGTATCTCTGGTGGCAAAGATAGCGCAGCCTTAGCGATATACATGCGCCAACACCATCCTGAACTCAATATTGAGTATTTTTTCACTGATACAGGAAAGGAATTGCCTGAGGTTTATGAATTTTTAGGTAAACTTGAAGGTTTTCTTGGTAAAAAAATTGAATATTTAAATCCTGATCGAGATTTCGATTTCTGGTTGAAGGAATACAACCATTTTCTTCCTTCGCCACAAACAAGATGGTGTACTCGTCAATTGAAGTTAAGGCCGTTCGAACTATGGGTGAGACCTATGCTTACAGCTGGTGACTCAGTTACCAGCTACGTTGCGATAAGGGCGGATGAGGAGTATCGCGAAGGTTATGCTTCGAAGCATAAAAATCTAAAAATTGCACTCCCATTTCGTGAAAATGGTATAGATAAGGCTGCAGTAGGCGAGATACTTGAAGCTTCAGGCGTAGGCTGGCCGGAATATTACAAATGGCGTAGCCGATCCGGCTGCACTTTTTGTTTTTTTCAACAAAAAATTGAATGGGCAAGATTAAAAGAAAACCATCCTGAAGCATTTGAAGAAGCCAAAGATTATGAAAAAAATGCAATGGAGCACGGTTCGCCATTTACATGGTCACAGGGAGAATCTCTTTCTGAACTTGAAAAACCAGAAAGATTAATTCAAATTTTTAAAGATTATGATGAGAGAAAGGCAAGAGTTGCAGCGAGAAAAACTCAAAACCCGTTACGTCCGGTTGAAATAGACGATATTGATGATATATATGGTGATGATGAGGGAAACGGTTCATGCAATATATGTCATAAGTAGTAAATGTGCACCCTTAAGGGTGCACTATTTATTTGGATATCGAACTCATTCAACAGCTAACCAAGCATGAATACGTTCCCATGCTAACTCTGCGATTCTTACACTGCGTTTCTCTATAAGTTCTTTTGTCCAATCACCCTCAACCGTAGTGACAGATTTAACAAGGGGTAAATATTTCGATTCAATCAATAAATCATTTGTTGATTGTGCTAAATTTATATTCTGTGCTTTGCCTTGTTCCAGTAATGGCTCCAGTTCATCTGGTGTCATTGCAGATAGAATCTTGTAAAATAATTTTTTCTTTTCCCAACTGCCATTTTTAAGAGATGAATTTTCTCTAATTGGTAGCAGTGTTAAATTACCTAACCGATCAATTACTTCTGGGTCTTCATAAATATCTTCCAACCAGCCCTTTGATTCTTTTTCTTGAGGTGCAATATGTTCTATTGTTTTAGATTGCTCCCCTGTCCAATTTTTTACATCTAGCAGAGGTAAAATTCCAGGCCTACCTGCTACCGTCAGACCAGGATTGGCTTTATCCTCTACACTATCATGAGCAGCTGCTAATAATATAAACCGAGTGATTTCTTTTTGATTTGAATATGCTGGTATCTTTGAAATTGCTTTTACCCAATCTTCCTTGCTCCCTACATGACCATCTCGTTCAAGTATTGATAAAAATGCTTTTTTAAGTTCAATTACATTTAAAGTAATCTCTGAACCAAAGTCATTATTATTTCTTGCCAAAGGTTTCAAGCCAACATCTGCGTACCCATTCAACATTAACTTACGATAATGTGAATCAATATTTTCAGTTGAACGACGAGAAGATCTCCAAAGGACAGAAAATGCTGTGATCGCTTTAACTGCATCAATGAAATTATTTATTGCTTGTCCTCGATGCTCTGGCGCAACTCGCCTTATTTCAGAATAGAAACGGATTAGAGGCCCAAGTGTTATTGTATGATTAAACTTACGAAGTAAATCTATACACAAAATAACTTCGTCAGTCTGAGCTTCCTCAGCAGAGGAAATAGTTGTAGCTTTCGACTTGTCTTCAGGCCAGGAATATCTTATAAATAAAGCCGCGTGAGATAAATATCTAACATATTCTTGCTGCTGTTCTAACCCTGGAAAGCTTTCAAAGCTGTCTTTAAGAAATCTCCTTTGATCACTTAACCTTTTAGAAAGCTTTTCACCTTTTTCTGCCAGTGCAAAAGTTACAATCAACCGACTCGTCGTATCTTGTTTATCGTTTGATTTTCCGGTACTTTCGAGATAATCTTCAATCGCTTTAACATATTGATGGGATTTCGATTTTTCATATCCGCTGAGTTTCTCGGCATTTATAATTTTAGGTTTGAAAGTCTCAAACGCTGTCAATGGTTCACCAGTCGTATTTAATGACTCAAACATGTCAAATGCATAATCTTCATTTTTAGCAGTAACAATAGTTATTGCGACACGATCAAGAACAAAATTAGCAAACAGAACCAGACGAGTTAATTCCTCAAAAGAATGATCACCAACGTCCGAAAGTTTAGCTTTTACAGATTCTGGAAACTCAGATTTAAGTAGGAGATTTTGAAATTTATCATTATCAAGAATATCAGTAAACTCTGGTAACTCTAATTCCATTTGTTCTGATTTTACAGCTACTTTTGCTCCCGAATCGATACATTTACTTATGTTCTTTATTAGTTTATAAACTGTTTTTCGACCTTCAGAAAGCGGTTTATATTTGCTACTATTTTCTTGTTCACTCTCAGGAGGTTCATATTTGAAGTTCTTTTTTATTTCTTCTCTCCCATATTTACCATAGGTATGTAAATAATGACCAATGGCAGATTTATAACTTGCTTTATCCTTCTTACGTGACCATGAGTCATCATATGCTCTAATCATTCTAGGATAATACTGAAACTCCGGATCTCCATAATCCTTATTTTCCTCGAACGTTTTAGCTAATCTTCCGATAACTTTCATGCATTCTTCAATTAACCATACATCCGCATCCTCATCGCTGGACTTACTTCTTTTTTTTACTAATCTTAACTTAATCTCTTCATGGAGGACTGTATTAACTAATAATAATGTCGTCAACCTTTGCTGACCATCAATTATTGTCATAACTCTTGATGGAACATCACCTTTAACAATCGGATCTACTGTAACTAAATTTGTATCATGGATAGCTATGATAGTCCCTAAAAATGTTATTGCATCATCCCTACTTGTGAGAGTTGTAAAACCATGGCATATATCTTCAATTAAACGTGTTATTTTAGGTGTATCCCAAGAATATTGTCTCTGATATGCTGGTACATACAGTCCTTGACCATTCTCACAAAGATACTCCCAAACACTTTTGGGCTGCGCTCCGAATACGTCTTTAATCTCCATGTAACCCCTTGATTTTGTTAAAATTTTAAATTTTATTATGAGAAACATCAACAAATACATGATTTTATCAGCTATCCAGCATATAGCAACGATCCCTTGCATATACAATTGATGTCATTGATTTTCCACGGTATTTTGGCCTCCATGGATGAATCGAATTATCACATCATCTCTTGTTCAGTACAGGGGAACGTCTATAACAAATATCTTTTCACTGACATTAGGCCGTAGCCTTATGAAGCTAACACAGGCCAGAGCCGTATGGCTAAAATCTTTGTTAAAAGCTTGGTATCTACATGATGACATGTTGTTACTTTCACTATGGGCTGTCTGACTGGGTTGCTGAATGCAACGTTTGCATCAAAGAAATCTAAAACGACGAGAGTCTCGTATACTACAGCACAGTGGCTTATCCTGTTTTAGGATATATAACCAAACGAGTAGCTCTCGTACAATATTGAAATGTGATATTCAGAGTATCGTTTTAAACAGACGAAAGGCTACCAAATAGCAGCCTTTCCAATATCTCCACAACATGGGGCAACTAACAAACTGTACACCATACAGGATACATGTCACAAAACCACTCTACCTATCATGTATTATTAATAATATATTTCAAAAGATTGTCAATGGACGATTGATAATAAATTTTGAGTTCAAATTAAAAAAATAGAAAAATGAAACCAATTATTTATTTTCGGCAGTAACAAACTGCATTATCCATTAATGTCCCCTAGACATAGCCGAAGCTGACAATTTAGAATCACATTTAGGTAACAATTGAAGTTTCGAAGTTCAGTACAAGTGAAGCTTGGCGCACTGCATTATTGAACTTTGCTTGCGCAATAGAATTAATAAATTTAGAATCCCATCTGTACTGTAATATAATCGTTCGAGGTCAACACAAACGAAGCTCTCATTATTTCTTAAAAAAACACCTGCTGCATTAATTTTTCATTTTTTTTACTTAAGCAAGGGCTAACCCTGCGAAGTCGCTGCGCTTGCTTCTTCGAGTTCCCCTTGCTTTTCTGCCCTTCGGTTAGAAAAGGAAGCCTCGTGGCTATGTGTTGCTCAAGTGAAGCTGATTAACTTGCTCACTACCCGCTCCGTACCAGAAACGGGCGTTATAGCTCATTAGATTGATATCCATAAATGAAAATTTCGTTTGCAAGGATACTTACAAATGCGTTTTTGTGATTTATAGTTCTATCTAGTGATTTTTATTTGTAGGTTTTTAATTCCCAAAATGTTAAAGTATTACATTATGAAAAAAGGTGATGTAAATTGCCATCAAGAATGAATTATATATAAAACAATGAGTGCATTTTCATTATCACTTTTTAGGAGCCCAAATGAATTTTTACTACTCAGAGACCCTGTTAATTGACAAGTACCCAGGAATTCATTTACTTCAGGATCATATTGGAACAAACTATGGAGTTCCATGGGATGATTTTGGATATATAATTACATTCAAAGTATATTATGTCCGAGATATTGACAAGATCAAAATAGGTAATATCAAAATGCTTTCCAAAGTAAATGAAAATACATCAATTTACTTTAAAAGCTATGGTCATGAGATAGAACCTAAAATAATTAATATCGATCATCTCTTGTCTGAAAGCAAGCTGGTTTCGATCGGAGAAGATATAGATTACTATAAAAAAATAAACTCACTATTTAAACTTGAACAAATAGATACTCTGTTAGAGTCTTTATGTGATGCTGGCTATTTTCACATGAACCATAGCGACTATTCTAAATGGGATGGATATTCAGGGAGTTTAATGAGGGGGAGCTCTTCGGCTGCAATTTTGAAAAAAGGATACCAAATAGCAGTTGGGAGATATAATCTTACAACGAAGTTTGAATTAAATATTGAAAGTCTTGGTGATAGTTTTGACCCTGTTAATTTTAAATTTGATCTTGATAGAAAGCTTGGTAAGTCAAATATCTGTCTTCTAATCGGAAAGAATGGTGTTGGCAAAACCCATATCCTGAAAAAAATCAGTGAAGTTATAACAGGTATTACGGACGGCGAAGAGCACCCACCTTATTTTCATAAGCTAATAGTTATTGCGTATTCACCATTTGAGGAGTTTTATACTGAAAATGAAATATTCAACAAACTAACAGTGAAGTATTCGCGACAAGGTTCGTCTTTTAATAAAAAAAGCTCAAAGCGAAAACGCTTACATGTCAATGAATACTCTTATATTGGATTTAGAAACCAAGAGGGGAAATTCAATCCGAAACATCCAATTGTAAAAAGTGTTGAATCATTTATTAAAATACTTAGTTATGATGAAGAGAATTATTGGTGGAATGAAAAAACCAGATTTCAACTTCTTAAGGAAACATTATCTATCTCAATAGAATTTGATTCAATATCGATATTAGACAATGATGAAAAAGAGATTTTTATCACCGAAAAAACAAAAATCAATGCCATTAAAGAAAATATAAACCTAAATAGTGGATTGGTATTTAAAAAAGACGGGGTAATAGTTCCTTTAAGCTCAGGCCAAAAAATTTATACGTATATGATTCCAGCAATAATATCCGAGCTTGAAGAAGAGAGTTTACTGATACTGGATGAACCTGAGCTTTATTTACATCCTGAGCTTGAAGTTGGTTTGATAAACATGCTCAAGTATATTTTAGATGAAACGAAATCATTTTCTATAATTGCCACTCATTCATCAATATTAACACGCGAAGTTGGACGGAATGCAGTGACTATATTGAGGAAGATTGAAGGAAACACTAAAGTATTTAGATCTTCAATTGAAACATATGGTGAGTCAATTGATGTAATAATTTCAGAGGTGTTCGATGATGAGTATGTAAGTAAGCCCTATCAAAAAGAGATTGATAAATATTTCATTCAAGACACGTCATCTGTTTCAGAAATTAAAGGATATATTGGGAATGATGCATTAGCTTATGCTCTATCAAAATCAGATGATGAAAAATTGTCAGTCGAGGATGAATAATGAAATACTTAGGTGAGTTCTTGAAAAATCAGCCTTGTACTTGGCTTGCTGCTGCAAGAAGAAGTAGAAAAGATAATATTCAACAACTTGAACTAATAGCAGAAAACCTCACTGAACATTATAGATTATATAATGACATGATAACTTCATGTAATGATATAATACCTGAAAGCACATTCTTACAACATTCCGACTTATTAATTGACTATTATGAAAAAGCACCGAAGGAATTAAATAAACTCTTATTAAAAAGAAGAAATGAACATGACCTTTCCTTTTGCCCTTACTGCGGAAATCCTATGATCCCTGACACTTTAGATCATTTCATCCCTAAAGGTAAATGGCCTGAATTCTCTATTTTCCCAAACAACTTAATACCTCAATGTAGGGGATGCGCCCCAGTGAAGGGTGAAAGTTATTACTGCGCTGAAAATAATTTAGTTATGTTTATACACCCTATTTATTTTAATTTTATAGAAAATTTCCGTTTCTCTATAAATTTATCATTAGATACGGAAAATGATGATATATCAGTGGCGGTAAAGTTAAAGAGAGTTATAGCAACTCAAGAGAATGATCAAAAGCGGGTAATTCTTCATGCTGAAAAATTAAAAATTAAATCACGCATTGTTGCATATTGTAAAAAGGACTTTAGTCAATGGAAGAGACGATTAACCAATGCAAGATTCGACGTAAGCACCGCATTGCAGCAACGATTGTTGGAAATTCCACAACAAGATATTGGTAAGGATTGGCAAAGTGCTTTTTATTACTCTTTACTACAAAATCGCGATGTTATTAATTACATGAATTCCTTGTGCCCCAACGAGCATGCACATCTACAGTTCAATCATGAGATTGATTTAGAGTTTTAACTAAAATAGTTTACCATTGGCCTGTGAAATCATGGGCCTATTGAATTACTTTTTATAATTACGGAATTAGGAATAAATATAACTGATTAGTATGTATAATACAAATGGCATTGGTTTAGGCCAGTCATATATCTCTAATGCATTTAATAATTCACAATATTTTTCCTAAAGTATGGCTAAATTCTGCTACTCGCTCATAGCAGACCTAGCGGCGCTTCAGGCTGCCCGCTCTGTACCAAGAACGGACGTTGGTTTGCAGGATTGTGGTGTACTTAGCCTTAGTCATCAGAAATTGGTGAGCAAGGTTATGTAGTGCAAAATGATAATTCCACCCAGTTGTATACACATTTTTTTAATTTTGCTGAATTAGGCTTTTGGGATATGAATACTAAGGCATGGATTCTGAAAGTAATCAAACATTCACAACCTCACGTGCATTAAAACCAATACAAAATAACAATAAAAATAAAATAAATTTGAATAACTGAAAATTTAATGTCATTGATATCCTAAAAACAACAAAAAAGGAGACAAACAATGATGTCAAACGAAAATAATAAAAGTAATCTATTCCGTGTAAAATCCAAAAATGGTGTTCTTCGTTTCTTTAAGGCTGGCGTGGATATAAATACCTGTAATGACAAAGTTCAAACTGCTCTTTTTACCTGTAATGTACCTGAAGCTGTACAGGCAATGATTGATGCTGACATTGACATTCACCACTTGGATAATGATGGTAATAATGCATTGTTTTATGCTCAAAATGTTGAGAAAGTGGAACTTCTTGTCAGCAATGGTATTAATGTTAACCACCGGAATAAGTCAGGCACCCTTGCAATTCAACATATTGATGTTTCACCAGGGTTAGCAAAATATCTTATCAAAGCAGGACTAGATATCCATACCAAAATCAGCAGGTGCATACTCTGCCCATCAGTAAGTTTGAAGGGTTTGTCGGTAGGTTTTGTTGTACGAATGTTGATATCAGTTAGTGCCATCAGTCGATACCTCCGTTGTTGGTATCAAAATCAATCGAACCGAAGATACCACCAGTTATGCCATCATTCGTTGGTATATGTGGAGAGAAGTGAGTAGACGTGCATAGACTAAGAAAAGCCAGTTCTTTGCTTAATCACTGTTTTTATGCACTAAAGCAGACGTTAGTAGACTTGAAGAAAGCTTTGTATGGTGCCGAAGGCCGGACTCGAACCGGCACGTATTTCTACGGTTGATTTTGAATCAACTGCGTCTACCGATTTCGCCACTCCGGCACTGAAGAGGTATGCGGAAAACTTGGAGAATTATACCCGTCGCACGCCACCATGCAAGCGCCAGCATACTTAGGCTTCGCTAAGTGTTGAAAAAAACAGCGTTAATCACAGTTCCTTGCAGTATCCTTGCTTCCTTCAATATCTCTCCTACCATCCCGCACCTTCCGCCCATGCGTCCCCCTACCCCATGCTCTACACTTCCTAATCAACGCTGAACCTGAGGAAACCACAATGAGCACAATAAAAAGCTATGCCGCAAAAGAAGCTGGGAGCGAACTGGAGCTGTACGAATACGATCCCGGCGAACTGCAGGCGGGAGACGTTGAGGTCCAGGTAGACTACTGCGGGATCTGCCACTCTGACCTGTCGATGATCGACAACGAGTGGGGCATGTCCCAGTATCCGCTGATCGCCGGGCACGAGGTGATTGGTCGCGTGGTAGCCCTGGGCAGCGCGGCGCAGGACAAAGGTCTGAAGGTGGGCCAGCGTGTGGGTATCGGCTGGACGGCGCGCAGCTGTGGCCACTGCGATGCCTGTATCAGCGGCAACCAGATCAACTGCCTGGAAGGCGCGACGCCGACCATCCTTAACCACGGCGGCTTTGCTGATAAGCTGCGCGCCGACTGGCAGTGGGTGATCCCGCTTCCGGACAGCATCGATATTGAATCCGCTGGGCCAATGCTCTGCGGCGGCATCACGGTGTTTAAACCGCTGCTGATGCACAACATCACTGCCACCAGCCGCGTCGGGGTGATCGGTATCGGCGGTCTGGGTCATATCGCCATTAAGCTGCTGCACGCCATGGGCTGCGAAGTGACGGCGTTCAGCTCTAACCCGGCGAAGGAGCAGGAAGTGCTGGGGTTCGGGGCCGATAAGGTAGTGAACAGCCGCGATCCAGAGGCGTTAAAAGCCCTGGCGGGTCAGTTCGATCTGATCATCAACACCGTTAACGTCGACCTGAACTGGCAGCCCTACTTCGAGGCGCTGGCCCATGGCGGTAACTTCCACACCGTCGGTGCCGTGCTGAAGCCGCTTCCGGTTCCGGCCTTTACCCTGATTGGTGGCGACCGCAGCATCTCCGGTTCCGCAACCGGGACGCCGTACGAGCTGCGCAAGCTGCTGCGCTTTGCCGGTCGTAGCAAGGTCGCACCGCAGACCGAGCTGTTCCCGATGTCGCAGATCAACGAAGCCCTACAGCACGTTCGTGACGGCAAGGCCCGTTATCGCGTGGTGTTGAAGGCAGATTTTTAAATAGTAAACGCCCGGCGGCGTGAGCCTGCCGGGCCTACTGTTATACCTTCACTAAAGCAGCAAAAACCTCGGCGACGGCCACCGCACCCGGATCGGTAACGCCGGTCAGGCTGTCGCTGTTAACGTACGACGAGCGCCCCGCCCCTGCTTTTTGCATCTTAGCCGTACTCTCTGCCCCCTCTTGAGCAGCCGCAACCGCAGCGCTGAGATCCTGGCTCTGCAACGCCTCCAGCGCAGGCTGTAGCGCGTCGATAAGCGTCCGGTCACCCAGATCCGCTCCACCGTAGTGCTTCATCTGCTTAAGGCCCTTAAGCAGCGCATCGGCGATGTTGGCTCCATCGTGGATCGCCTGCCCCGCAGCGGTGAAGAATATCGACATCAGCACCCCGCTGGAGCCGCCCATCACCGTCGCCAGGCGCTCGCCGATGAGCTGGAAGAGCTGAGCGCTGTTGTCCAGCGGCAGCTTGCCCTGCTCAAGCTGCTGGGCGATATCCCGCGCGCCCTCGGCAAAGGTCGAGCCGGTATCACCGTCGCCTACTTTGGCATCCAGGGCGTTGAGCCGGTTCTCAAGGCTAATCAGCGTCTCGGTGGCGGCGTTAACGATGGCGCGAACCTTCGGGTTGTCAGAAGGCTGGGTCTCGATGCCGGTGTTAATCGCGTTGTGCTTAACCGTGCGTACCGGGGCGAAGGCCACCGGTTTTTGCCAGCCGACGGTCTCGACGTCCGCATTGAGGGCGCGCTCGAACTCGTCGTTGAGGCGCAGCAGCGAGAGCGAGAAACCTTTCATATCCAGGGAGCTGACCAGCGGCGCGGGGCCGATGAGGTAAGCAATCTGGTCCTTGAGCGCAGAGTGCGCCAGCTCTTTGGTGAGCAGGGCCATCTCCAGCGCCGAGACGCCGCCAAGGTTGTTGATCAGCACCGCCACGCGATCGTTACCCGCTTTTGCCTTCAGCGGCTCGACGAGGGTGTCGATGAGGGTTTTGCTGTTGTGGGTGTCGACGATGCTGGCCCCTGGCTCGCCGTGGATGCCGAGGCCCAGCTCGACCTTGCCGCGCTGGATGCGGTTCTCCTCCTCTTCACCGCTACCCGGCAGGTTGCAGCTCTCCATCGCCAGCCCGAGGCTCCAGACGCTGTCGCTGGCCTGCTGGGCTATCGCCTGCACCTCACCGAGGGATTTACCCTGCTCGGCGGCGTAGCCCGCAATCTTATGCACCAGCGCCGTACCGGCGATGCCGCGCGGCTGCATGTTATCCGGCAGGGCGATGTCGTCGGCGACGATCACCATCTCAACCTTCAGGCCGTGGCGCTTGGCCTTCTCGGCCGCGAGGCCGAAGTTGAGGCGGTCCCCGGTGTAGTTTTTGACGATCAGCAGGCAGCCGCGATCGCCGGTGACGGCAACGATGGCGTTAAGCACGGCGTCGACGCTGGGGGAGGCGAACACGTCCCCACAGACGGCGGCGGTGAGCATGCCTTTGCCGACGAAGCCTGCATGAGCAGGCTCGTGGCCGGAGCCGCCGCCGGAGATGACCGCCACGCGGCCCTTGTCCCAGTCGCCGCGGGCGACAACACGAATAGCCGGATCGATGTCGAGACGCACCAGGTTGGCGTGCGGCGCGGAGATAATTAAGCCTTCGATGGCATCATTGACCAGCTGCTTGCGGTCGTTGAAGAAAAATTTGGACATAGCTTCCCGAGCGGTTAATTAATCGTAAGGAAAGCATAGACGGTGTGACGAGGCGCAAAGTATGAAAGCGGAGTTTTCCCCGCCCAAAAAAGAGCGGGGAGGAGGCAGAATTACGCCCGGCGCATCATCAGCAATATGCTGATAGCCAGGAACAGGGCGCTCGGCAGCAGCGCGCCGATAATCGGTGGGATACCGTACACCAGCGTCAGCGGGCCGAAGATCTGATCCAGCACGTAGAAGACGAAGCCGAAGCTGATCCCGGTGACCACGCGAACGCCCATCGGCACGCTGCGCAGCGGACCAAAGATGAACGACAGCGCCATCAGCATCATTACCGCCACCGACATCGGCTGGAAGATCTTACTCCACATGTTGAGCTGGTAGCGCCCGGAGTCCTGGCCGGTTGACTTCAGGTAGGTAACGTAATCACGCAGGCCGCTGATGGAAAGCGCATCTGGCTCCAGAGCCACCACGCCAAGCTTGTCCGGCGTAAGCGTCGTTTTCCAGGTGCCGGTCACGGTCTGAGAGCCAGTGATCTGCTTAGGATCCTGTAGATTAGACTCGTCTACCTGCGACATACGCCAGAACTTCTCTTTATCATCAAAGATCGCGTAGGCAGCATAGCGTACCGACTGCAGGCGACGCTGGTCGTTGAAGCTGTAGATACTCACGCCGTTCAGCTCGTTGTTGCCGGTGATCCGCTCGATATAGACAAAATTATTGCCGTCTTTGGCCCACAGACCCTGCTGGGTAGAGAGCATCGCGCCGCCATAGATGGCCTGAGTACGGTAGTTACGCGCCATCTGCTCGCCCTGCGGAGCGACCCACTCACCGATGGCCATGGTCAGCAGCACCAGCGGGATCGCTGTCTTCATCACCGACAGCGCCACCTGGAAGCGAGTAAAGCCGGAGGCCTGCATCACCACCAGCTCGCTGCGCTGGGCCAGCATCCCCAGGCCCAGCAGCGCGCCCAGCAGGGCCGCCATCGGGAAGAAGACCTGAATATCTTTCGGCACGCTGAGCAGGGTGTACATCCCCGCGCCCATCGCGTCATAGCTCCCCTGCCCGGCACGCTTGAGCTGATCGACAAACTTGATGATGCCGGAGAGCGACACCAGCATGAACAGCGTCATCATGATGGTGGTGAAGATGGTTTTACCGATATAGCGATCGAGTACGCCAAAAGCCTGCATTATAACGCTCCTTTACGCACAAAACGGGCGCGTATGCGGCGCATCGGCACCGTGTCCCACAGGTTCAACGCAACCGCCAGCGCCAGATAGAGCAGGTTCACTGCCCACATCCAGATCATCGGATCGAGCTTGCCCTTGCCGCCGTTGGACTTCAGCGAGGTCTGCACCAGGAAGAACACCAGGTAGAGCAGCATCGCGGGCAGCATCGACAGCACTCGGCCCTGGCGCGGGTTCACCACGCTGAGCGGCACCACCATCAGCGCCATCACGAACACGGCGAAGATAAGGGTTAAGCGCCAGTGCAGCTCTGCGCTTGCCCGCGGCGTGTCGGTGCGCATCAGGGTACGCATGTCCATCTGCTCGGTATCGTCCGGATCCAGCGCCACCGCCTGATGGCCAACAATCGCCTGGTAGCCCTGGAAGTCGGTAACGCGGAAGTCGCGCAGCAGCGCGGTGCCTTCAAAGCGCGTTCCCTTGGTGAGCGTGACCACCTGCGAACCGTCTTTGCGCTGCGAGAGCTGGCCGGAGTCAGCCACCACCACCGATGGACGCGCGTTGCCTTTAGGACGCAGCTGCGCGAGGAAGACGTCGTGGAAGCTGCTGCCGCTGACGCTCTCGATAAACAGCACCGAGTTGCCGTCGGTGGCCTGCTGGAACTGACCCTGCGCCAGCGCCGCCATGCCAGGGTTGGCTTTGGCTTCCGCCAGCACCTCATCCTGATGGCGCGAGGACCACGGCCCGGCCCACATCACGTTAACGGCGGCCAGAATGCCGGTAAAGATCACCAGCACCATCGCGGCCTTCACCAGCACGGCCTTGCTCAGGCCGCAGGCGTGCATCACCGTGATCTCACTGTCGGTGTAGAGCTTGCCAAAGGTCATCAGCAGCCCGAGGAACAGGCTAAGCGGCAGGATTAACTGCGCCATTTCAGGTACGCCCAGCCCCAATAAGGAGAGCACCAGATTTGTCGGGATATCACCGTCAACGGCTGCACCGAGGATCCGCACCAGCTTCTGACAAAAGAAGATCAGCAGCAGGATGAATAGGATCGCAAGTTGACTTTTTAGCGTCTCCCGAACCAGATATCTTATGATTATCACTATAAATACGCCCGTAAAAACCCGTCTTTTTGCAGGAAAATCGCTTGTTTCATGGCTTAAACGTCATTTATTCTCTTGAGTCGTCGAAAGCATCGCTAAGATGTATGAAACTTAGCGGATGCACGTTTCAGGATATGTTCTGACGTGTCGAACTAAGATTAACACGAAGTCACCGCAACAGCGGACATGAGTTACGAAAGCTTGCAATTCTATCCGTAGCCCCGGCTGTTGTCTTTAAGATTCAGGAGCGTAGTGCATGGAGTTCAGTGTAAAAAGCGGTAGCCCGGAGAAACAGCGGAGTGCCTGCATCGTGGTTGGCGTGTTTGAACCGCGCCGGCTCTCCCCTATCGCCGAGCAGCTCGATAAGATCAGCGACGGCTACATCAGCGCGCTGCTGCGCCGTGGAGAGTTAGAAGGCAAGCCGGGACAGACGTTGTTGCTGCACCATGTTCCTAACGTCCTGTCAGAGCGTATTTTGCTGATTGGCTGCGGCAAAGAGCGTGAGCTGGACGAGCGCCAGTACAAGCAGGTTATTCAGAAAACGATAAATACGCTGAATGATACTGGCTCGATGGAAGCGGTCTGCTTCCTGACCGAACTGCACGTTAAGGGGCGTAATACCTACTGGAAAGTGCGCCAGGCCGTCGAGACGGCAAAAGAGACGCTCTACAGCTTCGATCAGCTAAAAACCAACAAATCCGAGCCGCGTCGTCCGCTGCGTAAAATGGTCTTTAACGTGCCGACGCGTCGGGAGCTGACCAGCGGCGAACGCGCCATTCAGCACGGTCTGGCGATCGCCTGCGGCATCAAAGCGGCAAAAGATCTCAGCAACATGCCGCCGAATATCTGTAACGCGGGCTACCTCGCCTCGCAGGCGCGTCAGCTGGCAGACTCCAACAGCGAGAACATCACCACCCGGGTGATCGGCGAGCAGCAGATGCGTGAACTGGGGATGCACTCCTATCTGGCGGTGGGCCAGGGCTCGCAGAACGAATCCCTGATGTCGGTCATTGAGTACAAGGGCAGCAGTGATGCCGAGGCGCGTCCGATTGTGCTGGTGGGCAAAGGGCTGACCTTTGACTCCGGCGGCATCTCCATCAAGCCTGCCGAAGGCATGGATGAGATGAAGTATGACATGTGCGGCGCGGCGGCGGTGTACGGCGTGATGCGCATGGTGGCCGAGCTGAAGCTGCCGCTGAACGTGGTGGGCGTGCTGGCGGGCTGTGAAAACATGCCCGGCGGTCGCGCCTTCCGTCCCGGCGACGTCCTGACCACCATGTCCGGCCAGACCGTGGAAGTGCTGAATACCGATGCCGAAGGGCGTCTGGTGCTGTGCGACGTCTTAACCTACGTAGAGCGCTTCGATCCCGAGCTGGTGATCGACATCGCCACCCTGACTGGCGCGTGCGTCATTGCCCTCGGCCACCACATCACCGGCCTGATGTCGAACCACAATCCGCTAGCCCACGAGCTGATCGGCGCGTCCGAGCAGGCAGGGGATCGCGCGTGGCGTCTGCCGATGAGCGATGAGTACTACGAGCAGCTGGAGTCGAACTTTGCTGATATGGCAAATATCGGCGGGCGTCCCGGTGGGGCGATCACCGCGGGCTGCTTCCTGTCGCGCTTTACCCGGAAATACAACTGGGCGCACCTCGACATCGCCGGTACCGCATGGCGCTCTGGCAAAGCCAAAGGCGCAACCGGTCGTCCTGTCGCCCTGCTGTCGCAGTTCCTGCTGAACCGCGCCGGTTTTAACGGCGAAGAGTAAGCGTAATACAGCAGTAAATCGTAGGCCGGGTAAGCGTAGCGCCACCCGGCTTCGCATTTAAAGTGACCACAAGAAGCCCCATATATGAAGAATGCAACGTTCTACCTTCTGGACAATGACACGCAGCAGGATGGCTTAAGCGCCGTTGAACTACTGGTGTGTGAGATTGCCGCAGAACGTTGGCGCGCAGGTAAACGCGTTCTGATCGCCTGCGAAGATGAGCGGCAGGCGGTACGTCTCGACGAAGCCCTGTGGGCGCGTCCGGCCGAGAGCTTTGTGCCGCATAATCTGGCGGGCGAAGGTCCGCGCGGCGGTGCGCCGGTGGAGATTGCCTGGCCGCAAAAGCGCAACAGCAGCCCGCGCGATCTGCTGATCAGCCTGCGGGTGAACTTTGCAGATTTTGCCACCGCTTTCACAGAAGTGGTAGACTTCGTTCCTCACGAAGAAACTCTGAAACAACTGGCTCGCGAACGCTATAAGGCCTATCGCCTGGCTGGTTTCAACCTGAACACGGCAACCTGGAAATAATGGAAAAGACATATAACCCCCAAGATATCGAACAGCCGCTTTACGAGCACTGGGAGCAGCAGGGCTACTTCAAACCGAATGGCGATGAGAGCCAGGAGAGCTTCTGCATCATGATCCCGCCGCCGAACGTGACCGGCAGTTTGCATATGGGCCACGCCTTCCAGCAGACCATCATGGATACCATGATCCGCTACCAGCGCATGCAGGGTAAAAACACCCTGTGGCAGGCCGGGACCGACCATGCGGGCATTGCGACCCAGATGGTGGTTGAGCGTAAGATTGCCGCTGAAGAGGGGAAAACCCGCCACGACTACGGTCGCGATGCCTTCATCGACAAAATTTGGCAGTGGAAGGCCGAGTCCGGCGGCACCATCACCCGTCAGATGCGCCGTCTAGGCAACTCCGTGGACTGGGAGCGCGAGCGCTTCACCATGGACGAGGGCCTCTCCAACGCCGTGAAAGAGGTGTTCGTTCGCCTCTATAAAGAAGATCTGATCTACCGTGGCAAGCGCCTGGTGAACTGGGATCCGAAGCTGCGCACCGCGATTTCCGACCTCGAAGTTGAGAACCGCGAATCGAAAGGGTCCATGTGGCACATTCGCTACCCGCTGGCCGACGGCGCAACAACCGCTGACGGTAAAGATTACCTGGTGGTCGCCACTACCCGTCCGGAGACCCTGCTGGGGGATACCGGCGTCGCGGTGAACCCGGAAGATCCGCGTTATAAAGATCTGATCGGTAAATTCGTGGTGCTGCCGCTGGTTAACCGTCGCATTCCAATTGTGGGCGACGAGCACGCCGACATGGAGAAAGGCACCGGCTGCGTAAAGATCACCCCGGCGCACGACTTTAACGACTACGAAGTAGGCCGTCGTCACGCCCTGCCGATGATCAACATCCTGACCTTTGACGGCGATATCCGTGAAAGCGCAGAGGTGTACGACACCAAAGGCAACGAAACCGACGTCTACTCCAGCGAGATCCCGGCTGAGTTCCAGAAGCTGGAGCGCTTTGCCGCCCGTAAAGCGGTAGTGGCTGCCGTTGACGCCCTTGGCCTGCTGGAAGAGATCAAGCCTCACGACCTGACCGTGCCGTACGGCGACCGTGGCGGCGTGGTGATCGAGCCGATGCTGACCGACCAGTGGTATGTCCGTGCCGACGTGCTGGCAAAACCGGCGGTGGAAGCGGTTGAAAACGGTGACATCCAGTTCGTACCGAAGCAGTACGAAAACATGTACTTCTCCTGGATGCGCGATATTCAGGACTGGTGTATCTCCCGTCAGCTGTGGTGGGGCCACCGTATCCCGGCCTGGTACGACAACGAAGGCAACGTCTTTGTTGGCCGTACGGAAGAGGAAGTGCGCCAGGAGAACAACCTGAGTGCCGATGTAGCCCTGCGTCAGGACGAAGACGTGCTGGACACCTGGTTCTCCTCCGCGCTGTGGACCTTCTCTACCCTCGGCTGGCCGGAGAACACCGACGCCCTGCGTCAGTTCCATCCGACCAGCGTGATGGTTTCCGGCTTCGACATCATCTTCTTCTGGATTGCCCGCATGATCATGATGACCATGCACTTCATCAAAGATGAAGACGGCAAGCCGCAGATCCCGTTCAAGACCATCTATATGACCGGTCTGATCCGCGACGACGAAGGCCAGAAGATGTCCAAATCCAAGGGCAACGTGATCGATCCGCTGGATATGGTAGACGGTATCTCCCTGGCGGACCTGCTGGAGAAGCGTACCGGCAACATGATGCAGCCGCAGCTGGCCGAGAAAATTGCCAAGCGCACCGAGAAGCAGTTCCCGAACGGCATCGAGCCGCACGGCACTGACGCCCTGCGCTTTACCCTGGCGGCGCTGGCCTCTACCGGCCGCGACATCAACTGGGACATGAAGCGTCTGGAAGGCTACCGCAACTTCTGTAACAAGCTGTGGAACGCCAGCCGCTTTGTGCTGATGAACACCGAAGAGCAGGATTGCGGCTTCAACGGCGGCGAGATGACCCTCTCCCTGGCGGATCGCTGGATCCGTGCCGAGTTCAACCAGACGGTGAAAGCCTTCCGTGAAGCGCTGGACAGCTACCGCTTCGATATTGCGGCGGGCATCCTGTATGAGTTCACCTGGAACCAGTTCTGTGACTGGTATCTGGAGCTGACCAAGCCGGTGATGAACGGTGGCTCTGAAGCGGAGCTGCGCGGCACGCGCAACACCCTGGTGACGGTGCTGGAAGGTCTGCTGCGCCTGGCGCACCCGATCATCCCGTTCATTACCGAAACCATCTGGCAGCGCGTGAAGGTGCTTACCGGTAACAACGCCGACACTATCATGCTGCAACCGTTCCCGGCCTTCGATGTCGCCCAGGTTGATGAAGCGGCGGTAGCGGATACCGAGTGGCTGAAGCAGGCGATTGTCGCGGTGCGTAATATCCGCGCCGAGATGAACCTCTCTCCGGCTAAGCCGCTGGAGCTGCTGCTGCGCGGCTGCAGCAGCGATGCGGTACGTCGTGTGAACGACAACCGCAGCTTCCTGCAGACCCTGGCGCGTCTGGAGAGCATCACCCTGCTGCCTGCCGATGATAAAGGCCCGGTCTCCGTGACCAAGATCATCGACGGCGCAGAGCTGCTGATCCCGATGGCTGGCCTGATCGATAAGGCTGCCGAGCTGGAGCGTCTGGCAAAAGAGATCGCCAAAGTGGACGTTGAAATTGGTCGTATCGAGAGCAAACTGGGTAACGAAGGCTTTGTGGCGCGCGCGCCGGAAGCGGTCGTTGCCAAAGAGCGTGAGCGTCTGACCGCCCTGGCCGAAGCGAAAGTTAAACTCGCCGAACAGCAGAACGTCATCAGCGCGCTGTAATCGCGTTCGCCCCTTACCTCTCCGGTAAGGGGCACTTATCAACGAAGAGCCTCACCATGAATGTTGCCATCGCCACTCAACTGCACATGCGCCGTATCACGCCTGAAGACAACGCCGCTATTGCCGCCGTTATTCGCCAGGTGTCAGCGGAGTATGGCCTGACCGCCGACAAGGGCTACACCGTTGCCGATCCCAACCTTGACGAGCTGTATGCGCTCTACAGCCAGCCGGGCCACGCCTACTGGGTGATTGAGCAGGACGGCCAGGTGGTGGGCGGCGGCGGCATCGCGCCGCTCCAGTGCAGCGAACCCGATATCTGTGAATTGCAGAAGATGTACTTCCTGCCCGTGGTACGCGGCAAAGGGATGGCGAAAAAGCTGGCGCTTGCCGCGCTGGATCACGCCCGTACGCAAGGGTTTACCCGCTGCTATCTGGAGACCACCGCGTTTCTGAAAGAGGCAATTGGCCTCTATGAGCATCTGGGCTTTGAACACATCGACGGGCCGCTGGGCTGTACCGGACACGTCGACTGTGAAGTGCGGATGTTAAAAGCGCTGGCCTGAAATCAGACCGGTACACCGCTGTGAAAACGAAACTCGCTGTCGGGGGTGGCAATCAGCGCCGCCTCCACCTCGCCAAAAAAGCGCACCCTGGGCGTGATATCCTGCGGTGAGATCTGCTGGGCCAGCGTCAGGTAGTCCTCGTAGTGCCGCGCCTCGGATCGCAGCAGCGACAGATAGAACTTCTGCAGATCCTCTTCAAGATAGGGTGCCAGGGCGGCAAAGCGCTCGCAGGAGCGGGCTTCGATATATGCCCCGCAGATCAGCTTATCAATCAGCGTTAGCGGCTCGTGGGTCCGTACCTCTTTTAGCATCCCTTTGGCGTAGCGGCTGGCGGTGATCTTAACGTAGGGAATGTTCCGCACCGTCATCGCCTCGCGCACCTGCCAGAAGTGGTGTAGCTCCTCTTTAATCAGCAGCACCATGCTGTCGATCAGCAGGCGGCCCCAGGGATCGTTGGTCTGCGGCATCACACCTTTGCCAATCTGCCGGTGCAGGGCGACAAAATCCGGCTCTGGCCCCTCGCGGAAGGTAAAGGCCTCATAAGGTTTGAGCCACTCAAGCAGCGTATCGCCGCCGGTCTTGTCCGCTACGTACTTGCGGACCAGCAGCATCGCCGTCTGCGCGGCCTTCAGCTCGCACACCATATGGTCGGTCAGCAGCAGGGGCAGATTTGCCGGATCGCGGGCTTTGTCGATCCACGCCTGAGGCGTTGGGCAGTGCAGGAAGGTGTGTATCGGAGAGAGTATCTGAGCGTAGTCCATGGAGTTCCTTGCAGTGCGGCAGCGGGCGCTGCCGCACGAACAATCAAAGCCTGTTCTTAGCGACCTAAAAACTTAGTGACGAGTACCGTTATCGTCTTCGTCGACGTAATCTTCGCCGTCTTCGTCATCACCCTCTTCGCCGTTAGGATCTTCGTAGTAGGTGCCCCAGCCGTCGTACTCAACCTCAAACTTCTCTGCCAGGGTCATCAGCTGCTCAACCTGAGCGTCGATCAGATCGGCATTCAGGGCGCACTCGCTCAGAATGTCGCAGCAGATCACGGTGTCACCCTCTTCTACTTCCAGCTCTTCCGGCTCGGTCACTTCATAACCCATTTTGAACGCCTCTACCGCCACTTTCTCCAGCGTTTCAAAATCATCGGCGGAGAGGTGGTGCTCGATAGTGTAGAGCGCATCAGGATCGCTACCGTCCTCAAGCAGCTCTTCAATGATCAGACGGGTCTCTTCACGCTGCTCTTCCAGATGTTCCTGGTTTGCCATAGGTTGTTCCTCATAATGTGCGGCAGATACTCTTATTTTCACATACCGTTGCCAATGCCTCCACTCCTGACGGAAAAGATTTGTTGAACAGGGTTGCAAATGAATATTTAGACATATAAAGTGAATTTTAATTCAATGATTGGCTTGAGCCATGTGAGGGAAACATGTCTGCGTTCTACCAGAAACACTTTTTAAAACTGCTCGACTTTACCCCTGCCGAAATTCACGCCCTGCTCCAGCTCGCCGCCCAGCTCAAAAAAGATAAAAAACAAGGCACTGAAGTACAGAAGCTGACTGGAAAAAACATCGCGCTCATCTTCGAAAAAGACTCTACCCGTACCCGATGCTCTTTCGAAGTTGCCGCCTACGACCAGGGCGCTCGCGTCACCTATTTAGGGCCAAGCGGGAGCCAGATCGGGCATAAAGAGTCAATTAAGGATACCGCCCGCGTTTTGGGTCGCATGTATGATGGCATTCAGTATCGCGGCCACGGCCAGGAAATCGTCGAGGCGCTGGCCGAATTTGCCGGCGTGCCGGTGTGGAACGGCCTGACTAACGAGTTTCACCCGACCCAGCTGCTGGCGGATCTGCTGACCATGCAGGAGCACCTGCCGGGCAAAGCCTTTAACGAGATGACGCTGGTTTACGCGGGCGACGCGCGCAACAACATGGGCAACTCTATGCTGGAGGCCGCCGCGCTGGTGGGGCTGGATCTGCGTCTGGTGGCTCCCGAAGCGTGCTGGCCGGAAGCGAGCCTGGTGGCCGAGTGTAGCGCCCTGGCGCAGCAGAACGGCGGCAGCATTACCCTGACGGAGAACATTGCCGAGGGGGTAAAAGGCGCGGACTTTATCTATACCGACGTGTGGGTATCGATGGGCGAAGCCAAAGAGAAGTGGGCCGAGCGTATCGCGCTGCTGCGCGACTATCAGGTTAACAGCCAGATGCTGGCCCTGACCGGCAATCCGCAGGTGAAGTTCCTGCACTGCCTGCCCGCCTTCCACGACGACCAGACCGTCCTCGGCAAACAGATGGCGGAGACCTATGGTCTGCACGGCGGCATGGAGGTGACCGACGAGGTGTTTGAGTCGCCGAACAGTATCGTGTTCGACCAGGCGGAAAACCGGATGCACACCATCAAAGCGGTCATGGTCGCCACCCTCGCCAAGTAAAACTTTCGTTGCCGTAGATACTGTTATCGCCTGCAAGCTTTTTTATATACCGGGTTCCCGGATTGCAGGCATGCCAGCCACAGCGCCGTCAGGCGCTGTTATTTCTTCCCTTCATGCCTTTAAGCCGTTACGCCGCAGTGTCTTGATGCATCGAACGGCTCACCT